>Ga0209273_10000025_pt1 | contig 534219 bp, 418 predicted proteins | sample tdAd471_FD_187126 | JGI IMG/M metagenome (GOLD analysis project Ga0209273, IMG submission 187126) | Marine sediment microbial communities from the Atlantic coast under amendment with organic carbon and nitrate - tdAd47.1 (SPAdes)... | ecosystem: Environmental > Aquatic > Marine > Coastal >... | reverse complement strand
CTCGGATGAACTGCGACGCGAGTGGATCGTCGACGAGGACGCCATGGCGCGCACCGACGACGCCTTCTTCCTCCACTGCCTGCCGATCCGCCGCAACGTGGTCGCCACGGACGAGGTGCTCGACTCGGAGCGTTGCGCGGTGGCGGTGCAGGCCGCGAATCGGTTGTGGAGCGCCGCGGCGCTCCTGGCGCGGCTCCTCGGAGAGGGCTGAGCGCGGGGCTCAGCGCGGCTCTGCGGGCTGGAAGGGGACCATCGTCTCCTCGCCCATTCGAGCCTCGACCTCGACCTCCTGCAACACGGCGCCGGCGGCCGTCCGGAAGCTGACCCGCAGGCGTCCGGGGGGCACGGCCAGCACCCGGAAGCTCTCGTACTCGAGGCGCAGGCGGGCGAAGAAGCGGCCGTCGGCGAGAAAGACGAAGGCGCGCAGCTCTTCGCTCGCGAGCGGCTCGTCGAACACCAGCCGCGCCGCCGGCAGGATCTTGACCTCCGTCTCCGCCAGCTCCGCGCCGCCCTGGACGAGCACGCCGCTGGTGAAGCCGTAGAACGCCCGGTCGCTGGACTCGTACCGCAGGGCGTAGCTCGCGGGCTCGAGGTTGTCGGCCCGGAAGCTCCCGTCGCCGCCGTCACTGAAGCCGATCGCGATGCCCGTGCCCGTGCGCGGCGAACGCTCGTCCTTGTTGACGTGCAGCCAGCCGTCGCGCGACTCGCCCGTCTCGACGTCGCGCGCGGTGCCCGAGACGATGCCGGCCGGCTCCAAGACGAGCTCGAGGTCGGTCGTGCCCGTCAGGACCCGCGGGCGGCTGAAGAGGCCCCAGCCCTCCGGGGCGGAGTTGTCGATCACGAGGTACTCGCCCGGCGCCATGGCGCCGAAGGAGAAGCTCCCGTCGCGGGCGGAGTCCGCGCGGAAGGTCCCGCCCATGTCCTGGCCGTAGGCGAGCAAGAGGACCCGGTGCGCCGGAGAGCCGTCGGGGTAGCGGACGGTCCCGCGGATCGTGAGTCCCTTCCAGACCTGCAAGGTCGTCTCGACACGGGGCTGGTTGGGCTCGAGAGTGACGAGCTCGCCCACGGGCGCCGCGGGCCGGCGGATGCGCTCGAGCTTGCGCAGGCCCTCCTCGTTCACGAGCTCCCGGTACTTCGCTCCCCGCGGCCCCACGTGGTAGGCGCCGGCCGCGACGGGCGGGAACTCGAAGCTGCCGTCCTCCAGCGTGGTGCAGCTGGCCACGACGTCATCGTCGCGCAGGTTGCGCAGGACGCGGCGCTCCTCGTGCCTCTGCTCGACGAGGATCAACTCTTCGCCGGCCGCGGGCGCGCCGTCAGCGTCGAATGCCATGCCGGCGACGACGCCCCGCAAGAGCAGCTCCCAGGGGAGCCGGGTCTGCTCCCCGGGAGTCAGGCGCAGGGGCTCGGGGTGCGTGGACCAGGGCTCGCCGTCGCGCCAGAGGTCGAGGCGCAGGTCGCGCTCGGCGGGGAGCTCGGCCACGTGCGCCTGACCCTCTTCGTCGAAGCTCGCGTTCCAGCTCCCGTCGCTGGAGTCGGCCACGCGCAGCTCGAATCCCTCGGGGAGCAGCGCGGTGCCCGCGTCGAGTTGCACGAGCAGGCTCGCCGAAAGCGCGGGCGCGTTCTCGAGCGCCCGGCGAGCCGGCGTGGCGGCGGACAGGGTGTCGCTTGCCGAGGAAGGCTTGCCCTCTCCGGTGGAGGGCGCGAGTGATGTGGGCGAGGGCGCCGGCGCGGGTCCGACGAGCTCCTCGGGGTCCGGCGCGGAGCGCAAGCCGAGGGTGACGGAGAGGGCGGCGAGGCCGACGGCGGCGGCGGACAGGAGGAGCTTCATGGCGACGGAGGGCAGGAGGATCGATGCCGCGACCGGACGGCCGTCCGGCAAGAGGGGCGCGAGCGCCGCGAGCCATCCCTCCTCGCCGCCGTCCCGCTCCAGGCGCTCGCGCAGGGCCGCGTGGGCGCGGCTCAGGCGACGGCGGACGGTGTCGGCGCTCGTGCCCTCGCGGGCGGCGATCTCCGCGGGCGTGAGCCCCTCGAAGTAGCGCTCGAGCAGCACGATCCGGAAGGGCTCGTGCAGGGCCAGGAGGTGCTCGACCAGGTTGCGATGGGCCTCGGCCTGGTCGACCAGCTCGTTACGGGCGGCCTCGACTTCTTCCCGGGCGACGCGCGACTCGCGCGCGCGCCGGCGACCTTCGGTGCGCCGACGCATGCGCAGCTTGTTGCGCAGGGTCCCCGCGACGAAGGCGCGCGAGACCCGTCGACCCAGCCAGCCGCCGCGCAGGGCGTCCAGCAGGGTCTCCTGGGTGGCGTCCTCGGCCAGGCCCGGGTCCTGCGCCAGCTGCAAGGCCAGGCGCAGGATCCAGTCGCGCTGGGCGAGGAGGTCCAGGCCGTCGGGGCCCGGTGCCAGGGTGTCGTGACCGCTCATGGGGGGCCGTTGCCGGTGACGTCGATCTCCGGACGGACATTCTGGGAAAAGTCCCGCGGAGGGGGAGGCGGGAGCTCGCTTCGCCGCTCCGTCGCGTCCGCTCCCGCGACCTCGTGCGGGCTACCGCTGGTTCTGCCGCTACCGTCCGGTAGAACGTGGGCGTGAGCTCGCCGACCCGCGCCCGTCTGCTCGACCGCCTCGCCCTCGGCCGTCCCGAGCTGCGGGCCTGGGCGATGTACGACTGGGCCAACTCGGCGATGATGACCGTGATCATCACGGCCATCTACCCGATCTTCTTCGCCCGGGTCGCCTACGACGACTCCTTGGAGCTTACCGCCAACGAGCTGCACGCGCGGGCGACGGTCCTCTCCCTGGCGCTGATCGCCCTGGTCGCGCCCCTGCTGGGCGTGGTGTCGGACCGCTCGGCGAGCAAGAAGAAGCTGCTCTCCGGCTTCGCCTTGCTCGGCGCGGCGAGCTGCGCGGGCCTCTTCTTCGTCGGGCCGGGGGAGTGGGAGCTGGCGGCGGGCCTCTTCGTGCTCGCGAACATCGGCGCGACGGGCAGCTTCGTGTTCTACGACGCCCTCTTGCCCCACGTGGCCCGACCCGACGAGGTCGACAGCCTCTCGACCTCGGCCTACGCCCTGGGCTACCTCGGCGGGGGCCTGATGCTGGCCCTGAACCTGGCCTGGATCCAGTGGCCGGGCTTCTTCGGCCTGCCGTCGGGGGAGGGCCTCAGCGCGAGCGAGGCCTCGCTCCCCGCGCGGCTCGCCTTCCTCTCCGTCGCCCTCTGGTGGCTCGTCTTCAGCTGGCCGCTCCTGCGCAGCGTGCCCGAGCCGCCGGCCGATCCCTCGCGGGCGCGGCTCTCGGTGGGGCGCGCCCTGGTCGGGACCGTCGGCGGCCTGCGCGAGACCCTGCGCGACTTGCGGCGCTACCCCCAGGCGCTCCTGATGCTCGTCGCCTTCCTGCTCTACAACGACGGCATCTTGACCATCATCCGCATGGCGACGAGCTACGGCGACGAGCTCGGGCTCGACGCGGGACAGATGATGGCGGCGATCCTGATGGTGCAGTTCGTCGGCGTGCCCTGCGCCTTCCTCTTCGGCTGGATCGCGTCGGGGATCGGGACGAAGCGCGCCGTGCTGCTGGGGCTCGCGGTCTACGTCGTCGTCGCGGTGCTCGCCCGCAACCTCGAGACGGCCCGCGGCTTCTTCGCCATGGCGGCGCTGATCGCCCTCGTGCAAGGCGGCACCCAGGCCCTCTCGCGCTCCCTCTTCGCGAGCCTGATCCCCGCGGCGCGCTCGGGGGAGTTCTTCGGCTTCTTCGCGGTCTTCGACCGCTTCGCGGGCATCCTCGGCCCCTTGCTCTTCTTCCAGGTGCAGGCCTGGACCGGGAACGTACGCGACTCCGTGCTCCCGATCCTGGGCTTGATCGTCGCGGGGGCGGTGGTGCTGTGCTTCGTGAAGGTGGAGCCGGGGCGCGCCGCGGCGCTCAAGGACTGAAGCTCAGGCCGACGGCGCTCGTCAGGTTGAACTCCTCTCCGCAAGGCGTTCCGTTCACGTCACGGTACCAGCCCTGGAAGAAGCGCTCGTCTCCCGCACTCCAGCCCCCCGTCGCCGCGAGGCCCGGTCCCCAGGTGGCGGAGCCGCTCCCGTCCAGCAGGCGCACGCCGAGGCGCTGGACCTGGCCGCCCGCGCAGCGCAGGCCGTCGCCGAAGGGGAGGCCCGCGCCTCCCTGGATCTGGTTCGTGCCGGCGAAGAGCAGGGCGGCGCTCGGGCTGGGCCCACCGCTCAAGCTCAGCTGGAGGTCGTCGCTCGCCAGGCTGTCGCTGCCCTGCCCGGTCAAGCTCGCCCCCTGACCCGTGGAGTTCGCGCAACCCGCGCCCGGATCGCCGGCGTTGCCGCAAGGACAGCTCGTACCCGAACCGTCGCCGAAGCAGTAGGACTGGAAGGTCAATCCAGGCTCGAGGCTGCCGCCGCCCACCGTGCCCGCGTGGATCACGCCGAGCTCGACGTGGTAGCTGCTGCGGGTCGTGTCGATGAGAGAAGACTGGCCCGGGGCGAAGTCCGGGAGCAGGAAGAGGCTGATGTCGATGCTGCGGTCGTGCCAGTTGCCGTCGAGGGTGATCTCGATCTGCCCCGGCTCGATCGTCGTGATCAGGTTCTCGAGTCCCGGGTCGTACCAGGGGATCGAGATCTCGCTGAACTTGCCCGAGCCGTTCTCGAAGTCGCCGATCGGGTAGGTCCAATCGAAGCTGCCGGTGAGGAGCGGGGCCGAGGCGCCCGTCCCGAGGCGGACGTCCTGCAGCGTGTAGGTCTCGACTCGCGTCTGGGCGTGACCCACCGCGGCGACGACCAGTGCGGCCGGGAGGATGAGCGTCCGGGGGCGGGCAAAGGAGGACAGGAGGCCGATCATCGGGCGCGTGGGGGCAGGGGCCGCACGAAGCGCCTGGGGCTCGGTCCGGGGCGACGCGGCGGCCGGCGCGCCTCCCCAGGCAAGCTATCCCGGGCCTGCGCATGAGGGGATGACGAGGCTGTCATCCACGACGCTGGCCGTCCCGCGGCCCCCGGGTGGGGCGCGGGTGCTGCGGGCTGCCGGCTCGGGAGCTCGGCTAGAGCTCGAGCTCGTCCTCGATCTCGATCTCGATCTCGATGCCGGGCGTCGTCTCGGGCGCCGGCATGCGCGGCTCGCTCTCCTCGACCCAGGCCTCGGCGATGTTCGCCGGCGTCTTCTCCGCGCGACCGGGGGGCGGGGCGACGGGCTGCACGAGCAGGTCGGGGTCGGCCTGGTCGTAGCGGTGGGCGAGCTCGTCCACGGCGCCGCGGGTGCGGGCGGAGGCCATCCCCAGCTCCTCGACGTGGTTGAGCACCTTGCGCAGGCGCCGCAGCTCCTCCTCGATCGAGCTGCGCTCGGCCTCGAGCTCCGTCTCGCGCGAGGCGAGGCGTTCGGAGAGGGCGCCGACCACCGCGCGGGCGTAGTCGTCGAAGATGCGCCGCGTCAGGGCGTCGAGCTCCCCGGGCAGGCGCTCCTCCTGGTAGGCGGCGAGCAGCGACTCCATGCGCGCGCGGGCCTCGCCCCCCAGGCGCTTGGCCTTCAGGTCGCGGGGGACGCGGCGGTCGGGACGCTCGGCGGGACCGAAGAGGCGCTCCTGGACCCGGTGGCGGGAGCGGAAGAGCAACCAGTCCCAGAGGGAGCGCTTGACCGGGACGTCGGCGGTCTCGAGCAGGGGGCCGCCCGCCTCGATGCCCGCGACCGGGTCGAGGCCGTCGAGGCCGCCCCGACCGAACTCGCTCCACTGGATGCCGAGCACGAAGAGGTCGCGCGCCACCTCGTGGGGCAGGGCGACGCCCGAGGCGCCGCTGGCGACGTCCTCGCTGAGTCGGCCGTGCACCGCCAGGGCCAGGCTGCGCTGGGAGCCGGTGACCAGGGGCGTGAGATCCCGTTGCAGCAAGCTCTGCAGGCTGGCGTCTCCCTCGAACCAGCGGTCGAGGGCCGCGGCCACCTCGCGTGAGCTGCGCTCGCACACGACGGCGGCCTCGCGGTCGCCGACCTCGCGCAGCTCGCGCTCGAGCCCGCGCAGGGCCTCGGCCCAGTCGTAGTCGGCGAGGCGCCCGAGGGCCTCGAGCTTGCGACCGGTGTCCGCGCGGCGCTCCTCGAGGGTGTCCATTCGCGTGCCGATGGCCTGGACGCTCGCGTGGCGGCAGGCCTGGTCGGCCTCGTCGAGGAGGGTGGAGGCGCGGCGCAGGCTGTCGCCCAGGAAGGCGACGAGGTACTCGCTGCTCCCCAGGTAGTCCGAGAGGTCGCGCATGAAGACGTCGAAGTCCGCCTGGCCGCTCGAGGCGATGCCGTCGGGCTCTCTCTTGGCCTCGGATGCGGTCTCGTCCTGGCTGTGCCCGTTGGCGAGCCGGCGCGCGGCGGCGTTGATCAGGTCGACGGGGTAGATGCGCAGGCGGCCCTCGTCGGCGGCGGCCTTGAGGGGCTGGCTCATCGAGAGGTTCTCGAAGGCCTCGACGACGCGGATCGGGTCGTCGCTCTCGAGACTCGGGACCATGGAGCCGTCGGGCATCAGGTCCTGCTTGGTGCTGTCGAGGTTGACGACCAGGAAGATGCGGCTGAAGAGATTCAGCAGCTGGTTGAACTCATCGAAGACCTGCTCGAGGAAGAGGTTGTCGGTCTTGACGACGAAGATCGCGCAGGCGGCGGCGTTGCGAAACTCCTTGGTCATCCGGTCGTAGCCGAACTTCATGCGGCTGTAGAGACCGGGGGTGTCGACGAGCACCGAGCCCGAGTGGGCCAGCTCACCGGCGGGCACCTTGACGTCCACGCGCCGAATGGCCTCGTCGAAGTGCTGCAGGGGGTCGAACTCGATGCCCTCCGCCTCGACCTTGCGGATGCGGTCGGCGAGCTCGTTGTGGGCCCGGGCGACCTGCATGCGCAGGGCGGCGGGGTCCTGGAAGACCTCGAGGTCGCCGTTGTAGCGGGTGACGGTGAACTTGCGCTGGTCGGAGTCGGAGACGTAGACCATGCAGGGGTAGGCCGGCAGGCTCGTGACCTCGCTCACGTAGGCGGCGCTCATGGCGTTCATGAGGGTCGACTTGCCGCTCTTGAGGGGGCCGAAGATCAGGACGTAGGCCTGCTGCTCGGCGACCTTGTCCGCCAGCACCGTGAACTGGTCGGCGACGTCGATCAGGCCCGGCAGGACGGCCCGCGCGTGGGGGCTGCCGGGGTCCTCGCCCAGGGTCTCGGCGGCCCGCCGCAGGGGCTCGAGGAAGGGGCGAACGGCGGAGTCGAACTCTTCGCAGAACTGGCTCAGGAGGGTGCGCATGGCCGGTGCAGTCGTGCCCGCGAGGGGCCCGGGAAGGGAGCCGGAACCGGACCCGGGAGAGGGGCCCGGATGGGGAAGGAAGCGGCGGTGCCCGCCGCCGCCACGAGACTACGCCTCGGCGCGGGTCGATCCAGTGGAAACCCCCGAAGGAACGGGCTTCTCACCGTCCCTTCGCAAAGGCGGGAGGAGTCGAGGTCGAGGCGCGACGCGCGCTGGGCTCAGTCGCGCAGCGAGGCGCGAACGTCTTCCTCGGGGAAGAACAGCATCCCGACGGCGCGCGTGATGCCGAAGACGACCTGGAAGTCGGGGGCGTCGTCGGAGAGGCCGAGGCGCACGCCGAGGTCGACGGCGGTCAGGGAGTCCAGCAGGAAGGAGGCGCCGGCCAGGATCGTCGCCTCCTCGCGGTCGATCTCGGGCTCCCACTCGTACGCGAATTCGCCGTAGGCCGTCACGTGGGCGTCCATCTCGCGCCGCGTCTGCAGGGCGAAGGTGTGCTCGTGGTTGGAGTCCGGGGCGCCGGTCTGCTGCTGCTCGCCCAGGACGCCGAGCTGATAGAAGAGGGTCGTGTCGAAGCCGTAGTAGATCTGGTTGGCCATCAGGGCGCCGAACCAGTCCGTGGAGCCCGTCCCCAGGCCGTCCTTGGGGCGCCCGGTGGGCAGCTTCGTGTTGATCATGAAGCCGTAGCCCGGGGAGTACATGTCCCGGTCCCGCAGGCGGTGACGCAGGCCCACGTAGGTGTCGCCCCAGCCGGCCCCGTCGGGGGCCGCGCCGTTGAGGTCGACCTCCTTGTAGGGCGAGGTCTGGGCGAAGAACTCGGAGCGCGGCCCGAGGCCGTACTTCACCGTCAACGGGGTCTCGATCTCGTGCCCCGACCAGATGCTGGCGCCGGCCTCGACCTCGATCACGTCCTCCGCCGTCGTGAAGGTGTCCCGGCTGATGAAGGGCCGCTGGGGGTGGACCTGGGCCTCCTGGGCGGGTCCCGAGGCCCGGCAGCCGGCCAGAAGGAGGAGCAGGGCGCCCAGGGGGAGGGCCTTCGATCGCGTCGTGTGGGCTTGCATGGCCCCAAGCTACGCTTTCGAGATCGAGAATCCAGGGTCCGGGAGGGGCGCTTCACGATTGAATGGAAATGGAACATCCCTTCCAGCGGTGGTGGAGGCGGCCGACGTCGCAACAGGCGAAATCCGGAGGCAACCCTCGGATGAAGCCGATCTCCGGATCGGGCCCCTCGGATCGACGGCGTCGGAGATTCGAATATTTATTGCTTGCTATGAGGGGTGACTGCATTTCTATTGTCGCCCATGCATGCCGACGACCGCCGAGCCGTGATCGAGGAGATCCTCGAGCAGTGCGACGTCCGGAGCCAGGGCCAGCTTGCCGAGCTCCTGGCCGAGCGCGGGATCGAGACCACCCAACCGATGCTCAGCCGCGACCTGCGCAGCCTCAAGGTCGCCAAGCGCGACGGTTGTTACCAGCTCTTCAGCCCCGAGCGCATCACGCCCCTCGAGAACCTCTCGAGCCTCCTGCGGGGCGCGCGCCTCGCGGGGGCCAACCTGGTCGTGGTGCAGTGCGAGCCGGGGGCCGCCAGCGCGGTGGCCCGGGCTCTCGAGGCGGAGGAGGTGCGCGGCGTCCTCGGCACCGTCGCCGGGGACGACTCGATCTTCGTCGCCACCGAGTCCAAGGTGGCCGGCGGTCGGGTCGTGGACGTGGTCGAGGGGCTCCTGGAGGCACCCCTTTGAAGCCCACGAAACTGGAGCCCGCGACCGGAACGCAGCCCGGCGCGTCCAAGCGCGTCCTCCTCGCCTACTCGGGCGGCCTCGACACCTCCTTCCTCGTCGCCTGGCTCGTGCGCGAGCTCGAGTGTGAGGTCAGCGCGGTCTACGTCGACTGCGGCGGCCTCGGCGCAGGCGAGCGCGAGGAGATCGCGGCCCGGGCCCTGGAGCTCGGCGCGGGGGAGTTCCGCGTCCTCGACGGCCGCGCAGCCCTCTGGGAGGGCGTCCTGCGCTGGCTGCTCGCGGGCAACGTGCGACGCGGCGGCGTCTACCCCCTCTCGGTCGGGGCCGAGCGCGGGGTCCAGGTCCAGCTCCTGGCCGAGCTCGCCCGGGCGGAGGGCTTCGACGCCCTGGCCCACGGCTGCACCGCCGCGGGGAACGACCAGGTGCGCTTCGAGGCGGCCCTGGCCGTGCTGGCCCCGGACCTCGAGGTGCTGGCGCCGGTGCGGGACCTCGGCAAGTCCCGCGAGGAGCAGCTCGCGTGGCTCGCGGAGCAGGGCTTGCCGGCGCCTCCGGCCGGCGGGCGCTACTCGATCAACGCGGGACTCTGGGGCCAGACGATCGGCGGGGGCGAGCTGCTCGACAGCCACGAGGCCCTGCCCGAGGCGGGCTGGGTCTGGACCCGCGGCGGGGGAGGCGAGGCGCAGCTCCGGCTCGACTTCGAGGCGGGCCAACCGCGGGCCATCGACGGGCGCTCCCTCGCGCCCGTCGAGCTCGTCGAGGCCCTCAACCACCTCGGCGCGCAGCGCGGCGTCGGTCGCGGCTACCACCTCGGCGACACCGTGCTCGGCATCAAGGGCCGCATCGCCTTCGAGGCCCCCGCGGCGGAGATCCTGCTCGCCGCCCACCGCGAGCTCGAGAAGCTCGTCCTGACCGAGGAGCAGCGCTTCTGGAAGGACCACCTCGGCGACGTCTACGGCCGGCGGCTGCACCAGGGGCTCTTGCACGACCCCTTCATGCGGGACGTCGAGGCCTTCCTCGGCTCCTCGCAGCAAGTGGTGAGTGGGTGCGTCCACCTGGAGCTCGCGAACGGCCGGGTGCAGGTCACTGGGGTCGAGTCGCCCTTCTCGATGCTGGCCGCCTCCGACGCCGCTTACGGCGAGCGCGCGGCCAGCGGCGCCGACCCCCGGGCGGCGGCCTTCCTCGGTCGGGTCCTGGCGGAGCCCGCGCGGCTGGCGGCGGTCGCTCGCGCGGCGGGCGAAGGGGGCGCGTCATGAGGCGCGTGCAGCTCGACAAGATCGCCTCGGTCACGCGGCGCAACCAGCTCTCGCCCCACGCGGTCCTCGGCGACGCGATCCCGGCCGAGGCCGGGACCCTGGTCGCCGCGCGGGTGCTCAACTCGAAGACGAGCTACAACACCCTCGAGGACGTCCACGGCCGCTTCGTGACCTTGCACCCGGGCGACGTCATCGCCGGGGCCCTCGGCAAGCGCGACGCCCTCTACGGCTACTCCGGACGCGTGCCGGAGCGCGTGCAGGTGGGGGACGAGCTGTGCCTGCTCAACCTCGGCGGCGTGATCGGCGCGGGGGCCCAGGCCGCGCCGGGCATCGGCGAGCCCTTTCGGGTCGAGGTGCTCGGGGCCGTGCTCGAGTTCCCCGAGCTCGACCGTCGCGTCGGCGTGCCCGCCAGCGTGCAGCGCGCCGCCCTCTCGCCGGCTCCCTTGCCGGCGCGCACGCCGCCCATCCTCTGCTTGCTCGGAACCTGCATGGACAGCGGCAAGACGACGGCGGCGGCGGTCATGATCGCCGAGCTCGTGCGCCGCGGGCTGCGAGTCGCCGCCGGCAAGCTGACCGGCGTCGCCCTGCGGCGGGACGTGCTGGCCATGCAGGACTGCGGCGCCTCCCCCGTGGCCCTCTTCACCGACTTCGGGGTCGTCACCACCGACGAGGTCAACGCCCTGGGTGCGACGCGCTCCCTGCTCGCGCACCTCGGCGAGGCGGAGCCCGACCTCGTCGTGCTCGAGATGGGGGACGGCCTGCTCGGGACCTACGGGGTGCATGCCCTGCTCGACGACGAGGAGCTGCGCGGACGCCTCTCCGCGATCGTCCTCTGCGCCCAGGACCCGGTCGGGGCCTGGGGGGCGACGCGGCTACTCGACGAGCGCTATGGACTGCGCCCGCGCCTCGTGGCGGGGCGCGTGACCGACACGCCCGTCGGCCGCCGCTATTGCGCGGAACAGCTGGAGGTGCCCGCCTGGAACGCCCTGCTCGACTCGCCCGAGGAGGTCGCGCGCCTCGCGGAGGAGCTGCTCGGCGCGGAGGTGTCCCCGTGAAGCCGGAGACCCAGAGCGCGGAGGCGCTGCCCGTCTGGCTCGTCGGCTCCTCGGGGCTCCTCGCCGGCGAGCTCGCGCGCCTGCTCGAGGGGCACCCTCGCCTCGCCCTCGAGACCGTCGTCTCCCGCGAGGCGGGGCGCGAGCTGCGCGGGCTGCACCCTCAGCTCACGAGCGAGCACAAGACCGTCGACCTCGCCGCCGGCTCGCGGTCGCTCGTGGAGCACGTGCGCTCGATTCCAGGCGAGGGATTCGCGGCCTTGCTCTTCCTGGCCCTGCCCCACGGGAGCGCCGCGGCGACCTGGAGGGAGCTCGCAGCGGCACTCGGGGAGGATGCGCGACGCGTCGCCGTCGTCGACCTCTCCGCGGACTTTCGCCTGGCGGACCCCGAGCTGCACGCGCGCCACTACTCCCAACCCCACCCGGACCCGGAGGGGCAGCAGGGCTTCGTCTACGGTCTGCCGGAGTTCCACGGCTCCCGCCTGCGCGAGAGCGCGCGCGTGGCGGCCCCCGGCTGCTTCGCGACGGCCCTGCAGCTCGCGGTCCTGCCCGCCGCCGAGGCCGGGCTGCTCGACGCAACTTCGCCCTGGGTGTTGCACGGCGTGACCGGTTCGAGCGGCAGCGGCGCCGCGCCCCTCGCCACGACACACCACCCCTTCCGGCACGGGAGCTTCAAGGCCTACGCGCCGACCGGGCACCGCCACGAGGCGGAGCTCGAGCAGGCCCTGGCCGAGCTCGGCCTCTCCGCGCCCTTGCACTTCCTGCCCCACTCCGGTCCCTGGTCGCGGGGTATCCACCTCAGCGCCGCGCTGCCCCTCGCCGAGGAGGCGGAGGACGACGAGCTGCGCGCGGCCTACGCCCGCCGCTACGACGTCGCGCCCTTCGTGCGCCTGCTCGAGCCCGGGGCGATCCCCGAGCTGCGCGCCGTCGTCGGCTCGAACCGCGCCGACCTCGCTCTGCACCGGCGCGGGCGGGTGCTGACCGTCCTGCTCGCCCTCGACAACACCCTGAAGGGCGGCTGCGGCCAGGCCCTGCAGTGCGCGAACCTCATGCTCGGCCTGCCCGAGTCGGCGGGCCTCTCGGCCGCCGGCCTGGGCTATTGAGCGACCACCCCACGCGACGACGATGATCGACCTCTACCGCGCCTCCGAGTACGCCCGCCTGCACCAGGGCAAGACGATGGTCTTCAAGGTCGGCGGGGCCTGCCTCGCCAAGTCCTCGAGCCTGCGCTCCATCGCCCGCCAGCTCTCGGTCGTCGCCGCCTTCGGCGTGCGTCCGGTCGTCGTGCACGGCGGCGGGCCCCAGACCGCGGAGCTGCAGGAGCTCCTGGGCGAGACCCCGCGCCAGGTCGACGGCCGGCGCGTGACCAGCGAGGTCGGGCTGCGCGCCCTGCGCCTGGCGACGATGGGGGAGCTGAACACGGCCCTCGCCGCGCGCCTGACGGCGGAGGGCGCGCCGGCCGTCGGCGTCGGCTGCGCCTCGGCGGGGATCGTCGAGGCCCGCCGCCGGCCGCCGATGGAGACGAGCGAGGGACGCGTCGACTTCGGCCTCGTCGGGGATGTGCAGGTCGTGCGGCCGGCGGCCCTCGTCGCCCTCGCGGAGGCGGGCTTCGTGCCCGTGCTCGGGCCGCCCGCGGCGGACGGCGAGGGCGGCTTCCTCAACGTCAACGCCGACAGCCTGGCGGCGGAGGTGGCCGTGGCCCTCGAGGCGGACAAGCTCGTCCTGCTCAGCGACACCCCCGGCATCCTGCGCGACCCCGCCGACCGCCACAGCGTGCTCTCCGCCCTGAGCCTGATGGAGCTCGAGGAGCTCGCCTCCGGCGGCTCCCTGCGCGGCGGCATGTCGGTCAAGGCGGCCGCCATCCGGCGCGCCTTGGAAGGCGGCGTCGAGCGGGTGCACGTCGTCAACGGGCTCTCGCCCGAGGCGCTCCTGGGCGAGCTCTACACGACCCAGGGCACCGGCACCCTCGTGACCCTCGAGCCGCTGAGCGCCCCGAGCGGGCCCGCGGTCCTCGTCGACCTGCCGAGCCCGTCGTGAGCGCCAGCGGAGCGAAGACCGAGCTCGAGGAGCTCCTCGCGCAGCTCGTCGCCATCCCGAGCCCTTCGGGAGAGGAGCAGGCGATCGCCGACTTCTGCGCCGCCTGGCTCGCCGAGCGCGGGCTCGAGGTGCGGCGCGTCGAGCGCAGCGTGGTCGCGCGCCTGCCCGGGGAGGGGCCGCGGCTGCTCCTCAACAGCCACCTCGACACCGTGCCAGCCGGGGAGGGCTGGGAGGAGGATCCCTGGCGCGCCGAGTGGCAGGGCGGACGCCTGGTGGGGCTCGGCGCGAACGACGCCAAGGGCTGCGTGGCGGCGATGATGACCGCGGCGGCGGAGCTCGCCTCGGGCTCGGCCCTCGAGGGCGAGCTCGTCCTGGCCCTCGTGCACGAAGAGGAGACGACCAACAAGGGCATGGCCGCCGTGCTCGCGGAGCTCGGGGCGCCGGAGCTCGCGGTCACGGGCGAGCCCACCGGCCTCGAGGTCGTGCGCGCCCAGGCGGGGCTGGCGGTGCTCGAGGCTCGCTGGCGCGGCCGCTCGTGCCACGCCGCCCACGTCGCGCGGGTGGCGCACGACAACGCCCTGCTCGCCGCCTCCCGGGAGCTGGCGGCGCTGCCCGAGGTCCACTTGCTCGAGGGCGCGCACGAGCTGCTCGGCCCCAGCACCTTGACGCCGACCGTGCTGCGAGCGGGGGAGCGCAACAACTGCGTCCCCGACCTCGCGCGGGCGACCTTCGACGCGCGCCTCGCGGCTCCCCACGACGCGGAGGAGTGCCTGGCCGTCCTGCGCCGCCACCTGCCGACGGCGGAGCTCGAAGTGCGTTCGAAGCGCCTGGCGGCGGTGGAGACCCCGGCCGACCACCCGCTCGTGCGATTGGCCGTCGCCCGCGCCAAGAAGCCCGCGGCCGTGGGCTCGAGCACTCTGAGCGACATGGCGCTCCTGCCGGGGGTGCCGGCGGTCAAGTGCGGCCCGGGGGAGACGGTGCGCTCCCACACGGCGAACGAGTACGTGACCCGCGCGGAGCTCGCCGCGGGCGCGCGCTTCTACGCGCACCTCGCGCCGGAGGTCCTGGCGGTGGTCGCGCGGGGCGCCGCGCAGGAGACGACGCCATGAGTGGACGATCGAAAGAGCCGCGGGAGTTCCAGCGCCCGATCTGGGACCGGGGCGAGGCGATCGACCCGGAGATGCTGCGCTTCACGATCGGCGACGACTGGGCGATGGACCGGCGCCTGGTCGAGGTCGACCTGCGCGGCTCCCTGGCCCACGTCGAGGGGCTCTTGCGCGCCGAGCTCGTCAGCGCCGAGGACCATCGGCTCCTGCGCGAGGGGCTCGAGGGCTTGCTCGCGGACTGGCGCGCGGGAGAGTGGGACGTCGAGCCCGGGGACGAGGACGTGCATTCGGCCGTCGAGCGACGTCTGACGGAGCGCATCGGCGCCGCTGGCGAGCGCCTGCACACCGGCCGCAGCCGCAACGATCAGGTCGCCGTCGACCTGCGGCTGTGGTTGCGGGAGGCGAGCGTCGCCGTCGAGCTCGAGCTCGGGGAGCTGTGCGCCGCGGCTGTCGAGCTTCGGCGACGGGAGGGCGCGCTGCCCCTGCCGGGCTACACCCACCTGCGCCGGGGCATGCCCTCGAGCGTCGGCGACTGGCTCGGCGCGCACCTGGCCGCCTTCGAGGCCAGCTTGCTCGAGTTCGCGCCGCTCCAGGAGCGCATCGCGACCTGCCCCCTCGGCAGCGGCGCGGGCTATGGCATCCCGTTGCCCCTGGCGCGCGGCCATGTGTCCGAGCTGCTCGGCTTCCGCGAGCCGGAAGAGCCTGTGACCGCGACCCAGCTCCTGCGCGGGCGCGCGGAGCTCGCCTACCTGAACGCCCTCGAGAGCGTCGCCCTCGACCTCGAGAAGCTGGCCGCGGACCTGTGGCTCTACTCGAGCGAGGAGTTCGGCTTCCTGCGCTTGCCGGTGGAGCTGACGACGGGGTCGTCGCTGATGCCGCACAAGCGCAACCCGGACGTGATCGAGCTGGTGCGCGCGCACTGCCGCCAGCTGAGCGCGGACCGCGACGCCCTGCGCGCCGTCCTGGCGGGCCTGCCCTCGGGCTACCACCGCGACTTCCAGCTGCTCAAGCCGCCGCTCTTCCGCGCCCACGACCGGCTGCTCGCCTCGCTCTCGATCAGCACTCGGCTGCTGGCGGGCCTGGAGCTCGATCGGGGGGCCCTGGAGCGCGCTGCGGCGGATCCGCACCTGGAGACCACCCGCCGGGCCCTCGAGCGCGCCCGGGAGGGGGAGAGCTTCCGGGAAGCGTACCGCTCCGAGAGCCGGGGCTGCTAACCTCTCGCGTTCATCGGGCGCGGTCCTGGAGGCTCGCCCGGCAACCTCACGAACCCTCGAGACACAAAGGAGTGCACTCCGATGATCAAGAAGGCCATCGCCGCCGCGGCTCTCAGCGCGGCCCTGCTCGCCCCGGGTTGCCTGGGCCCCAACAGCGCCCACGACTCGCTGCGCAACTGGAACGCCACGGTCACCGACATGGACTGGCTGAACGAGGTGATCTTCCTCGGCCTGAACATCATCCCGGTCTACGGAATCTTCTACTTCGGTGACGTGCTGATCTTCAACACGATCGCCTACTGGGGCGACGACGTGATCGGGCACCCGGGCGACTTCCCCGAGAGCTTCGGGGACTGATCCCGGGGCGACAGAACCACGGTTCCGCGACGCGGGCCGCGCGCTCGGGGCGAATCGCCCGGGGCGCGCGGCCCGCGAGTTGTTAGGCTGGCCTCGATGGCGAAGCGAAAGGGGGGCGGGGGCGAGGAGCCGAAGGAGGTGCCGACAGAGGGGCAGAGCTTCGGCAGCTTCAAGGACCTGCTCCGCGCCCAGGGCGGAGGCGAGGCGAAGCCCGAAGAGGACGAGGGCCCGGGCTGGACCCTCGAGACCGGCGACGAGCAGGCCGACGCCGCAGCCGCCCAGCGCCTCGCCGAACGCGACCCCGGTCCCCGCAGTCGCATCGACGCGCGACCCGCGGCCTTCGGGGCGATGGACCACGGTCCGCCTTGCTACGCGGACACGAACTCCGAGGAGATGGAGCTCCTGCACTCCTTTCGCGTGCGCACGATCTTCCCGGAGGACGTGCTGGCGGAGACGAAGGCGCTCCCCGAGGATCCGGGCCCGGCCGACTTCGAGGGGCGCCGCGACCTGCGCGGCGAGACGATCTTCACGATCGATGGCGAGGACGCGAAGGACTACGACGACGCGATCCACATCCGAGAGCTGGGGGGCGGCGAGGTCGAGCTCGGCGTGCACATCGCCGACGTCTCCCACTACGTGCGCCCCGGGACCGCCCTCGACGAGGAGGCCCTGGCGCGGGCGACCAGCGTCTACCTCCCGGACCAGGTCGTGCCGATGCTCCCCGAGGAGCTGTCGAACCAACTCTGCTCGCTGGTGGCCGACCGAGACCGGCTGGCCTTCTCGGTCCTGATGCGCTTCGACGCGCAGGGCGAGCGCACCGGCTACGAGCTCACGAAGTCGGTCATCCGCTCGGTCAAGCGCAACACCTACAAGGCCGTGCAGGAGCTCCTCGACCGCGAGGAGAGTGAGGGGGCGCGGGAGATCGAGCACCTGCGCGGGGCCCTCGAGCTCTTCGCGCAGTGGACGCGCAAGCAGCAGGAGCGCCGGGACGCCAAGGGCTCGCTGCGCATGCAGAGCCGCGAGCGCAAGTTCGTCTTCGACGAGCGTCACGAAGTCGAGGCGGTGGTCGACGCGCCCCGCTACTTCTCCCAGACGCTGATCGAGGAGACCGCCCTGGCCGCCAACCAGGCGGTGGGGGACGACTTCCGCGCGCGCGGCCTGCCGACGATCTACCGCGTGCACCCGGAGAAGGACCCCGAGGAGATCGCGGCGGTCGCGCGCCAGCTCGAGGAGCACGGCCTGCGGGTGCCTGACAAGGACCGCCTGACGGGCCGCGACATCGCGCGTCTGATCCGCGCCGCGCGCAAGAAGCCCAATGCCGACGCGTTGATCCAGCGCATCATGGGACTGATCGAGCGCGCCGTCTACGAGGTGCACGACCATGAGGACGTCGCGACCCACTTCGGCTTGGCGCGCGAGGCCTACCTGCACTTCACCTCGCCGATCCGGCGCTACCCGGACCTGGTCGTGCACCGCTGGCTGCACATCGTGTCCAGCGGGGCCGAGGGGGCCGCGGCCGAGCTCTCCACCGAGGCCTTCCTCGAGGACCTGAACGAGGTCGCCCAGCACGCCTCGGTCCGCGCCGACGTGGCCGAGATGGCGGAGCGCGCGGTGGGGGACCTCAAGACCTGCCAGTACATGGACCCCCACCGCGGCGAGACCCTGGCGGCCCGCGTCCTGCGGGTCATGCCGGCGGGGATGGAGGTTCTCTTGACCGACTTCAACGTGACCGCCTTCCTGCCGACGCGGGCCATCGGTCAGCGCGGCCAGGTCAAGGGTCCGACGCTCACCATCCAGGTCGGGCGCGGCCACCGCTCCTTCAGCGAGGGCTACCCGATCTCCGTCGTCCTCGAGGAGGTCGACTTCTTGCGCCTGCAGCTCTTCCTGAAGCTGGCCTGACCGAGATCCGAAGCACCCAGCCCATCCGAGACTCGCTGACCCGACTCCAGGTCCCCTGACCCGAGGCTCCTCGCCATGCGCTACGCGTTCTACGCCTTCGTCGTCGTCGTCGTGCTCCTCGTGCCCCTGCTCCTGTGGCTCTGGCCCCCCGGGCTCTGGGCCTATGTGCTGCTCGGACCGCTGGTGCTGCTCGGGCTGCGGGACGCCGCGCAGACGCACCGGGCCGTGCTGAGGAACTTCCCGGTCCTCGGCCACGGGCGCTACCTGCTCGAGATGATCCGCCCGGAGATCAACCAGTACTTCATCGAGTCCGACACCGACGGGACGCCCTTCAGCCGCATGATGCGCTCGGTCGTCTACCAGCGAGCGAAGGGAGTGCGCGACACGACGCCCTTCGGCACGCAGCACGACGTCTACAGCGTTGGCTACGAGTGGATCCCGCACTCCTTGCGCGCTCGACTGCCCTCCGGCGAGATCCCGCGGGTCCGCATCGGCGCCGGCTCCTGTGCGCAGCCCTACGACGCCTCCCTGCTCAACGTGTCCGCCATGAGCTACGGGGCCCTCTCGGATCACGCGATCCTGGCCCTGAGCAGCGGCGCCAAGGCCGGGGACTTCGCCCACAACACCGGCGAGGGAGGGGTCAGCCCCTACCACGAGGAGGGCGGGGCGGATCTGATCTGGCAGATCGGGACGGGCTACTTCGGCTGCCGGGACGAGCACGGGCGCTTCGACCGTGAGCGCTTCCAGCGGCGGGCCAAGAGCGAGCAGGTCAAGATGATCGAGATCAAGCTCAGCCAGGGGGCGAAGCCCGGCCACGGCGGGATCCTGCCGGCGGCGAAGGTCACGCCCGAGATCGCGGAGATCCGCCACGTGCCCCTCGGCCAGGACGTCCTCTCGCCCCCGGCCCACACCGCCTTCTCGACGCCCCTGGAGATGCTCGACTTCATCGAGGAGCTGCGCGAGCTGTCGGGGGGCAAACCCGTCGGCTTCAAGCTCTGCGTCGGCTCCCGCTCCGAGTTCGTCGCGATCTGCAAGGCGATGGTCGAGACCGGCAAGCACCCCGACTTCATCACCGTCGACGGCGGCGAGGGCGGCACGGGCGCCGCGCCCCTCGAGTTCAGCAACTCGGTCGGGATGCCCCTGAGCGAGGGCCTGGCCTTCGTGCACAACGCTCTGACGGGCTACCGCCTGCGCCAGAAGGTCAAGCTGATCGCGGCCGGGAAGATCGTCACCGGCTTCCACATGGCGCGGGTGCTCGCCCTGGGCGCGGACCTCTGTTACTCCGCGCGGGCGATGATGATGGCCCTGGGCTGCATCCAGGCCCGGCGCTGCAACGCCAACGACTGCCCGGTCGGCGTGGCGACCCAGCGCCGCGAGCTGGTCGTCGGCCTCGACGTGACGGACAAGCGCGCGCGGGTCGAGCGCTTCCAGCGCGCCACGGTGCACAGCTTCCTCGAGCTCTTGGGGGCCGCCGGCCTCTCGGACCCTTCCGAGCTCGAGCCGCGCCACGTCCTGCGCCGGGTGAGCGCCACAGAGATCAAGAGCCTGGCGGAGATCTACGACTTCATCGAACCGGGCTCCCTGCTCTTCGAGCCCGTGCCCGAGAGCTACGAGGAGGACTGCGCCCGAGCGCGGAGCGACAGCTTCTGCTGAGGCAGTGTCAGGGGAGTCGCTCGAGCCGCAGGGATTCCCCGCGCGACTCCGCGCGGTAGCGCCCCGGCTCGATGGAGGGGGCGCCCTCGCTGGTGGCGAGTCTCGCCCAGCTGCCGCCCGGCGGACGCGCCTCGATCCCGACGAGGCCTCGCGCGGGGCAGCGCACCTCGCACGAGGCGGCGCCGAAGTAGCTGATGTGCGGGCCGGCGTCGCGCACGAGTGTGCGGCCGTCGGCGAGGTGGAAGCGCACGCGCGTGCCGGGGGGAAGCCCCTGGAGCTCGATCCACTCGCAGCCGCCGGCGTCGTTGCGCAGGACCCGCGCGCGCCCGCCGTTCTCCGTCAGTACGAGGTCCGCGTCCCCGTCCCCGTCCAAGTCGCCGGCGTAGAGCCCGCGGCCCACCCGCGGGGTCGCGCAGAGGTCGCCCGCGGACGCGCTGGCGTCCTCGAAGCGTCCCGCGCCCCGGTTCTCGAGCAGGATCGCCCGCTGGGCCCAGCGCTTGCCGTCGTTGTAGAGCTCGATGTTGTCGATGATGTGCCCGTTCGCCACCGCGAGGTCGAGGTCGCCGTCCCCGTCGAAGTCCTCCGCGACGACCCCGAAGCCCACCGGCAGGCGCGAGGGGGCCTCGAGCCCGCTGCGGGCGGTGACGTCGGTGAAGAGGCCGTCGCCGTCGTTGCGGTAGAGGGTGTTCGACTCGTCGTCGAAGTTCGTCACGTAGAGGTCCGTGCGCCCGTCCCCGTCGAGGTCTGCCGCGGTGATGCCCATGCCGGCCTCGGTCATCCCCTGGCCGCTGACCCCCGTCCCCGAGAGCAGGGTGCCGTCCTCGAAGTTCCCGGCCCCGTCGTTGAACCACAGGCGGTTCTCGACCGAGTCGTTGGCGACGTAGAGGTCGAGGTCCCCATCGTCGTCGAGGTCGCTGGCCGCCGCGCCGAGGCCCTTTCCCGCGCTGTCCGCGAGGCCCGCCTCGACCGTCGCATCGACGAAGCGGCCGTCGCCCTGGTTGCGCCAGAAGCGGTCCTGGAGGCCCGGGTAGCGGTCGGGGTGGCAGTAGCTGCGCCAGCCCGGCTCGCGCTCGCCGCAGAACTCCGGCGCGCTCAGGTCGACCTCGAGGTAGGCCGTGACGTAGAGGTCGAGGTCCCCGTCGGCGTCGGCGTCGAAGAAGGCCGCGCCCGCCGTCCAGCGCGGGTCGCCGAGCCCCGCCTCGGCCGTCGCGTCGCGGAAGCGCCCGCCGCCCTCGTTGCGCAGGAAGACGTCGGGCCCGAGGTTCGTGACGTAGAGGTCGAGGTCCCCGTCCCCGTCGGCGTCGCCGCAGGCCACGCCCATCCCGTAGCCCCGGTGCGCCGCGTCGCCGCAATCGGCCGTAGCGTCGCGGAAGCCGCCCTGGCCGTCGCCGAGCCAGAGCTCGTTGGGGGGCGCGTCGGCGCGCGATGCTCCGAGGGGGAGCGGACCGCTCTGCACGAGGTAGAGGTCGAGCCAGCCGTCCCCGTCGAGGTCGGCCAGCACGGCGCCCGCGCCCATGGTCTCGGGCAGCTGCTTCTCAGGGCTGCGCCCCGCGTCGTGGACGAAGTCGAGGCCGCTCGCGTCGGTCAGGTCGGTGAAGGTGATGGGGACCGGACTCGCAGCGGAGCTCGACTGGGGGGCGTCGGGCTCCGTCTCCGCGCAAGAGGCGGCGAGGAGCAGGAGCGGGACGAGTCCGCGCTTCACCTTCCGCCGGCGTCCTGCTCGCCCCGCGCGGCCTCGTCTCGCAGCGCATCGATGCGGCGCTGGATCGCCGCGTCGGTCGGGCGCGCGCGAGCCGCGGCCTCGAGCTCCACGAGCGCCTCTGCAGCGCGGCCGAGCGCCGTCAGGTAGTCGGCGCGCCGGACGCGCAGGCGCGGGTCGTCCTGACGCTCGATCGCCTCGGCCAGGAGGGCGAGGGCTGGCTCGCGTTCGCCGGTCGTCTCCCAGCGAAAGCGCGCGCAGCGCAGGGCGACCGGGACGACCTCGGGTCGCGTGGCGTCGCGCCAGGCGCGCTCGTGGGCGGCGCGGGCCTCGGCGAGGAGGCGGTGGTCCTCGGGGACGAGGGCCACCAGGGCCTCGCCCAGGGCGACCTGGTTCGAGGCGCTGCGCGGCGCGAGGGCCACGCCGCGCCGGGCGAAGTCGAGGGCGTCGAGGAGGGGCAGGATGCGGCGATGGCGTTCGAGGACCTCCAACCCCTCCTCGCGCTGCCCCAGGCGCACCAGCGCACGCCCCAGGCCGAAGAGGGCCGCCGGCTCGAGGGGCTCGCGGGCGAGGACCTCGCGCAGGATCGGTAGGGCCACCTCGTCCTCCCCGCGCCGCAGGGCCGCCTGGGCCTCGATCAGGCGCACGGCGGGGTCGTCGGCACCGAGCACCTCCCTCAGCCGCGGTTGCAATGCGTCCAGCTCGTCGAAGCGCCCCAGGGCGCGCAGGGCCTCGGCGCGCATCAGGAGCTCCTGCCGGTCGTCGAAGCGCAGGTGCTCGAGGCAGGCCTCGTAGTCGGTCAGGAAGTACAGCGCGCGACCGCGCAGCCCGCGCCGCGCCTCCGGGAGACCCGCGCAGTGTCCGAGGGCGGCCCGGAAGCGGCCCACGTCGAGCTCCGCGCTCACCAGCCGCGCCCGCAGCTCGGCGTCCCCCGGCGCGGCGGCCAGCTCCGCGCCCATGCGCTCGAGGGCCGCCGCGCGCTCTCCGCGCTCCCACAGGGCTTCGGCCTCGGGGGAGGCCTGGAGCAGGAGGGGGAGCATCCAGAGGAGCGCGCGCATGGCTCGGGAGGGCTCGCGAGCCCCGATCGGGAGTCTAGCGCCCGCCCCGATGCCGAAACTCCCTTTTCCCCCGACGGGGCCGCGCTAAGCTGGCTCCGGACCGCTGGGTGTGGAGAGCGGCTCGACCCTCCACCGCGCGGCGAGCCGCAGGTCGACCCGAGCCATCTCGACTTGGCCTCTCGAACCCGCATCGAGCCGGGAGAACGAACATGAAGCTCCTCGCATCGGCCCTCGCCCTCGGCGTCCTGGCCGCCCCCGCCCGCGACCCGGTCGTGCAGGTCGGCGACTTCGCGCCCGGATTCGAGGGCGACTGGTACCTGTCCAAGGCCAGCAGCCTGGAGGACGTCCGTGGACGGGTCGTCCTGATCGACTTCTGGCGCACCTGGTGAGGCCCCTGCAACAAGGGGATCCCCAAGCTCAACGAGCTCCAAGAGGAGTACGGCGACCGGGGATTCACCGTCGTTGGCGTGTCCAACGAACCGAGCAGCCTGATCGAGGGTCACATCGAGAAGATGGGGATCGCCTTCCCCATCGCCAAGCTCAAGGGGGAGACGACCGACCGCATCTACGGCGTCAAGAGCTTCCCCTCGGCCGTCCTCGTCGACGCGGCGGGGCGGGTGATCTGGAAGGACCACCCGGCGCGGCTCACCTCGACCACGATCGAGGAGGCCCTTGAGCAGGCGAGCTTCGTCGCTCCCACGGGGAATGAGGACTACGAGGCCCTGGACGAGCTGCTCGCCGCGCGTGAGTTCGGCAAGGCCCGGGCCGCGATCGCGAAGGGCCTCGCCAAGGCCGGCGACGACGAGGTCCTGAAGGGCGCTTCGGCCGCCATCGACGGGCTCCTCGAGCGGATGCGCGCCCGCGCCCAGGCCGCCCTCGACGCCGGGGACTACGGCACGGCCCTCGCCACCCACCTGGAGATCGAGACGCTCTTCCAGGGCGACGCGACCGCCAAGGAGGCCAAGGCGGCCGCCAAGGCGATCGAGAAGGACCCCGCCGCCAAGGAGGAGCTCAAGGCTTGGGAGAAGCTCGTCAAGGCCGACGAGAAGCAGATCGAGGGCGACTTCGAGAAGGCCGGCAAGCTCTACGCGAGCCTGGCCAAGAAGTATCCCGACACCAAGGCGGCCGTCCGGGCCCAGGCCTTCCTCTCGCGCCACCCCCTGTAGCCGCCACGTCGCGTGCTGCCCGTCCTCGATCGCGCGCAGGTGCGCGAGCTCGACCGCATCGCGATCGAGGACCTGGGACTCCCCGGCGTGGTCCTGATGGAGAACGCGGGGCGCGCGGCGAGCGACGGGATCCTCGCCCTCCTCGAGCGCCCCGCCGGCCGGCGCGCCGCCGTGCTGTGCGGCGCGGGCAACAACGGCGGCGACGGCTACGTCGTGGCGCGTCACCTGGCCGACGCGGGCTTGGAGGTGCTCCTGCTCGAGACGGCCGCGCCCGGGGACCTGAGCCCCGACGCGGCGGTCTTCCGGCGCGTGGCGGTTGCCCTCGACCTGCCCCGCGTCGCCGCGCCGGACGCGGGAGCCCTCGCGAGGGCGCTCGGGGAGCTCGAGTCCCTGGACCTCTTGGTCGACGCCTACCTGGGAACGGGCTTCCGGGGTGAGCTGCGTCCCGCGGCCCGCGAGCTCCTGCGCGCGACCGCCGCGCGCGTCGAGGCCCAGGGGGCCCGGGTCGTGGCCCTCGACGTGCCCTCGGGCCTGGACGTGGACACGGGCCGCGCCGACCCGGCGGCCCTGCGCGCCGACTACACCTTCACCTTCGCCGCGGACAAGCCGGCCTTCCAGCGACCCGAGGCCCGCGAGTGGAGCGGCCGCGTGAGCGTCCTGCCGATCGGCGTGCCGCGCGCGGCCTACGCGCGCCTCGCGGCCGCGACCTGAGCCGGACGCTTCGGCGTCACTCGCCTTCGCTGCAGGCGCGGTCCGCGTTGCGCCAGGCCTGCTGCAGCGCGTCCGCGAGCCGTGGGTTGGCCGGAGCCGGCGCGGCCATGGCGCGCAGCAGGACGTCCTTGGCGACGCAGGGGTCGCCGTACTCGAGCTCGAGGGCCCCGAGGCGGAAGCAGAGGGCGAAGTCCTGCGGCGCGCGCTCGAGTCCGGTGCGCAGGGCGGCGCGCGCGGCATCCCAGTCCTCGCGGGCGATGTGGACCCGCGCCAAGGCGTCGTGGGCCGGCGCGAAGGCGGCGTTGCGCTCGAGGCTCGCGCGGGCAGCGGCCTCGGCGGCCGCGAGCTCCCCGCGGGAGATGGCGACGTCCACCAAGAGGCCGCTGAGCTCGAGGTCGCCCGGGACGAGCTCCAGGCCGCGCTCGAGGCTGCGCTGGGCCGCGGGCAGGTCGCCCTCCGCCTTCAAGGCCAGCGCCAGGTCGCGGTAGGCGATCCAGTAGCCGGGGTTCGCCTCGAGGCTCTCCTCGAGCAACACGCGGGCCTCCGACGGCCTGCCCTGGTCGAGCTCGTGGATCCCCAGGGCCCAGAGCCCCTTGGCGGGGCTGCGGTCGAGGAGCTCGGGGTAGACGCGGGTCGAGGCCGCGAGCAGCGCAAAGAGCACCCCGCCCAGGGCCACCGGCTTCCAGCGCCGGCTTCGCAGTCGATCGAAGCCGTCCACAAGCACGGGGCCCGCGAGCACCGCGCACAAGGGCAGGACCGGCGCGCGGTAGCGCGAGCAGACGAAGAAGAGCACGACGCTCGCGCAGTACACGACCGTCAGCCCCCAGAGCGGGAAGAGCTCCGAGCGTCGCCTGCGCAGGTGCCAGAGACCGAGCACGGCCAGGGGGCCGAGCAGGGACCAGCTCGGCGGCAGGAAGGACACGAGCCGCGAGAAGCGGTGGGCGAAGAAGCGCACGTCCGCGTTGTTCCCGAGCTCCCAGTCCATCCAGAACAGGCGCGCCTTCCAGGCGAGGTGCCCCAGGGCCTCGCCGGGCCGTTCGCGGAAGAAGGCCCAGGCCTTGGAACTGTAGTGGCCCGAGACCTCCGAGGGTCGCAGCTCGCGCCCCTCGGCCTGCTCGGCGAGGGCGATCGAGTCGTGGAAGCCCTCCCACCAGCCGGGGCGCGTGCCCGGGACGATGGCGGTGGCCCCGTCGGAGTCGGGGTTGTTGCCGATCCAGAGGTTGACCCCCGCCTGGGAAGAGATCAGGACCGCGTCGTCGCCGACGACGAGGTTGTAGGTGGTGACGGGGAGGATGGGGGCCAGGCTGCCGGCCGCGAGGGCGAGGGCCGGCACGAGGCCCGCCCGCCAGCGCGGCCGCGCGCGCCAGAGCAGCCAAAGGGCGAGCAACGGCAGGAAGAGCAGGACGTTCGGCCGCGCCAGGGCCGCGACGCCCCACAGGAGGCCCGCGCCGCCGGCGACCCGGGCGCTCGGCTCCCGCGCCAGGCGCAGGCTGACCCAGAGGGCGGCGAGGTCCAGGGGGATCGCCAGGCTCGGGATCAGGAGCTCGCCGTCGAAGTAGACGAGGACCCAGTTGAGAGCCACGAGGAGGCCGGCGACCGTCGCTGCGCGCGGGTCGAAGGCACGCCGCGCCACGAGGTAGGTGAGGAGGGTCGTCGCCGCCCCGAGCCCGGCCTGCAGGAGGCGGGGCAGGAAGAGTCCCGGCCCGAAGAGGCGCAGCACCGTGCCGAGGAACCAGGGGTAGAGGGGCGCGCGGAAGAAGGGCTCGCCTTCCTGGAAGCTCTCGCCGGCCGCCAGGGCCCGCGCCCACTCGAGGTGGTAGAGCGGGTCCATGATCGGGTGCTCGAAGTAAGGGCTGGCCTTCGCCTCGAGCAGGTAGAGGAGGCGCAGGAGGAAGGCGCCGGCGACCAGGGCGACCACGGTCCAGCGCTCCCGCCGGCTGACGGCAGGCGGGGCGGCGGCCGCCTTCATTCGGGGGCGTCCTCGCTCGCTGCGTCGCCGCCCGACTCGTCCTCGACCTCTCCCGGGCCCAGGTAGCCCAGCGCCTCGAGCCTTGCGCGGCGCTCGGCGGAGAGCTCGACCTCTTGACCCGAGGCGCGGGAGGCGAGGAGCTCGTGCACCGAAGCCAGCTCCGCGCGCAGGCGCTCGACGATCGCGGGGTGTTCGGTGGCGACGTCCCGCAGCTCGGCGGGGTCGGTCGCGCGGTCGTAGAGCCGAGCCGCCCTCTCGCCATTCTCCACGGGCACGAGGACGAGCTTCCAGGGTCCGGACTCCCAGCTCTCGAGGGGCGCGCCCCAGAAGTTCCCGTGCGAGAGCACCGGCCGCTCCGGGACCGCGCCGTCCCGGGCGGCGGCGAGCAGCCCGCGCCCGGAGAAGCTCGCCGGCGCGTCCAGGCCGACGAGCTCGCAGAGGGTCGGGGCGACGTCGATCAGGGCCGCGCTGCCGTCGACGCGCGCGCCCGCGGGCAGGCGCCCCGGCATGCGCATGACGAGGGGCACGCTCAGGAGCTCCTCGTGCAGGCTGTGGCCGTGCTCGAAGCCGCCATGCTCGAGGAACTCCTCGCCGTGGTCGGCGGTCAGGACGACCAGGGTGTCTTGCTCGAGGCCGCGTTCCGCGAGGCCCTCGAAGAGGCGCCCGACCTGGGCGTCGACGTAGGCCAGCTCCGCCTCGTAGAGTCGCTCGGCGCGCTCGATCAACGCGGGGTCGAGCTCGAGCTGACCCGCGCGCAGCATCAACATGTGGGCGCGCGTGCCGAAGACGAAGCCGCCGTCCTCGCGGTCGACGGGCGCGGCGAAGCGCCGGCGGTACTCCGCGGGCGGAGCGTAGACCGCGTGGGCGTCGAAGTAGTGCGCGAGCAGGAAGAAGGGCTCGCCCGCGCGCTCGTCGAGCCAAGCGAGGGCCTGGTCGGTCGTCTCCGCCGCCGAGCGCACCTCTTCATTGGAGGCGTACCAGCGCGCGTCGAGGTCGTCGACGCCTTGGGTGAGCCCGAAGTCCTCGTCGAGGAAGTCGACGTTGACGACCGCGCCGGTGCGCCAGCCCGCGGCGCGGAAGGCCTCGACGACCGTGTGGTTGTCGTCGGCCAGGGCCGTGAAGGCGACGCGCGGGCCCTGCCCACGGGTCAAGGGCTCGAGGTCGAGGTGCCCGCCGGCGCCGTGCTCCTGGGGATGCAGGGAGGTCAGGAGGGAGGCCGTCGAGGGCAGGGTCCAGGGCGCGTGGGCGAGGGCGCGCTCGAAGAGGACCCCCTCGGCCGCCAAACGGTCGACGGCGGGGGTCAGGCCCCCGGGGTGTCCGTAGCAGCCGAACTTGTCGGCGCGGGCCGTGTCGATCACGACCAGGAGCACGTTCGGGCGACCGTCGTCGCGCTGCCCGCCGCAGGCGGCGAGGGCGATCAGCAAGCCGGGGAGCAAGGAAGCCCAGGGGCGGCGCGGGACGGCGGGGGACTGGGGGCGGAACAAGGGCATCGCGGGACGCTCTACGGTCGTCCGCGCGGGAAGCTAGCACGCGCGGGCAGCGGCGTCCAAACGAGTCGCCTAAGCGAAGAGGCGGCGCCCGCGGGGCGCCGCCTCCTGTGGTGTCCGTCTCGCGGGACGAGCCCGCTCGGGCTCAGGGGCAGAAGGTGACCTTCAGGCCGTCGGAGGTGTTGAAGCCGCTCATCCCGGCCATCGTGTCGCGGTACCAGTACTGGAAGTTCCAGTCGGTGCCGGCGGTGAGGGCGTTCGCGGGAGGCGAGGTGAAGTCCACGAGCTTCTGGGTCGAGCCGAAGAGGTCCGTGATCGCGACCGGGGGCATGCGGGTGATGCCGCCGCCCACGCATTGGAAGCCGTCGCCGAAGGGGATCTGGATCTGGTTCGGCCCGAAGAAGAACAGGCCCGTGACGTTCGGCACGGCCTGGTCGCAGGTCAGGTTGAAGTTGTTGGCCGAGATGCTCAGCGAACCGAAGGTGTCCATGAGGGCGCCGGTGCCGCTGGAGTTCGTCTCGCCCACGCAGTAGTTCGTGGCGTCGCCGGTGCACTCTTCCTGGAGCTTGTAGATCTGGCCGCCGTTGGCGTCGACGATGTAGAGCTCGCCGTTGGCGTCCTCGCCGAAGGAGGTGATGGAAACTCCGCCGGGGAGACCCAACTCGGCCTCGTGCTCGATCTTGTTCGAGATGTTGACGCCGTCGAAGTCGATCGACCAGACGCGGTCGCTGCAGTAGTCGGCGTAGAAGTACTTGCCGTAGAAGCCGGGCATCTCGGTGCCCCGGTAGCGGTAGCCGCCGGTGATGGAGCAGCCCAGACCGTGGTTGTACTCGTCCACGGGGAGCTCGACGCCCACGTTGCAGGTGCAGCCGCTCATGCCGGTGCAGAGCGAGCCTTCCATGCAGCGCCAGCCGTAGTTCAGGCCGCCCGTCGCGGCGGGCTCGAAGTGGACCTCCTCGCGGGAGCCCTGGCCGACGTCGCCGATCCACATGTCGCCGGTCAGGCGGTCGAAGCTGAAGCGCCACGGGTTGCGCAGGCCGTAGGACCAGATCTCGTCGTCGCCGGTGATGCCGACGAAGGGGTTGTCGCCGGGGATGTGGGGCGCGGCGATATCCACGTCCAGCCGCAGCATCTTGCCCAGCAGCTGGTTCGTGAGGTCCTGCGAGCGGTTGCCCGGGTCGTTGGCGCTGCCGCCGTCGCCCATGCCGATGTAGAGCATGCCGTCGGGACCGAACTGGAGGCAGCCGCCGTTGTGGTTCGAGAAGGGCTGGTTGACCGTGATGATGTTCGTGAAGGTCCCGGCGTCCGCGATGTCGGGGTTGGCGCTGACCTCGTACTCACGCACGACGGTGTCGCCTGAGTTGTTCGTGTAGTTGACGTAGAACTTGCCCTCGCCCGTGCCGGGTCCGGCGTAGTTCGGGTGGAAGGCCATCCCGAGCAGGCCGCGCTCACCGTTCTGACCGGCGATCGAGCCCAGGTCGATGAAGGGCGTGCCGAGGAGCGTTCCGTTCTTGATGATCCGGATGCGGGCGGTGTTCTGCTCGCAGATGAAGAGGCGATCCGTGTCGCCGGGGGGCGAGCAGAGATAGAGCGGAGAGGCGAGGTTGGTCGCGATCTCCTCGTAGTCGAGCTGGGCGCTCGCGGGGAGCGTCAGGCCGGTCGTGCAGAGGAGAGCGGTCGCGCCGGTGAAGGCGATGGATTTCCAGTTCATCGGGCCGGGTGCTGGGGGCTCGAGGGAGGGGCCGGGGGAGTGGGGGTGGCCCCTGAGGGAGAGAAAAGGCGCGTGAGACTCGATACGCGCCCCTTGGGCCCCGGGGAGAGCGGGGCCACCGATCCAAGAATAGGGCGCGGGAACGGGCCTTTGGTGTTCGGGAGCCGAAATATCTCCGCGCCTTCACCAACCCCGAAGCCCCCTCCGAGGTACGCCTTGCCGCGCGGGCGGCGGAGGCTATTCTCCACCCGCCCGCGATCCTCCCGATGACCACCAGCGTTACGCGAAGCCGCCGTCCCGGCGGAACTTTTTTTACAGGGTCCGCCGGAACACGGGGGGGCCTCGCATTCGTCGCCGCCGCCGTCGCGATCGGTTGCATCTGCGGAGGCTGTGGTGGCTCGAGCACGGAGCCCGAGCTCCTCGAGGGCGGCTACCGCCACGTGCTCCTGATCTCGATGGACACGACCCGCGCCGACCGCATCGGCTGCTACGGCGGGAGCGCGGCAGAGACGCCGCGCCTGGACGCCCTGGCCAGCGAAGGGGTGCTGTTCGAGGACGCGACCTCGGCCGCCAGCACGACGCTCTCCTCCCACACCTCGCTGATGACGGGGCTCTATCCCCGCCGTCACGGCGTGGCGCGCAACGGATTCATGGTGCACCCGGACAACGTCACCTTGGCGGAGGTGCTGGGGGAGAACGGCTTCCATACGGCGGGGGTGATCGGCTCCTTCGCCCTGGATCAGGTCTTCGACTTCGACCAGGGCTTCCTGCACTGGGACCAGGACTTCGATATCGAGTTCGACCCGCGCACGGCGGACCAGAACCAGCGGGTGGCGGAGAGGGTCACCGACGCGGCCCTGGCCCACGTCGGTCGCCTCGATCCCGCGGGGCGCCTGTTCCTCTTCGTGCACTACTTCGACGTGCATTCTCCCTACGCGCCGCCCGAGCCCTACGCCGGCGAGTACGCGGTCTCGGGCGGGAAGCGGGCGTCGACCTTGGGCGACATCGGAAAGCAGGCCGCGCGGCACCAGAAGCGCGTCTTCGGCGGCACGCGGCCGATCTACGACGTCGGGCTGCACCGCCCGCTGGTGGAGCAGGTCGACGGAGCTGCGATCGGGGGCGACGACGAGCTCGCGGCCCTCTACGACGGCGAGCTGGCCTACACGGACCGGGAGATCGGCCGGTTGCTCGACGGGCTCGACGAGGGCGGCTTCCTCGAGGACTGCATCGTCGTCCTGACGGCGGACCACGGGGAGACCTTCTGGGAGCACGGCGACTTCTGGCACCACGGAGCCTGGGTCTACCAGACGAACGTGCACGTGCCCTTCCTGTTGCGCCTGCCCGACGGCCGTGGGCGGGGACGACGCGTGAGCGCGCCGGTCTCGGGGGTCGACGTCTTCCCGACCTTGCTCGACCTGCTCGGGATCCCATTGCCCGAGCCCGTGTCGGGCGTCTCCCTCTTGCCCTTGGTCGACGGCGAGCCGCTCCCCGAGCGGTTGCTCATCGCCGAGGCCACCCAGCCGACCAAGTTCCTGCTCAACGGACAGAACATCGAGGAGCGCTTCGGCTGGCCGAACCAGGCCAAGGCGAAGAGCGCGCGACTCGGGCGCTGGAAGCTGATCCAGGCGCCCTACCTGCGCTACGAGGAGCTTTACGACCTCGAGGCGGATCCGGAGGAGCGCAACAATCTGCTCGCGAACCCGCCCTGGAAGGCGGAGCCCGGTGTGCGCGCCTCCCTCCGTGAAGAGGACGCCGAGGTCGCCCGGGTCCTGGGCGAGCTGCGCCGCGGGATGTCGGAGTGGATCGGCGCGACGAGCCCGCGCCCATCGGCCTTCAATCCCGAGCAGCTGGACGAGGTCGTGCGCCGCCTGCAACAGCTCGGCTACGTCGGGGACGAGCCGGAGGAAGAGGCTACGGACGGGCAGTAGGAGGAGAAGGCGTCAGTCCCCTCCGCCCCCGAAGATGTCGTCGAGGGCCTTCTGCGACTTCTCCGCGTCCTCGCGCAGCTTCTGCAGCGTCCCCTCGGGGTCACGCTCCGCATCCCCGAGCAGCTCCTCGAGCTCCTGCCCCGCGCGCGCCTCGAGGGCGTCGCCGATGCTCCCGGTGTCGCCGCTCATCAGGTTCTTCAGCACGTCATCCGTGAAGACCTGGCTGCGCAGGAAGGCTTGCAGCTCGGCGGGCATCTCGGGCCCGTCGGCGGCGGCCAGGGACTGGGTGATCACCTCCTCGAGGGCGTAGGCCGTCCACTCCGCCGCGGTCGCGCCGTCCATGTCGCTGCTGAAGTCCTCGAGGACGATGTCGGGCATCTCGAGGGCGTAGACCCCCTCGGCCATCGGCACGTCCGTGATGCGCAGGCTCCCCTCGACGCCCGCGATGCGGATGCGATTGATCTTCAGGGCGGGACCGGCCTCCGGGGAAGGGGGCTCGCCGGGCTCGGTGGGCTCACCGGGGCCCTCGCCGCCGCCTCCGCGGCGCTGGCGCCCGAGCTCCTCCTGCAACTCGCGCAGCCGCTCCACGAGCTGGGTCACGTTCGTCTCGGTTCCGCGGACCTCGAGCGCCAGGGCCAGCCCGTCGAGCTCGACCTCGTCGAGCTCGATCACCTCCGCCGTCAGCCCCGACGAGCCGAGGGCGGTGTGGAAGCGGCCCAGCTCGAACAGCGGGGTCTCCTGGAAGCCGGGGGGGTTCTCGATGCGCAGCCCCTCCATGGTGAACTCCCCGGAGAGGAGGCCGAGGTCCACGGCCTCGAGGGTCGTGTCCTGCCGGGTCGTGAACTGGACGCTCTCGGTCACGGCGGTCTCGATCAGGGGATCGACGAAGGCGACGAGGGCGCCGACGGCGAGGAGCGCGAGCAGGGCGAAGAGGGCGACGAGCTTGAGCAGGCACTTCATGGGCTCAGGGTAGCCCCAGGACGGTGGGGGAGAACAGGAGGCGGGAGGAATCGGGTGCAGGCGTGACCCCCCACGGTGGGGCGCGTCTGGGAGGTGGGCGCGCGCCGCGCGTCGAGATCGCCCGAACCCCAGGACCCCCACCGGAGGCCCCCATGATCCTGTCCACCTTCGCCCGTCCCTTCACCCTGGCGCTCGCCCTGAGCCTGGCGGGCGCCGCCCCGCTCCTAGCGCAGGGCGCGTCGGAAGGCCCGAGCGCGTCCCGCGCCGCGCGCGACGCCCGCGGCGCCGAGCGCCCGGCCTTGCGCCTCGTGGTGCACGAGAACGGGGCGAGCGTCCTCGAGGTCGACGGTCGACCCTGGGCGCGTTGCCTGCTCCTCTTCGGGGGCCTCGACGCGCGCCCGCAGGAGGACGGTCGGCGCGTCGCGCCCGGCGGCATCATCGAGCTCGAGCTCGACGGCGGGGGCCTCGGCCGCCTGTGCGTGCCCCGGCCCGGGCCCGCCACGCGGCTCTTCGCCCAGGCCTGGCAGTCGACGGCTTCGGCGGCGTCGGGGGCCTTCTCGCCGCCCGTGACCCTGGACCGGCGCCCCCCGCGTCAGGCCTCCGTGGCGCGCCCGCGGGACCTCGTCATCACGGAGTTCATGAAGGACCCCAGCGCGGTGACCGACGGCCACGGGGAGTGGGTCGAGATCTACAGCACCAAGCCCTGGCGCCTCGACATCGAGGGCGTGACCCTCTCGGACTACAGCGGGGCCTCCTTCACCCTGGACAACGGGGGCCAGGGGATCCTGCTGCGACCCGGACAGCACTTCGTGATCGGCAACGACACCGACCCCGCCACGAACGGCGGCGTGCCCGTCGACTGGCAGTGGAGCGGCTTCTCGCTCAAGAACTCCGCCGACGAGATCGTGCTTCACGACTCCCTGGGGCGCTACCTCGACAAGGTGACCTACGACGACGGGGGGCGCTGGCCGGACGAGGCGGGCCGCTCGATCTCTCTCACGGGCACGATCCTCTCCTCCGTGGCGAACAACGGCCCCGGCCCCTGGTGCAGCTCGACCAGCACGATCGGCACGGGGCCCGACACCGGGACGCCCGGTGCGGCGAACGACGTCTGTCCCTGAGCTGCGGAACCGGCTCGAGGCGGTGACAAATGAAGGCGGCGCCGCCCGGGAGGGGCGGCGCCGCGCTCGTGCCGGTGGACTCCGGAGCTCGCTCCGGGGCCCGCGGGGACTAGTTGACCCAGTCGATCTCGTAGCCGTTCGAGAAGTTGAAGGGAACGGCGTTCATCGGCGGGTTCTGGCAGGAGTTCATCGAGTCCCGGAACCAGAACTGGTAGTAGGTCGTCGAGCCGAAGGGCTGGGCGCTGCTGCCGTAGGGCTGACCCTGGAAGTCGGGGGCCGTGGCGTCGCCGTTGCCGTCGGTGAAGAGCACGAAGCCGCGCTGGGTGGGGTTGACGCAGAAGAGACCCGAGGAGTTCGGCACGTTCGGGTTGCCGTTCGGGTAGGAGATGGCGTTCGCGCCCTGGATCATGATGCCGGGGCGGTTGGCCGGGGCGTCGGAGACGCTGAACGACAGGGTGTCGTTCGAGAAGGCGGCGGTGCCGGTGCCGACCAGGAGGGCGCCGTTGCCGTTGGGGTTGTCGTTCGGGCAACCCTGACCCACGGCGCCGATGGCGGCGCAGGGGCAGAAGCCGGTCGAGCCGTCACAGAAGCCCGAGCCCGGCTCGGTGGTGGGGCAGGAGACGTTGGCCGCGCCGGGGGTTTGGTTGCCGCCCGGAGAGAAGTCCAGGAAGAGGTCCGTGCACCAGCCGTTCGGGTAGTCGTCGCCGCGGAAGATGCCGGCGGGGAAGAAGTTTCCGTCGGGGCCGATTGTCTGGGCGCCGTCGTAGCACTCGTCGCCCGTTCCCGGGGTCGGGCCGAACATGCAGACCGTGTCCAGGATCGTGACGGTGCCCATGTTGGCGATGTCGGTCACGAGGTCGTCGTCGGCGTCGACGTCGGTGTCGACCAGAGCCAAGACGGCAGCCACGTCGGTGGTGGAGATCAGGTAGAAGGTTTCGGTGCCGTTCTCGATGCGGTCCTGCACGCCGATGTCGAAGTCGTTGTTGGCGACCGCGGTGTCTCCGAGGACGAAGTATCCGTCGCCGGGCATGGTCTCAGCGGAGAGATCCCAGGCGCGGTCGAGGCCGCCCGTGAGGGAGCTCGAGGCCTGGCCCTCTACGATCAGGACCATGATCCCGTTGAGGGAGGCATTGGGGGTGCCGAAGAGCTCGATGAACTCCTCGGTGTCGGCTCCGGCGTGGGAAGCGTAGATCTCGTTGAGATGGAAGGTCTGGGCGAAGCCCTGGGTGGCGAGGCCCGCGAGGGCGGCGCCGGCGAGAGCGAATTTCTGCATGTTGGTGGTCGGGGTAGAGCGGTTCTCGGTAGCTCTGGTTCGGAGTCTCTGAGTCTCGTGGATTCCAGACGTTCCACGGCGATACGACTCGGGAGTCGCCGGGCCCGGCTCCGCGATCCTGGACCCCGGGCCGGGAGCCGATTTGGCTTGGGCGGCGGAGAGTGGAATCGGGGGTGGCGGCGGGCGCTGGGCTCGCCTCGACCCCGGGCGGTGGGGGCTCCGGTTCCGGGGGGCCTCCCCGGCGTGGAACGGCGACCAGGATAGGGCGGGTCGGCCCGTCCTGCTTGAAGCTTTGGTGATTTCGGGGTGCGCGGGCCGTGCAGGGCGGCTCGCGCTCCCTCTACGGGGCCTTGCGGACCGGCAACCCCGGAGTGCCGCAGGCGGGGCAGGCGCCGCGCTCGGCGAAGACGGAGCCGTCCCGTGGGCAGCGGAACTCCCACATGTCGGTGGCGTCGGGGGCTTCGCCGGACTCGCCGCCCGCGTAGCCCAGGGCCGTGAGCGTTTGGAGGTGGCGCGCTGTCATCCCGCCGCTTCCGTCCGCGGCCGTGAAGGGCTCGAGGACGAAGGCCTCCTCGCGGCTCGCGAGCTCCACCAGCATCTCGACCACGCGCTCGCGGTGCTCCGGGCGCGCGAAGAGGTTCTCCAGCTCCCCGGGGTCCGCGCGGTAGTCGTAGAGCTCGGACTGGCGCGGGAAGGAAGGCCGGTAGATCAGCTTGTAGCGGTCGTCCATGAGGACGTGCAGGAAGTCCGCCTGGGGGCGCCGCTCGAGCATCTTGGCGTTGGCGTCCCAGAGGTTGATCTGGTCCGCATAGGCGATGCGTGGCTCGTCCTCGCGCCCCTCGATCAAGGCCTTCAGGCTGCGCCCCTCGACCTCGCCCGGAGGCGCCACGTCGAGGTAGTCGAGGACCGTGGGGAAGATGTCGATCGAGCGCACCATGCGGTCCACCGTCCTTCCCGTCGCAGCTCCCGGCACGCGCAGGATCAGCGGGACGTGGATCTGCTCCTGGTAGAGGATGCGGTGGGCGAACCAGCCGTGGCGTTCGACGCCGTCCTGCAGCCCCTCGCCGTGGTCGGCGACGACGGCGACGAGGGTCGAGTCATAGAGGTCGCGCTCCTTCAAGAGGCTGACGAGCTGGCCGAACTGCTGGTCGAGCCAGCTGACTTCGGCGCCGTAGCACTCGCGCGAGTTGAGCTCCCAGCCGTCGGGCCCGCGCGGGACGCCGCGCGCCGCGAGAAAGTCGTCGGGGGGAATGAGGAAGGGATCGTGGGGATCCCAGTAGTGGATCCAAACGAAGAAGGGCTCCTCGGTGCGACCCAGGAAGTCGAGCACGAGGGCATTGGTGTCCACCGAGCTGCGCTGGGCGTCCGTGACGTCCCAGCGGGCCTCGCCCTCCTCCGACATGGACATGCCCTTGCCGAGGACGTCCTGGAACTCGTCGAAGCCGCGCTCGAACCCGAAGACCGAGGAGACCGGGAAGGCGCTGTGAAAGGCCGCCGTGGCGTAGCCTCGCTCCTTCAGCACGCTGGCGAGGGTCGGCACGCTCTCGGGCAGGCGGAAGCCGCCCTGCCCGGCGAGCACCCGCAGGCCGTGACCGTAGGGGGTGCGGCCGGTCAGGATCGAGGCGTGGGAGACCGGCGTCACGGCCGAGGCGCTGACCGCCGTCGCGAAGCGCACGCCGTCCTCGGCCAGGGCGTCGTAGTGGGGCGTCGGGTTCCCGGGCATCCCCCAGGCGCCGAAGAAGTCTGGCCGGGTCGTGTCCAGCGTGATCAGGAGCACGTTCTCGGGCTCGCCGGGGGCGCTGCTCGAGCCGCAGGAGCAGCCCATCAGGACCGCCGCCGCGACGGCCAAAAGGGACGGCAAGGCTCTCGAAGTTCGCATGGGGGGACGTACGGCCGGTGGACGCTGCGGGTGAGCGAAGGCGGCAGCCTAGCAGCGGCGGCTCCGCAGCGTCCAGGCCCCCGAGGCTCCCCGTCCACCGCCCAAAGGCCCCTGCGGGGGCTGCAACGCCGCCCCGAAAGCCCTAGGATCCCCGCCATGAAGACCTCCACCCCCACCCCGGCGAGTGCTCGCCGGACCCTCCGAGAGCGGCGCCTGCCGCGCGGCTCCTTCGCCGGTCTCCTCTCGTCCTTGCTCCTCTGCGCGCCCCTCACCGTCATGCTCGGCGCCTGCGGAGGCGCGGAGGAGGAGTCCCAGCCGGAAGAGCAGACGATCACCGAGTGGCACGATCCCGAGACCCAAACGAAGAAGAAGGTCGAGGGTCAGATGCGCCTGGGACAGAAGGAGGGCGACTGGACGTGGTGGCACGACAACGGCCAGGTCGCGGTGCGGGGACACTTCGTCCAGAACGACGCGGACGGCCTCTGGGTCGAATTCCACCCCAACGGTCAGAAGTCCTCTGAGATCAACTGGGTCGGCGGTGAGATGAATGGCGGCGCGGTGCGCTGGCACCCGAACGGCCAGGAGAAGAGCCGCGGGGAGTACGCGGCGGGCGTCCCGACGGGGACGCACGCCGAGTGGTATCCGAACGGGCAGCTCGTCTCCGAGAAGAACTACACGAACGGTCAGATCGCGGGCGAGGTCGTCGAGTTCTGGGACAACGGGGAGCGCAAGATGGCGGGGGGCTTCGCCGGTGGCCTGCAAGACGGCCCCTGGACGAGCTACTACCAGAACGGGAAGGTCGAGTCGCAGGGCGACTACGAGGCCGGGATCAAGGTCGGCACCTGGACCGTGCTGCACCCCGGCGGCGAGCTCCTGATGGAGATGCCCTACGTCGACGGACAGATCCACGGCACCGTCATCCGACTGCACGCCAACGGGATCCAGGAGGCGACCCTGACCTTCGTCCACGGCAAGCGCGAGGGCGCCGAGGAGATCCTCTACCCCGACGGTTCGCAGGCCGTGCTCGGGCAGTACGAGGACGGCAAGCCCACGGGCGAGTGGAAGTTCTGGAACACCGACGGCAGCCTCAACCCCCTCCAGTCGGGGACCTACGAGGCCGGGGTGCGGGTCAAGGACATGAACGGGAATCCCGTCGCTCCGCCCGCCGGAGGCGCGCCGGGGCAGCCGGGTGGAGCCCCGGGTCACGCCCCGATGGGTGGAGGCGCCCGTGGGCAGTGAGCTCGCCTCCTCCACCGCCGGCGGCGCGACGCGCACCGACGCCGAGGTCTGGAGCGCGGTCGACGCCGAGGCCGGGCGGCAGGAAGCGCAGCTCGAGCTGATCGCCTCCGAGAACCACACCTCGCTGGAGGTGATGGCGGCCCAGGGCAGCTGCCTGACGAACAAGTACGCCGAGGGCTACCCCGGCCGGCGCTACTACGGCGGCTGCGAGCACGTCGACGACGTCGAGAACCTCGCGCGGGCGCGGGCCAAGGAGCTCTTCGCGGCCGGCTACGCCAACGCCCAGCCCCACTCGGGGACCCAGGCCAACGTCGGTGCGCTGATGGCCCTGTGCCAGCCGGGGGAGCGGGTGCTCGCGATGAGCCTCGACCACGGCGGCCACCTCAGCCACGGGCACCCGAAGAACTTCTCGGGCATCTTCTACGACTTCCACGCCTACGGGGTGGAGCGCGAGAGCGAGCGCCTCGACATAGACCACGTCCGGGAGCGGGCCCGCGAGCTGCGACCCCAGGTGCTCCTGGCCGGCGCCTCGGCCTACTCGCGGCGCCTCGACTTCGCGGCCTTCGCCGAGATCGCGAAGGAGGTCGGCGCGCTCCTGATGGTCGACATGGCCCACATCGCCGGCCTCGTCGCGGGCGGGGAGCACGAGAGCCCCGTGCCCCACGCCGACGTGGTCACGATGACGACCCACAAGACCCTGCGCGGCCCGCGCGGCGGCCTGATCGTCACGAACGACCTCGAGGTGCTGAAGCGCGTCAACTCGACGATCTTCCCCGGTGGCCAAGGGGGACCTTTGATGCACGTCATCGCCGCCAAGGCGATCGCCCTGCGCGAGGCCCTGCGCCCCGACTTCCGCGACTACGCCCGGCGCGTGGTCGAGAACGCGGGCGTCCTGGCGGAGTCCCTCCTCGAGCGAGGGCTGCGCATCGTCTCGGGCGGCACCGACAACCACCTCATGCTGGTCGACGTGGGCAGCGCCGGCTTGACCGGCGCGCGCGCCGAAGACGTGCTGCACGCCCTCGACCTGACCTGCAACAAGAACCTGATCCCCTACGACCCGCGACCCCCGATGGAGGCCAGCGGCATCCGGCTCGGGACCGCTGCGGTCACGACCCGAGGCCTCGGGCCCGAAGAGATGCGGCGCATGGGGGGCTGGATCGCCGACGCCCTGGCCGCGCCGGACGACGAAGGCACCGCGCGCCGCATCCGGGGCGAGGTGGCCGAGACGGCTCGGGACTTCCCGATCTACCGCTGAGAGCCCCGTGCCCGCCGACGACCGGCTCCCGGTCACCCTGCTGACCGGCTTCCTCGGCTCGGGCAAGACGACCCTCGTCAACCGCGTGCTGCGCGAGCGTCACGGGGAGCGCATCGCGGTGATCGTCAACGAGTTCGGGGACGTGGGCCTCGACGGCGACCTGATCGTGGCCTCGGCCGAGCGCATCGTGCAGCTCGAGAACGGCTGCCTGTGCTGCACCGTGCGCGGTGACCTGCAGGCGGGACTGCGGGAGCTCCTGGCCGCCGACCGGCGGCGAATCTTCCGCCGCGGGGGGCTGGACCGGGTGCTGATCGAGAGCTCGGGCCTGGCCGCGCCGGGCCCCGTCGCCCAGACCCTGGCCGTCGATCCGGAGCTGCGCGCGGCCCTGCGGCTCGACGGGATCCTGACCCTCGCCCACGCGGTCAACCTCCCGCGCCAGCTCGAGGCCCACCCCGAAGCCGCCCAGCAGGTGGCCTACGCCGACCGCGTCGTCCTCGGCCATGCCGACCGTGCCGACGCGGAGCAGCTGGAGGCCGCGCGGTCGGCGGTGCGCGCCCTCAACGCCTTGGCCGAGATCGACGTCGCGATCCACGCCGAGCTCGACCTCGCCCCTCTGCTCGAGCTGAACACGACCTGCGATCGGAGCTGGGAGCTCGAGCAAGTCGAGGCGCAGCACGCCCACGACGCCGCGGTCGGGAGCGTCGCCCTGCGCAGCGCGGAGCCCCTCGACCTCTCCGCTCTGAAGATGTGGCTGCAATTCCTCGCGAGCCGCCGCTCGCACCAGCTCTACCGCATCAAGGGCATCCTGCGTTGCCACGGCCTGGACGAGCGGGTCGTCGTCCAGGGCATGTACGAGTGGCTCGAGCTCGGTCCGAGCCCGGAGCCCGCGCCGGCGGAGTCGACCCTGGTGGTCATCGGCCGCGACCTCGACCGCGCCGAGCTCGATCGCGGTTGGGCGGCTTGCCGGGGCGTGGGCCCTTGAGGGGCGCTACTCCGGTCGCTCGTAGCCGAGGGTCTTGAGGACATCGAGGACCTCCCCCCAGGAGGGGAAGGGGCGGCTGTGGAGGCGCTTGTACTCGTCGATGGCCGTGATGAACTCGATCAGGTCTTCGCTCATCTCGTCGGGCTTAGTGGGGGCGGCCTTCTTGGCCGCCGCGCCCTCGTTGTCGCTCTTCTTCTTGGAGGCTGTCATGGGGGGACCGGGGGGTCGATACAGATAGGGATCGATCGTCCTCCCCTCTCGGCCCCGGCCGGCGCGCGACTGGAACCCGGGCCGGAAAACCGGCCCGGACAGCTCTCGAGGGCCTCGGAGGGCCCTCAGCGCAGCTCGACGCCGGCCTCCCGCAGCACCGCCTCGACCCGCTCGCGGGTCGGCTCGCGGATCAGTCCGGCCTCGGTCACGATGCCGCTGACCAGCCGCGCCGGGGTGACGTCGAAGGCGGGATTGTAGACCCGGACCCCGTCGGGCGCCGTCTGGTTGCCGAAGCCCCGCGTGACCTCCTCCGGGGCGCGCTCCTCGATCGGGATCTGGTCGCCGCTCGTGAGCTCGCGGTCGAAGGTCGAGAGCGGCGCGACGGCGTAGAAGGGGACCCCGTGCTCGCGGGCGAGCACCGCCACCGAGTAGGTGCCGATCTTGTTGCAGACGTCGCCGTTGCGGGCGATGCGGTCGGAGCCGACGAAGACCGCGTCGATCTTGCCCTCGAACATGACGCGCCCCGCCGTGTTGTCGGTGATCAAGGTCACGTCGATCCCGGACTGCTGGAGCTCCCAGGCCGTCAGTCGCGCTCCCTGCAGGAGCGGGCGGGTCTCGTCGGCGTAGACCGCGATGTGCTTGCCCTGGCGCTGCGCCTCGTAGAAGGGGGCGAGGGCCGTCCCGGTGTTGGCGGTGGCCAGGGCGCCTGCGTTGCAGTGCGTGAGGTAGGTCCCGCCGTCGCGGATCAGCTCCGCGCCGTGCCGGCCGAGGGCCTCGCAGGTCTCTTGGTCCTCGCGGAAGATCGCGTGGGCCTCCTCGAAGAGGGCGTCGCGGATCGCGTCGCCCGCGGCCCCCGCCTCGAGCTCGCGCGTCCCGCGCGCGACCATGCGGTCGAGGGCCCAGAAGAGGTTGACCGCGGTGGGGCGGGCCTTGGCCAGGGTGGCCGCGACCTCGCGTGTGCGCCCCATGAACTCCTCTCCCGAGAGCCCCTCGAGCTCCTGGACGCCGAGCAACACCCCGAAGGCCGCCGCCACCCCGATGGCCGGGGCGCCGCGCACGGCGAGGCGATAGATCGCGTCGACCATGCCCGCGACGTCGCGCACTTCGAGCTGCTCGTACTTCGTGGGCAGCAGGGTCTGCTCGACCATGCGCACGTGACCGGGCCGTTGGCCGACCCACACCAGGGTTTCGACGGGCATCTGTTCAGCGCGCCGCCGCGCGGGCGGAGTTCGGGTCCTTCGAGCGATCGAGCTTCACGACGTGACTCCCGGGGGGAGCGCCCCGCAGATCTTCTCGCAGACCTCGAGGTAGCGCTGACCGACGCGCGCGAGGACCTCCGGGACAAGCTCCGGCGGCGGATAGTCCTTGTTCCAGTCCAGGGTCTCGAGGTGGTCGCGCAGGATCTGCTTGTCGTAGCTCGGCGGGGAGATGCCGACCTCGTATTCCTCCGCCGGCCAGAAGCGGGAGGAGTCGGGGGTCAGAGCCTCGTCGATCAGGAGCAGCCGCCCGTCCAGGAGCCCGAACTCGAACTTGGTGTCCGCGAGCAGGATCCCGAGCTTCGCGAGCTCCTCGGTCCCCCGCTCGAAGAGCGCCAGGGAGGCGTCCTCGGCGCGCTGGAAGACCTCCGGGCCGACCAGCTCCGCGGCGCGCTCGGGGGAGATCGCCACGTCGTGCAGGTCGTCCTTGGTGCTCGGCGTGAGGATGGGCTTCGGCAGGCGCTCCGCCTGGCGCAGGCCGGCGAGCAGGGGGATGTCGGAGATCGTCCCCCGCGCCTGGTACTCCTTCCAGCCCGAGCCGACGACGTAGCCGCGCACGACCCACTCCACGGGGGTCGGCTCGCAGCGGCGCACGATCATGACGCGCCCCTCGAGCCGCCGCCGCCAGGCCTCGTCGAGGCCGGGGACGTCCTCGACGGCGGTCGAGAGCAGGTGGTTCTCCACGATGTCCCGCGTGCGCTCGAACCAGTGGGCGCTGATCGCGGTCAGGACGCGGCCCTTGTGGGGGATGCCCTCCGCCATCACGACGTCGAAGGCCGAGACGCGGTCAGTCGTGACGAACAGCAGGCGCTCGTCGTCGAGGACGTAGATGTCGCGCACCTTGCCGGTGGCTAGGCGCTCGAGTCCCGGCGGCGCGTCGTCGCGGCCGAGGTAGGCGCCTTCTCGTGTCATCATCGGCCTGCCTGGGTCATCGGGGCGCTGAGTCTTCGGAGCCCTGGGTCGTCCTGGCCCCGGGGGAGTCGGGAGCGAGGGACGAGCTCTCCGGAGGGCGAGTATGGCAGGGCCCCGTGGCCGCTACAATGCGCGCCATGGGCGAGTCGAGCTCGGTCGGGTGCGAGGGAGGCGAGGTCGAGACCCTGGGTCTGCGTCCGGGCGAGGTGCTGCGCGGCGAGCTGCGTCCGCCGGGCTCCAAGTCCCTGGCGATCCGCACCCTCCTGACCGCGGCCCTCGCGCAGGGACGCACGGTCGTGCGCGGGGCGCCGGACAGCGAGGACGTCGCGGCCTGCCTGGACGTGCTCGACGTCCTCGGGCTCTCGATTGCGCGCGACGGGAAGGAGGTCGAGATCGACGGCCGCTCGCCCGCGGCCGGCGCGACCTGGGAGCCCGCGGGGCCCCTGGCCTGTGGCGAGTCCGGCACCCTGGCGCGGATGCTCACGGCCGCCGCCGCCTTCTGTTCGCGCCCGGGCTCGCCCGTGCGCGTCGAGGTCTGCGGCAGCTTGCTGCGGCGCTCCTCGGCTCCATTGCTCGAGACCCTGGACGCCGCCGGCGTCGGCCTCGAGGCTGAGAGCGAGGCCGGCTCCTGGCCTCTCGTGCTCCGGCCGAGCGCCGCCCCCGAGACTCTGCTGCTGCAATCGCCCGTCTCGAGCCAAGAGCTCTCGGGTTTGCTGCTCGCCCAGGCCGCCCAGCCGGTCTCGCCCCGCGGCCGCTCGGTGATCGTGATGGGGGGGCTGCCGAGCGAGCCCTACGCGCACCTGACGGCCGGCGTCCTGACCGCCTTCGGGGCGCGGGTCGAGGCCGTCGGGGCCGAGTGGCGCGTGAGCGGGCCGCTGGTCGCTCCGGCCGAGCCGCTCGAGATCGAGGCCGACGCCTCCGGAGCCGCCGTGGCCCTGGCGGCCGGCTGCCTGAGTGGCGGCGAGGTGAGCGTCGCGGGCTTCCCGACGAGCTCGCGGCAGGGAGACCTGGCGATCGTCGAGCTGCTCGAGGCCTTCGGTTGCCGGGCCGAGCGGCGCGGGGACGAGCTCGTCGCCGGCGGCCGACCCACGCGCAGCGCCGAGCTCGACCTGGCCGCCACCCCCGACCTCGCCCCGGTGCTGGCGGCGGTGGCCGGAGCGGCGGCCCTGGCGGGGATCGAAGGACGCTCCGTCCTGCGCGGGCTCGAGACCCTGAACGGAAAGGAGAGTCGGCGCGTCGAGGTCCTGGCCGGGGGCCTCGCGGCCCTCGGGCTCGACGTGCGCGCCAGCGACGAGCACCTCGAGGTGGAGCCGGGGGCCGGCGCCGCGAGCGCCGGCCAGCTCGTCCTCGATCCGCAGGGGGACCACCGCATGGCCTTCGCCTTCGCGCTCCTGGGCCTCGTGCGGCCCGGCCTCGCGGTCTCGAACCCCGGCTGCGTCGCCAAGTCCTGGCCCGGCTTCTGGGAGGAGCTGCGGCGCGCGCGGCAGCGCGCCTGAGCGCGCGTCGTCCTCGCGTTCGCCGCGGAGCGCGCTATCCTGGCGGCGGCATGAGCGAAGCGCAGCCTCGTCCCGTGCTGGTGGCCGGCGGCGCCGGCTACATCGGCAGCCACACCGTGCGGACCCTCGTGGAGGGCGGCACTCCGGTCGTCGTGCTCGACGACCTCTCGGCGGGTCACCGGGAGGCGGTCGAGCGCGCCGCGCCGGGCGCCCCCCTCGAGGTCGCGGGCCTCGGCGACTGCCCGCGCCTGGCGGAGGTCTTCGCCGTCCACCGTCCGCGCTCGGTGATCCACTTCGCCGCCAAGTGCTACGTCGGCGAGTCGGTCGAGGACCCGGCCAAGTACTACGAGCACAACGTGCTCTACACCTGGAACCTGCTCCAGGCGATGCGGGAGGCGGACTGCCGCCACATCGTGTTCTCGAGCAGCTGCGCGACCTACGGCGACCCGGTCGAGGTCCCGATGGGGGACGCCCACCCCCAGCTCCCGATCTCCCCCTACGGCCGCACGAAGCTCCACATGGAGCACATGATCGAGGACTTCGCGCGCGCCTACGGCCTGCGCTACGCGGCCTTGCGCTACTTCAACGCCGCCGGGGCCTCCCAGCGCGGGGACCTGGGCGAGCACCACGACCCCGAGACGCACCTGATCCCCCTCGTGCTGCAGGTGGCCCTCGGCCAGCGCGACGAGATCAAGATCTTCGGTGACGACTACCCGACGCCCGACGGCACCTGCATCCGCGACTACGTGCACGTCGAGGATCTCGCCGCGGCCCACGTGGCGGCCCTCGAGCGCCTCGAGGGAGGCGCCGAACGCCTGGCCTGCAACCTCGGAACCGGCAGCGGCTTCTCCGTGCGTGAGGTGATCGAGACGGCGCGCGAGGTCACCGGCCATGCGATCCCCGCCAGCGTCGCGGAGCGTCGGGCCGGAGACCCGCCGGAGCTCGTCAGCGGCGGCACCCGGGCGCGAGAGCTCCTGGGCTGGACGCCGGCGCGGCCCGGGCTGCGCGACATCGTCGCCGACGCGTGGCGCTTCCTCTCGGCCCACCCGCGAGGCTTCTCCGACGGCACCCCCGCGGGGGGAGGCGGCTGAGCCCGTGGCGATGCGAGCGGCGCAGGACAGCTGGGTCGTGCTCGGGGCGGGCTCGATCCTGCAGCGCCCCGCCCACGGCTGCGCGGGTTACGCCCTGGTCGAGGCGAGCGGCGAGCTGACCCTCTTCGACTGCGGCCCCGGCACCCTACGCTCGCTCGTGGCGGCGGGTCTCGAGCTCGAGGCCCTCAAGCGCGTCGTCGTGACGCATTTTCACCTCGACCATGTGCTCGACCTCTTCGCCCTGGGCTACGCGCGCCGCAACCCCGACTTCGAGGCGCTCCCCCTCGAGCTCGTCGGCCCCACTGGGCTGCAGAACTTCGTCGAGCGCGTCGGCCGCGCCCTGGGCGGCGTCGAGCGCGGCTTCGACGGCGTTCACTACCTCGAGGTCTCCCCGGGCGAGCGCGTGGCCTCGAAGGAGTTCGAGGAGTACGGCCTGAGCACCATCGACACGCACCACTGCCTGAACAGCCTGGCCTGGCGCGTCGACCTGCCCGGGGGCGGATCGGTGTGCTACAGCGGTGACAGCGGCGAAGAGCCCAACCTGGCGGAGCTGGCCCAGGGCGTCGGGATCTTCTGCTGCGAGTGTTCCTTCCCGTCGGAGAAGGCCCAGCCGAACCACCTGGACCCCGCCGGCGCGGGTCGGCTCGCGACGCGGGCCGGCTGCGAGCTCCTGCTCCTGACGCACTTCTATCCCGCGATGGACCCCGAGCGCGCGCGCCGCGAGGCGGCGCGGTACTTCGACGGGCCGATCGAGCTCGCCCGCGACGGCGGCTGGCACCCGATCGTCGCCGGAGCCGCGGAGGCGCGCGGGGAGGTGGCGGGGTGAGCGCCCGGCTCGGCATCGTCGCCGCGGCTCTCCTGGCGCCTGCCTCCTTCTTTCTCGGGGCCTCCACGCCCGAGATCGCGAAGGGGCCGGGCTTCGACACGATCCGGGAGAAGGACCTCGAGGCGCACATCGAGTTCCTCGCCTCCCCCGGAATGGAGGGGCGCGACACCCCGAGCGAGGGGCAGGCGCGGGCCGCCGCCTACTTGGCCGAGCGCTTCGCGAGTTGGGGGCTGGGGTTCGCGCCCGACAGCCTCGAGGTCATGGGGGACTTCGGCGACGACGGTCCGGAGCACGACGCGACCCAGGGCAGCTTCCTGCGGCCCTTCCACTACGAGGCCAACGCTCCCGACCCCGATGGCTGCTCCTTGAAGCTGCTCGGCGCGAAGGAGCCCGCGGAGTTCCTCTACGGTCGCGATTTCGTCCCCGTCCACCGGGCCAGCGGCAGCGCCAGCGGCGATTTGGTCTTCGGGGGCTTCGGCATCGTCGACCCGGGCGAACACTACGACGACTACAAGGGAATGCGCCTGAACGGCAAGGTCGTGCTCTTCTTCGAGGGCGAGCCGCGCCACAAGAAGAAGTTCGGCGGGGAGGAGGTCACTCCGGCAGCCTCCCTCTGGGACAAGCTGAACACCCTGAACCGCGAGGACGCCGCCGGGGCTCTGGTCGTGCGGCGCGCACCCGAGGGCGCGGAGGAGGACGAGGAGAACGGTCTGGACTACCGCTACTCCTACGCCTCCTTCCTCGACGCCAAGGGCGGGACCGGGCCCCGCCAACCGAGCAAGTCCCTGCCGACCCTCGAGATCTCGATGGAGTGCGCGAGCCGTCTTCTCGGAGAAGACGCGAGGGAGCTCGCGCAGCGGATGGACAAGAAGGCCAAGCCCGTCGAGGTCGACACGAAGGGACTAGCCGTGGACCTCGCGTCCTTCACGAGCCGGCGCGAGATCCGCCACGACAACGTCGTCGGCGTGCTGCCCGGGAGCGATCCGGTGCTGGCGAAGGAGTACGTCCTGCTCGGCGCTCACTACGACCACATCGGCGTGGGGCCGGGGGGAAGGGTCGGCTGCGGGGCCGACGACAACGCCTCGGGGGTCGCGGCCCTGCTCGAGGTCGCCGAGGCCATGGCCGAGGCTCCGCCGCGGCGCTCGGTGATCTTCGCCTGCTTCGCCGGGGAGGAGGACGGTCTGCTCGGCGCCCGCTACCTCTCGGAGCGCCTGCCGGTTCCCCAGGAGCAGATCGTCTGCATGATCAACCTCGACATGATCGGCCGCGGGAACGCCAAGGAGACCTCGGTGCTCGGGGTCGATCGCAACCCGGCCCTCGCCAAGGTTCTGGACCGCGCCCGCAAGCTCGAGAAGACGGGCCTGCGCAAGGTGATCGAGGCGCGCAACCAGGACATCTGGGAGCGCTCCGACCACTTCGTCTTCCACGAGATCGGCCTGCCCGTCCTCTTCTTCTTCGAGGGGCTGCCGATCACCGACAACAAGGACTACCACACCTGGCGCGACACCATCGACAAGGTCGACCTCGACAAGGTCACCCACACCGCGCGCGTGGTCTTCAACACCGTATGGATCCTGGCCAACGACGACGACCGACCGCCCGCGCCGCGCGACTGAGCGTCCTCCTGCTGGCCAACCTGGCCGCGGTCTTCCTCCTCGTGCGCAGCTTGACTGGCGGGGACGGCGAGGTCGAGGCGGGGGACGTCCAAGTGGCGGAGATGGTCTCGTCGGAGACGCTCGCCGCGGCGGCCCCCGTCTCCGCGCCGGTCGTCGAGGCCGTCGCCGAGCCGGTGCCCGATCCCGGCGACGTGGAGCTTGCCCGGCGCCTCGAAGGGCAGGTCGCCAGCGCCGTGGCCCGCGCGGCGGAGCGCAGCGGGGGCAAGGTCACCGCCGCGAATACGGTGGTCGCCCTGCACGTGCTGGACCCGGGCAGCGGGCGCGTCCTGGTCGCGCGCCAGTCGGATCGAGCCCTGCGGCCCGCCTCGGCCCTCAAGCTCGTCACGAGCGCCGCGGCTCTCGTGAGCCTCGGGCCGGACGGGGCCTTCGAGACGAGCTTCGAGAGCGCGGCTCCGATCGAGGGAGGCGTCCTGCGCGGGGACCTCGTCGTGCGCGCCGGTGGCGATCCCTTCTACGACCCCGATGCCCGCGGCGCTGTAGCACAGCTCTACGCGCCCGCCCTGCGCGCCCTGCGGGACGCGGGCATCGCGGCGATCGAGGGCGACCTCGTGCTCGACGAGGGCAGCTACCTCGAGCCCGGACCGGCCCCCGGCTGGCCTTCCGCCGACCAGCACTGGCAGGAGCACTGCGCCCTGGCCGGCGGCTTCAGCGCCAACGCCGGCTGCCTGACCGCCGTGGTCGAAGCGGGGCGCGCGGGCGAGGGGGCGCGCTCGGAGGTTCGTCCGCGGAACCACGGCCTGGAGCGGGTCGGGAGCGTGCGCACGGTGGGCGCCAAGGCGCGCCTCGACATCGCGGTGGGGGCGACCGAGGCGCGCGCCACCCTGCGCGGCGAGATCCCCTCGAGCGTGAAGGACTGGAGCAGCCGCTTCGCCCACCCCGACCCGGTGGCCCTCTTCGGCAGTTCCTTCATGGGGGCGCTGGAGCGGGAGGGGATCGACCTGCGTGGCGTCGTGCGTCGCGAGCGGGGCGTGCCCGCCGCCCGGCGCCTGGCGCTGTTGTCCACGCCCCTCGCGCGCGTGCTGGCGCCGATCAACCAGGAGTCGAACAACGCCGCGGCGGACCAGCTCTTCCTCGCCCTCGGCGCGGCCCGCGGCGGCGCGGGGACACGCGAGGGAGGCCGGCGCGCGGTGGCCGCGGCCCTGGCCGAGCTCGGCGTCCCGGACGACGGGCTGGTGCAGGTCGACGGCTCCGGGCTATCGCGCGACGACCGCGTCACGGCGCGGCAGCTGGCGACGCTCCTGGGCGCCGTCCTCGCGGAGGAGCCGAGCCTGCGGGAGCCTTTCGTCGACTCGCTTCCCCGCGCGGGGCGCAGCGGCTCGCTGGCGGGGCGCATGCGCGAAGCGCCGGCCCTCGACCGCGTGCGCGCGAAGACCGGCTGGATCGAGGGGGCCAGCGCCCTCGCCGGTTACGTCGACGCCGCGGGCGGTCGCCGGCTGTGTTTCGCGATCCTCGTCGACTACCCCCGCGTCTCGGGTCTGAACACCCACTGCTGGAAGCCGATGCAGGACGCGATCTGCGCCGAGCTGGCGACCTGGTCGCCGGCGGGGGGGCGCGTGCGATGAGCGCTGCGCGGCCCTTGCAGGACGGCGAGCGCCTGCTCGCGCGCAGCGTCGAGGTCGCCCGCGAGGCGGGGGAGCTCTTGCTGACCTACCTCGGGCGCCTGCAGGACTCCCAGGTGCGGCGCAAGTCCTCCGCCCGGGACCTCGTGACCGAGGCGGACGTCGAGAGCGAGCGCCTGCTCGTGCGCGCCCTGCGCGAGCTGACGCCGGACTTCGCGATCGAGGCCGAGGAGGAGGTGCGCGACGACGGCGCCGAGGACGCGGGGCGCCCGCGCTGGTTCCTCGACCCCCTCGACGGCACGATCAACTTCGTCCACGGCCTGCCCGCCTTCGCCGTCTCGATGGGGCTCTACGCCGGGCGCGAGCCCCTCTTGGCCGTGGTCCACCTGCCGCGCCTCGGAGAGACCTTCAGCGCCCTCGCCGGCGGCGGCGCCTTCCTCGACGGCGAGCCGATCTCCGTCTCGGAGGTGGACGAGCTGGGGGAGGCGATCTTGGCGACGGGCTTCCCCTACCGGCGCGGGGAGCTCGAGCACTCAAACCTCGAGAACTTCGGCCGCTTCTTCTACGACGTGCGCGGACTGCGCCGCATGGGCTCGGCCGCGATCGACCTGGCCTACGTGGCGGCCGGGCGCCTCGACGGTTACTGGGAGCTGCACCTCTCGCCCCACGACGTGGCTGGCGGCGCCCTGCTCGTGCGCGAGGCCGGGGGAGTCGTCACCGACGGTGACGGCGGGGAGGACTGGCTGCGCGGCGGGCACATCGTCGCCGCCGGCGCCGGCCTGCACGGGGCGATCCGCGAGCGCGTGCGCCACTGAGGGGCGGGCCTACGGCGGCCCCGAAGGGGCGCCGGGGAGAGCGCCCCGACTCGGGGTGACTACCGACTCGCCGCGGAGTCCGCAAGGGGTCCTCCGGTGAACAATTCGTCGCGGCGCGGGAGGGCGGCCGCACGCGGATCGCGCGCGTCGTCCGCGACGCGGGAAAGGCTCGAAGCGGGCGCTCGGGGGCCCTTCCTGCCCAAGTCGGGGGTTGCTACGATGCTCGCCTTCGCCTCTACCACGCGGGGTCTTCAGGAGCGCACCGCGACGCGCCCCCGATCGCACCCGCGCGGCTCCCTCCGGGGCGAGTCCGCCTGGCGTTCCCGCAACCGTCGACACCGCACCCCTCGAGCTCGCAGGCAACGACCGATGCCCGCCGACCTGATCCGGATCCGCCAAGCGAGGCAGAACAACCTCGCGGGCGTCGACGTCGACCTGCCCCGCGGGCGGCTGATCGGGATCACGGGCGTGAGCGGTTCGGGGAAGTCCTCCCTGGCCTTCGACACGCTCTTCCGCGAGGGGCAGCGGCGCTTCCTCGAGACCCTCTCGGCCTACGCGCGCCAGTTCCTCGGGCGCATGGAGAAGCCGGACGTCGAGTCGATCAGCGGGCTCTCGCCCGCCATCGCCGTCGACCAGAAGTCGATCTCCCGCAGCGCGCGCTCGACCGTGGGGACCCTGACGGAGATCACCGACCACCTGCGCGTGCTCTTCGCCCGGGCGGGGACGGCTCACTGCCCCGCCTGCGAGGAGCCGGTCCGTGCCCAGACCCCCGAGGAGATCGTGCAGCACGTCCTGCGCGAGCACGCCGGCGCCAAGGTGCAGCTCCTCGCGCCGGTCGTGCGCGGTCGCAAGGGCTACCACCGGGCCGTCTTCGAGGACCTGCGTCGCAAGGGGTTCCTGCGCGCGCGGGTCGACGGGGATGTGGTGCGCATCGAGGAGGCCCCCGAGCTCGAGCGCTACAAGCTGCACACGATCGAGGCCGTGATCGATCGCCTGCGGCCGGACGAGGACGATGCTGCGCGCCTGCGCGAGTCGGTCGAGGCCGCCCTCGAGCTGGGCGAAGGGGACGTCGTCGTGCTCGGCGAGGCGGGGGAGAGCAGCTACTCGACCCAGCGCGCCTGCCCCGGCTGCGGCGCGGACATCCCGCCCCTCGAGCCGCGCCTCTTCTCCTTCAACTCGCCCCACGGCGCCTGCACCGAGTGCAAGGGCCTGGGCGTGGTGCAGCGCCCCTCGGAGAACGCCCTCGTGCGCTCGGCCGAGGCCACCCTGCGCGAGGGAGCCCTGGCGGTCACACGCGCCAGCGGCGGGGCCCTCAACTTCCCGCGGGTCAGCTTCGAGTTCCTCGAGCGCGTGGGGCGAGAGAACGACTTCGACCTCGACACGCCCTGGAAGGAGCTCGATCCGCGCGCACGCCACGCGATCCTCTTCGGCACCGGGGACGCCCGCTACGAGGACCGCGCCAAGTGGAGCGGCAAGCGCTACGCCGGCAGCGCGCGTTTCAAGCGGCGCTTCGAGGGCGTGATCCCGGCGGTGGTGCGCGGCGGCCAGAAGGGAGCGCTGAAGCGCGTCGCCCGGCGCTTCCTCGACGAGTCCGAGTGCGAGGCCTGCCGCGGGACGCGGCTGCGCCCGGCGGCCAACGCGGTGCGGCTGGGGGGCGTGGGCCTGCGCGACCTGACCCACTGCGCCGTTTCGGAGCTGCCCGCGCAGCTCGACGGCCTGCAGATGAGCAAGCGCGAGGAGCGCATCGCCCGTGACCTCTTGACCGAGATCCGCCGCCGGACGAGCTTCCTCCTCTCCCTGGGCCTGGACTACCTGACCCTCGACCGCTCGGCCGACAGCCTCTCCGGCGGAGAGGCCCAGCGCATCCGCCTCGCGGCCCAGCTCGGCGCGGGCCTGCAAGGCGTGCTCTACGTCCTCGACGAGCCCTCGATCGGCCTGCACTGGCGCGACCAGGGGCGCTTGCTCGGCGCCCTGCGGCGCCTGCGGGACCTCGGCAACACGGTGGTCGTCGTGGAGCACGACGAGACGACCCTGCGCTCGGCGGACTTCCTCGTGGACGTGGGCCCGGGAGCCGGCTGCCACGGCGGCCGCGTCAGCGCCATCGGCGCCCCCGCCGATCTCGCGCGGCTGGAGACGCCCACCGGCCGCATGCTGCGCGGGGAGATCGAGATGCCCGCTCCGGGGCAGCGGCGCCCGGGCAACGGCGCGCGCCTCGCCGTGCGCGGCGCCCGCGGCTTCAACCTGAAGGACATCGACGTCGAGATCCCCCTGGGGACGCTCACCTGCGTCACGGGGGTCAGCGGCTCCGGCAAGTCGACCCTCGTCGACCGCATCCTGCGCCGCGGCCTCGAGCGTCACCTCGGGCTCGAGGCGCCGCACCCGGCGGCCCACGACGCCCTCGAGGGCCTCGAGGCGGTGGACTCCCTGGTCACGATCGACGCCGCGCCCATCGGGCGGACCCCGCGCTCGAATCCGGCCACCTACACCGGTGTCCTGGGGCCGATCCGCGACCTCTTCGCGAGCCTGCCCGAGAGCCGCATGCGCGGCTACGGCAAGGGGCGCTTCTCCTTCAACACCGAGGGCGGGCGCTGCGAGGAGTGCCAGGGGGCCGGCGCCCTCTACGTCGAGCTGCAGTTCCTCGCGCCGGTCACCGTGCCCTGCGAGGAGTGCGGCGGCCACCGCTTCCAGGCCGAGACCCTCTCGGTGCACTACGCAGGCAAGAGCATCGCCGACGTGCTGGCGATGACGATCGAGGAGGCCCGCGAGTTCTTCCGGGACCACCCGAAGATCGCGCGGCCGCTCGAGATCCTGGACGAGATCGGCCTCGGCTACCTGACCCTGGGGCAGCCCTCGACGACCCTCTCCGGCGGCGAGGCCCAGCGCATCAAGCTCGCCAAGGAGCTCTCCCGCCGCCCGCGCCAGCACACCCTCTACGTCCTGGACGAGCCGACCACCGGCCTGCACATGGCCGACGTGGCGAAGCTCGTCGGAGCCCTGCAGCAGCTCGTCGACCAGGGGCACTCGGTGCTGGTGATCGAGCACAACCTCGAGCTCGTCTGGGCGGCCGACCACGTCATCGACCTCGGGCCCGAGGGGGGCGCCCGGGGCGGGCGCGTCGTCGCGCAGGGCACGCCCGAGGAGGTCGTGCGCGTGGCGAGCTCGCACACCGGCCGCGCCCTGGCCGAGGTCCTGGCCGAGCGCGAGCAGGTGCCCGCGGGGCAGGACACGCTGGAGCAGGCCGAGCCCCTCGACTGCATCCGCGTGGTCGAGGCGCGCACCCACAACCTGCGCGAGCTCAGCGTCGACATCCCGCGCGAAGCCCTGACGGTCGTCACCGGCCCGAGCGGCTCGGGCAAGAGCTCGCTCGCGCTCGACACCGTCTACACCGAGGGGCGCCGTCGCTTCGTGGAGTCGCTCTCGACCTACGCGCGCCAGTTCCTGGGGGCCAAGGACCGCCCGCCCGTTGAGCGCATCGAAGGCCTGGGCCCTGCGGTCGCGGTCGAGGCGCGCACCGCCCGCGGCGGGCCGCGCTCGACCATCGCGACGACGACGGAGATCCACGACCACCTGCGAGTCCTGTGGGCACGCGCCGGAACGCCGCGCTGCCCCACGCACGGCGAGAAGCTCGAGCGCAGCGACCCGAGTCGCCTGGCGCGACGGATCCTGCGCGAGCACGACGGGAGCCGCGGCTGGCTCCTGGCCCCGATCCTCGGCGAGGGCGTCGAGGAGCCCGCCGACCCGGGCGCGGTCCTGGCCGAGCGCCTCGAGAGCTGGCGGGCGGCGGGCTGGACCCGGCTGCTCGTCGACGGCGAGGAGCACCGCCTCGACGCGAAGCTCCCGAGGATCGTCCGGGGCGCGCGGGTCGACCTGGTGCTCGACCGCCTGAAGCTCGACGCGAAGGCGACGGCGCGCCTGGCGGAGGCGATCGAGGCGGGGGAGGCCCTCAGCGGGGGGCGCGTCTCCTACCAGGTGAAAGGCGGCGGACGCCACGAGTACTCGACCAGCGGCGCATGCGCGCTCTGCGGCTTCCGCCTCGAGGAGGAGATGGAGCCGCGGCACTTCTCCTTCAACACCCACGTCGGAGCCTGCGAGACCTGCGATGGTCTGGGCGAGGTCCTGCACTGCGACGCGGAGCTCCTGATCGACGCGCCGCAGAAACCCCTGCGCGAGGGAGCGATCACGGGCAAGCTCGGGCGCTACCTCGTCAAGGGCAAGGGCTTCTACGAGCTCCTGCTGCGCGAGGTGGCGCGCCGCCACCGCGTCGACCTCTCGAAGCCCTTCGAGAAGCTGACGGAGAAGCAGCAGGCCTTGATCGCCTACGGGGAAGGCGCGCGCTCCGTCTACCACATGACCCAGGAACGGCGTGGGGAGAACCACGAGATCGAGCAGGCCTTCAGCTCCGACTGGCCCGGGCTCTGCGGCCACGTCGACGCCTGGTACGCCAAGGCCGAGGACCCCGGCTGGCGGGCGGTGCTCGAGACCGTGCTGCGCCGACGCGTCTGCCGCACCTGCAAGGGCGAGCGCCTCAAGCCCCAGTGGAGCGCGGTCAGCCTCGGCCGCAAGCGACTCCCGGAGGTGCTGGCGATGACCGTGACCGAGGCCCTCGCGTGGCTCGACAAGCTCAAGCTGGCCAAGGCTGCCCGCGAGCGCGTGGGCCAGGTGCTCGAGGAGCTGCGCGGTCGCACGGCTCTCCTGGAGCGCGTGGGCCTGGGCTACCTCGGTCTCGATCGCCGCACGCGCAGCCTCTCCAGCGGCGAGGCGCGCCGCGTGCGCCTCTCGGCCAGCCTGGGCTCGCGCCTCGTCGGTGTGTGCTACGTCCTCGACGAGCCGACTGTGGGGCTGCACCCGCAGGACGTCGAGCTGTTGACCGACGCCCTGCTCGAGATGCGCGACGCGGGCAACACCGTCGTCGTGGTCGAACACGACACGACCCTCATGGAACGCGCCGACTGGATCGTCGACCTCGGGCCCGGCGCCGGTCGCCAGGGCGGGCGCCTGGTGGCGAGCGGCACCCCCGCCGAGCTGCGCGAGCACGGCGACTCCTTGACCGCCGCGGCCTTGCGGGGCGAGCTCGCGGTCGAGACCAGCGACTCCGAGGTCCCGGGCGCCGAGGCGAACGGTCGCGCCGCGCCGCCGCCCGTCGTCCTGCGCGGCGCGCGCACCCACAACCTACGCGGCGTCGACCTGGAGGTGCGCTTCGGCGAGCTGCTCGGGATCTGCGGGCCCTCGGGCTCGGGCAAGTCCTCGCTCGTGCTCGAGACCCTCCTGCCCGCCCTCGACGGGGAGCGCTCGGAGGGCCGCTGGCGCTCGATCGCCGGCCGGGCGGGTTCGGGCCGCGTCGTGGTCGTCGATGCCTCGCCGGTGGGGCGCACGCCGGCCTCGACGCCCGCGACCTACTGTGGCTTGATCGAACCCCTGCGCGAGCTCTTCGCCCGCACCCCCGAGGCGCGCATGCGGGGATTCGGCCCGGCCCACTTCTCCTTCAACTCGACCCGCGGCCGCTGCCGGGCCTGCGAGGGCCGCGGCGCGACCAAGGTCGAGATGCAGTTCCTGCCGGACCTCTGGCTCGAGTGCGAGGAGTGCAGCGGTCGGCGCTATCGACCCGAGGTCCTCGACGTCACCCACCGCGGCAAGTCCGTGGCCGACGTGATGGCGATGAGCGTGGAGGAGGCGTTGTCCTTCCTGGAGCACCAACCGCGCGCGGCGCGCATCCTCGAGGCCATGGCCGACGTGGGCCTGGGCTACCTCGGCCTGGGACAGAGCTCGACCACCCTCTCGGGGGGCGAGGCCCAGCGGCTGAAGCTCGCGACCGAGCTCCTGCACGTGCGCGCCGGGGAGCGCAGCGCGATCTTCCTGGACGAGCCCACGACGGGGCTGCACCCCGCCGACGTGCGCCAGCTGATCGGCGTCCTGCAGCGCCTGGCGGCGGCGGGCAACGCGGTCGTCGTGATCGAGCACAACACGGACCTGCTCGAGGCCTGCCAGCGGCTCGTCGAGCTGGGCCCGGACGGAGGCGAGGCCGGGGGCCAGACGATCGCCGAGGGCACCCCGCGGGAGCTCGCGGCGGCGCGCGACTCGAAGACGGGACCCTTCCTCTTCCAGCGCAAGCCGACGCGACGCGCGCGCTCCCCGCGGCGGCGCGCCAAGGGCCGGGCTCCGCGCCGGGGCCGCGGCGGCAAGGCCCGGGAGGTGGCGCGGTGAGCCTGCGACCGGACAACCCCCTCATCGTGCAGTCCGACCGCTCGATGATGCTGCACACGGTGCGCGCGGTGACCGACGCCAAGGGCGGCCAGGCCAAGGACGAGAGCGGGCAGCCCAAGACGGAGGAGCACCCGCGCTATGCGGAGGCGCGCGACGCCCTGGCGCGCTTCGCCGAGCTCGAGAAGAGCCCCAACTACCTGCACACCTACCGCATCACGCCGGTCTCGGTCTGGAATGCGGCGGCCCTCGGGGTCACGGCGGAGGAGATCGAGGCGACCCTCGACGAGTTCGCTTGTATCCCGGTGCCGGAGACGGTCAAGGAAGAGGTGCGGCAGTGGATCGCCCGCTACGGCGTGCTGCGCATCGAGCGCCGCGAGGACGTCGGCTCCGAGCCGCGCTTCGAGCTCGTCAGCGACGACGAGGACGTCCTGGCGGACGTCCTGGGCTACCGCGACATCGCGCGGGTCGTCGAGCGCGACGAGGAGGGGCGCGTGTGGGTCACGGGCCTCAACCGCGGCTCGATCAAGCAGGCCCTGATCAAGATCGGCTATCCCGTCGACGACCGCGGCGGATACCTGCAGGGCGACGCCCTGCCGATCGAGCTGAGGTCCCCGACGCTGACCGGTCGCGACTTCGCCATCCGCCCCTACCAGGAGGAGGCGGCCGGCGCCTTCTTCGTCGGGGGATCGGTGCTCGGGGGCAACGGGGTGATCGCCCTGCCCTGCGGGGCCGGCAAGACCATCGTGGCCATGCGCGTCATGAGCCTGGTCCAGACCAAGACCCTGATCTTGACCACGAATACGGTGGCCGTGCGCCAGTGGCACCAAGAGCTGCTCGACAAGACCGAGCTGACCGAGGACCAGGTGGGGGAGTACACCGGGGAGAGCAAGAGCGTGAAGCCGGTCACGATCAGCACCTACCAGATGCTGACCTGGCGGCGCTCCAAGAGCGCGGACTTCGAGCACTTCAGCCTCTTCTCCCAGGAGAACTGGGGGCTCGTGATCTACGACGAGGTGCACCTCCTTCCGGCGCCGGTCTTCCGCGTCACGGCGGACCTCCAGGCGCGTCGCCGGTTGGGCCTGACCGCGACCCTCGTGCGCGAGGACGGAAAGGAGGACGAGGTCTTCTGCCTGATCGGCCCCAAGCGCTACGACGTGCCCTGGAAGGTGCTCGAGGGTCAGGGCTTCATCGCCCAGGCGACCTGCATCGAGGTGCGCGTGCCCTTGGACCAGGCGGAGAAGGGCGCCTACCTCGGGGCGGACGCCCGTGGGAAGTTCCGCGTGGCCTCGGAGAACCCCGCCAAGATCGAGGTCGTGCGCCAGCTGATCGGCAGCCACCCCGGCGGCCGCATCCTCGTGATCGGGCAGTACATCGCCCAACTCGAGGCCCTCGCCGCGGCCATCGAGGCTCCCCTGATCACGGGCAAGACACCCAACGACGATCGCGAGCGCCTCTACGGGGCCTTCCGAGAGGGAGTCGAGCCGATCCTGATCGTGAGCAAGGTCGGCAACTTCGCCATCGACCTGCCCGACGCCAACGTGGCGATCCAGATCTCCGGCACCTTCGGCTCGCGCCAGGAGGAGGCCCAGCGCCTGGGTCGCATCCTGCGCCCGAAGTCGGACGGGGCCGAGGCCGTCTTCTACTCGGTCGTGACGACGGGGTCGCGCGACCAGGAGTTCGCCGAGAAGCGGCAGCTCTTCCTGACCGAACAGGGCTACAGCTACCAAATCATCGAGTCCCACATGATCCGTGAATCGACGCCCGCCGGAGGTGCCTCTTGACTCCCTCCGCTTCCGGACCGCGCCGCAAGAAGGCCGCTCGCCGCAGTCCCGCGGCGGCCGCCTCGGGCACCCGCACCCGCGCCGGGGGGAAGGGGTCCGCGGGCAAGGGAGCGACGCAGGCGACGGACCCGCTGTCGGCAGCCGATGCCGTTGCGGCCCTGCCCGACTCCGACATCCCGGAGCTGTATCGCTTCTGGGCGGGCAAGCGCCGCTCCAGCGCTCCGAAGACCGCCGAGGGTCGGCGCGAGGCGGTCGTGGAGTGGATGCGCGACGGGAAGCTGGTCACGGGGCGCATCGAGGGCATGGGGCGCCGGCTGCACACGATCTTCGACGTGCTGCTCGGCTGCCCGCGCTTCGAGCTCCCGATGTCGGAACTCTCGGTCCACAAGCAGCTGACCTACCTCTCGAGTTATGACCTGGAGGCGGCCATCGCCGTTCTCGAGCGCCACGGCCTGATCGTCCCCAGCACTTCGAAGGAGATGGCGCGCTACGGCATGCGCGCCTACGCGATCCCCTACGACCTGGCGGAGCTCGTCTTGCAGGAGCGGCGCGCCGAGCGCCGGGGAGTCTTCGACGTCTTCGCCCTGCGCGGGCACCTCGACCGCCTCTGCAGCGATCCCTCGCGCAAGGTCAAGATGTCGACCAAGCGCCAGCGGGAGTTCTACAAGATGTACTCGAACGAGGCCGCCGCCGTGGCCCGCATCGAGCGCCTCCCCGACGAGCTGCGCGCCCTGATCGAGAAGGTCGTGCTCGAGTTCGGCGGGATCCTCTCCAAGGACCTCTTCGAGCGCATGGACCACGAGCTGCCGAGCTGGAACGGCCGGCGCTGGGCCAAGGACCTCGAGGAGTCGATGGTGGGCACGGTCGAGCGCCTGGAGCTCGGCCGCTACGGCCTGATGCACAACGACGAGACCCTGATCGTCTTCAACGAGGTGGCGCTCGCCTGGCTGCGGCGGGTGGCCGTGCCCGGTGACCCCGACGCGCCCCGCGACGAGGCCTCGATCGGCGTCGACCTGGCCTCGAACATCTCGCGCTTCATCGGCTACATCCTCGACCACAGCGTGCGCTTCACGGTGCGCGGCGAGATCTTCAAGACCACCGAGAAGCGCATCCTGCAGGAGCTGATCCCGAACCCCGGGCGCGAGCTGGCCCGGGAGCAGGTGCTCAACTTCATCTACGGCTTCTGCCGCCACGAGCGGCTGATCGAGAGCACCGGCGAGCGGACCTTCGCGCTCACGGGCCAGGGCCGCGACTGGGAGCCGCGCCCCTTGGAGGAGAAGCTGGCGACCCTGCTCGAGTACACGGTCGAGGAGCGCAACCTCGGCGGCGAGTACTTCCACCAGGCGCGCCTGCGGCGCATCTACCTGCGCCTGCTCAAGCGCGTGGAGGTCGGCGTCTGGTACGACCTGATGTACCTGCCCTTCTTGTCGCGCAACACCTACCTCTCGAACCTCGACGGCCTGGCGGTCGAGGACTACTTCCGGGCCCACGGCGGCCACAGCGCCCCGATGGAGGACCTCCAGCGGCTGGCTTGGAACCTCGTCAGCTGGGTGCGCAAGCGCCTCTACCTGCTGGGTATCGTCGACCTGGGCTACGACGGTCACGGTCGCCCCGTTGCCATGCGCTTGACGCGCATGGGCGCGAAGATGCTCGGCATCTCGGGAGGGACCGAGGAGCGCGCCGGCATCGGCAACCTGATCGTCACCCCGGACTTCGAGGTCGTTCTCTTCCCGACCGGCGACGACTCGGAGCTCGTCCACGACTTGGACCGCTTCTGCAAGCGCGAGAAGAACGGCGGGCACCTGGTCCACTTCCGGATCCTGGAGAAGGGCGTCCACCGGGCCCTCGCCGAGGGAATGTTCCTGGGCCGCATCCTGACCACCCTGGAGCAGAACTCGCGCACGCCCGTGCCGCAGAACGTGATCTACTCGATCCGCGACTGGGCCTCCCACGCGGGGCTCTTGCAGCTCGGCAAGAAGCTCGAGGTGCGCAGCGAGAACACCGAGGTGCTCTCGCGCTTCGCGGCCGACCCCGGCGTGCGACCCTATCTCTCGAAGGTCGTGGACGACCGCTGCGTGCAGCTCAAGTCGAAGTCGACCCCCAAGCGCATGCAGTCCCTGTTGCGCGAGCTGGGCTTCCTCGTCGAGCTGGTGGAATAAATGGTCGCGCGCCCGCCGCGGGGGCTCGTGGCCCTGACGCCCGGCCGGGCGCGCGGGGAGGCGGAGGTCGCCCCGCTGCTCGCGCGGATCGGGACGGCCCTGGAGGCCGGGCTGCCGGCCCTGCTCTTGCGGGAGCCGGGGCTCGACGACCGGGCCTTCCTGCGTCTGGCGCAAGGCGCCCGCGAGATTGCCGCGCAAGCTTGGCTCGGAGTGCACGACCGGCTGCACGTTGCGCGCGCGGCGGGGGCGGACGGCCTGCACCTCGGCTTTCGCTCCCTGGAGCCGCGCCGGGCCCGGGAGCTCGTCGGCGACGAGCTGGCCCTGGGCTTCTCGGCCCACGCCGGGGACGCGGAGGCGACCTGGGAGGGCTCCGACTACCTCTTCTTCGGTCCCCTGCACGACACGCCCTCCAAGCGCGAGCTCCTCGAGCCCGTGGGGCTGGCCGGGATCGAGGCGGCGGTCGCCCGCGCCGGTCGACCGCTCCTGGCCCTGGGGGGCGTGACGCCGGCCGACGTCGCTCCCGTCCTGCAGCGGGGCGCGACCGGGGTCGCGGTCCTCTCGGGCGTGCTGCTCGCCGACGACGTGGGCGCGGCGGTCGCGGCCTACCTCGCGGCGCTCGACGGCGCGGGGGCCGGCCGATGAGCCCGGCTCGTCTGCAGCGCGTGCTGCGGGTCCTGACCCTCGCCCTGGCGGGGGTCGGCGTTCTATACCTCTGGAATCGCTACGAGCTGATCGACCTGCCGGAGGGGGGCTGCTCCCCCTTGCGCCGCCTGCGGGCGGGCAACACGCTGTGGGTCGACCTGAAGCCCGCGCACATCGCGGTGGGGGACGTGCTCTTCTTCGAGCTGCCGGGCGGCGAGATCGGCCTCGCGGAGGTCGAGCGCAGCCGCGACGGGGAGGCCTGGTGGGTCGCCTGCGACGACCCGGCCTGCCCGGGGACCGACAGCGAGGAGCTGGGCTGGATCCCGCGCGAGCGGGTGCACGGTCGGCTCTTGATGGCCTTCGACTTCTGAGGACGGACGTGAGCTGGAAGGAGGATCGACTGCACCGCTGGCTCGCGGGTCTGCCGCGGCCGGCGGGACTCGTGGGCTCCGTCGGACACGACGGGGCGGTCCTGGCCGCCGCCCGCGGGCGACCCGTGCGCTGCGTCGACCAGTGCGTCGAAGGGGTGCACTTCGAGAGCGGCGCGCGGGCCGCCGACGTCGGACGCAAGGCGGCGCACCGCGCCCTCTCCGACCTGGCGGCCTGCGCCGCCGAGCCCAGCGACCTGCTGCTGAGCGTCGCGGCACCGCGGCGGGTCGAGGAGGCCTGGTTGCGGAGGCTGATCTCCGCCGTGAGGCGCGCCGGGGAGCGCTTCGGCGCCGCGCTGGTCGGGGGCGACCTCTCGCGAACCGAAGGCGGGCTGGTCGTCGTCGTCGCCGCCTCGGGCTCGCTCCCGGGCCAGCGGCGCCCGCCCGGACGCGACCGCGCGCGACCCGGTCAACGCCTCGTCCTCACGGGGCCGGTCGGCGGCAGTCGCCTGGGGCGGCACCTGCGCTGCGAGCCGCGCCTGGCGGCGGGGCGCGCGCTCTTCGAGGCGGGGGCCACGGCGATGATGGACGTCAGCGACGGCCTCGCGTGGGACCTCCACCGCCTCGCCCGCGCATCGGGCGTGCGCCTCGAGCTCGAGCGCGTCCCGATCCACCGCGACGCCCGCCGCGCCGCCCGCGCGAGCGGTCGCACGCCCCTCGACCACGCCCTGCACGACGGCGAGGACCACGAGCTCGTCGCCACCCTCGGACGCGGACGCCTCCCGGAAGGCGCCCTCCAGGTCGGCCGGGTCGTCGCGGGTGAAGGGCTATGGCTCACGGGGGAGCTCGTGAAAGACGACGAAGCCCGTCGCTGGCGACCGGGATCGGGGGGCTGGACCCATGACTGAAGACCGCCGCCACTTCCTGAGCCGCGCCCCCTCCGCGACCGAAGCCCTCGGCGAGGCCATCGGGCGGCTCGCCCCCCCGGGCCTGGTGGTCGTGCTCGAGGGCGAGCTCGGGGCGGGCAAGACCTGCTTCGTGCGCGGCCTGGCCCGGGGCCTGGAGGTCGAAGACGAGGTCTCCAGCCCGACCTTCGCCCTCATGAACGAGTACCGCGGCCGCCTGCCGCTGCTGCACTTCGACGCCTGGATGGAAGGGCGCGAACGCTCCTTCCTCGCCGACGGCGGCGCGGAGGAGCTCGGGCGCGAGGCCGTGGCGGTGGTCGAGTGGGGCGAGCGCGTGGCGGAGCTCCTGCCGCGGCCCTACCTGCGCCTGCTCCTGCGGCACGACCCTGCGCCCGAAACCCGGCGCGTCGAGGTCGCTATCGTCGGTCCCGCCGGGCCGCTGGCAGGCCTGCTCCAGGCCCTGGAGGTCCCTCCCGGCTGCGAGGAGGCCTCCCCCGCGGCGGACGTGGATCCGGGATGATCGCGAAGCCCCTTGAACCGAGAGCCGCGCGCCGCGTTGGCCCGCCCAGCGCCGAGGCCCCCCGTTGACAGGCACCTGGGACTCCGAGCGGGATCCCCTGGTCGCCCTGCGCGGGGGAGACCCCGCGCCCTTCGAGGCCTTCGTGGTCGCGGAGAGCTCGACCTTCCTGGCCTTCTTCCGCCGGCTGGGGGCGAGCTCCGGCGAGGCGGAGGACCTGGTCCAGGAGGTCTTCCTCAAGTTGTTCCGACACGCCGACACCTACGAGCCCAGCGGGCGCTTCCGGGCCTTCGCCTTCCGCATCGCCCGCAACGCCTGGATCGACCGCCGCCGGCGGCTGGCCAGCGCCCCGCGGGTCGCGGCGCGGGGCGAGGACGCGAGCGGTGAGGAGGCGGAGGAGCCCCTCGCGCGCGAGGTTGCCTCCCTGCCCGGTCCGGCGCTGATCGCGGAGCGGCGGGAAGAAGCGGGACGCGTTGGGGCCGCCCTCGGTCAGCTGTCGGAGGGACATCGACTGGTCTTCGAGCTGGGCGTCGTGCAGGAGCTCTCCTACCAGGAGATCGCGCGCATCCTCGAGATCCCCGAGGGCACGGTCAAGTCGCGCATGTTCCACGCGGTGCGCAAGCTGCGCGCGCTGCTGGAGGAAGAGCCGCGGCGGGGGAGGGCGCAGGCATGAGCGAGCACGACCCGAAGTGGGACGACGAGGCCCTGCTGGCCTGGTTGCTCGACGAGGCGAGCCGCGCGGGCCACCCGCGCGCCGAGCTCGAACGCGACGCCCGCCGCGCGGCCCGGCTCGCGGAAGTCGAGGCCTTCCTCACGGACTGCCGCGAAGAGCTGCGCGCCGAGTCCCGGGAGCCAGAGCCCGAGTCCCTGCGTGAGCTCGAGCGTCGCGTGCTCCGCCGCACCACGCGCGAGGACGTCTCCTGGCGCGGCGATCTGCGGCTCGTCGGGGGCTTCCTGCGCACGCGCCTGCGGTCGTCGGTCCTCCTGCGGGTCGTCGCCGCGAGCCTCCTCGTGCACCTCGCCGCCCTGCCGGTCCTGGCCTACTTCGGCTGGATCGCGCCCGAACCGACGCCGCGTATCGCCTTCGAGCTGCCCACGGGGCGCGAGGGCGAGCTGCCCTACCGCGAGGTCGAGCCCGACGCGGCGCAGCTCCCGGTGGAAGCCCCCGGCGAGGGCCTCAGCGAGGAGGCCGCCCTCGACTCCCTCTCCACGGACGGCGAGGCCGAGCGACTGTGGCGGGAACACCTGAAGCGCCACGGCCTCGTCGATCTGCACGGCTTCTCCGGGGGTCCACGGGTGTTCGAGGCCTGGGCGAGCGAGCTGGGCCTCGTCCTGTACTGCGAGACCCTGCTCGACCGGCGGGAGGCCTCCGCATCCGTTGGACGCGGCCGTCACGAGCCCCAGCTCGAGTTCGCCCTCGACCACCTGCGGAGCTGGCTCTCCCGGTCGAGCGCAGCGGGAGCGGATGGCGCCCTCGACGTGCTGGCCGCCAGCGCCTGGCTGCGGGCCCGCGAGGCAGGGGCTGGAGCGGCGGACGCGGAGCTCTCCGCCCGCTGCCGGAGCTGGCTCGCGCCGCGCCTCGCGCCCGGGGAGCTCTTCCTGCGGGGCGCTGCCTGGCGGGCCGCCTTCGAGCGCGCGCGGTAGGGCCGGGCGGCGCGGCGCCGTAAATCTCCGAGATCGGCCGGAGAGCCGCCGCGATCCACGGTCGCGGCGTGCGTAGTGGAGCCCTCCCGAGTGGTCTCCTATCCTCTGCCGCGATGTTCCACCCCCTCGACGCCAGCGCACCCTCTCCGCCCTCCCTCGCCCGGCTGGGCTTCCTCCTCGCGGGGGCGCTCGCACCGCTCCTGGGCGGACCGGTCGGGCCGACGCCGCAGGAGGAAGCCCAGGAGCCCGGGGCCTCCGGCTCCGCGATGCAGGACGGGGAGACGGGCGTGGCCGGTGACCGCGAGCCCTTCGGCCCGATCACCCCACCGCCGGGAGTCCCGGCCCGCGACCTGCCGACGCTGCCGATCTCCCTCGAGGCGGCCCTGACCCTGGCGGAGACGAACAACCTCGGCCTGCAGATGCAGGACCTCGCGACGGAGGTGGCGCGCTTCAACGCGATCGGGGCCTGGGGAACCTACGACTGGGTCCTCGGCGCGAACGCGGGCTACACCGACTTCGAGCGCAAGCCGTCGGCGGTGGTGGAGGGCCTCGTGCTGCAGAAAGGAGACGTCTGGTCCTACGACCTCTCCCTCACCCGCGCACTCGAGACCGGCGGCTCCTTCTCGGCGCTCTTCGACTCCAACCGCACGACCACCACCAGCCAGAACGCCTTCGCCGCGACGCAGATCGAGGACCAGTTGTCCTTCACCCTGACCCAGCCGCTCCTGCGCGGGGTGGGCTACGACCGGGCGACCGCCGACCAACGCGAGGCCGAGCTGCAGTACATGAAGCAGGTCGAGGCTCGGCGCCAGACGCAGCAGGAGCTCCTGCGCGACACGGCCAACGCCTACTGGGACCTGGTGCAGAGCCGCAACCAGCTCGGCGTGGCGGAGTCGAGCCTCGAACTCGGGCGCCAGCAGCTCGAGCGCAATCAGCGACTGCTCTCCGCCGGCGTCGGCACGGAGGTCGAGGTCATCCAGGCCGAGGCCGAGGTGGCGCGGCGCGAGGAGACGCGCCTGCTCGCCTACGTGACCCTGCTGGCCTCCAGCGACGCCCTCAAGGCCCTGCTGTTCCCCGGCAAGGACCCGGAGAGCTGGAACACCGAGCTCGTCCCGACGACGCCCGTCCCTGACGACGTGGGCGTCGAGGAGCTCGCGGCCTGGGAGGACGCCCTCGACGTGGCCTTCGACCGCCGGCCGGAGCTCCGCCAGCAGGACTTCGAGATCCGGATCGCCAAGCTGCGCCACGAGCGGACGATCTCGGACCGGCGCTACGGCCTGGACCTCAACCTGCAGGCCATCAGCCAGGGCCTCAGCGTGAACGACTACGACTCCTTCCGCGAGGCCTTCGACTTCGAGCACATGACCTACGTGGCCGGGCTCAACATCAACGCCCCCGTGCAGAACCGCACGGCGGCCAGTGCGGAGCGGGCGGCCCTGCTCGAGCGGCGCTCGGCCCAGCTGATGCTCGACCAGCTCCACACGCAGGTGGTGGGCGAGGTGCGCGACGCGGTACGCCAGTTGCACTACCAGAGCCTGGCCGTGCGCGCCGCGGGCGAGAGCCTGCGCGCCGCCGACCGCCAGCTGGCGGCCGAGGAGGCGCGCTACGAGAACGATCTCTCCACGAACTTCCAGGTGCTCGAGTTCCAGATGCAGCTCGTCGAGGCGATGAACAGCGAGCAGACCGCCCGCGTCAACTTCGCCAAGGCCCTGTTTCAGCTGCGCGCGGCCCAGGGCACGCTGGGCGAGCGACCTTGAAGGCGGTCCGGGCCCTCTGCCTCGTGTTGCCGCTGGCGGCCGCCTGCGGATCCGGAGAGGACGCGCCGCTGGTCCCCGCCGCGGTGGACTGGAGCGCGGACGAGCGCCTCGCGCCGTTGATGGCGCCGTGCTACGAGAAGGGCCACTTCGACCGCGACACGAGCGACATGCTCCCGGTCCTGATCGAGAAACTGCGCGGCGCGCCCCTCGACGTCCTACGCAACGTGCGCGAGGAGCTGGCGGCCTCGGGCGAACCCGCCCTGCTCGAGCTCGAGCGCTTGGTGCGCAGCTCCTACGCCGACCCGCACGGCTCCCACGACCTGGTCAACGCTTTGGGCGTCATCCAGCTCTCGGAGGCCGGAGGAATCCCGGCCATGCGGCAGCTCCTGAAGGACTGCCTCGGTCATCCCCAGGAGACCGTGCGCAACGCGACGGTGGAGGCTCTGACGCGGCACGCCGGTCCCGAGCATTTCGACGACCTCTTGGCGGTGCTCGCGGTCAGCCGGGGCCTCTCCCGCCAGGACGTGGTCAGCGCCCTCTTCGTCGCCGACCGGCACAGGCTGGAGGAAGAGCTCTTGCGCTGGATCGAAGAAGAGCGGGAGCTCGGTTTGCAGCGGGCCGCGGCGCGTCTGGTCGCCGGCGGGGCGGACGCGACGACCGCGGAGCGCTTCGCGCCCTGGATCGCCCAGACGCAAGACCGCGCCGTGCGGGCCTTCCTCGTCGCGACCCAGGAGCACGCGCCCGGGGGAGGGGAAGGCGCTCTGGCCCTGCTCGAGGAAATGCTCGCGGAGGAGGATCCCCAGGTGCGGAGCGAGGCCCTGGCCGCCCTCGAGTTCACGTCGCGAACCGATTGGATCGCCGAGGTCGCGCGGGCCGACCCCGTGACGAGCGTGCGGTTGTCGGCGATCAGCCTGCTCGGTCCGCGGCTGGAGGAGGAGGCCGCGCGCGCCGCCCTGCAAGTCGGCCTCGACGATTCCAGCGAGGCGGGGCGCGAAGCCAGTCTGCGCTTCCTCCTGGAGGTCGGCGACGTGGGCGCGGGCGACCTGGCCCTGAGCCTGCTCGACGGCGGCGCCGCCGAGCTGGCCACGGCCATGCGCGCCTTGGCCGGGAACTGGCAGGTGCGCCCTGAGCTGGCCGAGCGCGCTCTGACGATCCTGAGCCGACGACTCGAGGAGCGTGCCCAGCTCCCGCCACGCGAGAACCGCGCCCTGCTGCAGGCCGTCGCCCAGGTCCCGGGCCCGGAGAGCACGACCCTCCTGCTCGAGCTGCGCGACGGGCTCCCGCGGGGTGGAGAGAGCGAGGCGGACCGCCGCTGGCTCGCGCTGCAGGCGAGCAACACGGCCGACGCGGGGCGCGAGCTCCTGCGCGACCGCTGGCGTGCGGCGACGGAGGTGGACGATCGCTTCGACCTCCTGTGGGCCGCCTCTTTCGAGCACGACGAGGCGACCCGGGAGTTCCTGCTGGAGGTGCTCGAGGCCGAGGGCAGCGCGCCCCACGAGCGGCTCTACGCCGCCGAGCGATTGGCCCGCGAGGGCCCCGCGAGCCGCGTGGCTCCGCGCATCAAGCGCGCCAGGCTGCGCATGAGCGATCCCGCCTTCCGCCCGGCGATGGAGTGCTTGCTCTGGCGCTGGTACGGCTGAAGATCGAAGAGGATCCCCGCCCGCGGGCGCGCTGAGTCAGCCGCCAGGCGTGCGCGCGCGAGGCGTGCGCACCGGCCGCCAGCCCGGGGAGCTCGCGGGGTCCTGGGGGTCGGCCAGGGCCTCGCTGGCGAGGTCCAGCCCGCTCCAGGTCGCGGCGCGGTTCGGGTGCCCCAGGCAGCGCCCCGGGGCGTCGCTCCAGAAGGCACCCAGCCCCGTCTCGCCGTGGGCCAGGGGCCAGGCCCGCAGGGCGCGCCCGCCGGCCGGCGTCGGGACGAGGTCGAAGAGGTAGCCGTGGTGGAACATCAGCCGACCTTCGTCGAGCAGCCGCGTGTCCGGGAGGCGCGCGGCGAGCTCGCTGCCTTCCGCGAGGAGGTCGCCGACCGTCGCCGGGGCCGCCTCCGCGGCGAAGGCCTCGCGGCCCAGGAGGTCGAGGGCGCGCAGCGCGTCGAGCTCGTTCTCCTTCAGGGCCAGGCTGCGCAGCAGGGGCAGCGAGACGACCGCCACCACCAGGCCCACGGCGAGCAGCAGCAGGCGCTGTCCGCTCAGGAAGGCACGCAGCCGAGTCGGGAGCCCCGGGCCGGTGCGGGCGGGTGCGCTGGCGGCGGAGGGGGTGGGCGGGCTCAGGACCACGGGCGGCGGCGGGGGTCGGAGGGCGGAGCGGCGAGGAAGAGGAGCGAGGGTCCTGGCCGGGCGGCCTGGTACAACAACGGGGCCGCGCCCGGCCGGATCCGCGTGGCCTCCCCGATGCCGCGACCGACCGCCGACGACCTGCCCCCTGTGCTGCGCGCGGCGGCACGGGCGATCGCCGAGCCCCTGCGCGGGGCGGGCTTCGAGGCCTGGGTGGTGGGCGGAGCGGTGCGCGACCTCGCGCTGGGGCGAGTGCCCGGGGACGTCGACCTCGCCACGGACGCCCGGCCCGAGGAGATCGAGGGGCTCTTCGAGCACACGACCGCTGTCGGTCGCGCCTTCGGCACGATCGTCGTGCGTCCGCCAGTGGGGCCCGAGCTGGGGGGGGATGCCATCGCCGTCGAGGTGACGACCTTCCGCAGCGACGGGGAGTACCGCGACGGCCGCCGACCGGAAGAGGTCACCTATGGTTCATCGGTACAAGAAGACGCGCGGCGCCGGGATTTCACCTGCAATGCGCTCTACCTCGACCCCCTCGACGACCGTTTCCTGGATCCGGAACGCGGACTCGAGGACCTCGCCGCCGGATGCCTGCGATGCGTCGGGGATGCACGGCGGCGCTTCGTCGAGGACGGCCTGCGGCTCTTGAGGCTCGCGCGCTTCGAGGCGCGCTTCGGGCTCGAACCCGAGCCCGCGACCCTGGCCGGGGCGCGGGAGGCGGGTGCCTCTCTGACGGGGGTCAGCGCCGAGCGCGTGCTCGCCGAGCTGCGCGGGATCTTCGCCTCGCCGAGGCCCGCGCGGGCCTTCGCTCGCTTGGCGGAGCTCGAGCTCGTGGAGCGGGCCCTTCCGGGATGGAGGGAGCTGGCTCGCAGCGCCGAGGCGGAGCGCGAGCGCCTCGCTCTCCTCGTGCGTGCCCTCGAGCACACGGGCGGCGAGTTGCCCATGGAGCTCGGGCTGGCCCTGTTGCTCGACCCCGACCCCCGGGACGAGCTGGACGCGGAAGCGAGCGTGGCCTCGCGCGCCGCCGCCGAGGCCTGCTTGAAGGGGCTCCACCCCTCGCGTCGGGAGCGCGAGGCGGTACGCGCGGTCTGGAGCGACCGGGAGGGCCTGCGGGCGCTCCTCTCGCGCGAGGTGACGCGCCGATCGGAGCGACTGCTCCTGATGCGGCGCGACGCCTGGCCCTGGCTGCGGCGCGCGGTGGAGGCCTGGGACGCGGCCTCGCGGGGCGCGTTGCTCGCCTCCTCCCGCGGCTCCTTCGAGGCCCTCGTCGCCGAGCGGGACGGGCTGAGCAGGGAGGAGCTCTTCCCGGCCCCTCTGCTCGAGTCGCGCGACCTCGAGGCCGGGGGGATCCCGCGCGGCGCGCGCTGGGGTGAGCTGCTGGCCGAGGTCGAGCGCAAGCAGCTGGACGAGGAGCTCGGGGACCGCGAGGCGGCCCTGGCCTGGCTCGCCGGTCAGGCCCCCGGCCCGACTCAGACCGAGTGATCCACGCCGAGGAGCCCGAAGAGCCGGTTCTTGATGCGCCCGTACTCGGCGCTGCCGAGGTCCCGCGGGTGGGGCGTGTCGATCACCTCGATGCCGGCGATGCGTCCCGGACGGGCCGACAGGACGACGATGCGGTCGGCGAGCTGGATCGACTCGTCGACGTCGTGGGTGACGAAGAGGATCGTCATCCTCTGCTGCTCCCAGATGCGGATGATCTCCGAGCGCATCGTCAGCCGCGTCAGGGAGTCCAGCGCCCCGAAGGGCTCGTCCATGAAGATCACGTCCGGAGAGACGGCGAGGGCGCGGGCGACCTCCACGCGCTGCTTCATGCCCCCGGAGAGCTCCATCGGGTAGGCCCGCTCGAAGCCCGTGAGTCCGACCATGTCGATCGTTTCCTGGACGATCCGGGCCTGCTCCTCCTTCGGGCGGTCGCGCAGGCCCAGGGCGACGTTGTCCCAGACGGACGCCCAGGGGAAGATCCCGTACTCCTGGAACACGAAGACCCGGCGCTCGCTCGGTCCCTGGACCTCCTCGCCGTCGATCGTGACGCGGCCGACGTCGGGGCGCTCGAAGCCGGCGACGATGTTCAGGAGGGTCGACTTGCCGCAGCCGGAGGGGCCCAGGAGACACACGAACTCGCCGTCGCGGACGTCGAGGTCGACGTCCTCGAGGACCTGAAGGGGATCTCCGCGCTTGAGGAAGCGCTTCGAGACGCCCTCGAAGCGGACCTTGGGGGGAGCGGTCTCCGCCGAGCTCATCTCTGGACGTACCCCCAGCGCACTTCGTCGAACTTCTCGAGTTGCCGGATCAAGAGGTCGAGAATGATCCCCAGCAGACCGATCACGAGCATCGTCGCGACCACCAGGTCGTAGCGGCTGCCCGCGTTGCGGGCGTCGTTGATCAGGTATCCCAGGCCCGACTGCATCCCGACCATCTCCGCCGCGACGATCACCAGCCACGCGACCCCGAGGGCGATGCGCAGGCTCACGATGATCTGGGGCAGGGCGGCGGGGAAGACCACCCGGCGGAAGAGCTCCAGGCCGCTGAGCCCGAAGTTCTGAGCCGAGCGCTGGTGCACCAGGGAGATGTTGCGCACTGCGGCGGTCGTGCCGACCGTGATCGGGAAGAAGGTCGAGAGGAAGATCAGGTAGATCCCCGCGCCGTCTCCGATCCCGAACCAGAGAATGGCGATCGGGATCCAGGCGATGGGCGAGATCGGGCGCAGGAGCTGGATGATCGGGTTCAGGGCCTGGAAGCCGCGCGCGTTCCAGCCGAGCACCAGCCCCAGGGGGATGCCGATGGCCGCGGCGAGGACGAAGCCCCAGCTGACGCGGAAGAGGCTGGCGACGACGTCGCCCCACAGGCGCTGGGCGGCGAGCAGCTCGAGGAAGCCGGACCACGTCTCGCTCGGGGTGGGGAAGGCCTTGGTTCCGCTCAGGCCGACGAAGAGGCTCCAGAGCGCGCCCAGGGCGAGGGCCACGAGCCCGGGCACGACGAAGGCCATGGCTCGACCCTCGGAGCGCCGCGTGACGCGCAGCGCGACCAAGGAGGCGAAGAAGAGGACGAGGGAGAGCGTCATCGATTCGACCCCGGCCTCTCGCCGGGGCGGGCCTCGGGCAGGCGCTCCATCCCCCAGTCGAGCTCGGCCAGGGGCTTGACGAAGGAGTCGTCGGCGTACTCCTCGAAGGCGATCGGCTCGCGCAACACACCGATCTCGACCGCCAGCTCCATGATCTCGTCGAAGTCCGGCTTCAAGGGCGCGAGATTCGTGTACTTGACGCGGTCGACGGGCTTCGAGAGCACGTGCTTGAGGAGCTCGGGGGGCTGGAAGTAGTAGTGCTCGGCGGCCACCTCCGCCGCGTCCATGCGATGGGCCTGGTCCTCGTCGAGCCACTTGCCCGACTTGGCGATCCCGTCGATCAGCTCCTGCACGAGGGCGCGCTCCTCCTCGATCAGGTCGTCGCGCACGACCAGCACGCAGGAGATGAACTCCGGCCAGATGTCCTTGGTGTGGTAGAGCACCCGCCCGAAGCCGTCGACCTCGGCCTTGGCGGCGAAGGGCTCGCCGACGATGTAGGCGTCGACGCTGCCCGACAGGAGTGCCGTCGGGTGCTCGGGGGGCGGCAGCTCGATCAGCTCGATGGAGTCGTGGGGCATGCCCCACTCCTTCATCATGCGGTGCATCAAGAGGTTCTGGTTCGCGAAGCGGCTCGGGATGGCGCAGGTCTTGCCGCGCAGGTCTCCGAAGTCCCGGATGTCGCCGTCCTCACGCACGACGATGGCCGTTCCGTCGCGGTGGCCGAGGTAGCAGACCTTGACCGGCACCCCGTCCGCCCGGAGCTGCATCGCCATGGGGGCCAGGATGAAGACAGCCCCGACCTCCTTGGCGATCAGCGCCTCCTTCACCGTCGGCCAGTCGGTGAACTTCTGCGAGCGGAAGAGCGAGCCCTCCTCGGAGTGTTCGGTCACCCAACTGGTGACCGGGCAGGTGAGGTGTCATGTCACGGGCAGGAAGCCCACGACGAGCTCCTGGCGCTCCTCCCCGAGCATCACCCGCAGGTGCCGCGCGAAGCCGCCGAATCCCACGTTCAGGCCGACGTGGGCCAGGCTGATCAGCAACAGCCAGACGGCGGTGGTGACGGCGATCTTGAGCTTCATGGCGGGCTGGCGAATTCGGCGACACTCTAGCAACTCGGGTGCGCGCGCGGGGGTCCGTCACGGATCGCGATTCCAGGAGTATCGCGGCCCTCTCCCACTCCCCGAGACGACCATGGACGAGCACCTCACTCCGGCTGCGGGCGCGCCGGCCCGCCCGCGCCCCTCCGCTTCTCGCCTGCTCTGGATCCCGCGCCTCCTGGCGGCCCTCATCCTGGGGCAGACGCTCTTCTTCAAGTTCAGCGGCGCCGCGGAGTCCGTGGCGATCTTCGAGGCCCTCGGGGCCGAGCCCTGGGGGCGCTGGGCCTCCGGGATCCTGGAGCTGGTCGCGGTGATCCTGCTCGTCGCTCCCCTGGGAGCGCGCGGCCTCGCCCTGGGCGGCTTGCTTGTGCTGGGGCTGATGGGGGGCGCGATCGGCTCGCACCTGACGGTGCTCGGCGTCGAGGTGGGCGGCGACGGCGGCCTGCTCTTCGCGCTGGCCGTCACGACCTTCCTCTGCGGCGCCTGGGTCCTGGCGGCCCAGCTGCGCGGCGCGCGGCGCTAGAGGGGGCTCAGCGGGCGGCCTCGAGCTCGGCCCAGATCCCGACGAGCTCCTCGCCGTGCTCGCGGGCCGAGAGCTGGGCGGCCCCCCCGTCCAGGACGGCGCGCGCGCGGGCGGCGAGCCCCCCCTCGCGCAGCCAGTCCTCGAGGCGGCTCGCGCGCTCCGCGGCTCCAGGGCCCGCGCCCATCGCAGGCGATTGTGGCGAGTCTCCGAGCACGAGGTGCACGCGCGTGCCGCAGGCGCGGGCAAGGGCGAGGGCGCCGGGGCCGCAGGAGGGGAGAGCGGCGCCGTCGAGCAAGAGCGCGGCGCCGAAGAAGCCGGGGGCGCGCAGGGCGAGGTCGAAGGCCACCGGTGCGCCGGAGCCCTCGCCCACGAGGATCGCGCGACCCGCCTCGGCTCCGAGCTCTTCGGCGAGCTCGCGCACCCGCGCCGCCGGCGCCTCCTCCACACGCCACGGGTCCTCGAGGAAGTTGTCCACCTCCGCGATCCAGGCCGAGGAACCGCCGGCGAGTCGTCCCTCGAGGTAGACCAGCGGTGCGCCGCCGTGCTCGGCCACCTCGCGCCAGTGGGCGAAGCGCTCCTCCCCGCTGCGGTCGCCGTCGCCGCTCAGGACGACCAGGAGGCGACCTCGACCGGCGGGCGCGACCGAGGGCGGGCGGTAGGTGCGGGGGGTCGCCGCGTGGCGCAGAGCCCGCGTCTGCTGTTCCTCGATCTCGTCACGCAGGGCCTCGAAGTCGGCGCGGCCGCGCAGGGGCGCGAGGTCGGGGTCGTCGGCGAGGGCTTCGAGGTTGCCCTGCAGGACGCCGAAGTCCCGGTCGCGCGCGCGCGCGAGTTGTGAGAGCGCCTCTCCGGGACGACCGGCGCCGGCGTGGGCGCAGGCCAGGTTGTAGAGGCAGACGGGGTGCCCGGGGACGATCTCGAGGCAACTCTCGAAGGCGGCGATGGCCCCGGGCCAGCGCCGGCCTTGCAGGGCGATGATGCCTCGCTGGAAGGCGTCCTCGAAGGCGATGCTCCAAGGGGGAAGGAGCTCCAGGGGGTAGGCAGCGAGCCAGGCCTCGCCGCTGGGGCCGGCGCTGGCGCGGGCGAAGCTCTCGCTCAGGGCGCTCGCTTCCGCGCGGGCGCGTGCGGCACCCTCGCGATCACCGAGGGCCTCCTGGATCCGCGCCCGCAGCTCCTGCGCGGCGAGCAGGCGCGCGCGGTCGGGGACCCACGCTCGACGCAACTCCGCGATGGCGCGATCCGAACACGCCAAGGCCTCCTGCCCATCCCCGTTCTCGAGGTGGAGCTCGGCGAGTGCCCCTTCGACCTCGGCGACGCGCTCTGCGAAGCGCGCGGGTCGGGCCTGGCAGAGCGCGCGCAGGGTCTCGAGCTCCGCGCGCGCCTCGGCCGCCTCGTCGCACTCGCGCGCTGCCTGGGCCAGGGCCATCCGCAGGTCGAAGGCGGGCTCGCTCGGCCCGTCCTCCTCCGCGGGCAAGGCCTCCAGTCCGCGCCGCGCGAGGGAGCGCGCGGCGCGCGGGTTGCCGGCGTCGCGGTGGGCTTGCGCCAACCACACCAGCGTCGCCGCCAGAGCCGGGTGGTCGTCGTCGAGCTGGCGCTGGCGCAGCGCGTAGGCGCGGTCGAGCAGGGGCACCGCCACGTCCCAGCGCTCCAGGTCCGCGTGGATGCGGCCGGCGGCCTCGAGCAGCGCGGCCCGCAACAAGGGGTCCTGCTGCAGCTCGCCGGGGATGCGCGTCACGCTGGCCTCGAGCATGCGCTCGAAGGTCCAGTCGGCCCCGTCCCCCCCGAGCTCGGCGGAGGGGGAGAAGAGCTCGACGAGGTGGTCGACCACCGCCTCGGCGATCCCCGCCTGACGCTCGGCGCGCTGGGCGCTCTCACGGGCGAGGTCTCGCTCCTCGCGGATCGCCTCGTTGACGAAGACCAGCGCGATCGGCGTCCCCACGGCGACGAGGGCGGAGAGGGCGATCAGGAGGCTCAGGCTCGGCCTGCGGCGCGCGAGGCGCGAGAGGCGCCGTAGTCGTCCGACGGGGCGGGCCAGGATCGGCTTGAACTCGAGGAAGCGTTGCAGGTCCCGCGCGAGCTCGGCCATCGAGGCGTAGCGGCGCGCCGGGTCCTTCTCGAGGGCCCGCAGGCAGATCGTCTCGAGGTCCCGGGCCAGGAGCGGGTTGTGCCGGCTGGGAGGAAGCGGGTCGCGGGTCTGCAGGGCGCGGAAGACGGCGGCCGCGTCCTGCCCTTCGAAGGGGCGTCGCAGGGTCAGCGCTTCGTAGAGGGTCACGCCGAGGCTGAAGACGTCCGAGCGGGGGCTCGCCTCCTGCACGGAACGAGCTTGCTCGGGGGCGACGTAGTAGGGCGTGCCCGCGAAGTCGCCGGTGCGGGTCAGGGAGGGGGATCCCTCCAGGCTCGCGAGCCCGAGGTCCAGCAGCTTCGCGCGCCCTTCGGGCGTCACCATGATGTTGGCGGGCTTGACGTCGCGGTGCACGATCCCGAAGCGGTGGGCGTGCTCCAGGGCCGCGGCGATGTCGAGCACGATGCGGCAGACGCTCTCGACGTAGCCGCGGTCGGGCTCGCGATCGGGGCCGCCGCCGGCCTCACGCCGGGCGATCGCGCGCAGGTGGGCGCCGTCGAGCTCCTCGAGGGGAGCGGCGCTCTCTCGCAGCTCGTCGAGGATCAAGTCGAGGGTCGCGCCACGCACGAACTCCATCGCGAGCCAGGGCAGGCCGTCGGAGGTCCCCGCCTCCTGCACGGCGACCATGCAGGGGTGCGAGAGGGAGGTGACGGCGACGACCTCGCGCTCGAAGCGCAGCCGTGCGCGGGGATCCTCGAGCAGGGGCGAGTGCAGCACCTTGAGGGCGACCGTTTCGCCGCTCTCGACGTGGCGGGCCAGGTGCACGCGACTCATGCCGCCCTGGCCCAGGGTGCGCTCCACGCGGTAGGGGCCGATGGAGGTGGGCTCCTTCGCCGGTTCGGCCAGCATGCCCAAGGCGTCGAGGCGCGCCAAGCGCTCGCGCAGGCGGGGGGCCTCGGCCGGGTGCCGCGCCAGGAGCTCCTCGAGCTCGCCGCCGCCGCCGTTGCCCAGGGCGCCGATGCACTCGGCCAGGAGTTCCTCGAAGGCCTCCGGGGAGGGGGACGGAGGGGGGTCTTGACCTGAGCCTTGCACGATGAAGGACGCGGATCACGCCCGGCTCCAATCTAGCGACTACGATGGAGAGGATGGACCTTCCCGAGGGTGAAGCCGAGGGCCGCAAGGCCTCGATCGGCGAGGAAGAGCGCCGGGCCCTGCTCGAGCGCCACCTGGGGAGCCTGCGCAGCTACGTGCGCGTGCGCCTCGGGAGCCGCCTGCGGCAGAAGGAGACGAGCCTGGACCTGACCCAGTCGGTCTGCCGCCAGGTGCTCGACCGCTTCGACGACTTCGAGTACCGGGGCGAGGCGAGCTTCCGCCACTGGCTGCTGCGGCAGGCGGAGAACAAGATCCGCGATCGGCAGCGCTTCTGGCACCGGGAGAAGCGCGACCGCTCGCGCGAGGTGCGCGCGGAGGCCCCGGCGCCCGGCGGCGCGCTGCTCGACCTCTGCACCCCCAGCCGCCATCTCGCTGGGCGTGAGGAGCTGGAGCGCCTGGAGCGCGCCTTCGCGCGCCTGCCCGAGGACTTCCGGACCGTGATCCACTACGCCCGCTTCGAGGGCCTCGGCCACCGCGAGATCGCCGAGCGCATGGGGCGCACGACGTCGGCGACGCGGACGCTGCTGTCGCGGGCGCTGGCGCGCCTCGCGAGTGAGCTGGAGGGCGAAGAGGGCTAGGGGCTGGGTTCCTGCCTCTTCTGGGAAGCCGTCGCCCGCTGATCCGCGAGCCGCACTGCCTCCTTCGGCGGCCGGCTCGGGATGAGGCACTGCGGCCCCGACCCGATCAGGTCCGTGCGCCCCGCGTCCGTCAGCGCCCGCCGCACGCTGAAGTAGTTCTCCGGCGCGAAGAACTGCATCAGCGCCCGCTGGACCTTGCGGTCGCGGAGCTTCGTCACCGTCGCGACCGGCTTCATCGTCATCGGGTCCAGCCCCGTGTAGTGCATGCAGGTCGCGATGTCCATCGGCGCGGGGATGAAGTCCTGCACCTGGCGCGGGCGGTAGCCGCGGGCCTTGAGAAAGACCGCCAGCTCGATCATGTCCTCGACCGTGCTACCAGGGTGGCTGGCGATGAAGTAGGGCACGAGGTACTGCTCCTTGCCGACGCGCTTCGAGGCGGCCTGGAAGCCCTCGGCGAAGTCGTCGAAGCTCTCGATCGTCGGCTTCTTCATCAGCTCGAGCACCCGCGGGCTGCTGTGCTCGGGAGCGACCTTGAGGTGGCCTCCGACGTGGTGCGCGGCGAGCTCCTCGAGGTATTCGGCGTCCAGGACGGCGAGGTCGGTGCGGACGCCGGACTGGATGTGGACGCGCTCGACGCCGGGGATGGCGCGCGTCTCGCGCATCAGCTCGATCGTCGGGCCGTGGTCCGTGTCGAGCAGCTTGCAGATCTTGGGGTGGATGCAGGAGAGGCGCCGGCAGACCTTCTCGACCTCGGGGTCCTTGCAGCGCATGCGGTACATGTTCGCCGTCGGGCCGCCGAGGTCGCTGATGTGACCCTTGAAGTCGGGCGAGGCGGCGACCTGCCGGGCCTCGCGCAGGATGGAGGCCTCGCTGCGGTTCTGGATCGTGCGCCCCTGGTGCATCGTGATGGAGCAGAAGGTGCAGCCCCCGAAGCAGCCGCGCATGATCGAGATCGAGTCCCGGATCATGGTCCAGGCGGGGATCGGTTCGTCGTAGCCAGGGTGCGGCTGGCGCGTGTAGGGGAGGTCGTAGATGGCATCCATCTCGGCCTCCTCGAGGGGCAGCTCGGGCGGGTTGATCACCAAGAGGCGCTGGCCGTGGCGCTGCAGGAGACGGCGCCCGTTGAATGGGCTCGTCTCGTGGTGGAGGTGGCGGGTCATGCGGGCGAAGGCGCGCCCGTCCTCCCTCACTTCCTCGAAGCTCGGCAGCTCGCGGGTCTCGCCCTCGGCTTCGGGGAGGGCCTCCTTGGCGCCGAGTAGGTAGGCCACGCCCCGCAGGTCGCGCAGCTCGCGCACCGTGGCGCCGGCGTCCAGGCGTCGCGCGAGCTCGAGGATCACGCGCTCGCCCATGCCGAAGCCGAGCAGGTCGGCCTTCGAGGAGGCGAGCACGCTGGGGCGCACGGTCTCCGACCACCAGTCGAAGTGCGCGATGCGCCTCAGGGAGGCCTCGACGCCGCCGATCACCACCGGGGTGGCCTTGGACGCCTCGCGGCAGCGCTGGGCGTAGACGTTCGTCGCCCGGTCCGGGCGCAGGCCGATGCGGCCGCCGGGCGAATAGGCGTCCTGATTGCGCCGCTTCCGATTCGCCGTGTAGTGGTTGATCATCGAGTCCATGTTCCCCGCGCTGACCGCGTAGAACAGCCGCGGGACCCCCAGCTCGCGCCAGGGGTCGGCGCTGCGCCAGTCCGGCTGGCAGAGCAGGGCGACGCGGAAGCCCGCGGACTCGAGCACCCGCCCGAGGAGGGCGGCGGCGAAGGAGGGGTGGTCGAGGTAGGCGTCCCCGGAGACGAAGACGATGTCCGGTCGCTCCCAGCCTCGGGCGTCGAGCTCGGCCCGTGTGGTGGGCAGGAAGTCTTCGGGGACGGGGATCTCCACGTCGGGGAGTGTACCCGCGTCCGCGGTTAGACTGTTCCGCCATGGCACCTCCCGCCTCTCGAAGTCCGGTCTCGCGGGCGATGCTCTTGATCCTCCTCGCCGCCTGCGGGGCCGTGGAGGGCGAGGCCCCCGTCCCCGAAGGGGAGAGCACCGGCCTCGAGTCCTTGCGCGCCCGGGCCCAGGTCGCCTTCGAGGTCGTGGACCTCTTCAAGCCGCGATCCGACGAGGAGCAGCTCGACCCCTACCAGGCGCCGATCCTCTACCGCGAGGCCGTGCAGGGTCGGGAGCGGGAGCTGGGCGCCCTCTCGATCGTGGACGGCGAGCCGCGGCTCGACCTCGGTCGCCCGACGGTCTACTTCGAGCGGGGGAGGCTCCGCCAGGGAGAGCGCGAGCTCGAGCAGACGAGCTTCCTGTGGTTCCGCGGCGAGGGCGAAGGCGAGCCTCCCGTACCGCAAGGCCTGCGCGTCACCCGCGACGAGGCGGGCTTCCCCGCCGTGATCGAGGTCCTGCGCGACTCCAGCGGCCGCTCGCTGTTCTTCGCCAGCCGGCCCCTCGAGGAGCGCGCGGTCGAGGGCGGGCAGGCGGTCCTGAAGGGCGCGCGTTTCGCCCTCGAGCCGGACCGCGTCGAGCGTCCGGACGTCGCCCTGGTCGGCCTCTACGGCCAGGGCCCCCAGCCCCTCGGTCCGATCGCGTATCTGGACGCCGAGCGGGGTGATCTCTTCGACGTCCACTGTCGTTGCAGCCCCTCGCGCATCTCCGACATCCGCGACACGATCGAGTACGAGCTCGTGCCTTGGAGCGAGGTGGAGGCCGAACTGGCGCAGGAGTCGAAGGAGGCGTGGAGCTTCCCGGCGAAGGATTGGCCGCTCTTCTGCCTGCGCCTGCCGGGCGACCTCTGAGCCGCGGTTCTGGAAGACCTCAGGCGCGCGCGCGCAGAGACCAGGTCACGATCAGGGCGAGCGCGAAGACGATGCCCCCCTCCCAGGAGACGTGCCCGCCCGACTCGCGCAAGAACAGCGCCCAGGTACCGACGATCCCGCCGACGCCGGTCAGGACCCCGGCCAGGACTCCGCGCGCGGTGGTGCGCTCGTCGTAGAGCAGGAGCAAGAGGGCCGGCCCCAGACCGACCCCCAGGGCGAACCAAGAGAGCAGCACGAGGTGGTGCACCAGGGGCGAGTCCCCGAAGGTCAGCCAGACCGCCGCCACGAGGGTCGCGAGCACCGCCAGGCGGCTGAGCAGGAGCCCGCCCGGGGCCTCCTCGCGCCAGCGTCGGGGCCCGAGGTCGCGCAGGAGGCTCGAGGCGATCACGAGCAGCTGGCTGTCGCAGGTCGACATGATGGCCGCGAAGAGGGTCGCGAGCAGCACGCCGAGGAAGCCCGCGAAGAGGTAGGCCTCGCACATGTCACGCGCGAGCGTCGGGTAGAGGACCTCGGCGTCCCCGCCCGCCAGGGCCTCGAGCTCCGGGTAGAGCGCGCGCCCGACCAGGCCCATGAGCAAGGCCCCACCCGCCATCACGACGTTCCAGAAGGTCCCGTAGCCCATCGCCCGCCGCGCGCCCGAGGGGTCGCGCAGGGACATGTGGCGCACGAGGATGTGCGGGTTGCCGACCGAGCCCAGGCCGATGCAGAAGCCCCCGAGGAGGCTGGGCCAGCCTCGCGAGAGCTCGAGCAAGGTGGGGTCGACGGCGCGCAGCTCGTCGGCGAGGGCTTCGAGCCCGCCGACCTGGGCGAGGCCCAGGAGCGGCAGGAGCACGATGCCGAAGAGCATCAGGCAGGCCTGCACGACGTCGGTGACGACGACGGCCCGGTAGCCGCCGAGCCAGGTGTAGACGAGCACGATGCCGGCCGTGATCACCAGGCCCCAGGTGCGGCCGTCGACCGACTCGAAGACGTTGCCCAGGGTCTTGGCGCCGGCGACGAGTTGGGCGCTGACGTAAGTCAGGAGGAAGAGCACGATCACGCCGCCGACGATTGGGCGCAGGGGCAGGCGGCTCGTGCCGGGGCCCTCCGGGCCGAGGGGCGCGCGCTCGAAGACCTCCGAGACGGTCAGGGCGCCCAGCTCGATCGACCGGCGGCGCAAGCGCGGACCGACGGTCAGGAACATCGCCGCCTCGGCCAGGATGTAGCCGGGGAAGAGCCAGAGGGCCGAGAGGCCCGTCGCCCAGGCGGCGCCGCTCGCTCCGAGCACGAGCCAGGCCGAGCGGCCGGAGCTGACCGCCGAGAGGGCCATCGAGAATGGCGAGATCGAGCGGCCGGCGAGGAAGTAGTCCTCCTGGCTGTCGCGGCCTTGACGGGCAGCCCAGAGGCCGACGGCCACGGTCAGGGCCAGGTAGGCGCCGAAGATCGAGAGCGTCGTCATCGTGGGGGCGAGGTGGGGGTGAGGTCGAGGACGACCGAGCTGTGCACCTCGCGCGCGCCGGTCGCGGCCAGGAGCTCGAGCACGTGGTCCTGGCGCACGCCGCCGCCGGGCATCACGACGAGCTCCTCCCCCGCGGCCTCGACCAGACGCCTCAGGAGGTCGCGCCCCTCCCAGGCTCGCGGGCCGTCGCCGCTCGTGAGGAGCCGGGCGACGCCCAACTCGAGCAGGACCTCGAGCGCCTCGAAGGGTCGGTGGATGCCGTCGAAGGCGCGATGGAAAGTGACAGGCAGTCCGTCAGCCCTGCGCAGCAGGCGCTCCAGGGCGGCGGCGTCGAGGCTGCCGTCGGGGTGCAAGGTGCCGAGCACCAGACCCGCGGCGCCGAGGTCGCGGGCGGCGTCGATGGAAGCCTCCATCGCCGCGAGCTCCTTCGGGGAGTAGACGAAGTCTCCCGGTCGCGGCCGGATCATCGCGAACACAGGGACAGTGCCCTCGTCCGTCAGGCTCCGCAGGAGGTCCGTCTCCGGCGTCAGACCGCCGACCTCGAGCCGGGCGCAGAGCTCGAGGCGGTCGGCGCCCAGCGCGGCGGCGCGGGCGCCCGCCGCGGAGTCCACGCAGACCTCCAGGCGGGCGCGTGCAGTGTCGGGGGCGGCTCCGGTCACCGGCAGATCCTGCCAAATCGGGCCGCGCACCCCCACCGAGTCCAGGGCGGAGGTGTGCGGCGAAGGGGCCGCCGCCGCTCAGGGCGTCAGCGTCACCTCCAGCCCGTTCGTCAGGTTGAAACCCGATCCGCAGAGGCCGTTCGTGTCGCGGTACCAGATCTGGAAGGTGCGGGTCTCGCCGCTGGACCAGCTGAAGCTCGTGGCCAGGCCAGGCCCCCAGGAGGCCATGCCGTTCGCGTCCGGGATGCGCACGTTCATGCGCGTCACGTGACCCCCGACGCAGCGCAGCCCGTCGCCGAAGGGGTTGCCGTTGCCGCCATTGATCTGGGTCAGGCCGCTGAACAAGAGGCCCGGCGCGCCGGGGAGGAGTTCCGCGCCGTTGATCACCAGGTCGTCGCTCCCGACGCTGGCGCTGCCCGTGGCGACGGCGGCCGCCCCGTTCGTCGAGCCCGAGTTGGCGCAGCCCGAGCCCGGGGAGCCCGTGTTGCCGCAGGGACAGGCGGTCCCGCTGCCGTCACCGGAGCAGTAGACGATGGCTGGCCCGCAGTCGTCCGGAATGCCGTCCAGGTTCCAGTCCTGGCTGGTCCCGGCCGCGATGTCGCACTCGTCGGGCGTGCCGTTCGAGTTGCAGTCCGCGAAGGCCTCGCAGTCGTCGGGCGTGCCGCTGGCGTTGCAGTCCGTGTCGCACTCGTCGGGGACGCCGTTGGCGTTGCAGTCGTTGCCGGCGAGCTCGCACTCATCGGGGATCGAGTTGCTGTTGCAGTCCGTGAAGGACTCGCAGTCGTCCGGCGTGCCGTTCGTGTTGCAGTCCGTGTCGCACTCGTCTGGGGCTCCGTTCGAGTTGCAATCGTTGCCGGCGAGCTCGCACTCGTCGGGGACGGAGTTCGAGTTGCAGTCGTTGAAGGACTCGCAGTCGTCCGGGGTGCCGTTCGAGTTGCAGTCGGTGTCGCACTCGTCCGGGACGCCGTTCGTGTTGCAGTCGTTGCCACTCAGCTCGCACTCGTCGGGGACGCCGTTCGAGTTGCAGTCCGTCAGCGCCTCACAGTCGTCCGGCGTGCCATTGGCGTTGCAGTCGGTGTCGCAATCGTCAGGGACGCCATTCGAGTTGCAGTCGTTGCTGACGAGCTCGCACTCGTCGGGGACGCCGTTCGAGTTGCAGTCCGTCAGCGCCTCACAGTCGTCCGGCGTGCCATTGGCGTTGCAGTCGGTGTCGCAATCGTCAGGGATTCCATTCGAGTTGCAGTCGTTGCCGACGAGCTCGCACTCGTCGGGGACGCCGTTCGAGTTGCAGTCCGTCAGCGCCTCACAGTCGTCCGGCGTGCCATTGGCGTTGCAATCGGTGTCGCATTCATCGGGCACGCCGTTCGCGTTGCAGTCGTTCCCGGCAACCTGACACTCATCAGGGATTCCGTCGGAGTTGCAGTCCGCGAAGGACTCGCAGTCGTCGGGGGTACCGTTGGCGTTGCAGTCGGGGTCACACTCATCCAGGACGCCGTTCGAGTTGCAATCGTTGCCGCCTAGCTGGCACTCGTCCGGAATGCCGTCGGAGTTGCAGTCCGTGATCGCCTCGCAGGAATCCGGCGTGCCGTTCGAGTTGCAATCCGCGTCGCAATCGTCGGGAACGCCGTTCGAGTTGCAGTCGTTGCCGGCCAGCTGGCACTCGTCCGGGATCCCGTCGGAGTTGCAGTCCGTGATCACCTCACAGGAGTCCGGCGAGCCGTTCGAGTTGCAGTCCGCGTCACACTCGTCGGGGACGCCGTTCGAGTTGCAGTCGTTGCCGGCCAGCTGGCACTCGTCCGGAATGCCGTCGGAGTTGCAGTCCGTGATCGCCTCGCAGGAATCCGGCGTGCCGTTCGAGTTGCAATCCGCGTCGCAATCGTCGGGAAGGCCGTTCGAGTTGCAGTCGTTGCCGGCCAGCTGGCACTCGTCCGGGATCCCGTCGGAGTTGCAGTCCGTGATCGCCTCACAGGAGTCCGGCGTGCCGTTCGAGTTGCAATCCGCGTCGCAATCGTCGGGAACGCCGTTCGAGTTACAGTCGTTGCCGGCCAGCTGGCACTCGTCTGGGATGCTATCGGAGTTGCAGTCCGCGAAGGCCTCGCACTCGTCGGGAGTCCCATTCGAGTTGCAATCGGTGTCGCAGTCGTCGGGGACCCCGTTGGAGTTGCAGTCGTTGCCGGTTAGCTGGCACTCGTCAGGGATGCCGTCTGAGTTGCAGTCCGCGAAGGACTCGCAATCGTCAGGGGTGCCGTTGGTGTTGCAGTCGTCGTCGCACTCGTCGGGGACGCCGTTGGTGTTGCAGTCGTTTCCCGTGAGCTCGCACTCGTCCGGGATCGAGTTGCTGTTGCAGTCCGTGAAGGATTCGCAGTCGTCGGGCGTTCCGTTCGAGTTGCAGTCCGTGTCGCACTCGTCGGGGGCGCCATTCGAGTTGCAGTCGTTCCCTGCGAGCTCGCACTCATCGGGGATCGAGTTGCTGTTGCAGTCCGCGTAGGACTCGCAACTGTCGGGTGTGCCGTTCGAGTTGCAGTCCGTGTCGCACTCGTCGGGTGTGCCGTTGGAGTTGCAATCATTGCCCGCGAGCTCGCACTCGTCGGGCACGGAATTCGAGTTGCAGTCCGCGAACGACTCGCAGTCGTCGGGTGTGCCGTTGGTGTTGCAGTCGATGTCGCACTCGTCCGGAATGCCGTTCGAGTTGCAGTCGTTGCCGGCGATTTGGCACTCGTCCGGAATCCCGTCCGAATTGCAGTCCGTGAAGGACTCACAGGCATCGGGGGTGCCGTTGGAGTTGCAGTCCGTGTCGCAGTCGTCCGGGACGCCGTTGGAGTTGCAGTCATTCCCGGCGAGCTCGCACTCGTCCGGGATCGCGTTGGAGTTGCAATCGGTGAAAGACTCGCATTCGTCCGGGGTTCCGTTCGAGTTGCAGTCGGTGTCGCACTCGTCGGGGACCCCGTTCGAGTTGCAATCGTTGCCTGCGAGTTCACATTCGTCAGGGATGCCGGAGCTGTTGCAGTCCGCGAAGGACTCGCAATCGTCAGGGGTGCCGTTGGTGTTGCAGTCGTCGTCGCACTCGTCCGGGACGCCGTTGGTGTTGCAGTCGTTGCCCGTGAGCTCGCACTCGTCGGGGACGGAGTTCGAATTGCAATCGGTGATGGGCTCGCAGTCGTCCGGAGTGCCGTTGGAGTTGCAGTCCGAGTCGCAGTCGTCGGGGACGCCGTTCAAGTTGCAGTCGTTGCCGGTGAGCTGGCATTCGTCCGGGATGCCGTCCGAGTTGCAGTCCGTGAAGGACTCACAGGCGTCAGGAGTGCCGTTGGAGTTGCAGTCCGTATCGCACTCGTCAGGGATAGCGTTCGAGTTGCAGTCGTTTCCGGCGAGCTCGCATTCGTCCGGGATCGCATTGGAGTTGCAGTCGGCGAAGGACTCGCAGTCGTCCGGGGTGCCGTTCGAGTTGCAGTCGGTGTCGCACTCGTCCGGGGTTCCATTGGAATTGCAATCATTGCCCGCGAGCTCGCACTCGTCCGGGACGGCGTTGGAGTTGCAGTCGGCGAAGGATTCGCAGTCGTCTGGGGTTCCGTTCGAGTTGCAGTCCGTGTCGCACTCGTCGGGAGCGCCGTTCGAATTGCAGTCGTTCCCTGCGAGTTCGCACTCATCGGGGATCGAGTTGCTGTTGCAATCCGTGAAGGATTCGCAGTCGTCGGGCGTGCCGTTCGTGTTGCAGTCTGCATCGCACTCATCGGGGACGCCGTTGGAGTTGCAGTCGTTTCCGGCGAGCTCGCACTCGTCCGGGAGTCCATTCGAGTTGCAGTCCTGGCTCGTCCCGCCCGAGATGTCGAGCGCGTCGTCCACACCGTTGTTGTTGCAGTCGTTGCTCTCGCACTCGTCCGGCGTGCCATTCGTGTTTCCGTCCGTGGAGCGGCCCGAGGCGATGTCGTCCGAATCGACGATCCCGTTTCCGTTGCAGTCGTCCAGGACGAGGGTGCAGTCCGTGTCCTGGATCAGGAAGGCGTCGATCGCTGCCTCGATGACCGAGTCGTTCGGGTTGTCATCGACGTTGAAGCGAACCTGAACGTTCGAAGTCGGCGTCACGTAGTCGAGCACGCGGAAGGTCCGGACGGCCCAGCCGCCCGAGTCCTGGATCGAGTCGACCAAGGTCCAGCTGGAACCTCCGTTCGCCGAGATCTCGACCTCGAGGCGGTCCGTGTCGAAGGTGTTCGTGCACATCCAGTAGGCGTAGCGCACGGTCGGGTCGTTGGAGGAGGCCAGGTCCAGCGTGGGGGAGGTGAGCCGCGTCGGTCCACCGTCGACGTCGGAGTTCCCCAGGACGTTGTCGGTCAGATAACACTGCCCTGAGCCGTCGTGATCCATGAGGGGGTCGCAGCGGCCACCATCTCCGGCGGGGTCGCCGCGCTCCCACGGCCCGTCCGTCAAGCTGACGTTGGTGACGGACCAGCCCTGGTCGGTCTCGAAGTCGTCGGAGAACAGGGTCGTCGCCGTCTCCATCGTCGCCTGGTAGACCGTCGTCGGAGCGTCGAGCGGGTTCGTCGCGGGGCCCGAGCTGGCGCCGGAGGCGCTGAAGTAGAACTCCGGCGTGGCCGTGCAGACGCCCGGCGGAAGGTCTGCCTGGAACTGGTCGCCGCCGATGGAGGTCATCGGGAGGGCGAGGTAGCTGCCGCCGTCGTAGCGCACGTGCAGGGTCGGGCTGCCGCCGACGACCGTGTCGTTCAGGCCGATGACCTGCGCCGTGACCGTGTGGGCCAGGTCGGGCGTCAAGCGGGTCGGCAGGTCGTTCACGAAGCTGATCTGGACGGCGGGCGCCAGGGTCAGGTCGTGGGAGGCGGTGATGGAGAAGGGCTGCGGTCCGGAGGGGATGTCGAAACCGAAGACCTCGATGGTCCAGGTGCCCACTTGCGCCGAGCTCACGCTGACCTGCTCGATGTTGTTCAGGTGGTCCTCGGAGGTCTGCACCGCGGCGAAGGAGGGGTTTGCCGGGTCCAGGGTCCAGGGGTAGTGGCGCGTGCCTCCGGGGGAGGTCACGACCAGGTCGAGGTCGTTGACCAGCGACTTGAAGACGTTGGGTGTGCCTGGCGCGTCGTCCCAGGCGAGGGTGACCTGGAGGTCCTGGCCCGCGCCGACGGTGACCTCGTACACGTAGGAGCCAGCTTGGTGGTCCAGTTGGTCCTCGCGGAAGCGGCCGGAGCGCATGTGGTCGATCGCGTCCTTGATCTTCACGACGCCGTACCCGAACTGGTAGTCGGGGCCGACGTTGCCCTCGTCGGAGGCGGTCTGGGCAAGAAGCGCCTTGAAGGTCGAGTTGCGCGGGTCCCCGGAGGCGGGGAACTGAACGCGGTGGTCTTCGAGCAACAGGGAGAGCGCACCCGTGACGGCGGGGGCCGCCATCGAGGTGCCGCAGGCGACGCTGTAGGCCGTGTCCGAAGAGGAGCTGGTGGACGTGACCCCTCCGTCGCCGTTGCTCTGACAGCCGGGCCCGCTGATGTCCGGCTTGATGCGGCCGTCGTCCGTAGGGCCCCAGCTGGAGAAGCTGGTCATCGAGTCGTTGTTCGAGTTCGCGGCGCCGACCGTGATGTGGTTCTTGGCGGTCGCGGGCGGAGCCGTGCTGTAGTAATCCCCATATCCCTCGATGTCGCACGTGCTTCCCTGGCGCTCGTTGCCGTTCGCCCAGACGACTCGGAAGGGCGCCCCCAAGGAGCCCCCGACGATCGAGTCGATCAGCTCGGAGGTGATGCCGTAGTCGCCCTGGTAGCTGCAGAGGAATCCGTTCGGTTCGGTGTTCGTTCCAATCGAGTTGTTCGAGAGGTCGACGCCATAGGTGTTGATGGCCTCGTCGTAGTCGTCCTCGATGTCACCGGGGTTGGTGTAGAGGAAGACGCCGCTGCCGTCGTACTCGAAGCCGTAGGACTCGATAGTCACCGCCGGGGCCATGCCGGCGTGGGTGCCGCCCCCCGAGGAGCCGTCGCCCCCGACCGTTCCGGAGACGTGCGTGGCGTGGTTGGAGAGGCCGGAGCTGTCGCGGACCGTCAGCCTGCCGGCGAAGTCGTTGTGGCTGGCGCGCGCCGAGCCCCCGTCGTAGACGAGCACCGACACGCCGCTGCCGTCGAGGTCGTAGGGCGCTGCTTGGACTTGACTGGCCTGGATGGAGACGCGGCTCGAGTCGTTGAGCGAGACCTCGCGCATCCTCGGCAACGGGGGCTCGATCCACTGGACCTCGTCGGCGGACGCGAGGGCCAAGAGGTTCGGGTGGGGCATCTCGACGACGAGCGTTCCGACGCTCTCGACGACGTCCACCACGCGTCCGCCGTAGAAGCGGACTACCGTGCGTCCGCCCACCTCGAGGTCGACGTCCGGGTGGAATTTCACGTAGGCCGCCACGATGGGGGCCTCACCGCTTCGCTGCTCGACGACCGACCAGGTCGGGACGTCCCCGGAAGCCAAGGTCGGGTGCATGCGGTGAAACGAAGTGACTTCTTGAACGCTCCGAACGATGCCCAGCGCTACGACGGCGTCGGCGTCCAAGGTCGCGGCATTCAACGAAGCGAAGTACGCATTCGATCCCAGCGGGTTCAGGAGTTGGATGCCCGTGCCGGCGAGGCGAGCCCGCAAGTGTCGCGAGACAGCTCGGTCGAACTGGATGATGAAGTGCCGGGTGTCCGGTCGGGCCGCCAGGAGCTGCAAGGTCGACCGAGTCTGGGGGGCCGAGGTCAGCTGGAGAGCGGAGAGCTCCGGGTTCCTCCAAGTGATCGTCTCCTGGGCCAGGAGAGCCGAGCTCAGGGTGAGCAGGGCGAGGAGCGAGTTGCGGAGAAAGGAGAAGCGGCGCAGGCGTGTGGGGATCATAGAGACGCTCGGCACGGTCGAATTGCCAGACAGGGGGGGGCTACATGGATCCTACTATGGTCGGGGGCGTTCGGCTGGCCGTCGAGCCTCCTCAATCGGTGCTACACGCCCTGAGGGCGCCATGGGAAGGGGCTCTCTCGGGGACTTCGCTAGAGCGAGGGCTCGGGCGTCCATTCGCCCGCCCTTGTCGCGAGCCGAGTTCACGACGATCGTCCCGCCGTGCGGTCGTTCACGTGCGTTCATCCGGAGTCGATGCCGACCCCGTGGAGGGCCTTGAAGATGACGGGGCAGCTCCGGTCACGGCCGAGGTCGCCGAATCGAGCCGCGCACCCCGGTCGGCTGGCGATCGGGGCGCGCGACGTGGAACCCGCGGCGCTCAGGGCGTCAGGGTGATCTGGAGCCCGTTGGTCAGGCCGAAGCCCGAGCCGCACAGGCCGTTGGTGTCGCGGTACCAGATCTGGAAGGTGCGCGTCTCGCCGCTGGACCAGCCGAAGTTGGCGGCCAGGCCGGGGCCCCAGGTCGCCATGCCGTTCGCGTCGGGCACCCGTACGTTCATGCGGGTCACGTGACCACCGACGCAGCGCAGCCCGTCGCCGAACTGGTTGCCGTTGCCACCGTTGATCTGGGTCAAGCCGCTGAAGAGCAGGGCAGGGGCACCGGGGATGAAGCCGGCTCCGTTGATGAGGAGGTCGTCCGCGCTGATGCTGGAGCTACCCGTGGCGATGGCCGCCGCGCCGTCCGCCGAGGCGGTGTTCGCGCAGCCTGAGCCCGGGGAGCCCGTGTTGCCGCAGGGACAGGCGGTTCCGCTGCCGTCACCGGAGCAGTAGACGATGGCCGGCCCGCAGTCGTCCGGAATGCCGTCCAGGTTCCAGTCCTGGCTGGTGCCGGCCGCGATGTCGCACTCGTCGGGCGTGCCGTTCGAGTTGCAGTCCGCGAAGGCCTCGCAGTCGTCCGGTGTGCCGCTCGCGTTGCAATCCGTGTCGCACTCGTCCGGGACGCCGTTCGAGTTGCAGTCGTTGCCCGCCAGCTCGCACTCGTCGGGGATGGAGTTCGAATTGCAGTCGGCGAAGGACTCGCAGTCGTCGGGAGTGCCGTTGGAGTTGCAATCCGTGTCGCACTCGTCCGGGGCACCGTTGGAGTTGCAGTCGTTGCCGACCAGCTCGCACTCGTCCGGGACGGAGTTCGAGTTGCAGTCGCTGAAGGATTCGCAGTCGTCCGGGGTGCCGTTCGAGTTGCAGTCGGTGTCGCACTCGTCCGGGACGCCGTTCGAGTTGCAGTCGTTGCCGCCGAGCTCGCAGTCGTCCGGGGTGCTGTTCGAGTTGCAGTCGTTTCCGGCGAGCTCGCACTCGTCCGGCGTGCCGTTGGAGTTGCAGTCGTTGCCGGCGAGCTCACAGTCGTCCGGGGTGCCGTTGGAGTTGCAGTCGTTTCCGGCGAGCTCGCAGTCGTCGGGGGTGCCGTTGGAGTTGCAGTCGTTCCCGGCCAGCTCGCACTCGTCGGGGATCGAGTTCGAGTTGCAGTCGGTGATGGACTCGCAGTCGTCGGGCGTGCCGCTCGCGTTGCAATCGGTGTCGCACTCGTCGGGGACGCCGTTCGAGTTGCAGTCGTTGCCGGCCAGCTCGCACTCATCGGGGATGGAGTTCGAGTTGCAGTCGGTGAAGGACTCGCAGTCGTCGGGCTGGAGGTTGTTGTTGCAATCCGGGTCGCACTCGTCCGGGACGCCGTTGCTGTTGCAGTCGATCAGCAGCTCGCATTCGTCGGGGACGCCGGTCGAGTTGCAGTCGTTGCCCACGAGCTCGCACTCGTCCGGCACGGAGTTGCCGTTGCAGTCCGAGAAGCTCTCGCAGTCGTCCGGCGTGCCGTTCGAGTTGCAGTCCGTGTCGCACTCGTCCGGGACGCCGTTCGAGTCGCAGTCGTTGCCGGCCAGCTCGCACTCATCGGGGATGGAGTTCGAGTTGCAGTCCGTGATGGACTCGCAGTCGTCGGGGGTTCCGTTCGAGTTGCAGTCGGTGTCGCAGTCGTCGGGGACGCCGTTCGAGTTGCAGTCGTTCCCGGCCAGCTCGCAATCGTCGGGCGTGCCGTTCGAATTGCAGTCGTTGCCGACCAGCTCGCAGTCGTCGGGGACGCCGCTCGAGTTGCAGTCGTTGCCAGCGAGCTCGCACTCGTCCGGGATGCCGGAGGAGTTGCAGTCCTGGCTCGTGCCGTTCGAGATGTCCGTCGCGTCGTCGACCCCGTTGTTGTTGCAGTCGATGATCCCGGCGGTCACGTCCAGGGTGAGCTGGACCAGGTCGTAGCGGTGGTCCGCGTCCGTCACGCGGAACCACGGGTTGTGCGTGCCCGCTGCCGTCGGCGTACCGCTCAGGGTGCCTCCGGTGCTCAGGGACAGGCCGTCGGGGAGGTCCGAGCCGCTCAGGGTGAAGAGGAGGGAGTTGGCGTTGCCGAGGTTCGAGGCCCCGTTGTGGCTCCCGGGGACTTGATACTCGCCACCCTCCCCGCGAGAGATCCCCACCGTGGGGTTGATCCCGTTGTTGCCGCTGCCGTAGTCGAAGCGGATGCGCCCGTCGTCGAACAGGACGACCGCGAAGCGCACGTCGTTGCCGCCGCTGTAGGTCTCTCCTCGCCAGCGGATCTTGATCTGTCCGCCGACCGATGTGTCGATGTAGACGTCGAAGGATCCGCTGCCGTCGGTGCGCAGGTCCTCCCACAGGGGGGCGATGCGCCGGCTGGCGCGCAGGATGTGCGGGGTGCTCCAGGGCTCGGGCTCGGTCGGGGCGAACTCGATGAAGCCATTGGAGCTGACGTAGCAGGTGTCGTAGTTCCCTTCGTAGAAGGGGAACTCGAAGGGCAGGGCCAGGCTCCAGATGTCCTCGTCGTCGTTCCAGTTCTGGCCCGTGCCGGTCGCCGTGTAGAGGCTGCTACCCAGGTCGGTCGTCGCGTAGCTCGGTGAGGCCAGGTGCTCGGTCCAGACGAAGGGGGCGTCCCCGCCCGTGCGCGAGAGCGACTGAGAGTAGGGGGTGCCGACATTCGCCGGCGGCAGGGTGCCCGTGGTGATCGTGGGGGCGAGGGCGTTGCTCAGCGTCATCGACAGGTTGTTGCTGGGCGCGCCGATCCCCGTGATCGCGTTGCCGTTGTCGATGATGTTTCCCTCTTGGTAGGCGTCCGTGTTGGGCGAGGTCGTGCTCGTGATCGAGCTGACGAAGCCGGAGCGGTAGAGATCGCCGCTGTCGCCGCGGTTGTTGCCCTCCTCGAGGTCGTAGTCGTCGTCGGCTTGCAAGAGCGCCACGCGGTAGTGCCGACCGTTGCCGGGCCAGCCACCCTGGCCGGGGTAGCCCTCGTCCGTGTTCGGGTTGTTCGAGCCGAAGCTGCCCTTGGTCTCGTCGATGTGCCAGACCGACAGACCTTCGGCCGGGAAGGCGTCGTTGAAGCCGTAGTCCGTGCGGTTCTCGACGAGCAGGTACTCTCCGGGAGGGTAGCCGCTGTCGATCTTGTAGACCGTGGGGTTCGTCTCGACGCGGGGCAGCACGTGGCTCCCGGGCAGGATGGTCTCCGGTAGGAGCCAGCCCATCTTGGCCTTCGCCCAGGCGCCCATGTGCGAGGGATACTGCTGCGAGCTGTCGAAGCCCCAGGAACCGCCGGCCATCAGGCACCAGTTCCCGATGCCCTCGGCCGAGCCGTCGGTGTCGTAGAGGTCGGGCAAGCCGAAGAAGTGGCCGAGCTCGTGGGCCACGACGCCGATGCGGCCCGGGCCTGAGCCGGAGGTCGCCCACAGGCCGGGGGAGATGTTGTAGTCGGAGACCGTGACGCCCTCGGCGGACGTCCAGGTCGGGATGGACCACTTGTGCGACCACATGCGGTCGGAGTAGTGGGTCCCGTAGGAGTCCGTGCCGCCCCACTCGGCGCCGTAGCCCGAGTGGAGGAAGGTGATGGCGTCGATGACCCCGTCACCGTCGGCGTCGAAGTCGTCGAAGTCGACGAGCGCGTCGACCAGGTCGAGGCCGTCGGTGATCAGGTCCCAGGTGAGGCTCGTCAGGCCCGAGTTTCCGTTGGCGTAGTAGGTCTCGGAGCCGGGCACCGTGACCCAGGCCGCCACAGTCGAGTCGATCGTCAGCAGGCCGTAGGAGTCCTCGAGGTAGTGGTCGCGGACGCTGCCGGTAGGGGCCAGCACGGGATCGCCACCGACGGCGTTCATGATGGTCCCGACGTCGGCGGTGCTCGGGAGTGTGCGGTTCTGTCCGCCCGGGCCGTGGTTCGAGAAGCGCAGCAGGACGACCAGGTTGTCGACGGTCCCCGTCGCGCCGAGGAAGGGCTTCACGCCTCCCCGGCTCTGCGGAGACTTGCCCGTCGCTCCGGGCAGGATCGGCGCCCCGGCGCTGGCGGGGGGTTGGGGGCGCACGCCGACCGGGATGGCCATCGCGCCCGGCTTCGCCCGCCCGACCAGCAGGTTGGTCGCCTGCAGGCGACCCTCCGCGTCGGTGCGCGCGTAGTAGAAGCCTCCGCTCGTCTCGACGACGGGGTGGCCGTCCAGGTCCTCGTACCAGGAGTGGAATCCCGTGCCCCGCAGGCGCAGGTGGAGCGTGGCGCCCCCCGGCTGGGTGACCTGAACCGGCTCGGGCGTCGGGGGAACGACGCACTCTTGCGCGAACGCGGCGCCGGCGGCGGTGATCAGGACCAGGGGGAGGGCGGCGACACGAAGGGAGCGAGAGCGGGGGATCATGTTCGGAGCGGGGCGGGGGATCGCGGCCAGCGCGGGGAGGGCGTCGCCGGCTACACCAAGCTTACAGCAGTCCGTGTAAACGCGAGAGGAAACGAAGAGCGCCCCGCCGATTGGGGCGGGGCGCTCGCTTCGCCGGCGGGGCCGGCGCAGTCAGGAACTCAGCTCATCAAGGCGTGTAGGTCAGCTCGACGCCGTTGGTGAGGTTGAAGTTGAAGCCGCAGGGGCTGCCGGCCTGGGTATCGCGATACCAGATCTGGAAGGTGCGGGTATCCCCGGCGCCCCAGCCTTCGGCCGCCGCGAGACCCGGACCCCAGGTCGCCTCGTCATTGATGTCCGGGATGCGGACGCCGAGGCGCGCGACGGGGCCGCCCACGCAGCGCAGGCCGTCACCGAAGGGGTTGCCGTTGCCGCCGTTGATCTGGGTCGTACCCGAGAACAGCAGGGCCGCGGAGACCAGGTTCGTGCCGTGCAGCTCCAGGTCGTCGGCGCCAGCGCTCGACGAACCGGAGAGGGACAGGACCGCTCCGCTGCCGGAGCCGTTCGCGCAACCCTCACCGGCGCCGCCGACGTTGGCGCAGGGGCAGGGGGTGCCGCTGCCGTCACCGAAGCAGTAAGGCGTGCCCAGCTGCTGGCACTCGTCCGGGATGCCGTTCAGATCGACGTCCAGGCTGGTGCCGGAGCTGATGTCGCAACTGTCCGGAATGCCGTTGGTGTTGCAGTCGGGCTCACCCTCGCAGTCGTCGGGGGTGCCGTCGGTGTCGCAGTCGGGGTCGCACTCGTCCGGGACACCGTTCGAGTTGCAGTCCGCGAAGGACTCACAGTCGTCGGGGGTGCCGTTCGAGTTGCAGTCCGGATCGCAGTCGTCCGGGACGCCGTTCGAGTTGCAGTCCACCTGGAGGGTCTCGCAATCGTCCGGCGTGCCGTCGGAGTCGCAGTCGGGCTGGCACTCGTCCGGGACTCCGTTGTTGTCGCAGTCGTTGCCGAGCAGCTCACAATCGTCGGGGGTGCCGTTCGAGTTGCAGTCAGCGCCGGCCTCACAGTCGTCCGGCGTGCCGTTGTTGTTGCAGTCCGAGTCGCACTCGTCGGGGATGCCGTTCGAGTTGCAGTCGTTGCCGTTCGTCTCGCAGTCGTCGGGGACGCCGTTCCGGTTGCAGTCCGGGCCGGCCTCGCAGACGTCGGGAGTGCCGTTGTTGTTGCAGTCGTAGTCGCAGTCGTCCGGGACGCCGTTCGAGTTGCAGTCGTTGCCGACCAGGTCGCACTCATCGGGGCTGCCGTTGTTGTTGCAGTCGTTCCCGAGGAGCTCGCAGTCGTCCGGGGTGCCGTTCGAGTTGCAGTCGTTCCCGGTCAGGTCGCAGTCGTCCGGGAAGCCGTTGTTGTTGCAGTCGAACTCGCAGTCGTCGGGGATGGAGTTCGAGTTGCAGTCATTGCCGAACAGGTCGCACTCATCGGGCACCGAGTTTGAGTTGCAGTCCGAGAAGGACTCGCAGTTATCGGGGGTGCCGTTCGAGTTGCAGTCCGTGTCGCACTCGTCCGGGATGCCGTTCGAGTTGCAGTCGTTCCCGCCCAGCTCGCACTCGTCGGGGACGGAGTTCGAGTTGCAGTCGGGGCCGGTGTCGCAGTCGTCCGGGATGCCGTTCGTGTTGCAGTCCGTGTCGCACTCGTCCGGGACGCCGTTCGAGTTGCAGTCGTTGCCGGCGAGCTCGCACTCGTCCGGGACGCCGGAGCTGTTGCAGTCCGCGAAGGACTCGCAGTCGTCCGGGATGTTGTTGTTGTTGCAGTCCGTGTCGCACCCGTCCGGGATGCCGTTCGAGTTGCAGTCGTTGTTGACGAGGTCGCACTCGTCAGGACGGTTGTTGTTGTTGCAGTCGTTGCCGGCGAGCTCGCAATCGTCCGGGATGCCCGTGTTGTTGCAGTCGTTCGCAACGAGCTGGCACTCGTCGGGGACGCCGTCCGAGTTGCAGTCCGTGATGGACTCGCAGTCGTCGGGGGTGCCGTTGTTGTTGCAGTCCAGGTCGCACTCGTCCGGGACGCCGTTCGAGTTGCAGTCGTTGCCCGCGATCTCGCACTCATCGGGGATGGAGTTCGAGTTGCAGTCGGCGAAGGACTCGCAGTCGTCCGGCGTGCCGTTCGAGTTGCAGTCGGTCTCGCACTCGTCGGGGATGCCGTTCGAGTTGCAGTCGTTGCCGGCGAGCTGGCAGTCGTCCGGGATGCTGTCGTTGTTGCAGTCGTTGCCGACCAGCTCGCACTCGTCCGGGATGGAGTTCGAGTTGCAGTCCGTGAAGGACTCGCAGTCGTCCGGGGTGCCGTTCGAGTTGCAGTCGGTCTCGCACTCGTCCGGGATGCCGTTCGAGTTGCAGTCGTTGCCGACCAGCTCGCACTCGTCCGGGATGCCGTTCGAGTTGCAGTCCGTGATGGACTCGCAGTCGTCCGGCGTGCCGTTGTTGTTGCAGTCGGTGTCGCAGTCGTCCGGGACGCCGTTCGAGTTGCAGTCGTTACCGGCCAGCTCGCAGTTGTCGGGCGTGCCGTTCGAGTTGCAGTCGTTGCCCACGAGCTCGCAGGCGTCGGGGGTCCCGTCGCTGTCGCAGTCCGGGTCGCACTCGTCCGGGATGCCGTTGTTGTCGCAGTCGTTGCCGACCAGCTCGCACTCGTCCGGGATGCCGTTCGAGTTGCAGTCCGTCGGGGTTTCGCAGTCGTCCGGCGTGCCGTTGTTGTTGCAGTCCGTGTCGCACTCGTCCGGGATGCCGTTCGAGTTGCAGTCCGTGAAGGACTCGCAGTCGTCCGGGATGTTGTTGGCGTTGCAGTCGGTGTCGCACTCGTCCGGGATGGAGTTCGAGTTGCAGTCGTTGCCCGCCAGCTGGCAGTCGTCCGGGATCCCGTCGGTGTTGCAGTCGTTGCCGGCCAGCTCGCACTCATCGGGGATGGAGTTCGAGTTGCAGTCGGTGAAGGACTCGCAGTCGTCCGGGGTTCCGTTGTTGTTGCAGTCGGTCTCGCAGTCGTCCGGGATGGAGTTCGAGTTGCAGTCGTTTCCGGTCAGCTCGCACTCGTCGGGGATGGAGTTCGAGTTGCAGTCCGTGAAGGACTCGCAGTCGTCCGGCGTGCCGTTGTTGTTGCAGTCCGTCTCGCACTCGTCCGGGATGCCGTTCGAGTTGCAGTCGTTGCCGACCAGCTCGCACTCATCGGGGATGGAGTTCGAGTTGCAGTCGGTGAAGGACTCGCACTCGTCCGGGGTGCCGTTCGAGTTGCAGTCGGTCTCGCAGTTGTCCGGGATGCCGTTCGAGTTGCAGTCGTTGTTGACCAGCTGGCACTCGTCCGGGACGCCGTTGGAGTCGCAGTCCTGGCTGGTTCCGTTGGAAATGTCGGTCGCGTCGTCGATGCCGTTGTTGTTGCAGTCGACGAAGCCGGCCAGGATGCCGGTGATCTGCCCGAAGCCGTAGTGGTTCTGGGCGCCGGTGACGCGCACCTTGGCGCTCCACGGGCCGGGCTGCAGCGGGATGCCGCGGATCTCGCCGTCGGGAGTGAGCTCCAGACCCTCGGGGAGCTGGGAGCCCTCCAGGGTGAAGAGGAGCGAGCCGCCGTCGAGCTCGGGGGCGTGGAAGTGCCCTGCCTCGCCGCGGGAGATGCCGGCCGTGGCCTGCTGGGTTCCCGTCAGCTCGCCGTAGTCGAAGCGGATGCGGCCGTCCTCGAAGAGGACGACGGCGAACTCGACCGGGCTCGCGTCGCTGAAGGTCTCGGCCACCCAGCGGATGGCGACCTCACCCTCGACGCGGGTGTCGACGTAGATGTCCTGGTTGCCACCGCCGTCGGTGCGCAGGTCCTCCCAGAAGGGGGCGATGCGCCGGCTGGCGCGCAGGGTCTGGGTCGAGTCGATGGGCTCGGAGCCGGTCTCGGCGAATTCGACGAAGCCGTTCGAGCTGACGAAGACGCGGTCGTAGCTGCCGTCGAAGTAGGGGAACTGGAACGGGAGCTCCAGCTGCCAGATGCCGTCGTCGGCGTTCCAGTTGCGGGCCTGGCCGCGATCGGCGAGGCGACTCCGCTCCTGGCGCTCGAGCTGATAGCTCGGGGCATCGATCTGCTCGCTCCAGACCAGGGGCTCGTCGCCGCCTTCGGAGGTGAGCTGGTGCGAGTAGCGCGTGCCGACGTGGCCGTCCGGGAGGACGGTCGTGGTGACGCGAGGCGTGGCGGGGTTGCGATACGTGAAGGTCATCGACCCGCCGGCGCTGCTGATGTCGACGATCTCGTTCTGGCTCTCGGAGACGCGCCCGCGCTGATAGCCGTCCGCGGCCGCTCCGCTCATGGAGCTCACGCCGCCAGCGTGGTAAAGGTCGCCCGCGTCGCCGCGGTTGACGTCACGCTCGAGGTCGAAGTTCCCGTCCGCCTGGACGAGGGAGACGCGGAAATGACGGCCGTTCTGGGGCCAGTCGGCCTGGCCGGGCTCGCCCTCTTCGCTGTTGATGCGGTTCGCGCCGACGCTGCCCTGGGTCTCGTCGACGTGCCAGATCGCCAGGCCTTCGCCGGGGAGCTGGGCGTCGAAGCCGACCGCGCCGCGGTTCTCGATCAGGAGGTACTCACCCTCCGCGTAGCCGTTGTCCACGATGAAGACCGTGGCCTCGTCTTCCACGCGCGGCAGCTCGTGGCGGCCGGGCTGGATGCGGACGGCCTCGAGCCAGCCGAGCTTCAGCTTGCTCCAGGGGCCCATGTGCGTCGGGTGCAACTGGCTGCCGTCGAGGCCCCAGGAGCCGCCGGACATCAGGCTCCAGACGCCGGCGCCGGCGCTGGTGCCGTCGACGTCGTACTGGTCCGGAAGGCCGAGCAGGTGACCCGTCTCGTGGGCCAGGACGCCGATGCGCACGGGGGCCTCGCCCTGCGTGCCCCAGAGGGCGGAGGCGAGGATGTAGTCGGAGACCGTGGGGCCCTCGTCGGAGCTCCACGTGGGCAGCGTCCACTTGTGGGACCAGATGCGGTCCTCGTGGCTCGCGCCGTAGGCGTCGAGGCCGCCCCACTCGGCGCCGTAGCCCGAATGCAGGATCGTCAGGGCGTCGACGCGACCGTCGCCGTCGGCGTCGAAGCGCGAGAAGTCGAGGCGCTCGTCCGCGATGCTCAGGACGTCCGCCACGAGCTCGGCGCTCCCCTCACCGAGCCCGGAGGCTCCCGCGGCGTAGTGAGCCTCGGTCTGCGGCAGGTCGATCCAGGCGTAGACGGTCGAGTCGATCGTCAGCTTGCCGTAGGAGGTCTCGAGGAAGTGGTCCCGCAGGCTGCCCGTGGGCGCGAGGCGAGGATCACCGCCTTCCTGGTTGAAGACGATCGTGAGCTCGTCGGCGGTCGGAAGCGCGCGGTCCTGAAGCCGCGTGCCGTGGTCCGCGAAGCGCGCGAGGAGCACGAGGTTCTCGACGGTGCCGGTGCTCTGCGTGAAGCCGGGGGTCCCGGCGCCGTGGGCCTCGGCGCCCTTGGCGCTCGTCAGCGCGTCTTGGGCGCTGGGCGCGGGCGAGACCGAGGTCGGGATCGCGAGGCTCTCCGGATCGTCGACGCCCACGAGGTATTGCGTCGCGATCAGACGCCCCGAGGCGTCCTGGCGGGCGTAGTGGTAGCGGTCACCGGTGCGCACGACCGGGTGACCGGCCATGTCCTCGTACCAGTGCTGCGTGCCTGCGCCGCGCAACCGGAGGACGACCTCGAGGCCGTCCGGTTGGGCCACCCGGATCGCTGCCGGGTTGGGCGGCATGACGAACTCCTGGGCGGAGACCGTCTGCACGAGGAGGGTCGAGAGGACACCGAGGGTGGCCGCGCTCGTACAACGCGTGATCAGAGAGCTAGTTGTCATGACTGGGGAAACTCGGGGGGAGAGTCCTGCTACCAGGGGGGGCATGGACTCGGAACACGGGCATTCAGGGAGTTCCAAGCTAGCCGGCCTGGAGATTCCGTGGGGGGAAATCCCTGCGGAGACCCCCTGGGGGTGACCTAGGGTAGGAAATTGTAAAGAGATAGGTTCTTGAGGGCAGGCCTCGCCCGGCCTAGGGCGCGGCCAGGACCGGGGCCAGGACCTCGGCCATGCGGCGGTTGGCGACGCCGAGGTAGTGGCCGTCGTAGGGGAGCACGGGGAGCCTGCCGAGCTCGTTCAGGAGCTCGCGCAGACCCGGCAGGAGCTCGACGACTTCGACGCCCCGCCTCCGGGCTGCCGCCTCCACCCGGGCCGCCCGGTCGGCGCTGGGGCCGGGGCCCCGCACGGAGCCCGCGGTGGGGATGACGGCCAAGAGTGGGCGGGCTCCTCGCGCGTCGCACAGCTCGACGAAGCGCGCCAAGCGATCCTCGAGCCGGGCGAAGCCCTCCGCGTAGAAGGCCTCGTCCTTCGGCTCCTCGATTGCGTCGCGCACGCGGTCGTGGACGATCATCGCCAACGCGCTGCGACGCACGACCTGCTTGAAGCGCCAGCTCCAGAGGACGCGCCCCTCGAGGGCGGCGCCGACGTCGAAGGTGCGCGGTCCGCTGCGCTCGAGGTCGGCGCAGGTGGCGGGGATGTCGAACTCCTCGAAGTCGTTGTCGTACCAGAGGAGCAGCACGGCGTCCGGAGCGAGTCGCGCACCGAGCTCCTCGAGCAAGCCGAGCTCCTGGTTGGTCGCGTAGGCGCGGTGACCGCCGTTGACGACGCGCCAGCGCAGGCCGGCGGCGCCCGGGCCGGACGCGGCCGTCTCGTTCAAGATGGCCTCGAGGTGCGCCGGGAGCGTCGCGGCGTCCGCGACCCCCTGGCCGTAGACCATGCTGTCCCCCAGCACCAGCACGCGCCGCTCCCCAGGAGCCTTGCTCTCCGGCACCTCGGCGCCGCGCAGGCCGAGGGCGTTGACCGAGACGTGGTGCTCGTAGGTGTAGTGGTCCTCCCCCGGGATCATCTGCCAGCCGCGGTGGGGGTTCGCCTCCACGCGGCCGAGGGGCAGGCGCTCGGGCAGGGGGGCGCCCCAGCGCGCCCGCGCGAAGAGCTCGGCTACGAAGCCGCCGACTGCGAGGGAGAGCCCCAGGGCGACGAGCCGCGCCCGCCAGGGGCGCTTGCGAGGCTCGTCGGGCTCCGGGTCGGGCACGGCGCGTGACAGCAGCGCGGGCGGCTAGATCAGCTCTCCGAAGAGCTCCGGCTCGGGCCTCGGGATCACGACGCGGCTGACGAGCAGCCCGCGCTTGCCGATCTCCCGCGCCCCGGCCTCGATCGCCGCCTCGACGTCGGCCACCGCGCCGCCCAGGAGGAGGAAGCCCTTGCCGCCGATCGCCATGGCGACGTGGATCTTGAACAGCCGCACCTCCGCGGCCTTCACCGCCGCGTCGGCCCCCTGGATGATCGAGGTCACCGAGAAGGCCTCGAGGATGCCCAGGGCGTCCTTGTGCTCCTCGCGAACCTCGACCGCTCCGGAGATCGCGGGGAAGAGCCGCTCGTCCACGTTGGGGATCACGAGCTGGTCGATCAGGGCCTCGGCGGAGGCGTCCCGGCCGGCGGCGACGCTCGACTCCACCTCGGCCGTCTCGCCGCCGACCATCACGATGTACTTGCCGGAGCAGATCGTGCGGGCCACGAGCAGGCGTACGTCGGCGGCCTTGAGCATCGCGTCCTCGACGGCCAGCGCGATCCCGATCGAGGAGAGCTCGAGCATGCCGAGCGCGGTCATTCCGTCCTTCTTCATGTGCGTGCTTCGCTGCTTAGCCCGTGGCCCGGATGCGGACGTCCTCGCCCACGGAGGTGACCTCGCCGTCGATGGAGGCGTGCACCGCGACCCCCAGGGCCGACCCCGGGGCCTCGGCGATCTTCTGCCCGCGGCGCACTCGCTCGCCCCGTGAGACGATGGGCTCCGCGGGGGAACCGATGTGCTGGCGCAGGGGAATGCGGACCTCCGCAAGCCGCCAGTCGACCTCCCGCAGAGGGCCGACGTTGCGGTACTGGGACAGCCCGAGCTTCTGGATCAAGCTGCTGACCGGGATGCGCCGGTACTCCATCATGCTGTGCACCGGGAGGTCGCGGCGGCCCGTCGCGGGGTGGGTCTGGCCCTTGCTGCGCATCTCGGCCTTGTTGTCGACGCAAGCGAAGCTCGGGTAGAGGTCCTCGGGGCAGGCGTAGAGCGTGCAGAGGTTGCACTCGCAGCAGAATTGCGCCCCGAGGATCGCGCCCTCGCCCATGCGATTGAACTCGAGGGAGCGCATGGCGACGTGGGGCTCGATCGGGTGCCCGAGCAGGTAGCGCGGGCACATCTCGGTGCAGAAGGAGCACTGGTCGCAGGCGCTCATCCCGATCAGGTCGCGCTGGCGGGGGGTCGTGTTGTAGCGACGGGCGACGACGTGGTCCTCCGGGAAGCAGAGCAGGGCGCCGGTCGTACGGGTGACGACCTCGTCGAGGCTCTGCATGACCTTGCCCATCATCACGCCGCCGACCATCACGTGCCCGACGGCCTCGGCGTCGACCCCGACGGCGGTCAAGAGGTCGCGGTAGCTCGTCCCCACCGGAACCCGCACGGTGACCGGGTCCTCGACGTCGCCCACGACGCAGAGGTACTTGTCCACCACCGGCTCGTCGCGCTGGAGGTTCAGGATCGTCTCCACGTTCTGCACCAGGCAGCCCACGTCGCGGGGGAGGCCGCCCGGAGGGATCACGCGGCCGGTGGCCTCGTAGACCGTGATGAACTCGTCTCCGGCGGGGTAGGAGTCGGGGAGGCGGTGGATCTCGATGCCGCGTGAGGCGGCCGGGCCTTCGAGCTGGGCGATGAGCTCCTCGTACTTGATCTTGATGGCGAGGATCGTGCGCTCGGCGCCCACGTGGCGGCTGACCAAGAGGAGGCCGTCGAGGATCTCGGCCGCGTGGTGGATCAGGAGCTCCTTGTCCTTGTGCAGCAGCGGCTCGCACTCGGCCGCGTTGAGGATCACGATCTCCGCCGGGCTCTTGAGCTTCTCGTAGGTCGGGAAGCCGGCGCCCCCGGCTCCGACCACGCCCAGGTCTCGCAGGCGCTCGATCGAGAGGGAGGGTGCCGTCATGCGGGGGAGGATAGGCCCGGGGCATGGCCGAGTCGAGCCCGGGCGCGGGGGAGCTCCAGTCTCAGGGGCCGGCCTCGAGGGCGGCCAGGATGTGCTCACGCTTGCGCTCGAAGAGCTCGCCGGCGTAACGCAGGGAGAGGCGGTGCACGGCCAGCGCTCCCAGGGCGAAGAGCGGGAGCAGGAGATGGGGATCCACCGAGATTCCCAAGGAGTAGGGCACGGCCAGGAGGAACACCACGACGCCCGCGAGGGCGAGGACCGTCACCGTCGACAGCAAGACGGCGGGCTGGGAGGGCTGGCTCTTCATCGCCGAGGAGTCGCGGGCCACGGGGAAGGCGAGGGAGGCGAAGTTCCCCGCCGTCGTGAAGGCCGCCAGCGCGCCGATGAAGAGCGAGGCCGAGCCGAGCCACACGCCGGGAGCGGGCGGTCCGTGGTAGAAGCACCAGAAGACCAGCACCTCCGCGTAGAGCAGCGACGCGAAGGTCCACACCCCGAGGTTCTTGCCGAGCAGGACGCGCGGGAAGGGGACGGGCGCCAGGAGGTAGACCTTGAAGCCGACTCCCTCCCAGCCCGCGCAGTTGCTGACGAAGTTGTTCGTGAACAGCAGGGCGTACATCAGGAGGCCGTAGAGCGAGAGCTCGCGCGTCGAGCTCCCGAGCCACGAGCCTTCGCCCGAGCCCAGGTCGAGGGCCGTGGCGAAGATCACGCACAGGACCGGCAGCATGATCAGGTTGAACTTCCCGACGCTGCTGCGCAGGAGGTAGCGCAGCTCCTTGCTCGCGACCGCCAGGACCTCGGGGGCGAGGAAGGGAAGGAGGCGCGTCACGTCGAGGCGCCGCGCGCGGCGCTCGAGGGCGGGGCCGGCGGCGCGGCCGCCGCGGCCGCCCGCGCTGCGCAGGGCCCCGGCGAGCACGCCGTAGGTGAAGGCGCCCCCCAGGCCGATCCAGAGCCCGAGGTCCAGGAGCGCGCGCCAGGCCCCGAAGGCGTCCCCCGCGCGCGCCGCGGCCAGGCCGTCGGCGGCGAGCCCGGGCGGGGTGAAGGACGCCAGGGCGACGAGGCCTTCGAGGGAGCCGAAGAGCTCGGCGCGGGTGCTCCCTGTCGCCTCCTCCAGGTCGTCCCCGAGCAGCAAGGGCACGAGGCTCCCCAGGACCAGGAGGGTGATCCCGAGCAGGCCCGCGACCTCCTTGCCGCGTCGCGATCGCAGGAGGAGCTGGAGCGAGCCCACGAGCCCCGTCGACCAGGTCACGACGAAGAGTGGGACCGCCGCGAAGAAGGCGAGCTCGAGGATCCCGAGCCCCCCGCCCACGACGGCGCTGACGCCGAGGGCCGCAGCGAGGGTCGGGTACCAGAAGAGGTGGTCCGCTCCGAAGAAGGCCGAGCCCCAGGCGCAGAGCACGAGCTGGGGCCGCGGGATCGGGAAGCACTGCAGGCGAGAGACGTCGACGCCCGTGGGCCCCGCCGAGAGCAGGATCGGCATCAGCACGCCCAGGAAGGTGCAGCCCCAGAAGGCGACGAGGTGGCCGAAGCGCAGGCGCTCCAGGTCCGCGCCGCCCTCCGCCGCGCTCCAGCAAGCGGCGCCGACCCCGAAGGCGATGCCCAGCGAGAGGCCGATCGCGCCCAGGGTGCTGAGGATCGTGGCGACCAGCTCCCAGCCCGAGCTCTTGCGCCGCAGGCTGTTGATCAGGAGTCGCCCGCGGACCCAGACGATGGCCAGGGCGGCGTTCATCCGGCGCCGAGCCAGGAGAGCGCGGGCCGCTCGGCCGGGTCGGCGTCGACCTGCTCGAGGAAGATCGACTCCAGGGTGCGCCGCCGGCCGCTCTCGTCGGCCACGCCGGCGCGCAGTTCTTCGAGGGAACCGTGGGTCACGAGGCGGCCCTCGTGGACGATGGCCACGTGGCTGCAGAGCTTCTCCACGATCTCGAGCACGTGGGAGGTCAGGAAGATCGTCACGCCCTTGCGGCCCAGGCCGACGAGCAGCTCGCGGATCTGGCGTGAGGCGATTACGTCGATGCCCTCGAAGGGCTCGTCGAGGAAGAGCACCCGCGGGTCGTGGATCAGGGCTGCCGCGAGGGCGAGCTTCTTCTTCATTCCGTGGCTGTAGTCCACGATCAGCTTGCGCGGCTCGCGATCGAGGCTCATCCAGCCCAGGAGCTCTGCCCGTCGTTCGGCGATCACCTCGCGCTGCAGGCCGTACATGCGGCCGACGAAGGTCAGGTACTCGCCGCCGGTCAGGCGCTCGTGGATGGCCAGGTCTTCGGGGACCACGCCGATCCAGCGCTTGGCCCGGGTCGAGCCGGCCCCGATGTCCTCGCCGAGGATGCGCGCCTCACCCGAGCTGGGCGGCAGGAGACCGGTCAGCATCTTGATCGTGGTCGACTTGCCGGCGCCGTTGGCGCCCAGGAATCCGAGGAAGCAGCCGGCGGGGACCTGCAGGTCCAAGTCGGCGACGGCCACCTTCGTCCCGAAGCGCCGGGTCAGGCCGCGGGTCTCGATGGCCCAGGTCGTGGGAGTCTCGCTCATGGACGGGAGTTACGAGGGAAGAGGCGCGGCATTCCCGGCGGCCGGGCGCGTCGCGCGAGCTATCAGTGCCCGGTGGGGTGGCAGTCCACGCAGGCCCGGTCCTCCCAGACGTAGCCCCGCACGCCCTTGTGGCGGAACTCCTCGTTGCCCTCCTCGTGCCAGTGGCAGTGGATGCAGCTGAAGGAGCTGAAGTCGCGGGTGCGGAGGTGGCACTGATCGCAGGTGAAGAGTTCGTGGATCAGGACCCTGGGGAAGGGGTGGTCGAGCTCCGCGGGCTGCCAGGCGTCGTTGTAGTGGCACCACTGGCAGCCGAGGGGGAAGGCGTCGGGGGTGTGGATCGGCTGCGTGGCGCTGCGGTAGTCGTCGAGGTGGCAGCTCTCGCAGCCGCTCAGGAGGGCGAAGTGCCGGAAGCCCGCCCCATCCCAGGTCGTCGGCAGGTGACAACGCTCGCAGTCCTGCTCCCATCCCAGGGCGTGGTGGTCGGGGTCGACGGCCTGGGCCAAGTCCTCCTGGTGGCAGGCCTCGCAGCGCACGTCCTCGAGGGAGAACTCGCCCCGCTCCGCGCCCTGGTGACAGCGCCAGCAAGGCGTGACGAGGTGCGCGCCGGTGAGGGGGAAGCGCGTGCGCCGGTGCTCGGCGATGGGCCCTTGGGCCTGCCAGTCGGACTCCCCGTGGCAGTCCTGGCAGCCCGCCCCGAGCAGCCCCCGGTGGACGTCCTCGTGGCAGCCCCCGCAACCCTGGCGCTCGAAGATCTGCACCGGTCCGCGGTCGTTGTGGCAGCGCAGGCACTTCGCCTCGGCGTGAGCGCCGACGAGGGCGTAACCGGTCTCGGCCTCGTGGTCCCACTCGAAGCCCTCGACCAGCTCGGTCCAGGTCGAGCCCTCGTGACACAGGGAGCAGTCGGCGGGGAAGGTGTCGTGACGGACGACGGGACCGCGCTCGCTCCACCAGCCGTGGATCGGGACGTCGCGGTCGGTGACGCAGGCGTAGAGCACCGAGGCGGCGAGGGTCGCGCCGAAGAGGAGCGGCGCAGTGAGGCGGGGCGCGGTGAGGCGCTGCGAAGGGGCCGGCATCGGACTCAGAAGCTGCGCTGCAGGAACACGCCCAAGCTTAGGGAATCTCCCGGGTCCCCAAAAGTCGCCGCGAGGTCGACGGCCAGGGAGAGGCCCTCCAAGAGCTGCGTGTCCCAGGAGCCGTAGACCCGGTGCTGCCACTCGGGCGAGGTCGGCGTCGCGGCGGCCTCCTCGTCGATGACGACCAGCTCCCAGGCGAGGCTCCAGTGGTCGGTCCCGCGGAAGGTCGTGGCGGAGAGGCGCATCCCCGCGTCGCGGTTGAAGACGCCCTCGCTGCCGAAGACCGAGATCCCGAGCTCCGCCTCCCGCGGCAGGAGTCCCGGCAGGTCGAAGCCGAGGGCCCCGGCGTAGCCCTCGTCACCGTCCTGCTCTTCGTCCGCCCAGCGGTCGAGGCGCAGGCGCACCCGCGGGCCGGCGTCGAAGCGGGTCCAGAGGTCGATCCCCAGCCGCGTGTTGTGCACGTCGAAGATCCCGTCGTCGATCGCGGGGTCGTACTCCGGCCGCAGCAGGTAGGGGAAGCGGAACTCCGAGTAGTACAGGCGCAAGCCGTCGCCCTCGGGGGTGCTCTGACCGGCGGAGAGGTACAGGCGGGAGAGTTCGACCCCGGGGTCCTTCGGCCCCTCGTCGCCCCCGTAGTAGTCGAGCCAGCCGGTGGCCGAGAGGAAGGCGTGGCCGGACGTACGCAGGCGCCCGTCGAGGACGAACAGGTCTCGGTCGGGTCGGCCGTCGTGCCAAGTGCGCTGGTAGCCCGCGCGCCAGTCGAGGGGCCAGGTCGAGGTCGAACGGTGTCGCCAGAAGAGGGCCGTCTGCCAGTCGTCGGTGCCCTTCAGCTCCCCGTTGAGCGGCGGCATGTGGCCCGCGCTGACGCCGACCTCGTCCTCGACCGAGACCCGCTGGCGCAGCTCGACCCCGTCCAGCTGGCCGAACTCGGGCATCGACTCCTGGTAGAAGCGGCCGAGCAAGTAGGCGCGCGGCGAATCGCGTTGCCCGCCGCGGCGCCAGGCGAGGTGGTCGATGCGCAGCTCTTCCTGCTGCCGCCGGGGGCTGCCCGGCGCGTCGGTGGAGCGCGCGTAGACCTCGCCGTTGAAGCGCAGCTCGCCGCCGCTGGCGAAGGGATTCGTCATGCGCCAGTCGAGACCGCCGCGCGCGTAGATGTTCTCACTGCGGCCGCCGGCCACGTCGGCCGAGCGCCAGCGGACGCCCGCCCAGCTGCGGCCGCTGACGGCGCGCGTGCGGGTCGCGAGGGGGGTCGCGGCCGCCGGCGCGAGGAGCGGGGTGGACTCCTGCCACTCCTCGGGCGGACTTTGCCAGGGCGGGTGCTCGGGGACCTCGCGGGGGACGGGCTCCGGCTCCGCGGGCGGCGAGGCGGGCTCGCCGTCCGCGGGCGCCTCCGTCCCGGGGTCGCCGGGCTCGGCGGGCGCGGCGGGGGGCAGGACCCAGATCTCCCCGCGGGTGCCCACGGGCAAGGGCGGGCCCGCCAGCTGGAGCTCGACGCGCGCGTGGTTGGCGGTCGCGCCACGCACCACGCCCTCGACCGGCGCGCTCGCCGTCGGGAAGAAGCGCGCGCGGTCGCCGACGGCGACGCCGGCCTCCGTGCCGCGCTCGACGAAGGCCGCGCGCTCGGTGCTCGCGCTGACGATCACCTCCAGGGCGACGCGTCGCGGCTCCTCCTGCGCTGCGAGGGGGGCGGCGGCGAAGGCGAGGGCGAGCAGGGCGGCGCGCCAGGTCGGGAGCCTCATCGAGGCGACCCTCCGCCTTCCTCGGGCGGCTCCGCCAAGGGGTGGCAGTCGATGCAGCCCGTGCCCAGCGGCTTGTAGCGCACGACGGGCGGCGCCCCCAGCTGGGGGTAGGCCAGGTGACAGGCATCGCAGTCGAGGGGGGCGTGGACCTCGTCGAGGGGGTAGGTCGAGTCGACGTCGTGGTCGAACTCGAGCTCGGCCCAGTCCGCCTGGTCCTCGTGGCAGCTGCGGCAGTCGACGCGACCTTCCTCGTGGAACTGACCGGCGTGGGGATCGTCGTGGCAGTCCTGGCAGCGCCGGCCGCGGGCCTCGCGTCGGGCGCGGGCCGCGAAGCCCGGCTCGGAGAGCCGCGGGTGACAGTCGTCGCAGCCCTGGGCCGCGTGGCCGCTGGCGACGTCGGTGTCGGTCCAGCGGTCGTGATCGAAGTCCTCTTGGAGCAGGAGCGCGAAGTCCTCCTCGCCGTGGCAACGCGCGCAGCCCACGGCCCCGTCGACGCGGCCCGGGGCGTGCGCCTGGTCGAAGAGGCCGAGGTGCGGATCCTCGTGGCAAGTGGCGCAGAGCTCGACCCGTTCGCCGAAGACCTCGCGCACGCGGCCGAAGCGCCGGCCGTCGACGTCGGGCTCGGTGGTCGGCACGTGGCACTCACGGCACTCGAGCGCGAGGTGGGCGCCGCCCAGGTCGCGCGCGGTCCAGCGCCGGTGGTCGAAGGGCTCGAAGACCTGGCCGTCGAAGGAGGCGCTGTCGTGGCAGCGCGCGCAGCCCCGGCGGCCGCCGACCACCGTCGGCCGTTCCGGCGCGTCGAAGTCCACGGCGTGGGGGTCGGCGTGGCAGCCGACGCAGGGTCGCGGGGCGCTCGGCGCCTCGCCCCACACCTGGGCGATGCGACCGAAGCGGCGCGCGGTGGCGTCGGGTCGCGGGCTGCGCTCGTGACAGCCCGTGCACTCCATCTCGGCGTGGGCCCCGTCGAGCTCGAAGTCCGTCCAGCGGCCGTGCTCGGCGGCGTAGTCCACGCTCAGGTCGTCGAAGCGGCTGGGGCGGTGGCAGTCCGAGCACTCGCTCGGCCCCGTCTCGCCGAGGGCCGCCAGGCGGGCGTCGAAGTGCCCGTCGTGGGCGTCCTCGTGGCAACCCGCGCAGCGCCGCGCGACGCCGTTCCACTCCCGGTCCCGCGGGTCGTCCGCGTGGGGTTCGTGGCAGGCGACGCAGGAGACCGCTTGATGGCTCTCCGCGAGCGGGAAGTCGGTGCGCGCGTGCTCGTCGACGTCGAAGAGCGCGGGGACGAAGCGCTCCAGGCGGTGGCAGTCCGCGCAGGCAGGGAAGTTCGAGCTCGTCTCAAACTGTCCGCGGTGGGGGTCCTCGTGGCAGGCGGCGCAGTCGGACTCCGCGCGGCCGGGGAAGCGCTCGGTCCAGCTCCCCTCGGGGTCGTGGCACTCGGCGCACGCGAGGTCGTGGGGGGCGGCGAGGGAGAAGCCGCTGGCGAGGTGGCGCGCCGCGTCGAAGTCCTCCCGGGCCAGGTCGAAGTCCTCCTGCTCGACCGAGTGGCAGAGGATGCAACGATCGGCGGGGGCCGCCTCCGCCGCGTCCGCCACGGCCCGCCGGAGGAAGTCCTCCTCGTGCTCCGACTCGTGACAGGCCTCGCAGCCGCGCACGGGCGGGAGCTCGGGCAGGCTCGCGAGGGCCTCGATCGACTCCTCGCCGCCGGCCTCGTGGCAATCGACGCAGGCCTCCACCTCGTGCACCCCGTCCAGGGGGAAGCGCTCGTCGTGGACGAATGCGGCGAGCTCGACGAAGGGCCGCTCCTGACCGTGACAGGCCTCGCAGTCGCGCTGCATGCGCCCCTCGTGGGGGTCGTCGTCGTGGCAGGCGAGGCACTCGCGGCTCAAGCCCTGGAAGCGTCGTTGCCCCGCGGGGAGCCAGGCGAGGTCCGCGTTCGGATGACAATCGGCGCAGGAAAGGTCGGCGTGGGCTCCCACGAGGTCGTAGCCCTCGAAGGGATGGTCGAAGCTCGCGCGCGAGGCGAAGCCCGCGCGCTCGAAGCTGTGCTCGCCCACCAGCGGAAAACCGCGGCCGGCGTGCTCGACGTGGCAACGCCCACAGCGCCGGGCGTCTCCCTCCAGGGCGCGACCGTGGAAGCCGGTCCGCGCCTCGAGCTGCTCGAGGACGGGCGCGTGGCAGTCGCCGCAGGCCTCGGCCAGGCTCTGGCCGAGCCCTCCGTGGCAGCGCGCGCAGTCCTCGGAGCCGGAGAGCCCCGGTTCCTGGTCGTGGACGGCGCTGATCGGCGTGGGCACCGTGCGCCGCTCTTCCCAGCCGAAGAGGGTCAGCACAAGGGCCAGGGAGAGCAGGGCCAGCCAAGCGCGCGGCTGGCGCCAGAGCCGCGGAGCAGCGGTGGGGTCGGCCATGGAGCGCGGCCTCACTCGAAGAGCTGGCCGTAGCGCAGGGCGTCCCAGACGTGGGCGGCGAGGATCAAGACCATCAAGAGCGCCACCCAGCCGTGGACGTGCCGCCAGGTGGAGAGCATGCCGCGCAGGTCCTCGAAGTGGGCGGCGGAGCGCGCGCAGCGCTGGGCGCGCACGAGCAAGAGGCGCAGCTCCTGGACCTGGGCCTCGTCGCGGCCGGCGGACCGAGCCTCGGTCTCGAGCTCCGCGAGGGATCGCGCGAGCCGTCGCCGCGAGGTCGCGAGCCCCCAGGCGCGACGCAGGAAGCCGCCGCGCCAGTGCCCGCCCTCGCTCAGCTCCCGCGCCAGACGTTGGATGCGACCGGCGAAGGGTCCGGCGCTCTCGTCGAGCTCGCCCACCAGGCGTCGCAGCTCTTCCTGGACCTCCTCGCTGGCGAGGTCGCGGCCGCTCGCGGCGCGCGGGACAAAGGAGTACAGGAAGCGCCCGACGCTGCCCGTCACGACGAGCAGGCCCAGGCCCAGGGCCGCGTGCCCGCCCGGGGTGTCGCCGAGGTGCATCCCGCTGTGGAGCAGGGCCAGGACGAGGGCCAGGATCCCGGTCGCCACGTGGACGATCATCCAGTGCCGGGGACGACCCAGGCGCAGGGGGAACCAGCGCGCGCGGTGCAGGAGGTAGACGAGGTTGACGAGGACCGCCCCGCAGGCCGCGAGACCGAAGACGAGGCCGGCGGTCCCGGCCGGGCGCAGGACCCCGTGCTCCGGGGCGAGGGGACGCTGGGCGAAGGGCAGGGCGTAGTAGTCGATGTGGGCGAGCACCCAGGCGATGGCCAGGCCCGCGCCGACCAGGGCGGCGCCCAGGCTGATCAGGAGGCGCTTGCGCTCGACGTGGGGGACGTGGGCCCCGAGGCTCCCCTCGCCTCGCTCACGGTCGCGCGGGTCGAAGGAGACCCCGCAGCTCTCGAGCAGGGCGATCGGGGCGGTGCCCCCGATGGCGAGGAAGACGTCGTCGTTCGCCAGCTGCTCGCTCGGCCCGGCGGGGTTGCCATTCGCAGCGCGCGGCCGCAGCTCGACGCTCTCCTCGTCGATGCGCGCGACCTCGGTCTCGAGGGCGAGGCGGACGCGACCGTCCTCCACCGCCGCCTCGAGCAGCGCGCGGTTGCGGGCGTTGGGTCGCGAGAGTCGTGGGCCGCGGTGGGCCAGGGTGACCTCGTTGGCCTCCTGGTGCGCGAGGGCCAGGGCGGTCTCGACGGCGCTGTCTCCGCCGCCGACGACCAACACCCGGCGACCCCGGAAGGCGCACGAGTCGAAGAGGGCCGTCTGCACCTTGGGTAGCTCCTCTCCGGGCACGCCCAGGCGCGCCGGCGAGCCGCGCCGCCCGAGGCACAGGCAGACGCAGGTCGCGCGCCACTCCCCCTGGCTCGTGGCGACGCGCCAGCGGTCGGCCGCGTCCCGGCTGAGGCCTTCGAAGCGCACGTCGCCGTGGACCGCGAGCTCCTGTTCGTCCGCGACCTCGCGCCAGATGCCGAGCAGCTCCTCGCGGCTGTAGCTTTCCGCGTCGAGGGGCCCCCAACCCGGGAGCTCGACGGCCTGGGTCAGGACGAGCTTGCGGCGCGGGAAGTGCGCGATCGTGCCGCCGAAGCTCCCCTGCTCGAGGAGTTGGACGTCGAGCCCGCGCTGGCGCGCCTCGAGGGCGCAGGCGAGACCGGCCGGGCCCGCGCCGACGACGAGCAGCTCGCAGTCCCGCTCGCCGGCGGGGGGCGGGAGCTCGGCGCAGACCTCGGCCGCGGCTCGGGCGACCGTGCGCCCCTGTTCGACCGCGCTGCGGATCAGGGAGCGGCCCGTGATCTCTCCCGCGAGGTAGAGCCCTGGCACCCGCAAGGCCTGGAAGGAGCGCGTCAGGGCCGGCAGGTCGCGGCGCTCCCCGAGGTCCGCCAGCTTCACGCTCACCGCCCCCGTCGGGCAGGCAGCCTCGCAGCGACCGTGGCCGACGCAATTCGCTCCGTGCACGACCGCTGCCTGACCGTGGAGCAGGTCGAGCACGCCCTCCTCGGGGCAGGCGCGCACGCAGGCCGCGCAGCCGAGGCACTTCGTCAGGTCGATGTGAGGGTGCGCGAGGGGGGCGCGGTGCGTGCCCTGTCGTTTGGCCCGCACTCGCTCGCGGGTGACCCGGGCCATGCGCGCCAGCTCCGCCCGCCGCGACAGCAGCACGAGGTAGGCGGCGACGAGGCCCGCGACCAGGAGGACGAGCAGGGTCCAGCTCACCGGATCAGTCTATCCGGAGCCTCCATTCGAGTTCCGTCAGCTCGCCTCTTCGTCGTTGCGAGTCGAGGCGCGCGAGCGTAGACCCGGGTCCATGGACGAGCGCCTCTCCCGCGACGCGATCATCGCGCACCTCCACGAGCGCTTCGAGGCCTGGCCCGCGGCCCGGGCCGCCTGGCTCGGGGGGAGCGACGCCAGCGGGCGGACGGATCGGCACTCGGACATCGACTTCCAGCTGATCGTCGCCGACGGCCAGGTGGAGGAGGCCTTCGAGCGCCTGCACGCGGCGCTGGAGGAGCTCGCGCCCATCGAGCTCGCGCACCGGCTGCCCGAGCCGACCTGGCACGGCTTCTCCCAGGAGTTCCTGCGCCTGGCGGGCAGCTCCCCGGACCACTTCGTCGACTTCGTCGCCCTGGCGGAGAGCACGCCGCCGGAGGCGCGCTTCCTGGAGGTCGAGCGCCACGGGCAGCCCCGCGCCCTCTTCGACCGCGGCGACTGGCTCGCGGCGCCGGCCCTCGACCGAGCGGCGCACGGCGAGCGGCTTCGGCGTCGGCTCGAGGTGCTGCGCACGACCTTCGAGCTCTTCGGTCCGATGGTGACGCGCTCGGTGCGGCGCGGGCTCCCGGTGGAGGCCGCGACCTTCTACACGCGCTTCGCGCTGGCGCCCCTGGTGGAGCTCCTGCGCATGCGCCACGACCCCGCGCGCTTCGACTTCGGCCTGCGCTACCTCGACCGGGACCTGCCCCCGGAGGCCTACGCCTTCGTGCAAGAGCTCGCCTTCCCCCGCGACGCCGCCGATTGCGAGCGCTTGCAGGCGAAGGCCCGCGAGCGCTTCCACGCCGAGCTCGCGGCCCTCGCGGCGGGCGTGTGGTCGCTGAGCTAGGCGCCGGGTCGCGCGAGCTCGGCCGAACGCTCGGCCAGGAAGGCGCGCATCCAGACGAGCAGCAGGGCGCTCGAGAGCCCGGCGGCCAGGGAGACCCCGACCAGGAGGCCCTCGATCTCGTGCCGGCCGACGCGCGGCGCGAGGGAGAGCCCGAGCCAGGCCAGGGGCACGAGGAAGATCGCGGTGCGCAGGCCGCTGACCAGGAGCCCGGGACGGGGTTGCTGCATGCCCTCGAAGGTCGAGCGCAGCAGGAACATCGGGGCTCCCAGGGCGACGGCCAGGGCGGCCAGGCGGATCCCTTGTTGCGCGGCCTCCTGCGCGGCCTGGGCGTCGGTGAGGCCCCGGGCGACCGGCCCGGCGAGGAACACGGTCAGGGGCAACACGAAGAGCACGACGTAGCCGGCCCCCGCGAGGAGGCCGGTGCGCACCTCGCGCCGGATGCCGTTCGGATCGCGCGCGCCCCACAGGCGCGCGGCCAGGGGGAGGAGAGCGACCCCGATGGCGATGACCGGCATCGTCAGGAAGCGCGCGGCGCGGTCCACGATCGACCAGGCGGCGAGCAAGGCGGCGGAGTCGGCGCGGGCCGCGAGCAGGCCGTTGATGGCCAGGCCCTCGACGGCGAGCAGGGCGAAGCTGAGTCCTCCGGGGACGGCCAGGGACAGGATGGCCCGCAGAGGACGCGCGAAGGTGCCGGCCTCGGTGTCCGTGCCGCGCGCGAGCCGCCGGCGCTCGTGGGCCGCCGCCCGCCGCAGCGCGTAGGCCAGCCCGCCCAGGCGCGCCAGGACCGTCGCCAGGGCGATGCCCGCGATGCCCCAGTGGAAGACGAAGACGAAGACCGTGTTCAGCGTGAAGTTGACCAGGGTCGAGATGATCCCGGCCCACATCGTCGAGCGCGTGTCGTTGTGGGCCTTCACCAGGGAGTCGGGCAGGATCGACCAGAAGGCCGTCAGGCTCGAGCCCGCGAGGAGCACCGGCCCGTAGATCCGGAACTGCCCCGCGACCCCGGCTTCGAGGGGCAGGTGCGGGATGACGAGCCAGAGGGCCGCGGCCAGCCCGAGGAAGACGAAGCGCAGCCAGCGCACGATGCGCCGCGTCGCGATCACGAGCTGCTCCACCTTGCGTCCCTGTCTCGCGCCCATGGCCGCCGCCAGGTGGCTCGTCAGGCCGTTCGAGGTCCCGACCCAGCAGGCGATCATCAGGAACTCGAAGGGCGCGGTCAGGCCGATCGCCGCGATCGAGGCGTCACCCAGGGCCCCGAGCGACGAGGCGTAGATCGTGTCGACCCACTGGAAGGCGGCCCGGAACCAGAAGGAGAACACCAGCGGCATGGCGAGGCCGAGAACACCTCGGGTCCGGGTCGCTTCGCTGCCGCTCATGGCCGGGGAGCCTACGCCAGGGAAGGGGGGAGGGCTCGCGGGCGGGGTCGAATCCGTCGCGTCGCTCCGGCGGCGGCGCGGCCCGCGCCCGGGGTAGGGAGGGGGGGACTCGAACCCCCACGACCTCGCGGCCTTCGGATTTTAAGTCCGATGCGTCTACCGGTTCCGCCACCTCCCCGGGAGTGTCGGGGGCGATTCTAGTCTCTGGCGGCCCCAGCCCGCCGGCTCTCGTCGTGTCGGGCTCGTCTCCGGGAGCGTTGCTTGACCCGAGGCCGGCGGGGGCTAGACTCTTCCGCCCGGAAGGCGGCATGGCCAAGCGGCTAAGGCGACGGATTGCAAATCCGTTATCACCGGTTCGAGTCCGGTTGCCGCCTCCACTTCAGCGCGTCCCGCGCGCACTCGAGGTCCCTGCGAAGCCCGGCCTCAGAACTCGTAGGAGAGGCCGACCGTGAGCAGGTAGTCGTCCTTCTGCGGCAGGACGTCGTCGTCTCCCTCGACCGGCTTGCCGACGCGATTCCAGGTGAAGCGCACGTCGAGGTCGAGGTCTCCCCAGAGGTCGACCGAGACGTCGAGGCTCGTGGTCTGGTTCGTGTCCTGGGAGTCCTCGAGGCTCATCTGGGCCGAGTAAGAGAGCTCGACGTCCACGTCGGAGCTCGGCTCCCAGGTCAAGGTCGACGTCAGGACCCCGATCGGCGTGTCCTCGTTGCTGTTCTCGCCCGCCTGCACGGACTCGAAGCGGATCAACCGCCAGCCTAGGCCCACGACGTTGTCCCAGGTGACCCAGCCGCTCTCGATGGGTTGGTAGCCGACGGCCGTGAAGGGCGAAAGGCGCCAGTCGATGTTCTGGAAGGGGTCGCTGTAGGCCTCGAGCCCCACGGGGGTGACATAGATCTGGCTGTCGAGGAAGTGGTCGTATTGGGTCGTGAGACGCTGGTTTCGCGCCGTGCTCGAGCCGTCGACCTCGCCGTAGGAGAAGGCGTAGTCGAGGGGCAGGCGGCTGCGCGCGGTGCGCCGCATGACGGACAGGGCCGCCGTGGAGTCAACTTGGTCGGTGTTCCCTTGGCGTCCGGTCCCGCCGATGGAGAGCTTGCCGCTCCACGCGACCGAGTGTTCCGCGTCGCCCGGGATCAAGCGCACCACGTCGTCGCGGGGGATCTCGAGGGTCCCGGCCACCGTGCCCAGGTAGAGGTGGTCGTCGAGGACGTGCACGACCCCGAACAGTTGACGGCGGTCCTCGAGCAGGATCGCGAAGGGCCGCCGCGTGCGCAGCTCGACGACGTCCTCCCAGTCGAGCTTGAGCTCGTCCAGCTCGTCCGAGTCGAAGAGCAGGGCGTCGCGATCGAGGGCCGTGACCTCTCCCTGCAGCCACTCGCCCGACTTCAGCCGAACCCACTCGTTGCCGTCCTCGGTGTCGACGACCGGGGCCTCGCGCTGGTGCGTATCGACGAAGGCGTACTCCTGCGGGGCCTCGTCGTCGCGAAAGTGCGGCAAGGCGGTGGAGCGGCACCCCGTCAGGCCGAGCGCGAGGGCGAGGGGCAGGGCGTGGACGAGCGGGGGGCGGAGCATCGAGGGGAGGGAGAGAGGTGGCGCGCGACCATAGTCGATCGAGCAGGGCCTCCATAGGCCGCAGCCGGCCCATCCACCGGCCGAGCTCCGGTCGAGTCGCGGCCCGGGTTAAGCTCTGTCCCGCGCCCCGGACTGCTCGACCGTCGCCAGGGGCCTCCGCTCGCAGCAGCCGCTCAGCCCGCTCGACCGCCATGAGTCTCCGCACGATCTGGTGCATCGCCCTGTCGCTCCCCCTCTTCGCCGGAGCGCTTCCCGAGGAAGAATCGGCCTTCGCCGCGAGCCTGCGCGCGGCGGAGCGAACCCTCGACAGCGGGAACCTCGAGAAGGCCCGGGAGCAGATCCAGCGCCTGCTCGAGCGGGACCGGCGCTCCGTGCCGGCCTGGGACCTGCGCGCGCGCTGGGCCGTGGCCGCCGAGTCGCGCGACGAGGAGGTCCACGCCCGCCACCAGGCCCTGCGGCTCTCCATCCTGCAAGGTGTGCCGAAGGCGGAGCTCGAGGCGATGCGCGCGGAGCTCGAGGTCCTCGACCCCATCGCGCGCGACCTATTCGCCCTCAAGGGCGACTTCCAGGCCAAGCTCGTGCCCCTCGCGGAGCAATACGAGAAGCAGGGACGACCTCACTCCGCGATCCGGGTCTACAAGCAGATCCTGGCCCTCGATCCGGAGAACGTCGCGGCCGAGACGGCCATCGAGCGCATCGCCTCGACGCCCGACCCGAGCCTGGCGGGGGACGCCAAGCCCAAGGACCTCTTCGAGGACGTCACGGACGAGTGGATCCGCGAGCACGACGAGGCCCACAAGACCTGGGACGAGCGGGCCGAGCTCGAGCGCGAGAACTACATCACCTACACGGACGCCGGCTACGAGGTGCTCGTTCGCTCGGCGGAGGCGATGGAGCAGATGAACGCCTTCTACCGGGAGTTCTTCCGCTACGGAACCGAGGAGCACGGCGGCAGCGTGCCGCGCATCGGCTTGAACATCTTCAAGAACCGCGAGGAGTACCTCGAGAAGGGCATCGGCCCGCCGGTCGAGTGGTCGGGCGGCCACTTCACCGGCAACTTCGTCGAGACCTACATCCCCGACCAGGGGGGCTTCGAAGGCATGGTCGGGACCCTCTTCCACGAGGCTGCCCACCAGTTCGTGAGCCTCGCGACCTCGGCCTCGGGCTGGCTGAACGAGGGCCTGGCGTCCTTCTTCGAGGGGACCCGCATCCTGCCCAACGGCACGGTGCTGATGAACATGCCCGCCACGCACCGCCTGATCCCCCTGGCCGATCGCATGGAGCGGGGCTGGATGGGGGACCACGAGGACGGGCTGAGCGGCGACGATCCGAACCAGACGCCGGAGACGGCCCCGACCTTCCGCATCGTCCTCGAGAACAAGTACACGTGGGGACCGCCCTGGTACGCACCCACCTGGGGGGTCGTCTACTTCCTCTACAACTACCAGGACCTCGTCGACGGGCGCTTCGTCTACCGCCGCGCCTTCCAGGAGTTCATCAACAAGTCCGGGGGGCGCGTGGGCGACGGCGCCGTGCGCAACTTCGAGGAAGTCGTGCTGCAGAACCCGCTGCGGCCGCTGAAGGTCGACCGCCCCGAGGACGCGGTCGAGATCCCCTTGCCGAAGACGGTGGAGGAGCTCGACGAGGTCTGGATGGAGTATTGCCTGAGCCTGCGCGACGAGCTGCGGGGGACGATCGAGGTCGAGCGGCCCTACCTGCGCTGGGGGCGCTACGCCACCGAGGCCAAGCTCTACGAGGAGGCCAAGGAGCACTTCGAGAAGGGCCTGGCCCAGACCCCCAACGACCCGGACCTGTTGCTCGCCTTCGCGGAGCTCCTGGCGGAGGAGTTCGACAACGAGGACCGGGCCTCGAAGCTCGTGCTGGAGGCCTTGCACGCCCTCGAGTCCGCCACGCCCGTGGACGAGGAGCGCGTGCGCGACGCCGAGCGCTACCTGGGCAAGCTCGACAAGAAGCAGAAGAGCTTGGCCAAGGTGCACGAGGAGCTCGCCCAAGGCGCGCGGGCCGTGGTGGCGCGCTACGCGGCCGCCGGCCTGGACGCGATGGTGATGGACGTCTCCTGGCGCATGGGCAACCAGCTGGCGCTGCCCGACCTCTTCGCGGAGTACGAGGCCGCCGTGCGGCGGCGCGGGGGATCCCTCGCGATCTGGGACCTCGCCTACAACGAGCGTGATCTCGAGGGCTGGAGCACGCCGGGCACGGACAGCAACTTCAAGGCGAACGGCATCTTCCTCGACGTGGACTTCGACCAGTACGAGGAGGGCGTCTACGACTACCAGTTCCTGACGCTCGACCGCGTGACGAGCGGGGACTTCTCGATGGAGGCCGAGGTCCTCGCCGATCGCGGGCGCGTGGCTTTCGCGGGCTTCGTCTTCGGCCAGAAGGGGCCCTCGACCTTTCACGGTCTGCTGTACATGCCCGGCCGGCGCGAGGCGCGCGAGGGAATGGCCAACGTGGACTACGTCGACCTGATGAGCTCCTTCGGGGGCGGCACGCCCAAGATCTGGCGGCACGTTCCCGCTCCGGAGGTCCAGCTCTCCGGGGACACCGCCTCCGAGACCTGGCGCACGCTGCGCCTGGACGTCAGCGGCCGGGTGGTGGACCTCTACCTCGACGGAGAGCTGCTCGCGACCCACGAGTTCGCCAGCCGCGACGTCCTGCGCGGGAGCTTCGGCCTCATCACGGGCAAGGGGCGCTGCCGCTATCGCGACGTGCGCTACCTGGCGCGCGATCCCTCCGACCGCGCCGCGGCGATCGAGCGCGAGGTGCGGCTGGAGAGCCTGCGTGGCGACGGGGAGGGCCCGGTCGGCGGCTCCTACCTCGGCCTCGTGCCGCCCTTCCCGAAGGTGGGCGTCTGGGCCCAGGGGCACCGCGAGTCCTGGGACGAGCTCGGGCCCGTGCCGCAGCTCCTGCTCTTCATGAGCATCCGCCAGAACGAGCTCGTGCCCGTGGACGCCTGGTTGCGGGGGCTCGGGGAGAAGGGCGAGGAGCTCGGCCTGGCGATCACGATCGTCACCTCACCCAACGACCGGGACAAGATCGACGACTACATGGAGAGCCATGGCCTCCCCGGGGACGTCGCCGTCGACTTCCGGGAGGGAGAGGGGATCGGCGAGAGCTTCGAAACCTTCTTCATCGAGCGTTTCAACCTGCCGCGGGCCCTCCTGCTCGACATCGACCAGCGTGTGGTCTGGGAGGGCGACCCGGGCGTCATCCTCGGCACGGGCTTCGTGGACGGCTTCGAGACTTACGTCGACACGCCGCTCGAGGACCTGATCGAGAAGCGCCGGCTGCGGGAATTCGGCCGCTGGGTCGTCGAGTGGGAGGAGCGTGGCGCCCCGCTCCTGCACGACGGGGACTTCGCGGCGGCCCTCGAGCTGCTCGACGCGGCCGGCAGCTTCGACCCGGGCGTCTTCGCCCTGGTGGACCAGGCCGTCAGCCAGCGGGCGGCAGTGGAGGCCGCGATCGACGCCCTCGAGCCGACCGCCAAGTCGATCCAGGCCGCCGGGGCCGACTCGGCCTTCGCGGTCTTGCTCGAATGGTCCGCCCTCTTGGAGCGCTCGCCGAGCAAGAAGGCGCTCAAGACCTTCAAGAAGATCCTCGAGGGGAAGTCCGCCGACGACTGGGCGGACGTGGGCAAGGCGCTCAAGCGCTACGAGAAGCGCCACAAGCTGCCCTTCGGTGAGCGGCGGGACATGCTGCTCGCGGAGCTCGACGAGCTCGAGGGCCGCTTCGTCGAAGGGCTGCGCGACGAGCTGCGGTCTGCGGCGGAGGTGGAGGCGGACTTCGACGCGCTCCTGGCCGGGGCGGAGTCGCGGCCCGCGCTCTGGCTCGCTCGGGACTACTTCGGGTGGTAGTCGGGGGAGCCGGGATCCAGGAGCGCCTCCCCACACCTGCGACCGGCAGGCCCGGTCGTCGGTGTGGGGTGGTGGAGCGGCTCCCGGACCGCCGCGGCTACGCGTCGGCGGCCGTGCGGACCCGGCGCTTGACGAGGGCCTTCTCGTAGCGCTCCAGGGGTGCGAGGACCTCCGCCTCGCGCCCCGAGTCCCGGGCCAGCTCGACCGCCTTGCGCTGCAGCTCGACCGCGCGCTCGACGTCGCCGCCGCGGAACTCCGCCAGGGCCAGCGTGTCGAGCAGGGCCCAGCTCGAGTGCGCGTCGAGCTCGTTCGAGCGCCGGGACACCGTCAGGGCGACGTCGTCCAGCGCGCCTCCGAAGCGCTCCTCCGTCAGGAGCGCCCAGGCCAGGTCGTTGAGGGCCACGGCGTCCTGCCCGAGCTGCTTCGCGTGGACGCGGGCCAGCTCGCGCGCCGCGGAGAGATCTCCGGCGGCCAACAGGTCGGCGACCCCGTCGCGACCCGCGGGCGCATTCGCCGTGACCGGCGCCGCGGGCGCGGGCGCGTAGCGCGCGACCGCGCCACGCCGCTCCTCCATCCACTGCACAAGGAGCGGCGAGACGTCGGGCACGTTCGCCACGCGGGCCGAGAGGGAGAGTCGCGTGTCGGTCTGTCCCGCGCCGAAGCAGAAGACCGTGTCCTGCAGGACCTGGGCCGCGCGATCCAGCTCGGCGCGATCGTGGGCCGGGGCGTGGGCGCGGGCCATGGCGGCGCAGCGGGCGGGGCTCACCAGCACGACGAGGTTACGGTCCCGGCCGAGGGCCTCGAGGCTCTCGCCGTACATCGGGTCGTCGAGTACCGAGCTCCCTCCTTCACGCGCGGCGAGGGTTCGCTCGAGGGCCGAGCGGCTGGCGGTCAGGAGCAACTCGTGGTCCCCCGTGTGCAGGTAGACCGGGACGCCGTGGATCGAGTAACGCTCGACGTCGACGCCCGCCACGCGCTCGTGGCTGGGCTCCGCGGCGGCGCCGTCGCTGGACTTGGAGACGAGCCCGAGGACGAAGTCCCAGAGGGCTCGCGAGCGCTGCCCGTCGTTGACGTGGATCGAGGCCACCACGTCCGGGATCGGCGCGCCATTCGAGCCCTTCGAGGGGGGCAGCCCGAAGACGGTCACGTCGACGATGTTGGCGAAGACCTCGCGCCCGAAGTCCATTGCCGTCACGATCGGCCTCTCGGCGTCGCCACTGGGCGGCGCCACGGCGCCGGGGCGGTTGAGGGAGGAGGCCAGGAAGAAGGCCACGCCCCCCGGGACGCTGCGCAGGCTGCGCTCCTCGAGGGCGGGGGTGCGCAGGAGATTGAAGGCCAGGTTCTGGTGTCCCTCCTCGAGCTCCAGGGCGACGTCGAGGGCGAGGCCCGTGCGCCCGACCCCGAGGCGTCCCGTCACGCCGGCGAGGCTCTCGGGGTCGAGGAAGGCCATGGCCATGCCGACCTCGGGGTCGCGGCGCGCCTCCTCGGCCAGGGCCTGCTGGATCCAGGGCATCACCGGCTCGGCGTTCAGGTGGAAGAAGAGCAGGTCGTCCCCGCGCAGGTCCGCGGCGCGCTGGAGGCTCTCGGCCTGGGCGAAGGAGGCGCTGCGGTCCCCGCGCATCTTCGAGAGGACGCCGGCGATGGCCTCCCGCTGGCGGCTGGCGACGACGAGGCGCCGCGTGAGCGTGACGAAGGCCTCGCCCTCGATCGACCAGGTGGGGGAGTCGCCGATGGGCTCGACGGGCTGGCCGCCGTTGCCCACCGCGGTCTCGATCAGGCCGCGCAGGGCGTCCTGGTTGCCGGGGTGCAACAGCAGCACGCCCTCGGGGGGTCCGCCCTGCGGGTCGATGGCGGTGATCGCGACGGCCGCGCCGCGCAGGTCGAGGGCGGCCTCGAGCAGCCGGGGGCTGATCCCGAGCCCCGGGGTCTCGCCGTCGGCCAGGAGGCCCAGCTCCTCGAGCAGGCCGCCCAGGCGCTGACCCGGTCGGTCGAGCTCGACGTAGAGGATCGTCTCGGCGGGCATCAGCCGCGTGAAGTCGGCGCAGGCCAGGTCCTCGCGGATCTCGGCCGCGGCCGCCCGCGCCTTCGAGCGCAGCTCGCGGGACAGGCCGTCGTCCTGGGCGGCGCGGCGGTAGAGCTCGAGGGCGTCCTCGAGGCGCCCCTCCTCGTTGTGCAGGTAATGGGCGCGGTAGAAGGCGTCGGCTCCTCCCTGGGCGTGGGCCGAGGCGGTCAGGGCGAGGGCTGCTGCGCAGAGGCCGAGGGAGCGCAGGGGGCGGCGGAGCGTGGGGTGCATGGTGGCGGAGGATGGGGTGGACAGGGGCGGGAGGGCGCCAGGAGGGCGTCAGGAGGGGCCGGGGCCCCGAGCGCGTGGGGCGGGTGCTGCGCCTGCCGGGGGGCCCTATTTGCTCCTGGGGAGCCTTTTCGCCGCTGGGCGAGAATCCCCGTGCTTTCTGGATTCCCGTGCGGGCGGCCGTTCGTCCATGACGATGAAATCCCGAGGCCGGAACTCCCAGGAACCCCTTTTCGCCTGGCCGGTTTGGAGCGACACTTCCCTGGTGCGGGGTGGCAGGCCCCGTCCCATCCCCGGACCGCGTGCCCGCCCGCCGCGAGACCGGCCCATGAGCCCGAGAACTCCCCCCAGAAAGCCCCGGCGCAAGCTGTCCGCCCTCTTGGCGGCGGGTTTGGCGTGGAGCTCCGTCGCCCTCGGGGGACCCGCCCTCCAGGAGACGGGAGGCGAAGCGGAGCCCTTGCCGCCGGCCTTCCAGCGCTTCGACCTCGACCAGGACGGGGTCCTCTCCAGCGAAGAGCTCGCAACGGCTCGGGAGGCGCTGCACGGGGATCGGGAGTCCGCGCCCTCCAACGCGCCCGTGCCCCGCTCGAAGCGGGAGCGCGAAGCGGCCAAGGGCACCGAGGAGCGAAAGCCCTCGCCGGCCGCCGGACGCGGCGCCGCCAAGCGGGCGGGAAGGCGGGCGGCCAAGGGAGCCCGGGGCTCCACCGATCCGCGGGCGGATCTCGATCGAGCGAAGGAGGCCGAGGCGCCGAGCACCGAGACCGGAGAGCGCGAAGCGAGCGCCGCGAAGCCGAAGGGACAGTCGTCGCGAGCGGAGCGGGCGAATCCCCCGAAGGCGGAGAGTGTCGAGGTCGACGAAGGGAAGGAGCCGTCGACCCGGGCCCGGGACGCCAAGGCGCGCCCGGGGAAGACACGCGACGGCAAGACCGGGAACGGAGGCCAGGCAGCGGGGAGCGAGGATTCGGAACGAGGGAACAAGGCCCCCACGAACAAGAAGTCCGGCGACAAGAACTCCAGGGACAATGCCGCCCGGAACAAGAACGCCGGGGGCAAGTCCTCCTCGAACAAGGCGCCGGCGAAGAAGAACAAGGGCAAGCCGACCTCGAAGAAGGACGACGCGAAGGCCAAGGCCGCGCAGGAGGCCGCGGCCAAGCGAGCCCGGGCCCTGCGCGCCCAGCGCGAGCGCGAGGCCGCCGAGGCGGCTCGAGCCGCGGAGGCCGAGGCCGCGCGGCAACGACAGGAGGCGCGACGCCTCGCGGTGCGCGAGGAGCTGGCCCGCCGGCGCAACGTCCAGCACGTGCGACAGGCCGAGCGCCACAGCCAAGAGATCGAGCGCCAGGCCAAGATCAGCGACAAGCAAGCCTGGAACTACGTCTCCAAGAAGAAGTCGAAGCCCATCTCGGCGCCGCGGCGCAACTTCCGGCCGAAGCGGCGCAACGGCGTCATGCGCGGCAAGAAGCGCGGCAGCCAGTACTACTCCAAGCAGATCAAGCGCGCCGCGGGTGGCGGTCGTGGACGGGGTCGGCGGGGTAGGAACAACCGGAATCGGAATCGCTAGGCCTTGGACCGGCCCCTGGCCTCGATGGGTCGAAGGTGATGAGCGCGCCGGGGAGTCCTGCCCGGACGTGGGCCATTGGCCTGACGCTGAGCTCGCTGGCCGGCTGGCTGATCCTCGTCGATGCGCCGCGGGCCGGACTCTCGCCCTGGATCTGGCTCGCCCTGTGGGCGGCGCCCGCGGGGGTGCTGGCCGGAGCTCGACTCGGGATGGTCGCCATGCTCCTTCCACCCCTGGTGGGCGGCATCTGCACCATGTTCGTTGAGTCGCCGGTGGGCGCGGCAGGGCCCGCGCTTGCGGCCGTGCTCGCGCTCTACTTCGCCGGCGCGAGCCTCGGTCGCTGGACGCGGCCCTCGTCGCTCGGTGCCCGCCCTTGGGCCCTCGCGGGCCTGGCGCTCTTCGCCGTCGGCGCCCTGACGGCTTTGCCCTCCATGGGGGGCGCCTTGGCGCAACCCTGGCCGCCGAGCTCCACGGCGCTGGCGCTGGACCTCTCCCCGGTCGCGTGGGTCCTGGAGTCGGGCGGCGTCGACTGGATGCGTCACCCGTCGGTCTACGAGCGCGCCGGGGCGGGAGACCTGGGCCCCGAGCTGCGCGTGCCCCACTCCGGCTGGGTCGGGCCCCTGGCCGGGCTGGTCGCCGGCCTCGTCGTCCTCGGCGTGGCAGCGACGCGCGGGCGCGCATCCCGGACGGCCTGAGGCAGCCGGCCCTTGCGGGCGACGGGGCGGCTGTGGTCCGATGCCCGCTTCCCGACCTCGGCCTGCCCCTTCCCGGGCCCGGAGTCGCCAACCCCGAGCCCGTCATGGCGCGCAAGAAGTACTTCTGCACCTTCCCCCAGGCCCTGATCTCCGAGCCGATCATCAGCCACACCCTGGGGGAGAAGTTCCCGGTGATCCCCAACATCCGCGCCGCCAGCATCAGCGACACCATGGCGCTGGTCGCGGTCGAGATCGAGGGCGAGGTGGAGGCCATCGGCTCGGCGGTGGAGTACCTCCGCGAGCGGGGAGTGAAGGTGGAGGAAATGAACGAGTCCGAGGAGTTGCCGGGCTCGTGAGCGGTGCGCGGCCGCGCCGCGCGGCGCCTCGGGTTGCGGCCGCCCTCGGGGTCGTCCTCCACGGCAGCGTCTTTCTCGGGGCGGGCTGTCAGCTCCCGGACCTCCCGGGACCGGAGTTGCCCCCCGTCCGGCGCGGGGCGGTCGCCTGTGAGCATCCCCTGGCCACGGCGGTCGGTCTGGACGTCCTCGCGCGCGGCGGGAACGCCGCCGACGCCGCGGTGGCGACGGCCCTCGCCCTGGCGGTGGTCTACCCCAAGGCGGGGAACCTGGGCGGCGGGGGCTTCGCCCTCTGTGCCGGGCAAGGGGACGAACCCCTGGCCCTCGACTTCCGCGAGGTGGCGCCGGCCTCCACCCGGGCCGAGGCCTACCTCGACCCCTCGGGGGCCTTCGTGCCGCGGCGCTCGATCGCCGGCCCCCTGGCCGTCGGCGTTCCCGGGAGTCCGGCGGGACTGCACGAGCTCTTCCTGAAGTGCGGCTCGGGGAGGCTCTCCTGGGCGGAGCTCGTGGCGCCGGCCGTGCGGCTGGCCGAGGAGGGCTTCGCGGTCGATCCCTGGCTGGCCGAGGACCTGGCCAGCGAGCGCTACCGAGACCGGATGAACGCGGCGGCCGAGGCCCTCTTCTACCCCGGGGGCGAGGCCCTCGCGGCGGGAGAGCCCCTCGTGCAAGCGGAGCTCGCGCGCACCCTGCGACGCTACGCCGCGGAGGGGCCCTCGGGCTTCTACTCCGGAGAGGTCGCGCAACGGATCACGGAGGCCTTGGCCCGCGAGCCGGTCGAGGGCCTCGGGCGCGTCGAGGCGGGCTTCGTGGACGAGGAGGACCTCGCCGCCTATGCCCCGGTCTGGCGCGCGCCGTTGATCGGTCACTTCGGGGGGCGCGAGGTCGTGACCATGCCGCCCCCGAGCTCCGGGGGCATCGTGATCCTGCAAGCCCTGGCGATCCTCGACGGGCTGCCCCTCTCCGGCGAGCTCGCCCGCTACCGCGATCCGCACAGCGGAGGGCGCCCGGGCGAGCTCCTGACCCACTGGTGGATCGAGATCCTGCGGCGCTCCTTCGCGGACCGGGCCCAGCACCTGGGGGACCCCGACTTCCATCCCATTCCCGTCGAGGAGTTGATCTCGAGCGAGTGGATCCTCGCCCGTCGCGTCTCGATCGGTGAGCGAGCGGACCTCGAGGTGGGGGCCTGGGTCGCGCCCACGCGGCCGGAGTCGAGGGAGACGACGCACCTCTCGGTGCTCGACACGGAGGGCAACGCGGTCTCGATGACCACCACGCTCAACGGGGCCTTCGGCTCGGGGATCCTCGTCGAGGGCGCGGGCTTCCTCCTGAACAACGAGCTCGACGACTTCGCGATCCAGGCTGGCGCGCCCAACCAGTACCAGCTGGTCGGCTCGCGGGCCAACGCCATCGAGCCGGGCAAGCGACCCCTCTCCTCGATGTCCCCGACGATCGTGCGCGACGCGGGCGGCTCCGTTCGCCTCGTCGTCGGGAGCCCGGGGGGACCGCGCATCATCACGGCGGTCTTCCAGGTCCTGGTGCGGATCCTGCTGCTCGGCGAGGATCCCTACCGGGCCGTGCGCGCGAACCGCCTGCACCAGCAGTGGAGCCCGCGCGCGACTCGCTTCGAGGCGCGGCAGGGGGGCGGCCCGGACCCGGCCTTGCTCGAGGCCCTCGCGGTCCGGGGGCACCCCCTCGAGGTCGTCGAGAAGGCCTTCGCCAGCGTGCAGGCGATCCTCGTGGGCGAGGACGGGGAGCCGGTGGCGGTCAGCGACCCGCGCCGCGGTGGCGCGGCGGGGGTCGTCGGTCGCGGGGTGCAGGCGCCGGCCCTGCCGCGAAGCGGCTCGCCGGCCCCTCCGCCGCCCTAGAGGTCGTCCAGGTCGTCCAGGGCGTCGAGGGCCTCTTCGGTTTCCGCCTCGGCCGCGGCGCTGTCCTCGGCCGGCGTCTCGACCTTGTCGAGCTTGGCCAGCTTGGCCCAGGCCGTGTCGCTGTCCTTGGCCTGGTCCCAGGCCTTCGACCAGGAGACGATCACCTTCTTGTCGTAGTAGTGGAAGGCCTCGGGCTCCTGGCTCGGGTACTTCCAGCCGAAGTTGCTCCCGTTGCACAGGTCCTGCAGGGCCTTCTGGCAGACGTCCGCCGAACGGAAGCCGTCGTCGTCGGTGAGGTCGAGCCCCTTCATCGCGTTGAGGATGACGGGGAAGGCCTCCTTGCCCGCCTCGACCAGCTTGTTCCGCGCGCGGTTGCCCGCGGCGCCGGCCAGGGGGTCGATCATCGTCGCGGCCAGCTCCTGCAGCTCGAGGAAGCGCGCCTCGCTGCAACCGGCGATCGGACCGTAGTCGGGGATGGCGGTCAGGTCGACGGAGGCGGGGTCGCCCGCGGCCTTCTTGGCGGGCTTCTCGGCCGGAGCCTCGCCGCCGGCGGCAGCGGTCGCCTCCTCACCGGCGGCGTCACCGTCCGCCGCGGTCTCGGCGGGGTCCTCGGCCCCGGTCGTCTCGTCCTCGACGGGATCCGAGGACTCGCCAGCCGCTTCCTCGCCGGAGCCCTCTTCAGCGGCGCCGTCGGTCCCGGCTTCCGCGCCGGCCTCGCCGCCGTTGGAGGCGGCCGCAACGCCTTCGTCCGCGGCGGCCTCGTCCTGGTTGAGGAACCACCAGGTCCCTCCACCGACGCCGATCAGGATCACGACCAGGGCGATCAGGCCCAGGACGGGAACCGGCTTCTTCTCCTTCTCCCGGCCGCCGCCGCGACGGCGGGAGCCGGAGCCGCGACGCGAGCTGCCCTCGTCCTCGCCGCCGCCCCGGCGCTTGGAGGCGGCGCCGCGGCTGCTGCTGCGCCTCGAAGCCGAGCGGCTGGAGCCGCCGGCGGCGGGCTTGGCCGAGGCCTTGGCGGCGGGCTTCGCGGCCGGCTTGGCCGCGGGTTTGGCCGTGGGCTTGGCCTTCGCCGGCGGCGCCGACTTGGCGGGGGCCGCGTCTTGGTCCGCGGCGGCCTGCCGCTTGGCCAGGAGCTGCTCCTTCATCGAAGGGCCCTCGCGCTTCTTCTTGGGGCGCGTGACCTCGACGGGACCGGCGGCCGCCGGGGCGGCGGGGGCCGGCTCGCCGGGCTTGCCGATCTGGACGGTGCCGCCGCAGTTCTTGCAGCGCGCCTGGTCGGCCTCGAAGCTGGCCGGGAGCTTGTAGTTGGCTCCACAGGTGGAGCACACGCCGAGTCGAGAAGTCATGGACGGGGTCGTAGGGGGAGAGCGGTCTGGGGTCGCGGTGTTTTGGTGGGCGGGAGCGCGCGGCGCGCCTCGGGGTCACTCGGGCTCGTCGTCGGCCTGGGCCTCTTCGCGGGCGCGTCGCTCGGCCTCTTCCTGTTCGATCTGCTTCTTGGCGCGCTCGTAGTCGCGGCGCTCGCGCTCGCTCGTGAACTCGATCGCCTCCTCGAGGCCGTCGGTGCCCTCTTCGCGGGCGTCGAACTTCTTGAAGTGCTTGTGGTACCAGCCGTACCACTGGCGCACGCCGCTGTCACGGCGCTCCTTCGTCGAGCCCAGGACGTCGTGGGCCTTGAAGCTCGTGACGTAGCCGGTGATGTCGGAGAGCGACTGGTGGACGAGCTGCGCCTGGATGGCCGCGTCCATGTCGGCGAAGCCCTCCTGGTTCATGTGGTAGAAGCGCGTGAGCAGGGCCGGGATCGCGTGCTTGCCGTGGATCTCCAGCTCGGCCTTGACGCGCGTGAGCTCCTTGGCCGGGAGCTCGAGGTCGATCAGCTTCTCGATCAGGGCGTCGATCTCCTGTCGCTGGGCGACGGGCGTCTCGTCCATGTAGGCGATCGGCGCCGGCTCGGCCTCGATCACGACCGAGCCATCGGTCAGCGTGGTCTGCTCGTAGCTGCGGCGGCGCGCGGTGCGCATCGAACGGGCTTCCTCGGGGGAGATCCAGCGCTCCCAGGACCAAGCCTTCCACTTGCCGTCGACCTGGGCCAGGCGCCACTCGATGTTGCGCGTCCCGACGCCGTACGCCTCGTCGCGCGGCTTGATCGTCAGGCGCAGGCGGGCGCTGGTGTCGGTCTGCTCGACGATCTCGCCGTCGAAGGGCGACCAGTTCCCCGGGAGGTTGGCCGGCTCCTCGGAGTGCAGTGCCTGCAGGACCCCGTTGCGGAGCTCGTCCACCTCCGATCCGGAGAGGGCCGCGAAGCCGGCGATGTCGAGCTCGCTCGGAAGCTCCTCGCCCTCGGCCAGCTCGAGGCGCTGTTTGGCCCAGACGTGGGGGAAGGAGATCGAGTTCGAGAGGTCGAAGGTCTCGCGCTGGAAGGCCAGGTCGTGCAAGCCGCGGGCGAAGACGACGACCTCGGACTCCCAGGGGTCGCTGGTGACCTGGCCGCTGGGCTCGTGGAGCTCGGGCTCCTGCTCCAGCTCGGGCGCGCCCTGCAGCTCGTCCCCGCCGCGGCTCATCAGGACGGCCACCACCACGATCAGGAGCCCTGCGCCGATCACGATCGGCAAGGTGGGGCTGCTCCGCTGGCGGCTGCGGCCCTTGTTGGCCGGGTCACGCGCGACGTAGACCCGCGAGCACTCCGCGCAGCGGACCTTGGCGCCCTCCTGGCTCTCGGGCAGCTTGGCGCGCGCGCCGCAGGCGGGGCATTGGATGATCATGCGAGGCGGGGCCGGAGGGTCGGTGGGGCGGTCGACGGGGCTGATCGACGGGGCCGATCCACGGGGCCGGCCGCGCGGCGCGCCGGGGGGCTCCGCGGGGGCGCGGGAGGGCCGGGCGAAGCTCTGGAAGATAAGGTCTGGCCCTGAGCCGCGCAAGCCGAGTCGGGGCCTCCGGCGGGGCCGGCGATGCGCGCGACGGTGAGGGGTTAGGATCCGGGGATGAGCGACGCGCAGCGAGCCGCCGGGGCCCCCGAGGGGGGCTTCCGGCTGGAGTGTCCCTTCGAGCCCGCGGGGGACCAGCCGCAGGCCATCGCCGAGCTGGTGGCCGGGGTTCGCAGCGGGGCGCGCGATCAATGCCTGCTCGGCATCACCGGCTCGGGCAAGACCTTCACCATGGCGGCCGTGGTCGAGGCCCTCGGGCGCCCGACCCTCGTGCTCTCGCCCAACAAGACCCTCGCGGCCCAGCTCTACTCGGAGTTCAAGGAGCTCTTCCCGGACAACGCCGTCGAGTACTTCGTCAGCTACTACGACTACTACCAGCCCGAGGCCTACGTCGCCTCGACCGACACCTACATCGAGAAGGACGCCAGCCGCAACGAGAACATCGAGCGGCTGCGCAACAGCGCGACGCGTTCCCTGCTCGAGCGGCGTGACGTGCTGATCGTGGCCTCGGTCTCCTGCATCTATGGCCTGGGCTCCCCGAGCAACTACCGGGAGATGGCCTTCGACCTCTCCGTCGGCCAGGAGATCCCGCGCGACGACCTCCTGCGGCGGCTGACGCAGATGCAGTACGGCCGCAACAACCTCGACTTCAAGCGCGGGACCTTCCGGGCCCGCGGGGACGTGATCGAGGTCTTCCCGGCCTACGAGGAGGACACGGTCATCCGCGTCGAGCTCTTCGGGGACGAGGTCGAGAGCATCCTGGTGGCCAACCCCTTGCTCGGGACGGTCCTCGGCGAGCGCCAGGCGGTCACCCTCTATCCGGCCAACCACTACGTCACGCCCCAGGAGCGGGTCGACCAGGCGGTCGAGGGGATCGAGGAGGAGCTGGAGCTGCGGCTGCGTGAGCTGCGCAAGGCGGACAAGCTGCTGGAGGCTCAGCGCCTGGAGCAGCGCACGCGCTACGACATGGAGATGCTGCGCGAGACCGGGGTCTGCAACGGCATCGAGAACTACTCCCTCTACATGGACGGCCGCCGGACCGGCGAGCCCCCCGCGACGCTGCTGGACTACTTCCCCGAGGACTGGTTGCTGTTCATCGACGAGAGCCACGTCTCGGTGCCCCAGGTCGGCGCGATGTTCAAGGGCGACCGCTCGCGCAAGGTGAACCTGGTCGAGCACGGATTCCGGCTACCGAGCGCCCTCGACAACCGCCCCCTGCGCTTCGAGGAGTGGGAGAAGGTCCTCAACCAAGTCGTGCACGTCTCGGCTACGCCGGCGACCTACGAGCTCGAGCGCAGCGCGGAGCGCGTCAGCGAGCAGATCGTGCGCCCCACCGGCTTGCTCGACCCGGCGGTCGAGGTGCGCCCGGCGCGCACCCAGGTCGACGACCTCCTGGCGGAGATCCGCCAGGTCGTGAAGTCGGGTTGGCGGGTGCTCGTGACGACGCTGACCAAGCGCTCCGCCGAGGAGCTCACGACCTACTACGAGGAGCTCGGCGTCAAGGTGCGCTACCTGCACTCGGAGATCGACGCCCTCGAGCGCGCCGCCATCCTGCGCGACCTGCGCCTGGGGGAATTCGACGTGCTCGTGGGGATCAACCTCCTGCGCGAGGGCCTCGATCTGCCCGAGGTGGCGCTGGTGGCGATCCTGGACGCGGACAAGGAAGGCTTCCTGCGCTCGACGACCTCCCTGATCCAGACCTGCGGCCGCGCGGCGCGGAATGCGCAGGGGCGCGTGATCATGTACGCGGACCGGGAGACCGCCTCGATGCGGGTCTGCATCGACGAGGTCCAGCGACGCCGCGTCCTGCAGGAGGCCTACAACGCCGAGCGCGGAATCGTCCCGGAGACGATCATCAAGCCCGTGCGCGACGGCATCGAGGCCATGTACGAGATGGACTACACGGAGGTCGCCGCCGTGCCCGCGGGCGGCGCCTCGAAGGTCGCGGAAGACCCCGCCGCGAGCTGGGACACGGCGCGCCTGCGAGCCGAGATCGAGAAGCTGCGGGCCGACATGCTGCGTGCCGCGGGGGAGCTGGCCTTCGAGGAGGCGGCCAAGGCGCGCGACCGCCTGCGGGAGCTCGAGGCCCTCGAGCTGGGGCGTTGAGCGAGCCGCGCTGGTCCCTGGAGGGCGTCCCCCGGCGTCCGGGCGTCTATCTCTTCCGCGACGGAGGAGGGAAGGTGCTCTACGTCGGCAAGGCCCGCGACCTGCGCGCGCGCCTCGCCAGCTACCGCCGGCCGGGGGGGGACGGGCGCCTGCAGCTGCCCTTCCTCGAGCGCGACGCGCGGGAGGTCGAGACGATCGTCACGCGCACCGAGGCCGAGGCGCTCTTGCTCGAGGACGCCCTCATCAAGCAGCACAAGCCGCCGCACAACGTGCGCCTCAAGGACGACAAGTCCTTCCTCATGCTGCGCCTCGACAAGGACGAGCGCTTCCCGCGCCTGAAGCTCGTGCGGGCCCACAGCCCGCGCGCCGGCAAGGCCGGGGGACGCTCGCGCTTCTTCGGCCCCTACGCGTCGGCCGGCGCCATCCGCCGCACCCTGTCGGACCTGCACCGCCTCGTGCCCTTGCGCGACTGCCCCGACTCGGTCCTCGAGAACCGCAGCCGCCCGTGCCTGAAGTTCCAGCTCGGCCTCTGCTGCGCCCCCTGCGTGGACGAGGTCGACGAGGCTCGCTACGCCGAGCTCGTCGAGCGCGCCGTGCGCGTCCTCTCGGGGGAGACGGAGGAGCTCGAGCAGGACCTCGAGGCGCGCATGCGCGAGGCCTCCGAGCGCCAGGAGTACGAGCGCGCCGCGGCCTGGCGCGACCGCCTGCGCGCTCTGCGCCGGACCGTCGAGGGGCAGGGCGTGCGCCCGCGGGACAAGGTCGAGCGCGATGTCCTCGGCCTGGCGCGGGTGGGGGACGAGGCGGTCGTGCACCGGCTGGCCTTCCGCTCCGGCCGGCTGAGCGAGAGCCGCTCGCACCGCTTCCGCTCCGAGCTCCCGGACGAGGAGCTCCTGCACAACGTCCTGACCGCTCTCTACGCCGGCGGTCGCCGCGAGGTGCCCACGGAGATCGTCGTGCCCGCGCCGGCGGCCGACGAGGAGCTTCTGAGCGACTCCCTCGGTGGCGGCGTGCGGCTCGTGAGGCCCTCCGGCGGAGAGCGCGCGCGCATGCTGGGGATCGCCGGTGAGAACGCGCGCACGACCCTGGCTAGGCTGATGAAGGAGGAGGAGACGGGGGCCTCCCTCGTGCGCGACGTCCAGCGCCTGCTCGACCTCGATCAGCCGCCGGAGGTGATCGACTGCTTCGACGTCTCGAACCTCCAGGGCCGTCATGTCGTGGCGAGCCGTGTGCGCTTCCGCCGCGGACTGGCGGACCGCGCCGGCTACCGGCGCTTCAAGGTGCGCGAGGTCGAGGGGCAGGACGACTTCGCCTCGATGCGCGAGGTCGTGCGCCGCAGCCTGCGGCGCGGCCTCGACGAAGACGACCTGCCGGATCTCGTCGTGATCGACGGGGGCCGGGCCCAGCTCGACTCGGCCCTCGAGGCCCGCGAGGAGGCGGGGGCCTGGGACGTGGCCTTCGTCGCCCTGGCCAAGGCCCGCACCGAGCGCAAGGTGGGCGGCAAGCGCAAGCAGGCCAGCGAGGAGCGCCTCTTCCTGCCCGGCGCCCTCGAGCCCCTCGAGCTCGAGCGCAACAGCGCCGTGCGCCACCTCTTCGAGCGCATCCGCGACGAAGCGCACCGCTTCGCGATCACCTACCACCGCAAGGAGCGCGGCAAGATCCGCTCCCAGCTCGACTCGATCCCCGGCGTCGGCGACGTCAAGCGCAAGGCCCTGCTGCGCCGCTTCGGGAGCGTCGCCGGCCTGCGCCAGGCCAGCGTGGAGGAGATGGCCGCCGTGCCCGGCATCGGCGCGCGCCTGGCGCAGGTCATCCGCGAGGCCCTGGCGAAGGACTGAGGATCGCCCGGGGGGCGTGATAAGCTCGACGCGATGCGAGCCCCCGACTCCCTCCTCGTCCTGCGCGTCCTCTGCGGTTTGTGCGCGGGGGCCGGCTTCATCGCCTGGATCGGGGTGGCGTGGAAGATCGTCACCGACCTCGACAGCGTGACGCCGCAGAGCGAGGAAGGAGGGAGCACCCTCACGTGGGCCTTGAGCAGCACCCTCCTGCTGATCTTCGGGATGATCATCTTCCACCTGGTCGCGCACACGGCCGAGGAAGAGGAGAGCGAGGAGTCCGGGTCCCGCTGAAAGGATCCCCGTCGCGGGTCTCTCCTCAGCCGCGGGGGTGGTAGAGCCGGTGCAGGCTGCGCAGCTCGTCGCCGTCGAGGTGGGTGTAGACCTCGGTCGTGCGGATCGAGGCGTGGCCGAGCATCTCCTGCACCGCGCGCAGGTCCGCGCCCCCCGAGAGCAGGTGGGTGGCGAAGGAGTGGCGCAGGGTGTGGGGGGAGATCGCCGGGTCGAGGCCGGCGCGCAGGGCCGCGGCCTTGACCCGACGCCAGGCGTTGGTGCGGTCGAGGGGCCGGCCGCGCGCGCTGAGGAAGACTTCGGGCCGCGAGGGGGCCGCCGGGAGCTCGAGCCGCCCGCCCTCGATCCAGGCGCGCAGAGCGTCGCGCGCGCGCTCGCCCATGGGCACGAGGCGGGTCTTCGAGCCCTTCCCCGTCAGGCGCAGGACCCGCAGGGAAGGCTCGAGGGCGTCGGTGCGCAGGCCGACGGCCTCCGCCACCCGGGCGCCGCAGGCGTAGAGCACCTCGAGCAGCGCGCGGTCGCGCTGGTCCCGCCAGCTCGGGCCGTCGGGGGCGGCGAGCAGGCGCTCGACCTGCTCGACGGTCAGCGCGTGGGGCAGGGCCTTGGCGAGCACCGGCGAGGGCAGGAGCTGCGTCGGGTCGCGGGGGCAGAAGCGCTCCAGGACGAGGTGCGCCATCAGGAGCCGGATCGAGGTCAGGTCCTGGGACAGGGTCGCCTCGGCGAGGCCTTCGCGGCGGCGGTCCGAGAGGTAGTCCACGACGATCTGGGCGTCGATCGCGGTCCATTCCTCCAGGCCGCGGCGCGAGGCCCAGCTCAAGAAGCGGTCGAGGCTCCCGCCGTAGGCCCGCAGCGTGTTGCGCGATAGGCCGGCCTCGACCCGCAAGGCCTGCAGGAAGTCCTCCAGGCCCTCGGCGAATCCCGGGTGGACCCCGGGCGGCTGCGGGTCCCCGTCCACGACGCGATTGCAGGGCGCCGCGCCGGCCCGCGCAAGGGCCGTGCGCCTTCTTGTGAGCCCTCCGGAGCCCCCCTATACTCCCGCCGCCCTGTGGCCGCCCGCGGCCGCGCCAGGGCGAGGGAGACAGCGGTCCCGCGTGGACCGAGGCAGCGCAAGAGAGTCGACAATGCCCGGCAAGAAGCTATCGGCGAAGGACTTGGAGCACTTCGAGGGTCAGCTGAGGATGATGCTCAATGTGCTCCAGGGCGACATGCAGCACCTGGCCAACGAGGCCCTCGGGGACGGCCAGCGGCCGGACCTGCAGGGCGACGAGGGGGACGGCTACGCCGCCGAGTTCAGCCTCGAGCTCCTGCAACGAGACGAGGAGGCGGCGCAGGACGTCATCGAAGCCCTCGAGCGCCTTCGGAACGGCAGCTTCGGACGCTGCACCGAGTGCGACCTGTGGGTGACGAAGGACCGGCTGCGAGCCATGCCCCACGCTCGGCGATGCATCGACTGCCAGCGCGCAGCTGAGGCGGCGGGGCCCTGACTGCTCCCGCCGGCCAGCCGCCCGCGCACTCGCCGTCCGCGGTCACTCCGGGCGCGACCCCGGAAGCGAGCTCCGCCGCTGCGCCGGCGGGGGAGCGGCCGGACCTGGCCCTGGTCCTGCGGCGCTTCGTGGTCGTGGGCGCCCTGATCGCCCTCGACCTTTGGAGCAAGGCGGCGGTCTTCCGCTGGCTGACGGAGAACGAGCACGAGCTCGTGCGCGACGCCTGCGGTCACTACCGCCACCACGTGCTGGGGGAGGGCGTGGGCTGGCTGACCTTCATGAAGATCGAGAACCCCGGGGCGGCCTTCGGGAAGTTCGCCAATTCCCCCCACATCCTGGTCGGCCTGCGCGTGGCGGCCGTGCTCGGGCTGGGGTGGATGATCGCCCGGGCGCGCAAGGGCACGCCCTGGTTCACCGCCGCTCTGCTGCTCGTCCTCGCCGGGGCCCTCGGGAACCTCTACGACAACCTGTTCCTGCCGGCGGCCGACGGGCACCCCTACGGCAAGGTGCGCGACTTCATCGACGTCTACTTCGGCGTCTGGGACTGGCACTTCCCGACCTTCAACGTGGCGGACTCCTGCATCACCGTCGGCGCCGTCGTGCTCCTCATCGGCTCCCTCCTCGGGGGCGACCGGGATGCGTCGGAGAGCGAGCCGGAGAAGCGCGAGGACGCGGGCGCTTCGGGGAGCTGACGTCGGAGTCGCCGGCGCCGCCCCGCGGCCCGCGGGAGGGGGGCGCGGGGGCCGGAATTCCCCCGCGGAGGCACATTGCCCGGGGGAGGGAGGTGGTCTAGTTTGAGGCGACCGTGGACCTCTCCACCTCCCTGGGACCGCTGCGCCTGAAGAATCCGATCCTGTCGGCTTCCGGTTGCTTCGGCCACGGCCTCGAGATGGAGCCCTTCGTGCCCCCCGAGCGGCTCGGCGCCTGGGTCAGCAAGACGGTCACCCTCGCGCCGCGCCCCGGCAACGCCGCGCCGCGCATCCACGAGACCGAGGCCGGCTTCCTCAACTCGATCGGGCTCGAGAATCGCGGCGTCGAGGACTACCTCGAGCGCGTCCTGCCGACCCTCGAGGGCGTGGACGCGGTGATCGTGACCAACATCGGCGGAGAGAGTCCCGAGGCCTTCTGGCAGGTCGCCGAGCGGCTGGCGGACCAAGAGCGCATCGACGCCTTCGAGGTCAACCTCTCCTGCCCCAACGTCGACCAGGGGCGCCTGCCCTTCGCGACCGACCCGCCCGTAGCCGAGTCCATCCTCACCGGCCTGAGGCAGGTGACCGACAAGCCGCTCTTCGCGAAGCTCTCGCCCAACGTCTCGCGCATCGCCGACATGGCCCGGGCGGTGGAGGCGGGCGGCGCGGACGGGATCACGGCGGTCAACACCCTGCTCGGGATGCGCGTGGACTGGCGGCGAGGGGAGCCGGTGCTCGCGACCGGGGCCGGCGGCTATTCGGGCGTGGGCGTCAAGCCCGTGGCGCTGCGCTGCGCCTGGGAGTGCGTGCGCGCGGTCTCGATCCCCGTCATCGGCTGCGGCGGCATCGCGACGGCGGAGGACGTGCTCGAGTTCCTGGCGGTCGGCTGCCGCGCGGTGCAGGTGGGGACGGCTTGCTTCAGCGACCCCGGCCTGCTCGACCGGCTGCCCGCCGAGCTCGAGGCCTGTCTCGCGGAGGCCGGCCTCGACTCCCTCGAGTCGGTCATCGGCCGCGTGGGCCGCAGCTGCACCCACGTCTGAGGAGCAGGCGGAGCCGAGGAGATCCAGAGACGTGCGCCTCGACGAGCTGACCCCCGCCCACGTCCGCCTGGCGGTCGCCGCCTACATGGAGTGCGCCTGGCCCGACCCCGAGAAGGCCAACCCCTGGTTCGACCCGGCGGCCCTCGAGGGCATCAACACGATGGAGGAGCTCTTCGGGCTCTTCACCTGCTCCAGCGACCAGAAGGACGGCCCGGCCAGCAAGTGCTACTCCCTGCGCTTGGGGAACGCCTCCTACCCCTTCATGAAGTTCGTGCTCCAGGAGTACCTCGTGGATCACGAGTACTTCTTCTCGGTCGACACGCACGACGACCTGGGGATCCCCCCCGAGAGCCCGGACTACCCCGCCTGGGTCGAGCTGCGGGAGAGGAATCGCGTGCTGAAGCGCGAGATCGAGTCCCGCTGGCAGGAGCTGGGCCTGCCCACCAGCGAGGCCCTGCGCGAGCTCGCGGAGGACCTGGCCCAGGTCGAGGGCAGCGGGACCGAGCGCGGCCGGCTGCTGGTCGTCGACGACGAGCGTGGGGTGGCCCAGGGGCTGGACGCCCTGCTGACGGCCCGGGGCTACAACGTGGAGTGCGCCTACGACGGGCAGCAGGTGCTCGACCGCCTGGCCACCGATCCCCTGCCGGACCTGGTGCTCCTGGACTACTCCATGCCCGAGCTGGACGGCGAGGAGGTCCTCGACCGCATGCGGGCGTCGGAGCGCCTCAAGGACGTGCCCGTCCTGCTCGTGACCGCCTCGAACATCGACCTGGGGCGCATGAAGCGCATCAGCGGCCTGCTGCGCAAGCCCTACCCCCGGCAGCTCCTCTTCGCGATGATCGAGCCGCTCCTGACGCACGCGGGCGGGAACTCCCAGGGCTCCGGCGGGGGAGGGACGCCTTGAGGCCGAGGGGCGCCCTCGCCGGGAGCCGAGCGATTCAACCCGGAAGGGCCTCCCGACCGACAGGGGGCTTCTGACGAGGACAGGGACCTTTCTACCAAGAAAGGTCAGGGACGCCTTTTCGCGCCGCGGCCGGTTCGTGAGAATGCCGGGCTTCGGGATCCGGCCTCCGGCGGAGGGGCCCGGCGGCCACGGCGAGCTCAGGAAGACGCAAGCAGCGAGAGCAGACGGCGACGATGGATTGGGACTCAGTATCTGACAGGCTGGGGGACTTCGGGGAGAAGACCGGGCGCTTCCTCAAGGGGGTCTTCGGCTCGCGCAACGAGCGCGTGGTGCGCACCCTCCACCCCCAGGTCGAGGCGATCAACGCCCTCGAGTCCTGGACCGAGGGCCTCAGCCACGAAGAGTGCCTGGCGAAGACGGACGAGCTGCGCAAGGCAGTCCAGTCCGGCGAGAAGGAGCTCGACGACGTCCTGCCCGAGGCCTTCGCCCTCGTTCGCGAGGCCTCCAAGCGCACCCTGGGCCTGCGCCCCTACGACGTCCAGCTGGTGGGCGGCATCGTCCTCCACCAAGGCGCCATCGCCGAGATGATGACGGGCGAGGGCAAGACCCTGGTCGCGACCCTGGCCCTCTACCTCAACGCCCTGAGCGGCAAGCCCTGCTACCTGGTCACGGTCAACGACTACCTGGCCCGCCGGGACGCGGCCTGGATGGCGCCGATCTTCGAGTACCTCGGGCTGACCGTCGGCGCGATCCAGTCGGACATGGGCCCCTGGGACCGCCAGCCCATCTACGCCCGGGACATCGTCTACGGCACGAACAACGAATTCGGCTTCGACTACCTGCGCGACAACATGAAGACGCGGGTGGAGGAGCAAGTGCAGAAGGTCCTCAACTTCGCGATCGTGGACGAGGTCGACTCGATCCTGATCGACGAGGCGCGGACGCCCCTGATCATCTCGGGACCCGCGGAGGAGGGCAGCGACAAGTACAAGCTGGCCGACAAGATCGCGCGCTCCCTGGAACCCGAAGAGCACTACGAGGTCAAGGAGAAGGAGCGCGGAGCGCACCTGCTCGAGGCGGGCATCCTCGTGGCCCAGGAGATGGTCGGCGTCGACTCCTTCTACACGCCCGGCAACGAGGAGTGGCCGCACTACATCGAGAACGCACTGCGGGCCCACAGCCTCTACACGAAGGACAAGGAGTACGTGGTCGAGGACGGGGAGGACGGCCCGGAGGTTGTCATCGTCGACGAGTTCACGGGCCGCAAGATGAGCGGTCGGCGCTGGTCGGACGGCCTGCACCAGGCGGTCGAGGTCAAGGAGGGCCTGACTCCGCGCCAGGAGAACCAGACCCTGGCCACGATCACCTACCAGAACTACTTCCGGATGTTCGAGAAGCTCTCGGGCATGACCGGCACCGCGATCACCGAGGCGGGCGAGTTCCACAAGATCTACGACCTGGACGTCGTCTCGATCCCGACCAACCTGCCAATCGCCCGCGACGACGCCAACGACCTCGTCTACCGGACCACGCGTGAGAAGTGGAACGCGATCGCGGACGAGATCCAGCGCATGCACGAGAAGGGCCAGCCCATGCTCGTCGGCACGACCTCCGTCGAGAAGTCCGAGCACCTCTCGGGCCTGCTCGGCGAGCGGAAGATCGAGCACGCCGTGCTCAACGCGAAGGTCGGCCACTGGGAGCGCGAGGCGAACATCGTCGCCCGCGCGGGCGAGCGCGGCGCGGTGACGGTGGCCACGAACATGGCCGGCCGCGGCACGGACATCAAGCTGGGCGGCAACTTCGAGTACCGCCTGGGCAGGGCCCTCGAGGAGAAGGGGCTCCAGGAGGGCGACGAGGAGCACTTCGCCCAGATCGACGCGATCCGCGAAGAGGTGCGCGCGCGCTGCGAGAAGGACGAGCAGGAGGTCCTGGGCCTCGGCGGCCTCTACGTGCTCGGCACCGAGCGCCACGAGTCGCGGCGCATCGACAACCAGCTGCGCGGCCGCTCCGGCCGCCAGGGCAACTCCGGCGTCTCGCGCTTCTTCCTCTCGCTGGAAGACGACTTGATGCGCATCTTCTACCGCGACTGGGTCACCCGGGCGATGGAGAAGCTGGGCATGACCGAGGGCCAGGAGATCGAGTCCGGGATGGTCACGCGCGCCATCGCCAAGGCGCAGAAGAAGGTCGAGGACCGCAACTTCGAGATCCGCAAGAACCTCCTCGAGTACGACGAGGTGATGGATCAGCAGCGCAAGGAGGTCTACGGCACCCGGCAGGACGTCCTCGAGGGCGTCGAGCTGAAGGAGAAGGTGCTGATGATGATCGAGCGCGCCGCCGAGCGCGCCCAGCAGATGTTCGCGGAAGACGCCCAGGGCTTCCAGAACTGGATGATGCGCACCTTCGGCATCGAGTTCGACGAGTCGAAGGCCGTGGCGGTGACCGAGCACGGCGGAGTCCTCGAGCCGGCCCTCGAGGCGATCGAGGCGCTCTACGTCGAGCGCGAGGAGGCCGTGGGCGAGGAGCTCATGCGCCGCATCGAGGAGTACGTCCTGCTCAACGCGATCGACACGCGCTGGAAGGACCACCTCAAGGCGATCGACGCCCTCAAGGCGGGCATTGGCCTGCGCGGCTACGGGCAGGTCGACCCGAAGATGGAGTACAAGAAGGAGGGCTTCCAGCTCTTCGGCAAGCTCTACGAGGCGATCGAGGACGAGGTCGCGAGCATCGTGCTCCGGATCCGCGCCAAGGGCGAGGACCAGGGGCAGGCCCAGGCCCCCGAGGCCCGCGCCCAGCCCGGCGCCGACGCCGCTGCCCGGGCCGCGGCCCGCGCGCACCTCGAGAGCCAGCAGAAGGCCGGCGCCGCGGCGGGCGGTCCGCCTCCAGCGCGGGTGACGCCGGTCTCGAAGCGCCTGGCCGAGCGCTTCCAGGCGGAGTACGAGCGCAGCGGTGAGCTCCCGCTGCCCGAACCCCCCTCGGCCGAGGAGGTCAAGAAGCGCCAGATGGCGATGCGTAGCCTCCAGAGCCAGCAGCAGGCCAGCCTGCGGGCCGAGCAGCAGCGGCGCGCGCAGGAGGCCGCCCGCCAGCAAGCCGAGACGGCCGCCCTCACTAAGCAGATGCAGGCCACCGGCCGCAACGATCCCTGCCCGTGCGGGAGCGGCAAGAAGTTCAAGAAGTGCCACGGCAAGGCGGCGTCCTGAGGGGCGCCGCGGCCGCGGAGGTCACCTGGCCCTCCTCGGGGGGTAGGGCGGGCCCCGAGACGATGGACGCTCCTCCGCCCCCGCCGATCCGTGCCGACCCCAACCCCGGGCTCCGACGCTCGGTGTTGCACGCCTTCTACGGCGCGGTCTGGTGGGTCGCGATCGTCCTCGGGAGCGTGTGGTGGCTCTCGCGCTCCCTCTGGGACCGCCCCTTCCGGCGCATGGTGCGCGGTCGCCTGGGCTTCGACCTGCCGCGGCCGCCGGCCCCGGGCGAGCGCCGGCGGGTCCTGATCCACGGCGTCTCGGTGGGGGAGGTCAAGGCGGCCCGTGACCTCGTCGCGCGCCTCGAGGATCGCCGGCCGGACCTCGAGGTCCTGATCAGCACCGTGACCGACACTGGCTTCGAGGTCGCCCGCGAGCTCTTCAGCGGCCACCGCGTCGTGCGCTTCCCGGTGGAGCCTGGCTTCATCGTGCGCCGCTTCCTGCGCCGCGTGCGTCCCGAAGCGGTGATCCTGATCGAGCTGGAGATCTGGCCCAACTTCCTGCGCGCCTGCAACGTCCACGGCGTGCCCGTGGCGGTGGTGAACGGGCGCATCACCGAGCGCAGCTATCGGAGCTATCGCCACTTTCGGAACCTGTTGCCGCAGTTCAACCGCATCAGCCTCTACTGCGTGCAGGTTGAGGAGTACGGCCGACGCTTCGAGCGGCTCTCGGGCAACCGCGAGCGCATCCTCGTCACGGGCAACGTCAAGTGGGACAGCCTGGCCGAAGGGCGTGTCGAGGCGGGGGAGGAGCTGCGCCGATTGCTGGGCGGGGCGCCCGGGCAGGTCGTGGTCACGGCCGGGAGCACGCACGACGACGAGGAGCTGCGTATCGCCCGGGCCTGGCGCGAGAGCTTCGCGGCGACGCGCCTGATCCTCGTGCCGCGCCACCCCAACCGGGCGGCGGAGGTCGCCGCGGCCCTCGAGCGGGAGGGCTTCGCGCCCCAGCGCCTGAGCGAGCTGCGCGCCGGGGCGGAGGCCGACCCCGGACGCCCCGCGATCGTCGACACCATCGGCGAGCTCGAGCGGGTCTACGGCCTCTCGGATCTCGTCTTCGTCGGCGGGAGTCTCGTGCCCCACGGGGGGCAGAACATGCTCGAGCCCGCCTCGCAGGGGCTGCCGGTCGTCTACGGCCCTCACGTCGCGAACTTCGCCCTCGAGGCCCGGCTGCTGGAGGAGGCGGGGGCCGCCCGGCGGCTGGTGCGTCCGTCGGAGCTGGGCGCGGTCATGTCCGAGCTCCTGGGGGCCGCGGAGCGGCGCGCGGCCATGGCCGCGGCGGGCCTCGAGGTGGCCCGCGCCCAGCGCGGCGCGACGGAGCGCACGCTCGCCGCGCTCCTCGAGCGTTGCCTTCCGGAGGCCGCAGACCGGAGAGGCGCCGGCGCGAGCGTGGGGATCGGCTGAGGGGCCCCGGAGCGCGGAGAACCCCGCCCCGGGCTCGACGGATCCCGGGGAGGGGACCTATGCTGTGCGGTCTCCCTCGACCCACTCGGGCTCGCCCGGAAGCCGTCCGATAGGACCTCCGGGGCGGGCCCGCGACGCGCGAGGGCCACCCCCCCCCGATCCGACGCACCCCCCCGCGCAGCCCCAAGACGCCGCAAACCCATGGTCCGACGCTTCTTCACCTCCGAGTCCGTCTCGATGGGTCACCCCGACAAGGTGGCCGACCAGATCTCGGACTCGATCCTCGACGCCCTCCTGGCCCAGGACCCCGAGAGCCGCGTCGCCTGCGAGACGATGATCACCACCGGCGTCGCGGTCGTGGCGGGGGAGATCACCACCGAGGCCACGATCGACTACCAGACGATCGTGCGCGACGCGATCCGGCGCATCGGCTACACCGACGACGCCTTCGGGATCAACGGCGACACCTGCGCCGTGATGGTCACCCTGGATCGCCAGTCCCCCGACATCAGCCAGGGCGTGACCGCCGGCGAGGGCCTGCACGAGGAGCAGGGCGCGGGCGACCAGGGCCTGATGTTCGGCTACGCCTGCAACGAGACGCCGGGCCTGATGCCCTTCCCGATCCACTACTCCCACCGCCTGGTGGAGAAGCTCGCCGAGCTGCGCCAGAGCGGGGCGATGCCCTGGTTGCGACCCGACAGCAAGAGTCAGGTCACGGTCGAGTACGAGGACGACAAGCCGGTGCGCGTGCACACGGTCGTCATCTCCACCCAGCACGACGAGTCGGTCAACGGCAAGACGACCGAGGCGGAGGTCCTCGAGGAGATCCGCCGCGAGGTGATCGAGAAGTGCGTGCGCGAGGTGATCCCCGCGGAGTTCCTCGACGCCGACACCATCTTCCACATCAACCCCACCGGCCGCTTCGTCATCGGCGGGCCCCACGGGGACTGCGGCCTGACCGGGCGCAAGATCATCGTCGACACCTACGGCGGCATGGGCCGCCACGGTGGCGGCGCCTTCTCGGGCAAGGACCCCTCGAAGGTCGACCGCTCGGCCGCCTATGCCGCGCGCTGGGTCGCCAAGAACGTCGTCGCCGCGGGCCTGGCGGATCGCTGCGAGGTGCAGCTCTCCTACGCCATCGGCGTCGCCGAGCCCCTCTCCCTGCGGGTCGACACCTTCGGCACCGGCAAGGTCTCCGACGACGTGCTCGACAAGGCGGTGGGCGAGGTCTTCGACCTGCGGCCCGCGGCCATCCTGAAGGAGCTCGACCTCAAGCGCCCGATCTACACGCAGACGTCCTACCACGGCCACTTCGGCCGGGAGGAGTTCCCCTGGGAGCAGGCCTCCCGCACGGCGGAGCTGACGAGCGCCGTCGGGGTGCACGCCGGCTAGCCCGGCCGCCCCGCGAGGGGTGGAAGCGCACAGGCCGCGGCTCCTCCTCGGGCGGGGAGCCGCGGCCTGCTGCGTGGAGGCGGGTGCGGTGTGCGCTTTCGTCCATCCTCGGCAGCCGTTCGTGACCGGAGAGGGCTCGCAGGTGACTCCCCGGCGCCACCCTGGTAGAACCGGGGCCGCGCGTCCGGATCCCCACGAGCCGTTCCGCGCCACCCCGAGCCCGCACTCGACCCGCCCATGACTCCTCAGCCGTCCTCCTTCCAGAGGCCCTCCCGCGCGAGCCGGGTGGCCCGCGCCGCGGGCTTCACCCTGATCGAGCTCCTGGCCGTGATCCTGATCATCGGGATCCTGGCCACCTTCCTCTTGCCGAAGATCCCCGAAGCCATCGACCAGGCCCGGGTGACGAGCTGCCAGAAGAACCTGACCGAGATCTACAAGGGGCTCCTGCAGTACCAGACGAAGTTCGGGCGCCTGCCCAAGCGCGAGAACTCGGGTGTGCGCTTCTTCGCCATTCTGATCGCCAGCGAGACCTGGGAGAACACCCCGACCAGCGCGATCAAGCTCACCTGCCCCGGGGTCGACGTCGGCGCCTTGACGATCGGCGACATCCCGGAGGAGGAGTGGTTCTACGACCTGGAGCTGATCGACGGCAGCTACTCGGCCTACGCCGGCCGCGACACCCTGAGCCACCCGCTCAAGAAGCTGAGCGGCAAGGACGTCCTCATCGCCGACGACAACGACGGGGGCATGAACCACGCCTCGACGACCAACGTCCTCTACGGCGACGGCGCCGTGCGCGGGGTCGAGCTCTTCACGATGCGCGAGGAAGGCGTCATCGACCAGGAGCAGGACATCCTCTACGTCGGGCCGGACTCGCCCGTGGAGGAGCTGCAGGTCCTGAGCCTGGACTGAATCGACTGAGCCCGGCCTGAATCTAGCCGGCGATCGAGCCGCGGCCCGCGCGCCTTTTCCCTGGCGCGCGGGCCGCGGCTTTCCCATGCTCACGCGCCGCGAGGCCTCCGCGGCCCGATCCCCATGAGCCCCAGCGCCGTCCTCCGCGCCCTCCGACCCCACCAGTGGGTCAAGAACGTCTTCGTCCTGGCCGCCCTCGTCTTCGCCGGGGGCGAGGGGCATACGATCGGGACCTTCGAGGTCTTGGCCACCTGCCTGGCGATCGGGGCCCTCTGTCTGGGCTCCTCGACGATCTACCTGGTCAACGACATCCTCGACGTCGAGAGCGACCGCCAGCACCCCGAGAAGTGCAAGCGCCCGATCGCCGCCGGGGAGCTCGCGATCCCCGCCGCCTGGGCGACCTCGGTGGCCTGCCTCGTGGGCTCGATCTCCCTGGCGATCGCTGCCGGCGGCGAGCCGATCGGCGTCGTCTGGGTCGTCGTGGCCTACGTCGCGATGAACTTCGCCTACAGCGCGAAGCTCAAGCACGTCGTGCTCGTGGACGCCTTCTGCATCGCGGCGGGCTTCCTCTTGCGGGTGCAGGCCGGGGCCTTGGCCATCGGGGTGCCGGTCTCCCACTGGCTCTTCCTCTGCACGCTGTTCCTGTCGCTCTTCCTGGCGCTGTGCAAGCGCAAGGCGGAGACGGACCTGCTCGGGGACGACGCCGGGGCGCACCGCAAGATCCTGCAGGAGTACAACGGCGCCTTCCTGGACCAGATGCAGACCCTGCTCGCGGCCTGCACGATCGTCGCCTACACGATGTACACCGTCTCCGAGGAGACGACGAAGAAGTTCGGCGAGGACCACATCCTGGTCTGGACGGTGCCATTCGTGGTCTTCGGGCTGGGGCGCTACCTGCTGCTCGTCCAGACCCAGCGCGGCGGCGGGAGCCCGACGCGCATCCTGCTCGGCGGGGACCTGACCTTCCTGCTCAACGGGCTGGGGTGGCTGATCGTCGTGATCCTGTCGATCTACAAGCCCTTCAGCTGAGCGGGGCGCGGCGCAGGGTGGGGGCCAGCGGCGGTTGACCCCTCGCGCGGGCTGGGCGTACCCTGGTTCGCCCCCTTCTCGACCCTCGTCCCCCCCCAGAAGCCGTAGAGACGCCGGAGGAGCCCCCTTGCAACTCAGTCACCGCATGTCCCAGCTGGGCACCGAGACCGCCTTCGAGGTCCTGGCCAAGGCCAAGGCGCTCGAGGCCCAGGGCAAGGACATCGTCCACCTGCACATCGGCGCGCCGGACTTTCGCACGCCGGAGAACATCGTCGAGGCGGGGCGCAAGGCCCTGGCGGACGGCTACCACGCCTACACGCCCGCCAAGGGCATCCCCGAGCTGCGCGAAGCGGTCTGCGAGGACATCGCCAAGTACCGCCAGGTCGAGGTGCACCCCGACAACGTGGTGATCGTCCCCGGCGGGAAGCCGACGATGTTCTTCGCGATCCTGATGTTCGGGGAGCCGGGGGCCGAGATCCTCTATCCGAACCCGGGCTTCCCGATCTACGAGTCGGTGATCAAGTACTCGGGGGCGACTCCGGTCCCGATCGAGCTCGAGGAGGAGAACGGCTTCTCCTTCAGCGCCGAAAAGGTCCTGGCCAAGATCAACCCCAAGACGCGCCTCCTGATCCTGAACACCCCGGCCAACCCGACCGGCGGGGTCGTGCCGCGCGCGGAGCTCGAGGCCCTCGCGAAGGGGCTCGAGGCGCACCCGAACGTCTTCGTGCTGGCGGACGAGATCTACTCGCGGCTCCTCTACGACGGGGAGGAGCACGTCTCCTTCCTGCAGTTCGAAGCCCTGCGCGAGCGCACGATCTTGCTCGACGGCTGGAGCAAGACCTACGCCATGACCGGCTGGCGCCTGGGCTACGGCGTCTGGCCCGCGCAGCTCGTGGCCCACGCCGAGCGGCTGCAGATCAACTCGAACTCCTGCACGAACGCGGCCACCCAGGTGGCCGGGATCGAGGCCCTGCGCGGCCCCCAGGAGACGGTCGAGCGCATGCGCTCCGCCTTCGACGAGCGGCGCAAGATCATCGTCGAGGAGCTGAACAAGATCCCCGGCTTCCGCTGCACCATGCCCAAGGGAGCCTTCTACGCCTTCCCGAACACCAGCGGCACGGGCGTCTCCTCGCGCGAGCTCGAGGAGCGCTTCCTGAACGACGCCGGCGTGGCGTCCATCTCGGGGACGAGCTTCGGGCACCTGGGCGAGGGCTACGTGCGCTTCAGCTACGCCAACAGCATCGAGAACATCCGCGAGGGCCTGCGCCGCGTGCGCGAGTGCCTCCAACCCGCGTGAGCGACTTCCGGAGCGACACGGTCACGCGGCCCAGCCCCGCCATGCGCGAGGCGATGGCCGCGGCCGAGGTCGGCGACGACGTCCTCGACGGCGACCCGACGGTCGAGGCCCTGCAGGAGCGGGCGGCCGAGTGGCTCGGCAAGGAGCGCGCGCTCTTCGTGCCCTCGGGCACCATGGCCAACCAGGTGGCCCTCGGGGCCTGGACCGCGCCCGGGGACGAGCTGATCGCGGAGGCGGGGGCTCACGTCCTGAACTTCGAAGGGGGCGCGGCGGGCTTCTTGCATGGGCTGCAGACGCGCACCCTCGCGGGCGTGGGCGGAGCCCTCGATCCCGAGGCCGTGAAGGCCGCCCTCCAGCCGAGCTCCGTGCACTGTCCCCGCACGGCCCTCGTCTGCAGCGAACAGACCCACATGAGCTCGGGCGGCCGCGTCGTTCCCCTCGAGGCGCTGCAGGCCTTGCACCAGGTCGCCTACGCGGCCCGGGTGCCGGTCCACCTCGACGGCGCTCGCCTCGCGAACGCGGTGCTGGCCTCGGGCGTCCCGGCGCGCGAGTGGTGCGCCACGGCGGACTCGGTCTCCCTCTGCTTCTCGAAGGGCCTCGGCGCGCCGGTGGGCTCGGTGATCGCCGGCGACGCGGACTTCTGCGAGCGCGCCCTGCGGGTGCGCAAGCGCCTCGGCGGCTGGATGCGCCAGGCCGGGATCCTGGCCGCGGCCGCCGCGCTGGCGCTCGAGGAGAACGTCGAGCGCCTGGCGGAGGACCACGCCCTGGCCCGGAAGCTGGCGGAGAAGCTCGACGCCTTCGACGACCTCTCCTGCCCGCCGGAACGGGTCGAGACGAACCTCGTGCTCGTCGAGGTGGGGAGCTCGCGCCTCGACGCCGCCCAGCTCGGCGAGGAGCTCGCCGAGCGCGGCGTGCGCGTCCTGCCCCTGGGCGAACGCGTGCTGCGCTTCGTGACCCACATGGACGTGGGGGAGGAGGATCTCGCTCGGCTCGACGCCGCCCTGCTCGAGATCCTCGGCTAGACTCCCCGCCCCGCCACCCGCCGCCGCCCAGCCCCCGCGCCACCCCCGATGGGAGTCTTCAAGGCCTACGACATCCGCGGTCTCGTGCCCTCCGAGCTCGACGCCGCCCTCGCCCGCAAGATCGGCTTCCACTTCGCCCGGCTGCTGGAGGCGCGCCGCCTCGTCGTGGGGCGCGACGCCCGCGTGCACTCTCCGGAGATGGCCGCGGCGGTGATCGACGGCATGCGCGCCGCGGGGGCCGACGTGACGGACATCGGGCTGGCCTCGACGCCCATGACCTACTACGCGATCGGCTCGCGCGATTGCGACGGGGGCCTGGTGGTCACCGCCAGCCACAACCCGGGTGAGTACAACGGCATGAAGCTCTGTGGAGCCGGGGCCACGCCGATCTCCGCGGCCAACGGGATCCTCGAACTCGAGCGCCTCTGCCAGGGCCCCGACCCGGAGCCCGTCGCCGCTCCGGGGGGAGTCGAGGAAGTCGAGTTGCTCGAGGCCTACGCCGATCACGTCGCCGGCTTCTCCTCCATGGGCGGGGCGCTGCGGGTCGCGATCGACGCCGCCAACGGCATGGCGGGCCACACCCTGCCCGCGATCCTCGAGCGGCTCTCGCGGGTCGAGGCGGCGACCATGCTGATGGAGCCCGACGGCAGCTTCCCCAACCACGAGGCGAACCCCCTCAAGGAGGAGAACCTCGACCCGGTGCGCGAGCTCGTGCGAGAGAGCGGGGCGGACTTCGGCGTGAGCTTCGACGGCGACGCGGACCGTTGCTGCTTCGTCGACGAGGCGGGCCGCACGGTCCCGGCCGACCTGATGACCGCCCTGCTCGCCCAGCCCTTCCTGGCGCGTGCGGCGGGGACGCCGGTCGTCTACGACCTGCGCTCCTCCTGGGTCGTGAAGGAGGAGATCGCCCGGGCGGGCGGCCGCCCCATCCGCGACCGCGTCGGTCACTCCTTCATCAAGGCCACCATGCGCGAGAACGGCGCGGCCTTCGGCGGCGAGCTCTCGGGGCACTTCTACTTCGGCGACAACTTCACGACCGACTCCGGTGTCCTGGCGCTGATCTCGGCCCTCAACGTCCTGAGCGCCCCGGAGTCCGGCGGCCGCAAGCTCTCGGAGCTCGTCGGCGACCTGCGCCGCTATCACGCGACGGGGGAGATCAACTTCCGCGTGGAAGACAAGGCCGCCGCCATCGAGCGCCTGAAGTCCACCTTCTCCGACGGCCGCCAGGACGAGCTCGACGGCATCACCGTGGAGTACGGGGACCTGGACGCGGACTCCTGGTGGTGGTTCAACGTGCGGCCCTCGAACACCGAGCCCTACCTGCGGCTGAACCTCGAGGCCTCCTCGGCGGAGCTGCGGGACGAGCGGCGGGACGAGCTCGTCGGCCTCCTGGGCACGCCGGAGGCCTGAAGGCCTGGCGGCGGGCTGGGTCCGTCCCACGCGGGGGCCCCGACCGGCCAGGGAGCCGGAACCCCGCTCCACCCCGCCAGTTCCCCCTGGAGGGCCCCGGCCGCCGGGACCGATAGTCTCCCATCCGACCATGTCACGCCGCCCCTTCCTCGCCGTCCTCCTGGCCCTCTTGTTGCTACCGCTCCCCGGCGCCCCCCTCCGGGCGGGCCAGGAGTCGTCCCCGGCGCGCTCCGAGGCCGAGCGCGGGCAGGCCGAGGGAGAGCGGGCGCAGGAGTCGCTGCTCAGCTGGACCGAGCTCCTGGAGCGCAACGAGCGCCTGGCCTTCACCCGACTCTCCGGGAAGGAGGCGCGGCGGGCCGCGGCCGCGGGAGAGCTGGACGAGGAGGAGCGGGCCGCGGCCGTGATGGCCGTCGGCTGCACCGAGCCCCAGCCCGTGCGCGAACGTCCCTGGCTGGAGGGCTTGGCTCGCGGCGGCAGTGAGCTCGAGCGGCGGGCCGCGGTGCTGGCCCTGGGCGAGTTCGGCGAGGGGGCGGAGGCCGTGCTCGAGGAGTTGCTCGAGGACCCCGACCCGCTGCTGCGCGGCTGCGCCCAGCTGGCGCTGCTGCGCACGGGCCGTCCCGCGGGCCGCCGGGAGGTGGAGCTCGTCGCGGCGCAGGGCGGCGAGGCGGGGCGCCAGGCGAGCGAGCTGCTCGTGCTGGTGGGTGACCCCGCCGGCTCGCGCCCGAACGAGATCGCCGAGCTCTGGCTGGACCTGCGCTGGCGCGCCGCCCGGCGCTACGGTCTGGTGGACGGCGCCTCCTGGTCGACGCGTCTGCTCGAGGGCTTGCTCGGGGACCCGCGCTTCCTCGAGGCCGTGATCCTCGGCTCGGTGGCGGACAGCACCGTGCACGGCGTGAAGGACTTCCTGCTCTCGCGCCTGGTCGAGAAGGCCGGGCCGAACGAGATGCGGGCCGCGGTCGTCTCGATGCCGGACGAGATCGCGTCGATGGTCGAGGCCGGGCTGTGGCAACCCGATCCCCGGCACTGGCAGCTCCTGCTCGAGGAGATCGACCGCCAGCACAACGAGGACGACAGCCTCGCGCTCCTGAGCCTCGCCCTCGACGTCCCGGCGGTCGAGGTGCACGCCCTGCTCCTCATCGCCCGGGCCGGCCTGCCCGAGCCCCTGCTCGGCTTGGAGGAGCAATGGCCCGACCTGAGTCCCCGCGAGCGGCGCCTGGCTCTCGAGGCCTGGGCCCTGGTCGGCGACTCGGAGGCCCTGGGGTTCATGAAGGAGTTCGAGGACGAGCCAGACCCCGAGGTCCGCGCCTGGATGCTCGTGGCGCGCGCGCGGCTGGGGGACCTCGCCTCCCACGCGGAGATGAAGGAGCGGCTGCTCGACTTCGAGCACGAGGAGCACGCCGCGACGCTGCAGGCCGTCCTGGAGCAGTCGGAGGCGCCCCTGGCGCAGACCTACCTCGAGCAGCTGCTCGAGGTCGCGACGGGGGAGGAGCACCTGCGGGTGGCCCGCGCCCTGGCCGAGGCGGGGGTGGCGCGGGGGCGCGCGGCCCTGGCGGAGGACGTGGCGGGGGGCTTCCCTCCGGGGATGGAGGGCGCGCGCTGCGTGCGGGCGCTGACGGGGCGCGACGCCTCGACCCAGATCGATCTCCTCCGCGAGCACTTTCCCGTCGAGAACGACCTGGTGCTGAACATCGCCCTGGCCCTGGCGATCGTGGAGGCCGAGGACGACCTGGCCCTGCGCTACGTGCGCCACGCCCTGTGGAACTCGCCCTTCGACATGAGCGTCCTGGCGGGTCTGGTGATCGTCCGCATGCAGGGGCTGTACGGCTTGCGGGACGAGCTCAACCGGGCGCCGGTCGACGCGACCGTCGAGGACCTGCGGCGGGTGGGCTTCGCCTTGGGGACCTGGGGCGGGATCGCGGAGGTCGACGACCTCGTCCGTCGGCAGGGGCTCTTGCCCAAGAGCCCCGTGTTGCAGGGCGCCCTGCTGGGGGCCCTCGGTCGGCGCACCCACTGAGGCCGGGAGAGCCGGCCTGGCGTCTTCCCCCGGCGGCCCACTCTGATAGGGTCTCGGGGCCGACCGGAGGCCAGGTGGCCCCGGCGCCGCGGCAGGAACCAGGTGACGGACGAGAGATGCAGAAGGACGTCGGGCTGATCGGAGTGCCCATGGACCTCGGCGGTGGCCGCCGGGGCGTCGACATGGGGCCCAGCGCCCTGCGGATCGCGGGCATCGAGCGCGCGGTGCGGAAGCTCGGCTTCGGCTTCGAGGATCACGGCAACGTACCCGTCGAGCAACCCGAGTCGCGCACTCCCGAGAACACCCAGGCGCGCTTCCTGGAGGAGATCGCGGGCTCCTGCGCGACGCTGCGGGACCGGGTGCTCGAGACCCTGGAGGCCGGCAAGTTCCCCCTGGTGGTCGGAGGGGACCACTCGATCGCCTGCGGCACGGTGGCGGGGGTCAGCACCCACTACCACCGGCGGGGGGAGAAGATCGGGCTGCTGTGGTTCGACGCCCACGGCGACATGAACACCCCCGAGTCCAGCCCCAGCGGCAACATCCACGGCATGCCCCTGGCGGCCTGTCTGGGGCATGGACTCGAGGAGCTGACGAAGCTCGGGGAGCGCCACCCGATGGTGGACCTCGAGCACACCTGCGCCATCGGGGTGCGCAGTCTCGACGCCCGCGAGCGGCGGATCGTGAAGGAGACGGGCCTGCGCATCATCACGATGCGCGAGATCGACATGCGCGGCATGCACGACGTGATGCTCGAGGTCCTGGAGCTCGTCTCCGGTGGCACGGCGGGCTTCCACCTCTCCTTCGACGTGGACGGCTGTGACCCGGACGTGGCCCCCGGGGTGGGCACGCCGGTGCCGGGCGGGCTCGACTTCCGCGAGTGCCATCTCTTCATGGAGATGGTGGCGGAGACCGGGAAGATGCTCAGCCTCGAGCTGACCGAGATCAACCCGATCCTGGACGTGCACAACAAGACGGCCCAGGTGGCGGTCGACCTGACGCTGTCGGCCCTGGGCAAGCTGGTGCTCTGAGCCCCCTGACGAGCGGCGAGCCTTGATCTCCTTCCTGCGGACCCTCGCCTCGAACCGCCGGCTCCTCAAGGAGCTGGTGGTGCGCGACCTCAAGGCGCGCTACGTGGGCTCGACCATGGGCTTCTTCTGGTCGGTGGTCTTCCCGCTGATCAACTTGGTGGTCTACACCTTCGTGTTCCGGACCCTGCTCAGCGTGCGCTTCGGCGACAAGGCGGGCATCCCGGAGACGGCGGTCTGGATGCTGGCCGCCATCGTCGTCTGGAGCGCCTTCGCCGAGACCCTGACCCGCGCGACGAACTGCCTGGTCGAGAACGCCAACCTGATCCAGAAGGTCGTCTTCCCGGCGGGGGTCCTGCCCGTCTACCTGACGATCTCTTCGATCGTGAACATGTCGATCGGGATCCCGATCGTCCTCGCCGCGGTCCTCTACTTCGACAACTTCGGCGGTGACGCGGACGCCGGAGCGCAGGAGGTGGGGCAGGTGGCCACCCTCTCGGCCGAGCTTCCCAAACTCCCCGACCTGCAGGAGGCGCAGAGGGAACCGCGTTTCGCGGCCTGCAACGAGTGCGACTACGTGCACGTGCTCGTGTGCCCCACGCATGGGGACAACATGCGCATCGTGACGCCGCGGGAAGGGCCGGACCTCGAGGAGCGGAGCCCCAAGGAGCTGGGCCTGGGTATCACCCTGTTGGCGCTGCCGCTCCTGATGCTGCTTCAAGGGGTCTTTACAGTCGGGCTGGGGCTCTTCTTCTCGGCCTTCAACCTGATCCTGCGCGACACGGCCCACGTCATGGGCGTGCTCGTCATGGTCTGGATGTTCTCGACGCCGATCTTCTACCCGCCGAACCTGATCACGGACCCCAAGCACAATGGGGCCTACGACTTCATCCTCGACTACAACCCGATGTACTGGCTGATCGACAGCTACCGCGAGGTGATGCTGTTCGACAACTGGCCGAACTTCGGGCTCCTCGGGCAGTTCGCCTTGGTCGCCGTCGTGGTCCTCTTCCTGGGCGCGACATTCTTCGAGTCCCAGCGCGAGCGCTTCCCGGATCTGCTGTAGCGATGAGCGGTCGAACGACCTCCGAAGGCAGCGCGATCCTCGCCGAGAACCTCGGCAAGGCCTACGAGATCTATCGCAAGCCGGTGCACCGGCTGTGGGACATGATCCTGCCCGGCAAGAAGCGCTGCCGGGAGTTCTGGGCCGTGCGCAACGTCTACCTCGACATCCCCCACGGCAGCACGGTGGGGATCATCGGCGAGAACGGGGCGGGCAAGAGCACGCTCTTGAAACTCCTGACTGGCATCAGCCAGCCGACCACGGGCCGCGTCGTGACCCGCGGGCGCGTGGCTTCCCTGCTCGAGCTCGGCGCTGGCTTCCACCCGGAGTTCAGCGGGCGCGAGAACATCTTCCTCAACTGCTCGATCCTCGGCATGAGCAACGAGGAGATCGAACAGCGCGTCGACTCGATCATCGCCTTCTCCGAGCTGGGGGAGTTCATCGACCGACCGGTCAAGACCTACAGCTCGGGCATGTACGTGCGACTCGGCTTCTCCGTCGCTGCGAGCGTGGACCCGGACGTCTTCATCATCGACGAGGCCCTCTCGGTGGGGGACGAGCACTTCAAGGGCAAGTGCACCAACCGCCTCAACGAGTTCCGCGAGCAGGGCAAGACGATCGTCTTCGTCTCCCACGACATGGGCTCGGTCAAGAGCATGTGCCAGCGCGTCGTGCTCATGGACCAGGGCGAGGTCCTCGAGCAGGGCAGCGCCGAGAAGGTCGCCGACGAGTACCTCAAGCGCGCCCACGCCCGGGGCAACGAGCGCCTCTCGGCCCTCAACCGCGGGACGAGCGAGTACCCGCGCTGGGGCAGCGGCGAGGTGGAGGTCATCGCCGTCGAAATGAGCGACGCCGCGGGGACCCCCGGCCACGTCTTCCGCACCGGCGAGCCCTTTCGCCTGACGATGCGCTTCGAGTGCCACGAGGCGGTCCAGAGCCCCGTCTTCGGCATCGGCATCTACCGCTCGGACGGGACCTACGTCAACGGCTCGAACCACCACTGGCGGGACACGCCGATCGAGCTCGGGACCCTCGCCGCGGGCGAGGACGGGGAGGTCGTGATGGACTTCGAGTCCCTGCCGCTGCTCCAGGGGCAGTACTACGTCACCACTTTCCTCTACGACCACAGCAAGGCCGCGCCGACCGCCATCGACCACCAGGAGCACGCCTTGACCTTCGAGGTCATCGACCCGCGCAGCCACCAGCACGGGATGCTCTACCTGCCGACGCGCTGGACCGTGCGCACCGGCTCGGGCGGCGGGCGCCGCGAGGAGGTCTCCGCCTCGTGACGGACGCGACCCTGCGCCTGCCCTTCGACCAGTACCAGCGCTACCGGCTGGTATCGGACGTCCTGGCCGAGCTGCGCCGCGGCGACGAGCGGCTGACGGTCCTCGACGTGGGCGGGCGCACGGCCCTCCTGCGACAGTTCCTGCCCGGCGACCAGGTGCACCTCGTGGACGTCGAGGCCTCGCCTGAGGCGGGGCTCGTGCTCGGCGACGGCAGCCGCCTGCCCTTCGCCACGGACGCGGTCGACGCGGTCGTGACCTTCGACACCCTCGAGCACGTGCCGCCCGCGGGCCGCGAGGCCTTCCTGCGCGAGTGCCGGCGGGTCGCGCGGCGCTGGGTCGTGGTCGCGGGCCCCTACGACACCGAAGGAGTCGCGGGCGCCGAGCGCATGCTCGAGGCCTTCCTGCAGGGGAAGATGGGCGTCGAGCACCGCTACCTCGCGGAGCACATGGAGAACGGCTTGCCGTCCCTGGAGACGACCGAGGCCGTGCTCGCCGAGGAGGGCGGGCGCGTCAAGAGCGTCGGCCACGCAGGGCTTCACCGCTGGCTGGCGCTGATGTGCCTCGAGCTCTACATGGACCGCGACCCCCAGCTGCGGGCACTCGCGGCGCGCTACTACGAGTTCTACAACGCGGCCCTCTACGCCTCGGACCACGCGCCCCCCGTCTACCGCCACGCCGTGGTGGCGGTCTACGACGACGCGCCCCTGCCCAGCCCCGAGGCCCTCTTCGCTCCGGCCGCGGCGCCCCCCGGCAGCTTCGAGCCCTTCCGGGCCCTGGCCCAGGAGCTGCTCGACTTCGACTTCGAGCGCGAGGTCGTCAGCGCCGAGTGGCAGCGCCTGGAGGGCGTCAACGCCGACCTGCACCTCGACATCGAGGGGCACCGGGCGACCCTGGGCGTGCTGCAGGAGAACAACGAGGAGCAGCAGCGCGTGATGGCGGAGCTGGAGCAGCGGGCGATCGACCTGGTGGGGAACGAGGACCTGTTGCTGGCGCGCATCGAGGAGCTCGACGGACAGGTCCAGGCCCACGAGGAGCGCGCCGCGACCCTCGAGGAGCATGCGGCTCGCCTCGAGGCGGCGCTCCAGGAGCTGCGCGAGACCCTCGAGGCGGCGCAACGGGAGATGGGCGAGCTGCGCGCGGACCTCGAGGCGCGCACCGCGGAGATCGCGAGCCTCGATGCGCACCGCGCCGAGCTCGAGCAGGTCCTCGATGCGACCCACGTCACCCTGGGCGAGAAGCAGCGCTCCCTCGACCTGGTCCGCGGAGAGCTCACGAATCAGCGGCACCAGAACGAGCTCCTGCAGGGCGCCCTGCGCGACCGCTGGGCGAACCTGCTGCGAGCGATCGGCGTGAAGTGATCGGGTCCCGGCCTCGGGCGACCGGCGCGGGACCTCAGGGTTCGAGCAGCCGGAAGACGAGGGCCTCGCCGGGGGGGAGCTCCGCGACGGGCCCCTCGCCGGCGCCGGGTGGGTGGATCCACTCGACGTCCCAGCCCTCCGGGAGCGCGAGGCGCGCCTCGAGCACACGCAGCTCCGCGCGCTCGCCCCGCGCGTAGGCATTGGGCAGCGCGGCGCACAACCAGGCACCGTCCTCGGGCGCGGGGCGAGCGGCGCGCAACCAGGGCGGGGAGTTCCCCGTCAGCTCCACGCTCCAGCTCGGACCCCGCCGCGCGGGCGCGCAGAGCTCCGCGAGCTCCTCCCGCTTGCGCCTCGCGTAGCTCCCTGGAGCGCCGCCCGCCCAGCGCTCCGCGAGGTAGCGCGCTCCGTCGACCTCGAAGCTCCGCGCGCCGCTCGCGGCCTCGCCCAGGGAGGCCAGGCCGCCGGGTTCGCGGCGTCGTCCGCGCCGGTCGAAGCGGTCGAAGCCGCCGACGACGACGAGCCGGCCACCGGCCTCCAGGTACGCGCGCAAGCCGGCTCGCCCCTCGGGGCCGGGCAGGAGCAGGTGATTGGCGACGAGCACCGGGAAGCGCTCCACCGTCATCGCGCCCACGCGCTCGAGCGGCAGCGCCCCGGGCAGGAAGCCGGCGTCCTCGAGCAGGCGCAGCAGCGCGCGCAACGCCAGCTCGCGCGTGCCGTGCTCGTTCTGGTAGCTCGCGTAGCGTCGCATCCAGGTCGGCCCGTCATTGAGGGCGTCCCGCAGCCAGCCGAGGGCCAGGGAGTCGGGGTCGTGGATCACCGCCACGCCTTCCGGAGCGGGTCGCCAGCCGGGGAGCTCGCGCCGCAGCTCACGGATGTGCGCGACGGCCCCCGCCAAGCTCGCGCGGTACTCCTCGTGTTCGTCGAGCACGCGGTCGGCCCAGATCACGACCCCGTCCCCGCCGCGCAGCCAGTGCTCCCAGGCGAGCCAGGTGGCCGCCCAGGGCGCCTGCTCGTCGCGCTGCAGGGTCAGGAGCGAGAGCTGTTCCGGTGTCCTCAGGGTGTAGAGCAGCTCGCGGGCGTCGAGCACGCGGTAGACCTCGAGGAAGTCGAGGAATTCCAGCACCGCCTCCACTCCGACGTCGCCGAAGGGCGTGCGTCCGCTCTGACCGAAGAGGCCGACGCGGGTGCCGGGGGCCACGGACCGCAGCTGCGCCGCGAGCTGGGCCAGCACGCCTTCGACCTGAGCGCGGTGGAACTCCCGGCGGGCGAGCCAGGCGCCGACGTGCCGCGCGTCGCCCTCGAGCCAGGCCAGGCGCGTGACGTCGGTGTCGGGATAGTCGAGCGCCTCGTCCGCTCCGGGCCGCAGGAAGGCCCAGCGCTCGCTGCGGGAGAGGAAGTCGCCGTAGGCCTCGCGGCAGGCCTCGGACTCGCAGAGGTCGAGGGGCGCGCCCCAAGGCGTCAGGCCCACCTCGTCCCCCAGGGAGACCCCGAGGCCCCGGTCCCCGTCCCGGGCGGCGAGGGAGGCAGCGAGGTGCCGGCGCAGCTCCTCGAGGGTCGCCCCCTCGCTCAGGCAGGGTCGGCGCAAGAGCTGCGCGGGCTCGCGCTCCTCCCAGTAGCGCTGCCAGAGCTCGGCGTACCAGGGGCGGTCGGCGTCGATGTGCAGGGCGTCGCGCCCCGGGCCGTGTCCGACGAAGAAGTCGAGCCCGCGCTCGCGGGCCCAGTCGTCCTCGGTCGTGCCCTCGACGTTGACGCCGCCGAAGGGGGCGACGAGGGCCTCCGCGAGAGGCTCGCCGGGCTTCTCGACGCGCCAGACGAAGGCCGGCCAGTCCGGCCAGGGAGGCGGCGCCGCTGCTTGGGCGCCGAGTACGGGAGCCGCCGCGAGCGAGGAGACGAGGGCGGCGAGGAGGGCGCGCGCGCTCACTCGGGCTCAGAAGGGGAAGAGTACGGGCAGCAGCAGCGTGGAGACGACGATCAGCAGCGCCGTCAGGGGCGTGCCCACCCGCAGGAAGTCCCGGTACTTGTAGTCCCCCGGTCCCACCACCATGGCGTTGGCCTGGTGCGCGACGGGGGACATGAAGGCCAGGCTGCAGCCCGCGAGCACGGCCATGATGAAGGGCCGATCGTCCACCTGCATGCGCTCGGCGAAGGAGAGCGCGATCGGGGCCATGATGCTCGCGGCGGCGATGTGCGTCGTGAGCTGCGTCAGCACCACCGAGGCGAGGATCAACAGGCCCACCATCAGGGTCGGCGAGCCGGCGATGCCCTCGAGCTCGAGGAGCTGGTCGGTCAGGTGCTGGTCGAGGCGGCTGACGCGGAAGGCGTGCCCGAGCGACAGCATGCCGCCGATCAGGACGAGCGCCTGCCAGTCCATCTGGTTGTAGACGTCCTTGCTCGGAACGCAGCGCGTGAGCAAGAGCACCAGGGCGCCGGAGACCGCGACCACCGAGAGGGGCATCCAGCCGAAGAAGGCGACCACGAGCACGGCGACCAGGGTCAGGATGCTGACCAGGGCTCCGCGGCCCAGGCGCTCGCCCTCGAGCTCGCCGAGGGTCAGGAGCTCGCGGCTGCGGCGCACGCGTTCGATGTCGCGCGTGTGGCCCTGGATGAGGAGGGTGTCGCCGATGTTGAAGAGCGTGTCCCCGATGCGCGCCGGCATGACGTCGCCGTGCTGGGAGATGGCGAGGACGTTGAGTCCCGTGCGCTCTGTGAAGTCCGAGTCCTTCAGGCTGGAGCCCTCGAGCTCGGAGTTGGCGGGCACCACCGCCTCGACGAGCTGCACGTCCCCCGAGAAGATCTGCGCGTCCTCGACCCGTGCCGAGGGCACGACGTGCAGCGAGAGCTCGCGCTGCAGGCGCAGGAGGTCGTCGGGCTCTCCCTGGAGGATCAACGTGTCGTCCCGGCGCAGGCGGTTGTAGGGCCCCGGTGCGAGCACCTGGGAGGAGTCCGGCCGCACGATGCCGATGACCGTGACGTTGTACTCCTGGAAGAACTCCGAGTCGGCCACCGAGCGGTTGATCAGGGTGCTCGAGGGCTCGATCAGGACCTCGGTCACGAAGCGTCGCACCTGGTAGTGCTCGGTCAGGCTCTCGTCGACGCGCTTGGCCGGGAGCAGCTGGCGCCCGGGGAAGACGAAGTAGAGGACCCCGACCCCCAGGAGCAAGAGGCCGAAGTGCGTGAACTCGAAGAGCTCGAGGGGCTCGTGTCCGGCGGCCTCGATGATCCCGTTGACCGCCAGGTTCTTGGAGGTCGCGATGACCGAGAGCAGCCCGCCCAGGAGGCTGCCGTAGGCCAGGGGCATGAGCAGCTTCGAGACCGGCAAGCCCTGGCGCCGGGCGACGCCGCTCAGCACCGGGATCAGGATCGCGACGACGCCGGCGTTCGAGAGGATGCCCGAGAGGAGGGCGGAGAGGACCACGACCTTGATCACGAGCGTGGTCTCGCCGACCTTCTCCGTGCTGCCGAGGAAGCGCGCGCCGAGGCTTTCGGCGATCCCCCAGCGGGTGAAGGCCGCGCCGAAGACGTACATCGAAGCGATCAGCATGACCGCCGGGTCCGAGAAGCCCCCGAAGGCCTCCTTCGGCTCGAGCACCCCCGTCGCCGCCAGGACGACCGCGACGCCGATGGCGATCAGGTCGTAGCGGACCGACTCCGTCACGAACAGGAGCAGGCTCACCCCGATGGTGATCAGAACGATGGTGGCGGGCTCGAGCTCGGGCAAGGCCGAGAAAGAATGGCAGCCGACCCAGGGGCCCGCAAGCCCGGCGGGGCGAGCCCGCCGGTGCCCGGGGATGACGCGCCCGCCGGCCGAGGGAGCGCTTTTTTCGCTCGCCGACGCCGACGGCGCCTCCGCGCTAGGCTATAGACGGGGCGCCGCTTCACGGATCCCCGCTCCTCTCTCGACCCTCGGGCCTTGGACCCCACCCCGATCGACCCCTGCGAATTCGCCAGCCAGGTCAGCTCCTGGCTGACCGGCGGCGCCGACGCCGACGACGTCGTCGTCTCCTGCCGCGTTCGCCTGGCGCGCAACCTGGCCGAGTTCCCCTTCGCCGCGCGCCTCGAGGAGGAGCGCGCCCAGGAGCTCTGCGAACGCGTGCGACCGGTCCTCGACGCGGCCGCCCTCGACGGCGAGACGCGCTGGCTGCCGATGGAGCAGACCGAGCCCGTCCTGCGGCTCGTCCTGCGCGAGCGCCACCTGATCAGCCGCGACCTCGCTCCGGTGGAGGAGGCCTGCCCCGTGCCCGCTGGGCGCGCCGTGGCCTTCGGCGAGACCGAGGGCACCTCGGTCATGGTCAATGAAGAGGACCACCTGCGCATCCAGACGCTCGAGTCGGGCTTCCAGCTCGACTCGACCCTGGCGGCGGCGGTGGAGCTCGACCGCTTCCTCGAGGAACGCCTGGAGTTCGCCTTCACGCGCGAGCTCGGCTACCTCACGGGCTGCCCGACGAACGTCGGTACGGGCCTGCGCGCCTCGGTGATGCTGCACCTGCCGGGCATCAGCCTGGTGCGCTCGGAGCTCGAGAAGGTCTTCACCGCCGCCCAGCGCACGGGGCTCGCCGTGCGCGGCCTCTATGGCGAGGGCAGCCGCGCGGCCGGGGACTTCTTCCAGATCTCGAACCAGGTCACCCTGGGGCGCGACGAGGAGAGCCTGATCGACGACTTGCGGGCCCTGGTGCCGGTCATCGCGGACTTCGAGCGCAAGGTGCGCGCCGCTCTCCTGGACGACCAGCGGGCGGCCCTGACGGACCGGGTCACGAAGTCCCTCGGTGTGCTGCGCACGGCGCGCTCGCTGGCGACCGACGCGGCCCTGGCCCACCTCTCCAACGTCCGCCTGGGACACACCCTCGGGCTCGTCCGGGGGCCGGGACTCGAGCTGCTCAACGCCCTGGGGGTGCAGGTCCAGAAGGGGCACATCCAGGCCCTCAACCCCCGGGCGCCCGGCGAGGGCCTGCTCGACCCCTCCGAGCGCGACAGCCTGCGGGCCGGCCTCCTGCGCAAGCACCTGGCCTAGCAGCCCGTGGCAGAAGTCATTCCGATGTAGACCGCCGCCCTCCACCTCGGATCGACACGTTCCTGGCTGATTCGAACCAGACAGGTCGACGAATCCACCGATTCGCCTGCCCCTCGGATTCAATCAGGCGGGGCAGTTGCCGATCCGAGCCGGATGCCGACGATCTGCATCGAAAGCACTTCTACAACGGACTGCTAATCGGGGCCCTGGACCGGGAGCCGCGCTTTGGCTCAGGAGCGACCCCCGGCGGGGGACGATAGGGGCTTCGTGATCCCCTCCACGAGCCCCCGGAAGCGCTGCCGGGCCGTCCCGACGGCCCTCCTCGCCGCCTGTCTGCTCCTCCTCGCCGCCCCCGCCGCGGGCGGTGCGCCCGGCCCGTCCCCGGACGGGCTCGCGGCGCGGCTGGAGATCGAGCGCGGGCGTGGCCTCTTCGTCGGCCCCGAGGGTCTGGTCGAGCTCGGCCGCTCCTCGACCCCGTTGCTCGTCCAGGCGCCCGCCCACCTGGAGCTGGCGGCCGGCGGGCGCGCCCGTCTCGCCATCCCGGGTCTCGGGAGCGTCGAGCTCGAGGGCCCCGCGGCCCTGGCCTGGAGCGACCCCGGCGGCCCCCAGGAGGCCCGCATCGAGCTCCCGGACCTGCACCGGGCCCGGATCGAGCTGCGCACCGGACGGCTGCGGGTCGACCTGCCGGACGCCTGGCGCCTCGAGCTGCGGGCCGGGGCCGTGGCCCTCAAGGAGCTCCCGGGAGGCGGCACCGAGCTCGAGAATCTGGCCGGCTACCCCGCCCGGGCCTCCTGGCTGGGCGCGGCGGACCGGGCGCGACCGGGACGCTGGATCGCCCCGGGAGGACGCGCCCGACTGCAGGGCGGAGAGCCCGCGCAGCCGATCGACGACCCCTCCGCGCGGGCCCCGCGCTGGGCCGAGTCGGAGTGGCCCTGGGGCGACGGCGGGATCTCGGACCCCCCGGACATCGCCTTGGCGCCGGTGGAGGACTGGGAAGCACCGAGCTGGCCCTGGGGGACGAGCCCGGAGGACGCGGAGCCTTGGGAGAGCTGGGGCTGGCCCTGGGGAGGGGAGAGCCCAGCCGGGAGCGAGACACCGCCTCCGGGCGAGTCTGCCCTGGCATCGGCGGAGCCGGGGCTGCGCGCGGCCGAGGAGGCTCCGATCCCCGATTCCCGAAAGCCCGCGCCGGAGCCGCTCGGGGTGCCGCACGAAGAGCCCGTCGGCGACTCGACCGCCACTCCGGCTACCGGTGGAGACGTCCCGGCGCCGGCGGAGGAGCTCTCGGAGATCCTGGAGGAGGCGCCCGCGCCGAAGGAGAGCGTCCAGCCGGAGGGCATCGAGCCAGACGTCATCGAGCCAGCCAGCGAGCTCCCCGCGCTCGGCGGAGCCGCGGTCGAAGGGCCCGTCGAGGTCGAGCCTCGCGGCCCCATCGTCACGCTCCCCGAGCCTGAAGCCGCGGCCCCGCCGTCACCGGCAGCGGTCCCCGAGGTCGCCCCGCAGGAGCCGGAGGTGAGTGGGTCGCTGGTGCCGGACTCGAGCGAGCAAGAGGCGACGGAGGCGGAGCGCCACGTCCACGAGCCAAGAGACGTCGAGCCGGTCGACACCGAGCCGCGGGAAGCCGAGCCGAGCGACCCCGAGCCCCTGGGCGCAGAAGCGGGGGGAGACGAGGATGAACATCCGGCCCCGCCGGCCGGCCCCAGCGACGCCGAGCTGGGCTTCGCGGGCAGCCCGCCCGCGGGCTTCCGCCCCGAGTTCTGGCGCGGCCTCGAGGCCCGGGAGCTGCGCTGGGGGGAGGCCTACGCCCTCGAGCGCGACGACGCTCAGCTGAGGATCGAGCACCTGCCGGACGGCGTGCGCCGCTTCCGGCTCGCGAGCGAAGCGACCGAAGGCCGCTGGTACTTCAACTCCCGCTTGGACCTGCGGCTGCTCCCGGGAGCGAGCCTGACGGTCGCGGCGGACGGCTCGGTGCTCGAGCGCTCGGGCGACGTGCGGAGCTTCTTCCGCCGCATCCGACGCGACCTCTGAGGCACGCCGCGATCCGCGAACCGAAGGGGCCGGGCGCCAGGCGCCGACTCAGCGGTGCGCGGCGCGGGCGAGCTCGAGGATCTCGTCCAGCACGGCGGCCAGGTCATCGGCCACCAGCTCGACGTCGGTCTCGAGCTCCTGGTCCGCGAGCCCCAGTCCGCTGCGCACCCCGGCGGTGCGACAACCGGCGCGCCAGCCGGCGGCCAGCTCCAGGGTCGAGTCGCCGATGACCCAGCTCGACTTGAGGTCGATGCCGTCGTGCTGGCGGGCGTGGTACATCGCGCCGGTGTTCGGCAGGAGGAAGACCGAGTCGCGCAGGTGGGCGCCCTTGCCGTGCTCGGGGTGGTCGAGGCAGGCGTAGCAGCGCTCGACCCGCACGCCGGCCTTCGCCAGCTCGGAAAGCATTTCCGACTCGAAGCGCTCCCAGCGAGCGGGCTGCACGTGGCCCCGGGCCACGGCCTCCTCGTTGCCGAGGAGGTAGACCCGCCAGCCCGCCTGGGTGGCGCGGAAGAGGGCGTCCAGGGTGCCAGGGACGAAGCTGAGGCGGGAATAGGCCCGGCGGGGGTCCGCGGGCGGGGGTTCGAGCAGGGTTCCCCAGCGATCGACGAAGAGGGCGCGGCGGGGGGCCGAGGTGCCCGGGAGGGGGGCCAGGGGGGGGCGGTCGAAGTCGTCGCGGAAGCTCATGCTGCTGGGTCTCGGGGCTGGGGAGAGTCCGTGCCTGAGTTCTCGGCCGCGCCGAAAGCGGCTTGAGCGGTGAATTCGGAATGCCAGGGAAAGGCCTCTTTGAGCCGATGAAGGACCCACCTACCCTCCGCACCGTGGAACGAACCCTGCGCATCGCGATCCTGCTCAATCCCTTCGACCTGGCGGTCAAGGGCGGGGAGTACGCGCCCCAGCTGGCGCGCGAGCTCCTCGGGCGGGGTCACTACCTGCGAGGCTTCGGCGCGCCGCCCGGCGTGATCCCGCGCTCGGGGGGGGACGCGGCCCCGGGGGGCGGCGAGCTGAAGCCCGAGGCGCCGGGCGTCGTCGGCTTCCGGCCGGACGTGGTCGTCGCCTACGACGCCCTCTCCCCGGCGGCCTTCCTCGGCGCGCGGGCCGCGCGCAAGCTCGACGCGCCGCTCGTCCTGATCGAGGCCGGGAGCTCGGCCGGGGGCAGCCGCACGACGCGCCTCCTGCGTTGGATCGGGGAGCGGCTGTGGGGCGTCTTCGTGCGTCGCAGGGCGAGCGCGGTCGTGGTCCTCGACCCCGTGGCGCGGGCCCAGTCCCTGGGCGAGGGCTTCGCGGAGGACCTCATCCGCGTGCTGCCCGCGGGCGTCGACCTCGGCTCCTTCCGACCGGGGCTCACCTCGAGCTTCGTTCGCCGCCACCGGATCGTCGGGCGGCTCCTGCTCTACGTCGGCAAGCTCTCCCAGGACCGTGGCCTGCAGGAGCTGATCGACGCCTTCGCGCGCACCGTCGGCCAGGCGCACGACTGGAACCTCGTGCTGGCGGGCGACGGACCCACGCGCTCACGCCAGGCCCTCCGAGCCCAGGTCTCGCGCCTGGGGATCGGCGCCTCCGTGCACTGGCTGCCGACGCCGAGCGTCGAGGAGCTGCCCGGTCTGATGGGCAGCGCGACCCTCTTGGCCGTGCCCGCGGTGGACGACCGCGTGCGCGGCATCCACATCCCACGTGCCCTGGCCTGCGGCCTGCCGGTTCTGGCCTCGCGCCTCCCGCGCTTCGAGGGACTGCTCGAGGACGACGGCTCGGGGCTCCTGGTCGAGCCGGGATCGGTGCAGGCCTGGAGCGCGGCGATCGTGCGCGCCGCGGGGGCCCCGATGGCCCGCAAGCGCTGGAGCCAGCGGGCGCGTGAGATCGCGGAGGACCGCCTCGATTGGGCCGTGGTGGCTGAGGGCTTCGAGGAGATCCTGCTCGAGGCCGTCGACGGTCGGCCTCCCGGAGCCGGCGCCGGAGAATCGCCGGCCGCCGCACTCGCTTCGCCGCCGGAGGCGGCTTCCCTCGGGGACTCCCTCGGGGGCGACCTCCACCAGGGCCGCTCGGCCTGAGGAGCGTCCGGCCTAGGCGTCCGTCGCCTTGCGCAGCTCTTCCTTCAGGTACGCCATGTCGGCGGCGTACTGTCGCACCGACGCACGGGTCTCCTCGTCGATCTCGTTGAAGGTGGCCTGGACCTTGATGCCGTCGGCGCGCTCCTCGACCTCGCTGATCGTGGCGACGGCCTCGCAGTAGCCCTTCTTGAGCAGGGGCAGGCGGAACTTGATGCGCCAGTCCGTGCCGAGGGCCAGGAGCTGGGCCATGGCGAAGGGCTCGAGGTTCGTCTTGCCGCCCGACCATGTGAAGCGGACGCTCGCGTCGTCCAATCCGGCCATGCGGCCGATGCCGCTCCAGCGCCCGCCGAAGCTGTGGCCGTGCACCGGGTTCACCGGGGAGCTGCTCTCGGAGATGAAGTGCGCCACGCGCTGGGCGTCGACCGGGCTGAAGATGACCGAGGACTTGTCCTCCTCGAAGATGGCGTCCTCGGCGGCGTCCGCAGCCGGGGCGCTCTTGTCGAGGTTGGCGGCGGCCTCCTCGTCGGTGTCGTAGATCGGGACGACCCGGTCGAGGCCGACCTTCTCGAGAATGTCGCGGCAGAACTTCGAGGGGTGGGCGATGACCATCCGCCCGCCGGCGTCCCCGAACTGTTTGGAGGCCTTGATGATCGCCCCCAGCGCCGTGGAGTTGATGAACTTGACCAGGCGCAGGTTGAGGACGGCGCTGTTGACGTTCGCCTTCAGCAGCCCGTCGACCTCCTCCTGCAGGGCCGGGACGTAGTAGGTGTCGAACTCACCGGCCAGGTAGAGGATGGCGTAGTTCTCGCGCGGCTCGACGGTGATGTGCATTCTCAGCAGCTCCGGAAGGTGACTCGGGCGACCGGGGCGGGTCGCGAAGCGGGGGGTAGATTGTCGCGGCGGGGAGGCCGCTGGCAAGGACTTTTGGCCGCCCCCCGGCGCGGTCGATCCGCCGTCGCCGGCCGCTTGGGGCCGCTGGGGGTGGAGGTCGGTGAGGACTTCGGGCTAGACTCCCGCCCATGGTGTTCTGGAAGAAGCGCTCCAAGGGCAAGTCCAAGGACGAGGGCAAGAAGGCCGGCACGGCGGCCTCCGGCGCCGGCCAGGGGGTCGATCGGCGCTCGTCCACGGAGTTCCTGACAGGGGACGCCCGGGAGGACCAGCGGCGGACGGACAGCCTGCTCCAGGAGTACGCCTCGATTGCCGAGCGCGTGGTCAGCTTGAAGGGCAAGGAGGAGCTCGACCAGCTCCTGACCTACATCGTCGACGCCTCGATCCGACGCACGGCCTCGGAGCGGGGAATGCTGATCCTCGACCAGGGCGAGGAGAACTTCACCGTCCGCATCGCCCGCCAGAAAGGTGGCGAAGAACTGCGCGGTGACCGGCGCTTCTCGACCAGCGTTGTGAAGAAGGTGCTCGAGACCGGCGAGCCCTTGAAGGACATCTCGAGCGCCGAGGCCGGCGACCTGGGAGCCAGCGTCTACGACCTCAAGCTGCGCTCGCTGATGTGCGTGCCCTTCGAAGCCGGCGAGGCCTCGGCCTTCCGGGGCACGCTCTACGTCGACTCAAAGGCGGCGACCCGCGAATTCGGCGCCAGCGACCTGGCCTACTTCTCGCGGCTCTCGACGCAGATCGTGTCGGCCCTCAAGACCATGGCGGCGCACCTCGACGCGATCGAGCGGGCGCGCCTGGAGGAGTCCCTCGAGAGCGCGAGCATCGTCCAGGACAACCTGATGCCGCAGATCCCGGAGGACTTCACGGGCTGGGACGTCTTCGGCTGGTACCGCGCGGCCGAGCGCACGAGCGGCGACTTCTTCGACTTCTTCAAGACCCGCGACGGACGCTTCGGCGTGGTCGTCGGGGACGTGACGGGCCATGGCCCCGCCTCGGCCCTGATCACCTCCCAGGCCCAGGCCAGCCTGCGCTCGACGGCGCGCGTGATCCCGGACCTGCGGGAGGCCGTGACCTCGGTCAACCAGGACATCGCCGACCGCGTCGAGGTCGGGAACTTCGTGACCCTCTTCGTCGCCCTGCTCTCGGAGTCCGGCGAGGTCGAGGTCGTCAACGCGGGGCACACCCCGCCCTGCATCTTCAACCGCAACACGGGCGAGGTGCGGCACATCGCCGCCCATGGGCCGGCCCTGGGGATGATGGGGGAGTTCGAATTCGCCGAGAGCGACGTCTTCACCCTCCAACCGGGCGACGTCATGTTGGCCTTCACGGACGGATTGACCGAGGCCCGCCATCCTGACGACCTCGAGAAGCTGCTCGGGGAGGAGGGGCTCGAGGAGCTCCTGAAGCGCGAGGTGGGCGACGCCGAGAGTGCGCGGATCCTGACGGAGAAGGTGATCGCCGGCGTGCTCGAGTTTTGCGGGGACACCTGCGAGGACGACATGACCATGGTCGCCGTCCAGCGCACGGGCTAGGACGGCGGACCCCTGACTGCTGGGGATGGGGCTGCAGGGAATGGGACTGGTGGGGATGGGGCTGCAAGGGATGGCACCGGCCGAGCGCAGCCTGCCCGCCGCCGAGGTGCGCTTTCCGGAGGACTTCCGGGCTCGCCTGGCAGCCCTCGAGCTGCGGCTATCGGCGGCCCGCCGGCGACGCGAGGGGCAGGGCACGGCGGGGCCCGCGACCGGGGGCACCGACGTGGTCGGCTTTCGGCCCTACCGACCGGGGGAGGACCTGCGCCAGCTCGACTGGAACCTCCTCGCGCGCCTCGACCGTCCATTCGTGCGAGTCACCCGGAGGGAGGCCGGCGAGAGCTGGGTCGTGGCCCTCGACACCAGCGCGTCGATGGGGGTCGGGCCGCCGGGCAAGTTGCAGCGGGGCGCGGAGTGCGCCGCGGCACTTTGGAGCCTGGGGCGGCGCCTGGGGGCGCGGGTGCGCCTCGCCCTCTCCCCCGGGGCCGGGAGCCGGGCCGAGCTCTTCGAGGGTGGCGGCCGGAACGGCGCGGAGGGGGTGCTGGCCTTCCTCGAGGGCCGGCGTGCCGCGGGGACGGCCGGGCTGGACGAGCTGCTCGAGGCTCCCGCCTGGAGCCGCGACGCCAGCCGCCTCTTCGCGATCGGCGACCTGGGCCTGGGCGCGCCCGAACGCCTCTTCGCCCTGCGGCGGGGCGCGCGTGAGCTCTCGTTGCTGCAGCTCTGCGCGCCCCAGGAGCTCTCCCCGCAGCTCGGCGCGGTCGAGTGGTGGGACCCCGAGGACGGCGAGCTCCTGAGCATCGACGTCGGGGAGGCGGAGTGCTCGCGCTACCACGCCCTGCTCGAGCAGCGCCTCGAGAGCTGGCGCGCCCTGGCCGCCCGGCATCGCGTGGCCTACGCCTGCCGCTCGAGCGCGGAGGACTTCGAGGAGCTGGTGCGCGACCTCGTCGCGGCCTGAGCCGGCCCGTGTCCGCTCTCCTCCTTCTCGACGGTTGGGGCGCCTGGGAGCGTCCGCTGGCGCTGTGGCTGCTCCTCCTGCCCCTGCTGCTCCTGCTCTGGCTGCGGCGGCCCCGGAAGCCGCAGGCCCGCGCGACCGGGACCCTCGCGCTCTGGCGAGAGGTGCTCTCCGAGCGCAGCCAGCGCGCTAGCGGACCCTCGCGCCGCCTGCCCCCGCGCATTCTCTGGCTGCTCCTCGCCCTGGTGGCCGGGACCCTGGCGGTCGCGGGACCTCGCGGCCGCGCGGTCGCGGCGCCGGAGCTCTGGCGCTTCGAGATCGACCGCAGCCCCTCGATGTTCCTGCCCGTGGAGGCGGACGCGGCGCGCACCCGCTACGACGCGGCGCTCGAGGCTTGCCTGGGCTGGCTCGAGGAGCGGGGCGTGGCCGAGCCAGCGCGGCTGTGGCGAACGGAGGGTGTCGCCGAGCTGCGCGCCGCGGCGCCGCCGGCCGCATGGAGTCGCGCGCCGCGAGCGCCCCGCCCGGAGCCTTCGCCCACTCTCGGCCGACCGGATGGCCCGCGCTGGAACCTCGTCACCGACACGGAGCCGGCGGGCGGCTGGCCCGGGGCGGGGGTCGTGGCCTCGGGAGGCGCGGCGATCCCGGGGCCGGTGGGGGAGGTCGCCGGTCGGCTGCTCCTGTGGGACGGGAGTCGTGTGCTCGAGTCCGACGAGCGCGCCGAACGACGGTTGCGGCTCGACCCGTCGTTTCCCCCGGAGCTGGCCGAGCTGGCGCGGATCTGGGCCGACGAGCGGGGCGTCGCGGTGATCCCCGCCGGGGCCGCCGAGCTCGAGCTCGCCGTGCGCGGCGGCGAGCCGGGGGCCGTCGCCCGGGGCGGCCGGGACGGCTGGACGCTGGAGGTCGCCCTGCGCGCCGGAGGCCGGGCCGCCGAACCCGAGCTCCGGCCCTGGCTGACCGACTCGCAAGAGGGCGTGCCCCTGGTCGAGGCGGGCCCGGGACGGATCCTCCTGGGCTTCGATCGCATCGTCGCCCGGGGCGGTGACGAGGGCGCCTTCGCCCTCTCCTGGAGCGAGCTCTTCGACCGCTGCCTCCCGCCACCGCCGGGGGTCGTGTCCCTGGCCGAGCGCCGGGCGGCGGGAGAGCCCGCCCTGCGCGCCCCCCGCCCCAGTCCCGGCGGGGCGCCGCGGCCCGAACCGGCCGTGCCGCCCGCGGCCTGGCTGGGGGCGATCGCGGCCCTGGCGGCGCTGCTGGCCTTCGCGACGGGCCGGGGGAGTCGCGCGCCCTAGGCAAGCTTAGGAAATTGCTTTATGGTCGGAGGCGAGGAGAGGCGGAGGACTTGGAGCGTGGAGGAAGAGCTGCCGGTGTGCGACGCCGGGCACCCGGGAGGGCACCGAAGCGGACCGTGCGGAGGCTCGGCGCGCTGGCGCTCGTGAGCCTGGGCGCGGCGGCTCCCGCCTGGACGGCCAGTGCGGGTGGACCGACGGCGGAGGCTCTGGAGCTCCGCGCCCGGGAGGCGAGCTTCGAGGACTGGCGCCCGGGTCGAGGCGCCTGGGAGGCGCGCGGCGACGTCCGTCCCGCGGACGCCGGGCAGCGGGGCTTCTTCGGCGCCGGGGCGGCCCGCCTCGGACCGGGGGGGCGCCTGGCGCAGGAGATCCGGACGACGGTCGAAGTCGCGGGTGAGCGCCTCGAGGCCGGGATCTGGGTGCGCTTCGAAGAGGAGACCGGTCTCCGCGTGGGGCTCGAGCTCTCCCTCTCGGCCGTCACGGAGAGCGGCGGCGAGCGCGTGCTGGCCCGCGCTCGCCTGCGGGAGTCCGCGCCGCGGGCGGGTGATTGGCGCTACCTCGAGACCGAGCCCTCGGCGCTCGTGGGGCTCGACGAGCGCGCGCTGCGGCTGGAGCTCGTGAACCTCGGCGGCGGGGCCGTGGCGGTGGATTTCGTCCAGCTCGGACGCGCGGGGACCGTGGACGGTCACCCTCGCCGGCGGGTTGGCGCGAACTACGTCGGCCGCTACCGCTCGCCGCGCTTCGGGGGCTGTACGACCGAGCCCTCGAGCTCCGGCGAGCGCTGGCGCAACTGGTCGTGGACCGCGCCCCCGGCCTGCGACCCGGACTTCCTCGAGCTCGCCCACGATCCCGACGGCGGCCCGGCGGTGGAGCGCCCCGGTGGCCGGCGGGACCTGGCGATCGGCACGTCGCGCTCGTCCCACGAGCTGCCCCTGATCGGCGCCTACGATTCGCGCGACCCGGCGGTCCTGGAGCTGCACCTCGAGCTGGCCGCGGCGGCGGGGATCGACCACCTGATCTACGACCACCAGGGGCTGGCCCTCGGTCTGCAGACGCGCGCCCAGGGACGCGAGGCGATCAACCTCGACACCTTCGACGCCCTCGTGGAGGTGGCCGAGGTCTCGCCCACCGACGTCAAGCTGGCCTTGATGGTCGAGCCCAAGGTGCACCTGCTCGGCTGGGTGCAGGGACAGCCGACCTTCGAGGCGCGGCTGCTCGGCTTCGCGGAGGACCTCGTGGCCCTGGCGCTCCAGATGCGCGGCAAGCGCTGCGCCTTGCGCCACGACGGGCGGCTGGTGGTCTTCGTCTTCCGCAGCGGTCTCTGTCAGCCGGGCGGCGCCTGCCTCGACACGGAGGCCTGGGCCTTCGTGCGCGACCACGTCCTGGCCCGCACCGGGGAGGAGCTCTTGCTCGTGGCCGACGCGCCCACGGAAGTGGGCTCGGTGCTCGAGGGATTGACGCGCTGGCAGCTCGTGCGAAGCGAGCTCCTGCGCTACCGCCGCTTCGAGGATCTGCGGCTGGGCGTGCCGAGCCTGCCCGCGCCCGAGCTGGCGAGCCTGCGGGACCACGCGCGGGCCCTGGCCCAGGGGGTCGAGGTCTGGCGCGCCGAGTCCCCCGCGGAGCGCATCGCGATCCACACGGTCTGGCCGGGCTTCGACGACTCGGGCGTCGCCGGCTGGGGCCAGCCGAACCTCACCGGCGAGGACGGCGAGAGCCTGTGCGTGCGGGTCGCGTCGGACTTCGAGGGGGCCTTTTACGCGACGACCGTCGACGCCGCCCTTGAGCAGGGCGCGGAGTGGATCCAGGTCGCGACCTTCAACGACTGGAACGAGGGCACGCAGATCGAGCCGGCCTGGCATCCCGAGCTGCACGCCCTCCTGCCGCGGGACGCCACGGGTTCGGCGGCCGCGGACTACGCCTTCGCCCGGTTGCGCGCAACGCGCCAGTGGGTGGAGGCCTTCAAGGGCCGGCCCTCGGGCGGCCGCCCCCTGGCCGCCATCGTGGCCGACTATCTGGGTCGCGCGCGCCTCGACCCGGCGCTGGCGCTCTACGACTGAGGGAGTCGCGCGGCGCGCCTCTCCAGCCGCCCGTGGACGAAGAGGGCCGCGCCGCCCAGGACGACGGCCCACCACAGGGTGCAGAGGCGGATCAGGAAGGTGGCGGAGAGGGCTTGGGCCGCGGCCGCGGAGGAGGCCAGGCCGAAGGCCTCGAAGCGCGCCGTGAGCAGCCCGCCCATCGAGGCCTCCGTCACCCCGAGGCCGCCGGGGAAGACGATCAGCACCGCGCCGACGATGGCCGAGAGGGCGAAGGTGAAGGTGGCGAACTCGAGGTCCACCGCGCCGGGCACGAGGGCCTCGGCGATGAGATAGAAGGCGCAGCACTCCAGGCCCCAGCCGACGGTGGAGAGGAGGGTCGGCAGGAAGAGCTCCTGGAATCTCAGGAGCTCGCGGCTCGACTCGAGGGCGCTGCGCGCGTGCTCCGCGAAGGAACCGACCCAGGGCAGGCGCGCCCAGAGCGCGACGCCGGCCTCGCCCGCCTTGCGCGAGCCGACCAGAACCAGGAGCACGGCGCACAGGGCGAGGGTGCCCCAGAACACCCACAGGTAGTCGGGCTGGCTCGCGATCCCGCCGACGGCGACGAGCAGCAGGAAGCCGAGCAGGTCGGTGAAGCGCTCCGCGACCACCATCGGCGCGCTGCGGGCGATGGGGGTCCCGTCCTGGCGCCGGATCAGCACCGAGCGGAAGGCCTCGCCCATCTTGCCCGGGGTCACCGTCAGGGCGAGGCCGGCGAGGTAGATGCGGAAAGACACGATCGCCGGCATGCGGATGCCGAGGATCGCCCGGTAGCGCTCCCAGCGCAGGAAGCGCACGCAGTAGTTCAGGGTGGACAGGCCGCAGGCCGCCGCGATCCAGCGCAGGGGGAAGCCCTTCATGGAGCGCGCGATGCCTGGGCCGTCGGCCCACAGGGCGAAGGCGGCGTAGACGACGACTCCGAAGAGGACACCCGCGAAGAGGCGCCGCTTCAGCTTGGGACCCAGCAGGCTGTCGCCCGCCGCCGCGTCTTTCCGGCTCTCCTCCACCCCTTCAGTCGCCGCCCGCGACCGCGCCGGCCGCCGCTTCGGGGGCGTCCTGCGCTCGAGCGGCGTCGGCCCGCCGGCCGAGCAGGCGCAGCCCCAGGGCCAGGACCGCCACCCCGGCGAGCAGGCTCCAGGCGGGGTGCAGGCCGAAGCCCGCCGCCGGCAGGTAGCCGACGGCGATGGCCGTGACCATCGTGAAGACGGAGTAGGGGATCTGCGTGCGCACGTGGTCGATGTGGTCGCAGGCGGAGGCCACCGAGGAGAGCACGGTCGTGTCCGAGATCGGCGAGCAGTGGTCGCCGAAGATCGAGCCTTCGAGCACGGCCCCGATCGAGAGCACGAGCAGCGCCGCCCCGCCGATCTCGACCCGCTCCCCCAGGCCGAAGGCGAGGCCGACGACCAGCGGCAGGAGAATGCTCATCGTCGACCAGGAGGAGCCGGTCGCGAAGGCGATGGCCCCCGAGAGCAGGAAGAGGATGACGGGCAGGAAGAGGGGGAACTCGAAGTCGCCGAGCATCACCGTCAGGTACTGGGCCGTCCCGAGGTCGCGGCAGACCGCGCCGATCATCCACGCCAGGTAGAGGATCCCGAGGGCGATCGCCATCGAGGAGAGGGTCTTCCAGGCCGCGTCGAGGATCTCCATCCGCAGGCCGGCGAGGAGCGAGGCGACGACCGCCACCGAGAAGCCCAGGCTCGAGCCCCACCAGAGGGCGGCGTAGCTGTCGCCGTCGCCCAGGACCTGGGAGAGGCCGTCGACGGTCAGGAGCGACGGTGCGTCCGCCCCGAAGGCGCCCCCGGTGTGCAAGATCCAGAAGCAGGTCACCCCGATGAAGACCGCCAGGGGCAGCAGCGCGCGCCAGGCGCGGATCGTGATGCCCTCCGCGGGCGCCATGGCGGTCACGACGTCGCTGACCATGGGCCGGCCCCCGCGCCGCACGACCTCGCCGCTGCGGCGGGCGCGTTGCTCCGCGCCGAGCATCGGCCCGAAGTCACGCCCGCTGAGGGTGACGAGGCCGACGAAGGCGAGGGTCAGGATGCAGTAGAAGCGATACGGAAGGGTCGAGATGAAGACCTGGTAGCCCTCGTCGGGGCTCATCCCGGCCGCGGGCAGCTGGGCGCTGAAGGTCGAGACCTCGAAGGCGATCCAGGTGCTGAAGATCGAGAGCCCCGCCACCGGGGCGGCGGTGCTGTCGACGATGTAGGCCAGCTTCTCGCGCGCGATCCGGTAGCGATCGGTCAGGGGCCGCATCGTGCTCCCGACGAGGATCGTGTTGGCGTAGTCGTCGAAGAAGACCGCCAGACCCATGAACCAGGTGGCGACCTGGGTCGATCGCGCGCTCCGCGCCCAGCGGGCGACGATGTTCATCAGGCCGCGGATCCCGCCGTTCTTCGTGATCACGCCCACCATGGCGAGCATGGCGACGACGAAGCCGACCACCTGGACGCGCCCGTTGTCGTTCTTGTCGAGCAGCTCGTCGAAGAAGTAGACCCGGAAGACGTCGACGAGGCCTCCGCCGCCGCTCACGACGAAGCCAGCGCCCAGGGCGTTGCGCAGGAGGAAGGCCCCGGCGAAGACGCCCAGGAAGAGGGAGACGACCGGCCGCCGCAAGAGCACCGCGAGCAGGATCGCCACCAGCGGCGGGAGCAGGGAGAGGTTCGTGGCCGGGCGCCAGTCGACCTCGGCCGTGACCGACTCGCCCGGCGTGGGCGAGTAGAGCAGCGCGAGCTTTCCGTCGCCCACCGCCTGCAGGAAGTGGACCCCCTCGTGCTTGGGGTCGGGGGAGGGCACGACCTGCAGCTCGCGGCCCCGCTCCTTCTGGACCTTCTGTCGCAGCCCGCGCACGACCGCGTCCTCGAAGGCGGAGTGCGCCGGGTCCAGGGCGTCGAGGTCCGCCATTTCGAGGCGCGCGTAGGAGAGGGTCAAGGTGCCCCGGCCGGGCACCTCCTCGCTGTAGTGGGGCGAGGCGAGCACGAGCTCCCACAGGGGCCGGGCCGCGCCACCGTCGGGTTCAGGCAGCTTCCGATCGGTCCAGCCCGTTCCCTCGAGGGCCGCCAGGTCCGCGGTGCGGGCGGTGGGCAGGAAGAAGACGCCCACCAGGGCGGCGAGGGCGACGAGGGTGCCGAGGACGCGAGTCATGAATGCCGGGCGGGGGGGCGCGGGGGCCGCAGGATGCTACCTTGTCGGCCCGCGCGATTCGCCTGCGCGCGTCGACCCTCATGCTCGAGACCCTGGCCCTGATCCTGCTCGCGACGATCACCGTGCTCCTGTGGGCCCTCGTGTCCCGCCTCAGCCGCCTCGAGAGCCGCCTCGACCCCTTGCGCCGCCTGGACGAGATCAAGAGCCAGGTCGTGCGCCTCGCCGAGGCCGGCGGCGACATCGAGCTGCGGCGCCTGGAGCACGTCCTGATCGACATCCGTGACGGCCAGAAGCGGCTCGAGGAGCGGCTGCTGCAGCTGGCCGAGAGCCCGCGCTCGGCGGAGGGCGACGACGCCGCGCCGACCCGCCCGCGGGACCTCGAGCGTCCCTCCGCGGCGGGCCTCAGCGAGCGCATCACCAACCGGCTCCTGGCGATGGGCTACGAGCGCATCCAGGTCCTGACGCCCTTCGAGGAGCTCACGCGGCTCCAGGCGGAGGCCGGGGATGGCGAGGTGCAGGTCGAGGCCCGGCGAGCCGGAGCGGTCTGCAAGGGCCGCGTCGCCGTGCGCAAGGGCGTCATCGCCGCGGTCGAGCTCAAGGCCTCCCACGCCATGTTCCCCTGATCCCGGCCGGCGGCGACAGCTCGGCCCCCCTCGAAGAAAGAAGGCACCCTCGTATGCCCACCATCACGACCGTCCAGCACCTCGGCGAGCACGTCGGGGAGACCGTCACCCTGCGCGGCTGGCTCTACAACAAGCGCTCCAAGGGCAAGCTCCACTTCCTGCAGTTGCGGGATGGCAGCGGCATCGTGCAGTGCGTCGCCTTCCAGAAGAACGTCTCCGAGGAGGTCTTCGAGTCTCTCGGCCACCTCGGACAGGAGTCGAGCCTCGAGGTCACCGGCGAGGTCAAGGCCGACGAGCGGGCGCCCGGGGGTTTCGAGCTCGGCGTCAGCGACGTGCGAGTCCTGCAGACCGTCGACGGCTACCCGATCACGCCCAAGGAGCACGGCGTCGACTACCTCCTCAGCCAGCGCCACCTGTGGCTGCGCTCGAGGCGCCAGTCGGCGATCATGCGCCTGCGCTCGCGGGTGATGATGAGCCTGCGGCGCTTCTTCGAGGAGCGCGACTTCGTGTGCATGGACTCGCCCATGTTCACGCCGAACGCCTGCGAAGGGACGAGCGAGCTCTTCGAGGTGCCCTACTTCGACCGCCGCGCCTACCTGACGCAGTCCGGTCAGCTCTACGCCGAGGCCTCCGCCATGGCCCTCGGCAAGGTCTACACCTTCGGGCCGACCTTCCGCGCCGAGAAGTCGAAGACACGCCGCCACCTGACCGAGTTCTGGATGCTCGAGCCCGAGGTCGCCTACGCCGACCTGGGGGACGTCTGTCAGCTGGCGGAGGACATGATCTGCCACGTCGTGCGCGACGTGCTCGCGAACAGCGGGCGCGAGCTCGAGGACCTCGAGCGCGACCCCGCCAAGCTCGAGTGCATCCAGCCGCCCTTCCCGCGCCTGACCTACGAGGAAGCTTCGCAGATCCTCCTCGAGCACCCGGACTCCGAGTTCGTCGCGGGCGACGACTTCGGAGCGCCGGACGAGACGATCCTCTCCGAAATGCACGACCGCCCGGTGATGATCACGCACTACCCCGCCGCCGTGAAGGCCTTCTACATGAAGCGCGACCCCGAGGACGCGACCAAGGTCGCCTGCGTGGACGTGCTCGGCCCCGAGGGCGTGGGGGAAATCATCGGCGGCAGCCAGCGCGAGGACGACCTCGAGCTGCTCGAGCAGCGCATCCGGGAGCACGACCTCCCGATGGAAGCCTTCGAGTGGTATCTGGACCTGCGCCGCTACGGCTCGGTGCCCCACGCGGGCTTCGGCCTCGGCCTCGAGCGCTTCGTCGGCTGGATCGCGGGGGTGGAGCACATCCGCGAGTGCATCCCCTTCCCGCGCACGATCGTTCGCCTGGAGCCCTGAGCCCGCGGCGAGCGGCGCCGCGCTAGCCGTCGAGCAGCTGCGCCGCCGAGCGCATCCAGTCCTCGCGCTCGATGCGCTTGCGGGGGATCTCGATCTTCTTCGCCAGGCGCTCGACCGCGTCGCCCTCGAGGGCGGAGAGCTGGGCGTAGGTGCGCACCCCGGCCGAGGCCAGGCGCTCGGCGACCTTGGCGCCGATGCCCGGGATGGCGGTCAGGTCGTCGGAGCGGCTGCGCGCGGGGCGCTTCTTGGCGCTGCCCTGGGAAGGGATCTCGTCCTTGGCCTTGGCCTTGGGTGCCTTGGCTTGGGGGGCGGCCTTCTTCGAGGACGCCTGGGTGGCGGGGCTCTTCTTCGCCGAACTCTTCTTTGAGGAGCCCTTCGCCTTCGCCGACTTCTCGGTGGCGGGCTCCTTCGAGCTGGCCTTCGTGGCGGAAGCCTTCTTCGAGGGGGACGGCTTTGTCGCGGTCTTCTTGGCCGGGCCCTGCTTCGACGAGCTCTTCTTCGACGATCCCGCCTTCGAAGCCGTCTTGCCCTTCGGGGCTTTCGTCGGTTCGCCCCGCTTCGACTGCGGCGGCTCCGCCTTGGTGTCGGCCTTCGCGGCCGACTCCACCAGCTCGGCTGGCTCGGCCTTCGACGCAGATTCGGAGACCGCCTTCTTCGCCTCGGCCTTTCTGGACTCGGCTTCCTTGCGGGCGGCCTCCCGGAACTCGGCCTTCACGCGCTCGAGCTCTTGCTCGGCGCGCTGCTTCGCGGCGCCGAGCTCGGCGCGGGCCGTCTCGGCGTCGGCCTCCGCCTTCGAGGCGCGCGCCTCGAGCTCCTCCGTGCGAGCGGACAGGGGCGTCAGCTCCTCGACCCGGGTCTCGGCCGCGGCGAGCGCCCGCTCGGCCTGGGAGCAGCGCACCTCCAGCTCGGTCACCCGCAGGTCGCGCTGGACGGCGCTCGCGCTCAGCTCCTCGAGCTCCGCGCGTGATCGTTCCAGCTCACGCGCGTGCTCCGCGGTGGAGGCCGCCGCCCGGCGCTCGGCCTCGGCCCGAGCCTCGTCGCGAGCGTTGCGCAGCTCGCGCGCCTCCGCGCGGGCCTCCTCGAGCTCCTCGTTGCGCCGCTGGAGGGACTCGCCCAGGGGCGTCAGCTCCGCGATCCAGTCCGTCAAGCGCACGATCTCGGCGTTCTTCTCCTCGGAGACCGCGGCGAGCCGCACCTCGACCCGGGCCAGCTCCGCCTCGCACTCCTCGAGGCGTCCGGGGAAGGGCTCGAGGCTCTTGAGCCGCCGCTGGTGGCGAGCGAGCCTTTGCTGCTCCTGGGCACGGGCCTCACGCTCGGCCTCGAGGCCGCGCTCGACCTCCGCGGCGCGCGCCTTCAGGGCGGCCTGCCGCGAGCTCCCCGCCTCGAGCTCGGCGCGCAGGGCTTCGTTCTGCTGCTCCAGGTCCCGGGCCGCGCGCTCGATGTGCACGGCGCGGTGCTCAGCGTCCCGTTGGCGCTCCTCCGCGTCCTGCAGGGCGCTGACCGCGTGGGTGCGGGCGGACTGGGCCGCGTCGGCGGCGGTCTCGTAGCTCTTGATCTTGCGCGTCCACAGCTCGTCCATGATGACGCGCCGGGACCAGTTGTAGCGCCCGCGCAGCCACCAGCCGACGCCGCCGCCGCCGACCACCGCCGCCAGGGCCACGAGCCCGAGCTGGACTTCAGAGGTTTCCAATCCGCGATCCTCCGCCTTGCCCCCCTGCCTGATCGATCGAGGTCATGCCTGCCTCACGAACTTGTTGTAGCGCTCCGAGGGACGGGAGCGAAGAGAATTGCCGCCCTCAGGGCGTGACGCCGAGCTCGCGGGCGAGGGCGTCGGCTTCTTCCATCTGGTGGGCGAAGGAGCCGTCGGGGCGGAAGCGCGAGGGGTGCCCGGCGCGGCGACTGAGGGCCTCCGCGGCCCGACTCTTGGCCCAGGCCAGGGTCTCGGTCGGGGGCCAGTCGCCGGGGTCCTCCAGCTCGGCGGGGGTGCCCGCGTGCAGGACCCGCAGGAGGAAGGGCACGACGCTCGTCTCACCCAGGTCGAGGGCGGCGGCGGCGCACTCGACGCGCACCTCGAGGTCGGGGTGGGGGGGCGTGCCGGCCGCGAGGCGCGCGAGGGGCGCGGCCAGGGCGGGGTCGCCCCAGCGTCCGAGGGCGGCCGCGGCCACGACCTCCGCGGCGTCGTCCGCGCGCCGGGGCTGGGGCTGGCGGGACTCGAGGTGCGCGAGGAGCAGCTCGCGCGAGGCGTCGGCGCCCCAGGCCAGGAGCAGCGCGGCGCGCACCGAGCCCGCGTCCTGCTCGTCGAGGGCGGCGGCGAGCACGAAGCGCGAGCCGGCGGTCCACGGGGCGCGCTCGAGGGTCGCGACGTAGGCCTCGAAGTCCCAGGCTCCGCGTTCTCTCCAGTCGGCGGGCAGCCTGCGCTCGGCCGGCGCGACCTCGTCGACCCGAGGCTCCTGGACCGGGAGCTCTCGGACGGCGGGTTCCGCCGGGGGAGGCGGAGCGGAGGACGTGCGGCAGCCGAGGACGGCCGCCGCGACGAGGGCCAGGAGGGGACGCGCGCTCATGGGGGCGGCATCCTAGTGTCCGCCCGCGTCCGGAGTCACTCGCTGTAGGCCGCCAGACCCCCGCCGTCGGAGATCCACAGGCGTCCGTCGGGGGCGGCGGGACCCGGGGCCTCCCAGGCCAGGTAGCTCCAGTCCCCCTGCCGCTCGACCGCGAAGCCGCCCTCGGGGTCGTCCTCGCGGGTCACGCGGTAGACCTCTTCCTGGAGCTCGACGCGCCAGTCGGTCCAGGGCGACTCGAGCAGGCGCCGGGCGCCCTCGGCCCGCAGGAGCACGGACAGGCCCACGGTGGTGCCGTGCCGGCTCTCGTCTCCGAGGTCGACCCCCTGGCGCTCGATGGGCTTCACGCGCTCGTCCCAGTACATCACTCGACCGTCCTTGAGGCGCGCGAGCACACCCTCCGGGGTGGGCACGGGTCCCTCGACCGGGCCGGAGCCGAGCACCCACGGGCCCGTGAGCTCGCCGTCGCGGGTGTCGATCAGCCAGGCCTCGCCGTCCTCGGTCAAGAGGAGGCAGTGATCGGGGCGCTGCGGCAGGAAGACCGGCGCGCGGCCGATGCCGCCCAAGGAGCGGATCTCGGTCTCCCAGGCGGCGGTCCCGTCGGCGCCGAGGCGCGCCACATTCCCCTCGCGGTCGGAGACGATCTGGTCGGGGCCGAGCCCGACGGGCAGGGCGTCGATTCGACCGCCGGGACTCCAGCTGCGGTCGGGCAGCTTGGAGAGCCACACGAACTGGTCGGCGGGGGAGTCGATGCGCAGCCTCCAGGGCCGGTGGCCGGGAGCCTCGAGGACGAACTCGACCTCCTCGCCGCGACGGCTCTCGAAGACGAAGGGCAGCGAGCGCGTGCTGCCGTCGGCCAGGCTGACGAGGGTGCTCTCCGGGAAGGCCTCGAGGGTCCAGGGCAGGGGCAGCTCGTCGGGCGCCTCGAACTCGACGTCGAGGACGGCGAGGGCCGCCTCGTGATCGCCGGAGCCGGCGAGCTCCCGGGCGCGCGCGAGGCCGGCGTGGCGGCGGCGCACGTCCGTCAGCTCCTCGGCCAGGATCTCCTGCAGTCGCCCGCTCTCGTCGGTCGCGATCAGGTTCTCGTAGACCTCGATCGACTTGCCGAGCTCGCCCACCAGGTCGTGGGAACGCGCGGCCGCGAGCATCAGGTCCTGGCGCTCGAGCAGGTTCTCGCGGTCGCGGGCGTCGATGCGCTCGACGCGGTCCCGTACGCGTTGCGCGAGCTCGAGCCCGAGGGCCTCGACGCGCTTCGGCAGGTCGCCCGTGCGATCCGCGTCCTCCAGGGGCGCGAGGACGTCGGCGACCTCCTGCACCACCGCGCTGAGCTCCTTCTCGCGCTCGACCTGGCGCGGATCGTCGAGATCCACCGGCCCCAGGGTCTCGAGGTCGTTCTCGAGGCGCGCGGCGAGGCCGTTGAAGAGGTCCGAGAGGAGCGGCCAGGGCTCCTCCACGGTGGTCAGGATGGGCGGGGGCGGCAGTTCGAGGGCGCGCTCGAGGCCCTCGGCGGGCTCGCCCAGGGAGCAGGCGAGCTGGGCCTCGCGGTAGGCCTCGTACCAGTCGTTGCGCGACTCGTTCTCGATGAACTTGCGGCGGTCGTGGATCACCTCCCGCAGCTCCTCGACGCGGGTCGAGCCGTCCTCGGGGAAGTAGGCCTCGAGCAGGGCCTGGGCCGCGGCGGGCTCGTCGATCTTGCCGGCGATCTCGGCCAGCTTGAGCTCCCGCGACTGCTCCTGGCTGATGCGCACCCAAGCCGTCGTGCCGAGGATGGCGACGATCGCGAAGCCGATGGCGGAGTTCTTGCGGATCAGCTGCTTGCGCACCGTCAGGTGCTTCAGCCGGCCCAGCATGCGCCGCGCCTCGCGGATGCTGCCGTCGGTGTCGAGCAGCGTCCGCAGGGGGGTGACGGCCTTCTCCGCGTGCCCCGCGGCGATCAGGGTCTGGCAGGCGTCGAGGATCCAGGCCGCGGCCTCCTCGATCATGTCGGCGTGGAGCATGCCCAGGCCGATGTCGAGGCGCGCGCTGGCGTTCTCGGGCTCCTGGCTGGCGGCCATGCGCAGGAAGGCCGCGGCGCGGGCCGGCGAGCCGTCCTCCCGCAGGCGCCGGGCGGCGTCGAGCAGGTCGCGCAGGCTCGGCACCTCCTCGTCCTCCTCCCAGCGGAACTCGGCGCCCAGGCGGTGCACCTCGGCGATCGCGTCGGAGCGCTTCAGGCGTCCGAGCTCGCGCCAGCGCTTGACCTCACCCTCCGCGTCGCCGAGGGCGTGGTCCATGCGCCGCAGGAGGATGCGCATCTCCTTCGCGGGCATGAGGTTGATCAGTGGCCCCATGCGATCGGCGCGGAACTCCGCGGCGAGCAGCTCGGCGTCGCCCTCGTCGAGGGCGCCCGGGGCGGAGGCCTGGATCCAGCCGGTCAGGCGGGCCGAGGCGCGCATGACGTGGCCCTGGGAGAGCTCGTGCTGCGCGAGGGCGAGCATCTCGCGGCACTCCGCGAGGCGCACCTCGCCGCGCCCCCAGTGCTCGAGGAAGACCAGCCGTACCTGGCGGATGGGCCAGCCGAGGCGGTCGCCGACCTCGGCCAGGGTGCTCGCCCCGTCGCACTCCTGCAGGAAGCGGATCTGCTTCTCCTCGGCGCCCCCGGGGTCGAGAGTGCGGGGCACGACGAAGTTGCTGAAGCCCAGGCGGTCGCCGGCGCCCTCCGTCTCGTCGCTCATGCGAGCGTACTCGAGCAGGAGGAACTCGACCGGCATGCCCTCGCAGTAGACCTCTCCCAGGCGTCCGGCGCCGGGATCCTCCGAGCCGCTGGTGACCGGGCCCGTCGGGCCGCTCGGGATCTCCCCGGGCTGAAAGCGGAAGTGGGCCCCGTCGCTGTCGAGGATGCTGAAGACGCGCTCGATGCGGTGGGCCTTGGCGACCTCCGACATGCGCATCGCGATCAGGCGCTCGTCGAAGTCGTTGATCCACGCTTGGCGCACGCGGTCGCGCCAGATCTGGGGGTCCTCGTCCTCGTCCGGGAGGAAGATGACGACGCCATCCGAGAGTCCCAGGGTGCACGTCAGGCCGTTCTTGGCGTGCAGGCGCAGGACGCCCTCGCGCCGGCCGCGCGTCAGACTCTGCAGGAGTTCGGCGAGGCCGATGCCGCCAACGTCGCCCTGGAAGCTCATCTGGGAGGGGTGTCGCCTCGGTGCTGCCGCACCCGTGGGAAGCCGAGTGGATGGGGATCGCCCGCGGGCTGCCCCGGGGCTCTTCGGGCCCCTATCGGCTCGCGACGCGCCCCAGATGGAGCGTCATCCGCCTCGGATTCGCCGCCGCAGCGCCTCGAGGTCCGCGGGCTCGTCCAGGTCGTCCAGGACCGCCGTGCAGGGGGTCTCGAGGGCCCAGATCGGCTCCGCGCGGCGCCGGAGCTCGCGCAGGGAGCGCGCGGGGGGCCAGCCGGCGAGCTCTCGGGCGAGGTCGCGGCCCAGGAGGAGCGGGTGGCCGTGGCGTCCCTGGTGGCGCGGGCTGAGCCAACCGCGGGCAGGGCGCCCGGCGCTTTCCCAGACCTCGAGCAGGGCCGAGAAGACCTCCGCGGGGACCAGGGGTGTGTCCACCGGGGCGATGAAGAGGTCGAGGCCCGGGCGGGCGGCGGCGGCCAGCGCGAGGCCGCCGCTGCGGCCCTCGCTCCAGCGGGGGTTGTGGAGCAGCTCCGCGCCGGGCGGCAGGGCGGCGCGCAGGGCCTCGAGGTCGGCCCCGGCGAGGACCAGGGGCGGGGGGGGTGCGAGGGCGGCGCCGGCCTCCAGGAGGAGCTCGAGGGGTGTGCGGCCTCCGAGGTCGACCAGGGCCTTGCACTCCCCCAGGCGGGAGCTGGCCCCCGCGGCGGGGATCACGAGGGCCGGGCCGAGCGGACGCCCCACGTCCTCAGGAGCCGACGTAGCGGTCGTAGACCGCGAGGGCTCGGTCGATGTCGTCGGTGCCCTCGATCAGGGCCCGGCCGTCCTCGAAGACGGTCAGGGTGTGCTCCTCGATCTCGCAGCGCAGGATCGGGCCGGCGCGGCGCAGCGACTTCGAGAGGGGCTCGAGGGTACCGGCCAATCGGTCGAGGTCGGGGCGCCCCGAGGTGCCCCGCACCTGCACGGCGTTGCGCCCGCAGAGGATCGTCGCGCGCCGTCCCATCGGCTCCTCGAGCCAGGTGAAGTCGCGCTCGCCGCAGCAGGGACAGCCCTCCTGCCGAGCGAGGGCCAGGCGGCGCAGGCTCCCGCTCCAGACGTCGAGCTCGAGCAGGGCGGGCTGGAGCTGGCGCTCGGCAGCATCTCCCTCGGCCCGGGGAGCTTCCGCCAGGATGCGCAGCGCGAGGCCGGCTTGCAGGGAGGCGATGGCGCCCACCGCGGGCAGGATCACACCCGCCGTGTCGCAGGTCTCGAGGGTCCCCGCGGGCGGCGGGTTCTCGAAGAGGCAGCGCAGGCAGGGCCCGCGCCCGGGCAGGACCGGCAGCACGAGCCCCCCCGAGCCCACGACCCCGCCGTAGACCCAGGGAACGTCGTTCTGCACGGCGTAGTCGTTGATCAGGTAGCGCGTGCCGAGGTTGTCCGTGCCGTCGAGCAGGAGGTCACAGCCCTCGGCCAGCTCCTCGATCGTGTCCGCGTCGAGGTGCTGGGCGTGGGCCTCGAAGCGCGTCGGCCCGCCGATGCGGCCGAGGGTCTCGCGGGCCGCAACCACCTTGAGCTCGGCCGTCGCCGCGTGGGCGTCCTCGAAGAGCACCTGGCGCGCGAGATTCGACTCCTCGACGACGTCGCGGTCCACGAGCACCAGCTCGCCCACGCCCGCCCGGGTCAGGCTCTGCGCGAGGACGCCGCCCAGGGCCCCGCAACCGACCAGCAAGACGCGCGCCTCCTCGAGCCGCGCCTGGCCCTCGGGCCCCAGGGCGGCGAAGCGAACCTGCCGGTCGAAGCGTCTCGAGGGCTCTTCCACGGGGTCGAGGATATGGCCCGGCCTCGCTTGACTTCCACGTCTTTCCAATCGATGCTCTCGCACCCTCCGCCCGGGGGAGGCGCGGGTCTCGCGACCCGCCGGCGATCCCGGCGGCCAGGCTGGTGGATGTAGCTCAGTTGGTTAGAGCGCCAGATTGTGGTTCTGGAGGTCGGGGGTTCGAGACCCCTCATCCACCCCAGCTCGCGGCTCCGTCGCCGAAGGCCTCGGCTCAGGGCGCGGAAGCGCCGCGGCGCACGACGGCGAGGTCGTCACGGCGTACCCGCACCTCCACCAGGATCTCGTAGGGCCAGGGGACACCGCCTCCGAGCTGCTCGAGCTGCCGCGCGTGGACCAGCGCCGCAGCGCCTTCGGGGAGCGCCCGCAGGTCGTCGAGGAGCACGAGCCCGTGCTCGAGGTACAGCAGGGTGTTGAAGTTCGACCAGCGGGCGACGTGCAGCGTCTCCCCGGGCTCGAGGGCCGCGTCGATGCGCGCCGCGTGGATGGCGCGGGCGTGACGCTTCGCCTTGGGCGGCTCGACCTGGCTGGTGAGGATCTGACCGGCGAGGAGCGGGATCAGGAGCAGGCCCGCGAGCCGTCTCGGTGCGCCGCGCCCGGCCAGGACGGCGAGCCCGGTCAACCCGGCCAACTTGCCGAGGAGGAGCCCGAGGCCGTCGACCTCCACGTCGCCCAGGGGCAGGAACCAGCCGACGACCACCGCCAACCAGATCAGGAGCCCGAGGACGCCGAAGCCGAAGGCGGCACGGTCGAACCGTCCCGCGAGGGGCGCGGCCGCCCCGTCGAGGAGCTCGCCCGCGACGAGGGCGACGAAGGGCAGCGCGGGGAAGACGTAGCGCGCGCTCGTCCCGGGGAAGAGGAAGAAGAAGAGCCAACCCGCGGCCGCCGCGCCGAGGAGCGCCCGAGGGGCAGGCGCGCGCCAGAGCTCCTTGCCTGGAGCGTCGCGGAACGAGAGCACGAGCACGAGGGAGGACGGGAGGAGCGCCAAGAGACTCCCGAAGAGGAACTCGACGCGCTCGCCGGCGTAGGTCCCGAGGCTGCGACCGCCGCCGCCCTGACCTCCGATCTGTCCGCCCCAGTGCCCGGCGGCCGCCGCGGGGTCGATCTCCGCGAGGAGGGCGCCGACCCAGAGGGCCGGGAGCGCGAGGCCCAGGGCGAGGGGCACGAGCAAGGAGGGGGCGAAGAGGCTTCGAGCGCCGCCCACGTCGCGTCGTGAAGCGAGGGCGAGGGGGGCGCCGAGGAAGAACACGAGGGCCACCGGTCCCTTGAGCAGCAGCGCGGCGGCCAGGGCCAGCCCCGCGCCGATCCGCCAGCCCCAGCCGCCCTCCCGGCCGAGCCACCAGCAGGCGACGGCGGCGAAGACGGCGCAGGCGAGAGGCGCCTCGATCTCCGCCAGCCGACCCTTGGCCAGGGTCTCGGGGGCGGCGAGCCAGAGCAGGGCCGCGAGGAAGCCGGCGCGCAGGCGGAAGAGCCGCGCGCCAAACAGCAGGATCCCGATCGCCGTCGCGAGGGTCGCGAGCACCGAGAGGGAGCGCGCAACGAGGACCCCGTCGCTCCCCGTGAGCCGGAAGAGGCCGGCCAGGGCCCAGAAGATCCCGGGCGGCTTGCTGAGGTAGGGCTTGCCGACGAGGGTCGGCGTCACCCAGTCGCCGCTCGCGAGCATCTCCCGCGCCGGGAGCACGCGTCGCCCTTCCTCGTGGTGGAAGTCCATCCGGTCGAGACCCGGGAGGAGCTGCAGCAGGGCCACGGCCGCGACCGCGAGGAGGCAGGCGAGGAAGAGGCGCCGGGGGGCGGGAGGGGCGGCCGGCATCGCGCCCAATGTCGGGGCGCCGGCCGCGGAGTCAAGCGGCGCGCACCAGGTCTCGCGCTCGGCCGAGCTGCGCGAGCAAGGCGTCCTCGAGGTCGGCCAGCTTGGTGGGGGAGAGCCCCGCGAGCCCGAGGGCCCGCCCGGAGAGCTCGTAGGCCAGCTCGCCCAGGCCCTCACCTCGCGCGACCGCACGGGTCACGGCCTCCGCCAGGTGGCAGATCGAGACCAGGCGCGGCTCCAGCGTCGCGGCCTCGGGCTCGTGGTGGTGCTCGATGACCTCGACCAGGGAAGGGGGTAGCTGCCAGCGGCGCGCCAGTCGCGCGCCGATCTGCGCGTGGTCGAGGCCGTAGACCGCGCGCTCCGCCTCGCGCCGGCTGGCTCCGACCTGGCGCTGGGCCCGGACTTCGTCTTCGAGGTCCTCGCAGGCGGTGAGGATCACGAGCTGGCCGATGTCCTGCAGCAGCGCGCCGGTGTAGGCCTCGTGACGGTCGACCAGCCCCGAGGTGGCGGCCAGGAAGCCGGCGGCGAGGGCGCCCATCAGGGAGTGCTCCCACAAGCGCCGACCGCGGGCGTCGTTGCGGCGGGGGCTCGCGGTGAAGGAGCGTTCGACGCAGGTGGTCAGGACCAGGCCGACCAGAGCCCGGCTGCCCAGGCGCACGCCGGCCTCGTGCAGGCTGGTGACCTCACGCTGGAATCCGTAGTGGGCCGAGTTGCAGAGCCGCAGCACGCGAGCGGTCAGGGCGCCGTCGGTGGCGACCACGGCCGCGAGCTCGCTGGGCAGGACGTCCTCCCGACGCGAGAGCTCCATGAGCTTGAAGGCCACCGGGGGCCAGGGCTCCAGGGTGCGGATCCCGTCGACGATGGCCTTGAGACGTTGCGCTTCCATGACTCGCTGTGGGGCGAGGGCCCCTCCGGCACTTCGACCGCGGCGGGGCCCGCTCTCAAGGCCCTCCGCGAGATCCTCCGCCTCTTGCGGGCGGCTGGGCCGCTCCGCGAGGGGCCTTTTCCACTGCGGGGCCTGGACGGATTCTAGGAGATTGCTTATTGTGGGGTCTCTCGGGTCGAGGGACGGACGGAGACTGAGGATCCCCGGCCGGCGGCGACCCGGGATGAGGACCCGTCCCTGCCCCAGGGAGGGGAGAGTGTGGAAGCCCCCGGGTACGAGCGGTCCGGGGGCCTCGAGGCGGAGAACTCTCCGTACCCATGGAGGACGCGTCCCGTTCGCGGGCGCGTCCTCCACCTCCATCCAGGCCCTGAGTCCCCGGGGCCGGAGGAATCGGGTAGCGTGGATCCCGGAGGTCCTGACCCATGCACCGCTCTCGGCGACTCGCGCTCCTCGCTCTCTCCGCCCTCGCGCCCTCCACGCTCGCGCTCGGCCTCGCTGGGACACGAGCGCCGGCCAGCGAACGGAGTCTGCCGCCCGACCCCGGGGCCGCCTCGGGGACCTTCGTCGAGAATCGTGGGCAATGGGCCGGGGAGCTCCGCTTTCGCCTCGGCCGGGGTCCCGTCGGGGCGGCGGCCTTCGCCGGGGGATTCGCCCTGGGACTTCCGGCGGAGACCGAGTCCGGCGTCCGAGCGACCGCCGGTGGATGCCTGCGCTTCGAATTCGTGGATCACCGCGAGGGCCTCGAACCCCGAGGGGTCGACGCCCGCGAGGGGCGGCTGAACTTCCTGCTGGGCCCGGATCCGGCTGGATGGCACACGGGCGTGCGCCGCTTCGAGCGCGTGCGCTACGACGAGGTCTGGCCCGGGATCGACCTGCTCCTGCGACAGGGCGAGGGGCTCTTCGCCTACGACCTCGAGCTCGGGCCGGAGGCGGACCTGCGCCAGGCCGTGATCGCGGTGAGCGGGGCCGAGGGCCTCGACGTCGACGGCGGCGGGAATCTCGTGCTGCGCACCTCCGCGGGCGAGCTCGTTCACTCCGCCCCCGTGGCCTGGACTCGGGACCGCGAAGGCCGCCGCCTGCCCCATCCGATCGCCTTCCGGCTCCTGGGGGACGAGCGCTTCGGCTTCGCGGGCCCGCCGGTCCCCGCCGGGACGAGCCTGGTGGTGGACCCCGGCGTGCGCTGGTCGACCCTGGTCGGCCACGAGGACCACGACATCGCGCGCGACGTCGCGCGCACGAGCTCGGGCGAGGTGCTGGTCACCGGCACCACCCTCTCCTTCGACTTCCCGACCGACGTCGGGGCCTACGACGGGAGCTGGAACGGGAACTACGACGCCTTCGTGATGCGCTTCAGCGCCGACGGCTCGACGCTCGTCTTCGGGACCTTCGTCGGAGGTGCGGGAGGGGACTCCGGGACGGGGGTCGCGGTGGCGGAGGACGGCAGCGTCTACGTCGGCGGGGACACGAGCTCGCCGGGCTTCCCGGTCACCGCGGGGGCCTACGACACGAGCTTCGCCGGAGTGCTCGACGCCTTCGTGCTGCGCCTCGACGCGACCGGCTCCCAGCTGCTCGCCTCGAGCTTGCTCGGCGGGAACCTCATCGAGCGCGCGACCGACCTCGAGCTCGACGCCGAGGGTCGCCCCCTGATCTGCGGCGGGACGGCCTCCTCCTCCTTCCCCGCGATCGGCGGCTACGACACCACCTTCGGCGGAGGCGGCGGCGACGCCTTCGTCGTGCGCCTCTCGGCGGACCTGGGGAGCCTGGACTTCGGGAGCTTCCTCGGTGCGGAGGGCAACGACGGGGCGGAGGCCCTGGAGATCGGGGCGGACGGGCGCATCACCCTCGGGGGCTGGACGCGCTCGGAGGACTTCCCCGTGACCTCGGGAGTGGTGGACCGCTTCCTGACGGGGACGGGCAGCGCCCAGGACGGCTTCGTCAGCCGCCTCTCGGCCGGGGGCGGCTCGCTGGTCTGGTCCACCTATCTCGGCGGCGCGGAGCACGAGGCCGTCCTCGACCTGGCCGTCGACGAGTCGGGCGGGGTCTTCGCCGTGGGCGAGACCGAGTCGAGCGACTTCCCCCTCGACGCCGCGCCTCAGCAGGACCAACTCGGCGGCGGCACGGACGCCTTCGTGACGCGCCTCTCGCCCGCGGCGGACGCGCTCCTGAGCTCGACCTACTTCGGGGGCGGCGCGGACGACCAGGCCCTGGCCGTGACGCGCCTCGCGAACGGCTCCCACGTGGTCGTGGGCACCACGGGCTCCGACGACCTGGACTACCCGCCCTGGAGCTACGACTCCCACTTCGGCACCTTCGCCTCGGGCGGTCTGAGCGACGTCTTCATCAACCGCTACGACGCGGCCGGGGACATGGACTACGGCTCCTACCTCGGTGGCCGTGGGGAGGAGCGAGCCCTGGCCGTCGTCGGCGACGGAGCGGGGGGCGTGCTCCTCTGCGGGGAGATGAACTCCTTCGACTTCCCGACGACCGCGGGGGCCTTCGACGTGATCTACGACCTCACGACGATCCCCGACGGCTTCCTGACGAGCTTCGAGTTCCTGCGCTTCCCCTTCCAGTACGGCGAGCCGAAGATCAATTCGCTGGGCGGCTGGGCCAACCTCTCGACGACGGGCTTTCCCTCCTTGACCGAGGGGGGTTTCACCATCTGGGTCGACGGCGCCTACTACAACACGACCGGTCTCTTCTTTTGGTCGGAGGCGCCCGGGGAGCTTCCACTGGCGGGCGGGCTGCTGCACATGCGCGGTCCCTTCCACCGCACGCCGGTGGTCCAGGTGGGCATCTTCGGCTCGGCGAGCCTCGAGGTCGAGGTCGACCCCGCCATGGTCGGCCGCACGCGCTACTACCAGTTCTGGTACGAGGACGGCGGCGACCCCTGGGGCGTCGGGCTCTCGGCCGGCCTCGAGGTCGTCTTCTACCCCTGAGGTTCGCGCGGGCGCGGCGACCTCAGAAGCCGCGCCGTCGCACGGGTCGGGACGGGCCGCGCGCGGCGCCCTCGTCGGCGTCGTCACCGCCGCCGCTCTTCCCGCCCATCGTCTTGCGGCCGCGCATGCGCTCCTCGCGCGACGGCCAGGGCTCGTGAATGAGGGGGTCGCGCTTGTAGCGCTTCTCCTGCTCGATCTCCTCCAGCTCGCGGGCGGTCGGCGGGCGCCCGAAGAGTCCGCCCTCCTCGGCCATCGAGTCGTTGAGCTCCTCCCAGACCGCCTTGAGGAAGGGGTACCAGGCGGGAGCCGTGACGAGCATCAGCACGGCCTTGAGGAGCAGGTTCTGCCAGGTCTCCATGACGGATCGGGGCGGAGCCCCAGGGCAGTATCGGCCGGGTGGGCCGAGGTCGTGACCCCCGCGAGCGCGCTTTCCTGACCCGCTCTCGTCGCGGGGGGCCTCGCCTCGCGCCCTAGCGGGAGGAGCTGCTCAGGCCGTCTTCCAGGGCCGCTCTTCCCCGCAGCGCACGCAACGGCGCAGGAAGCGGACCTCCGCTTCCTCACCCTCGGAGCCCTCCACGACCTTCGGAAAGAGCTCGACGAGGCCCTTGTCGTTGTTCCACTGGACCTTCGGGCCCTCCGTGGCGTGGATCCAGGTGTGTCCGAAGATGCGGCAGAAGAAGTTCATGGGCGGCGGGGAGTCGCGCAGGTTCTACGCAGCCTCAGACGGGCTGTCCAGGCAGGGCGGGCGTTTTTCCCGCCGCGCGTCGCCGCGCGCTGGCCTCGCCGGCCAGCCGGATCCACTCGAGGGCCTGGGGCGGGGAGGCCCCGAAGCTCGAGAGCAGCTGGGAGTAGTAGACCGTGGCCTCGGTCAGGGCGCAGAGGGTGTTGACCTCGAGCACGTAGAAGCGGTCCTCCGCCCGGTCGTAGAAGCCGTCGAGGCGGGCGTAGCCCTCGACGCCCAGCGCGCGGGCCACGGCCAGGATCCGCTCCCGGAGGGAGGCGACGCGCTCGGGCTCGAGGAAGGCGTCGAGCTCGAGGTTGGTCCCCACGCCCTGCTGGAACTTCTCCTCGAGGGAGAGCTCCGCCGCGCGGGCCACGGTCAGGCTGGGAGTGGCGGCGGCGAGGCCAGCCGCCGAGGAGCCGCCGGGGGGCAGGTCGCAGACGGCGCAGGTCAGCTCGACGAAGCGCTTGGCCTCCCACCAGCCGCGCAGGTTGCGGGCGTTCCAGTCCCCGGCGGGCAGGGGGGGCTCGTGCTCCTCGACCAGGGCCTCCTCGAAGACCCAGCGGGCGGGGGGCGGCTCGGGGAGCTGCAGGGGTCGCGAGCCGGGCCCCAGGGCGCCGGCCGGCAGGAAGGAGCGCATCTCGACGACGGCCCGCACGAAGGCCGCCAGCTCCGCGCCCTTCGCGAGGAGCTTGACGCCCGTCGAGCAGCCGTCGCAGGCGGGCTTGGCGACGACCTTCGGGCGGCCCAGCTCGCGCGCGAGTCGCGCGAAGCGTCCCTCCCAGTCCGCCTCGTCGAGCCAGTCGCGCAGCTCCTCGAGGGAGACCTCGAGCTGCTGCGGAACGCCCACGCCCTCGATCCCCGCCCGGGCCACGGCTTCCACGGTCGCGACCTTGTCGCTGCCGCGGCGGGAAGCGCGCGGGCCGCAGCCGTTGTAGGCCTTGCCGAGGGCCTCGAGGGCCGCCTGGACCGTCCCGTCCTCGCCGGGGCCACCGTGCAGGGCGAGGAAGACGAAGTCCGCCTCGGCCACGGCGGCGGCGAGGTCGCCGGTGGGCCCGACCTGCAGTTGCCGCGGGCCTCGGGCTCCGTCGAGGAGCCCCGCGCCGAGCTCGCCTGCGAGCTCGGCCGCGACCTCCTCGAGCTCCGCGCGCCGCGCTCCGTCCGCCGCGAGCTCCTCGATCTCGGCCACGTCGTGGTGCAGTGCCAGGAAGAGGCCGACCTCGGTGAAGCGACAGGCGCGGTCCATGAACACGAAGCGCACGTCGTGGCCGAGGGAGGCGAGCCCCAGGCCGACGAAGATCCCGCTCTGGCGCGAGACCTGACGCTCGCTGGTCGGCCCGCCGAAGAGCACGTGCACCCGCCGGCCCTGCCCCGCGCCAGGCCGCGGGGCGGGGAGCAGCTTCCCCGCGCGGCGGGCCGCGCGGTCGACGAGGCGCCGGATCAACTGGGAGTGGGGCAACCCCGCCAGGGCGGTCTGCAGGAAGCCGAAGCTCGAGAAGCCCATGCCGCTGATTCCGTTGACGTCGGTCACGGCGACGCGGCCGTCGGCGAGCAGGAAGCCGTCGAGGCGCGCCATGTCGCGCAGGCCGCAGAGCTCCCAGACCTTCCGGGCGGCCGCGCGGATCGGCGCGCAGTCCGACCACTCGCGGAGCGGGGTCGTCAGCCGCGCGCCGGAGCCGTGGAGGTATTTCGAGCGGGTGTCGTAGAGGCGCTCGGGGACCTCGACCTCGGTCGGCGCGAGGGGAACGGGGCCGGCTTCGGTCTCGAGCACGATCACGGAGAACTCGCGGCCGAGCAGCGGGGCCTCGACGAGCACGTCTTCGTCCTGTTCGAAGGCCAGCTCGACCGCCGCTTCGAAGGCCTCGGGGTCGTCGGGCACCAGGGAGACCCCAAGGGAGGAACCGCCGCGGTTGGGCTTGACCGCGCAGAGGAAGGGGGCGTCCGGACGGCCCAGCTCCCGCGCCGCCTCGAACAGGGCTCGCGGCTCGGCGCTCCAGCGCGCGCGGTCGAAGCGGAAGTGCGCGGGGACGACCCGGCCCGCGCCGGCGAGGCGACCATACGTGGCGGCCTTGTCGAAGGTCAGCGCCAGGGCCTCCGGCGAGCTGAAGACGAAGGGGACCCCGACCTCCTCGAGGAGCGCTTGCAGGCGCCCGTCCTCCCCGAAGGCCCCGTGAATCAGGGGCACGACGACGTCTTGCTCGGCGAGGAAGGCGCGCAGCCCGGCGTCGTCGAGAGCCTTGTCCTGCGGCAAGCGCCCTTCGAAGTCCTCGCAGGTGTTCGTGAAGTAATAGACCTCGGGAAGAAGCCACGGGCGCTCTTCGCGGTCGAAAAAGAGGACCGCGAGCTCGACCGAGGCGTCGCCCCCCAGCCAGCTGACCCAGGGCTTGAGGGAGCCGGCGGAGATGTTGCGCTCGTCGCTGGGGCCGCCGAAGCAGAGGGCGATGCGCGTCATTCGAGCCGGGATACCATTTCGCCGCCTCCGATTCACGGGGCCAGTCCGCCCAGCGAGCCGTTTGGTCGAGGAGGCGCGGGGAGACCTCGACTCAGAAGCTCAGCCCGAAGGTGATCGCGAGGTTGCTCGAGTCCTCGGCGAAGCCCAGGTCAGCGCGGAAGGTCGCCGCGCGCTCGAGGTTGAAGCGCAGGCCCGCGCCGTAGCTCGACTTGACGTCCGCGTCGTGCAGGGCCGAGAGATCCTCGGCCACGGTGCCCAGCTCGTAGAAGAGGGCCATCCCCAGGCGCTCGACCCGGACGCGCTGGTCGAAGGCGAAGCCCCGGGGCACGAGCACGATTCGCCACTCGGCCCCGGCGAACCAGGAGGCCGCGTCGACCCAGCGGCCGGCGATGTAGCCCCGCAGGCGATTCGAGCCCCCCAGGCTCGGCAGGGCCCAGAAGGGCAGGTCGCCGCTCGAGTCGCGCAGGTCGAAGGCCAGCGCCAGGCGGTCCGTGGGCGGGTTCTCCTCGCCCGGATCGCCCCCTTCGTGGACGAGGCCGGGCAAGGGCACGATCCAGCGCCCGAAGAGGTCGTAGACCCAGCCGCTGCGCCCGTCGGTCATCCAGGGCGTGCCGGAGACTCCCAGCCCGATCGCCCCGCCGCGGTAGGGGTTCGTCTGGCTGTCGCGCGCGTCGTAGCGCAGGCCGCCGGAGAGCCACAGGCTGTCGAGACTGTCGCCGGCCTCGAAGAGCTCCGGAAACTCCTCGGCGGTGTCCCCGGCGTCCTCGACGAATCCGTTGGAGAGGTTGCGGTGCTCGGCCCGGGCGCCGACGTGGGCGACGAAGTCCGAGCCGGCGCGCGGGAGGGAGCGCTGGAGGCGGAGCTCGAGCGCCGTCACCTCGTCCGTGAAGCTAGTCTCGTCCTCCTCGCGGGTGTCGGGCCCCAGGCCGAAGAAGCGCCGCGTCAGGGTGCGCCGGTAGCCGCCGAAGGCCTGCAGGTAGCTGCGCTCCTCCTGGATCACGCCGCCCTGGTCGAGGTCGCGCTGGTCGAGCCAGCGCCGCCACAGGAAGGTGTACTGCTGCTGCCCCTCCGTCGTGTAGGTGAAGGTCGTGTTGGCGAACTCCTGGCGGCGCTGGTTGCGGAAGTCGATGTCGGTCAGGGCGAAGCCGGCCCCGGTCCCCACGTCGCCCGCGAAGAAGAAGATCGGCGCGAAGAAGGTGCTCGTCAGGAAGCGCTCGAAGACGTTGCCGTCGGAGATCCGCCCCTCGGGCTTGTAGCGCCAGCGGTCGGGGTGCTCGAGGTCCGCGGGCAGCTCCGCCTTCGGGATGCGGCCGTTGGCGTCGATGCCTTCCAGGGCACTCTCATGGCCCTCGTCCAGGGGTGAGGTGCTCTGGCAGGCAGCCAGCACGAGGAAGGCGGCCGTCCAGGCGAGGGGACGGAGGGCGGAGGGGGAGCGGCGCATGGGGGAGGGGCCGGGGGCGTCCCTCTCCTATCGCACGACGCGCGCCATGTCCTCGGTGAATCATCGCGCCTGCGCCGGATTCGGGATCCCGACGCCCACCCACCGGAGACGAAAGGGCCGGAGGGCGGCCCATGGGAACCGCCCTCCGGTAGAGAGGACCGGGCGGGGGAATCTGCCCGAAGGCCTGCCCGGTCATGGCTCGAGCGGACCGCCTCTCCCCGCGCTGGGGCACCGGTTCAAAGCCCATCGTCCGATCGCTTCACCGAGTCACCGCAACCTGGGAGCGTCCGTCCCGCCGGGGGAAGAGCGAGGGCTGCCGGTGCGCCCGGAAAGGCGTTCCGCTTTCGAAGCCAACGAAATCTACCCCCGGATCGGTGGGGGGGCGGGAAAGGGCAAGGATTTCCGGATTCGGTTCGACGGGCTTCGAGAACGGCCCGGAGTCCCCGGTCCTACTTGCGACGGCGCCGCTTGCGGCGGCCTCGCCGGCCCCGCCGGCGCTCCTCCTCGACCTCCTCCTCGCTCATCGCCCGGGCGCTGGCCCAGCGGTCCTCCCAGGCGCGGTAGATGTCCCAGCCCTCGCCGCGGGCCTCGGTGCGCAGGCGGAAGAGGTCGAGGGCCTCGGGAAACTCCTCGGAGAGGCAGAACAGCCTGGGGCGGAAGCGGCGGCGCTGGGGGCCGGCGAAGTTGCGCTGCTGAAAGATCAGACGCCGGGCGCGACCCGCGTCGCGGCGCGAGACCCGGGCGTTGCCGGCCAGGCCCTCCATGACCTCGCCCGTGACGTAGTGGTACTCCCCGGGCGGACCGGGGAGGGTGCGGGTCTCGGGGTCGGCCTGGCGCTCGGCGATGTCGTGGAAGAGGATCGCGAGGCAGACGGCGGTCGTGGGCTCGAAGCCGTCGTGGACGTGGGCGTCGAGGGCCTCGAGCAGGCCGGCGAAGCGCGTGACGCGCTTTTGCTGCTCCTTGCTCGCCCCGTCCTGCGGCCCCAGGTGCTCGTCGAGCTCGGGCAGGATGACCGCCAGGGCCCCGCACTGGCGCAGCTTCTGGAAGGCCCCCAGGGCCGAGCCCGAGCGCAGGAGGCGCAGGATCTCCTCCAGGACGCGCGGCGGCGCGGAGCGCGCCAGGTCGGGTGCATGGGCGCACATGGCGGCCCAGGTTCCGTCCTCGATTCGGAAGCCCAGGCGCGTGGCGAACTTGATCGCGCGCAGGATCCGCACCGGGTCCTCGGGGATGCGCACCTGGGGGTCGCCGATGGTGCGCAGGAGCTCGTCGTCGAGGTCCTCGAGGCCGCCGACGTGGTCGACGATCTCGGCCCGGTTCGGGTCGAGCAAGAGGCCGTTGACCGTGAAGTCCCGCCGGCGCGCGTCCTCCTCCGCGGTGCCGTAGGTGTTGTCCTCGGTGATCAAGAGGTCTTCGTCGGGCCCCTCGCTCACCGCAGGCTCGGCCCGGAAGGTCGCGGTCTCGATGATCGTCTGGGCCCCGTAGCGGATGTGGACCAGGCGGAAGCGGCGCCCGATGATGTGGCTGTTGCGCGGGAAGAGGCGGCGCACCTGCCGGGGATGGGCGCTGGTGGCGACGTCGAAGTCCTTGGGCTTGAGGCCCACCAAGAGGTCGCGCACGCAGCCGCCGACGAGGTAGGCCTCGTGGCCGTTGCGCTGCAGGCGCGAGATGACCCGCAGGGAGTGCTCGCCCTCGATCTCGTCGACGAGCTCCCGAGCGTCGATGATCAGGGCCTCGTCGCGCTCGGCGGGGGGCTGGGACGGAGGAAGTCGGTCGGGGGTCATGGGGGGACGGGCCGACTCGCGGGGGACGGAGGGGACGGCCCCTCCCGAATCGTGCTCGTTCGCGGGACAACTGTAGTGGCAGGTGAGCCGGGGACAAGCCGTAGGAAGGCCCCGGCCGGCCTTGCGGGCCCCGGAGGGCGCCGCTACCCTGCTCCGGCTTCCGAGGGCAGTAGCTCCAATTGGTTAGAGCGACTGATTCCAAATCAGTAGGATCGGGGTTCGAGTCCCTGCTGCCCTGCCAGCCCTCCAGCCGCCCCGGCGGCTCGCCTCGCTGCCCCCGAGCCCGGCCCCGCGCCGAGCCCCAGCCTCGCACCCCCGCGTTCCACCCCCCGGTCCGCACCTGATGAGCCCCACTCCCCAAGACGACCCCGACGAGCTGGACGAGGCGGCGACGGGCGGGGAGGAGCTGGAGGAGGAGGCGCCGGTCGGGGATGAGTTCGACCCCGAGGACCTGCCCTCGCCGCCGGACCTCGAGGAGCTCGAGGCCTTCGACGACGACGAGGGAGACGAAGAGGAGGACGAAGACGAGGGAGAGGACGGAGAAGCCGACGGGGAGGACGGAGGCGAGGCCGAGCCGAGCAAGAAGGCGGCCACGAAGGGCAAGAAGAAGGACGAAGAGGACGAGCCCCCCGGACCGGACGTCCCGGCGCCCCCGAAGAAGAAGCTGCGCGCCGCCCTCGACTGGGCCTTCCAGAACGAGGAGATCGAGCCCGAGCTGCTCGACCGCTTCGCCGACCACGCCCACCTGGTCCTCGACGCCAACCGGCGCGTCAACCTGACGGCGATCCTGGACCCCCAGGAGGTCGCGGCCAAGCACTACCTCGACTGCTGGCGGGTGACCCAGATGATGTCGCTGATGGCGCGCACGATCGTCGACCTGGGCAGCGGCGCCGGTTTCCCGGGCCTGCTGCTCGCCATGGCCGAGCCGCACTGCCGGGTGATCCTGATCGAGTCGCGCAAGAAGAAGGCGGACTTCCTGGCGGAGGCGATCGAGAAGCTAGGCGTCAAGAACGCCCAGGCTCACTGGGGGCGGGCCGAGGAGTACCTCGCGACGAACCGCGTCGACGCCGTCGTGGCCCGGGCCGTGAGCTCGGTGCGCGAGAACGTGCGGACCCTGCGCAAGGTGCGCCACTCCCTCAAGGACTACGTGATGCTGAAGGGCGCCTCCTGGTCGCGCGAGGTGCGCGCCGGAGAGCGCGAGGCCGAGCGCCTCGGCTTCACGCTCGACACGGTCTGGGAGCACGAGCTGCCCGAGGAGATGGGCAAGCGGGCGATCCTGGTCTACCGGGCGCCCGGCGCGCTGTAGGGCGCGGTCGAGCTCCTAGGCGCCGGGGCCGGCGCTGGAGGACTCGCGAGCGCAGCGCGAGACCCTCGCGAAGAGTGGTGCCCGGGGGGGGAGTCGAACCCCCACTCCCTTAGCGGGAACATGGACCTGAACCATGCGCGTCTGCCAATTCCGCCACCCGGGCCGAGTGGAGCGCAGGAGGGTACGGAGGGGTCCGGGCGAGGTCAACGACGGCGGCCGGGGAATCCGTCCCGCCCGGGCCTCCGCCCGCTGTCCCCCGGGCTCGCCCGTCCTACACTCCCGGGATGCCCGGCAAGGCCCAGGAGTACCGCAGCGTCACGCGCAACAAGAAGGCGTACCACGTCTACGAGATCCTCGAGGAGCTGGAGGCCGGTCTCGTGCTCGTCGGCACCGAGGTCAAGAGCCTGCGCGCGGGCCACTGCTCGATCCAGGAGGCCTACGCCCGCCTCAAAGACGGGGAGCTCTTCCTCGTCGGGGCCACGATCCCCGAGTATCTCCAGGGCAACATCCACAACCACCCGCCGACCCGCGACCGCAAGCTCCTGCTGCACAAGCGCGAGCTCGGGCGCTGGGCCAAGAAGGTGCGCGAGAAGGGCGTGACGATCGTGCCCCTCGAGGTCTTCTTCCAGGGGAGCCTGGTCAAGTGTCGCCTGGGCCTCTGCCGCGGCAAGAAGCTGCACGACAAGCGTCAGACCCAGCGCGACCGCGACGACCGCCGTAGCGTCGAGCGGGCCCTCAAGCGGCGGCGTTGACTCCCCGCGGCACTTCCTCCCTTCCAAGCGGCGGGGGGCGTGCTAGAGTTCCCCGTTCAGATCCCAGGCCTGGGGGCGCAATGGTTTCGACCGGTTTCCATCGCCTCCGTGCTGCGTGTCGGGGATCCCGGGTCACCCCGCAAAACCCTCCCGGGACGGCAATTCAATTGCCAACAACTACTCCCTCGCGGCCTAACTAGAGGCCGCCGTTCTCGCGGGGAATGCCCGCGGCCCCGCGAGAACGTACACAGCGGGCTGGCCGGCTTCGCTCCGCCCCCCGGCGGACCGGCGAGACTTCAGGGGAGCTGGCTCGACGGCAGCCCGTCCACGGGCGGCCCGAGGGCGAGAACCAAATCGTGGACTACACACGTAGACGCACGGTGCGCGGCGACTCCGGGACGCGGGTTCGACTCCCGCCGCCTCCACCAGGTCTGGGGATCGGGAGTGGGGCCGGAACGGGGCCAGCTCGAGGGGGTTGGCTGCAGCCATGATCCACCTGCTCCCCGCACTGCCCCTGCTCTTGCCTCTCCTCCAGGAGGCCCCTCCGGAGTCGCCCGCGGAGCGAAGGACGGTCTGGAGGGATGTTCCCCGGAAGGACGTTCCGAACCTCCGTGTCCTTCCTCGCTGGAATCCCTCCGGCCCCGATCCGGTCCCGTCACCGGAGAACTGGGTGGCGGGTATCGGCGGAGTCGGGATCAGCGTCGCAGCGATCCACACCGATCTCGAGTCGAGGGCTGGCGTTCCCCTCCTGGCATTCGGCCTTCCCACGGACGGTTCGGGATCCGTCTGGTTCCTGACCGAGTCGGGAGTCGATCCGCAACCCGTCTCCGTCGACCAGGCCGGCCTGAAGGGCTTCGGTTACCGCGTCGAGAGTGTCCCGGACATGGACGGCGACGGCGTCTCGGACTTGGCGATCGGCGCCTCGGCACTGCGCTCCGAACCCCGCATGGTGTACGTCGTCTCCACCATGAAGAAGGCCGTACTCAACGCCTTCGCCCTGCCCAGCTCGATGAGGGGACAGGAGATCGAGCTCTGCTCGGTCCCCGATGGCTACGGAGGCCAGTGGATCGCCATCATGGGGGTCAGCGCCGTGGAGTGGCCAGCGACGAGTCTCGCGATCGTCACCGTCGCGAATCCGTCCACGGGAGAGATCGTCCACCTGTTCACGAGCGAGGAGGCGCCCCAGTACTGGTCGGATCGTGGGGCGGGCAGGCCGGCCTTGAGCTGGATGGACTCGCTGGAGCCTGATGGCCCGGGCTTCCTCATCCTCTCGATTCCAGCGGCGACGAGGAACCGGCTGCGTGGCCTCGCCCTGCCGTCGGGGAGGGAAGTGTGGAGCGAAGCCATGGACCCGGGAATGAGGCACACGGCCTGCTCCATGATCGCGGGTGCTGACGTCGACGGCGACGGCGCTAGGGAGCTGTGGGTCGGGGACGTGGGGCCGGGCGCGGACGGCAGCGGGTTCGAACGAGGTCAGGTGCGCGTTTTGTCGGGTCGCACGGGGGAGCTCGTGCTCGGTATTCGGGGGATGGATGCCGACAACAGCCACGGCATCGCCGTCGCCTCCTACCCGGACCAGAACGGTGATGGCATCGACGAAGTCCTCGTCACGGACTCCTGGCCGTTCTTCTCGTCCCGGCTCCTCACTCTCTCGGGTCGAGATGGCAGCGTGCTCGGCGCCATCCAGTTCAATCAGGACTTCTGGAGACTGGGGGAGTGCCTCGAAGTCGGGGACGACTGGGACGGCAAGGGCCAGCCCGACCTGATCGTGAGCAACTACAACCTCGAGGCGGGCAGCCAGCACGGCGCCCGGGCGATCGGAGTGGTCTCGATGGAGGATGCCCGTCTCCTCTACTACCTCACTCCCGCGCGCATGATCGGCACTATCCGGGAGCGCAACGCGGCGATGTCGCCTCGTTAGGGTGCCTTCAACGGGCGTAGGGCTCCGTGGTGGCTTCGCGCTCGCCGAAGCCCCCAGACCCGTCGGTTCAGGTCAAAAAACCGCATCGGGCGTTGGAGGGCGGCGTAGGGCGAGCCGCTAGACTCCCCCGGTGCACCGCTTCCGCTTCCTCCTGATCCTCGGCGCCCTCCTCGCCAGCCCCTCCTGCAAGTTCACGCAGCGGCTGGTCGAGCTCGACTTCTACGACGCGCCGGAGTCGCGCCTCGAGAACCTCGAGCGCCTGCACACGCCCGGGACCGGGCACCACTACAGCGCCCGCTTCGTCGGGGACGTGGAGCACGCCTTCTCCCTGGGCAAGGGCACGGTCGGCGGCATCACGATCGGCTCCCCCGGCAAGGGCGGCGGGACGGAGGATCGCGCGCCGACGGCCCTGCCGAACCCCGCCGAGACCTGCCTCGAGCTGCTCGCGGAGCTCCTGGCCTTCGACTCCAGCGACAACCCGCGCCTCGAGGCCCTGCAGGTCGCCTGGTGCGCGCGTATCATCGACCAGGATCCCGCACATCTCTCCCGCGAGCGGGCGGTGTTGGGACTCGGCCCGATCGGTCGCCGGCTCGGCATCGAGGGACCCGTGGCCCTACCGCTCGACGCGCCACGCGCCGACGCGAAGCAGACGGCGGACCTCCTGGCGGACCTCCTGGCCGTCTGGCGCGTGCGGCGCGAGGGGATGTTGCGCGGGGAGGAGTGGGACGCCGCCCTCGAGGCCCTGCGGGCGACGACCTTCGACCTCGACGGCAGCCGACGGGTGCTCGTCGCCCTGGCCGGGGTCCTCGGCGGCGTGCCCGAGGCGGACCCGAGTCACGCCGAGCTCGTCGAGCTGCTCGAGGACTTCGAGCGGCGCACGATCCAGTTCAGCTTGGCCCGCGCCCTGGTCGGTCGCCCGGGGCCCGAGAGCCGCGTGCGCGCCGCGGTCGTCTCGGCCTGCGCGGAAGCGGGGGGCAGCGAGCTCGTGGCGCGCTTCCTCTCGGTGCTCGAGCAGGAACGGGGGGCCGGCCCCGAACGGGACGCCCTGCTCGTGGTGCGCATCTTCGACACGGTGGCGGCGCTCGGCCTGCCCGCGAGCTTCGCGGAGCTCGACGAGGCGCGCTACGCGGTCTGGCGCGAGCGCTGGTACGAGGCGATGGTCGGCTACGCCGTCGAGGACCTCGACGGTCGCGTGCGGGTCGAGGCCATGAAGGCGCTCTGCCGCACCGCCGGCGGCCCCGGCTCCCTGCGCGAGGAGGAGTGGGAGGAGTGGTACTACACCCGCGTCGAGGAGCGCCGCGCCCGGGAGGGCCTGCCGCCGACCCTGCGGGCGACCGACGAGCTCGAGGGCGCGGACACGTGAAGGCCGGTGCGCGGCGCGGGCTGCTGAAGATCCTCGTCGCCGTGGCCCTCCTGGCCTGGGTGGCGAGTCGTCTGCCCTGGTCGGACCGGCTGGCCTACGTGGCGGACCCCGGGCGCCCCGAGGCGGCGGCGGAGGTCGAGGGGCGCATCGTCGGCGGCTGGCGGGAGGAGCGCGTGGGCTTCGAGCTCGCGGACGACGCGACCTCGGGCTCGGACTGGCCGGAGCAAGCGCGGCGCGCTGCCGGAGCGGGCGAGGCGCTGGACGTGACGCGTCGTGCCGAGGAGGAGGCAGGCTTCGAGTGGCGCCCGGGCATGCCGCGGGTCTTCCTCGACCTCGAGCCCCTCGGGCTCCTCGGCGCCTTCGCGGGGCTCCTGCTCGGTCTCGCCTTCGGGGTCACGCGCTGGTGGCGCATCCTGCACCTCGCGGGCTGCCGCAGTTCGTGGTGGAACACCCTGCGGCTCTCCTCCCTGGGCCTCTTCTTCAACCTCGTGCTGCCCGGGATCACCGGCGGCGACCTGCCCAAGGCCCTGCTCGTCGTGCGCGAGAATCCCGACCGCCGCGCCGACGCCCTGGCGACGGTGGTGATCGATCGGCTGGTCGGGCTGTGGTCCCTCGTGTGCATCGCGAGCGTCGTGATCTGGTGGACGGGGGGCGACTTCGGGCCGCTGCGCCTGCCGGTGGCGGGGGCCTTCGCGCTGCTCTCCCTGGGGCTCGTCTTCGTGATCGCGCCCGGCCCGCGACGCGCCCTGAAGATCGACCGCCTGCTCGAGCGGCTGCCGCAGGCGGAGCGGCTGGGGAAGCTCGAGCGCGCCGTGCTCCTCTACCGCGGCCGCCCGGGGGAGCTCGGCCTGTCGGTGCTCTTCTCCTTCGGCAACCACCTGTCGGTGATCGCGGCCACCTACGCCATCGGGGTCGCCTTCGGCACGCAGCTCGGCGTGGGGGAGTTCGTCGGCATCGTCTCGGTCGCGAACCTCGTCAGCTCGCTGCCCCTCTCGCCGGGGGGCTGGGGCGTGGGGGAGGCGGCCTTCGGGACCCTCTTCGCGATGATGGGCTCGGTCGCCGCCCTCGGCGTCGCGGTGAGCGTGACCTACCGCCTGTGCACCGTCGCGCTGGGGTTGGCGGGCGGGCTCTTCCTGCTCGTGCCGGGGGCCACGCCGGTGCGCGAGCTGCTCGAGGAAGAGGCCGCGGCCGCGGATTGAAGGCCGTCGGGGCGGTTGACCTCCCGCCGGGCAGCGGTTGTCATGCCCGGCGATCCTCGATCCTCTTCCCCCGCCCGACTCCATGAGCCTCCTGGTCATCGGCACCCTGGCCTACGACGACATCGAGACCGCCCACGAGAAGCGCCAAGGCGTGCTCGGCGGTTCCGCGACCTACTTCGCCGTGGCGGCCAGCCACTTCGCTCCGCCGCGCCTGGTGGGGGTGGTCGGCCAGGACTTCGCCGAGGCGGACCTCGCCAAGCTGCGCTCCGCGGGGGTCGCGACGGAGGGCGTCGAGGTGGCGGACGGCAAGACCTTCCGCTGGGGTGGGCGCTACGAGGCCGACTGGAACACGCGCCACACGACCTTCACGGACCTCAACGTCCTCGAGCACTTCCAGCCCAAGGTGCCGGAGGGCTTCCGCGACTCGAAGTTCGTCTTCCTCGCGAACGCGGCCCCGGCGGTGCAGCTCCAGGCCCTCGAGCAGGTGGAGCACCCCGACTTCGTGATGGCGGACACGATGAACCTCTGGATCGACGTGGCGCGCCCGGACCTCGAGTCGCTGCTGCGGCGCATCGACGCGATCATCCTCAACGACGAGGAGGCGCGCATGCTGACCGGGGAGTCGAACCTGATCCGGGCCGCGGGGGCCGTGCTGGGCCTCGGCCCGCGGCTCGTCGTCCTCAAGAAAGGGGAGCACGGCGCGTTCTTGATGGGCGGCGACGTGCACTTCTCTCTGCCGGCCTACCCGGTGCAGGACGTGGTCGACCCGACCGGGGCGGGGGACTCCTTCGCCGGCGGCTTCATGGGCTACGTCGCCTCGCAGGGCTCGAGCGAGCCTGAGGTGCTGCGACGGGCCATGCTGCACGGGACGGTGACGGCCTCCTTCTGCGTGGAGGACTTCGGCATCGAGCCCTTGGCGGGGCGCGAGGGCGACGAGCTGGCAGCGCGCTTCGACGACTTGCTGGGGATCGTGACGGTCTGAAGCGAGCGCGCGCTCGAGAGAAAGCCCGCTGACGGGGTGACCCGGACGGCCGGGACTCGTCTGGAAGGGGCCCGGGCGGCCCCCGGAGTCCCGTTCGGGAAAAACCCGAACAAAGGCCGAACGGGTGCTTGCTCCGGCCACCGAGACGGCTAGGATCGGCTCTCGAGGCCCCTGGAGGGCGTCCCGGGCCGATTCGAGGCTCCCTCACGCCTCACCCACAGACCCCACGCCTCTTCTTCTGTACCCGAAGCAGGGCGCTCCCCACTCCGAATCCTAGCGACATGAGTCGATCGAAAGCCGCTTCCAATGCTCCGGCCCCTGCCGGCGGCGCAAGCACTCCCGCCGCCAAGAAGAAGGCCCTCGACGCCGCCATGGGTGACATCGAGCGCTCCTACGGCAAGGGCGCGATCATGCGCCTCGGGGACGAGGCTCAGCTGGCCAAGCACCTCGAGTGCGTCAGCACCGGCTCGATCGCCCTGGACCAGGGGCTGGGGGGCCGGGGTCTGCCCCGGGGCCGAATCGTCGAGATCTACGGCCCGGAGAGCTCGGGCAAGACGACCCTGACCCTGCACGTGGTCGCCAACGCCCAGAAGACCGGCGGCATCTGCGCCTTCGTGGACGCGGAGCACGCCCTCGACCCGGCCTACGCCCGCAAGCTCGGGGTCAAGCTCGACGACCTGCTCGTCAGCCAGCCCGACACGGGCGAGCAGGCCCTCGAGATCGTCGAGACCCTGGTGCGCTCGAACGCCGTCGACGTGGTCGTCATCGACTCGGTGGCCGCTCTGGTGCCGCGGGCCGAGATCGAGGGGGAGATGGGGGACAGCTTCGTCGGCCTCCACGCCCGCCTGATGAGCCAGGCCCTGCGCAAGCTGACCGGCGCCATCGCCAAGTCCGACTGCCTCGTGATCTTCATCAACCAGATCCGCGAGAAGATCGGTGTCATGTTCGGCAGCCCCGAGACGACCACCGGCGGCCGGGCGCTGAAATTCTACTCCTCGGTTCGCCTCGACATCCGTCGCATCGGCCAGATCAAGGACGGGGACACGCCGGTCGGCAACCGCACCAAGGTGACCGTGGTCAAGAACAAGGTCGCGCCGCCCTTCCGCAAGGTCGAGTTCGACATCCTCTTCAACCGGGGGATCAGCAAGGAGGGTGAGCTGCTCGACATGGGCATGAGCGCCGGCCTCGTGGCCCGGGCGGGGACCTGGTACTCCCTCAAGCACCCCGAGGAGGGGGAGATCCGGCTCGGCCAGGGGCAAGAACGCGCGCGACGCTTCCTGATCGACAACCCCGACCTCGCCTCGGCCCTCGACGGCTGGATCCGCGAGAAGGACGCGGCGCAGCGCCGCGAGGTCGAGGAAGCCGAGGAGGCTCAGCGCGCCGCCTCGCAGGCCGCCGCGGGTGGCGATGGCGCAGGCGGGACCGCCGGGAAGGCCTCGCCCCCGAACGGTCAGGTCGCGAAGGGCTCCGATTCGAAGACCGCGGCCTCCAAGGCAACGGCCTCGAAGACAACGGCCTCCAAGGCAGCAGACGGGGGGTCGTCCGCCAAAGCCGAAGCGGCCAAGAGCAAGGCCTCCCCGGCCGCGGCCGGCCGTCGCTGAACCGCGCTCCATCGCGGCCTATACTCGCGCCCCCCGCGCCCGGGTCCAGCGACCCGGGCGCGGGGGGCGCCGCTCCTTGGGAGCGGTCCCTCCGTTCCCTCTCCCATCTCGCCGCACCCTCCCGGGCGGCGCCCGCGATGCCCTCCACCCGTTCCACCTTCACCGCCGAGCGCGTTCGCCGCGAGTTCCTGGACTTCTTCGTCGAGCGCGGGCACCGCGAGGTCCCCTCGGGGGGGGTCTTCCCGGCGGACGACCCGACCCTGCTGTTCACGAACGCGGGGATGAACCAGTTCAAGGACGTCTTCCTGGGCACGGGCAAGCGGGACTACAGCCGAGCCGTGGACACCCAGAAGTGCCTGCGGGTCTCCGGCAAGCACAACGACCTCGAGGAGGTGGGGCGCGACACCTACCACCACACCTTCTTCGAGATGCTGGGGAACTGGTCCTTCGGCGACTACTTCAAGGAGGACGCGATCGTCTGGGCCTGGGAGCTCCTGACGAAGGTCTGGGGGCTGCCGACGGATCGCCTGTGGGTGACCGTCTTCGAGGGCGACGCGGGGGACGGCCTGGCGGCCGACGAGGACGCCGAGCGCATCTGGATCGAGAAGGCGGGCGTCTCGCCCGACCGCGTCCTGCGCGCCAGTCGCGCGGACAACTTCTGGGAGATGGGGGACACCGGCCCCTGCGGGCCCTGCACCGAGATCCACATCGACCGCGGCGGGCCGGAGACCGACCGGGCCGACGGCGCGAACCCGGAGATCGGCGTCAACGCCGGCAACGAGCGCTTCATCGAGCTCTGGAACCTCGTCTTCATCCAGTACAACCGCCTCGACGACGGCAGCCTCAAGGAGCTGCCCGCCAAGCACGTCGACACGGGGATGGGCTTCGAGCGCATCCTGTCGGTGCTCCAGGGCAAGAGCTCGAACTACGACACCGACCTCTTCACGCCGATCTTCGAGCACCTCGGCAATCGCGTGGGCCAGGCCTACGCCGACTGCGACGAGGCGACCCGCGTCGCCTTCCGGGTCATCGCCGACCACGTGCGCGCGGTCTCGAGCGCCATCGCGGACGGCGCGCTCCCGTCGAACACGGGGCGGGGCTACGTCTTGCGTCGCCTGATCCGGCGCGCGGCGCGCTTCGGTCGGCAGGTGCTCGGCGTCGAGGAGCCCTTCCTCTTCGAGGTCGCCGAACCGGTGGCGGACATCCTGGGCGTCGCCTTCCCCGAGATCCCCGGGCGCCTCGAGCACATCCAGCTGATCCTGAAGGAGGAGGAGCTCTCCTTCGGCCGCACCCTCGGGCGTGGATTGGTCGAGTTCGGCAAGCTCGCGAAGCAGGTCGAATCCCAGGGGGAGCGGGTCCTGCCCGGCGCGGAGGCCTACGAGCTCTACGCGACCTATGGCTTCCCCCAGGACCTCGTCGAGCAGATGGCCGAAGAGCTGGATCTCGAGCTCGACCAGGAGGGCTGGGCGGCCTCCGAGTCGCGCCACCAAGAAGCCAGTCGCTCGGCGGGCAGCTTCCAGCAGCTGCTCTCGGGCGAGGAGTCCGAGGGCTTGCCGGCGACCGAGTCCACTTGCCATGCCCGGGACGGCTCCGAGCTCGGGCTCGAGGCCCGCGTCGCGGCCTTCTTCTCCGGCGAAGGGGGGGCGCCGGACAGGCTTGTGCTCGACCGCACCCCCTTCTACGCCGAGGCCGGCGGACAATGCGGGGACCGCGGGACGATCGCGGCCCCTGGCTTCGACTTTCGGGTCGATGACACGCGCAAGGCCGGCCCCGTGACCGTGCACCTCGGCCGCGCCGAAGGCAGCATCGCGACCGGGGGGGTCGTGCGGGCCGAGGTCGACGCGGAGGCGCGCCGCGCCACCTCCCGCAACCACACTGCGACCCACCTCCTGCACCAGGCCCTCAAGGAGGTCCTGGGCGAGCACGTCGTCCAGCAGGGTTCCTACGTCGGCCCCGATCGCCTGCGCTTCGATTTCAGCCACCCGCGGGGCGTGACCCCCGAGGAGCTGGAGGAGATCGAGTCCCGCGTGGGTCGCCACGCCTTCGCCAACGCCACGGTCGAGACGACCCTCGAGGAGCTCGAGGCCGCCAAGGCGCGCGGGGTCACGGCCCTCTTTGGCGAGAAGTACGACGAGCGCGTGCGGGTCGTCGACGTCGGCGGCTGGTCGACCGAGCTCTGCGGCGGCGTGCACGTGCGCGCGGCCGGGGACATCGGTCCCTTCGTCGTGCTCTCCGAGCGCGCGATCTCCGCGGGCGTGCGCCGCATCGAGGCGGTGACGGGGAGCGCGGCTCTGGACGAAGTGCAGCGGGCGCGCCGCACCCTGCGCGAATCCGCCGCCGCCCTCAAGACCCAGCCCGAGGAGCTGGTCGGCCGCATCGAGGCCCTGCAGGACAAGCTCAAGGAAGCCAAGAAGCAGAAGAAGCAGGCCTCGGGCGGAGACGTCACGGCGGCCTTCGAGCGGGCCAAGACGACCCTGAAGGAGTCGGGCGGCGTGCTGCACGGCGTCGGCGGCTTCCCCGATCTCGACGGCAAGGCCCTCGAGGACCTGGCCGGGAGACTGGCCGGGCTCTCGGAGTCGGTGGCCCTGGTGCTCGCCGGCCGCGACGGCGATCGCGTCCCCTTCCAGGTGCTCTGCACGGGTGGAGCCCAGGAGCGCGGGCTGAAGGCGGGCGAGCTGGCCAAGACCTTCGGCGGCCGCATCAAGGGTGGCGGCGGCGGTCGCCCGGACCGAGCGCAGGGCCAGGGCAAGGACGCCTCCGGCCTGGAGGGCGCCCTCGAATGGGCCGCTGGTGCCCTGGAAGAGGCCCTGGGGGGCTGAATCGGCCTCCTGGCCGTCGTTGACACCCCCCTGTCCCGGGGCTAGCCTCTCCGGCTTCCCCGGGGGCCTCCGGGCCTCCGCGCAGGCCCGCCGGCCTGCCGTCCCCGCGCCCCACCTTTCCGAACAACGGAATCGACCCACGCCCCGACCCGGGCTCCTCGGGTCGAACTGGCCATGGCCCATCCCAAGCGTCGCATCTCCAAGCACAAGAAGCGCATCCGGCGCTCGCACCTCGCCGTCGCCGTCCAGAACCCGCACCACTGCGCTCGCTGTGGCTCGGCCGTCCGGCAGCACCGCGTCTGCGACAACTGCGGCTACTACGGCTTCGACAAGGGAGGCGCCAAGGGCACCGACGTCCTCCAGAAGGACGAGTTCTAAGCTCCGCCGGGCTCCGCGGTCCCGGACCGGCCCTGCCGTCCGCGACCGAAGGTGGAGCCGCTCCAGGCGTCCATGGAAGCCAAGCGCATAGCCCTCGACGCGATGGGCGGTGACCACGCCCCGGAGGCCCTCCTGCGGGGGGCCCTGCGCGCGTGCTCCGATTCCCTCGACGAGCCCCTGGCCAGCGAGCGGATCCTCCTCGTGGGGGACTCCGAGCGGATCGAGCGCGGGTTGGCGGAGCTCGGCGGCAACCCGGGCTTCGAGGTCCGGCACGCCTCCCAGGTCGTCGAGATGCACGACCCGCCGGCGGCGGCCCTGCGCACGAAGCGGGACTCGTCGATCGCCGTCGCGGTCGGGAGCGTGGCCGCGGGCGAGGCCGGAGCGGTGGTGTCCATGGGCAACACCGGAGCCCTCGTCGCCGCGGCCACCCGCGGCTTGGGGACCCTCGCCGGCATCAAGCGCCCCGGCATCGCGGTGACCTTCCGGCTCGGCGGCGCTCCGTTGACCCTCCTCGACATGGGGGCCAACATCGCGCCCAAGCCCGAGCACCTGGTGCAGTACGGCCTGATGGGAGCCTCCTACGCCCGCGTCTGCCTGGGCTGCGAGAAGCCCAAGGTCGGTCTCCTGAACATCGGAGAAGAGGAGAGCAAGGGCACCGACCTGCTGAAGGAGGCGGGCGCGCTCTTCCGGCGCACCAACCTCGACTTCGTCGGCAACGTCGAGGGCAACGTTCTCTTCCACGGCGTGGCCGACGTGGTCGTGATGGACGGCTTCACGGGCAACGTCGTGCTCAAGCTCCTCGAGGGCTTCTCGGGCTTCATGCTCGGAAACGTCCTGGGAGAGCTGAAGAGCCACGGCGTCGAGTGGGGCGGCGACGTCCTGAGCAGCGTGAAGAAGAAGATCGACTACGCCGAGTACGGGGGCGCTCTGCTCTTGGGCGTGGACGGCGCCGTGGTCGTCGGCCACGGGCGCTCGGACGAGGTCGCCGTCGCCAACGCCCTCTCCCTGGCGGCCCACGACCTCGACGCCGGGGTGAACGAGAGCATCGTGCGCCGCGTGGCCCAGGCCCCGCAGGACACGGCCGAGTCGCCCGGAGGGGCGGCGACGTAGCGCCAGCGCTTGAACGGGGCTCGGGCATGGTCCATGCTCGACCCCGCTTCGCGCCCCCACGAGGGCCGGCTCTCGACCCCGGGCGGCGCCGCCGAGCGAGCCCCCTGCCCCCTTCCCCGATGACCCGCACGAGACCCACAGGAGCGATCGCATGAGCGCAGACCGAGCCGTCGGAATCGCGGGCGTCGGGCACCGGGTGCCCGATCGGGTCGTGCCGAACTCCTGGTTCGAGCAGTACGTCGAGACGAGCGACGAGTGGATCCAGCAGCGCACCGGGATCCGCGAGCGGCGCTTCGCCGCGGAGGACGAGGCCACGAGCGACATGTGCATCGTGGCGGGCCGGATGGCCCTGGAGCAGGCCGGCGTGGCCCCCGAGGACCTCGACCTGATCGTGGTGGGCACCGTCTCTCCCGACCAGTTCCTCCCCGCCTGCGCGCCCCTCGTTCAGGAAGGCCTGGGCGCCAAGGGCGCGGCGGCCTTCGACGTCAGCGCGGCCTGCACCGGCTTCATCACGGCGCTGTCGGTCGGCGAGTCCACGATCCGCGCCGGGAGTGCCCGGCACGTGCTCGTGATCGGCGCCGAGACCCTCTCGCGCTTCATCGACCTCCAGGACCGCACCTCCTGCATCCTCTTCGGGGACGGAGCGGGGGCGGTCGTCTTGAGCGCCCAGGAGCCCGGCGGGCCGGCGGAGCTCTTGCGCACGAGCCTGGGCTCGGACGGCGCGGGCTACGAGTTCATCCAGATGGTCTCCGGCGGCTCGCGCAGCCCCGCGAGCGCCGACAGCGTCGAGGCGCGCGAGCACTACATCCGCGTGCGCGGACGGGACGTCTTCCGCTTCGCGGTGACGACCATGGCGCGCTCGGTGGGGGAGATGCTCGAGGGGCACGACGCGGACGAGCTCGGGCTGCTGGTCCCGCACCAGGTGAACGCGCGCATCATCGACGCGGCCGCCGAGAAGCTCGCCATCCCTCCCGAGAAGGTGATGGTCAACATCGAGAAGTACGGCAACACGAGCGCCGCCAGCGTCCCGATCGCCCTCAGCGAGGCCGTCGCCGAGGGGCGCCTGGAGCGCGGCAAGCTGCTGGTCATGTGCGCCTTCGGCGCGGGCCTGAACTGGGGTGGCGCCCTCGTGCGCTGGTAGCGAGGAGGAGACGACCGCATGAGCCGAGGGATTTTGCTGCCCGGTCAGGGCGCACAGTTCGAGGGCATGGGCCGCGACTGGTGCGAGGCCTTCCCCGTCGCCCGCGACACCTTCGCCGAGGCCGACGAGACCCTGGGCTTCTCCCTCAGCAGCGCTTGCTGGGAGAGCGGCGACGAGGTCAACCGCACGGACGTCGCCCAGCCTGGGATCTTCACCACGAGCGTGGCGATCCTGCGTGTCCTGGAAGAGAAGGGTCTGGTGCTGGCCGACGCGGCCCTCTGCGCCGGGCTGAGCCTGGGGGAGTACACCGCCCTGTGGGCCGCCGGTTCCCTCGAATTCGCCGACGGCCTGCGGCTCGTGCGCCTGCGCGGCGAGGCGATGCAGGCCGCCAGCGAGGCGATCCCGAGCTCGATGGTGTCCCTCATGGGGGCGGACGAGGCCACGGCACGCGAGCTGGCCGCGGTCGGCGCCGAGGCCGGCATCTGCTCCGTCGCGAACATCAACGCCCCGGGGCAGGTCATCGTCTCTGGCGAGCTGGCGGCCCTGGAGCGCGTCGAGGCCCAGGCCCGCGACCACGGCGTGCGCCGCGCGCGTCGACTGGTGGTGGCCGGGGGCTTCCACTCCGAGTGCATGCGCCCCGCCGCCGAGCGCCTGGCCGTGGCCCTCGAAGAGGTCGAGCTGCGCGCCCCCCGCGTGACCTTCCTGAACAACGTCTCGGGCGGGCCCGTCGAGGACCCCGCGACCATCCGCCAGCAGCTGGCGGACCAGGTCTGCGCGCCCGTGCTCTGGGAGAAGTCGATGCGTTGGGCCCTCGGCCAGGGCGTGAACCACTTCCTCGAGCCGGGTCCGGGCCAGGTGCTGGCGGGGATCCTGCGCAAGATCGACGCCGACGCCCGGGTCGACTCCGCGGCCACGGCGGCGGAAGCGGCGGATTTCACCCCCTGAGCGATGCCCGGGACCGGACCTGTGGTCGGCCCTGGCCCCGAAGCCTTAACCTGAGCGCCACGGCACCAACCCCTCCCTCGCCTTGAGCTCCTCCCCCGACACCCCCCTGGCCGGCAAGGTCGCCCTCGTGACGGGCGCCTCGCGCGGCATCGGACGCGCGATCGCCGAGCGCCTCGCCCTGCGCGGGGCGCGCGTGGCCTGCGTGGCCACCCGCGCCGAGAACTGCGCCGAGACCCTGGCGGCCTGCAACGAGGCCGGTCCGGACGCCGACGACGAGGGGCGGCACGCGGCCTACGGCGTCGACGTCTCCGACACCGAGGCGGTCGCGCAGCTCGTCAAGCAGGTCCAGGAGGAGCTCGGCGGCCTCGACGCCCTCGTCAACAACGCCGGGGTGACCCGGGATCAGCTGCTCCTGCGCATGACCGAGGAGGACTTCGACCGCGTGATCGAGGTCAACCTGAAGGGGGCCTGGAACTTCATGAAGGCCGCCAGCCGGCCGTTGATGAAGGCCCGCGGACGAATCGTGAACATCGCCTCGGTGGTCGGGATCACGGGCAACGCCGGTCAGGCCAATTACGCGGCGAGCAAGGCCGGCCTCCTGGGGCTGTCCCGCTCCCTGGCCAAGGAGCTGGCCGGGCGCGGCGTCTGCGTCAACTCGGTGGCCCCCGGCTTCATCGAGACCGACATGACGGCCGCCATCGAGGGCGGAGCCGCCGACGAGCTCAAGCAGTCGATCCCCCTGGGCCGCATCGGGCGACCCGACGAGATCGCCGCGACGGTCGAATTCCTGCTCGGTCCCGGAGGGGACTACATCACGGGCCAGACCCTCGTCGTGGACGGGGGCCTGTCCATTTGACGCCCAGTTCCTTGTAATGGGGCCCTGCCTCTCGCGAGAAGTTCGAACAGAGCGGGCCGCGCCAGCGGGCGCCCGGGTGCGCCCGGCTCCGGCCCTTCATCCCTAGAACCCAGAAACCGCAGTGAGTAACAAGGTGAGTGATTCTTCGATCCACGACCGCGTGATCCGAATCGTCTGTGACCAGATGGGGGCCTCGGCCGACAAGGTCACGCCGGAGACGTCGTTCATCAACGACCTCGGTGCCGACTCCCTCGACACGGTCGAGCTGGTCATGGAGTTGGAGGACGAGTTCGAGGTGTCGATCCCCGACGAGGACGCCGAGAAGATCCAAACCGTCGGCAACGCGATCGAGTACATCACGTCCAAGCTCTAGAGAGAGCCGCGGAGCGAACCTGTCCGAGCGGAGCCGGCAGCACCTCGTCGACCCCGGGGGCCGCGCGTCGACGCGCCGGGCCGCGGGGTCGGGTGTCGAAGGCTCCGCTGGAGACGCCGCGCGGTCGCGCGGCGGACGGTCAGCCGCGAGTGGACGACTACCACGGAACCCGACGACTAGGGAAGGATGGCCATGCGACGTGTCGTGATCACCGGACTGGGGACGATCAACCCCCTCGGGTTGGACGTGGAGACCTCATGGGCCGGCATGCTCGAGGGCGGGAACGGGGTAGGCCCCATCACGCGCTTCGACGTCAGCGGGCACTCGACCAAGATCGCCGCCATGGTGGAGTGGGACCCGGACGCCCACTTCGAGAAGCCCCAGCAGCGCAAGCTGGATCCCTTCACCATGTGGGCCCTGCTCGCCGCCGACGAGGCGCTTCGGGGCGCCGGCCTGGAGGGCGTGCGCGACCTGCCCGAGGAGCGTCGCGAGACCTACGGCAGCATCATCGGCACGGGGATCGGAGGTATCACCGGCATCGAGGAGCAGCACATGGTCCTCGAGGCGAAGGGGCCGCGCCGGGTGAGCCCGCACTTCATCCCGCGCATCATGGCCAACGCCGTCAGCGGCCAGGTCGCCATCGCCCACGGCCTGCTCGGCACCGCTTTCACCACCTCCAGCGCCTGCGCCTCCTCCGGCCACGCCATCGGGATGGCCTTCCTGTCCGTGAAGAGCGGGGAGTGCGACCTCGTGGTCACCGGCGGCTCCGAGTCGGCCACCACCCCCCTCGGCCTGGCGGGCTTCTGCTCGGCCAAGGCGCTCTCGACCCGCAACGACGACCCCGGGGCCGCCTGCAGGCCCTTCGACAAGGACCGAGACGGCTTCGTGATGGGGGAGGGCTGCGGAGTCCTGGTTCTCGAGGAGCTGCAGCACGCCCGCGACCGGGGCGCGCCGATCCTGGCGGAGGTCAAGGGCTTCGGCTCGACGGACGACGCCTTCCACATCACGGCTCCGAAGGAGGACGGCCGCGGCCCCGCCCGGGCCATGGCCAGCGCGATGCGCCAGGCCGGAATCGCCCCCGAGGAGGTCGACTACATCAACGCCCACGGCACCAGCACCGCCTACAACGACGCGATCGAGTCCCGGGCGATTCGCCGCGCCTTCGGTGACCACGCGGACCGGCTGGCGGTCTCCTCGACGAAGAGCATGATCGGGCACCTCCTCGGGGCCTCCTCGGCCGTCGAACTGGTCGCCACGACCCTCGCGATCCACCACGGAGTCGTGCATCCCACGCGCAACTACACGACGCCGGACCCCGACTGCGACCTGGACTACGTGCCCGGCGCGGCGCGTGAGCTCCCGATTCGCAACGCCCTCTCCAACTCCCTCGGCTTCGGGGGCCACAACGTCTCCATCTGCGTCGGGCAGCTCGGCCCGGACGCCTGAGAGGCCGGTCCCCAGCCCCGCAGTCGCCCCCGCGACCCAGCCACCCCCACGCCAACGCCAGGAGCGTCACCTTGAAAGAGCAGTTCAAGAAACTCCTCCACGACTACAAGAAGGAGGTCTTCCACGCCACGCACGACCCCGCGAGCGTGGAGGAGATCTCCGCCGAGTGCCTGCACGTCACCGAGGACGTCCTGCAGCAGAAGTACCACTACCACTTCCACAAGCTGCCCGACGCCCCGCGCGCCGAGATCATCAACATGATCAACAACTACACGCGCGAGGCGATCCTCCCGCCTCTCGTCGAGGCCATCGTCCGCCGGCAGGTGATGCAGGACCGCAAGATCGACGCCCTCGTGCACCTCGTCGAGCACCTCTTCGAGTGCCTCTCGTCCGACACGCAGTCGGTCGGCTCGGATTGATCGCGGACCCCTCGAGCACGGACGAGCCCGAGCTGCGAGCGCGGGCCGCGGCCCACGGCCAGGAGCACCTCTTCGCCTTTTGGGAGGAGCTCGACGCGCCCGGGCGGGAGCGCCTCCTGGGGCAGGTCGCGGCGGTCGACTTCGAGCTGGTCGGTCGCCACGCCGGCTTGCTGCGGCCCGATGAGCCGGACGCGGGCGCGGTCGAGCTCGCCCCCCCCGACCTCTTCTCCCTCGAACGCGGGGCGCCTGAGCAGGCGGAGGCCCGCGAGGCCTCCGAGCGCGGCGCCGAGCTCCTGTCGGCCAGGCAGGTGGCCTTCCTGCTCGTGGCCGGAGGCCAGGCCTCGCGCCTGGGCTACGACGGACCCAAGGGGGCCTTCCCGGTGGGCCCGGTCAGCGGGCGCAGCCTCTTCGAGCTGCACGCGCGCCGGCTCCTCGCCGCCCAGGCGCGCCACGGAACTCTGATTCCTTGGTACGTGATGACGTCGGCCGCCAACGACGTCCGGACCCGGGAGATCTTCGCGGAGCAGGACTTCTTCGGCCTGGACCCCGAGCAGGTCGGCTTCTTCTCCCAGGCCATGGTGCCGGCCCTCGACCTGGAGGGGCGCATCCTGATGGCGGAGCGCGACGCGCTCTTCCTCGCCCCCAACGGACACGGCGGGACCCTCGCCGCCCTCGCGAGCTCGGGCTGCCTGGCCGACGCGCGGGAGCGGGGCGTGACGACCTTCTCCTACTTCCAGGTGGACAACCCCCTGGTGCGGCCGGCGGACCCCCTCTTCCTCGGATTGCACGCGGCCCGCGGGGCGCGCATGTCGAGCAAGGTCGTCGCCAAGCGCGACGCGGCCGAGAAGGTGGGCGTCATCGGGCGGATCGACGGCCGCCTGGGCTGCATCGAGTACTCGGACCTCCCCGAGGAGCTGCGCGAGGCGCGGGACGAGGCGGGGCGCCTCCTCTTCCGCGCCGGCAACATCGCCGCGCACCTGATCGAGCGCGACTTCGTCGAGGAGTTGACGCGCGAGGGCCTCGAGCTCCCCTGGCACGTCGCCCGCAAGCGCATGCAGTGCGTGGGACCCGACGGCTCGCGTAGGGAGGTGGAGGGCGCTAAGTTCGAGACCTTCGTCTTCGACGCCCTGGGGCGCTCGCCGGCCAGCGTGACCCTCGAGGTCGAACGCGGCCTCGAGTTCAGCCCGGTGAAGAACGCCGAGGGCGAGGACTCCCCGGCCACCGCCCGTCGGGACCTCTGCCGGCTCTACGCGGGCTGGGTGCGGGCGGCAGGCGCGGAGCTCCCCGCGCCCGACGAAGCGGGTCTGCACGCCGTGGAGGTCGACCCCCTGCTCGCGGAGGACGCCGCCTCTTTCGCGGCCAGCGGTCCGCCCGCGCCCAGCGTGGACGAGGCGGGACACCTCTACGAAGAAGGCTGAGGGGAGCGAGATCCGTGGACCCGCACGCGCACTCGACGGGCGGCCCCTTGCGGGTCGTGGTCTGCGGCGCCGGCGGGCGCCTGGGCCGACACGCCTCGGGGCTGGTCGAGGGGCACGACGGCTTCGAGTTGGTCGCGCGCCTCGGGCGCGGTGAGTGCAGCGAGCAACGACTGGCTGCGACGGGTGCCGAGGTGGGGCTCGACCTGACCGTGGCCGGACGCGGCGCGGACCACGGCCTGCGCATGCTGGCCGCCGGACTGCGCCCGGTCATCGGAACGAGCGGCGTGACGCCCGAGGAGAACCGCCAGCTCGACAGCGCGGCCCGCGAGCTCGGCCTGGGGGGGCTCGTCGTCCCGAATTTCTCCGCGGGGATTTGGCTGCTGCAGCGCGCGGCCGAGGAGGCGGCGCGCTTCTTCGAGCGGGCGGAGATCGTCGAGCGTCACGGGAGCGCGAAGAAGGACAGCCCCTCGGCCACGGCCCTCGACCTGGCGGAGGCCGTGAGTCGGGCCCGCGGCGAGGATGCCGTGGGGGAGACGCCGATCCACGCCCTGCGCCTGCCGGGGCTGCTCTCGAACCACGAGGTCGTCTTCGGCGGCCGGGGCGAGGCGCTGCGGCTGGTGCACGAGACCTACGGGCTGGACTCCTTCTCCGCGGGGATCCTGGCCAGCCTGCGCTACGCCCGCGTCGCGAGCGGGGTCGGGCGTGGGGTGGGGCTGGCCTTCGAGGCCTGCGGCATGGGCTGAGGTGGCGCGGCTTGCATCCCCCCGGGGGGGCACTACCCTGGGCCGACGATCCGCGCCGAGCGCGGGCGGACGGAGGCCAGGGTGGCGGAATTGGTAGACGCGGTGGATTCAAAATCCACTTCCCGCAAGGGAGTAGGGGTTCGAGTCCCCTCCTTGGTACCACCCGCCGCGGGTGTCGACCCGCGCGGAGAGTGGGCTTGAGCGCTCCCGGTCCCCAGGCCGAGGGCGGCGATCCGCTCGCCCCGCTCCTCTTGCCGGTGCTGGTGCACCGGCTGAACAACGCGACCCAGCTGCTGTCGAACCTCGACGCGGTGTTGCGGGTCGGCGGAGAGCGGGACTGGCTCGCGGAGCGGAGCTCGGACCTCGGCGACTCGGCGCACGACGTTCACGAGCTGGGCTACGTCCTGGCGGTCCTGGCCTCCGCTTCGGGGGCGGACCTCCTGCTGGCCCGCCGGGAGCCGGCCGGCCTCGCCTACATGTTGCGCGTCGTCGCGAGCTGCGCCGCCCGTGAGGGCCGGGGCTTCGAGCTGCCCGGCGAGCTGCCTGAGCTGGCCCCGGAGGTGCACGCGGGCTGGGAGCTGGCATGGGCCGCAGCGGCGCTCCTCTGCCTGGCGACGCTCGCCCTGCCGGAGGGAGAGGGCCTCGACTGGTCGATCGCCGAGGAGGGGTCGGGCTGGGCCCTGCGCTGCTCCGGGGAGTTCCCTGCAGCCTGCAGCGAGCTGCGCCCGCGCCTCGCCGAGCGCCTGCCGGGCTCCAGGATCGCGGTGGGGGAGGGGGAGTGGAGCTGGTGGATCCCCGGGGACTGGCTGCTTCGACCCTCGGAGCGGGCCCGGGCCTAGGCTAGGAGCTCCCCGTGGAATTCCTGGAGCGACTGTTCGGAGGCGGAGAGCCCGAGCCCCCGCGGGGGGAGCCGGGCAAGGTCGCCGAGGTGGAGGCCGTGCTCGAGCGGCTGCGCCCGATGTTCCTCGCCGACGGCGGAGACATCCGCCTCGTGCGCGTCGACGAATTTGGCTGGGTCGAGGTGCGGATGGTCGGGGCCTGCAACGGCTGCAGCGCGAGCTCGATGACCCTGAAGGGGGCCCTCGAGCCCGCGCTGGAGAGTTCCCTCGAGTGGTTCGAGGGAGTGCGTGCCGTCTGAGTCGGGCTCAGTTCAGCAAGGAGTCGGAGCTGCCGATGGGCGTGCCCGACTCATCCATGATGAGGGCCTGGAAGGCCAGGGTTCCGGCGATGTTGCCCGGATCGAAGTAGCTGAAGCTGCCCGTCCCCGTCGCGTCGGTGGGCTGGTAGAAGGGACCGCTCCGGCGCAGGCGGGAGAGCGGGGATGTCATCGCGTGGAACTGGAAGCCCGTGCCGCCGAGGATGGTCGTCACGGAATTCGGCTCGTAGAAGTTCAGGGGGGTGTAGACGACCAGCATGGCGGCGTTGGGCTTGGCCCCGGTGACCGTCACGGTGACGGCGCTGCCGATCTGGGAGATGCTGGCCACGGGCCGTTGAGGTCGCACGGTGACGATGTCGCCGTTGTTGTAGTGCATGAAGACGCCGTCGGCCGGCTGGTAGGCGTGGAAGTGGCCGATCCCGGCGTCCTCGACGAGCTCGATCTTCGTCAGGTAGGACAGGCTCTCCACGACGACGTCGACCTGGTCGCCAGAGTCGGCATCGAACTCCAGGATGCGGCTCGTGTCGCCGAAGACCGACTCCGCCAGGAAGACGTTGCCGTACTCGGGGCAGATCTCGAGGGAGGCGGCGGCGCGCAGGCCCGCGTGCAGGACGCTGGCGTCGCTCTCGTCCAGCGAGGAGCCGGAGTTCAGCTGGGCCTGGGTCCAGGAGATGATGTCGGTGTTGTCCGGGATCGTGGTGTCGACCGTCGCGTAGAAGAGCGAGCCGTCGTCGGCCAGGGCGACCGGCCCCGAGGGGCCGTCGACGTGGGCCAGGAAGTCGGTGGCCCCGGTCGTCGTGTCCAGCCGCACGATGTCGTTCCCGCAGTTGAAGCCCCCGCAGGTCGCGGCGCTGACGAGCACGTGGTTCGCGTCCTCGAAGACCGCGTCGTAGTTGAAGACGAGGGTGGCGAGGGTCGTGTATCCGCTCCCGTCGAGAGCGACTCGGAAGACGTCCCCGTTCGAGCTCTCGCCGACGATGGCGAAAGTGGAGCTCGGGTCCGCCTCGACGAAGGAATTGAAGACGAAGCCCGGCAGGGTCGCCAGGTTCATCACGAAGACGCCGGCGGCGTCGTAGAGGTCGATGTTCTGGCCGTCGAAGACGACGCGCTCACCCGAGGGCAGGGTGTCGTAGGAGGCGAAGGCCACCGGAGTCGGCTGGCTGGCCGTCTCGGCGAATCCGTCGCCGATCGTGTCCTGGGCGAGGCCGGGGGCGACGAGGAGCGTGAGCGCGGAGGCGGCGCAGAGAACCCGCAAGCCGCGGGCAGGGATCGAAGCGTTCATGTCGGATCGGATCGGGGTAGAGGTCTTCTCTCGAGACCGACCCCGCGTGGATACGCGACAGGAGTGTGCGCGGCCCGACGGGCGTCCCGATCGGGCGGCACCGCGACCGGGTAGGGCGAACCCGCCGGAGGCGCGATGGAGCTGGAATCAGGACCCTGTCCACGGGGTCGTCGGTTCCACGAACGCCGCGGGTCTCCTGACTCGTCGCTGTCTCCGCGGCACCCGGCCTTCCCGGAGGCTTCGCCTCCCGTGGCCGCTCGCTGGCCGTCCTCTCGAGGGCGGCAGGAGCCGGTGTCGCGGCGCACGACTCACAGTGGCGGGACCGTGCAGGACTCTCACCTGCTTCCCCGGGTGGCGCTCGCGATCCAGTTGTCAGGGAGACAGCCTGCCCCGACGGTGGGAGGGCGTCAAGGGTGCTCGACGGCCTCGCCCGAATCCCCGGCCTCGGTCCCCAGCCACTCGAGCAGCCGATCGGCCGCGTGGGTCTCCCGCTGGGTCAGCACCGGATAGCGCGTCGTGACGGCCTGCAGGAGCCCCCGGCTGTAGGTGCCCTCCAGGCGGTCGGCGGTCCAGGGCTGGGGCCCGACGTGCGCCAGGACGACGAGCCAGGCGACGTGCAGCAGGGCGCCGGTGGCGAGGCCCGCGATCAAGCCCCCGAAGCGGTCCACGAGCCCGAGCTGCATGGCCTCGAGGCTCTTCTTGCCCAGGGTGCCCAGGAGGGCCGTGATCACCAGCCCGAGCAGGAACAGACCAACCCACACGACGCCCGTGGCGACCTCGTCCGAGAGCTGGGTGGACTCCGCGAGGGTCTCGCCCCAAGAGGCCGAGAAGGTGCGCGCCAGGGCCACCGAGGCCACGATGCCCAGCAGGCGGATGACCTGCCACCAGAGCCCCCGGAGGATGCCGAGGAGGGTGAACACCCCGACGAGGGCGAGCCCGACCCAGTCGATCCAGCTCAGCTGGGAGGCCGCGTCCTGGAGGGCGGTGGCGGTCTGGCCGGAGGAGGCCTCTTGGAGGGGGGCGAGGAGGGCGAGTCCCATGATCGGTGGTGTCGGCGGGGGGTGCTGGGCGGCGGGGGCGCGGCGCTTCCAAGGGAGCACAGCGGTCTGCGCACATCAAGGATGCCCCAGGGCGCGGACTGCGCTGCCAGACGCTTGGGAATCTGGCTTAGAATGTTCCGCTCGAAAGGCGCCCCGACCCTGCCCGACCCCCGACATGGAACCCCACGACCCCCAGGAACAAACGGCCCGCTGTGAGGCGGGGCTGAGCCTGTTCCGCGAGCTGGTCGAGACGGAAGACGGCCTGGCCGCCGAGCTGGAGCAGGCGCGGGACGAGTTCGAGGCCCAGGCCTCGGTCGTCCCCGAGGAAGCCCTGGCGCGGGAGCTGCGTGAGTGGCGCTGCTTCGAGTGGTTCCTCTTCGAGCGGCCGCTGGCGGGTTTGGGGACCCAGACGGATTCGGGAGACCTGCTGGCTTCGGCGGGCTCGGCAGGGCTGGCGGTCGACGGCCTCTGGGAGCGCTGGCTCGCCCTGGCGGCGGAGCGCTTCGAGGGGGGCGCTGGCCCGCAGGCCAGCCGCCGCTTTCGCGAGTCCCTTACCGGGGTCTTCGAGGTGCTGGGGGAGGGCGATGCGGGGCTGAGCGCGCGGGACCTGGCGGGGCTGCGCGAGCTCGAGATCAAGTCGCCCGTGGGCGCCACCGACCTGGCGGTGGGGGACCTGATCGTCGGGCGACTCTACCCGGCGGCGGACGGGGCCCATGAACTCTCACCGGCCGCGGCCTCCTTCCGCAGCGCAGAGCTGGCCGAGGCCCTTCGTCGCGACCTGGACGCCCTGCGGGGAGAGCGTCCCCACGCGATCATGCGCCTCTCCCAGCTCGAGCTCGAGCGCATGTTCTGGGGACCGGCCGCGGCGCCGGAGGATGCGGCCGGTGAGCTACGGCGCTTCCTCGCCGCGGGTGGCCTTCCGGAGGAGTCGATCGAGGGGTGGTGCCGTATCCTGGCCCGCACGCCGCGAGACGCGGAGGCCTTGATCTCCGGCGTGGACGACGCCGCCGGGAGGATTCTGGAGCAACTCGCCTTCCACTCCTCGGTGGACCTCGGTCGAGCCCGGGAGCTGTTGCTGCAGGCCTGGAGCGAGCTCTCGGGCGCCACCGGCGAGGCGGGCGCCCAGCCGCCGAGGCGCACGCCTGCGGGGGACCCCGACGTGCGCGCCTCCCTCGAGGAGTTCGACCGCGACCGCGCCGCCGGACTCGACGTGGAGACCTCGTTCCGGGAGCTCCTGAAGCGCCTCGAGCTGGACGACGAAGAGGGGGAGTTCGACTCCGAGGCGCCGGACTTCCCCGGGGTCGTCGGCGCGATGGTCGAGGAGTTCCTCTGGGAGACCGAGGCGAGCCAGGGGCCGACCGAGCGACGTTCCCACGAGGGCCTGCGGGTCTTCGGCCGCTACGCGAGCCACGTCGGAGTCTTCGAGAACCTCGGGCAGCGCGAGGTCCTGGCCTTCGCCGCCTTCTGGCTCCCGGAGAGCCGTGAACTGGCGACCGTGGGCGAAGCCCGCCGCATGGTGCGCGCCCTCACCGCCTTCGCGGCCTGGAGCGACGAGCAGCAGGGCCTGGAGCTGCTGTCCGGCGACCTGGGTGATCGCTTGGAGCGCCTGGAGCGCAACCTGCCGCGGGCCGTCACGGCCAACGCCGCGCTCCCCGGGGTCTCCGGTGAGGAGGGCGAGCTCTTCGAGTACCGGGGTCCCGCCGGCCAAGAGCGTGCGCGGGTGGGAGACTTCCACGGGAGCGAGCGCGAAGTGCGCTTCGAGCCCCGGCTGCTGGAGCTGCTCGAGCCCGGAGACCTCTTCCGCGGACACACGGCGGAGGACGGCAACTTCGTGGTGAGCTGCTGCTACCCGCCGGAGGCCCTCGGGCTGCGACCGGGCGCGGGCTGAGACCCGGCCGCGGAGTGGCGCCTCAGTTGCCGTAGGTCACGGGCACCTGGACCTCGGTCAGGAGCGCGTCGAAGCTCTCGACGGACTCCGGCGCCACGAGGTAGGTCTCGCGGATCGGGCCGTTCTCGACCCAGCCCTGGGCTCCGAGGTAGGCGTAGATCCCCGGGTAGGACCTCGGCACGTCCGGATAGGCGCCCGCGACGAAGGCGTAGACCACGGTCGTGCTCGGGAGCACGTCGAAGTCCAGCTCGCCCTGGGGATCGGCGACGTCCTCGACCGGGACGCAGGCCCGCGAACGCAGCTGCTCCACGGGGGTCGTCCCGGGGTCGTCGTAGAAGAGCGCGAAGGGCGGGCCCGCGGGCTCCAGGCCTTGGTCGACCATGGCCCGGTGGACCTGCGGCAGGAGCCGGCCGGTCTCGGTGTAGGAGCCCTGGAATTCGACGTAGACGTAGGGTTGGTCGATGCGCTGCTTCCAGTTGGCGTGAATCGACCGGAAGGGCGGCTGGCTGACCGGCAGGTCGGGCTGGAACTGGTGCCAGGAGTCGACCGGGCCGTGCAGGGACTGTTCCGAGGCCTGGGGCGGGACGAGGCAAGCGCTGCCGCCGAGGATGAGCGCGGTGGCCGCGAGGAGGTCGGGTCGCATGGAGAGTCGGGGGTCGGATCCGGCCGCCGGCGGATGCAGGCGGCAGGCCATGTTTCGACCGGGGGGACGCGTGGCTTGGCACCCCGTTCGGCGCGGGGTCCCGGTCTGGGTCCAGGACTGGACGTCCCGGGAGCCAGGGGTCGCCAGCGGCTGGAGCGGCCCTCCAGCCCCATCGATCTAGGGCGTCTGATAATGTACGTTATGTTGCACAATGGATAGCTTGCCGGGGCCGCGAGGCCCGATTCGGTCGAGCCTGGACCTCGTCCGCCTTCTCGACGAGGCGCCCGGTCTGCGAGGCAGCATCCGCCGCGGGGTCCTGTACCCTACGCGCCCACGTCGCCAGCTCAGCTCCCCCCAGGCGACGTCGCGCGAACTGCCGATGCCCAAGAATTGCTTCATGGACAAGGACCGCCCCTGCGACCTGACGTGCAAGGCGGCCTTCGAGGTGGACGACCCGGTCGACAACATCGACTGCTACCTGATCTGGTTGGCCTACCACTTCGGCGAGGGCTTCTACGAGATCAAGCGGGCCCTGGAGGGCGGCGGCAAGGGCGGACCGCCGCCGATGCCGGGCGGCAGCGGCCCGGGGCCGGGCCCGCCGGCGGGCGGCGGTCCGAAGAAGCCCAAGGGCTTCCCGAACAACTGAGCCGGAGCCTGGGCCGGGCAGGGCTCGGACGGCAGGGTTCCAGAAGCCTCTTGTCCGGGTCCCAAAAAGGACGCTCGTCGTATTGGTGGCCGGGCCCGGGCGCATTAAGGTCCCTCGCGTGACCGTCCGGCCTGTTGCGGACGCGCTCCGAGGCCCGCGGGATCGTCGAGGGCCCTGGCGCGAACTCCCCCACCTTCCCGATCGGGAAGCCGTCTTCTCCTCGTCTCCGAACCCCGCGAGAGCATGCTCAGCTGGCTGATCCGGATCGCGCAAAGCTCGATCGGACGCAAGGCCGTCGTCGCCCTGACCGGGCTGGCGCTGATCGGATTCCTGATCGCTCACCTGGCCGGCAACCTGACCTACTTCGCCGACAGCGACGGGGCGGCCTTCGACGCCTACGCCGAGACCCTCGGCTCGAACCCGCTCTTGCCCATCGCGGAGGTCGGGCTGACCCTGCTCTTCCTGGTGCACATCGGCCTGGCACTCCGGCTCAGCATGGAGAACCGCAAGGCGCGCCCACAGGGTTACCAGGTCCGCGGGAACAAGGGCGCGCGCACGCCGGGCTCGCGCACGATGGTGCTGACGGGGATCCTGGTCCTGCTCTTCCTCATCCTGCACATCTTCCACTTCCGCCTGCAGAAGGCCGACGGAGTCAGCATGGCGGCCCTGGTCGAGTTCGAGCTCTCCAAGCCTCTCGCCGCGACCGCCTACGTGGTCGGCATCCTGGCCCTGGGCTTGCACCTCTCGCACGCCTTCCAGAGCGCGCTGCAGACCCTCGGCCTCAACCACCCCAAGTACACGCCGATCGTGCGCGTGGTCGGCCTCGGCCTGGCGGGCGTTCTCTGCCTGGGCTTCCTGCTCTTCCCGCTCCTCGTGTTCTTCGGAGGGCAACAAGGATGACGAAACTCGACTCCAAGTGCCCGAGCGGGCCCATCGAGGATCGCTGGCGCCAGCACAAGTTCGGCCTGCCGCTCGTGAACCCGGCCAACCGCAGAAAGTACAGGGTGATCGTCGTCGGCACCGGGCTGGCCGGCGCCTCGGCCGCCGCCTCCCTGGGCGAGATGGGCTACGAGGTCGTGAACCTCTGCATCCAGGACAGCCCGCGTCGCGCCCACTCGATCGCGGCCCAGGGCGGCATCAACGCCGCGAAGAACTACCCGAACGACGGCGACAGCATCTACCGGCTGTTCTACGACACGGTCAAGGGCGGCGACTTCCGGGCGCGGGAGTCGAACGTCTATCGCCTGGCCGAGGTCGCGAACAACATCATCGATCAGGCCACGGCGCAGGGCGTCCCTTTCGCGCGGGAGTACGGCGGGCTCCTCGCCAACCGCTCCTTCGGCGGCGCGCAGGTGCAGCGCACCTTCTACGCCCGGGGCCAGACCGGCCAGCAGCTGCTCCTCGGCGCCTACAGCGCCCTGATGCGTCAGGTGGCCGCGGGAAGCGTCCGCATGCTGCCGCGGCGCGAGATGGTGGACCTGGCTGTGATCGACGGCCAGGCCCGCGGCGTCGTGGTCCGCAACCTCGTCACGGGCGGCTACGAGCGCTACGCCGGCGACGCGGTGCTGCTGTGCACGGGCGGCTACGGCAACGTCTTCTACCTCTCGACGAATGCCAAGGCCTCCAACGCCAGCGCCGCCTGGCGTTGCCACCGCCGCGGCGCCTACTTCGCCAACCCCTGCTTCACGCAGATCCACCCGACCTGCATCCCGGTGTCCGGGGACTACCAGTCCAAGCTCACGCTGATGAGCGAGTCCCTGCGCAACGACGGCCGCGTGTGGGTGCCCAAGGCGAAGGGCGAGGCGCGGCGCCCCGCGGAGGTCCCGGAGGAAGAACGCGACTACTACCTCGAGCGCCGCTACCCGGCCTTCGGCAACCTCGTCCCGCGCGACGTCGCCTCGCGCGCGGCGAAGGTCGTCTGCGACGAGGGCTACGGCATCGGCGGCACGGGACAGGCGGTGTGCCTCGACTTCCGCGACGCGATCGAGCGGGACGGGAAGGCGGTGATCGAGGCCAAGTACGGCAACCTCTTCCAGATGTACGAGATGATCACCGGCGAAGACCCCTACCGGGTGCCGATGAAGATCTACCCCGCGGTCCACTACACGATGGGCGGACTGTGGGTCGACTACAACCTGGAGAGCACGATCCCCGGGCTCTTCGTCCTGGGCGAGGCGAACTTCTCCGACCACGGCGCGAACCGCCTGGGCGCGAGCGCCTTGATGCAGGGCCTGGCGGACGGCTACTTCGTGATCCCGGCCACCCTCCCGAGCCACATTGCGGGGCGCAGCCGCGAGCCGGTCACGACCGACCACGAGGTCTTCGAGGAGGTCGAGAAGGAAGCCCGCGAGCGCAACAGCCGCATCCTGGCCATCCAGGGCAGCCGCAGCGCGGAGGAGATCCACCGCGAGCTGGGGCTCCTGATGTGGGACAAGGTCGGCATGGGCCGCAACGCCGCGGGTCTCGAGCAGGCGGCGCGCGACGTCGCGGCCCTGCGCGAGACCTTCTGGAACGACGTGCGGGTCCCCGGCGGCAACGACCACCTCAATCCCGGCCTCGAGCACGCCGCGCGCTTGGCGGACTTCCTCGAGCTGGCGGAGTTCATGGCGGTCGACGCGCTGCATCGCGAGGAGTCCTGCGGCGGGCACTTCCGCGAGGAGCACCAGACCCCCGAGGGCGAGGCCAAGCGCGACGACGAGAACTTCAAGTACGCCGCCGCCTGGGAGTTCCAGGGCGTCGGCCAGCGCCCGATGCTCCACGAGGAGCAGCTCTCCTTCGAGTACGTCGAGCCGAGCACCCGGAGCTACAAGTGATGAGCGCCCAAGACCACCCCGAGACCATCCGGATCAAGCTCCACCTCTGGCGGCAGGAAGGCCCCGACCAACCCGGCTCCTTCCAGGCCGTCGAGCTTCCCGACGTCTCGACTCACATGTCCTTCTTGGAGATGCTGGACGTCGCCAACGGGCGCATCGCGGCCGAGGGCGGTGAGCCGGTCTGCTTCGACCACGACTGCCGCGAGGGGATCTGCGGCATGTGCAGCCTGGTGATCAACGGCCAGGTGCACGGACCGCTCGAGGAGATCACGACCTGCCAGCTCCACATGCGTCACTTCGCGGACGGGGCCGAGATCTACGTCGAGCCCTTCCGCGCCGGAGGCTTCCCGATCGTGCGAGACCTCGTGGTCGACCGCTCGGGTCTGGACCGCATCGTGATGGCGGGGGGCTTCGTCTCGGTCAACACCGGCAATCCCCAGGACGCCAACGCCCTCCCGATCGCCAAGCCCAAGGCCGATCTCGCGATGGACGCCGCGGCTTGCATCGGCTGCGGTGGTTGCGTCGCGGCCTGCCCGAACGCCTCGGCGATGCTGTTCACCGCCGCCAAGGTCTCGCAGCTCAGCTTGCTGCCGCAGGGTCAGCCCGAGCGCGGGTCGCGAGCCCTGGGCATGGTGCGCGCGATGGACTCCCTCGGCTTCGGGAACTGCACGAACGAGTACGAGTGCATGGCGGCCTGCCCCAAGGGCATCGACGTCAGTCACATCGCCCGCATGAATCGCGAGTTCCTGCGGGCCTCTTTCTCCGAGCCCGAGCAGGCCTGAGAGGCGGAGCGCGCCTCTCCCCCAGCGCGCCGAGCTCACTCTCCCGTGAGCACGACCTGAAAGCGCGTCCCCTGTCCCGGCGCGGACTCGACCTCGAGCTCCGCCGCCAGGGACTCGAGGCAGGCGAGCACGGAGCTGGTGCCGAAGCCGGTGCCGCCCCGCGACTCGCCCGCGCGCAGGAGACGCTCGAGCTCGCCGGCTTCCATGCCGCGGCCCTCGTCGACCACGGCGAGCTGCACGCGTCCCGCGGCGGCGCCCGCCTCCAGCCGCACGCGGGCTCCCGCGGGGGAGGCCGAGATGGCGTTGAGCAAGAGGTTGCGCAGCACCCTCCGCAGGAGCTCCGGCTCGCCTCGAGCACGCAGCTCGGGTCGGCAGCGCAGCTCGAGGCGCACCTCCCCGGCGCGCCCGGAGAGGGCGTCCGCGGCCTCCAGCTCCTCGACGAGGAGCGGGCGCAACGGGACGGCCTCCTCGCTCTTGCGGTGGCCGTCGGCGAGGAAGCCGCGACAGAGCTCGATCGAGCGCGCGAGGCCGCGGTCGATCTCTGTCGGGAGTGGGCGTCCGAGGGCTCGCTGACGCCTGCCTTCGAGCTCCACCAGGGTCAGCTGGTTGCGCAGGTCGTGGGCGACTCCCGCTGCCCGCTCGCCGAGGCAACGCAGGCGTCCGCCACCGCGTTCCCGCTCCCGGCGCTCGGCGAGCTCCTCGAGGTGCTCGAGGGCCTCCAGGAGCTCCCCCACCCAGGCCCCCTCGACCCGCAAGGTCGAGGGGGCGTCGATCCACAGGCGCCCGCCCCCCCGCTCCGCGCCGGCGACCAGGGCCCAGCCGAGGCCGCCGGCGAGGGCCCGAGGGTCACGCGCGAGTTGGTCCGGCCCGAGCAACCTGGCCCGGCCCAGGGGCGGCGCTTCGAGCCAACGCGGGGGCAGGCCCGCCGGCAGCTCGGCACAGCGACTGCGGCGAGCCGCCTCGCAGAGGGCGACGGCACGCGGGCTCGGCAGAGCCGCGAGCCACAAGGCGCGCGCGGCCCTGAGCTCCAGCCTGGCCGCCTCGAGTCCCGCGAGCAGAGGGTCCTCCCCGACCCGCAAGGCGTCGAGGCCGGCGAAGAGGCACTCCCGCACCGATTCCTGGGCCGTCCCCATGGGGGCCAGTCTGGCGCCCGGAGGGGCGAGCTCCAAGCGGCTTGCAGCCGCCAGGAGCAGGGCCGGGAGGGGCTCTCCCTCAGGGAAGGAGCCGCTACGGGGAGGAAACATCGCTTGCGGCGGCGCGGGAGGCGTGGACCTGGGAACGGCCCCGGAGATGCCCTGGCGTTGCGCCAGGGGCCCCAGGGCGGTTCAATGGGCCCGCGCGCCCTGGTGCGGTACGGCACTTGCGGCTCCCGACCCCGCGTACGCACCAGCCTGTGGGAATCCAAGTCGGTCGCTCCGACGACTCTTCGAAGAACTCGAACCAGCACATCATGAAGAAGCTGCTCATGCTCGGCGCCCTCCTCGCCGCGGGCGCCATCGGCCTCCAGGACGTGTCCACCGGTCACGGCGGGACGTACCGTGGCCCCGGCGACACCGTCCCGCCCGGCGGGGGCGGCGGCGGAGGCGGCGGGGGTCCCTCGACCCCTGGTCCCTCCGGACCGTCGGCTCCGGGCCCCTCCGGCCCCTCGACCCCCGGCCCGGCCGGTCCCGCGGCCCCCGGCAACAGCGGTCCGAAAGGCCCGACCACGGCCGGCAGCTCCGGCGGCGCGGACCTGACCCTCTGGCAGTTCTGGTGGGGCTTCAACAAGGACCCCTACCTCAACCTGCGAGGGCACATCCACTCCGACAGCACCCTCACGGGCTCGGACGACTTCTTCCTCGGCCACGGCCAGAAGTCCCAGGCCAAGGACAGCATGGCTCCCTCCGAGGAGCAGATCCGCGGCACCATCGTCCCGGCGCTGATCGAGGCCCTGCAGAACGAGCGGCAGAACGACATCGTGACCGGGGCCATGATCGCCCTGGCCAAGATCGGTGACGAGGTCACCGAGGACGGCACCTCGCCCTTCGAGGAGATCATCCGTCCCTTCCTCAATGACGCCAACCAGGAGATCGCGGAGACCGCCGCGGTGGCCTTGGGCATCCTGGGCAACCCGAAGTCGATCGACACCCTCGAGCACCTCCTGCGTGACGACGCGACCGGACGGAGCCTGACCGGCAACGAAGCGGGCGTGATGTACCGGACGCGGGCCTTCGCCGCCTTCGGCCTCGGCCAGATCGGCTACTACACCGAGGACCCGGAAGTCCGCAAGCGCATCGTGGGCATCCTGTGGGACATCTGCGAGTCCCCGCGCGGACGCACCCGCGACGTCAAGGTCGCCGCCCTGATCGCCATGGGCCTCGTGCCCCTGGACATCGGTCCCTCCGCCGAGCTGGCCGAGGGCGAGGAAGACCCCGGCCCGATGGCGCCCCAGACGCGCAACGAGCAGGTCGAGTACCTCCTGGGCTTCTTCTCCGCGGAGAACGACAAGGACAAGCACTTCCTGGTGCGCGCCCATGCTCCGCGGGCCATCGTCAAGCTGATGGAGGACATCGACGACGACGAGTTGAAGAACCGCGTGGTCGAAGTCATCGCGCCCTACGTCACCAAGCGTGGCAACGTCGGCGTGCGCGAGCTGCGCCAGAGCGCCTCCCTGGCCTTCGGCATGCTCGGTGACCTGGACAACGACAAGGCGGATCAGACGATCCGCGAGCACCTGATGGACGCCTCGGGCAACGCCGACGCCCAGGTCAAGAACTTCAGCGTGATCGCCATGGGTCAGGTCGGCGGCCGTCCCGGCCAGGGCGAGGATCCCCTCGCCGGCGCCAAGGACGTGCGAAAGTACCTCCTGACCCAGCTCTCGAAGGGCAAGACCCAGGTCAAGCCCTGGGCGGGCCTCGCGATCGGCGTGATGGAGCGCGGGATGCTCGACAGCAACATCGAGCCTTCCTCCTCCTCCCTCCAGGCCCTGCGCCTCGCCCTACAGGACACCAAGACGGTGATCGAGGTCGGCGCCTACGCGATCGCCTGCGGCATCGCCGGCGACACCGACTCGGAGAAGATCCTCCTCGACAAGCTCGACAACATGTCCGACGACACCGTTCGCGGTTACGTCGCCGTGGGCCTCGGGCTGATGAACTCGGTGGCGGCCATCGAGCCCATCCAAGAGGTCGTGCAGAAGTCGCAGTACCGCGGCGAGCTGCTCAAGCAAGCGGCCATCGCCCTGGGCCTGCTCGGGGACAAGACCCTCGTCACCCAGCTCGTCACGATGCTGGAAGAGGCGAAGACCCTGACGACCCAGGCGGCCATCGCCTCGGCCCTGGGCTTCATCGGTGACGCTCGCTCGGTCGACGCGCTGGTCGCGATGCTGAAGGACCAGTCCAAGACGGGGCCCGCGCGTGGCTTCGCGGCGGTGGCCCTCGGCATCGTCGCAGAAAAGGAGATGCTCCCCTGGAACGCGAAGTTCTCGGTGGACATCAACTACCGTGCGAACACCACCACGCTGACCGGTCAAGAAGGGACCGGCCTGCTCGACATTCTCTGATCGGGGCTTCCCCCGATCGAGCCCGACGCGCTCCCGCGCCGGACTCCCACACGCCAAGCCGCCCGCGCTCTCCCCGAAGCGCGGGCGGCTCTCTTGAGTGGGCCTCGAAGTTGCATGTCGTATCCACGGGCGCGTCCGACGCTTCCTCGGGGGCTGCGGGCGGGTCGGCGTGCGGCCTGCCACGGCGCGCCGACCACTTCCGCACACCCCCCGCCGGTCGGTAAGGGATGCGTCCGATCGTCGCGCCGCGCGTGCACCGCGCGCCTTCGAGGGGTATCCCGCATCAACACTGCCTTGAACCTCCACCTCCCGCGACTCCTCTCCCCCATCGCCTGGGGCTTGCTGGCTGCCCTGGCCCTTGCCGGTCCCCACGGGGGGGTCTACCGTGGCCCCGGCTCGACCGTGCCGCCGGGCGGAGGCGGCGGAGGTCCCTCGACCCCGGTCGGTCCCGGGGGCGCGCCGGTGACCGACTGGCGGGTGTGGTGGTCCTTCAACCGCGACCCCTACCTGCGCCTCCGTGAAGCCGTCCTCGCCGGGGACAGCCGCACGGGCGACGACGAGTTCTTCCTCGGTTTCGGTCAGCGACGGCAGTCGGGTCACGGGCGGCCGGCGGACACCCAGCTCCGGGACGTGGTCGTGCCGGCACTCCTGCGGCGGCTCGAAGGCAGCCAGAACCAGGACCTCGTGACCGCCTGCCTGGTCGCCCTGGCGAAGATCGGGATCGACCCCGCGGAGGGCCCGCTCGAGCCTCGCCTGGCCGCCTTCCTCTCCGCCTCCAACCAGGAGATCGCCGAGACCGCGGCGGTCTCCCTCGGGATCCTCGGACGTGAGAGCTCGGCGCCGCTCCTGGCCGCCCTTCTCGACGACACCCACGCCGGCCGCCGGCGCGTGGGACGCGATGAGGTCCCCTACCGAACGCGTTCCTTCGCGGCCTACGGCCTGGGCCTGCTGGCGGCCGGCAGCGAGCGCGGCGACGTGCGGAGCTTCGCGGTCTACCACCTGGCTCAGGCACTGGAGAAGGACACCACCGCCACGCGCGACCTGGCGACCGCCTGCACCATCTCCCTCGGGCTCGTGCCTCTCGAGGTCCACGGGGAGTGGCCAGTGCCCGAGACCGAGCTGCGGGTCGCCAGCACGCGGCAGCATCAGGTCGCGTGGTTGCTGCAGTGGTTCGAGGAGACCGACCAGAGCGACGCCGTGCGCCTCCACTCCCCGGTCGCCCTGGCGCGCCTGTGCGCCGGCGCGGGGAGCGAGGCAAAGCGCGCCGTCTGCGAAGCGCTACTCGAGCGCACTGCCCAGCACAGCTCCACGAACCGCGAGGTGCAGCGTGCGGCCCTGATCGCTCTCGGCCGCCTCGGGGACGACGACATGGACGAGCTCGACGGCCGCATCCGCGCCAAGTTGCGCAAGGCCTTCGCCTCGGGCGACGCCATGAGCCGGGACCTAGCGCGCATCGCCCTGGCGCGCGTGGCGACGCGACCCGGGAGCGGCCCCGACCCGGGCGCGGCCCTCGAGTCGGTCCGGCACTGGCTGCTCAAGGACCTGGCCACCGGCCGGAGCACGGCCCGCGCCTGGACCGCCCTCGGGCTCGGCGTACTGGCCTACCGCCGCGTCGAGCAAGGACTCGAGGTTTCCCCCGCGATCGGCATCGCATTGCGCGAGCGCCTGCGGAGCACGCGCTCCCCGCGCGACGCCGGGGCCCTCTGCACCGCGCTGGGGCTGGCCCAGGACGCGGAGTCGGCGGAGCTGCTCGCGGGGCGCTTGAGCGACGGCTCGGCGGTCGAGGTGCAGGCCATGGCGGCGGTCGCCCTGGGACGGATCGGGGACCTCGGGAGCGTCGAGACCCTGCAAGAGCTGGCGCGCAAGTCCACGGCCCAACCCGTCTTGCTCCGAGAGCTCGCGACGGGCCTCGCGCTGATGCGCGACGGCTCGGTCCTCCCGGACCTGATCGCGGCGCTGCGCGAAGCCCGCACCCTGGCCTCCCAAAGCGCCTTGGCCTTCTCCGTCGGTCGGGTGGGCGACGCGCGGGCCGTGGATCCGTTGCTCGGCCTGCTCGAGGAGGAGGGCGTCTCCGAGGCCACCCGCGCCTTCGCCGCGGCCGCCCTCGGCGTCGTGGGCGATCGAAGGACGCTGCCCTGGAACTCCCCCATCGCCGTGGACCTGCACTACGGCATGCCCCCGGCGAGCTTGACCGATGGCCGGCGCGGCGTCCTGGACCTCCTCTGAAGCCTCAGCCCGGCGGAAGGGGGCCCGACGGCGAGGGCCGCAGACCGAAGGCCATCAGCGCCAGCGCGGCGAGGGCCGCGACGAGGACGACGGTCTGCGCGCGACCGAGGGCTCGGGCCTCGGCCTCCCGCCTGTCCTCGAGCTGCCGGGCCTCGGCGCGCAGGGGCGCCAGGGCCTCGCGGCGGTCGGGAACCAGCGCTTCCAACCGACCATAGAGCTCGTCGGCCAGGCCGCCGTCGCCCAGGCTCAGGGCCAGGTAGGCGCTCCGGTCGAGCAGCCAAGGATCCTCGGGGAAGCCCGCCAGGCCGGCGAGGCCGACCTCGAGGGCTGCCTCCAGGGCGCCGCCCTGGTGGAGGACGTAGAGCTCCGCCTGGGCGCGGTCGAGGGGGCTCGGGTCTCCCCGAGCGGCCTCCAGGGCCGCGGCGAAGCGCCCCTCCCCCACCCGCGCCACGGCGGCGGCGAGACCGACCTCCTGCTCGACGGGCGCGCCCGTCGCGGGAGCCGCGAGCAGGAAGACCCCGAGGGCGAGGGCTGCCGGCTTCACGGCCGTTCCCCTCCGCCGAGCCGTGCCAGGCGCCGGGCCGCGAGGGCGATCGACTCGCGCTGCAGGACCTCGATCGGATTGCGGTCGTCGGTCAGGTGCTCCCCCGCCCCGCTGCCCAGGTGCCCCGAGGCGCCCTCGAGCTCCAGCGGACCGAGCAGCCCGGCCAGCTCCGGGTTTCCGTGGATTGCCCAGCCGGAGTCCCCGGGGCCCGCGGGCTCGGCGTCCCGGCGCAGGTAGGCCACGCAGTTGCGGGAAAAGGGGACGCGCAGGACGAGGGCCCGGCCTCCGAAGGCCTCGGCCGCCGTGCCCGCGATGGCGCGTACCACCGGGTCCTCCAGGCCGAAGCCGCCGATATTGATCGTGAGCCAGCCGCCGGGAAGCAGGTGCTCGCGCAGCTCGCGGAAGAACTCGATGGTCGAGAGGTGCGCCGGCACCTCCATCTGGTGAGCGTAGGTGTCGAGGACGAGCTGGTCGTAGCGCTCCTCGCTGGTTGCGAGGACGGCGCGGGCGTCCTGGCCGACCCAGCTCCTGTGGCGCGCGTCGTCCGCGGGCAGGTCCATCCAGCGCCGAGCCAGCGCGACCGCCTCGGGGTCGAGCTCGACGCCGTGCAGGACGAGCTCCAGGCCCGCGGGCGCCACGCCTTCGAGAACGCGCCAGGCGCTGCCGGCACCGAGCCCCAGCACCATCACCCGCCAGCCTTCCTCCGGCGCGCTCCACCCCAGCGGAAGGGCGAAGTAGTCGTAGTAGTAGCCCGGGCCCAGGAGCCCGGGCTCAGGCCTCCAGACCGACTGGAAGGAGTCGAGCCCCTCGTCGACCTGCAGCTGCCGGAAGCGGGCCTCGCCCTCGCCTCCCTCGACCACGCGCAGCGCCTGGTAAGGCGACAGCGCCTCCTCGAGGACCTTCAGGCCCTCGGCCGGTCGGGGCGGCTGGAAGCTCCCGAAGCCGGCGGCGGCGGCGCCTCCCAGGACGAGGACGAGCACGAGCGCCGACTCCGGTCCCCGTCGTTCTCCGCCCGCGAGGGCCAGGGCACCCAGGCCGGCCGCGGCGAGGGTCGCCGACGCGAGGTAGAAGCTCAGAGCGACGCCGAGCTCGGGGACGAGGACGTGGGTCGTGCCGAAGGTCCCCGCGAGGCTCCCCAAGGTCGAAGCGAAGAGCACCGCGCCGCCGGCGGTCCCGGCGTGGACCTCGGTGCGTTGCTGCACGCACTCGACGGCCAGGGGCCCGACGCAACCGAGGGCCACGGCGCCCGGGGCGAAGAGGGCGAAGGCCGCGGCCAGGCTCCCCCAGAGCAAGAGGTCCGCCGCGCGGTCCAGTGTGCCTCCCGCGGGCCGGAAGGCCTCGGCCACCGGGGCGGCGGCCGCGGGGAGGCAGGCGATCACGGCCGCGGCGATCAGCAGGGCGAGGCCGAGGGAGCGGGCCGGGGCAGGACGCGCAGCGAGTCGCGACCCGAGCAGGTAGCCCAGGGCGAGCGCGAGCAGCACGACGCCGATCACGTTCGTCCAGACCGCGGCGGAGGTGCCGAACCACGGCGCCAGCACGCGCACCGCGGCCAGCTCGACCACCATGGTGCCCGCGCCGGCCAAGGCCGCGATCGAGAGCAGGGCGAGGCTCCCTCGCCGGCGCGCCATGTCCGCGCTAGCGGGGTCCGACGGCGGCGTCTTCCTCGGCTTCACCCTCGCTCGGGGCGAGGTCGTAGGAGCGCGAGGCCGTGTAGAGCTTGCCCGGGTCGCTCCGGGAGGTGTAGATCGAGGTCATCATGAACGCGAAGCTGCGCGGGATGACGTCCTCGTTCACGGCCCCGTTGCAGACCACCTTGACCGGCTTCTCGAGGTCCACCAGCGAGTCGTTGAGGAAGACCTCGACCGACGTGATGCCCTTGGCCTCGATCGTGATCGTGTTCGAGGCCCGGTCGGCCTTGGCGACCAGTCGCGCGTCCTCTCCGTAGGCAATCGGGGGCACGACCACCCAGTAGGCCTTGTTCGGGAAGGGCTGGCCGGGGCGGAGGACGACCTGCTCGGGATTGGAGCGCCGGCGCGTCTCCTGCATCCAGGCCCAGATGTCGGGAAGCTTGGCGTCGGCCTGGACCTGGCACTCGGCGTAGCCGCCATCGGCGGCCTGTTCGGAGTACTCCGTGGCCCGCTTGCCGCCCCCCGCGAAGAAGCAGGGCAGGTTGCTCATGTTCTCCGGGGCGATCGCCGCCGCGTCCCCGGAGCGTCCGACTATGGCGCAGAAGCGGTCGGGGAAGGAGTTGGCGATCAGCATCGCGGCCTCCACCCCCGCGCCGTGCCCGGCGAGGAAGACGCGATCGAAGTCGACGGCGAAGCTCTGCTGGCAGTGCTTGAAGGTCGAGAGCAGGATCCCCGTCCCGCCCGCTTCCTCGGGCTTGTTCTGGGTCCCGAGCGCTCCCCAGTTCTCCGTCTTCTCGGGCATCCCGAGGGCGACGAGGATCGCGCCGTCGCGCACCTCCGCCTCCGCCCAGTGCTCGTTGAGGGTGTCCTCGGGGCGCTCCCCCTGCGCGGGGATGATCATCACGAGGGGGTACTTCTCCTTCGCGCTGTACTTCTTCGGGATCCAGACCGAAGAGGTGCTGACGAAGTCCTCCCCGTAGAAGGGCACCGGGATCTCCAGGTCCTCGATGCGACCCTTCTTGATCCCCTTGACCTTCGTGTAGTCGGTGGCGTACCAGAGGGCGGCGCCCAGGTCGTCCGAGAGGCTCAACGGGCTGCGGCCCTCGGCGCCCTTCTTCCACTTCTTGTCGAGGTACTCGCTGAGCTCCGCCTGCGCGTCGCGTTGGCCGTCGCGCTTGACGTAGGCCTCGATGCACTCGGCCATCAGCTTCCCGACCTTCTTGTGCTCGCTGTCCTTCTGGACCAGCTCGGGGGAGGCCGAGGCGACGCTCGAGGGGGCCGGGCTCGAGTTGGCGGGGGGCTGGGTGCTCGAGAGGAGGGCGGCGCCCAGGAACGAGCATCCCAGGACCTGCAGTCGGGTTCGCGTGGACATGGGGGTCATAGCCATCGGGAGGGAGGCGGTTGACGCGGCGTTTGCGCGGGGAATCCGGAGCGGGGGCTGCGGCGGGGCCTGAGGCCCGCCCCTCAACGAGATCCCGCGGCGGGGGGCAACATGCTAAGCCCCCAGCCCCGCAGAGCCCAGGACTGCGGCGGCTCCTGTTCGAGCAAGGTACGGAAGACGGCCCGAGCTTCGCCGAGGCGTCCTTCCCGCAGGGCGATCCGCCCCAGCACGACCCCGGCGTTGGAGGATCCCCTGGCGAAGGCGCTCCCCAGGGGCCCCAGGGCGCCCGCCTCCTCCCCCGCTCCCAGGCGGGCCAGGCCCAGGCGCTCGAGCAGGGCGTGTCGGTCGGGTCCCTCGGGGGTGCGCGCGAGCTGGAGGGAGAGCACCTCGTAGGCGCGAGGCGTGTCCCCCGCGCGGGTGGAGACGAGGGCCAGGCTCATCGCGCTCCAGGGCGCGTCGGCCCGGTCGTGCATGCCCTCGGCCAGCTGGCGAGCTGCATCGAGCTCGTAGCCACGCACGTGCGCCATGAATTCTCCGAAGGCCGCTTGCAGGACGGAGCCGAGCTCCTCCGGAGGAGCGTCGCGGAGCTGCACGAGGCGTGCCTCGAGCGCGGGCGGCGCGGGGTCTTGCCGGGCGACTCGCGGAGCGCCCACGAGGAGCGCGAGGCCGAGCCCGAGGGCGAAGCTCACGTCGACCGCTCCCCTTCGAGCACCACGCCCCGCGAGCCCTCCCCGACGAGGCCGATCCGGTGGGCGCGCTCCCCCGCGCTCGCCAAGGCGTCCAGGACGGAGGGCGCGCGCTCTTCCTCGACGATCAGCACCATCCCGATGCCCATGTTGAAGGCGCGGTAAGCCTCCTCCCGCTCGACGCGGCCCGCGGCCACGAGGTAGCGGAAGAGGGCCGGCGTGCGCCAGCTCGCGAGGTCGATGCGCGCCTCGAGCCCGCCGAGGATGCGCGGCAGGTTGTCGAGCAGGCCGCCGCCCGTGATGTGCGCCATGCCCGCCACGGCCTCCTGCTCGACCAGCGGCCAGAGGGCGTGGAAGTAAGAGCGGTGCGGAGCGAGGAGCGCCTCCTGGACGCTCGCGCCCTCCAGCTCGGCGGGGCGATCGGCGAGCTCGTGCCCCTGGCGCTCGAAGAGGATCTTGCGCGCCAGCGAGTAGCCGTTCGTGTGCAGGCCGTCGCTCTCGAGGCCGATCAGCACCTGCCCGGCGCGGACGGCGCTCCCGTCGATCAGCCGCTCGCGGGGCGCGGCGCCGACGATGAAGCCCACGAGGTCGAAGTCCCCCTCCGCGTAGAGCCCGGGCATCTCCGCCGTCTCGCCCCCGAGGAGCGCCAGCCCGTTGTCGCGGCAGGCCTCGGCGCAGCCCCGGATCAGGTCCGCCACGACCGCCGGCTCGAGGCGGCCCGTGCCGACGTAGTCGAGGAAGAAGAGCGGTCGCGCGCCCTGCACGAGGATGTCGCCGATGCAGTGCTGGACGAGGTCGCGCCCCACGCCGTCGTAGACCCCGGCGCGCTTGGCGACCTCGAGCTTGGTGCCCACGCCGTCGGCGCTGGCGACCAGCACCTGGCCGCCGCAGCCGACGCGCTCGGGGTCGAAGAGCCCGCCGAAGAGGCCGACGTCGCCGAGCACGCCCGGGGTGAAGCTCTCGCGGATCGAGGCCTTGGCGCGCGCCAGGGCCTCCTCCTGGGCGCCGATGTCGACGCCCGCGTCCCGGTAGGAGAGGGAGCCCTCGTCGAGGGGGGGGCGTGGGTCGCTCATGAGGGCACTGTAGCCGGAGGGCTGGCGTGTGCCTACGCCAGTCCCGGGTCGGGGCGCAGGTCGAGGCTGCCCTCCTCGAGGCGCCGGAAGAGCGGCAGGAGGATCCGCTCCCGGTTGCCGAAGCCGATCTCCAACGGCAGCTCGCCCTGCCCGAACCAGGCCACCTCGCAGGCGTCGTCCGCGGCGCGCAGCTCGCCGCCCAGGGAGCGGCAGAGGTAGACGGAGAGGTTGGCCGGCTTGCGCGGGTCGTCGGGGATGTGGATCAGGTCGACGAGGCGCAGCGGCTCGATCTCGAGCCCCGTCTCCTCGCGCACCTCGCGCCGCACGGTGTCCGTCGGGCTCTCGTCGATCTCCTGGTAACCGGCGGGCAGGGCCCAGGCGCCCCGGAAGGGCTCGATCGCCCGGCGGATCAAGAGCACGCGCCGGGCTTCGTCCAGCACGAGGCCGGCGGCGGCGGAGGCCGGGTTCGCGTAGAGCACCACCCGGCAGGGAACACAGCGCAGGCGCTGCCGTCCGGCCACGGGCGCCTCCTCCAAGGGCTCCCCGCAGACGGGGCAGTACTTGGCGCGATTCATCCACATGGCGGCGGGGGGAGCTCGTAGCGGCCGGGGGAGCCGACCCTTTCCAGGGCGGCGGAGCTTCGTTCCCCGGCGAGCCATCCTAAACTCGGGAGCCCCCGGGCCCGAAGAGTCCACCTGCGGGTCCCCCTCCTTCCCCCATGAACGTCATCGCCCTGCTCGGATCGACCGGCTCGATCGGCACCCAGACCCTCGAGGTCGTGCGGGGGTCAGGGGGAGCGCTGGGCGTCAGCGCCCTCGCGGCGGACACCTCCTGGGAGGAGGTCGCGCGCCAGGTCGAGGAGTTCCGCCCCCCCTTCGCGGCCATGAGCGACCCCGAGGCCGCCTCGCGCCTGCGGGCGGCGGTGGGCGAGGCCTGCCACGTCTTCGAGGGCCCCGGGGCGGCCGTCGAGCTCGTGCGCGCGGCCGAATTCGACACCTGCGTGCACGGCATCGTCGGCTCCGCGGGCCTCCTGCCCTCGGTGGCGGTGCTCGAGCGGGGCCGGACCCTGGCCCTGGCCAACAAGGAGTCCCTGGTCGTCGGCGGCGAGCGCCTGATGGAGGTGGCGCGCGAGCACGGCGCGGAGATCGTTCCGGTCGACAGCGAGCACAGCGCGATCTTCCAGTGCCTGCGCGGCGAGGACCTCGGGCGCGTGCGGCGCGTGCTCCTGACCGCCAGCGGGGGTCCCTTCCGGGAGCGCTCGCTGGAGTCCCTCGGCGAGGTGACGCCGCAGATGGCCCTGCGGCACCCGAACTGGGAGATGGGGCCGCGCATCACCGTCGGCTCGGCGACCCTGATGAACAAGGCCCTCGAGGTGATCGAGGTGCACCACCTCTTCGGCCTCGAGCGCGAGCGCATCGAGGTCGTCGTGCATCCCCAGTCGATCGTGCACTCGATGGTCGAGTTCGTCGACGGCTCGGTGATGGCGCAGATGGGACCACCCGACATGCGTGGGCCGATCCACTACGCCCTGAACCATCCCGACCGCCAGCCCGCCCCCCTCACGGGCTTCGACTTCGACCTCTTCCGGCGGCTCGACTTCGAGCGGCCCGACCTCGAGCGCTTCCCGGCCCTCGGCCTCGGCTACCGCTGCGTCGAGGAGGGAGCCGACGCCGGCAGCGTGCTCAACGCATCCGACGAGGTGGCCGTGGCGGCCTTCCTCGACTCGCACATCCCCTTCACGGACATCCACCGCGTCAACTCCTCGGTCCTCGACCGGCGCCCCGGCCTGCACGGCAGCCTCGAGGAGCTCCTCGACGCGGACCGCCAGGCCCGGGAGCTCGCGCGGGGCGAGGTCTCGGCCCGCTCGCAGGCCAATCACACGGAGGGGGCCCGCACCGAGGGCACTCGCTGACCCCGAATCCATGGACCCCATCGCACTCTGGCGCATCCTGCAGGTCGTGCTCGGCATCGGCCTGGTGATCTTCGTGCACGAGGCCGGGCACTACTTCGCCGCGCGTCTGTGCGGCGTGCGTGTGCACGTCTTCAGCCTCGGCTTCGGCCCGCGACTCTTCGCGTGGCGGCGGGGGCACACGGACTACCAGATCGCGGCCGTGCCCCTCGGCGGCTACGTGCGCATGGCCGGGGAGGAGAGCCACTACTCGGGGCAGCCCGCCCAGGACTGGGAGCTCGGCTCCAAGACCGTCGGCCAGCGCTTCTTCATCTACTCCGCCGGGGTGCTGATGAACGTCGCCTTCGGGCTGGTCGTCTTCCCGATCCTGTTCGCTGTGGGCATCCCCTCCACGCCGCCGGTGGTGGGCGTGATCGAGAACGGCTCGCCGGCCTGGTTGGCGGGTGTGGAGCCGGGAACGCGAATCCTGGCCGTCAACGAGGAGGAGATCTACGACCTCGACCAGGTCGCGCCGGAGGTGGCCTACGGCGGCACGGGCCCCGTCCGCTTGCGGGTGCTCACGCCTGGCGCGGTGGAGGCGAGCGAGGTCCTGCTCGATCCCGTCTTCGACGAGGGCTTCGGCATCTACAGCATCGGTCGCATCCTGCCCCCCTTCGAGGAGGGCCTGCCCCTCAGCGTGGACGAGGCCGGCGCCGCCTTCGAGGCCGGCGCGCGGGACGGAGACCGCCTGCTCGGGGTCGCGGGACAAAGCCCCGAGCTCAGCCCGGATCGCCAGCTGACCCGCGCCGTGGACGCCGGCGGTTCCTTCCTGCTGCGCGTCGAGCGCGCCGGGGAGGAGCTCGAGCTCGAGCTGGCCCCGCGCCCCGGCGAGCTCTCGCCCCAGGCGTTGATCGGCTTCACCAGCCCCTGGCAGCACCTGGTCGCCCTGCGCGAGACGCCGCTCGCCCGGGCCACGGGCCTGGAGCCCGAGGATCGGCTGGTCGAGGTCGAGGGCCGGCCCGTGATGGAGCCGGGAGACCTGCTCACGGCCCTGCTCGCGGCCGAGGGCCCCGTGGATTGGCGCGTGCGACGCTCCGGGCGAGAGCTGGAGCTCAGCTCCCCCGCCCTCGAGCCGGGCCAGGCCGTCGCCCTGGCCGACTCCCTGGCGGTCACCTACGACCGGGAGAGCACGCGCATCGTCGTCATGCCCGGCTCGGCCGCCGAGGCGGCGGGGATGCGGAGCGGCGACGAGGTGATCGAGGTCGACGGCGAAGTGGTCAGCGTCTACCAAGACCTGGTGGACGCCTCGCGCGCGGCTGCGCGCACGGATCGGGCCCTGGCCTTCTCGCTGCGGCGCGAGACGGAGGAGGGGGCGCGCTACCTCGATGTGCGGGCGAGCCCCACGCGCCTGCGGCTCGAGGGCGTGGGCCTGCAGCTCTCCCTCGCCTCCTACACCTACCGCGTCGACGACGTCGGAGAGGCGGTCCAGCTTGGCGTGACTTCCTCCTTCAAGATGATCCGCGACGTCGGCCGTCACCTGCGCGGGATGATGCGTCAGGAGGTCGGGAAGCAGAACGTCGGCAGCATCATCAAGATCAGCATCATCGCCCACCACACGGCGGAGATGGGCTGGGTCAAGTTCTTCTGGTTCCTCTGCCTGCTCTCGATGAACCTGGCCTTCCTGAACGTGCTGCCGATCCCGATCCTCGACGGGGGGCACCTGTTCTTCCTGATCATCGAGAAGTTGAAGGGCTCGCCGGTCAGCGAGCGCATCTTCAGCTACAGCCAGCTCGTGGGGCTCGTGTTGATCGTCTCGATCTTCGTGTTCGTGATCTACAACGACCTCTCGCAGCACGTCTTCAACTGACCCCACCTCACCGAGCGCTGCTCCAACCCAGAAAGCCCGCCGTGCCCGACGCCCTCGCCGCCTGGGGCCGCTTGCTCCGCGTCTCCCTGGCCCCCACCGCGGTCGCGGACGTCGTGGCGGGGCTCGTGATCGCGGGCGCGGCGCTGCAACCCACGGCGCTCGTCCCCCAGCCGGGGACCGCGGGGCTGCTCGTCCTCGCCTCCCTCTGCGTCTACCACGGCGGCATGGCCCTGAACGACTGGGCGGATCGGCGCCACGACGCGGAGGTGCGCGCCGATCGCCCGATTCCCTCCGGGCGCATCCCGGCCGGGCTGGCCCTCGCCGTCGCCCTCGCCCTCCTCGTCGCCGGACCGCTCGTCGCGTGGCAGATCGCCTGGCCCGCGGGTGCCTGGGTCGCAGGCCTGGCCGTGGCGGCCGCCAGCTACGACCTCTTCGGTCGCGGGCCCTGGCTCGGTCCGCTGTTGCTCGCCCTTTGCCGAGCCGGCAACCTCTCGATCGGCTTCCTCGCCCTGACCGAGGCGCCGGGCGATCTCGGCGGCGCCTGGTCCTTGCCCGCGCTCTACGGTGTCTACGTCTTCCTGGTCTCCCGCCTCGGGCGGCTCGAGGACGGGGAAGAGCGGCGACCGGGCGTGCTAACGCCGCCGCGGCTGCTCGGGTTGCTCGCGGGGGCGTTCTGGATCCTGCCCTTCGCTCCCCTCCCGGGCGCAGGCCTCCTCGGCCGCGGCGTGGCCCTCCTCCTGGGGATCGGCGCGAGCGTCGAGCTCCTGCGTCTGGCGCGCCACCTGCGCGTCTGGACGCCCCCCGAGCTCCTGCCCGCCATGGGCTGCGCCCTGAGGCGCCTCCTGGTCTTCAGCGCCGCCGCGGCCGCCTTGCCCGCCTCCGTCTCCGGCGGGGCGACGAACCTCGTCGTGGTGGCGGGCATCCTGGCCCTCTACCCTGTCTCCTACTTCCTGCGCGGGATCTTCCCGCCCTCCTGAGACCGCGAGCCCGGAGAGCTCCATGTTCAAGCGACTGATCCGACGCTTCCTGCCCGGCGGTGGAGCCGGCATGGCCGTGCGCGTGGGCGACCCGGCGCCGGAGTTCGACCTGCCGGACCACCGCGGCGGGCGCGTCAGCTCGGGGCAGCTCGGCGGCCAGCGGTACCTGCTCTGGTTCTACCCCATGGCCGACACGCCGGGGTGAACGCGCCAAGGCCAGGGATTCCGTGATCGAATCTCCGACTACGACGCGCGCGCGATCCAGATCTACGGGGTGTCCTTCGACTCCCCCGAGAAGAACCGGGCCTTCGCCGAGAAGCACGACTTCCCCTTTCCGCTCTTGAGCGATACGGACCGCGCCCTGGCGAAGGCCTACGGCGCCGCCGCCGGGCCCGAGACGAAGTTCGCCGCCCGCTACACCTTCCTCGTCGGCCCCGAGGGGACGATCGAGATGGCGATCGACACCCAGGACCCCGGCGGTCAGGCCGCCGCGATCTTGGGCGAGCTGGGCTGAGCGCGCCCTCCTGCTAGAGGTCCTCGCGGTCGAGGACGACGACCCCCTGCTCCGCGCCGTTGGCGCGGATCTCGGGCACGTACATCGCCTCCGCCATGAGCGGCAGGGCGTGGAAGCGCCCGGGGACCTCGGCCCGCAGGTCGTAGCGGATCTCCCAGACGCCCTCGGGGCAGCGGTCGAGGAAGAAGGCCACCTGGCGGTCGCGCAGCTCCTGGTGCAGGGAGCGGGTCCGCCCCGTGGCGCCGTCGTGGAAGCTCTCCCCATGGCTCCGGGCTCCACGGCCCGTGCGCGCCGCGCCGGTCGTGTCGAAGCGGTGACGCACCTCGTCCGCGCGCAGCTCGCGCGCGAAGCTCGGCTCGCCGCTCTTGACCCCCGTGGCCTCGAAGCCCGCGGGCTTCAGGTCCTCGAAGAGCAGGTACTCGAGGTGGTTCTTGGCCTCGAAGGTCAGGACGACCTCGACCCGCTCGCCGCTGGTGATCGCGTCGCCGCCCTCCAGGGGCACGCGCTCGTAGGTCGTGCCGCGCAAGAGGGTCGGCCGGGCCGCCAGCCGGAAGTACTGCCGTCGCACGAAGATCTCGTTGCCCCGGGGCGGCACCGGCTCCTCGCGGCTGAAGAACTCCGCGCGGGCGGAGAAGTAGAGCGGGCCCTCACCGGAGAGGAGCTCGATGCGCAAGTCATTCGTGCCCGTGCGCAGGAGCTCCGGCGGCACCTCGACGAGGGCCGGGGCGCTGAGGATCTCCTGCGGCTCGAGATCGAAGCGCGCGAGCTCACGGCCGTTGACGGTCAAGGCGTAGGCCACGCGCCGCGCGAGCTGCCCCGTACGCTCCAGGTAGTCGGACAGCGCGAGCACCACGATCGCCGTCGTCTTGGTGTTGCTCCACTGGGCCCCGCGTCGGTTCGAGAGCAGCCACTCGGCCGCGGGCTGCACGAGCTCGTGCTCGGGGTCCACGGAGACCAGGGCGCGCAGGGCGAAGGCCGTGGCCTCCACGCCGCCGTCGGACCAGCGGTAGCCGATCCCGTCCTCACCCCAGTGGGCGCGCGGGGCCTGGGTGCCGCCGGCGGCGCCGCCGAGCGGGATGATCGAGGCGTCGGGCGCGTCGTCGCGCTGCACCCCGTCGATCAGGTTGTCGACGAGGAGGCGCGCGTCCGCCTCGCGACCCAGGGCGTGGGCGGCGAGGGCCGTGAGCGCGCGCCCGTAGGCGTTGAGCGCGACGCGCCGTTCGAGCAGCTCGTCGCAGGCAGCGTCGGCGAAGGCGCGCTGCTCCCCGGCCCGCTGCCGGTCGCCCGTCCCGGCGAGCCAGGCGGCGTGGGCGTGGAGCATCCAGGCTTGCAGAGCCGGGTCCTTGCGCGCGCTCACGAGCTCGCGCCCGAGCCATTGGCCCCCGGCGTCGAGCTTGCCCCGGTCGACGTCGACCCCGGCCTCGCGCGCGAGGGAGAGACCCCAGACCACGTAGGCCGTCATGAAGCGGTCGCCCTCGCCGTGCTTCCACCACGACCAGCTCCCGTCGGCGTGCTGGAAGTCGTCGAGGCGTCGCAGGCCCTCGCGCGTGACGCGCTCGAGCTGGTGGGGCTCCGCCTTCGTCGGCTGCTGCGTCCTCTCCGCGTACTCTCCCTCGACGCCACCCCAGGCGCGCCCCATGGCGAGCTCGGGATCGAGGCCCAGGCGCTCGAGGGTCCCGCGCACGACCACGGCCGGCACGAAGCGCGACAGGGTCTGCTCGGTGCAACCGTAGGGGTAGTCCACGAGGTAGGGCAGGGCGTCGAGCATCGTCACCGCGAGGCTGGGCGTGACCGAGACCTGCATGCGCGTCGTGCCTTCCTGGCGCGCATCGGGGAGCTCGAGGGCGAGCTCGATCCCCTCTCCGTCGATGCGCCCGGCCTTCACCACCAGACTCGGAATGCCATGGGGCTCGACGGGGATGCTGCGCTCGACGCCGTCGGCGTGCTCCCCCGCGCGGACGCGGGCGACGAAGCGAGCCGTGCCGGTTTCCGTGGCTCGCACGCGCCAGTCGAGGCGCGCGCCGCCGCCCGCGGGCAGCGGGACGCTCTCGGGGAGCTCCGCGCGTCGCCCGTCCGCGTCCAGGAAGGCCAGCACCTCGAGGCCCTCGACCTCGAGCTCGCAACGGGCGGCGAGGGCTCCCTCGGTGCGGTTGTCCACGTTCAGGCTCACGACGGCCTCGTCGCCCTCGACGAGGAAGCGCGGCAGCTGCAGGCGCGCGACGAGCGGCAGGCGCGTCGCGCTCTCGCCTTCGCCCTGGCCGAAGTCGGCCCCGCTCGTGGCGGCCCGCGCGCGAGCCTTCCAGCGCGTGAGGCTCTCGGGATAGGTGAAGCGGGCGCTACCGCGTCCATCCGCGTCGGTCACGAGATCGGGGAGCCACAGCGCCGTCTCGCGGAAGTCGCTCCGCACTTGGACATGCGTCTCGCCGCCGACTCCGGCGCCGTCCGCGAGCGGGACGCCCGCACGCTGCACCTCCTCCCCGAGGCCGAGGAAGAAGCCGTCGGCCTCGGCGGCGGCCATGCGACCGCCCTTCGCCATGGCGGAGCTCGGCGCGATCGAATCGCTGGGCCCTCCGAAGCCGCCGGACGGACCCCCGCCGGCGTAGCCCAGGCTGCGTAGCTGTTCCCTGACCTCGCCGCGCAGCTGGCCCGCGGAGCGCTCATCGTCCTCGAGCCCCCGCCAGGCCTCGCGCTCGTCGACGAGCTTGCCCTCGGCGTCGCGCACGAGTCGGCCGTAGGCTCGCCAATCGGTCGACGACTGGGTCGCCACGCTGTAGGGCCGCCTGTCCCCGTAGAAGAACTGGCGGGGGTCCATGGCGTAGGGACCCTGGATGGCGTCCACGGAGGCGTCGACCAGGCTCAGGCCGACCTCGGCGCGCACCGGGCGACCCTCGTGGTCGCGCGCGACGACGCGCAGCTCCCCCTCCGCCCCCGGCAAGACCTCGTCGGGCACCAGCTCGAGCTCGAGCTCGAGGAAGTGCTTGCGTGGCGGAACGATCACCTCCTTCCAGTCCTGGCCGCCGCGGCCCTCGTGAAAGGACGCCAGGCCCAGGCGCACGTTCGGCAGCCAGCGCTCGTCGACGTCGAGTCGCAGGAGCTTGACGTTCCCGGGCACATGGACGACGCGCTCCTCGAGCAGACCGTCCGACTCGACGGTGAAGAGCACCCAGCGTCCGCTGGCGGGCGTCGAGATCATCACCAGCCCCGGCTCCCCCTCGCGAAAGGTGTCGCGGTCGAGGATCAGGCGCGCGCTCTCGCTGTGGAGCCCGATGAAGTCCGTCCCCTCGTCCGCGCACTGGAGCGCGAGCTCGGCGGTGACCGCCGCGCCGTGAGAGTCGGTCGCCGCGTAACGCACCACGTAGTGCCCGGCGCTCGGCAGGCGCGGGCTCCAGAGCGCGCGCCCCCCGTCGTCGGTCACGAGGGCCGCGGTCTCCAGCGGCACCTCTTCGTAGTCGCGGCGGACGGGCCGCCAGGGGAGCTCACCCGCCTTCGCCACCGGCGGGAACACCCGGGCGTCCGAGCGCAACCGGCGCAGGGCCTCGCCCTCGAAGCGGCGCCCGCGGGGGTCGATCCAGACCTCGCGCCAGACCAGACGCAGGAGGGTCACCTCTCCCTCCACGGACAGGGGGAGGTCGTCCGCATCGCGGGTGCTGAGCTCGACCTCCGGGGTCGTGCCCGGCGCGTGGATCGCGTGCTGGCTGGAGAGGTGAGCGAAGAAGCCCTGGTGCGTCACCCGCACCGTGCCGGAGCCCGTGACCTCGCGCCGCGAGGAGTCGGTGACGCGGGCCTCGACGCGATACTCGTAGTCCTGGGACTCGCCGCTCGAAGTCTCGAAGCTCACCCGCAGCTCGCCCTGCGCGTCGACGCGCAGGGTCTCCTGCTGCACGAGCTCCCCGGGCCCGCGGTTCCACTGCCAGGGGCCCCAGGGCTCGGCGTGGAACCAGGGGAACTCGCGCGGGGTCGAGAAGCGCTTGTAGAAGGGCTTGCGGTAGACCCGCACATCGGCCGTGGCCTCGCTCACCGGCCCTCCGAAGTAGTAGTCGGCCGAGACGACCATCTCGACCACGTCTCCCATGCGGTAGCGGCGGGGCGCGCCGTCCTCCCCACTCGGGCGCGCCACGGCGACCTGGAACTCGGGCAGCTTGTACTCCTCGAGGCGGAAGAGGCGGTCGCCGCCGTAGGACTCCCCGCGCTCTTCGTCGCCGCGCGGCTCGAAGAAGCGCAGCTGATACTCCCCGAGGGGCCAGGTCGCGTCGGGCTCCAGGCTCCCCCACGCGCTGCCGAACTCGTTGAGCTGCGCGACCTGGGCCGCGTGCATCTCGCCGGTCGGCCCCCACAGCTCCCAACGCAGGGACGCCCTCGCGGGCGTCGTCGTGCGCTGCTCCTCCCGCACGCGCGCCGTGAACTTGAAGGAGACGGTCTGGCCCGGCCGGTAGGCGCCGCGGTCGGCCGTGGCGTAGATCTTCCAGTGCCGACCCAGGCGGTGGCGCCAGGGCTCCCAGGCGAGGGCGAAGGCCTGGCGCGGACCGGCGCCCGCGGAGAGGAAGTACTGGTGTCGGCGGCTGCCCTCGCGCTCCAGGCTGAGGCTCGCCAGGCCGTCCTCTCCCGTGACCGCGGTCTGTCTCACCCAAGGCGTGTCGCGCTGCTCGCGCTCCCACAAGACCAGCTCGGCACCAGCGGCGGGCTCGCCGGTGTGGACGTCGGCGAACCAGGCGAGGAGCCGGCCCTCTTCGGCCTTGACCACGAGGGCCGCGTCGCTGACGAGGATCAGCTCCCGGGAGCGCGCCTGGCCGGCGCGGGCCTCGATCACGTAGGCGCCTGGCGTGAGCTCGACGGGCGGCTCGAGCTGGGCGTGTCCGCGCCGGTGCAGGCCCTCGTCGCCCGTGGCGTGGGTCCAGCGTTCGCTGGCCGGGAAGCGGGCCAGGTCGATGGTCTCGAGGTACTCGTCGTTGTCGCGCTTCTCGCCCTCGAAGGCCACGGCCGCCCCCAGGTCGACGGGGTGCAGGGCCAGGCCGACCTCCTCGAGATTGCGCCAGCGCAGCCCGAAGCGCACCTCCGAGCCGGGCAGGAAGACCTGATCGACGGTCAGGGAGACCTCCTCGGAGACGATCTTCCGCACGCGGTGTTCCGCGTCGTTCCAGTGCTCGTGCGTCCCGCGCCGGTACTCCTCGAGCAGCCGGCGATAGAGCCCTAGGGCGGCCACGTAGTCGGGCTCGGTCCAGGCGCCGCGCTCGGAGTCCACGTGCAGCTCCCCGCGCTCCTCGAGCCAGACGCCGAAGGTGTAGAGGGCGTCGGCGTAGACCGAGGTCTCGCGCCCCGCCGCGAGCACGGCCTCGAAGGCCTCCCGCGTGCGGCTGTGGACGCGCTCGCTCGGCGCTTGACGTTCGCCCCGCAGGGCGAGGTAGTAGTTCGCCCGCGCGCGCTCCTCGGGTGAGCTCGCGAGGCGCTGGGCTCCGAGCAGCGCGTCCTCCGGCAAGGACGCGGCGTTCTGGCGGAGCTCCCAGTCGCTCGCGTCCGCGGGAGCGACCATGCGCCACACGAGCTCCAGGTAGCGCGCCCGCGCGGTGTCGAGATCGGGCGAGGAGGCCCAGAACTCGAGGGCCTCGCCGTAGGCGGAGAAGGCGAGCCCCCGGTTGCGATCGTTGCGCCGCAGCCAGCGGGAGTCGCCCTTCGACTCCTGCGTCCGGGCCCAGAGCTCGTCCCGTTGCTCGGGGCGCTCGTAGGTCGAGAGGAAGGCGTCGAGCGCCCCGCGAGCTGCCTCGAGGGCGCTCGGATCGGGGTCCTCGGAGGCGGCCAGGTCGCGCCAGCCGAGGTCGGCGCGGGCGAAGTCCACCCAGCGTTCCTCCCGCGGACGGAGCTCCAAGGCGCCAGCGGCTTCCAGCTCGCGAAGCGCCAAGGCGTAGGACTGCCGCGCGGCCTGCTCCTCGACCCGGGCGCGCAGGGCCTCGAAGTCCTGGACCAGCGCCTGCTGCGCCGGCGCGAGGGAGGGAGCGAGCAGGAGGGCGAGGCCCAGGAGCAGGGCGAGGGTGGCTTTCATGGGTGGCGTCTCGTTCGTGGCGGCGGGGGCCCGGAGCTCTGTCGACCACGCCCTGCCCCCTGCCGGAGTCTAGAGGCCCGCGCTTCCCCACGGGCGTTCAACGGGGAACGCCGGGGGACTCCGTCTTCTTGGCGGGAATCCCGGGCGAATCGACCCGGGGGACCGAGAGGATCCAGACGGCCGGCCGTTGCCCCGTCTCGCGCGCCCTCCAAGGAAGCGGCAGCGCTTCGGCCAGCTCCGCGGCCAGCCGGCGGGAGAGATCGCGTCGCGTGTCGAGCACCACGAGGTCGACGCCGTCCGCGCCGGCGGCCTCGAGGAGCCATGCGAGGTCGAAGTCCTCCCCCCGGGCTTCGGCCCGGATGCGATAGCCCCAGATGCCGCGCAGGTCCCGCCGCGGCAGCTCGTCGAAGGCGTAGGTCAGGTCGGTCACGACGGTCTCGTCGCCGGGCAGCGAGCGCAAGGCCTCGGCGTGACGCGCCGCGACGTCGAGCCGCCCGTGGAAGTAGCGCCAGCTGCGGGAGGCGTGGACGGCGAGGACCGCCACGAAGAGCGCCGCCCCCGTCCGCCGCCAGACGCGCTCGCGCTCCCGCAGCTCGCGCGAGCCGACCGCGACGAGACACAGGAGCCCGGGGAGCAGCGGCAGGAGGTACTTGGGAGTCTTGCTCTGGGCCAGGAGGCCGAGGGCGCAGACGGCCACCGCGACGTAGACCAGCAACGGGCGGTGGTCACGCCACAACCTGCGTCGCGCGATGAGCAACGAACCGCCGACGAGGACCGTCGTCGCCACGTCCTCGCCGTGGCGGATCCAGCGCTGGGGCTCCCGGAGAAGCTTCGTGAAGGCGCCGGCGATGCTGAAGTCACCCTCGTCGAGGGCTGGGTCGCCGCGCAGCTGGCGCCAGAGCGTCTCCAGCTCCGCCGCGTTCCAGGCGTCCGCGAGGTAGAGGCTGGCCACGGCCAGGGAGAGGGCGAGGAACTCGAAAGCGCGCCCGACTCGCCCCGCGCTCGCGAGGAGCGCGGCCCCCGCCGCGACGAACACGAGGCCGTCGAGGTGCACGAGGACGCCGAGCCCAGCGAGGAGCGCGCCCCCGCGCAGGGCGGCGGGCGATGAGCGGGCGAGGCCACGCTCGAGGGCCAGGTAGCTGGCGAAGCCCAGGCTCGCCAGGCACATCTCCGGACGGAAGGTGTAGGCCCCGTCGACGACCAGCGGATGGGCGAGGAAGAGCAGGGCCGCGAGGAGCGCCGCGTTCTCGCCGAAGGCCGCGCGTCGCGCGCGCAGATGTCTCACGAGCAAGAGCAGGAGCAGGGCGAACCAGGGGAGCGAGACCGCCTTGAGAACGGGCAGGGACCAACCCGCGGCGAGGATCGCGAGGCTCCCCTGGGGAAGGAAGAGCTTGTGGTGCACCCAGATGCGCTCGCGCCAGTCGGCGAAGCCCGCGAAGAGCTCGGAGCGCACGACGCCGTCCTGGGCAAGCCAGTAGGCCTGCTCTCCCAGCCACGCATCGTCGAGGTGCGGAGCGCGCCAGGGCAGGCTCCAGAGGAAGAGGGCGCCGAAGGCGAGGAGCCCGGCCAGGAGCAGCCGGCGTCCTCGACGGGAGGCGGGCGCGTCCGGGCTCAGAAGGGCAGCTCCCCGGGGCGCGCGGCCCGCGGCGCCTCGTCCGGATCCTCCCCACGCACCAGGGCGCGCAGCTCCGCGGCCGTGGCGGGACCGTGCCCGGCGTAGTGGTTGTTGGCGTAGGCGAAGATCTCGTCGACCGCCTCGGAGAGCCGGTTCAGGACGGCCGCCCAGCGCAGGAGCCGCGGCCGCTGGTCGAGCACGACGCGGTCGAAACGGTCGGTCAGGGAGTCGAGCTTCTTGCGGTCCCCGATCAGGCGCGCGTACAGGAAGTCGGCGGTCACCAGATCGTGCTCTTGCGCGAGCGACTCGGGGTGGGGCATGTAGGCGAGGTCGAGCAGGCAGAAAGCCACGCCGTGGGAGCGCAGAATCCCGAGCAACTCGTCCCCGACCCAGGCCTTGTTGCGCACCTCGACGACGAAACGCATCTCTCGCGGGAGGCCGCCCAGGAAGGCGTCGAGGCGCTCCAGGAAGGGCCCCGGCTCCGCGAAGGCCTGGCGATTGAAGTAGGGGAACTGCAGCACGAGGGGGCCGAGTCTCTCCCCGAGCTCCGCCATCACCTCGAGGAAGGCATCCCGTTCCCCGGCCACGTGCTCGGGGCGCAGGAGCTTCCCCGCGTCAGGACGCGGCCCCTCCCCGGCGTGAACGATGCTGCGCGGGAACTTGGCCGAGAGGGTGAAGCCCTCCGGCGTCTTGCGCCGCCAGCCAGCGACCATCGAGGGACTCGGCACACGGTAGTAGGTCACGTCCGCCTCGACCGTGTCGAAGCGGCGGGCGTAGCAGCCGAGGAAGTCCGCGGGGCGCGTTCCCTCGGGATAGAAGCTCCCGACCCAGCTCTTGTCCGACCAGCTCGAGGTCCCGAAGCGCCAGCGCGTCGGCTCGGCGGATCTCGGCTGCAAGTCGCTCACCCAGCCGCGCTCAACGCCCCTCGAGCCGCCGCAGGCGAACGAAGTTCGTCACCAGGCGGAAGACGGAGTAGTCGAGGATCTCCTCCGCGGCCTTGTGGTTCGAGCCCCAGAACTTGGCCTTGCGCGTCTCGCGGATGCGCTGCAGGGAGGCCCCCAGGTGATCGACGGCGAAGGCCTGGCGCTCCTCGGCCTTCTTGAGGCCCTGGGCCGACTCGAAGCCCTGGGAGTGGAAGTGGTTGGCCGAGTCGAGGATGGTGCCGTGGCCCGAGCGGAACCAGCAGGCGAGGTTGCCGCCGCCCCACTTCTCCGCGCATTCGGCGCTGTCGACCAACATCTCCACGCGCTCGGGCTGCAGCACGCGCACGAGGTGCGAGCCCTCGAGGTGGTAGAGCGGCACGACCTCCTCGCCGAAGACGCCCCGCAGGTAGGGGCTGTCCGCCGAGCACGGGCTGGCCTCGACGTCGTCGAGGACCTCGTCGCGGGTGACGACCTTCGACAAGACCCCCGGGGCGATGCGCTCGATGGTCTCCGTCAGGGCCCAGCAGGAGCCGCAGAGGTAGCCGCCGACGGCGACGAACCACTCGATCCGCTCGACGTCGCCGGGCTCGAGCTCCCCGGTGCAGTTGGCGACGAAGACCCCGGCGGCGTCCAGGCCGTCCTGGGCGACGCGGCTGGACATGGTCAAGCGGTGGTCGATGCCGAGGCGCTCGAGGAGCACCTGGATGCGGTCGCCGCGGCTCTCGAGGACGACGACGTCCAGGCCGCGGTAGATCACCTCCGGCGGCGCTTCGTAGTCGTACTTCCGGTTGCGCTCCTGCTGCGCCAGGGGGTCGAGCAGGCGCAGCTTGGGACCCTCGCGCTCCCACCACTCCGTCCAGAGGGCGACCTCGGCGGCGAGCTCGGCTCCGCGGGCGATCGAGAGCAGGTAGGTGTGAGCGCTCTTCGCGACGAGCGGCTCGGTGTCCTCGAGGGCCGCGATGACGGCCTCGACCGCGGGCTTCTGGAAGGACTTGGCGAGGCCCACGACCGCGGCGCCACGCAGGCGCCAGTCCTCGGCTTCCCGGGAGAGCTTCGCCAGGGGCTCGACGGCGGCCGGGCTGCGCGTGATGCCCAGGGAGACGGCGGCGCAGGCGGCGACACGCCACTCGCGGTCGGCCAGGGCCGCGATCAGGGCTTCCGCGACGGCGGCGTCCTCGGCGAGCTCGGGGTGCCCGAGGGCGACCACGATCTCCTCCCGCAGCTCGCGGCTCCCCTCGCGCTCCAGGCGTTCGACGAGCCAACCGCGGGTCTCCTCCTCGGTCACGGGGCGCAGGCGCAGGCGGGCCTCCAGGGCCGCGCGGCGCACGCGCTCGCTCGCGTCCTGTTCCGCGACGATCCGCGCTGCTTCGGCGGCCCGTCCGTCCTGCAGGAGCCCGAGCAAGCGCGCGGCCCCCGCCCGCACGCCGGGCTCGTCGTGGTCGCGGGCGCCGGCGGTCAGCTCCACCAGGTCGAGCTCGCCCGCCCAGCTCCGGACGAGGGTGGCCTCGGCGAGGAGCGGCCCTCGCCGGGCGACGCGCGCGGCCTCCGACGTGCAGAGGCTGGCCAGGGCCTCCTTCATCTGCTCCGCGCGGGTGCTCGCGTCGAGGTCGACGCCGGCGACGAAGGCGGGGAGGGCGCGCCGCAGGAGGACGTCGTCCAGCTCGGAGCGTCCGAGCAGCTCCAGGAGGGGCGGCACTTGTTCGGCGTGGGGCTGCTGCGCGCAGACCTCGAGCGCGGAGGCTCTCAGGGCGAGGTGCTCCGAGGCGAGCAGCTCCTGCAAGAGCTCGCCCCGCCCCGCGCGCATCAGCGCCACCCGCGCCGCGCCCGCGGCGGCGCGCAGACGCAGGTCGTCGTCGTCGCAGAGCTTGGCCAGAGCCTTCGGAGGCTCCACGGCCTCGCCGAGTCGGGGCGCGACGCGCACCAGGGCCTGGCAGGCCGCGCGGGCGCCGTCCCGCTTGAGCTCTTTGCCCAGCTCCTCGACCGCCTCGGCGGGATCGAGGAGCGCCAGGGACTCCGCGGCGGCGGCGCGCAGGAGGCGCACCGGACCTTCGCAGGCCATCTCGACCAGGGGATCGAGGGACTTGTCCGAGCCGTGCCGGCCCAGGCCCCGGGTCGCGACGAGGGCGACCTCCCAGTCGTCGTCCTTCAGGGCTCGCAGGAGCGTCTTCTCGGCGTCCTCGCCGCCGCCCTCGACGATCGCCTTCACGGCGGCGAGGCGCGCGACGGGGTCCTTGGACTTCAGGTCGGGCTGCGGGTCCTGGAGGGGCAGCGCGCCCGTCGCCAGGGCCATGAGGGGCACGGCGAAGAGCGCGCGGAGGCGAGACGGCGCGGTGAGGCGCGGGGGGCGAGGTCGACGCATGGCGCGGCGCGAATTCTATCCTAGACTCGCCCCCGGCCCGCCTGGCCCTCGCCCATGCCTTCGTCCGCCCGCTGCTCCCGAGCCGCCCCCCGTCGGCACGGACTCCGTCCTCTGCTCCTCCTGGGCGCGGGCGGCGCACTGCTCCTCGTTCCCGGATGCCGCGGAGACGAGGAGGCCCCCGACCCCTGGAGCCGCGAGTGGAACGTGCTGCTCGTCACCCTCGGGTCGGTCGGCGCTGATCGGCTCGGGTGCTACGGCAACGAGGAAGCCCACACGCCGCGGCTGGACGAGCTGGCGGCCCGGGGCGTGCGCTTCGAGCGCGCCCTGTCCCCATCGGCGCTCGCGCCCGTGTCCCAGGCATCGCTCCTCAGCGGAGAGCTCCCGAACCAGCACGGCCTGCGCGGACTGCGTCCCGCGGAGGGGCACCTCCCGCGGCCGGGGCTCCAGCCGCTGCCGCATCGCTTGCAGGCTCGGGGTTGGCGCACCGCTGCCTTCGTCAGCGCCTACACCCTCTCCGAGGACTTCGGCCTGGATCGGGGCTACCAGCACTTCTCGAGCGGCATGCGCGGGGACGTGGTCCGCCGGGCGCAGCGGCGCGGGGACGAGACGACCGACCAGGCCTTGACCTGGCTCGAGGAGTACGGCGACGAGGGACCCTGGCACCTGTGGGTGCACTACTCCGACGCGCACGACCGGGCGCTCGTCCCCCCCGACGACTTCCGCCCCGAGACCGGGGTGGATCTGGACGAGGCGGGCCTCGAGCTGGCCTTCGTCGACCAACAGGTCGCGCGCCTGCTCGAGCATCTCGAGACCTCGGGGCAGGAAGAGAGCACGGTGGTGGTCGTGGTCGGGCTCCACGGGCGCCGGCGGCTCGACCTCGCCGGGGATCCCGGCTGGTCGCCCGCGGACGCCCTGGCGGAGGAGGCCCTGCGCGTGCCCTGGATCCTGCGCTGGCCGGAAGGGCCGCGGGGCGAGGTGGTGCCCGAGCTCGTCGGCACGGTCGATCTCCTGCCGACCCTGCTGGAGGTGCTCGAGCTGGAGGAGACGCGCACGCGCGGGGGCTCGAGCGTGCTGCCCCTCTTGCGCGGGCAGCTGGACGAGCCGCGGCTCGTCCACGCCGAGGACCCGGGGCCCACCCCCGCGACCTCCGACGATCGTCGCTGCCTGCGGTCGCGGCGCTACGAGCTCGTGCAGGAGTCGGGGGATCCCGAGTCGGCCGTGCTCTACGACCGCGAGCTGCGGCCCGGGGAGCGGGTACCGGTGGAGGGCGAGGAGCCGGCGGAGGCCGCGCGTTTGCGACGGGCCCTCGTCGGGCGCGGAGCTTCCGCAGCGGAGTCCCGGAGGACGTCCGGCGACGCCCCCGACCGGGAGCTCCTCTCGGAGCTCGGGTACGGGGGTCCGCTCGTCACGGACTAGCCGGCCTAGAGCCCGACCAGCTCCTTCAGGCGCGATTCGAGGCGGGTGACGCCTGCCGCGCGGCCGAGCTCGAGAGCTTCCTCGGGGCTGGCGCCGTCGACGTAGAAGGCCTTGGCGCCGAGCAGGGCGCCCACTCGATTGGAGCTGCCGCAGTAGAGCACCGTCGGTCCGCGAACCGCGTCGAGCAGCCGCGCCAGGTCGTGCGCCTTCGCCTCGGAGATCTCCCCGGCGTTCGCGATCGGTAGGTTGGCGTACTCCACGCCCAGGCTCCCGGCGCGGGCGCCCTCCCAGCCCGTGCCGGGCTCGCTGGAGAGCCGCAGGTTCACGAAGGAGCGGTAGCCCGCGCGCACGAGGGCATCGAACTGCGCCTCGTCGATCTGGCCGGCGCACAGGAGACCCGGGACGGGGACCGAGGCGTAGGGGATGTCGAGCTCGGCGACCGCCTCCAGCTCGGCTCGCGTCTCGGCGCGTGTGGCGGAGGGGGTGCTGCAGGCGAGGAGGCTCGCGGCGACCAGGCAGGCGCCCAGGGTGGGCGCGATCCGTTGCAGGTGTTTCTGCAGGCGTTTCATCACGACAGGAGAGCAAATGCGCGAGCCCTGCGCCATCGCGTACCCTGACCCCCCCATGCCCCGGCTCTCGGCCTGCATCATCTGCCTCGACGAGGAGGCCAAGATCGAGGACTGCCTGCGCAGCCTCGAAGGGGTCGTGGACGAGATCGTCGTCGTGGACTCGGGCAGCCGCGACCGCACCCTCGAGATCGCGCGGCGCTACACGCCGCGGGTGATCCACCAGGACTGGCTCGGCATGGGGGCGCAGAAGGCCTTCGCCTACGCCCAGGCGTCGCACGACTGGATCCTGAACCTCGACTGCGACGAGCGCCTGACGCCGGAGCTGGCGGAGTCCATCCGCTCGGCCATGGAGCGCGAGCCCGAACACGCCGCCTACGAGCTCCCGCGCAAGACGTGGTACGTGGACCGCTGGCTCGAGCACTGCTGGTACCCCGAGTGGCGCGCGCGACTCTTCGACCGCCGTCGCTGTGAAGTGCGCGGCGAGGACCCCCACGAGTACGTGCACGCGCTCTCCGGCCCGACGGGACGCCTCTCGGGGGACCTCCTGCACTACTCCTTCGACAGCCTCTCCGACCACCTGCGCACGATCGACGTCTACACCACGGTCGCGGCGCGCGGCCTGCACGAGCGCGGTCGTCGCGCGGGGATCCTGACGCCCTGGACGCGGGGGGCCTGGACCTTCCTGCGGGTGCTGCTGGTCAAGCGCGCTTGCCTGGACGGCTTCGCCGGCTGGACCGCCGCCATGCTCTCGGGGGTCCACAGCTACCTGAAGTACGCGAAGCTGCGCTTCCTCCAGGCCGCTCCGGGCGCGCCGGCCCCCCGGGCGAAGCCGACGGCGAGCCGGGACCTCGCGGCTGGGGAGCGGTTGGAGGAGCGGGGTCCCGTCGGTCGATGAGGTGCCCCGGAGGGCCCGCGGGAGCTGGGCTATACTCCAGCTCGCGCCCGTCCGCACCCTTCCCTCCCTCCATGGCTCGCCCCCTCCACGCCCGCACGCCGCACGCCCGCCTCACCCGGGTCCTCCCGCTGGGGCTCCTGCTCGCCTGGAGCGCCGGCTGCGGTTGCGGCAGCTCGGCCCCGACCGGCGACGGGCCCCTCCCCCAGCGGGTGCTGCTGATCTCTCTCGACACCCTGCGAGCCGACCATACCGGTTTCGGGGGCTACTCGAAGGACACGACCCCCTTCCTCGACTCTCTGGCGGAGCGTGGGGTGGTCTTCGACAACCACTTCTCGAACTCCCTCTGCACGTTGCCCTCCCACGCGACGATGCTGACGGGGCTGCACTTCCCCAGCCACGGGGTGAAGCCGACCGGCGAGGGGGAGCCGATCACCGTCCTGCCCCATCGCGCGAAGACTCTGGCGGAGAAGTTCCAGGAGGCGGGCTACTTCACCGCCGGATTCACGACCCACGGGGCCTGGCTCAACGAGCTCTACGGCTTCGACCGCGGCTTCGACCACTTCTACTCGAGCTGGGACGGGGCCGACTCGATCATCGAGAGGTACCTCGACCTGCTCGACGAAGCGCCGCAGGGGAACAGCTTCACCTTCCTGCACTTCTTCGACATCCACTCGGACAACGCCCAGGAGGGGCCCTGCCTCCCCTACCGCTCCTCCGGGAAGCTCGTGAAGGAGTTCGCCGGCGAGCGCCCGCCGGACTTCACCGGCTGCTCGAGCCGCCCGGGGCGCGAGGGCGTCTGCGCCTCGAACTACCTCAAGGACCTCTCGAACAAGGTCGAGCCCCTGCCCGAGGACCACCTCGTTTTCCTGAAGGGGCTCTACGACGCCGGAATCCGCTGGCTGGACGGCCGCCTCCAGGGTCTCTTCGAGGAGCTCGAGCAGCGCGGGATGCTCGAGGGCACGCTGATCGTCATCACCTCGGACCACGGAGAGTCCTTCTTCGAGCACGAGAAGATGCTGCACGACACGCACCACGACGAGGTGGCGCGGGTGCCTTTCCTGGTCGTCCTCCCCGAGAGTTCCGGCGTTGCGCCGCACCGGGTCGAGGCCTTGACCCAGTCCACCCAGCTGTCCGCGACGATCCTCGACCTGATGGGCCTCGATCCGATCGGCCAGGTCGACTCCCTGGCGCCCGCGATCATGCTGGGTGAGGAGCCGGAGGACGGCCTGGTGCTCTTCCAGGGGCACATCCTGATCGGGACCGACGAGCAGGGGGAATTCAAGTTCGTCAAGACGGGCCGCAACCGCGTGCCGGTCTTCTACGACCGGACTCAGGACCCCGGCGAGCTCACCGACCTCCTCGGCGGCGACGAGGGCAGCGTCTACAAGCAGGAGAATCGCGAGCGGCTGACGGCGATCTATGCCCGCTTCAACGAGCTGATCGACGAGTGCAAGGACCTGAACAAGCTCGTGCGGAGCGGCGATGGCGGAGGCGGCGACCTCACGCCGGAACAATACGCGGAGCTGCGCGCCCTCGGCTACCTGGGGGACGAGGAGGAAGAGGGCGCTCAGGAGCCCTGAGGGGCCCCCTCGAAGGGGGTCGCGGGCGGGAGAGGTGGGCCGGGAGAGGGCGGGCGCCGCGCCTCCCCCGAGGCGCGGCGCCCTACGAACTCCCCCGGCCCGGTCCGCTGCGCGCTCTCCGTCGCGGCGGCGCTTCTCCGCGCGGGCGGAGGAGCGACCGGGCCTCTCTCCCGAAGGGCTTCCCCCTCCACTCAAGGGACGAAGGTGGAACCCCTGGGGCCGCAGCCACGCTTTCGGGGAAAAACTTCCCATGCAGCCGGGGGGGCAGAACGACCGATAGAGGCCCCATTCGCTCCGCTCCAGCCGGACGGCCCCCCGCCGCGACGCGCGTCCCCCCGAGGCGATTCCACCCGCCCCGTCGCATGACCCGACTCCAAGATTGGCTCCAGCGCCTCCGCGCCCTCCTGGCGTTCGCCCCGAGGTTGCGGCGCCGCACGCCCGCCGAGGCGCGCAAGGTGCGCCTCGAGACGAGGCCCGACGCGCGGATTCCCGTGCGCAAGGAGGCCGAGCCCCGGAAGGAGGCCGCCGGAGCGCATGCGGCGGGCGCGCAGGCGCTCAACCTCGACTGCCGCAGCCACCTCCAGACTCCCCTCGCCAAGCGCGAGACGGAGCTCGTCGAGCGCATCGGCGCGGCCATCGAGGTCGGCCGCTTCGAGCTGCCCCAGCTGCCCGCGACCAGCATGGCCCTGATGTCCCTCTCGGGGCGGGCCGACGTCGAGGTGGACCAGGTCGTGCGCCTGGTCTCCTCCGACCCCTCCCTCGCGAGCGAGCTCCTGCGCCTCTCCAACAGCGTGGTCTACGCCACCCACGTCCCAGCCCAGACGCTCAACGAGGCGGTCATGCGCATCGGCCTGCGGGGCCTGCGCTCGCTGATCTTCTCGGTCTCCGTGCGTGGCAGCGTGATGCGATTGAAGAAGCTCGAGGCCTTCTCCGAGGAGATCTGGCGCCAGGCCTTCAGCGTGGCGAGCATCGCCCGCGCCATCGCGCCGGCGCTGGGCATGGACCGCGAGCGCGCCTTCCTGGTCGGCCTCCTGCACGACATCGGCAAGATCGCCCTGCTCGCGATGCTGGCCAAGGAGACCCGCGGCGGCGACCCGCCCAGCCCCGCCACGGTCGGCCGGGTGTTCTACGTGCACCACGAGCGGGCCGGCCGGGCCCTCGCCTCGCGCTGGCGACTCGACGACGAGATCGTGAGCGTGGCGGGCAACCACCACGACTTCCAGTCGAACCCGGACTTCGGACGCAGCGCGGCCCTGGCGAGCTTGGCCCACCGGCTGGAGCTGCACCTCTCCTACGAGGACGAGGACCTGCACGAGCTGACGCAGGCGCCCGAGCTCGAGTTCCTGGGGGTCCCCGAGGAGCAGCGCCTGGGGATCGTGGACCTCGCTCGGCGGGGCAAGCCCCGGCCGGCCGGCGCGGACGGGGACGACACCGAGGCCGCCTGAAGGCCTCGGAAACGGGCTCGGCCGGAGCGGATCCGCACAGGAGGCCCGAGGCGGGGGCCGCGCTGGGGACGGCCAGGGGGTAGGAGTGCGGAATCGCCCTCCCCGGGGGCCCGTTCCCAACCCGGGAGGCGGAATGGGGAACTCCGGAGGGGCGATCCGTGTCTAGTGATCGTCTTCCGTCGGCCCGGGATCTCCGCCCGCGCCACCGGTCGTCCTCCTCCCCAGCCCCTCCCCCATATCGATGAGACTCCAGCTGCTCTCCGGCCTGGCCGGCCTGCTCGTCGGCGCCAGCGCCTTCGCCCAAGTCCACCGCACCTTCCCCGCGGAGATCACCGACGTCGACTCGGTCTCGCGCACCGTCACCGTCGCCACCGACCTCGGCGAGCTCCCCTCCCTCCGCCACCAGGGGTCGGCCCAATTCGCCGGGCTGCTCCTGCCGGGCGGGGAGGTCGTGGACCTCGACCTGCGCCAGCTCGACCTCGCCAGAATGAAGTACGGATTCCGCGTCGACGGCCAAGCGCGGCCCGACCTCCTCGACGGCCTCGACCTCTCGGTCTGGATGGGGCAGGTCGTGGGTGAGCCGCAGTCCGACGTGCTCCTCTCCTTCTCGAGCGCCGGGACCCGGGGGTGGATCCAGCGCGGTGACGAGCTGGTGCACCTGATGCCCCGCCCGGACGCCCGCGGCGACTGGGCCAACGGCAGCACCGTGCTGATGCGCGAGCGCGACTACGTCGAGCTCAACGGCCAGCGCCCGAGCTCCTGCGCCACCGACCGCCTCAAGCGGCCCACGGGCGAGACCACGGCCCGCACCAGCGGAAACGAGGCGCCCCTGAGTGAATACGGCACGCAGATGCTCGGCAGCTGCAACCTGCGCGAGTGCACCGTGGCGGTCGAGACCGACTTCCAGCTCTACCAGGTCTTCGGCAACGACCTCAATGCCGAGACGGCCTACTTCACGACCCTCAGCGCGGCGGCCAGCGCCCGCTACGAGCAGCAGTTCGACACGGTCCTGACCTACCCCTACGTGCAGTTCTACACGAACAGCAACGACCCCTGGACCAGCCAGGACGGCGGCGGCGGTAGCGTCGACCTCCTCTACGAATTCCAGGGCGCCTGGACCGGGAGCGTCCCCACCGGCGCGACCCTGGCGCACTTCCTCTCGGGCGCCAACCTCGGCGGCGGCGTGGCCTGGCTCGACGTCCTCTGCGACGACGAGTTCAACTTCGGCGTCAGCGGCAACATCGATGGCGACGTGAGCTTCCCCGTCTCCCAGGGACCGGACAACTGGGACTTCATGGTCTTCTGCCACGAGCTGGGGCACAACTTCTCCTCGCCCCACACGCACGACTACTGCCCGCCGATCGACTCCTGCTTCGACGGTCAATGCACGAACGGCACCTCCTGCACGAACCAGGGCACGATCATGAGCTACTGCCACCTCTGCCCGGGTGGCCTCGCCAACATCACGACCTTCTTCGCCCCGGAGGTGGTCGCCCAGGTCGCGCCGGCGGTCCAGGCCTGCCTGCCCCTCTACTCCGGCATCGCGATCACCCCACCGACGATCGTCAGCAACACCTCCACCACCGAGGTGACCGCCCAGATCGCGGGGGGCGTCAACGGCAACGTCGAGCTGAACTACCGTTACGACGGCGGCTCCTACAACACGCTGGTCATGGCCGACCAGGGCGGAGGCCTCTACAGCGCGAACCTGCCTGCCGCGGACTGCAACGACACGCCCGAGTTCTACGTGAGCTTCGACTCCCAGATCTGCGGGCTGACCACGGCCCCCTCCGGTGGCGCGGGCTCGCCCTACACGGCCGCCGTGGGCGAGGTCATGATCAGCTTCCAGGACGACTTCGAGGTCTTCCAGGGCTGGACCACGCTCAACAACGGGGCCTCCTCCGGTGACTGGCAGCGCGGCGTGCCCGTCGACGACGGCGGCTGGGACTACGATCCCTCCTCCGACGGGGACGGCAGCGGGTCCTGCTACCTGACCCAGAACGAGAACGGCAACACCGACGTCGACGACGGCTCCGTCACGCTCTTCTCGCCCTCGATCGACATGACGGGCGGCGGCGTCTCCATCGAGTACGACTACTTCCTGCGGCTGACCGACGAGGACGGCACCGACCGACTGCTGGTCGAGGCCAACAACAACGCCGGCGCCGGCTCCTGGACGACGATCGCCACCCACGACACCAACGGCGGCCTCGCCTGGCGCCACCACGTGATCGACATGGAGTCCGCGGGGATCACCCTCACGACCGACATGGTGATCCGCTTCACCGCCAACGACGGCGACGCCCAGAGCATTGTCGAGGCCGGCGTGGACGGATTCGAGGTCTTCAGCGTCAGCTGCGACGGCGGGAACCAGCCCGGTCCCTACTGCGATCCGGCGAACCCGAACTCCTTCTCGGCCTTCGGTGGCGTCCTCACGCACGTGAGCGGGAGCCCCGGCGGCACGATGACCTTCGACGTGACGCAGGTCCCGAACACGCCCGGGATCTTCTACTACGGTCCCAACCAGGGTGACCTGCCCTTCGGCTGCGGCCGCCGCTGCGTCGTCGGCGGGATCACCCGCACGGGCGTCTTCTTCGCGACGGGCCACTCGGTCAACGCCGTGCTGGACACGACCGGGGCCTCGACGCCCTTCAACATCCAGTACTGGTTCCGCGACCCCTCGAACGAGGCCTTCTGCGGAGACGAGTTCAACACCACCAACGCGGTCGGCTTCTAGCCCGATCCCACCCCTGCACACGGGCCCGCCACCGACCTCTCGCGGTCGGCCGGCGGGGAAGCGAGCCGGCGGTGAGCTCCTCGGAGTTCGCCGCCGGCTTTTTCGTCGTCGAGGGGGGTCGTCCGCCCCGCGTTGGCTTCAGATCATCTTCGTGACGCCCGGCACGGCGATCTCGGCGCAGGCGTGCTCGCCCCACGCGTAAGCCGGCGGAGAGAGGTCGAGCTCCGAGTCCAGGACCGCCTGGCGCGTGACCGTCTGGCCCGTGTAGGCCGCGAGCCGCCCCAGGATGGCCATCAGGGTCGACTCGATCATGTGCTCGCTGTCGTCGATCGGCTCGGCGGCGCGGATCGAGGCGAAGAGAGCGTCGTGCTCGTTCTGGTACATGTCGTCCGGCCCTTCGCCCTCGTGGCGCCACTTCCAGGCCCCGGTCTCGATGCGATGGCGTTGCAGATCGGCGCGTCCGCGGCTGCCGAAGACGTGGTCCGAGACGTCCATCGAGGCGCCGTTCCACTGACGGCAAGAGGAGAAGCCGCGCACGCCGTCCTCCCACTCGTAGACCGTGTTGAAGTGGTCGTAGATGTTCCCCCACTTCTCGTCCGTGCGCTGCACGCGGCCCCCGCTCGAGGTGGCCTTGACCGGGTAGCCGCCCATGACCCAGGCGAGCTTGTCCAGGGAGTGGATGTGCTGTTCGCAGATGTGGTCGCCGGAGAGCCAGGTGAAGTAGAGCCAGTTGCGCATCTGGTACTCCATCTCGCTCCACTCCGGCTTGCGACCCCGGTGCCAGAGCCCGCCGGTGTTGTAGGTCGTCTGCAGCGCGAGGATGTCGCCCACGGCGCCGTCCTGGATGCGCTTGACCGTCTCCTGTTTGGCGAACTGGTAGCGGTAGCAGAGGCCCGAGACGACGCTCAGGCCCTTCTCGCGCGCCAGCTCGCAGGCGGCGCGGATGCGCCGCAGCCCGGCGGGGTCGGTGGCGACGGGCTTCTCGACGAAGAGGTGCTTGCCCGCCTCCACGGCCGCCTCCACGTGCAGGGGGCGGAAGTGCGGGCTCGTCGCGAGCAGCACCACGTCGCAGTGCTCGATCACCCCCCGAAAGCCCTCGAAGCCGACGAAGCGACGGTCCTCGGGCACGTCCACGCGCTCGGCGATGCCGGGGCTGGCCTTCCAGGAGGCCAGGGCGTCGGCGATCGGCTCGGGGAAGGCGTCCGCGACCGCCACCAGGCGCGTGTTCGGATCGGCCATCAAGGCGTTGTAGGCCGCACCGCGGCCGCGACCGCCGCAGCCGACGAGGCCCACGCGCAAGACGTCGTCGCCTCCGGGACGCAAGAGGCCCCGGGCCGAGGCGAGCGGGGCGCCCAGGGCCGCCAGGCCTCCTGCTTGAACGAAGTGGCGTCGGGTCGGCTCGGGGCGCGGGGCGGAGGGGGTCATGGCGCTGGGGCTCCTCAGGGTTCGAGGCTCGCGGGCGGAAGGGAGGTCATTCTCCTGGCGAAGCCGGAGGTCTCGCAAGGCGAGGCCGCGGCCTTTTCGGGAGACCACAGGCGACCCTCGACTCCCGGGAGGGACTCGAGCCAGGCGCGCCCGGCCTCCGGGCCGAGCACGCAGGCCGCGGAGGCGCAGGCATCGGCGGTCGTCGCGTCCGGGGCGAAGACGCTCGCGGCGGGAGCGGCCACGAGGGGCTCGCCGCTGCGCGGGTCCAGGATGTGCGAGTAGCGCCGCCCTTCGAGCTCGAAGCCGCGGCCCGCGTGACCCGAGGTGGCGATCCCCGCCCGGGCGAGCTCCAGGTGCGTCGGCGTGGCTCCCGGCGTGCCCGGCTCGAGGCGCACGATCCAGCCCGCCCGCCCCGGCGGCGCCTCCCCGAGGGCCAGGTCACCACCCCCGTCGACCAGGGCACGCTCGATGCCCGCGTCGCGCAGGGTGGCCAGGGCCTCGTCGAGGGCGAAGCCCTTGCCGATGCCGCCGAGATCGAGGCGCATGCTCCGGCGCAGGAGGCGCACGCGGTGCAGGCCCCCGTCGAGCTCCAAGAGCTCCACGCCCACGCGCTCGCGGGCGGCCGTGAGCTCCTCCGGGTCGGGCAAGCGATCTTGACGACGGGCCCGGCGCCAGAGCCGGACCAGGGGGCCGACCGTCACGTCGAAGGCGCCGCCGCTCGACCGGCCGAGCTGCTGCGCCCGCGCGAGGACGCGCCACAGGTCCTCCGAGACGGGCGCTCCCTCCACCAGGGGTCCCCCGTCGCTGCTCCGCCCGAGGCGGGAGAGCTCGCTCTCGGGGCGGTAGTCGCTCAGGCGCGCGTCGATCTCGTCCAGCCGCGCGAAGGCGGCCTCGAAGCCGCGGGCGGCGGCGCCCTCGTCGGGCGCGTAGAGCACGATCCTGAACTCCGTCCCCATCGCCGGACGCCGCTCCTCGAATCGACGCAGGCCGGGAGGAGCGGCACAGCCCACCGCGAGCAGGGCCAGAAGGGCGAGGGAACGCAGCATGGCGCCGCGCAATCTACGCTAGAGTTCCTCGCTGCGCCCGTCGCCGATCGTGACCTCCCCCGCTCCGACTCTCTGCCTGCTCGCCTGCGCCCTCGCGCCCGCCCTCCAGGAGGACGCCGGTGGCACACGGGCCTATCCCGATCCGCCGGAGGGAGAGCCGCCGCTCCTCGCCGTCGAGGGGGCCGAGGCCACGGGCACGGAGGAGATGGCCGCTTACGACGAGCTCCTCAGCGAGACCGAGGTGCGCTTCCGCATGCTCCCGATCCCGGGGGGGAGCTCCTGGATGGGGAGCCCGGACGGCGAGGACGGCCGGGGTCGGGACGAGGGGCCCCGCCACGAGGTGCGCGTCGACCCCTTCTGGATGGGCCAGCACGAGGTCACCTGGGAGGAGTACCACGTCTTCGCCCAGCGCCTCGACGTCCAGCGCCGCGCCGCCGAGCGCCCCGCCGCGCCCCAGGCTCCCTGGGCCGACGCCGTCAGCCGGCCGACGCCGCCCTACGTTCCGATGGACTTCTCGATGGGCGTCGAGGGTCGGCCGGCGATCTGCATGACCCAGTTCGCGGCCAAGCAGTACACGAAGTGGCTTTCGATGAAGACCGGCCGCTTCTACCGCCTGCCGACCGAGGCGGAGTGGGAGCACGCCTGCCGCGCCGGCACGACCACGGCCTTCTCCTGGGGCGACGATCCGTCCCGAGCGCCGGAGCATGGCTGGTTCTACGAGAACTCCGACGACGCCTACCACCCCGTCGGGGAGAAGCTCCCCAACCCCTGGGGGCTCCACGACATGCACGGCAACGTGGCCGAGTGGGTGCTCGACGGGCACGCCAAGAGCTATTCCGTTCCCACGGAAGGCCCGGCCGAGAACCCCCTCGTGTGGCCACGGGCGCTCTACCCCCGCGTCGTGCGGGGCGGCTCCTGGGACGACGACGTGGAGGAGCTGCGCAGCGCCGCCCGCCGCAAGTCCCTCGAGGGCTGGAAGGTCCAGGACCCCCAGCTCCCCAAGAGCATCTGGTACCACACCGACGCTCGCTTCGTCGGCTTCCGCGTCGTACGGCCCTTGAACCCGCCTCCCCCCGAGGAGCGCGGAAAGTACTGGGAGGCCGACTTGCCCGAGATCCGCGCCATCCAGGAGAAGCAGCGCCAGGGAGAGCGCTGACGCCACGATTCCCGACCGACTCCGCCATCCCGAGCCCGAGTGACATGATGCGACGCACGATCCTCTCCGCCCTCCTGGTCCCGCTCCTGGGCGTCCTCGCCCTCCTCGCCCTGTCCCTGCGCTCGCCGGAGGCCGGCTCCGCCGCCACGGTCGACGAGGGGCCCCTGGCCGAGGCGATGGAAGCGATCGAGGACGAGCTGCGCGCCCTGCGCGAGGGCATGAAGAAGGGCGCGGAGGGCACGCCCGACTGCCTGCGGGCGGTCGCCGCCCTGCAGGTCGCCGCCGGCGAAGCCAAGGTCGCCGTGCCCCCCATGGCCGAGGAGAAGGAGGGCGCCGAGCGCGCAGACTTCCTGCGCGAGTTCCGGCGCAGCCTGATCGGGATGCAGCGCAAGCTCCTCGACCTCGAGGAGCGGCTGCTCGACGGGAAGCTCGAAGAGGCCCAGGCCCTCTACAAGGAGGTCCGGCGCATGGAGGACAGCGGTCACGAACGCTTCGCCGGCGACCACTGAGCCCGGAGTGCAGACGGAGCCCGCGGCCCGGGCCTGGCTCGTCGACCTCGACGGCACGCTCTACGCCCCGCGCCCGCTGAAGCTGCGCATGGCGGCGGAGCTCTTCCTGCGCGCCCCCTGGCACGTCCCGGCCCTGCGGGCCTTCCGCGCGGAGCACGAGCGGTTGCGGGAGGAGGGCGCCGAGGCCTCCGATCCCTTCCGCCTGCAGGTCGAGCGCACGGCCCGACGTCTCGGTCGCGAGCCGGCGGCCCTCGAGGCCCTGGTACGCGAGTGGATGGTGCGCCGCCCCTGCCGCTTCCTCGCGCGCCACGCGAACCGCCCATTGCTGGAGGAGGTCGCCGCCCACCGCGCCGGGGGTGGTCGCACGGCGCTGGTGAGCGACTACCCGGCCCGCGACAAGCTGCGCGCCCTCGGAGTCGAAGAGCTCTTCGAGGTCGTCGTCGCCAGCGGCGAGGCCGGGGGACCCACCGCTCTCAAGCCCGATCCCGCCGGTTACCTCGCGGCGGCGCGCGCCCTGGGTGTCCCTCCGGAGGCCTGCCTGGTGATCGGCGACCGCCCCGACGCGGACGGGGAGGCGGCTCGCCGGGGAGGGATGGCCTTTCGGCGGATCTGAGCGCCCTCACGCACCCGCGGGCGTCGGCTCGCCGCTTCGACTGCCTGTCGAGGGCGGGGCGCAGCCCTTAGAATCCCCCCCATGCTCTCGCCCCTCGCCGCCGGCGTCGCGCTGCTCGCCCTCTGCCCTTCCCCACCGCCCGTCGAGGGTCCGACCGACGAGGAGGTGCTCGCGGCCTGGAGCGAGCTCGAGCCGGACGTGCAACGCGAGCTCGTCGAGTGGTTCCGCGCCGAGGTCGTCTGGATCGACACCTTCCAGAACTCGCTGCTGCGCTTCGTGCGCGAGAACCAGCCGCGCGACCCGGGGCTCTGGCCCGTGCTCGAGGACCCGGGCTGGTTCGACCCGAAGGTCCACGCCCCCGCCCAGCCGATCGCGCGCCGGCCGCTCTCCCCGACCAGCTCGACGCTCGAGCGCAAGCGCGAGGAGTTCTTCTTCCGCGTCCCCGAGCGCAAGCTCGACGTCGCCTACGTCTACGACTACGCGAGCCGCGAGCTGCGCCGCACGCAGCGCGTCGACGACCCCGACCGCATCTTCCGCAACGCCCTGGCGGGCTACGGCCCCGACCACGACCTCTGCGAGGCCCTGGTCGAGATGTGGCTCGACGACGGCGCCAAGCAAGAGGCGGCGCGAGCCTTCGCCCACACCTACACCGACCGCCTCGGGCGCGCCTACACCGGCCTCTCGCTCTACGACGCCTGGGCCTCCGGCGCCAACATGGAGATGCCGGACGTGGACACCCTCGGGATCCTGCACGAGCTCGAGGACGACTGGAAGAGCTTCACCGCCCCCGTCCCCGCCAGCCGGCAGGACGACCTCTACGAGAAGGTCGGCGCCCTCTTCCAGGAGGTGCACCGCCACCGCGGGCTGCGTCACGCCTTGGCCATGACCTTCCTGGCCGGCTATCCGGCCCTGCGCGACGGCTACGGCTCGAACCTCGAGCGCTTCCACGCCCTGTGGGACGACGAGGACTCGACCCCGGAGAAGATGCTCGAGCGCCTGCCGGAGGTGGACGGCTGGGAGAAGTTCCTCGAGTCCTGGGTGCGCAAGCACGACCGCTCGAAGACGCTGAAGAAGGCTGGCGAGCTGCGTCGCGACACCCTGCACAACGACGGCCTCTGGGTGCGCCACACGATGATCTCGATCATGCAGCGGGCCGAGGTGCTCGAGGTCGACGAGGGCGGCTGAGTTCCACTCCTAGGCCTCGCCGCCCCCGCTCCAGCGGCTCCAGAGCCAGGCGCCCCAGGCGCAGGCGTGCAGGGCGACGATGAGCCAGAAGACCCCCTGGTAGGAGAGCTTGCGGTTCTTGTGCCGGAGGAGGCGCTGGGCCGCGAAGGCGCCGGGCCAGCCCCCGAGGAGCTCGAGCAGGTGCAGCACGCGCTCGGGCACGCGCCGTCCGTCGCGGCGCGCCCGACCCTTGTCGAAGGCGTAGACGGCGAAGGCCACGAGGCTGGCCACGGCGTAGATGATCGCGATCCACTTCATCTCGTGCTCTTCAGGTCGGGAGGGCCGCGACCCGACGCGCCGCCTGCTCGGCGCCAGCGAAGGCCGCTTGGAAGTTCAGGCCGCCGATCGGGCCGTCGAGGTCGAGGAGCTCGCCGAAGACGAAGAGCCCCGGATACCGCCCGACCTCCATCGAGCGCGGGTCGAGCTCGCGCAGGTCGAGGCCGCCGCGCGTGACCTCGGCCTTGTCGAAGCCCAGCGTCCCGTCGACGGGCACGCGCAAGCCCTTGAAGCTCTCGACCAGGTCGTGACGCCCCGACTTGCGCAGCTCGCTCATCGAGGGGTTGGGGGCGACTCCCGCCTGGGCGCAGACCACATCCACCAGGCGCCGGGGGAAGCGTCCGTCGAGGGCCCGGGCGAGGCGCGGGGAGCCGGGGGCGCGCGCCGCGTCGACGAGCAACGCTCGCAGCTCCTCCCGTGGGAGGTCGGCGCAGAGGTCGACGACCACCTCGAAGCCCTCTGGGCTCGGCGCGGCGGCCACCTCGCCGCTGACGTCCATCGCGCCGGGGCCGGAGAGCCCGCGGTGGGTGAAGAGCACCGGCCGCTCTCGCCGCAACCGCTCGCGCCCCGCTTCGTCGAACAGCCGCACCTCCGCCTCCTGGACGGCGATGCCGGTCAGCTCCCCCACCCAGGCCGCGGGGCTCGAGAGGGGGACGAGGGCCGGGACCGGGGAGACGAGCGCGAGACCGAGCTCCTGCAGCCAGGCGTAGCCGTCACCCGTCGTGCCCGTCGCGGGATAGCTCTGCCCGCCGGGGCAGAGCAGGAGCCGCGCGGCCTCCAAGGCTCCTTCGCCCTCGACGGCGACGCGGAAGCCGCCTATCTCCAGCGGCTGCACTCCCTGCACCGCCTGCCCGTAGCGGATCTCGACCCCGGCTTCGAGGGCATCCTTCAGCAAGGCGTCGCGCACGTCCCGCGCGCGTTGGCTCGCGGGGAAGACCTTGTCGAGCGGCGCTTCGACGCAGGGGACGCCGAGGGCCTCGAAGTGCGCCACCACGGCTGCCGGTGGCAGGGCGCGCAGGGCGGGCCGCAGGAAGCGCTCGCCTCGCGACCCGAAGAGGCGCGCCGCCTCGTCGGCCTCGAGGGTCGTCGTGAGGTTGCAGCGCGTCCCGCCGCTGGCGAGGATCTTCGTGCCGCTGCGGCGGGTCTTCTCGAGCAGGAGCACCCGCGCCCCCGCGCGCGCGCAGGCCGCGGCGGCCCACAGGCCCGCGGCCCCGGCGCCGACGACCACGACCTCCCGCGCGGGCGCCGCGCGGCTCCCCGGGTCCGGGCTCATCCCCCCGAAAGGGCCCGCTCCCAGGCCTCGAGCTCTTCGGCGCTGTGCGGGCTCTTGGGCGGGCTGTCGTCGTCGCGATCGTCGAGGTAGCCCTCCGGCAGACGCACGCGCTGGGTTCCGCCGCGCTTGGCGCGGTTGACCCGCAGGACGTGCAGCGGGAAGGGGGTCTCGGGGTCGACCTCGGCCAGCACGGCGCGCATCTGCTCGAGGCTCTCCAGACGCGCCAGGCGCCCGCGAATGGAGGCCGAGCCCTGGAAGCCCTTCGTGTACCAGGAGCACCACTTGCGCATCTGCCACACGCCGCGCTCGGGACCGAAGAGCTCGACCAGGGCGCGGGCGTGGCGCTCCATGACCTCGACGATCTCGCCGAAGAGCGGCGGCGCCTCGGGCTCGCGGCCATCGAAGACCGCCGCCAGCTCGCCGAAGAGCCAGGGCCGGCCCAGGCAGCCGCGGCCGATGACGACGCCGGCGCAGCCGGTCTCGCGCATCAGGCGCAGGGCGTCCCAGCACTCCCAGACGTCCCCGTTGCCGAGGACGGGGATCGCGACGCGCTGCACGAGATCGGCGATGGCGTCCCAGTCGGCCTGGCCGCTGTAGAGCTCCGCGGCCGTGCGACCGTGCAAGGAGATCGCCGCGGCCCCCTCCTCCTCCGCCACGCGCCCTGCGTCGGGGTAGGTGAGCAGCTCCTCGTCGATCCCCTTGCGCACCTTGATCGTCACGGGGACCTCCCCCGCCGAGCGCACCGCGGCCCGCACGAGGCGTGCGAGCAGCCGCGGCTTGACCGGGATCGCGCTGCCGCCGCCCTGACGCGTGACCTTGGGCACGGGGCAGCCGAAGTTCATGTCGACGTGGTCGACCCCGTCGGCCACCAGCGCCTGGACCATCTCCCCCACGTCCAGGGGGTCCGAGCCGTAGACCTGCACCGAGCGCGGGAACTCCCCATCGCCGCCGGCGGCGAGCAGGTGCGTCATCGCGTTGCCGAGGCGGTAGCCGCGGGCCGTGATCATCTCCGAGGTGCAGATCCCCGCGCCGTACTCCTTGCACATCGAGCGGAAGGCGAGGTTGGTCACCCCGGCCATCGGCGCCAGGACGACCGGCGGCCAGACGGCGAGGGGGCCGAGCCGCAAGGGCTCGAACTCCCCGGGGGCGGCCGGGGGCACCTCGCGGTTGCAGGCGGCGCCGACCAGGCGCTCGCCCGCGGCGGGGGCGGGCTCACTCACCTCGCTCATCGTTCCCCGCTCCGAGCTTTGTGCCGGGCTTCGCCCCCGCTCTCCCCGGCGGCGGCATGCCCGGGCCGCCGAAGGTCGTGTGGCGCACGGACTCGTAGCGCACGCTGGCCTTGCCCTCCGCGCGCCCGAGCTTGGCGAGAGCGCCATCCGCCTCGAAGGTCGCCACCATCGGGCCGCGGCCCGTGCGCACCGAGAGCACGCCGTTCTCCCCGCGCTGGAAGTTCCACTCGACGGCCACCGGGTCCACGCCCTCGAAGTAGAGCGCCTGGCACTTGCCGGCCTCGGTCCCCACGACGCGGTAGTGGTTCAGGATCATGGCCGGGGTCGCCATGCCCACGTCCACGAGCGCCGGGCGGCGGGGCGTGGAGTTGGTGTCCACGTACTGCTCGTTCAGCCAGCGCTTGAGCCGAAACTGCCCGCCGCGCGTCAGCCCCTCGACCCGGTAGCTGATCCCCCCGCCCTCGATCTCGAGGTCGAAGCCCACCAGGGCGCCTTCCTGGAAGCGCTGGTGGATCGTGTGGCGCGCGGGGGCCTGGCCGATGCCGCCGGCGAGCACCATGCGCCCGATCCAGGAGGTGCTGCCGTCGTAGCCGCGCACGACCCAGTACTCCTCGGCCGCGACCACCCGCTCGAAGGCCAGGCCCTCGACCCGACCCTGGAGCACGACGCGGCCCTCGGGTAGCTCGGGGGCCTCGATCTCCAGGGGCGCCTCGGCCCGGGCCGTGGCCTGGAGCTGGGCCTCGAGCAGGGCGCCGCGCAGCTCGCGCAGGTAGCCGGGGGTGAGGTAGCGTCCGCGCAGGAGGACCGCGTCGGGCTCGCGCAGCGCGTCGAGGGAGTCGCGCGGGTCCGCGCCCAGGACGAGCGCGCTGGCGACCTTGCCGACCTCCAAGCTGCCGTAGTCCTCCTCCACACCGAGGGCGCGGGCGGCGCCCGCGGTCGCGAGCCGCAGGACATCCGCGCGCGGCAAGCCGGCTGCCTCCCAGGTCGCGAGCTCGTCGTGCAGGCCCGCGCCGGGGGCCATCCAGGGATTGGGCGCAGCCGAGCCGGGGACGAGGGGAACGCCCGCCGCGTGGAGCTCGCGCAGCAGGCGCTCGAGTCGTTCGTAGAGCTGCGCGCCCCGCGCGAGGTAGTCCTCGTCGAAGAGCGCCCGCCGCTGCTCGAGGTCGGCTCTCCACCAGTCGGCGTAGGAGGGCGCGAGGTAGTTGAGGATTGGCGGGTCGTCCCCTTGGTCGACCGTGCGGTAGGCGTAGACGTCGAGCAGAGGCATGACCGCCACGCCGCTCGCGGCGCACTCGGCGATCTGGGCGCGGGTCCGCTCCGCATCCCCCTCCTCACCGGGCTGCTGGAAGGCCTCGAGGTAGCACAGGCCGTCCTGCTCCGCGGCCAAGGCCTCGGCCAGACTGCAGCCGGCGGGGACGGGGCCCCAGGCCTGCATCCCGGCGCCGTGGGCGGCCTCGATCAGCGCCAGCCAGGCCTCGCGCGGGATGCCCGCGTGGAAGGAGGCGAGCTGGATGCCGCGCTCCACCAGCCGCGGGAACTTGTCCTCGACCTCCTCCGCCGTGCGCACGATGACCGCCTCGGTGGTCGCGGGGGGCACGCCGTCGAAGATCGCTCCCGCGACCTGGAGGCTGGGGCCGGGCAGGCGCTCTCGCACGCTCGGCATGGCGGCGATCAGGACCCGGCCCAGCTCGTTCCCCATGTCCCGGCAGAGCACGACGCCGCTCAGGACGTAGAGACCGTCGTGCTCCATGTCGTGGTGCACCATGCCGTCGATCAGACCGGGGAAGAGGTGCTTGCCCTCGAGCTGGACGCGCTCGAGCTCCGCGGGGAGCTCCAGCTCCGCCGGGAGCTCGGGGCCGTCGCTGAGGTGCACGATGCGGCCCTCCTGCACCAGGAGGTTGCGCACGCGGGGCTCGTCCCCGGGGAGCATCGTGTGCACCGTGGCCCCCTCGAGGAGGGTGGCCCCTTGGAGGAGCGCGGCGGGAGCGAGGAAGGACAGGAGCATGAGGAGAAGGTCGCGGTGGAGCCGATGCGGGCGGGCGCGCTCTGCGTAGACTGCGCCGCCGGAGCGGGGTCGCCTGGACGGCGCCGCTTAGACTACCGCAAGCTCCTTGCCGGGAGCCGGCCCAGCGATGCCCAGTCCCATCCCCACCGTCGAGCTCGAGTCGGACGACCTCACCCGCGGCCCCTGGATCTACGCCCGCCAGGTGCTGGAGCCGCGCTCCGAGGTGTTGCCCGGCTCCCTGGTCGAGATCCTCGACCGCTCGGGTCGCTTCGTCGGCCACGGCCTCTACAACCCCCTCTCCGACATCCGCCTGCGAGTGATCTCGCGCGGGCGCAAGAGCGACCTCGATCAGCCGCGCCAATTCCTGCTGCGCCGGCTGGCCGCGGCCGACCGCCTGCGCAAGAAGCTCCTGCGGCTCCCCGACCGGACGGACGCCTACCGGGTCGTCCACGCCGAGGGGGACGACCTGCCCGGCCTCGTCGTCGACCGCTTGGGAGACGTGCTCGTCTGCGAGTACCACTCCCTCGGCTTCTACGAGCTCCAGGACGAGATCGCCTGGGCTTTGGGCCAGCTCTATCCGGAGGCGCGCCTCGTGCACCGGGTCCCGCAGAGCGTTCGACGCCAGGAGGGCTTCGACCCCGCCGAGGAGGCCCAGGACGTCGGGGAGGTGGAGGTCAGCGAAGACGGCGTGCGCTACCGCTTGCTGCCAGGCCAGGGCCACAAGACCGGCTTCTTCTGCGACCAGCGCGACAACCGCGCGCGGGTCGCGGACTTCGCGCGGGACGCGACCGTGCTCGACCTCTGCTGCAACGTCGGAGGTTTCGCCCTGCACGCTGCCCGGGCTGGCGCGCGGCGCGTGCGCGCCGTGGACCTGGACGAGGTCGTCCTCGAGCGCGCCGCGGCCTCCGCCGCCGCCAACGGCCTCGAGGTCGAGCTCCGCCACGCCGATGCCTTCCACGTCATGCGCGAGGAGCAGGGCGCCGGTCGCCAGACCCAGGTGGTGGTCCTCGACCCGCACAAGATCGTGCGCGGCAAGCGCCAGCTCGAGGAGGGCCTCACGAAGTACCTCGATCTCAACGCCCTGGCCCTCGGCTGCGTGCGTCCAGGGGGGGTCCTGGCGACCTTCTCCTGCTCGGGGGCGGTGGAGATGGCGGACTTCGCCGGGGTGGTCTTCCGCGCCGCCCGCCGCGCTGGGCGGGAGCTGCGGGTGCTCGAGGTGCTCGGGGCGGCGCCCGATCACCCCCAGCGCCCGGACTTCCCCCGCTCGCGCTATCTCAAGGGCCTGCTGCTCGCCGTGGACTGAGGGCCTCCGACGGCTAAAAAGCCGCCCCTGCCGTCTGGAATCGGGGCCGGGGATGGAGCAAACTGACCGGTCGTCGCCCTCGCGCGGAGGTCTCCTCCGACGGGGGCGCTTCCGTGACCCGAAAAAGTCCGGCGCTTGGGCCTCCGCGGCCCTGGCCGGCGCCGTCCTCTCTCGACCCCGACGCCCCATGAGCCTTCCGATCTACGTCACCCAGGACAAGTGGCAGGACTTCGACGACGCCTGGACGGAGCTGATGGCCACCGAGGATCCCCTCGACGAACTCTTCGTCGCCCTGCGCCGCGCGGGCGACAAGAACCGGATCGCTCGTTGCGTGCCGCTGGTCAAGCAGCACGTCGAGCTGCTCGAGGTCGCGGAACGCAGCGCCGACGCCGCCAACCTCCTGGGGACCGCGATCCAGGCCGGGGCGCCGACCGCGGAGCTCTACGAGCCGCTGATGAAGTTCGCCACGGCGGCCTGGGGCGAGGAGCCGTGGTGGGAGCGCGCCGTCGAGCTGACGGGCCTCAACGACCCGAGCCGCCTGCGCAAGGCGTGGAGCGCCTTCGTCAAGCTGCAGCGCTTCGCGAAGGGCGTGCTGCTCTTCCACCCCGCCGGCTGGGGCACGGGCGAGATCACCGAGATGACCGACGACGGCGGGACCGTGAACGTCCGCTTCCAGAGCGGGAAGCAGGACCACTTCCCGATCAACGCCGCCCTGGACATCTTCGACATTCTCGAGGAGACCGACCTGAGGGCGCGCTCCTTCCGGGACCCCGACGGCCTCAAGAAGGAGGTCAAGAAGGACCCCCTGGACGCACTGCGCGCGATCCTCACGCGCTACCACGGTCGCGCCTCCTCGATCGCGATCAAGAACGCCTTGGCGCAGATCGGGATCGAGGGCAGCGCTTACAGTGCCTGGTGGCGCAAGGCCCGCCCCCTGGCGGAGAACAGCGAGTGGTTCCGCATCACCGGCAGCGGCAAGAAGGTGGAGGTGCACCTGCTCTTGACCGCGGCCGACCCGATCGAGCAGCTCAAGCGTCAGCTCCTGCACGCCGCCAGCCTGGAGGACGTCATCACCCGGGCCCGCGCCCTCCTCAGCGACGAGAAGCTCGTCCCCGAGGTCGCCGACCTGATCTTCGAGACCCTCGAGCAGGAGGCCGAGCGGGAGGAGAACCCCTACGGACAACGCCTCGGCGCGTGGATCCTCCTGCGGGAGAAGCGCGGCGAGACGCCCACGCCCCTGCGACTGCGGCTGGAGGCGGCCCTCGCGTCCCAGGCCTCGCCCCAGGCGGAGGAGGGCCAGGAGGAGATCCCGGCGCTTTGGAGCCTGCTCCAGGCGCTGCCCACGCCCCACGACCAGGAGCAGGCACTGGGACTCCTGGTCGAGCTGCTCGACGAAGGATGGGTGGAGGAGGCCCTGACGCACCTGGACCACGCGCCCCCCGGGATGGTGCGCGGTCTCGTCGAACGGCTGGTCACTGCCAAGCAGGGTCGCCGCCTGGGCGACGTCTACCGTCACCTCTTGACTCGCACGAACCGGGCACCGCACCTCTTGCTGGCGCTCGCCAAGCTTGCGGAGCAGGGCAAGCTCGAGGGCGAGCTCCCGCCGACCTTCGCCCGCGCCCAGGCCTACGCCAACCTCGCCGCGCACCTCTTTCAGCATCGCCGCAGCACGGCGGTATACGGGCGCACCCATACGCGCCTGGTCGAGTTCCTGGCGGGCGGCGCCGAGCCCGTGCTCGGGAAGCTGCTGGGGGAGTCCAAGCTCTCGGAGGTGCGCAGCATCCAGCGTCTGACCCAGCGCGGCGTCGAGGAGTCGATCGACAACCTGTTGATCAACCTCGCCACCCACGCCGAGGACGACTCGGCCGAGGCTCGCCCCGTCTTCTTCTGGGAGGACGACTCGATCTGGACGACGCGCAGCGGCAAGGACCGCATCTCCCGCGAGCTCAAGGAGCTCAAGGACGTCAAGATGCCCGCCAACGAGGAGGCGATCGGGCGCGCCGCCGCGATGGGTGACCTCTCGGAGAACTCCGAGTGGGAGGCCGCCCTCGAGGAGAAGCGCAATCTCTCCGCCCGGGCTTCCACCATGGAGGAGGAGCTCTCCAAGGCGCGCCTGCTCGAGAACGCGATCCTGCCCGAGAACGTGGTCTCCCCCGGGACGCGGGTGAGCTACCGCGAGATCGCCAACGGCACCGAGAACCGGGTGACCCTGCTCGGTCCCTGGGACGGCGACCGGGGCGAGGACGTCGTCTCCTACCGCGCTCCCCTGGCCCAGGGTCTGCTCGGCCTGACGCCGGGGGCGACCCAGCGGATCGAGCTGCCGGGTGGAGAGATCGAGGTCGAGATCCTGACGATCGAGCCGGTCGCGGTCGACTGAAGGCGCCCCGGGCGGGGCTCCCAGCCGCCGCGAGAGACACAAAACCCACACTTCAGGGTTGTGAGGCGGCCTTGATCAGCCGATCATGATGTGGTGTTGAACGCGCCGCCCACCGCCCTGCCCCCCGCCGGCCTGCTCAAGGTCCTGGGGGACCCCACCCGCCTGCGCATCCTCGGCCTGCTCGCCCGCCACGAGCTCTCGGTCGGGGAGCTCGGCCGGGCCCTGGGCCTCTCGCAGAGCCGCGTCAGCAACCACCTGCGGGTGCTGCGCGAGCCCGGGCTCCTGCGCGAGCGCCACGTCGGGCCGAGCACCTTCCTGCGCTTCGACCCGGCAGGCGGGGACGGCCTCGCTCGCGACCTGTGGGCGGCTCTCGAGCCGGAGCTGGGGCGCCAGCCCGAGCACGCCGACGACCTGGCGCGCCTGCGCGGCGTGCTCGAGGAGCGGCGTCGCGACTCGCGCGACTTCTTCGACGCCGTGGCCGGCGAGTGGAACGCCATCGGCGTCGACTTCGCCACGGGCCAGGCCCGTCAGCGCGTGGCGGCGAGCTTCCTCGACCGCGAGCTCGTCCTGGCCGACCTCGGCTGCGGCACGGGCTACGTGGCCCAGGCCCTCCAGGGGCTCTGCGCGCGGATCCTCTGCGTCGACTCCTCCGCGGGGATGCTCGCGGAAGCGGAGAAGCGCCTGGGCGAGACGCCCCAGCGCGCGCGCGTCGAGTACCGCCAGGGAGAGCTCGACGCCCTTCCCATCGAGGACGACGAAGTCGACGGCGCCGCCTGTGCCCTGGTCCTGCACCACCTGCCCGGCCCCGGGCCCTGCCTGGCGGAGATGTTCCGCGTCGTGCGTCCCGGCGGCACGGCGGTCGTGCTCGAGCTCGGCCCCCACCGCCAGGAGTGGATGCACGAGGCCCTCGGTGACCGCCACCTGGGCCTCGACTCGCGCGCCGTGGCCGAGGCCATGGAGGCCGCCGGCTTCGATCAGGTCGAGCTCGAGATCGTCGCCGACCGCTACCAACCCAAGCGCGGCCCGGAGGGCGAGGCGAGCGAGGGAGTCCCCCTCTACCTCGTCCGCGGCCGCGTCCCCTTCACCACCCTTTCGACTCCACCCAAGCAAGAATCGAAGCGATGACCACCGCCACCGAGAACGACTTCAAGGTCAAGGACCTGGCCCTGGCCGACTTCGGCCGCAAGGAGATCCTCCTGGCCGAGCATGAGATGCCGGGGCTGATGGCCCTGCGTGAGGAGTACCGCGGGAAGGCGCCGCTCAAGGGCGCGCGCATCACCGGCTCCCTGCACATGACGATCCAGACCGCGGTCCTGATCGAGACCCTGGTCGAGCTCGGCGCGCAGGTGCGCTGGGCCTCCTGCAACATCTTCTCGACCCAGGACCATGCGGCCGCCGCCGTGGCCGTGGGGCCGAACGGCACCCCCGAGAAGCCCCAGGGCATCCCGGTCTTCGCCTGGAAGGGCGAGACCCTCGAGGAGTACTGGTGGTGCACCGAGCAGGCCCTCCTCTGGCCGGGCGGCGAGGCCCCGAACATGATCCTCGACGACGGGGGCGACGCGACCATGATGGTCCTCAAGGGCGCGGAGTTCGAGGCGGCCGGGGCCGTGCCCAAGCCGAGCGCCGACGCCGGCGAGGACTGGGTGGAGCTCCTGAAGCGCCTCGAGGCCAGCTTGAAGACCGACGCCAAGCGCTGGACGCAGGTCTCGAGCGAGATCCGCGGCGTCTCCGAGGAGACCACGACCGGAGTGCACCGCCTCTACCAGATGGTCGAGCGCGGCGAGCTGCCCTTCCCGGCGATGAACGTCAACGACTCGGTCACCAAGAGCAAGTTCGACAACCTCTACGGCTGCCGCCACTCCCTCGTGGACGGCATCTGCCGCGCGACCGACCTGATGCTCTCCGGCAAGGTCGCCGTGGTCTGCGGCTACGGCGACGTCGGCAAGGGCTGCGCCCAGTCCCTGAAGGGCCAGGGCGCGCGCGTGATCATCACCGAGATCGACCCGATCTGCGCCCTGCAGGCCGCCATGGAGGGCTACGAGGTCAAGACCGTCGAGGACGTCGTCTCCTACGCCGACCTCTTCATCACCACCACGGGCAACTTCAACATCATCACCGCCGACCACATGGCGCAGATGAAGCACAACGCCGTGGTGGGCAACATCGGCCACTTCGACAACGAGATCGACATGGCCGGCCTCGCCAAGGTGTCGGGCATCCAGAAGGAGAACATCAAGAACCCCGTCGAGCACGACAACCAGCTCGATCGCTGGGTGTTCCCCGACGGCCACGCCATCTTGATCCTGGCGGAGGGCCGCCTGCTCAACCTCGGCTGCGCCACGGGCCACCCGAGCTTCGTGATGTCGAACTCCTTCACCAACCAGGTGATGGCGCAGATCGAGCTCTTCAACAACGCCTCGCTCTACGAGAACAAGGTCTACACCCTGCCCAAGCATCTCGACGAGCGCGTCGCGCGCCTGCACCTCGACAAGCTGGGTGTGAAGCTCACGACCCTGTCCCAGGAGCAGTCCGACTACCTCGGCGTCCCGGTCGAGGGGCCGTACAAGCCGGACCACTACCGCTACTAGGCGTGCTGCCAGGCGATACGGAGTCAGGACAAGAACCAACGCCTATCGGAAGGGGGGGGAGGAGAGGCTTCGCCGCTCCTCCCCCCCCTTCCGATAGGCGTTGGTTCTTGTCCTGACTCCGTATCGCTAGATCGCCAGCCGCAAGCCGGCCGTCATGTACTGCTGCGACTCGAACCAGGTGTAGGTCCCCTGGAGCCCGAAGTTCGGCGTGAACATCAGGATCAGCCGCCCGCGGCCCCCGATCTCGGAGGTGAAGTAGTCGCGATACTCGGCCGAAATCCCGAGCTCCAACCAGTCGGTCAGGAGATTGCGGGCCCCGAATTCGATGCCGTAACCGTTCTGGGTGCGGTTGCGGCTGACGGCCGGGTCGTCCACGGGGCGCCGCCACTCGCCGCGCAGGTACTTGATGTCGAGCACCAGGTCCGTCGTCTCGGTCGGTGAGGTGATGAAGCCCACGCCGGCCTCGAAGTCCTGACGCAGGAGGCTGCGGTCGTTCACCGCGGCGTCGGTGTCCCCCTCCGTCTCGTGGTAGGCGAGGAGGATCCGCACCCCCTCGGGGGAGTCGAAGGAGAGGCGTCCGCCGTAGCCCGAGAGCGTCTCGAAGTCGTAGTGGTCGTCGTCGAGCTCGCTCTGGGCCCAGTCGAGGTCGAGGTAGTTGTAGCTGAAGGGGCTGTCGCGGTATTGGGCGCTGGCCGCCGGGGCGGCGAGGAGGAGCGCCGAAGCGAGCAGCGAGGGACGGAGGAGGGTCAACGTCTTCGGGGGCACGGGGAGGCCGGAGGGCGGGACGGGAAGGGCCTCAGGGTCGAGCGCGCTCCGGCGCAAGTCAAGACCGGACGCCCCGCCGGGGCGTGGGCGCCGTGTAAGCTGCGCCCCCCCACCGCGCCCCCTGCCATGCCCCGACCCGTCCGCATCGCCCTCCTGGGCAACTCCTTCGCCGAAAAGGTCCTGCTCCCGTCCCTGAAGCACGTCGCCTCGAAGCCAGATGTGGAGCTGGAGATCTCCGGCGTCGCCGGCCGCGACGAGGCCAAGGCCGCCGCCACGGCGGAGCGCTGGGGGTTGCCCTACGCCACGGGAGACTGGCGCCGGCTGCTGGAGCGCGGCTGCGACCTCGCGATCCTCGCCACGCCGGTCGACCTGCACTTCGAGATGGCCATCGCGGCAATCGAGGCCGGCTCGGCGGTCCTTTGCGAGAAGCCCTTCACCCTCGACGTCGCCCAGGCGGAGGAGCTCTGCGCCGCCGCCCGCGGCCGCCTAGCCCTCGTGGACCACCAGCTGCGCTTCAACCCCCTCCGCCGCAAGCTCCGCGAGCTCCTCGAGCAGGGCTTCGTCGGCGAGGTGCTCCACGCGCGTTGCGACCTCGTGCTCGCCAGCGCCGCCTACATGCAGCGCGGCCATGGCTGGTGGTTCGAGGCGGAGCGGGGCGGCGGGACCCTGGGCGCTCTCTCCTCTCATCTCGTGGACGGGCTCAGCTGGTTGCTCGGACCCGTGGAGGCGGTCAGCGCGCGCCTCGGGACCTTCGTGCGCGAGCGCCCGGGGGGCGACGGCGAGCCCCGCCCCGTCACCTCCGACGACTTCGCCGAGCTCTGGCTGCGCTTCGAGTCCGGCGCCCTGGCGAGCTCGACGACGAGCGTCTCGATGCCGGGCGCCTCGCGTTGGCTGCTCGAGATCGCCGGTTCGCAGGGGACGCTGCGCCTGGACCAGGAAGACGACCTCGTCGGCGGCCCCCACGGAGAGGATATGCGCACCATCGAACCCGACGCGCCCCTGCCGGACCCGCGCGAGCTCGGGATGCAGGCGAGCGGCGCCTTCGCGGCCTGCGCGCCACTCTTGCTCGAGGCCGTCGTGCGCGCAGTGGCCGCCGGCGAGAGCGAGGTGCCCGGGGCGGCGACTTTCGAGGACGGCCTGGCTTGCATGCGCGTGCTGGAGGCGGCCCGCGCTTCAGCCCGCGCCGGGGGCGCCGAGGTGCCTTGCCGCTGAAGGAGCCCATCGGGCGCCTCGCGCCGAGCCCCACGGGCCTCCTGCACGTCGGGCACGCGCGCTCCTTCTTGCTCGCCTGGTGGTCGATCCGTTCGCGAGGCGGGACGCTTCGCCTGCGGCTCGAGGACCTCGACACTTCCCGCGTGAAGCCGGGCATGGAGGAGGCCTGCCTGCGCGACCTCGAGTGGCTGGGCCTCGACTGGGACGGCCCGCTCCTGCGCCAGAGCGAGCGCCGCGACGAGCTGCTCGGGGTCGCGCACCAGCTCCTGCGGGACGGTCGCGCCTACCCCTGCGTCTGCACGCGACGGGAGATCGCGGAAGCCCTCTCCGCTCCCCACGGCCCGCTGGCGGGCGGCGTCTACCCGGGGACCTGTCGGGGGCAGTATGCCGACCTCGAGTCGGCGCGGCGCGCGAGCGGCCGGGAGCCCGCCTTGCGCCTACAGGTCGAGCCCGGCGTGGTTCGGGTGCGGGACCTCCTGGCCGGCGAGCTCGCCCAGGACGTCGCGCGCGAGGTGGGCGACTTCCCGATCACGAGCCGGGACGGACAGCCCGCCTACCAGCTGGCGGTGGTCGTCGACGACGCCCACCAGGGAGTGACCGAGGTCCTGCGCGGGGACGACCTCCTCGAGAGCACGCCGCGCCAGCGCTACCTGCAGGAGCTCCTGGGCCTCGAGGTCCCCACCTGGGTGCACGTGCCTCTGGTCCTGGACGTGGACGGTCAGCGCCTCGCCAAGCGTCACGATGCCCTCTCCCTCGAGGCCTTGCGCGGGGCGGGCATCGACCCGCGGTGCCTGGTCTGCTGGTTGGCCCGCTCGGCCGGCCTCCCGGCCCCGGAGCGCGCCACGGCGGCGGAGCTGGTCGCCCTCTACGATCCGGCTTCCATCCCGCGCGAAGCGGTGATCTTCGATCCCGAGGCCCTGTCGCCGGGAACTTGAGGCCCTGCTGCCGCGGGGCCGTTAGAGTCTCCGGCCGAAGCGGCGGAGTGTCTCGCCGCGATCGATCGAACGCATTCCCTAGCACTTCCCATGTCCATCATCGCCACCGGTGCGGACGCGCCCGCCTTCGAGCTCGAGAGTCATCTCGATTCCAAGGTCAGCCTGTCCGACTTCGCGGGTCAGAAGAACGTGATGCTCGTCTTCTACCCCCTCGACTTCACGCCCACCTGAAGCATGGAGATCCCGGGCCTCAACGCGCTGCGCGAGCAGTTCGAGGCCTGCGATACCCAGGTCCTGGGTATCTCCGTCGACTCCAAGTTCTCTCACAAGGCGTGGGCCTCCGGCTTCGCCGGCATCGACTACCCGCTGCTCGCGGACTTCCACCCCAAGGGGGAGGTCTGCAAGGCCTACGGCCTCTGGCTCGACGGGCCGGGCATCGGCGACCGCGCCACGGTCATGATCGGGAAGGACGGCAAGGTGCTCTGGGCCGAATCGGTCGGTCCCGGCGGCGCCCGCAACCCGATGGACCTCCTGAACAAGGCCAGGGATCTGGCTCAGTAGGTCCGCGAGCCGGGCCGGGGCCCCGCTCTCCGGCCCGCGCTCTCCCCCAGCAGGATTTCGGAAATCCCCTCAGGATCCCCCCGGGGCCATTCCGAATTCTCACCCGGCTCCCTTGACGACCGCCCCCTCCGGGCTAGTCTTTCGAGCCCCCTGTTCCCCGATAGCTCAGTTGGTAGAGCAACCGGCTGTTAACCGGTTTGTCGCAAGTTCGAGTCTTGCTCGGGGAGCCATCCATCCTTCGGGGATGGAATCGAAGAGCGCTGCGGTAGACGCGGCGCTTTTTTTGTGGGTGGAGCGCGCCCCTGTAACTCAGGGTGCTTTGAAGGCTTGGGACGGTGCTGGTCTCGTCCGGAGGTCTCCGGCGCGCCTTGCGAGAGCGTGAGCTCCCGTGCTGTCCGGAATCGCGGCCGTCGCAGAATGCGGGCTCGTGCATCGACTTGCAGCATTCCGTCATGGGGAGTCTCGGCCGTGGATCCAAGTGGCCCCTGGAGCATGGTCTCGCCCGTGCGCACCTCCCCCACTCTTCTGCGAGGCCCCAGCCATCTAACTTTGCTCACCCCGCTCGCGAGTTGTGTTCGAGGATCCCTCCCAACCGCTCTGTGCACCGGACTTCGCCCGACCCCAGTCGCTCGCCTCGATCGGCTCGTTGCCCAGACCCTGAGGCGAACGCTCCGCGTGGAAATGCTCAACGAACGCGGAGCAGGCCCTGCGAAGCGACGCCTCCCCGAAGAAGATCATCCGGCCGAGGCACTCGGACTTGATCGAGAGCACGAACCTCTCCGCGAAGGCGTTGCAGTTCGGCGCTTGATAGCACGTCGGGATAGGCTCCACGCCTGCACTCCTCAGGGTGCCCTTGAACAACTCGGTGAACTTGGAGTCACGGTCGAGGATGAGGAACCGATGATCCCGCAGGAAGCCGTCGAAGCAGTCGGTCAGATCGCTCGCCACGTGCGCCATGAAGGACTCGTTCGGGTTCCTTGTGATCCTTGCCAGGTGGACACGGCGGCTCTTGAGGTCGATGACGAAGAGCACGTACAGCTCGCCCTGGATGCGGCAGTAGCCCCACGACGAGTTCTCGAGGGCCATACGAACGATCACCTCCTTGATCTTCTTCATCAGGCCAGGGCGACCCACGCGGCTGGTCTTGTACGTCCACTTGGCCGCAATGAGCTGCCTGTGCCACCGCAGGATCGTGTCTGGCGTCACGATGGTGGCCACCTGCATGAGCAGTCGCCTGCCGATCTTCTTGCTCTTCGCCGCAAGACGACGCCGCTGATCGTCAGTGAGTCGGAGCGCCCTCCCTTTGAGCTGCTCCTTCAAGACGCAGTTCTCTTCGACCAGGTACTCGAGGACCTCGGCCTGCTGCTGGTTCATCAAGCCAGCAACCGAGGCGATCAGGATGTGCAGCGGGTAGATGTGTCTCTTCGCTCCGGAGACTTCCTCAGTCCTCGCGCTCGTCGACCCAGGCCATTTGAATCGCCTCGAGGATCCCTTCGTTCGAGTCCTTCGGATCCGAAATGAAGCCCTCCAGCGAGATTATCTTCTGGTGCAGATCCGTGAAGCGCAGGGTCAGCGGATCGAGATCCGGCTCAGCCTCGAAGAGTCGGAAGGCGATTTCGTGGACGTCGGACCAGGTGAATTCGTCGGCGGACATGGCGGATCGGAGGAGCAGATCAGGTGCTCACGTCATCTGTTGATACTGCCCGGCACATCCGAGTCCGGACCGCATCCTGATACACCCCTCGCTTTGATCGGGCAACCACAAACCGGAGCGGGGCTACACGCGAGATGTTGGTGCCCGTGGTGTCCACAATTCGCGCCGACGGTCAAGTCGTTACGGCAGCCCCAAGATCCTGATCCACGCGAAGTGGGACTCTTCGTGCTAGAACAGCCCAGGAGGGCGAGATGCGCAAGAGTCGATTCAGCGAGGAGCAGATCATTGGCGTCCTGAAGGAGGCCGAGGCTGGCGCGAAGGTCGTGGAGCTGTGCCGAACGCACGGGATCTGCACGAACACTTTCTACCGCTGGCGGGCGAAGTACGGCGGGCTGGAGGTCAGCGAAGCGAGGCGCCTTAGGCAGCTCGAGGAAGAGAACCGCCGGCTCAAACAGATGGTGGCCGAACAGGCTCTCGACAACCGGGCGTTGCGCTCTGCACTGGGAAAAAAGTGGTGACCCCCGTGAGTCGCCGACAGGCGGTGCAGCACTTCCGAAGGGACTTCGGGATGAGCGAGCGGCGCGCCTGCAGGCTTGTGGGGCAGCCTCGATCGACGAATCGCTACGTTGGGCTTCGAACGGAGGATGCGGAGCTGCGAGCTCGACTGCGTACGCTCGCCTCGGAGCGGCCTCGCTTCGGCTATAGGCGCCTGGGTGTCCTGCTGCGTCGCGAGGGCCGCCTCGTGAACCACAAGCGGGTGTACCGGATCTATCGCTCAGAGGGCCTGATCGTGCGCAGGAAGCGCCGTAGGCGAGTCTCGCAGGCGAATCGCATGGCGGAGCCGTCGGCCCTGAAGCCGAACGACTGCTGGTCGATGGACTTCCTGTCGGACCGACTCGACGACGGTCGCGGGCTCCGGGTCTTCGCGGTGGTGGACGACCACTCCAAGCTCTCGCCCGCCATAGAGGCAGACCTGTCGCTGCCTGCCGAGCGCATCCTGCGCGTCCTCGATCAGGCGATCGAGCTCTACGGGAAGCCGACCGCGGTGCGGACGGACAACGGCCCCGAGTTTGCCTCGCGGGCTTTCGATGCGTGGGCCTACCGACACGGCATCGAGCATCGCTTCATCCGTCCGGGGAAGCCGGTCGAGAATGCTTATGCGGAGAGCTTCAACAGCCGCGTGCGAGACGAGTGCCTGAACCTGCACTGCTTCGAGAGCCCGAGCCATGCGCGCAGGCTCCTCGTGGACTGGCGAGAGGACTACAACTCGCTGCGGCCCCACACGGCGCTCGATGGTCGAACGCCGAACGAGTACCTGCAGTCCCTGCCGGGGGGCAGCCCCCCGGCAGGGACTGCAGGCGTCCTGTCACACCAACCCCAACCCACTCAGGCAGGTGCCTGAGGCCCGGAGTGTCCCCTCATGCGTGGCACAGGATTGGGGGCTGCCGCATCGTTACCGTGCATGGACCTGCAGCACTTTGCGCTGCCCCATTCCGGCCCCGACGTTCGTGGATCCTAGCAGTCCGTGGTAGAAGTGCTTTCGATGCAGATCGTCGGCATCCGCTTCGGGTCGGCAGCTGAGAACGCAGGCGAATCGGTGGATTCGTCGAGGATCGAAGATGTCGACCCGGAGTGGAGGACGGTGATCTGCATCGGAATGACTTCTGCCACGGGCTGCTAGCCCTCGACGGGTCTTCCCATCCGGTTCGGCATCGCGGTCGTACCTCGCCAACTGTCTGTGATGTCTCCGCCGCTGCCAATCTGCGTCACGCCTCCCGCGCGTAGTGCTTCAGGATCCCCCCCGAAGCGCTCGTTGCACTGGACTTCGGCCATGTCCCTTGAGTCGGAGCGCTCGATCCGATCGTTGCCAGGCCATTGGTATGCGCGCTCCTCGTGGTAGTGCTCGAGCCTGCTCGTGATCATTGCGGACTCTTGAATCGACAGAAGCGCGGGGCGATCCTTCAGCAGTAGTCCCTTGCAGCTCCGACTTCGACACACGCCTTCGGAGGCCGCAACCGAGGAGACGACAACGCATGCATTGTCTCGCGAGCACCTTTCAGGCCACGGCCGTACCGATCACCACGATTCCGGGTTTCACCGATCCGGTCAGCAGCATCTCGCACTTGATCGCGACCGTCGGCTTCGCGTTCGCGACGCCCAGGCTCTTGCGATCCGCTCGCGGTCGTCCAGGTTTGAAGATCACGCTCGCGATCTACGCCGGCTCGGTCACCTTCTTGCTTGCCATGAGCGGCGTGTTCCACTTGTTGCCCCAGGATACGACCGGGCGCGCAGTGCTCCAGCGATTGGATCACGCGGGCATCTTCGTCTTGATTGCTGGGACCTTCACTGCGGTGCATGGAATGCTATTCCGTGGTTGGCTGCGCTTCGGGGTGATCGCGTTCGCGTGGGCCGTAACGGCGACCGCAGTCCCGCTGAAGACCGTCTACTTTGCCGAGATGCCTGAATGGCTCGGCCTGACGCTTTACCTCGCATTTCCCTGGCTCGGATTGGGCACCGGGGTCCTGCTCTGGCAGCGCCATGGGCTGCGCTACATCGCTCCTTTCTGCTGGGGTGGCATCGCCTACACCACCGGTGCCGTGTTCGACTTCCTGCGCTGGCCGCGGCTCTGGTCCGGTGTCCTTCACGCCCACGAGTTGTTCCACATCTTCGTGATCGTCGGTGTGTGGTTCCATTGGCGCTTCTGTTCGGCGGTTGCGCTGGACCTGGCCGCCCATGGCCGTTCAGTGGGGAAAGACACTCACACTCACAGCGCGGATCCGGGGTACTCCAGCGCTCCCCCTCCGAGGCGGTAGACCTCGATCAGACAGCCGCTCCCGGTTTGGCTTGGCATGGGCAGCTCGAGCGAGGCCAGTCCGCCAAGGAAGAGGTGGACACTCTGTTCTTCTGCCCAAGCAGGAGCGCTGGGTAGACAGGTTGGCCCCGATGCATCCTTGACCGCTTCGACCTCCCCATTTCACTCCTCCTTGTGTTCCAGGGCTTCCCCGAGGCCCAGGGCGTTAGACTCCCTGGCCTGTTCACTTGACCGAGCGCTCTACTCCCTCCACGAGTGTCGGGGCAGGCGGCCTCAGGTATCTCCATCCGCAACTCCAGGTGACATGAAGATCATTGCCATCGGCGGAGGAAGGATTGGACGCTTCTCTTCGACCGTTCGAACCACGCCCCTCGACCGAGAGATCGTGCGTATCAGCGGCAAGAACTCGCCTCGCCTGCTGTTCCTCCCCACCGCCAGCGCCGGATGCGATGAGTACTGCGCAGCGATCTACAAGCAGTTCAGCAAGCGCCTGGGTTGCAGGGTCGACATCATGCTCCTGGTCAATACTGACCCCGAGCGCGCGCGCATCCGGGATCGGATCGCCTGGGCGGACATCGTTTACGTCGGAGAGGGGAATACTCTGCGGATGATGAAGACCTGGCGTCGCCACGGCGTGGATCACGCACTCCGCTCCGCCATGAAGCGCGACGCCGTCCTCTGCGGGTCGAGCGCTGGTTCGATCGCGTGGTTCTCCTGGGGCAACAGCGATTCGTACAAGACCGAGCAGGACCCCACGAGGCTGGCCCGCGTCAGGGGATTGGGCTTCGTCGATGCGTTGATCTGTCCTCACTACGACGTCGAAAAGCACCGCAGGCCGTCGCTCAAGGCCATGATGAAGAAGCACGCGGGCGTCGCCATCGCTCTCGACGAGCACTGCGCGTTGGTCGTGCATGACGACAACTATCGAGTCCTCGCCTCCGTCAAGGGCCGCAAGGCTTATCGGGTGTACTGGCAGGACGGGGAATTCGTGGAAGAGCCGCTCGCTCCGTCGATGCAATTCAGGCCGCTCGGCCCGCTCTTGGCCATGTAGGCGGGAATCGCTCGTAGGGAAGCGTGGCGTCGGCGTCGTACCCCCCAGCGTGGGTGCTCCGTTCGACCCGTGCAGTCCGCAGCGAATGTCACTCTGCCCCAGAGCATGGGCTGACGGACCTGCAGTCTCACGCCCGGCGTTCGAAAGGGGAGACGTTTCCGCCTGTGGCTGGAGTGCCGCTGCGTTGTCTCTTCATGAACTTGGTCACAAGGGGTGAGGTCATGGCTCGCACCAGCGCGCTGTAGTTGGGCCGCAGCCTGATCTCGGCGCCGACACGCAAGCTATCCTGACTGGAGTACACGACGAGATGGTCGCTGCTGGCCCCTAGGATCTCGATGCCGGCAGGCGCCTGGAGGCCATGAGGGTCCGTGTCCTGATGTCCGAGGGCGAGGATCACCTGCGAGATGTCACCCCGATCGGTCGTCGTTGGCTGCTCGCCGAACGCGGTCTGCGCTATCTCGCCCCAAGGCCGCGAGGGCTTGAGCTTCGACTCGATTACCTCGGCGATCAAGGTAAAGGCATCGGTGTGCAGTCCATCGATTGGCAAGCGATGCAAAGGCTCGCGACCAAGTAGAAGCGATTCACCCAGGCGCAGATGGTTGATCCGCCCGGTGGACGCGCCGCTGAGCGCCCACGCCAGGCTGCCGGAATTCCCTCCCGAGACAATCTTGAGCTCTTGGCCAAAGGTCACGTCGATGGAATCGGCAAGCGCGGACAGCTCGCCCATGTTCTTGGCGTCCGGCACCACTCCGCAGCGGCAGGCGAGGTTAGTACCGATGCCCTCTAGCGTGAGGCTCGGGTAACGAAGTGTCTCACGCACGGCTTGTTCCAGATCGCCTGGCATGATGCCTTCACGAAGGTCTCCGAGCTCGATCATGAGTACGACCCCGTGCGTCCACCCAGCCTCTTCTGCAGCGGCCGCGAGCTTGCTGATGACTTCGAGCTCGGTATTGAAGCTCACGTCGGCATGCGCCACGACGCGCTCCGCCTGACTTACCATCGGGGAGCGGAGAAGAACCATCCTCGCTGGGACAGCCGCACCACGCATCGCTTCGATGTTCTCGATGCGCGACTCGCCCAGCGAGCTCAGTCCGCCCCGGAGAAACGCCCCGGCGATCTCGGGTGAGCCCAGAGTGGCCTTCGTGACGCCCGTGATCGAGATACCTCGATTGCCGAGCCGCTCGCCCAGAGTTCGGGCATTCTGCTCGATCTTGTCGAGGTCGATCTCCAGCCGTGGCGCCGTCATCGCGCACTGGCGGACAGTCTCTCCTCGAGCTCCGGGAACCCCGCCAGGACCATCTCTACCAGGCGTGCGGGTGGCCGGGTGAGCGCGTCGGTGGCCGGGATGCCGAGTTCGAGTTCGTACAGCGTGATGGCCGCGCTTACCTCCGTGTCGGTCATGTTCTCGTGATTGATCGTGAGACCGATGACCTTGGTGTCGGCAAAGGTCTGAACGAGGTTGATCTCAGAAGCGGGCGTCGGCATGAGCACCTGCGGGAAGTCGCCAAGATGGCTTCGGCCAGGCGCGTGCTGCAGAACGACGCCATCGGGGCGGCTCCCGCGAAGGATGAAGGATGAACTCAGGTAGGCGGGGTGGCTGAGCGCGCCCTGCCCTTCGACGATGATCACGTCGGGGTCCTCGCCCTTGAACGCTTCGACGACGACCGCTTCCATCTCACCCGAGCAGTACTGGCAGGGAATGGCGTCCAGCGCGACTCCGTATCGGGCACCCTGGATCAAGCCGGTCTGGCCAGTGCCGACCATCACGGCCTTCAGGCCGTGATCGTTCAGAGCGCGGGTAAGAATCGTGGCGGTTGTACGCTTCCCGATGGCGCCATCCGTGCCGAGCACGGCGATACGCGGACAGGTGACCTCGCTGATTCGACCGCTGAACATCCGCAGGTCCTTCTTCGGGCGGGGCTTCCGAACGTCGAGGATCTCCACGCCCCTGGCCGCGCACGCTGCAGCGAATTCGGCATCCTCGTTCAAGAACTCATGCAAGCCGTTGACGACGTTCATGCCGAGACGGATGGCCTCGAGCACGATGCCGCGCTCGTTCGGCGACAACATCCCGCTCGAGGGCGCCATCCCGAGGATGAACCAGTCCGGCACGCGCCCCATGTACGCGAGTGCATCAGCGAGGTCGCGGCAAATGGGGACTCCGTTCTGCTCCCCGTCGAGCACGCTACCGGCATCGAGACCGGTCTTCTCGCTGTCGATGACAGTGAGGATCTCGTACCTCTCCGAGTGCCGCACGAGACCGTTCGCGGTCTTGCCGTCGATGGCGCCAAAGTTCGCCTCGCAGTAGACGAGTGCGGTGGGAATACGTCCGTGCTTCCCGTTGCTAGCGTGTAGCGCCGATGGCGCGGATGTGTCTCGCTTAGCTGACCTGTCCGGGTCAACGTCGCTTGCATGCGACGAGAGTCCTGCTGACATAATCACTCCTCATGTTGGCTCAGAGGAGGCGACGGGATCGTGCCGACCGGAATTGGCCGAATGTCAACGAGTGGTCCCCGCTAAGTTGGTCGTATGGCCCTCACGTTAGCATGGGGAGAGCGGCTACCCCCGAGGAATCGAGACATTGGCCCGGCGCAGCTCACGTTCCGTGTCCATGCCGTTCGACACCAGAGTTCGAGACTGGATCGGAGCCGTAATCCACACCTCTTGCGAACCGAGACACTGCTCCTTGACCCCGGGAAGCACGATTCTCCCCAAGAGCGAGAGTTCGCAGAGTCGTACAGACCGGGGAGCCATCCATCGCCCAGGGATGGAGTGAGAGGCGCCGCTGATTGACGCGGCGCTTTTTTCGTGGGCGGAGGGAGGTGGCGGAAGGCTGGGACGGAGCGGAGGTCGTGGCACTCTGACGACGGCCGTCGCGCCCTCGATGCGCCACCGAGCCCATCAACGGTGGTCGGGGATCCACGCTCCGCCCCAGTCCTTCGACTTCCCCAGGTCCGCGATCTCGACCGTAATCTCGATGCGCCCGCCGGCTCGATCGACCAGGAAGCTCAACTCCGCGTCCTCGGCCCCCCGCGCCGCGCGCTCCAGGGCGCTCTCGATGTCTTCACCGAACTCCTCGCCGTTCACGCCGACGACCAGGTCGCCGTTCCTGAAGCCGTCCTGCGAGAGGATCCCACCCGCGTCCTGGACCACGACGCGCAGGGCGTCCACACGCTTGGGCGCGTACTCGATCTCGCCGCAGGGCAGGGTCACGCGCATCTGCCGGAGCACAGGCCCCTTGTCGAAGAGCAGGTATTCGCCGGCGACCAGACGCTCGAAGTGGGCGTGACTCGTCGCGTCGAGCTCCACACGCGCCGTGCGGGAGTCGAAGCGCTCGAGGGCGTCGCTGCGATTCAGACAGAGCTCCTCTCCCTCCTGGCCCCCTGCCCAATGCACGCGCAGGCTGTGCAGCTGTGGGAGGCGCAGACGGAGGTGGTTGCGTCCGGTGCGGATGATCACGTCGGCCTGGTCCAGCTCGGTGATCCAAGGCGTGAGTCGAGGCCACTGGACGGCCTCCAGGGTCACGTGGTAGGGACCGGGTTGTAGGCCCTCGAAGCTCTCCGTAGCCCCGCGCACCTCTCTCTTGGCGCGCTCGCCCCCCGCGGCGGGCTCCTTCGGCGTGGCCCAGAGATTCAGCGTCCAGTCCAGTTCCCCATCCACTTCCCCGTCGACTCGGACGGTCAGGGTCCCGGGGCCGAGGGCTTCTTGACCGTCGCCCTCCGAGGGGGCGACGAGCTCGTGCACCGCGATCCCGGCGAAGGCGCAGGCCAGGATTCCGAGCAGGACTCCGCGGGCGAAGCGGTCGTTCGGTGAGTCCATGGTCAGGCCAAAATCATAGGATTCCGAGGGCTTCCGCGAGCTCGGCTTGTCCTGCACCGGGCCCAACCCCGGGCCGTGGACGCCTCACTCCGCCCTGTCCCATGCTGTCCAAGTACTCGACCTTCGTCGCTCGACACCAGAATTCGAGCCTAGATCGGACCCCCAGTCCAATGCTCCTGCGAATCGAGACATGGCTTCCCGACCTCACCAAGCCCGCTGCTTCCCGAGAGAGAGTTCGCATGACCGAAGAGACCGGCGAGCCATCCACGGGAGTGCGGCGAGGTCGCGCGCTTCACGTTTGCTCCAGAAGTGATTGGAAGAGCCGCAGCCTCCGGCCTGCCGGTTCACCGGACGACCTCTCAGACCTCGAAGTGCTCTCGAGCCCTATCCTTCCTCTGGAGAGACGTCGGGGCTCGGTCGACAGCTCGGGTGCTCGTGCTCATCATCTCGGGTTTCGCTCACACGAGTCGGGCACTCCCGACGCTAGAGTCGCGGTCTCGCGACCTGTGTAGATGGCAGTCAATCACTCCAAAGAGGATGGCCGGTACGAGATCGTCGAACCCGCCTTCGATCGCCAGCTCGCGATGGACGTGTTCGACGCGCTCCCTCCCTCGCATCCGATGTTCGCCCTCGCGGAGCTCGACGTGAGCGTGCCCTTGGCGCGGATCGAGGCCCTTCGCGCCGCAGGGACGAGAGTATCCCTCTTCGCCTTCCTGGTCCGCTGCGTCGCGGTCGCGATCAGCGAACACCCCGACATGAACACGATGCGCCACGGCCGGCGCCTGATTCGCTTCGAGGACGTCGATGTCAACGTCCCCGTCGAGGTCCAGACACCCGAAGGGAAGTTTCCGCGGCAGGTCGTGCTTCGCCGCGCGCAGACCCGATCCGCGGAGGAGCTGTACGCGGAGATCGACGCGGCGCGCCGCCATCACGATCGCACCGGAGACGTCAAGGACGAGGACGGCTGGCCGCGTCCCTTGCTCCGGGTCCTCAAGTACACGCCCAGGCCGCTTCGCCTCGCCATCATGCGGCGCTTCATGCGCAGCGCATTCCTGGTCAAGCGCCGCACCGGGACCACGTCGCTCACATCGGTGGGCAAGTTCGCGTCGGTCTCGGGCTTCGTGTTCACGTTCAGCACGGGACCGCGCGCGACGCTGTTCGCAATCGGTGGCGTTGTCGAGAAGCCGTGGCTGTACGAGGGACGCGTTGAGCCGCGTTTCGTGCTCCCCATCTCGATCGCGATCAACCATGACCTGGTCGACGGCGCTCCGGCGGCGCGCTTTGCGATCCGCCTCAAATCGATGATCGAGGGAGGCGAAGGGTTGTAGCTCGCCTCAACAGAGTTGTGTCCGGCACGAGACCGCTTCGGGGGAACGCTCCGCTAGCTCCGCGGAAAGACCTGACTCGAACGGCGCTCGGCGGCCACACCCTACGAGCATCCGGGCCTCGATACCCGGAGGCCCTGCAGAGCCTCGGCGGCTTGTGGGAGCATTCTCCGAGTTCCGGCTGATTGGAGTCCGACTCGCAGCCCACTCCCGACGGCCTCCGGACCTAGAGCGAGTTCGCAACTCCGATGGGTTCGCTCCGCGTCCAACTGGACCCATGTTGCTCTCGAACTCTCTTGCGTCTCTGCGAGAGTTGGGGCGTCCGGTGGGCTCGTCCCCCACCTGGATGAGCCAACTGACCATGAGAAAGCCGCTCGAGGGGAGCGAACTGGCAGACGAACACTCTGACGAGTGTGTCAGGCCGTGCTGTTCCATCCTACCGGCCTCGAAACACGCGCAGTCCTGGGCGAATGCGCCCGGCCGAGAACTTGGATGGAACGGGCGCGCTATTCGACTCGCTTCGCCGTGTACTCCGCGCCCTGAACGAAGAGGAGCCGGTCGACCACGCCCTCCTCGTTGTGCAGGAAACGGAGGTCGGCGTCCGCGGAAGTGAGGAAGAATTCGGTCGGCGAGGCGGCGGGGAGCTCGCGGCGCTGCCCGCCCGTCGCCTGGAGGAATAGCCGCGCCTCCTCGCGCGTGATCGTGAAGACGAGCTCGGGCCGGAGCTCGTAGCGCCCGACGTAGGCCTCGAGGATCTCCGCCTCGACGGAGACGGCGACTCGCTTCGGAGGCACCCAGACGTCCTCGCCCCGCAGCAGCGCGACCGCGACGCGCGCGAGGTCGTCAACCTCGCCGGAGTTCGACATCACGTAGGCCCCGACCTTCGCCTCCAGGTCGCCCAGCATGTGCGCACGGAAGCCGTTCACGCCTCCGCCGTGGGAGATCAAGTGTCGCGCGTCCGGGTCCGTTCCCCAGCCGAGGGCGTAGTCGAAGAACTGCGGTCGGTGCGCCTCGGCCGTGCTCTCCGCGCTGAGGATCCGCCTGCCCTGGAACGCGCCGCCGCTCAGGTGCGCGCCGAGGAAGCGGGCCATGTCCTCGGCGGTCAAGTAGATGTCGCCAGCGGGGTAGACGTCGAAGAAGGTCTGCGCGACGGGTCGCGGGCCCTCGGGGGAGGGCACGTAGGGCAGAGCCAGGCGCTCCACCATCTCGGGCGTGGGCCGGACGGGGCCCGGTGTCTCGATCCCGAGCGGCGCGAGCACATGCTTGACGACGTAGTCCTCGAAGTCCTGGCCGCTGACTCGCTCGACCAGGTATCCCGCGATCCCGTAGCCGTAGTTGTTGTACTCGTAGCTCTCCCCGGGCGCTCGGACCGCGCGCACGACACGGGGCAGCTCGGCGAGGCTCATCGGCAGCCTCCGGCTCCAGACCTCCTCCGTGTTCGCTCCAGTGCTCAGCCCTGAGGTGTGGCTCAAGAGGTGGCGCAGGGTGACCGGCTTCCCCTCGAGATCCTCGACCGAGTGCTCACCGAGGTGATCATTGATGGGGTCATCGAGATCGACTCGCCCGCGTTCGGCGAGCTGCAGGAGGGCCGTCGCGGTGACAGCCTTGAAGGTCGAGCCCGTCACGTAGAGCGTCTCGGGCGTTGCCGCAACCTGCATGCGGACGTTGGCGTGGCCGAGAGCGGCTGTCCAGACGATCTCTTCTCCCCGCACCAAGGCGATCGAGATCGAGGCGACACCTCGGTCGAGCTTGCGATGGATCAACTCCGTGAGAACGCGCTGGGTGTGTTCGAGGTCATGGTCCGCGGCGTCCTGCGAGAGCGCAACGGCGTGAAGGCCGAGGACGAGGGGGACGACGAGGAGGGTCCGGGGGAGGAGGGGGTGCATCGCGGCGAGGATACCGGAGCTAGTGATTCCGCGGTAGCAATCGGCGCACCCACACGGGAGGGCGTGCGCCTGTCGAGGTGATGTCGTTGCCGTCGTCTCACACGGACCTTCGCCTCGGCTAGTAATCAGAATCGTGGCACGCCTCGCAAGAGCGATCGAGCTTCTTGAACAAGGTCTCGAGCGCAGCCTCATCGGGCGTCGCAGCACGGGCTGCACCTGCCAGCTCCAGCGCGATGGTGCGAGTCGCGGCAGCCATCTCGAGGTAGGCCCGCTCTCGGTCGTATCGTGTGTGAACGTTGGACAGCTCGGCGACGACGTCGGACCACTTGCCAATCTCCTTCAGCCGGTGCTCGGCTTCTTTGTTGGACAGGGCATCGCCCACCTTTCCGAACGCCAGACCGTGGCCTGCCATGAGACTGGACACTTCGACGACAGGTTGGAATGGCTTGCGCTCAGGATGCTCATTGGCCTTGTCGCCCTCTTGCCGTGCTGTGGGTTCGGTGATGCCAGAGGAGGGCGTCGAGGTCATCGAGGGTCCACGCGCGACCCGCTGCGTATTCGGGATGCAGAGGGCGCTGAGGATCGTGATCGAGGCGAAGACTGCGCGAGACGGACGAGTAATGATCACTTGAAGTTGCTCCAGGTAGGTGAGATGTGCACGGCCATCATTCCGAATCCGGAGCTCGCGGGGTGTAACCGGTTGGTCACCACGGGGCTTCACAAGGTGGGCGGCGACGAGCCCGGGGCGTGACGTTCCGTTCTCGCGCTGAGGTACCGACATCACCTTGGATACCTTGCGTCGCGGACGGGGTACTCGAGAGGCTTGCACGAGGAGGCGACCGACTCTTCGCCGCTGCACGTCGCGGGCCATGGCCTCGGGCGGCTACATGCGGCGCAGCTCGACGATCACCTCCTTCGTCTCGCCCGCGCGCACTTCGACGAGCCGGGGCGGGATCGGGTGGAAGTGGCCTTGGGTGAGGTCCTCGAAGCTGATCTCGTAGATCCCGGGCGCGGTCACCTCGGTGAGTTGCTTTCCCACTCGGCCTTTCGAGCGCCCCTCGTGCTCGACCGCGCGGACGCACTCGAGCGTTCCATAATGCACCCAGTCCCAGATCCCGTCCGAGAGTCGCGGGGCGCCCCCATCGACGCGGATGTCGAAGTGGATGCGGCAGGGAGGCACGAGCTCCAAGCGCACCGACTGGAGCCCGGGGACCAGCTCGAGGTCCTTGTGGTTGGATGCGTAGCCGAGCTCGCTCGGGATCTCCCAGGTCGTGACGACCGCCGCGCCGGGCGCCGTCCAGAAACGGAAGAGGCCCGGCTCGCGATCGAAGCCGGTCCAAACCTGGTCGTTCCATATGTTGTGCACCCGACCGGGGAGGTCCTCCAGGTAGATGTAGCGGAGCTTTTCGAGAGGGATCCGCTCGCCGATCCGTTTGTCGACAGTCTCGACGATCACCTCGGCCAGCTCCGGGATCACGAGCGCCACGTCCTCCCGACCTCCGGCCGGGACGTCGATCATCCAGCTCTTCAGGAACGGCAAGAGACGGAGCTGGCAAGTGCCGACCGGGATGTCCTTCAGCTGGAACGACCAGGTCGGAAGCGCGCCGCCGACGCGCTCCATCTCGGCCAGCGAGAGCTCGACATGGCCCACTCCGTATCCCCAGTTGGCTTGGTAGAGCTGCAGCCGCACGTCCTCCACGCCACCGAAGGCGGGAAAGGACACCACCCCGCCGAGGGTCACGCGCTCCGGCGGTGCGGGTGGGTCGGCCAGCGCCAGAATCACGTCGCGTGTCTCGCCGGCGACCAGCCCGAGGTCGCCGGCGAGCTCCTCGCGCGCAAGCACGGGGCGCTTCGCCCACGCCCCCCCGTCCAGCTCGACCGTGACGCGGTACTCGCCCGCTTTCAGGCCATCGAGGCGCAGTCCTTCGGTCTCGAGTGTCTCGTCGAGCGGCGCGAAATGGACCCACTGATTGCCCCCGTCCTTCCGGATCCAGTGGACGCAGAGCATGGGCCTCGTCTCGAGTGCTCGGTAGCGCTCGAGCTGTACGTTTGTCAGCCGCACGTCGATCGAGGAGCCCGGCCTCAACAAGAGCTCGCGCTGCTCGCTCTTCGAGAGATCGAGCACGATCGAGCCCCAGGCGTAACCGGGTGCACGCGCGTAGAGGACGACTCCGTGCCCGGGCGACATGTAGTGCCCGATCTTGACGAGCCGAGGCGACTCGCCCGCTCCGGATCGCAACCCCAGGTAGGGGACCGCGACCTGCGGCGCGTCCGCGTCGCGCCCGCCCATCAGCGCAACGGGCGAGCTCAGGCCGTCGGAGAGGGAGGATCTGATCGGGTTCCGCCCCCACATGGCCGTGCTCATGCCCGGCCCGGAGAGGAGTTCGATGTCGTCGAGGTGCGCTCTTGAATGCGCGTCGCGGACGGCGAGCGTGAACTCCGGCCAAAACTCTGGCCGTACCAATCGCACTTGAACATCGTAGACGGTCGTGCCGCTCGTCAGTTCCACCCCATCAGCCAGCGGGACCCGGATCTTCTCACTCAGGTGATCGGGATGGTCGACCTCGACCTCGAGCGCGTCGACGTTCAGATCTTGGTGTTGCTCGGCTACCGCAGCCAAGTACGGGTCCAGGTCGAACGCGCTCGTCAATCCCTGGCAATGCCACGACTCTCGGTTCTCCGCGGTCGAACTACCGTGCACGTCCACAGCAGTCAACGTGACCGTCGTCTTCGTCGCGCTCTCTTCGGTGACCCCCACCAGGACCACGCGCAGCACGCTTGTTCCCGCGGCCGTAGCCACGCCGACGGGAGGCAACTCCGCGACCTGGCTCCGCCCTCCGGCCGACCAAGCCGGGTCTGCGACAGCGGCACTCTCGAGCTCCACCTCGGCGGCGAGCGGAACGACCGCCGGCGGCCGCGCCAACTCAGTCTGCGGTGCTCGTTGGACGAAGTGCAGACAGGTCGCCGCGACGAGAACCGAGGCGGACACCTTGATCATCGATCTCATGGTCCTCCCCTCTTCGTCCATGGTCGGACTCTATCCAGGCTCGACTGGGCCGAGGTAACTACACCGTAACTACCGGATCCGAAAGAGGGGCTGTCCGGAGTGATCGCCTCTGACCGCGTGGTCTTCGAGAGTCCGAACGACCTCGCGCGGCCCTCGGGTTCGCGCCTGGATCGAACCCGAGCCAAGCCCGTCTTGCGAACCTAGACCGCGCCGACTCGACCGTAAGAGCCACGAGACTTCCCGAGAGCGAGAATTCGCCAAACTGCAGGTACCGGGAACCGCCCATTCTCCAGGGATGGAGCGCGAAGCGCCGCGAAGGAAGGCGGCCTCGATTCGTGAAGATGGCGGTCGGCTCCGCCCTGGATCAGGGAACGAACTCGACCTCGACGCCGCTGGAGACGTTGAAGCCGCCGCCGCAGGGGCTGCCCATCGCGTCTCGATACCAGATCTGCAGCCAGCGCGTGTCGCCGCTGGTCCAGCCGCCCTGGGCGGAGAGGCTCGGCGGCCAGGCCGCGAAGCCGCTGCCGTCGGAGGACACGACGTAGAGGCGCTGGATGGGCCCGCCGACGCAGCGGATGCCGTCGCCGAAGCTGAGGCTCACCATCGTCTCGCCGGAGAAGGCGAGGCTCGGCTTGTTCGGCGGGAGCTGGACGCACTCGAGGCCGAAGTCGTCGAGGCTCACGCTTCCCGTGCCGGTCGTGTAAAGGAAGGCACCCACGCCCGCGGAGTTCGCGCAGCCTTCTATCGCCCCTGCGCCGTTCCCGCAGGGGCAGGTCCCGAGGCTGCCGAAGCAGAAAGGGGTGCCGGCGCTGCACTCGTCCGGGAGGCCATCGCCATTGGAGTCCAGCGAACTGCCCGTGAAGATGTCGCAGGCGTCCGCGACGCCATTGGAATTGCAGTCCTGGAAGCGCGCGCCCGTGAAGACGTAGGCCGAACCGGTGTCCGAACCCGCGTCTTCGTCGCTCCAGGCTCCGCAGACGATCCGGTCGCCCTGCGCCCCGAGGGCGTAGGCGAAGGAGTCCCCGCTGGCGGTGTCGCTCCCGACGAACTTGCCCTCCTGCCCCCACGTGGAGGTCGACGAGTCGTAGCGGTAGACGTAGGCCGCGCCCGAGTCGCTCCCGCCCTCGTCCTCGAGGCGCGCGCCGACGACGGCCACGTCGCCGTCGAGGCAGACGGCCCAGCCGAAGAAGTCCGCGAAGGAAGCGTCGGAGGCGACGAGCTGCTGCTCGAGGGACCAGGTCCCGTCGTACCGGTAGACGAATGCGGACCCCGAGCTGGAGGCCGGCGCGTCGTCGTTCATCGACCCCACCAGGAGCGTGTCGACACCGATGCTGACGGCGTAGCCGAAGCGGTCGTTGGCCCCCGGCGAGGGGGGCATGAGCTTGATCTCCTGGGTCCAAGCGCCTCCCGAGTGCCGGAACACGTATGCGGCACCCGCCGAAGAGCCTGCGGCGCTCTCGAGATCGGCGCCGACCGCGACGAGGTCACCACGAACGTCGACGTTGAGGCCGAAGCCGTCCCCCGCCGCCGCATCGAGGGCCGTCAGCTTGGCTTCCTGACTCCAGCTCGACCCGGATCGCCGAAAGACGTAGGCGGCTCCCGCCTCGGAGCCACCGGAGTCCTCCCCGCTCGCCCCGACCACGGCGACGTCGCCGTCGATGGCCACCCAGAAGCCGAACTCGTCATCGGCCTGGGCATCCGACGCGGTGAGCTTCGCTTCCTCGCTCCAAGCGACGCCATCGAAGTGGAAGACGTAGGCCGAGCCGGAGTTCGAGCCCCCATCGTCGTCCTCCCGGGCCCCCACGATCAGCCGGTCGCCCGAGACGTCCACGGACCACCCGAAGCGGTCCCCGCCCGCTCCATCGGAAGCGTGGAGCTCCACCTCCTCGACCCACGACGCTCCATCGAAGCGATAGACGTAGGTGGATCCGGAGCTGAGTCCGAGATCGTCGGCGCGAAACGCACCGCTCACGACGACGTCTCCGTCGATCGCAACTGCCTGGCCGAAGCGGTCCCCGTTGTCGGCGTCCGAGGCGACCAGCTTCTCCATCTCGCAAGGTGCCTGTGCGTGGAGAGTCTGGCCGAGGCCGAGGAGCCAGGGCGCGATGATGAGACCCCGGTGAATCGAGCTGGACTTCATGTCCCTAGGTTGCCAGGGCACCGAATCCCGCAGGGATCGGCGGCGGCACGACCGGGATCAAGGCGCCCATTCCACCGTCCAGCCGTTGCTGAAGTTGAAGCCACTCCCCGTGCAGGGATTCATCGCGTCGCGGTACCACCACTGGTAGTAGGTGGGCATGCCGGCATTGGCTGCGTTCGGGAAGGTCCCGAAGGGCTGACCTCTCCAGTTGTCCATGATCAGGCTTCCGCTCGAGTCCGAGACGATCACCTGGGAGCGGAGCTGGGGAGCCGTGCACAAGAGACCATCGCCCACCGGGTTGCCGTTGCCCCCGCCCAGCTGGACAGTGCCCTTCACGGCCAGCCCGGGCTTCCCACCGGGCATTCCGCTGACCACCAGCTCGAAGGAGTCCATCGAGAAGGACGCGCTCCCCTGCGCCGAGAGCCTCGCTCCTCCCAAGCCAGTCGTGTTTGCGCAGCCTTCCCCGATGTTCCCGTGGAGCAAGCAGGGGCAGAGGGCTCCCGTGCCGTCGCCGAAGCAGTATCCATCGCCGCTGTTGGTCTTGATCGCGAGCGAGTGGCGCCCGATTCCCAGCGCGAGCTGCGTGAAGCCCGTCCCGGCCGGTGTGTTCGTGACCTGGCCGTCGACGTCGTAGCCCCACGACTCGATCGAGCCGTCGGTCCGCAACGCCAGGGAATGGAATTGCGCCGCGGAGACCCGTTCGAATTGGGTCCCCGCCGGCGCGTTCGAGACCTGGCCGTCGCTGTCGAATCCCCAGGCCGCGATCGATCCATCCGCGGCCACGGCCAGGGAGTGGTCGGATCCCCCCGCCACGTGCTGGAAGCCCGTTCCAGCGGGCACGTTCGACAAGCCGAGGGAACCGTTGCCCCAGGTCTCGATCGACCCGTCGGCGCGCAGGGCCAGGGAGTGATCCCTGCCCGCCGCCACGTAGGTGTAGCCCGTTCCGGCGGGCGTGGTGGAGACCTGCCCGAAGGTGTCCTCGCCCCAGGAGACGATCGAGCCGTCGACGCGCAGAGCCAGGGAGTGTGCCCCGCCACCCGCGACCTGGGTGAAGCCCGTCCCGACCGGGGTGTCCGAGACCTGGCCGCCGCCGATGCCGCCATCGGAGCCCCACGACACGATCGAGCCGTCGGCACGCAGCGCCAAGGAGTGCAGCCCGCCCCCGGCGATCTGCACGAAATCCGTTCCGCCCGGGGTGTTCGAGACCTGGCCGAAATTGTCCAGGCCCCAGGACACGATCGATCCGTTTGTGCGCAGGGCGAGCGAGTGACCATGACCCCTGGCCACTTGGGTGTAGTCCGCTCCCGCCGGGGTGGTCGAGACCTGAGCGAAGAGGTCCCAGCCCCACGCCTCGATCGTCCCCTGAGCGTGCGACGTCGCCGGAAGCGTCACGACGAGAAGGAGACCGAGTGGGAGGATCCGCCTGGAGCGAGGGTGAGCAGAAGGAACGTGTCTCACTCGGGCTGACGTGATCGCGTCGAACATGTGGATGACTCCTTGATGGGTCCTCGGGGCCTGACGGCCCCCCTCCGTGTATTCATCTCCGTAGCGCCCGATCCTACGGCCGGAGCTCGACCAGCGTCCAGACCAGGCATTGCACTCCGGTAGGACGGCCCGATGCCGGCCGATGCACAGCTCGCAACCGGTCCGGGGCGCGCGATGATCGAAGCCGTTCATTTGCGTGACTTTCCCTACCATTGGAGCTCAGCGCGCAGCATGACCTCACGGAGGTCAATCCTCCGCTACCCACCTCATGACTCCATGAAGCCCATCGCCCCGCTGCTTCTGCTCTCCTGCCTCTTCTCTTGCAGGGAAGGGCAGGATCCCCCGCAATCCACGACGCAGGAGGCCGAAGAGCACCTCGAGTACCCCACCTTCGAGCCCTTCGTCGCATCGCGCATGTACGAGGTGCTGTTCGCCCAACCTGAAAAGGTGGACCTGGCGGAGCTCGCCGAAGCCGTCGAGACCTTCGACGAGGTCAACGAGGCCGGCAAGGCGGCTGGAGAACGCGCTGGCGGTATCGAACGCTCCCGGGGTCCTTCGGCCTTACTCCGTCCAAGCGTCCCGGCTTCCGAGGAGCCCTTGTTGTCACTGCTGCCCGTGGTGATGATCAGGATGGCGCCACTGTGGGAATCCGAGTCGTGGAGCGAGGATCAGGTCCTCTTGGCACAGCAATCCGCCACCTTCCTCAGTCGTTTCGCCGGTGCCCCAGCGCTCGTGTTCGAGGAGGACGCGGACAAGAGCAACCGCGCCGCCATCGAGGACCTCGTGCGGTGGTTCCACGCGACCGTCGGACGCCCGGAGGTCATGGCCGCCATGATCTTCACAATGGATGACGGCCCCTATGCCGGGCTTCCCTACGAAACGAGTCGCGTCTTCCCTTCGACGGACACCAAGGCCCTGGACGAACACATCGAGCTGCGGCTCGCCGAGATCGAGCGTGACGGCGAGCCTTGGCTGCTGCAGTGCGTCCGTGACGGAGAGCTGCTGTGGAGCCGTGTGGTGTCGGGCAAGCCCGATGGCGGGGTGAGGAGCGCTCGCTTCTCGCAATCGGAGGCCCAGCCGTTGGGGACTTATGGCTGGAAGGTGTTCATGCGCGTCGAGTGGACCTATGGCGCCGAGGGTGCCCACATCTACGTCGACACCGAGGGCAACCTCCTCTTCTACTTCTTGAGCTGGTGACTGGGGCGCATGGCGCCGCCAGGGTTCCGCACCCCGACTCTCACGGTTGATCGATGAAGACCCTGATCGGCTACTCCGCATCTGCCCTCTTGGCCTTGGTCGCGCTCCCCCAGGGGAAGAGTGACCCGAAGCCCCTGTCGAAGAAGCAGCGCGCCGCCCTCATCGAGGAGTGCATGGAGCTGGGCTCGCGCGCGAAGGGCGAAGCGCGGGATCGGCAAATGGAGATCTTCACGCGCCTGGCCGCGGAGCCCGACCTCAGCGCCAAGCAGGAGGAGGCCCTGCGCGAGGACCTGATCGAGGCCTGGGAAGACCTGCCCGGCCTGCCCGAGACGAAGGGCGACAACTTCTACTGGGAGGAAGAGCGTCGCGGCCGCTACATCGTCGGCGGCAAGACGCGGAAGGCCAAGGGCCTCGTGATCGGGATGCACGGCGGAGGCCTGGGTTCGGGGGACGCGGGGTCGAGCGCCTCCGCCTACGGCGCGGCGGCCTCTGGCCTGAAGTGGGCCGCGATCTTCCCCCAGGTCCTGCAGAAGACCGAGCACGGCTGGACCGATTCGGGCACGGAGGAGTGGGTCTGGGACCTGGTCGAGCAGGCGCGCCGCAGCTTCGACGTCGACGCGGACCACGTCTACCTGGTCGGTCACTCCATGGGTGGCTACGGGAGCTGGACGCTGGGCGCGCACCACGCGGATCGCGTCGCAGCCCTGGCGCCCTCGGCGGGCGCGCCCACCCCGCTCCTCGACCGCAACACGCATGGGATCACCGGCATCGACTGGGGAGTGGTCCCGAACCTGCGCAACGTCCCCATGGTGGTCTATCAGAGCATCGACGACCCACGCGTGCCGCCCGACGTGAATCAGTTCGCGGTCCGCGAGGTCGAGTCCGCCAAGGGGCGCTACGGCGGATATGCCGACTTCACCTACTGGGAAGTCGACGGCCGCGGGCACGGCGCACCGCCCGGCGGCTACGAGGCGCACCTCGAGAAGATCGCGACCTTCGCGCGCGATCCGCTCCAGGAGGTCGTCGTCTGGCAGCCGACCCTCGACTGGAAGCGACAATTCTACTGGCTCTTCTGGGAGGAGCCCCGGGCCGGGGTCGTCGTCGTCGGCCGCATCGACCGCGAGGCGAATGCAGTCGCCGTCGAGACCGAGGGAGAGCAGCCCTGCCCGGGCCTCGCCGTCCTGCTGGACGAGCGCCTCGTCGACTGGGAGCGGGAGGTCGTCGTCACCCTGAACGGCACCGAGGCCTTTCGCGGCACGCCGGTGCGCCGACCCGAGGTCTTGCTCGACACCTCGACGAGTGGAGACCCCGGGCGCCAGTTCTCGGCCCGGATCGAGCTGCCGTAGCTGCCCGGCTGCGCGGACGCGGTCCCCCCCATGGAGGTCTGCCGCGTCCTCAGAGCGCCACGCCTGGCGTCTCGAGGCTGCCGACTCCCTGGATTCCCCGCGGGGCGCCAGGCGGACGGATCCGCCCCCCCATGGACCCGCAAGAACCGGGGTTGCACGCATAAATCTAGTGTTATATAACACCGATCATCTTCATGAGCTCCTCGATCGATCCCTCCAGCCCCGTCCCCCTGTATCACCAGATCGCGCAGGCCATCCGCGATCGGATCCTGTCGGGGGAGCTCGCTCCTGGCCAGGAGCTCGAACCGATCCGGCGGGCTTCGGAGACCTGGGGCGTCAACCTCCACACCGTTCGCCACGCCTACACGGCCTTGGCCCGCGAAGGCCTGGTCGAGACTCAGCGCTCCCGTCGTACCCGGGTGCGGGCTATCCCGGAGCCGATGGAGCCCGGGGCCAAGGAGAGCTTCGAGGTCTTCCTGCGGCGCACCGTGGAGACGGCGCGGAATGCGCACGGAGTCGGTCCTCTCGAGATGGCCCAGGCCCTCGAGGCTTACGGACACGACGGAAGCGAGCCCTCCCCCATCGTCTACGTGGTCGAGTGCAGCGCCTGGCAGTGCGCCACGCATTGCGACCAGCTGCGAGCGCTCTACGACGTCGACGCGAGGCCTTGGCCCCTCGACTCGAAGGGCCCTCCGGCGCCGGAAGCCACGACCCTCTCGACCTTCTTCCACTACTCCGACGTCCGCAGGCTCTGGCCGCGGCACCTGAAGCAGACTCGCTTCCTCGAGATCCGGATCGATCCCGAGCTCGAGATGAGCATCCGAGCCAGGCGAAGGGAGGGAGCCCGCGCCCGAGTCGTCGTGGTGGAGACCGATCCCGTCACGGCGGAGAGCATCGCGGCCGACGTGTCGAGCGTGCTGCCGGAGAACCGCTTCCAGGTCGAAGCCCAGACATTCGACGACGCTGGAGCGGCCCTGGACGGCGTCGGTGATCAGGACGCGGTCCTCTTCGCCCCCAGCATGTGGGGCGCGATGAGTGAAGAGCAGCGCGCCAATCCGCGCGCTTCCGAGGCCCGCTACGACTTCGAACCCGAGGGCTTGAGTCGCCTGGCGCAGGAGCTGGGCTGGCGGCGGACCGGCGCGGCCCTGGCCGCCACGAGAGGGACTCGGTGACGTGAAGATCCCCTGGCTCGCCGCGCTCCTATCGCTCTCCCCGATCACCCACCTGTACGCGGAGCCGCCCGCTCCGCAGGCTCGGCAGGACGGTTCCGGGTGGACGATGGTCGAGTTGGATCTCGACGTCTGGGTCCTGCCCGGCGAGCAGCGCATGGAGATGGACGGTCGGTTGCGGCTCCGCCTCGACGCGCACGAATCGTCGACGGGGCCCAACCTGCTCTTGAGCATCGGGCTCACGAAGTCGGGTGAGATCCCGCTGGCCTTCCAGGAAGTGCTCTGCGAGGGCGCGGAGATCGGTCCCTTCACCAGGGTCCGCAGCGAGTCCATCCGGGAGGCGGAGATCCGCTTCCCCACCCCCAAGCGCCGGGGCGAGGAGATCCGCGTGAGCTTCTTCGCGAGCTCCTCCGCGACCGCCTCCCAGTTGATCGTCGAGGAGCGCTTCGCACTGGCTTCCTGGACCCGGGGCTGGCATCCATACACCAACTCCACGCCCAACGCCCGCTTCACCTTCCATGCCGGCCTGCTCGCCGTCCCGGGCCGGACCACGCTCCACCTCCCCGCTGATTGGAGCGGCCTCGTGGACGGATCCCTCGTCGAACGGGAGCGCAGAATCGACGAGACGGTCGAAGTCTGGAGTACGCCGCCGGGCATCGCGCGGGGCTTCGCCGCCGGTCCCTACGCAGTGGCGACGGAGCGCGTCGACGGGCGCGACATCCACGTCTACATGTCCTCGACCGACAAGCCGATCGGACCGAAGCGCCTCTCCAGGTTGATCGCAGACTCGGTGGTGGCCCAGAGCGCGCGCTTCGGGGAGTTCCCCTTCGAGTCCTACGCCGTCGTCGAGACCCCGGACGACGTGCGGGACCAGAGCTGGTCGGCGGCCAGTCAACAGAGCTTCATCGTCGCGCGGTCGCACAACTTCGATCACGAAGACGGCAATCTGCCCCTCTGGGGGCACGAAATGGCCCACGCCTGGTGGGGCAACACCGTCGCCACCCGCGGACCGGGCAGCCTGTGGTGCGACGAGTCCCTGGCCCAGCTGGGCGCCCTGGTCACGATCGAGGCGGCCGCGGGGCCCGAGTCGATGCGGGAGTTCCTCGAGTTCTCCCAAGGGAGCTTTGGACCCCTGCCCTGCGCTGCGGGCTACTTCGCGCGGCTCCGCGGGGGTCTGGACTCTCCCATCTCCACCGCCACCGGCGGCGGCCGGGACGCCGACATCATCGCGGACTCCAAGGGCATGTGGGTCTATCACATGCTTCGTCACCGGCTCGGCGACGAGCGCTTCTTCCAGGTGCTCCGGAGCGCGGTCGTCGACCTGGGCCGGGGATTCCTCTCGACGAAGGAGATGCGGCGTCGATTCCTCGAGGCCGCCCCGGAGCAAGACTTGGGGACCTTCTTCTCCCAGTGGCTCGACCGGACGGGCGCTCCAGTCCTCGACGTGGACTGGTATGCCACCTCCAGGGGCGACGGAATCGTGCTCGAGATCGAGCAGCTCCAGGCCGGCGCACCCTTCGTCTTCGAGCTCGAGGTGGAGATCCTCCTGGATGATGGCAGGCGACTCCTCGAGGTGCTCTCCATCCTCGAGGCCCAGCACGCCTTCGTCCTCGACACCCGCTCCCGCCCCGTGGACCTGGAGCTCGACCCTCAGCGCAAGGTCTTGCTTTGGCGACCCGAGTACGGGCCGCGTCCAGGGAGCCGGCTTCCCGTTGCCGGAGAGATCATCGCGGCCGTCGTGGGGCGATACGGCGAGCGAGGCTCCGGCCAGGAGGTCGAGATCCTCGAGCGCGAGGGAGCGCTCTTTCTGCGGACGGAGGGAAGCCCGGAGCTTCGCCTCCTGCACCGGGATGGCGGAGTCTTCGATGTGGACTGTCCCGGCGACCCCATCGTCGTCACTTTCGACCTCTCGGAGTCGCGGGCGCCCTCCCTCGAGGTCGTCGACTCGACCGGAGTGTCCGTCGCGATACGAATCGATGACCCGGTCGGAGACCCTGGCGATTCCTGAGTCCTCCTGCGCCACGACGACGACTTCAGAGTGAGGTCCCCAGGGGGGACCGACGCTCCTCGAACTCCAGGGAGCAAATATCGATCGAGCCCGAACCCGTCACGAGGTCCCCGCATGAGTCCGCGACAACTCCTCGCCCTGTTCATTTGCCTTCCCCCGGGGATCGCCAGGGGGCAGCAGAACGTGCCCCTGAGCCGCTTGCAGCGCGCGAGCGTGGAAACCGTGCAGACCGATGTCCCGATCATCGCGGGGCGGGCGATCGGCGGCGTGTCCGTGGACGACGCCGGCCGGATCTACGCCTCGAACTTCCGCAAGAAGGTCTTCCGGATCGAGCTCGACGGCAGCGTGACCACCCTGACGACCGACTTCGAGCGAGCCTCCGGCAACACGATCGACAGCAACGACGATCTGCTGCAGTCGGAGTACGACCTCAACGCGCTCTACCGGATCCACGAAGACGGCTCCCGTACCTTGGTCACCGACACCGGGCTCGACGGGCCCGTGGGAGTGACCCAGCACGAGAACGACATCTACGTGGTCAACTACCTGGGCAACACCATCTCGCGAGTCAGCCCCGAGGGGGTCACCTCGCTCTTCTCCGCAGACCCCTTGCTCAATGGTCCCAACGGGATCGTGTTCAACGCCTTCGGGGAGATGTACGTCGTCAACCTCAAGGACAACCTCCTGCTCCACGTGGACGAGCAGGGTCGGGCGAGCATCCTCGCCGCGATCGGCCAGAGCCTCTCGTTCAACAACGCTCACTTGGTCGCGATCGGTAAGTCGCTCTACGTCTCGAAGATCTTCGAGCACAGGATCTACCGGGTCACGCTCGCCGGGGAGATCGACTTCGTGATCGGGACGGGGGCGCCTGGGGTGCAGGACGGGATCGCGCCGGGCAGCGCGAGGCTCTACCACCCGAACGGAATGGCCGTGGGCCCGGACGGAAGGACCATCTACACGAACAACTACATCGGGGCGATGGGGACTCCCGGGTCGCCGATGCGGATCAGGACGATCGAGCTCTGGTGAGCACCGACACCCGAGTGGCGCGATGGGGCGCGTCTGTCAGCCTTGCGTGAATCCGCGCAGGACTCCGGTGGTCTCGATCACCATGACTCCATGATCCTCCCCAGCCTCATCGCTCTCCTCGCCCCGCTCCAGGTCGACTCCTCCGCCCCCTCCCCCCACCATCAGTTCGACTTCTGGATCGGCGAGTGGTCCGTCCAGAACCGACACTTCCAGGAGGACGGCAGCTGGAAGGACGGAGACGTGACCCGGGCCCGCATCACGCCGGTCTGCGGCCACCGCGCTGTGCTCGAGGAGTGGGCCGGCCCCTTCCGCGGCAGCTTCATGAACGGCTTCAGCCTGCGGGCCTACGACCCGGCCCGGGAGGACTGGGACCTGCTGCTGTTCTGGACCACCGACGGCAACGGAGGCTTCGGGCGCTTGCGGGGCGGATTCCGACACGGCCGCGGCGAGTTCTTCAGCGGCGCCGGCGACGACCTCCAGCGCTACACCTTCTCCGACGCCCTCCCCGACAGCGTGCGCTGGGACAGCGCGCTCACGAGCGACGGGGGCCGGAGCTGGCGGACGGACTGGATCATGGAGTTCTCGCGCACCGCGCCCGCGTCGAGCACGACCCAAGAACACCTCTTCGAGATCCCCTGGTCCGAGGGCGAGCTCAGCCCTCACGCCGAGGCCCGAGCCATGGACTGGGCCCTGGGGAGCTGGACAGGGACCTACAGCGACCTGGCCGGGGAGCGCGAGCTCGAGGCGCGCCTGCGCTGCAAGCTGCTCGACAAGGACTGCCTGTTGCTCGACCTGCTCGAGACGCGGGCGCCCGGCGAGGAGGACTGGCACGAGCGCTTGGCGGTGCGGGGGTACGTGGCGCAGCGCGGTGCCTGGGAGAGCCACCGCCTGAGCGAAGACGATCCGGTCTTGCGCGGGGCCGTGGGCCGGCCGACTGCCGAAGTCGCGGTCTTCGAGGAGGCCCGTCCCGGCGGTGGTCTTTGGCGGGAGGCCTGGCGGCCCCTCGAGGACGACGGCCTGGCGATCGAGCTCGAGGAGCGCGAGGGGGCCGCTGGAGCGCTCGAGCTGCGCGCCGTGGTCGAGCTCCGGCGGATCCCGGACCGACCCCGCTGATCCGGGCGGCCTCGCGGGGCCACCGCCCGGGGCCGTTACGAGGTCGTGACCCGCCGACCTCGGACAGCGTCGTCGGGGTCTCTCGGGCTCGCCAGATCACCCGTCCCGCCCAGATCGATTACACGGCGTTGATGCGGGCGACCCCCGAGATGAAGACCCTGCGCCGGGAGGGAGTCGACAAGAGCTCGGCCCGGGGACACACTCTCGTCGCGGCGGCTCGGAACCGGATTCGACGCGTTGCGCGGTCCGTGATGACCGATTTGCGGCACTGCAGCGTCTGGAAGAGGATCACCCAAAGCGCGGGCTCGCCGCGACGGACATCACCTCGACCGTCCAGAAGAGGCTCGCGGAGTCGGCGCCGATTTGGGATTCCCGAATCCCCTCGGCCGCAGGTGGTGTTCTCCTCTTCGGAACTTGACCGATGCCGAACCTCGATCCCTCGATCGCGCAAGAGCTGCTCGCGCACCAGGCCTTCCTGAGGCGGCTCGCGAGCGACCTGGTCGGGGAAGATGCGGACGACCTGGTCCAGGACGTCTGGCGGCGGGCCCTGGAGCGACCGCCCCACCACGCCCGACAGCTGCGCGGATGGCTCGCCCGGGTCGCCCGGAACCTCGCGGCCAATCGCTGGCGCGGGGAAGCGCGGCGCACGGAGCGTGAGACGCGCCGTGCACTCGAGGAGCCCGCGTCGATGGAGCTGGAGGAGCGCCTGGAGATGCGCAAGGAGCTGGTCGCGGCCCTCGACGCTCTCAGCCCCTCGAGTCGAGAGACGCTCCTGCTGCGCTACTTCGAGGGCCTCGCTCCCCTCGACATCGCCCGGCGCCAAGGGACTCCCGTGGCGACGGTGAAGACGCGCTTGCGGCGTGGGCTGGGGCAGCTGCGAGAGGCGCTCGACGTGCGGCACGGGGGCGATCGAAGGACCTGGATGTCGGCCGTCACGGCGCTCGGTGCGCCCGTCGGCAGCGGAGCTGGAGCCACGAAGCTGGTGGTCGGAGGAGTGATCGTGGGAACGACGACGAAGGTGGCGGCCGCGATCCTCGTGGTGGCGGGTTGCTTGTACTTCTCGACTCGAGCGCTGGAGGAAGACTCCCCGCAGCCCTCGCCGACGCGCGTGACGGCGGTCGAATCGCCTGCGTCCGGCGTCGACACAAAGCTGGCCTCGGAGAAGGAGCCGGTCGCGGAGGCTGTACGACGAGTCCCCGTCCCGCAGCAGCCACTCGACGCTGGGACAGCGGGGGCAGTCAGGAGAGTGTTGCGCGTGGTCCTCGAGGGGCTCGCCGCCGAGGACGCGCGCTTGGCGACGGTCACGTTGGCGACAGTGGATGGGCAAGGGGATCGGCCCGCGGAGATCGACGGCCCGTGGCCCTGCCAGGGTCGGACGAGCGAGTTCGAGCTGGAGCCGTTCCTGGTAGGTGCGGCGCAGCAGGAAGGCTCGCGCCTCGACGCGATCCAGGTCGAGGTGGACCACCCCCATCGCCTTCGTGCGAGCGCACGCATCGATCTCTCCCGCGGCCTGAAGCGTGAGAGTGGCAGGGTCGTCCACGAGCTCCGACTGCGCTTGCCCAGGCCCGAGTACTGGCCCGAGTTCCGGCTTACGGTGCGCGACGCGGAGACCCGCGTACACCTCCAGGACGTCGAGCTGCGCTCCCAGCCTGGCGCGGGAATGGCCATGTGGGGGCGGAACCCGAAGACCGCTCGGCTCGGCGACGGCCTGTCGTCCCCCGTCGCGCTGCTGGGCGCGCGCGACCCGGACGATCCGGCCGTCCGCGTTGCCGGCCTGGCCCTCTTACCCGAGACGGACGAGGCGCCCAGGCCCGTCGAGCTCGCGAGCGGCATGGGGGTCATCCTGTCCGCGCGCGCGCCCGGTTACGCCTGGGGCTCGATCGCCATCGACGTCTCGAGGAAAGCCGAGCACGAGCTCCTGCTGCATCGGGGCTCCGCGCTCGACCTGCAGGTGACGAACGTGCAGCTCGAACGCTACGCCGCCCTCGAGACAGAGCCGACGCTCTGCGTCTACTGGATCCGGGCGGACGGGGGCAACCAGTACGTCCGCTTCGCGCCCCTGGACGAGGCGCTCGTGAAGGAAGGGTTGCGGGTCGAGAGCCTGTCGCCGGGCGGCTACCGCGTCACCGTCGAGCTGGGTGGCGGATCCTGGACGAAGCAGCCCGTCCTCGCGCTCGAGGAAGTCGCCCTGGCCGCCGGTGAGTCGCGCGAGCTGGTGCTCGCCCTCACGGACCCGCCCGCGGCGCCGGAGCGTGCGACCCTCGCTGGCGTGCTCTCCCTCCCCACCTTCGGGGGTGAGGAGAGCGTCCGACTCCAGCTCTACTTCCAGCCCACCCAGCGCTGGCGCTCCCCGGACGTCGAGTTCTCGCTGGCCGAGCTGCAGCGCGTCCCCGGCGCCCTTCCGAGCTGGTCCTTCCGCGCCGAAGACCTCCCGGTCGGGCGCTATCGCGTGCAGCTCCTGCCGTTCCTGAAGGTCTGGATGATCGACCTCCCCGCCGCTGGGCTCGAGGACCTGGAGCTCGTGCTCCCGGAGCTCGCGGAGGTGAACGTCGAGACGGTGGACGGCCGGAGCGGCGAGCGGGTCCTCCTCGACGAGTTCCACTACCGCAAGGAGGCCGTGCCGGGCCAAGTGTCGATCGACCGGGCCCAGGCGGAGACCGTCGAGCCGGGGCGATTCCGCTTCTGGACGGCCCCCGGCGCCGTCACGGCCTGGCCTCGGGGGCAAGGGAGGCTGGGCTACGGAAGCGCCGGGAAGGAGCTCGAATTGGCCCCGGGGGCCCAGAGCCTGCGCTTCGAGCTCGAGCCCGCCTGCCTCCTGCGCTTCGAGTTCCGCATCGACGGCGCGGCCCCGCGGCTCTCGGACGGGGTCGATGACTGGGTCCGCTATGCGACCTACGAGGCCATCCGGCCCGTCGACCACGAGGGCCGTTCGATGGGCCGGGTGACCACGGGGATCGCGGAGGTGAGCGCTCCCGGGCTCTACGAGGTCGACTTCGAGGGCTTCACCGCCGACCGCCTCCACCCGATCCCGCCCAGGCGAGTCGACGTGCGGGCGGGCGAGTTGACGGAGGTGCTCGTCGAGCTGCGACGGAAGTAGCGGTCGTCGACCTCCTTGGGCCCCTGATCGTTCAGCAGTGCCTGCGTCGCTTCCCGGCGCTCCCGTCCGTCGGCAACTTGCCTTTGGCGGCGTAGTGGTCGAGGGTCTTCCGGATCTTGTCGTAGGCGACGTCGGTCTTGCAGCTGGTCTGCCCCTGATCCACCTCGACCGGCCCCACGCGCTTGGCGACGGCGAGCGCGCGCTTGGAGGTCGACGCCCGGCAGCCGATGGAGATCAGCGCCTGGTTCATCATTTGCTTCGTCCGGTTCGGGGCCTCGTGGATCTTCGCCTCGATCTCCTCCAGGGCCTCGAGCAGCTCCTCATCCGTGACCCCGCCATCGCTCGGGGGCCGATCGGGCTGCATCGCGAGGGAGCCCAGGATCTGCCAGCCCATCGAGGCGCGCATCGGGTCCTTCATGGCGCGCCACTTCCGGGACCGCGCGGCGCCGAGGTTGGTGTAGGCGGCGAGGGCCGCGAGCTCCGTCCCCAGCGGCGCGTCGACGAGGTCCCGCGCCCAGGCGTCGAGGAGCTGGTGGGTCACAGCTGCTTCCTTCGCGATCCAGCAGGCCAGGATGCGCGCGTCGACGACCCCCGAGGCCCACAGCTCCTCCGCCAGCGCCTGGTCGTTTGGATCCTAGGCGGGCTTCGGTAGGAGCGCCACTCCCCCCACTCGACCCCGAGGCCGCGCGCGTGTCACTCGGGGACGACGATCACGGACTGCCCGGGCACGCTGAAGCGAGCACCCGCCTCGCGCGTCCCCACCCAGTAGCGCCCCGCCAGGATCCGCAGCTCCAGGCTCTCGCGGCTTTCCAGTTTCATCCACCGTTGCCAGAAAGGGCCGAGGTCGGCGGACAGCAGGATCTCACCAGGAGTCCGGCGATCGAAGCGCACCGGCTGCCCCTCCGGGGCACGCCTCGTCCCCAGCTCGAAGGTCTCGCCCGGGAGCAGGGTGCAGCGGCCCAGGTCCAGGGTCCCGGCGCACTCCGGCAGCCGCGAGAGGGCCATCAGGCGGTGCTCGCCGGGGCTCAGGCCGTCGACCACGAAGCGACCGTCCGCCTTGACCTTGCCCTTGCCGATGCCCGCGTCGTCGAGCAGCAGGTCGCCGTCCGGGGACAGCACGGGACTCGCCGCGGTCTCGCTAGGAACCGCGTGAACGACCGCGCCCGTCAGCGGCACCCCATCGGACTGGAGCAGGATCCCGCGCACTCGAGCCTCTCCCGCCTCGACCTGGCCCACGAGGTCGCCCATCCGCAGATCGAGCTCCGCTTCCCCCGAGCGCACTCCGCTCCTGAAGGCCGCCCCGTCCCCGCCCCCGCGGAGCTCGGTCGGGTACACACGCACGTCGAGCGGAACGTCCGGGACGTGCAGGAGCTGCGCGCGGCCGGAGGCGTCGGTGGAGGCCAGGGCGCTCCATGTGGAGCGGGGATCCGTCGGGGTCACGACGACGCCGGCATCGGCGAAGGGAGCTCCCGCTCGATCGAGGACTCGCACGCGCACGCCGGTCGTGGGGCGCAACACGCCCTCGAAGGGGGCCTCCTCGCCGTCCCGGGCCTCCACGCGCGTCCACGCGAAGAGTCGCGGGTCGCGCGGGTCGCAGGCGAAGACCTCCCACTCCCCATCCCCCAGACCGCTCATCAGGAAGAAGCCGTCCTCGTCGGCTCGGGCCTCGGGGAGGATCCGCTGCCGGGCCGACGGGGTCCCCACCCAGACGCGCGCTCCGCTGGCGGGGCGGCCGTCCTCGTGGGTCAGGAAGCCCGCCACGATCCCGCCGCGACCGAGCGCGAAGTCCGCGCGCGTGCTCTCTCCTCGGGGCGTCACCTCGGTCGCGAGCAGGACGAAGCCGGGCTTGGACACGACGACCTGGTGCCGCTCGGGGACGACCCCCTGCAGTGAGTACTCGCCCTCCTCGTCCGTGGTCGCCCAGAGCAGCAAGGGCGCGAGACCGACCCCGGGCTCGAGCTCGCGCCGTTCGATGGCGACGACCTGGGTCTCGACGATCGCGCCGGCGATCGCTCGGCCCTCGTCGTCGGTCACTCTGCCGTGCAAGCTGACGCTCGGGCGGTCCAGCGGGAGCCGGAGACGGCGCTCCCGACCCTCTTCCATGTCGACGACCACCATCTCGCAGCGTGTGAGCGCTTCCGTCGAGGCCGCCAGGGTGATCGAGCCGACCAGGGGAAATTCGTCGAAGAGATCGTCGACGCCGATGTCGAGCACCAGCCGGCCGTCCTTCCCGACGGGCCCGTCGTGCAGGCTCCGGATTCCGGCGCCGTAGACCTCGGCGCGGGCATCGGGGAGTGCTCGACCTGCGGCGTCCTCCACGATCAGCACGAGCCGCGTCCGGTCCGCGGGGAGATCGGGTGCCTTCGCCGGTGGCGGCGCTGGAGCCGGAGAGATGCCGGGCTCGGCGTCGGCCCCGGCCACGACGCGCCCGGCCTCTCGGGGTGCCGCCGAGACGATCCCGCGCCCGCCCTCCGCGGAGGACAGGACGACGCCCGGGCTGAGGCCGGAGCTCCGCGAGCCCACCGGCCAGAGCCAGAAGGCGAGGCCCGAGAGCAGGAGTGCGGCGCCGACCAGCCCGACGCTCCCCGTCGCGACGCCCAGCCAGCTCCGCGGCTCGGCCGGAGCGAGGGGGCGCGGCGTCGAGGCGTGAGCGGCCTCTCTCGCCAAGGCGGCCTCCGGCTCGAAACGCCACTGGCTCGCGAGCAGCCCGGCCCAAAGCTCGCGCGAGCCCATGCGTCGATCGAGTCGCTCGCGGAGCTGCGCGAGGCCGCGGTGGACCTGGCTCCGCACCGTTTCGGAGGATCGGCCGCAACGCTCGGCGATCTCGCGGTACGAACACTCCTCGAGGAAGCGCATCCGCAGCGCCTCCCGATAGGTCGAGTCGAGCTGCTCCAGCTCCGTGAGAACCAGCGCCGTGGCCGAAGCGCGCTCGACCTCCCCTTCGTCCAGGGCCTCGCCCCGTGCCGCGAGCTCCTCGCAGTCCCGTCGTCGCTGCGTTGCCAGTCGCAGCTTCGTGGACCGGCGTCTCATGATCACCCGCATCCAGCCCAGCGGATGCCGCACGACCGACGGTTTGGACTGCAAGACCTCGAGCCAGGTGTCCTGCACCAGGTCGTCCTCCGAGCCGGGGACGAACGCCAGCTCCCGCGCGATGCCTTCGAGCTTCGGCATCCAGAGCGCGACGTCCTCGTGCGTGAAGGAAGGCTTCATCTCCCGCCATCGTGCCACACACACGGCCGGGTCAGCGGGACCCGGAGAGAAAAGCGGAATGACTGCCGCGCTCCGTGGTGTCCGATGCACTAGCGGGTCAAACCCGTTCTGGCGCCCCGGAGGCCCATCGTCTCCCGGTCGGCATGGCGGCCCGCGCCTCCATGTCGAGGACTTCGTGTATCCTCGCCTCCGCGGCTCACGCGAGCAGCGGATGGCAAGCATGCGGGCGCCGAGTCATCGGCGCAGAAGCCCAAGGAGAAAGCGAAATGAGAGCAATGCTCTGCAGTCTTGTGGGAGTCGTTCTTTCGGGGAGCGTTTCGGCGCAGCTCATCGTCCCGGTCGCGCAACAGCGCTCGGTCAGCGGCACCGTGAACATCCTGGGCCCCGAGCCGGGGTCGGACTCGGTCGAGGATCAGGCCCCCGACTTCACCCCCTATGCCGGCGCCGAGTCGGTCACCCTCGACAACGGCTTTGCGCTCTCCAGTGGCGGCGGGATCCAGGACTCCCAGATCACCGCGACCTCCATCCTGGCCTCGGGCAGCGCCTACACGAACTCGGAGTCCTACGAGTCCGGTTGGAGCGCGAGCGCCCACTCCCTCTCCTTCCTCAGCTTCGACTTCACGCTGACGGAGAAGGCGAGCTACACCTTGACGGGCGAGTACTCGGCCTTCGACCACGCCGACATCGTGATCTGGCTGCACAGCGACAGCGGAACCGTGCTGAGCGCGCACACGATCAACGGGCCCGGGAAGTTCACGCTGGACTTCTCGGGGGTGCTGGAGCCGGGGGACTACACCTTCGGCGCAAGCGCCGAGGGCAGCACCTTCGGCAGCCCCTTCGAGTTCGACTACGGCTTCGCCGAGTACGACGTGGACTTCCAGCTGACGCCGCTCGTCAGCAGCTACTGCCTCGCCGCCCCCAACTCGGCGGGCCCGGGCGCCCTGCTCTCCGCCGCCGGCTCCCTGGACATCGGTGACGACGACTTCCGGGTCGAGGCGACGGGCGCCGTGCCGGGCGGAATCGGGCTCGTCTTCTACGGTCCGAACCAGGTCCAGCTCCCCTTTGGGGACGGCTTTCGCTGCGTGGGCGGCCACGTGTACCGCGTGCCGCCGACGGTCCAGGCCGACCCGAGCGGCTTCGTCTCGAAGCCGATCTCCTTCAGCAGCGGCCCCGCGGCCTCGGGCCCGGGCCGGATCGACCCCGACAGCACCTGGAACTTCCAGCTCTGGTACCGCGACACCATGGCGCCCGGCGGGAGCGGCTTCAACGTGAGCGACGGTCTGTCGGTGACCTTCTGCCCCTAGCAGCCCGTGGCAGAAGTCATTCCGACGCAGAACATCGTCCTCCGCTTCGGATCGACATCTTCGATCCTCGACGAATCCACCGATTCGACTGCGTCCTCAGCTGCCGATCCGAAGCGGATGCCGATGTTCTGCATCGAAAGCACTCCTACCACGGACTGCTAGCAGCCAGGCGCCCGGCTCCGAGCCCCCGCCATCACGGGAGTTCGGAGCGAGGGCGCCGGACTTCGATCCTCGCCAGGGAGCTCAGAGCCCGCAATCCACAGGCTCGTTGACCACGAAGCCGGGAGGGACGTCCGCCGCGTCGAAGATCCCAGCATGCAGGGTCCCGTGCAAGCCGTTCGGGCCGTGGTCGAGCACCTGGGGCGGCCCGTTGTCCTCGAAGCGGTAGTAGTAGACGAGTTCCGGGTACGAGGGGATGGAGTGGTGCATGTTGTCCACGATCTCGGCCTGGGTTCTTGCCGTCCGCCACAGGCGAAGCTCGTCGATCGACCCATCGAACACCCTGCCCACGTGGGAGGGGCTGCCCAGCCGGCCGATGGCGAGCTCACCGTCGAATTGCGTCTGCGCGGGGTCGAAGGGCCCGGAGCCGATGGAGACCCCGTCGATGAAGAGCTCGATCTCCCCGGTGGTGCCGTTGCTGGTGTAGACGTAGGCCAGGTGGCTCCACGACCCGAGGATGACCTCGCCCTCATGGGGCTGGAAGAAGCGATTCGATTCCGGCCCCTCGTGACCGAAGGTCCAATGCGCGGGAAAGGCACCGGCCGGGATGATCCCCAAACCGAAGGTGGTCAAGCCGACTCCCCAGCCCTTGGTCACGACGTGGTACTTGCCTGGTGTAGTACCGCCCAGGGCGAGATCCGACATGGGCTTGACCCAGAGCTCGAAGGTGAAGTCCCCGGTGACGATCATCGAGTCGTCGTGGGGCACGGTGATTCCGCCGATCGGCGAGCCGTTCCCCGAGTAGGCCAGGTTCGGGCACTCCTGGGCACCGTTCCCCGCGCAGACCTGCACGGAGAGCGCGTCGCTCAGGTTGAAGCCGGAGCCGCCGGCGGCCGTGTCGCGGAACCACGCCTGGCAGTTCCAGGTCGTCCCGGGGACCCAGGCCCCCGCACCCTCGCCCGCCGGCCAGGTGGAGTAGTCGACCTTGTAGTTGGCCATGCCGTTCGCGTCCGTCTTCGTGCTCCGCAGGCGATAGACTCCTCCGCCGACGCAGCGCAGGCCATTGCCGAAGGGCGCCGAGATCTGCGTCCCTCCATAGAAGAAGAGCAGCGTCCGATTCGCCGGGCAATCGGTCGCGACCAGGTGGAAGTTGTCGGCCTCCGGCGCCGGCGCCCCGGTCCAGGAGATGCGCGCCCCCGCCCCGGCCGAGTTTGGGGAGGTGCTGCAGTAGGGAACGGGCTCGGGGCAGGTCTGGGCGACCGCCGGGCTAGAGACGGCCACGAGGCAGGCGACGATCGTGAGGGCGCCAGCGAGATTGGGATGGGACATGCTGTATATGGGGCAGGGAGCCGGTGGAGAGAGGACCGGTCGGGCGACCGCACCTCCATTCACCAGCCCCACGTGAGCCAGAGTTCGGATCGCTAGAGAATGTCCGACTTCCACCAGGCCCCGGTCGTAAGCCCTGCTCTGTCACCCGCCTGCGATGACGCCTTCGTCTTGGGGCGGCCCGGCCCTGCTCGAGGCCTCCCGCCATACGAGAGCGGCGGGGCTTCGCGCTCGGCGAGGCCCCGCCGCCCCGAGAGAAGGCCGCTGGTCGGCTTCAGTCGTTCGGCTGCGCCCGGAAGGTGAAGACGGTGAGGCCTTCCGCAGCGGGGCGCGCGCGCCACGGGCCCCAGGGGGTCGCAAACGGGATTCTCTCCTGAGGCTCGCTGCAGAAGCGGAGGTCGTTCCCGTCGAGGCACCGCTCCCAGACCTTGCCGTGCACGGTGTTCAGGCCGAAGGGCTTGGGGGCGTCGTGGTCGACCGGGGCGTGGCCCCCGAATCCGTCGTCGAGCTCCGGCCAGTCGTCGATCCGCGGCAGGGAGCTCAGAGCCCGCAATCCACCGGCTCGTTGACGACGAAGCCGGGAGGGACGTTCACCGCGTCGAAGATCCCTCCGTGCAGGGTGCCGTGCAGGCCGTTCGGGCCGTGGTCGAGCACCTGGGGCGGGCCGTTGTCCTCGAAGCGGTAGTAGTAGACGAGGTCCGGGCTCGAGGGGACGGAGTGGTGCATGTTGTCCACGATCTCGGCCTGGGTTCTTGCCGTCCGCCACATGCGCACCTCGTCGATCGATCCGTCGAACACGGCGTTCACGTTGACGTCGCTGCCCAGGCGTCCGATGGAGAGGAAACCGTCGAAGAGCAACTGCGCGGGGTCGAAGGGGCCTGTGCCGATCGAGACTCCGTTGAGGAAGAGCTCCATTTGCCCGGTGGTGCCTTCGCTGGTGTAGACGTAGGCCACGTGGGTTCAGACTCCGTAGGTGACCTCCGCGGCCTCGGGACGGAAGATGCGATGGTTCTCCCCTCCTTCGTGGCCGATGATCCAGCGATCGGGCAAGCCCTCGATAATCGAGATCCCGATACCGAGGGTGGTTACGCCGGCTCCAAACCCCTTGCTCAGGATGGTGAATGGGTGACCGTGAGGCGACAGGGGCTTGACCCAGAGCTCGAAGGTGAAGTCCCCGGTGACGATCATCGAGTCGTCGTGGGGCACGGTGACCCCGCCGATCGGCGATCCATTCCGCGAGTAGGCGAGATTCGGGCACTCCTGGGCGCCGTTCCCCGCGCAGACCTGCACGGAGAGCGCGTCGCTCAGGTTGAAGCCGGAGCCGCCGGCGGCCGTGTCGCGGAACCACGCCTGGCAGTTCCAGGTCGTGCCGGGGACCCAAGCCCCCGCGCCTTCGCCCGCCGGCCAGGTGGAGTAGTCGACCTTGTAGTTGGCCATGCCGTTCGCGTCCGTCTTCGTGCTCCGCAAGCGATAGACCCCTCCGCCGACGCAGCGCAGGCCATTGCCGAAGGGCGCCGAGATCTGCGTCCCGCCATAGAAGAAGAGCAGCGTCCGATTCGCCGGGCAATCGGTCGCGACCAGGTGAAAGTTGTCGGCCTCCGGCGCCGGCGCCCCGGTCCAGGAGATGCGGGCTCCCGCCCCGGCCGAGTTCGGGGAGGTGCTGCAGTAGGGAACGGGCTCGGGGCAGGTCTGGGCGACCGCCGGGCTAGAGACGGACACGAGACAAGCGACAGTCGTGAGGGCGCCAGCGAGGGAGGGCACGAGCCCGGCCTGCGCCTGGGCGCTCGGGAGCCTGGAGGCCGAGTGACTCGAGTGGGCAGCCCCATCGGGAGCCGCGAGATCGGGATAGGACATGCTGAACAGGGGGCAGGGAGCCGGTGGAGAGATGGGGTCGGTCCGCTGACCGACCCTCCGTTCACCGGTCCCACGTGAGCCCTGGCCCGGATCGCTAGGAAATCTCGGACATCCGCGGGCTGCACGCCGTAAGCCTGGCCCTGTTCATAGCTTGCGACGCGGCGATCGCGTCGACGCTTCCCCCATCAGGGCTCGATCTTCCGCGCCGGCCGCACGCCGACGGTCCCCGTCTTGTAGTCGGGGGAGCTGAAGCCGCGATTCGCCGATCGCGAATGGATCGAGGCGTCCGCGAAGCCCCCGCCACGACGAGCGCGTGCCACAGGCCCCAGGGGGTCGCAGACGGGGTCCTTCACGGGAGGATCGCTATAGAAGCGGAAGTCGTTCCCGTCGAGACACCACTCCCAGACGTTGCCGTGCACGGCGTGCAGGCCGAAGGGGTTGGGGGCGAAGTGGTCCACCGGGCCGTGACCCCCGAAGCCGTCGTCGAGCTCCGGCCAATCGTCGACCTGCTCCCAGTTGGCGCCCGCGCGTCGGGCGCCCTGGTCCGCGAGGTTGGCGACCCGCAGGGATCGCAGGGTCTCGCGGTCCGCGCCCGACCACCAGGGCGTCTGGGTCCCTCCCCGGGCGCCGTACTCCCACTGCGCTTCGCTGGGCAGGCTCAGTCCGGCGTCGGACAGCACGGCCACGCACTCCTCCCAGCTCACCTGCTCGACGGGGTGGGTCAGGTCGAAGTGGTATTCCCCCTCAATGGTCGAAGCTCCGTAGAAGCTCGGGTTCCTCCGCCTCAGCCGGATCCACTGGGCCTGGGACATCTCGTACTTCGAGATGAAGAAGGGAGAGAGCTCGACCTCGTGCACGGGGCCCTCGCTCTTCTCGGCTTGTCGGTCGTAGTTCGGCGAGCCAGGATCCGTCGATTGCGCGCCCATCCAATAGGTTCCGCCACGTAGCAGGACGAAGACGAGGCCCGTCTCCTCTTCGAACCGAATCCGACCTGAATCGTCTCGGGTTGGCTCGGCCCCGGTCTGGATGTCCCAGAACTCCCAGAGCCCCGAGTCGGGATCGGGTCCCAGGGAAAGGAGACCGACCTGGATCGGCAGCTCGAGTTCCGGGTAGGCCGTGCGGATGGCCGGGAGCTCCTCCTGCCAGCGCTGCTCGAACTCGCCCCCCGGAGCGAAGCCGTCGCGCAGGGTCTCCGCGAAACGGAGCCGCCGGGGCACGCTCCAGCCGTGCTCCTCGCTGACTCCACTCTCGGACAACAGGCCGACCTCCTCGTCCGTGAGCGCTTCGAGCCCCTCGATCAACGCCGTCAACTGCTCGAGCCACCAGCTCGCTCGCGTCTCCCGCTCCACCCCCGGCGGGAAGCGCCACGTGCGACGCTCGTTGACGACCTCCTCCAGCTCGGCCAGCTCCCCCGCCAGCTCCTCGACCTCCTTCGCGGCCCTCGTCAGGGCTTCCGGAGCCCTGGCCACGCGGACGAACTTCTCCAGGCGCTCGAAACGAACGGCGGCCTCCTCGGAGCGCGTCTCCGCTGCGCCCTCGAGCAGCTCGTAGCCCAGGTCGAGGGCCGCCTCGTCCTCGCCGAGCGCGTGGTGCGCGTAGGCCAGGCACCACAGGATCTCGAACCGCTGCTCATCGGGAGCCAGCTCGGCGGCCCGAACCGCCAGGGCGTAGCCCTCGGCCTCCCTGCCGAATTCCTTGCGCCCCGGACGGACGCGCCGCCATGCCAGGTCGGAGAGCTCCGTGGGCTCCGAGGGGTAGGCACTCCAGTCGAGCTCTGGAAGGACGACTGTGGCCGCGTCCCGACGAACGGCCAGAGCCGACCGCTTCGCGTCGAGCTCGGCGCGCAGGGTCACCGACCTCGCGTAGTCGGGATGGGACTCTCTCTCCTCCACCAGCAGCTCATGCGAGGGCTCGACGGCGAGCCCGCGGAGCTCGTCGCGCTTCTGGATCAAGGCCGGCAGCTCGGCCGCGAGCGCACGAGCGTCACCCACCCATCTTCGAAGCTCGGTGACCCGATCCGGCCCCGCCGGCCAGAGTTGACGTTGGGCCACGACCAGGTCCGAGAGATCCTGGGCGACGGAGAGGCGAAGCAGCTCCCCAGTTCTGCGCTCGGCCTCGAGCTGACTCCTCCGAGCTTGCTGAGCACTCTGCTCGGCGGAGGCCGCGAGCCCCTGAGCCTCCACGGTCTTGATCTCGAGCGCACGATTCGTGTCGGCGAGGTGCACGACGAGGCCGGTGATCACGACGAACGCGACCGAAGTGATCGAGCCCGCCACGGCCTTCACGGGGTTCCGGCGCGCCCACTTCAAAACCCGCGCGCCCGGTCCCGGGGGCCGGGCCGAGATGGGCCGGTCCGCCAGGAATCGGCGCAGGTCCGCCGCCAGCTCTCTCATCGTCGGGTAGCGATCGACGCTGCGCTTCTCGAGCGCCTTCCCGCAGATCACCGAGAGGTCGCGCGGGCATCGGGAGCGCAGGCGCCCGGGCTCGACCGGCTCCGCGTGCAGGATCTTCGACGCGATCTGCTGGGCCGTGTCCCCCTCGAAGGGGCGCCGCAAGGTCAACAGCTCGTAGAGCACGACCCCCAGGCTGAAGACGTCCGAGCGGTGATCGACCCGACTCCGGCTCGCGGCGACCTGCTCCGGGCTCATGTAGGACCAGGTCCCCATGATCTCCCCGCTGTGCGAAGTGAAGGAGTCGCCCACCACCCGCGCCAGCCCGAAGTCGGCGACACGTGGTGTGCCGTCCGGAGCGAGCAAGACGTTCTGCGGCTTGACGTCCCGGTGGACGACGCCCGCGTCGTGCGCGGCCTGGAGGCCCTCGGCGATGCCCGCCACGAGCTCCGCGACCCGGGAGTAGTATCCCCTCGGGAGGTCGTCCGCGGCGCGGGCCTCGTCGAGCTCGTCTTTCAACGTCCGGGAGCCCTCGATCAGCTCCTGGGCAATCCACGCCAGGCCCGCGTCCTCACCGTGGTCGTAGGTCGTGACGAGGTTGGGGTGCGCCGCGCGGCCACCTGCCCGCGCCTCGCGCGAGAAGCGGTCGAGGACCCGGGCGTCGACGCGCCCCGGGAGGACGAGCTTGAGCGCGACGCGCCGCCCCAGGTCCGTGTCCCGCGCCTCCCAGACCTGCCCCATGCCGCCGCGGGCGATGAAGCGCGTCAGCTGGAATCGACCGACCTCCTGGCCCACTCGATGGTCGCGGAGGGGCGGCTCCCCCGGAGCTCCCGCGGGGAGCTGCGCGCCGCCCCCGACGAGGTCTTCGCTGAAGCCCAGGTCGAGTGGGCCGGTAGGTTCCGGGCGCTCCTCGCTCATCTTCCTCCGCGGCCGCGAGCCATGCTCGGGGCCATCTTAGCCAAAAGCGGCGAGGCCTCGCGCGCGGCGAGGACCCGCCGCCCTCGCGAGGGGCGTCTCCGCCGCCTCAGAAGTTCAGCTGCGCCCGGAAGGTGAAGACGTTTAGGCCCTCGGCTTCCGCGGTCACCGTGCTGCCGCCGCTGGTTTCCATGATGTGCGACCAGTTGAGCAAAAAGCGGAGGTTGTCGCTGTAGTAGCAATTCAGGGTCAAGCTCGCGACGTCTTCCTCTCCACCGGAGATCCCGCCGCTGTTGAGGTCGAGGTTCGCGAGCCGGGCGCCGACTTCCCAGGCCATGCCCTCCTCACCCTCTAGGCGCTTGAACTCCCCCGCACTCATGCGGTAGGCGTCGGCCATCGACTCCCCGGTCAGGCTGTAGGTGGCCTGGGCGTGCCAGCCCTTGAACTCGTAGTCCTGGCCGTCCCGGAACACCTGGGCGGCGTTGAACTCGCCCCCGACGGACCAGGGCCCGTTGACGTACATGGCCTCGGGCCCGTAGAGGAGAACCGAGTCCACGCCCATGATGAAGCCCGTGTCGACGACCCGCAGGTTCGACATGTTCGTGGTCTCGTCCCGGATCCGGAGCCCCAGGGAGTTCTGCGGCTCGCGGTAGGAGCCCCGGACTCCCAAGTGCAGGACTTCCTCTTCCTCCTGCACCGGAGCCACGATGAAGCGCCCCGTGGCGCCCCAGCCCTCGTCCTCCAGGGTGACGTCGGTGGGGACCGGAGAGACCGACTCCCCGTAGACGCCCAAGGCGTAGAAGGTCGAGTCCGTGTGATCCTGGACCCGCAAGCCGACGGCACGATCGACGAAGGGCAGCAGGAGAAAGAGGTCCACCCCCCGCTCGACGAAGGGGATGTCGTTGGAGCTCATCTCCACCTCGAGGCTGAAGGGCTGCTTCTGGTGGCCGAAGGTGACCTCGGGCCCCTCGCCCTTCTTTCGCCCCACCCAGAAGTCCTTGATGCGGGCGACGTTGTTCGCGAAGTCCACCTCCGCCGCCCACTTCAGGTGGTTCGGCAGGCTGCCCTTCATCTCGATACGAGCACGGCGCAGCTCGGTGCCGTCAGTGATGCCAGCGCCCCCGACCGCGTTCCTGCTGTGCACATTGGCGTCCGTCTGGACCCGGCCGCCGACCTTGATGCTGCTCTCCCCGTCCGCGGACTTCACCCAGAAGCCCTTGGAGCCGACGCTCACTTTGGGGGCCTCGTCCGCGGAAGGCGGGGTCGCCGCCGTGGAGGGTTCCGCGCGCTCGAGGCGCTCGACCTGCGCCTCGGTCAAGGCCCCGTTGGCCAGGAGCGTGTCGAGAAGGCCCGCGGGGGGCTCGTCGTGCCCCGCAGCGCTGGCGGAGGTCGGCTGCACGGCCTCGACCGCGGTGCCGTCTCGGGCCGGGGTCTCCTTCGTGCTTCCAGGGCTCGCGGGCGCCTCGACGCCCTCGATCGCCTGATGGGTCACGGCAGGCGTCGACGAGCAGGCGGCCAGGGCGAGGGAGGCGAGGGCCGCCGTGCAAGAAGTGTGGAGGGTGACTGCGTTCAAGATTCGTGCTCGGGATTCAGGTTTCAGACTGCTCTCGAAGCGAGAACGCCGGCAGCCTAGCCCGCATCCCTCAGCAGAAGCACGGATTTCGGTCGGGTCGCGACTCGAGGGCTGGAAGGTAGCGACATGGTCCCGGAGGGTGACATTCGGTGCTCGGCGGCATCGCCGTAACCGCCACGCTCTTCAAGGCTTATGCCGTCGAGCTGCCGGCTCACCCGGGGAGGACTTCCAGCTTGGGAGGCTGACGGTGGTGAAGGGGCATGGCGGGCATCGACGGAGCAGGCCACGCCCGGGTTCCTGGACACGACGCGGGCGCGGCCGCGGCGCAAGTCCAGCGACGGAAGAGCGAGCGGCGCGCGCTCCGGACAGCGGATGGAGCGAGGAAGTCACGGCCGCCTAACGCTTCGGTGGTCCGCCTTCGCCCACCAGTCACGGCGTCTTCATCAAACCTACACCTTCGACCTCTACATAGCCGCCATACGGAATGTCCACCCCGTGAAATCCCTACACAAAGTCGATGAAGAGCATGAGAGCGTTGATCCTAGTCGCCGCCACGGTATGTGGCGTCACCCAAGCCCAAGAGCAGGGCACGCCAACGGACGAGCAGATCGCCGAGGCGGTCGAGCGATACTTCGACGAGAATGGCCTGGTCCGGACGAGCTACGGCCCGAAGGGCTTCCGGCTGGAGAGCCGCGACGGCAACTTTCAGACGAATCTGCAGTGGCGTGCCCAGCTGCGCCTGACGAGCCCGTACCGCACCGACCCGCGTCAGATCGACGACCTCGACACGGACGAGCTCACGCTCGAAGCTCGACGCTTGCGGATGAAGATCGGCGGTCACGGCTACCAGCCCTGGCTCAAGTACTACTTCGAAGTCGACCTCCAGCCGACCCGCTCGCTGGATGACGACAGCGTGACCGCGAGCGCGCGCGTCATCGACTGGCGCATCGACGTCGCCAAGAACAAGGCGTTCAGCCTCCGAGCCGGTCAGTGGAAGATCGACTACAACCGTGAGCGGGTCGACTCGTCGGGGCGCCAGCAGTTCGTCGAACGCTCGATCGTGAACCGCATCTTCACCATCGACCGACAGGTGGGTCTCGGCTTCCGGGGTCGCCTCTTCGAAGGGACCGGCGGGGACTTCCGCTACTACGCGGGCGCCTTCACGGGCGAGGGCCGCGGCGCCTCCAACGACGACAGCAACCTGATGTACGTCGGTCGCCTGCAGTGGAACTTCCTGGGTCGTGACCTGGCGCTTCGTCAGACCGACGTCGAGCGCACCGAGAAGCCGACCGGCAGCCTCGCCCTGGGTGGCGCCACCCACACCGGTAAGGCCACCCGCTGGTCCTCGGGCGGCGGCGGCCGCCTGGACGGTTTCCAGAGCGTCCTCACCGCCGAGGAAGGTCAATACCGAGTCCAACAAGCGGTCGCGGAGTTCGCGTTCAAGTACCAGGGCTTCTCGACGCAGAATGAGTACCACTGGAAGAACATCCAGGACACGACGCTCAGCGCTGGTCAGGCCGGCAACGACAGCGACTTGCGCGGCCTCTACAGTCAGGTCGGCTACTTCTTCAACGAGGTCTGGAGCTCGTTCCCCGAAGAGCTGGAGCTCGCCGCCCGATATGCCTGGCTCAAGGAACCGAACGAGACCAACCTCGAGCTGGACAACGAGCGTCAGGAATACACGATCGGCGCCAACTGGTTCTTCAACGGCCACAACAACAAGCTGACGCTCGACTGCTCGCTCCTGACGATCGACGACGCAGCGTTGGGCCAAGACGACAGCGGCACCCGCGTCCGGCTGCAGTGGGACATCTCTTTCTGAGGGAGTTGGCTAGCTCCATCCGGCCGCGGCGTCGTCACCTGGCGACGTCATGGCCGGTTGTCCCGCGGAGGCTCAACCGGTCGTGAGCGCGCCTGAGTGACTTCCGTCGACATCAGCGTCACGAGCTCCCACAAGTGCAGTCGTCCCATTGATCGCGACGCGGCGCTACTGGCGAGACCGGAGGGCCTCGAGCCGTTGCCGGGCCTGAGCGTTCCCAGGCTCGATCGCCAGCAGGCCCTGCAGCTCGAGCTTCGCCTCATCGAAGCGGCTCGCGCGCTGCAGGACGTCGACCAGCATCAGGCGGTACTTGGCGACTCGTGGCTCGATCGAGACCGCGCGCCGCAGGGCCGCGAGGGAGTCCTCCAGGCGCCCTTCGAAGAACAGGGCCCGGCCATGGGTCAGGTGCGCCTCGGCGCTCTCCGGAGCCAGGCGGACGATGGCCTCGGCGGCGCGCGTGCCCACCTCGAACTCCCCGGCGCTGCTCGCGATGTCCGCCAGGCTGCGCAGGGCCTTGAGGTTGTCCGGCTCGAGGTCGACGGCGCGTCGGGCGAGCTCCAGGGCCCGGGGCAGCTGGCCCGCGTTCGCCAGGACTCCGGAGAGCACCGACAACAGCTGCGGGCTCCGGGGCAGACGCTCCAGAAGGGCCTCCCCCGCCACGGCCGCCGCCTGAAAGTCCCCGCGCGCGATCGCGGCGTTCAGGGCGAGCTCGAGGGAGTGCTGGGTGCCCGCCCCCTCGTGCGCCTCGGCGAGCCGCGGATCGAAGCTCAGCCAGCCCCGATAGGGCGGGAGCTGGTTGCTGATTCGCGCGGCCAGCGCCGCCTCCTCCGCACGTCCGAGACCGGCCAGGGCCTGGGAGCGCAGGCGGTGGGCGATGAAGTCCCTCGGCGACGTCCGCAAGGCGGTGTCCAGGTAGCCGAGCGCCGCGTCGAAGCTCCGCTCGGCGAGCGCGACCCGACCCCGCCCGACGACGCCCGCGCTTGGCGCGGGCGGACGCTCCGCTGCGCGAGCGAAGGCCTCGTCGGCGCGCTCGAGCTCAGCGAGCTCCAGGTAGAGGGTGCCGAGCCGCAGGTGGGTCGTTCCATAGGCGGGGTCGGCCTCCCGGGCCTCCTCGAGCTCATGCAAGGCCGCGTCGGTCGCGCCGATCTTCTGGTACTCCGCGCCGAGGAAATAGGTCCAGCGCGCGCGCCGCGTGCCGAGCTCCTTGGCGGCAGCGAAGTAGTCGATGGCGAGCTCGTGCAGCTCGAGGGCCATCGCCACCTCGCCCATCCGACCCAGCTCGTCTCCGTCACCGCTCTCCGCCCAGCGCCGACTGGCCTCCACGAGCCTGCGCAGGGGCTCGAGCTCGAGGCCGTTCGGGTCGGGGAGGATGGGGAGCCCGGCTTCCTCGCAGGCGTCGACCCAGGCCGCCGCGTCGACCCGCGCGCTGACCGCGCCCTGGTCGTTGATCTGCTGCTCGGGCATCGGCAAGCCGATCCCCGCGGGCCGCGGGAGGAGCCCGCGCGGACCGATGGCGACGTAGCCCCAGAGCGCGGCCGAACAAAGGGCTCCGAGCAACGCGAGCTTGCTCATGGGACGACCATGTGCACCTGGTTCACGGGCACGGCGGTCAGCCGCCGCTCCGTGCCGTCCGGCCAGCGGACGAGGAGCTCGTCGACCTGCGTCGCCACACCCAGGCCAAAGTGGGCGCGCGGGTCCGAGCTCGACATGTAACTCGCCTGGGCGCGAATCGTGCGCTGTTGCCAGCGGTCGCCGGTCCGGACCGAGACTCGGGAGCCGAGCGCGGGTCCGCCACCCACCGTTCGCACGTCGACCATCAGCCAGCCCTCGTCGCCAGCGCGCTCGTTCCGCAGCACCTGGAGTCCCCCGCCGTTGTTGGTCAGCACGAGGTCCAGGTCTCCGTCTCCGTCCAGGTCCCCGGTCGCGAGGCCACGCCCGGCCCCGAGCCGCGCCGCGCCGACGGCGCCCGGGACCTCGACGAAACGCTCGCCGTCCCAACGCGCGAACTGATCCGGCTCGGCGTAGGGCTCGGGATCGTGGATCCGCTCCGGGGTGAGATTGACGCCGCCGTTGGTCACGAAAAGATCGAGGTCTCCGTCGTGGTCCTGGTCGAAGAGCGCGGTCCCGAATCCCGTCCAGGGCGTGGACCAGCTCGCGACTCCGCTGCGCATCGTGACGTCGACGAAGTGCGTACCGAGGTTGCGCAGCACGAGGTGGCTCTGCCCGTGGATGTTGGTCACGACGAGGTCCGACTTCCCGTCGCCGTCGAAGTCGTCGCAGGCGATCCCCATCCCCGAGATAGCCACTCCCAGGGCGTTGTAGGCACAGCCCGTGTCGAGCGCTGCGTCCTCGAAGCGTCCGTTCCCCAGGTTGCGCCACAGCATGGCCGGGGTCGCGTCGTTGGCGACGTAGAGGTCCTCCCGGCCGTCCCCGTCGAAGTCCGCGGCGCAGACCCCCAGCCCGTTGCCCCGGTTGCCCTCGATCCCCGCAGACCCGGTGACGTCCTCGAAGCGCCGCCCGTCCACGTTGCGGTAGAGCCGGTCCTGGGCCGCCGCGTCGTAGCTCGTCGGGTCGCAGTAGTCGGGCACCCCGGACATGAAGCAGTCGTGGTCGCTCTCCGGCGTCCAGTCGAGGTAGTTGGCAACGTACAGGTCCAGCAGACCGTCGCCGTCGTAGTCGAAGAAGGCTGCGCTCGTGGCGAAGCCCTCCTGGCCAAGACCGGCCTCCCCGGTCGCGTCCACGAAGCGTCCGCCCTCGTTGCGCAGGTAGACGTCCGGGCCGAGCCGGCAGAGATAGACGTCGAGGTCCCCGTCCGCGTCCACGTCCCCGCAGGCGACGCCGTAGGCGTGGCCGGGCACCGCCGCGCCCACCTCGGCGGCAACCTCGGAGAAGTGGCTGCCGTCGTTTCGCCACAGCTCCGCCGAGTGGATCGGGCCGTCCCCGAGGAGCGGACCGCCTCCGGCAACGAAGATGTCGAGGTCTCCGTCCGCGTCGAAGTCGAGGAGGCCGACGCCCGGCCCCATCTCCTCGGGGATGAAGAACTCTCCGCGCGCGTCGTTGTCGTGGGTCGAGAGGATCCCGAGGTCCACGGTCACGTCGCGGAAGGCGGCACCCCCGGTCGTCCGGGAACCCTCACGCTCGGAACGATGACGGGACGCGATCTCCGCTGGACTCGGGTGTTCGACGGCGCGCTGATAGGCCAGCCAGCCCCCCGGGAGGACGGAGGCCCACAGGAGCGCGGTCAGGATGCGTCGGGTCAAGGGCGTCTTCCGGGAGTGCGCTCGATGGGACGTGCGCCGATCCGGGCACGGCACTGCCCGAGCGGGCCGGACGACCTCGAGGGTTCGCCCGTGGCGCCAGAGCCTAGAGCAAGGCTGGTGGGGCAGCAACCAGACTCGGACCTCTCGACATCGCGATCCCGAACCCGATCGGGGGCCACGGGGCCATGCCCCGACGGATGAGCACCCTGTCGCGAGGCGCCTCCTTGGTGCCGTAGCAGGGCACTCCGTCCCGAGGCGCTTGCGGTCTGCGGGAGGTAGGTTTCAATGGGCGAGACCCTGGACTCGGCGCGGGAGGACTGCCCGCTGCCAGCTCGGCCGGCCTTCGAGGGCCGCTTCAGGACGCGACTCCCGAGGTCACCCGACGAGTTCCAGATCACTCCCGCTGGCGCACCGAGAGAATCAACAGCAATGAACCGACACCTCGCTCCGCTCCACGTCGTCGCGGCCCTCGCGCTCTGTTGGGGGAGCCTCCACGCGGACACCTTCACCACCACCGCCGCCGGCAATTGGACCAGTGGCTCGACCTGGGTCGGCGGCGTCGCTCCTGCGACGGACGTGGACGGGGACGACATCGTCATCCTGCACGACGTCACGGTCGTGAACAGCGACATCAAGCTGCTCGACCGGGCGTCCTTCTCGGCCAACGGCGTCACCTTCACGATGGCGAACGGCAACTTCACGGTGGAGGACGGGGACGCCGTCTTCAAGGACTGCACCGTGGACGTCGCCCACGGCTTCAACATCCAGATCACGACCTCCCGCGGGACGCTCGAGATGTACGACTGCGAGGTCGAGGTCGGGCAGAACTTCCAGCTCTCGGGGGGGCTCCGCCACCTCGAGAACATCTGCTTGATCGTCCACGAGAACTTCCAGAACGCCAAGGGCGCGGACACCCTGATCAACGTGTGCGCCCTGATCGGGTCGATGACCAGCGGCAACTTCCAGAACAGCTCCGGCTCGGCGATGCACATCGAGGACTCGGAGTTCCACCTGCCGAACGGGGACTTCCAGAACGCGAGCAATGCCATCCTCACCGGCAAGATCACCGCGGTCTGGCTCGAGAACGGGAACTTCCAAAATGACGGCAACTGGCAGGCCGACGTCGACCACTACTGCGTCTCGGGCCAGGTGACGGTCCCCGCCGCCCACCTCCCCGCCGCCCAGGACTGCGCCGGGATCGAGGCCTTCTTCGACGACTGCGATTGCACCGGGGGCCCCCCCGACTGTGACGGAGACGGGATCCCCGACGACCAAGAAGTGGACTGCGACATGAACGGCGTGCCGGACGACTGCGAGAACCACCGCGACTGCGACGGCAACGGCGTCCCGGACGTCTGTGACATCCTCGGCGGCGCGGTGGACCTCGACGGCAACGGCGTCCCGGATCGCTGCGAGCCCGGAGTCCGCATCTACTGCCCGGGCGTGGACAACAGCGGCGGCGGGGGCTTCCCCTGCCCCTGCGGCAACGAGGTGGTGCCGGGCGCCAATGAAGGCTGCGCGAACGCCACCGGCGTCGGCGCCTCCCTCACGGCCAGCGGCTCGACCAGCATCGCGGCCGGCGACCTCGAGCTGAACGTGATCCAGGTCCCGAATGCCGTGCCCGGCTACTTCTTCGCGGGCAACGCCCCGGTGAACGGCGGCAACGGCATCGACTTCGAGAACGGCCTGCGCTGCATCGGCGGCGGCGTCATCCGCCTGGGCAAGATCCCGGCGGCGATCGGAGGCACCGCCTCCTTCCCGCCCATGGGCAGCCCCTCGATCGCCACGATCGTCGGGGCGAGCCCCGGGGACGTCACCTACATGCAGTTCTGGTACCGCGACGGCATGGGCCTCTGCGGCGGCAGCGCGAACATGTCCAACGCGCTGTCGGTGACCTGGGAGCCCTAGGCCGCCCCTGACCTCCTAGAGGATCCTCACGCGCCGCCGGTCCCGCCCTCCCGGGTGAGACCGGCGGCGCCCATTTGGGCCCTCGCCCCCGGCGACGCGGCCGGGTACAACGAGAGCATGAAAGCCCTCAAGATCATCGGCGGCCTGGTCGCGCTCTTCGTCGTCCTCGGCGGAGCCGGCTTCTACTGGATGAGCTCCAAGCTCCAGCCGGGCGTCGAGGTCGGCAGCCCCGCGCCCGAGGTGACGCTGACCACCCTCGAGGGAACGCCCCTGGCCCTCGCGGACCTGCGCGGTCAGGTCGTCCTGCTCGACTTCTGGGGCTCGACCTGAAGCGGCTGCAAGGAGCTCTTGCGTGACATGAGCCCCCGCGAAGCCGAGTACGAGGAGAAGGGAGCGGTGATCCTGGCCGTCAACGCCCTCGAGGACCCCGCCGCCGGCAAGGCCTGGATCGAGGAGTGCGGCCTCGACATGCAGTGGGTCTTCGCGGACGCCGCGGTGACCGAAGCCTTCGGCGTCTCCGCCGTCCCCTCCCAGGTCCTCGTCGGCAAGGACGGCACGGTCGTCTGGACCTCGAGCTTCTCCAGCCTGATGGGCGGCGCCGAGGCGATCCTGGCGCAGGTGGACGCGGCGCTCTGAGCGTCAGGCGCCCGGCAGGGCGAGCTGTCAGAAACCGGTCGTCGCCGTCACCGCCATCTGCACGCCTTGGAAGTCCAGGTCGCCCAGGGCGCCGCCCAGGCTGACGCTCGAGTCGAGCCAGCGCACGCCGAAGCCGATCAGGTTGCGGCCGCCGATGTCGAACTCGATGCCGGTGCGGGCATAGACGCCGCCGCCGAAGCCGGTCTCGCTGTGGTTGACGTACTCCCCGGTGTCAATGTAGTCCATCTCGACCCGGCCGTATTGCAGGAGCGGGCCGGCGGAGGCATAGACGCGCGCCTTCTGGCCCAGGGGTAGCTCGAGGAAGGGACCGACGAAGAGGTCCAGCAGGAAGATGTCGTTGTCGCTCACGACGAGCACGGTGCCGTTGTTGATCGCGACGATCCCCGTGTCTCCTTCCCAGCCGACGGTGAAGCCGCCCTCGAGGCCGAAGCGCAGACGCTCGCCACGCAACGGGTGCATGAAGACGCCCCCGATGAGCGGGAAGCTCGAGGTTCCCTCGTCCTGGATCTCACCGTAGGAGGGGTCGAGCCCGACCTGGATGTCGGTGACTTCCGTCAGGCCGATCAAGCCCTGGATGCGGGTCCCGTCCGAAGGGCCGTAGTCGCTCCGGTACTGCGGCGCGGGCTCGGTGGAGCGCGCCGGGCGCGCGAAGTCCGTCTGGGCGCAGGAGCCCAGAACGAGCAACAAGGGCCAGCACGCATCGAATCCTGACTTCCTCGCCCCGAACATCGTCTGCAGCTTGCTGATCATGCGGCAGAGGCTACGCCCTGCCGCCTCGCGGGGCAATCGAAGGGCTCGAGCTCAGCGCCGGCCCTGCGAAGCTCGACGCCTCCGTCGGCGCCGCGGCCCCCGGCCCTTTCGCGTTCCACGGCGCCCGCGACGACGCGAGCCGCTTTGCCCGAGTGGCTCGATCCGGCAGCGGTCGCAGCGTCCGCAGTCCGGTGGCTCCGGCTCCCCGAAGTACCGCCGCAGGAAGGCGCTGCGGCAGCCGGTCGTCCGAGCGTAGGCCTCGACCGCCGCGAGGCGCTCCACGTCCTCCCGCTCGCGCACGCGCAAGCGCTGCACGAGGTCGCGAGTGAGGCGCGCAAGCTCGCGCTTCGACGCCGTCACGCGCAAGCGCTTGCGCGCGTCCCGTTCCAGGGCACCGAGGCCCTCGAGCTGGGCGCAGAATGCGCGCGTCGTGGTCTGCGGCGCTCCAGCCGACAGGGCGAGCTCGGCCGCAGGAACCGGCCGTCCCTCCCCGGCCCAAGCTTCGAGGGCCTTGGCGATCCGCCGCAGCTGCACGGGGTTGCCCCGCCCCCCCCGCTGCAAGTGCCGCTGGATGTCGAGGTCGGCCGGGTCGAAGAGCAGCAGGCAACGCGCGGGCTTCCCGTCCCGACCGGCGCGGCCGGCCTCCTGCACGTACTGCTCGAGCGAGCCCGGGACCTGGTAGTGCAGGATCGTCCGGATGTCGGGCTTGTCGATCCCCATCCCGAAGGCCGAGGTGGCGCACATGACGAGGCGGCTGCGCGCGCGCATGAAGCGACCCTGGGCCGCGTCGCGCTCAGCCTTCGACATCTTGCCGTGATAACGCGCGCTCGGGATGCGCACCTTCTCGAAGGCGAGTCCGAGGCCCTCTGCCGCGCGGGTCGTCGAGCAGTAGACGATCGCCGGTCGGGGCACGCGCCGGATCAGTCGCCCCAGCCGCTCGTCCTTCGTCGCGGCCGAGAGCTCCTCGACCTCGAGGCGCAAATTGGGGCGCGCGGGCGGCGCCTGGACGAGGGTGGGACGACGGAGCTCGAGACGCTCGACGATGTCTTCTCGCACGCGGACGGTCGCGGTGGCCGTCAACGCCAGGGCCTGGGGGTTCCCCAGGGCCTCGCGCTCCCGCGCCATTCGCAGGTAGGCGGGGCGGAAGTCGTGCCCCCACTCCGAGATGCAGTGGGCCTCGTCCACGCAGAAGAGGCCCGGTGGGCTCGCGCGCAGCACCCCCCGTAGCTCCTCGCTCCCCAGCGTCTCGGGCGTCGTCAGGACGATCAAGGCCCCGCCCACCCGCACGCGTTCGAGGGCCGCCCTCCGCTCGGCAACGCGCAGGCTGCTGTCCACCCGCACCACGGGAGCCCGTCGCCGACGCAGGGAAGCCTCCTGGTCCGCCATGAGGGCGATCAGGGGAGAGACGACGACCGTCGGCCGTTCGGACAGGAGGGCCGGCAGCTGGTAGAGCAGCGACTTGCCGAAGCCCGTGGGCAACACGGCGAGCAGGTCTCGGCCGGCGAGGATCGCCTCGAGGGCCTCGACCTGCTCCGGGTGCAGGCGCTCGATGCCGAAGCGCTCGCGGGCGAGGGCGCGCGCGGCGCGCAGGGAGGCCCGCGACACGTGCTCTTCGCTACTCCGGCGCCCACGGCGGCCCGAGCGGGAGCGCGACGGCTTGCGGCGGCGGCGCGGCATCGCGGCCGAGCCTAGGCCCTGGGCCGCGGCGGCTCCAGGGCGCCTTCGTGGACCTCGACGCTCAGGGCAGGAAGTCCACCTGCAGCCCGCTGCTGGTGTTGAAGCCGGCGCCACCATTCGCGACGTCGCGGTACCAGAGCTGGACGTGCCAGCTCTCGCCGCCGTCGACCCGGCCCGGCCCGCTCGCGGCCGGTTGCCGCGTGAGGTCGAAGTGCCGAGTCAGGAGCCCGCTGCCGCCGCTCGTCCAGACGGGCGCGTAACGGTACTGGGGGGCACCGACGCAGAGGGTGCCGTCCCCGAAAGGCGCGGCGATCTCCTGCGGCCCGTAGAAGGCGAGCACGGTCACCGACGGGGGCAGCCCCGTGGCGTGCAACATGAGGTCGTTGACGAAGACGCTGGCCGAGCCCTGGGCGGAGAGGTTCGCTCCACCCCCGGCGGAATTCGGCAGCGGGGCGCAGGTGCTCGACCAGCTTCCACGCAGCTGCGGGCTGAGGACGTGCGCGGCGCCCGGCGCCTCCCCGCCGACGATCGTGGTCGGCGCCCCGGCGACCAGGTCCTCGAAGCCGTCACCGTCCACGTCCCCCGCCGCCGCCACGCTGGCGCCGAAGGTGGCCGCGGCCTCCCGGCCCTCGAAGACGAAGGCCTCGTCGCCGGTGGTGCCGTGCAGGAGGCGCACGCGTCCCGCGTTCTGGGTCAGGATCCCATGGTCGTCGCGGTCCGCCGTCTCGGCACCGACCAGCACGTAGGTCTGGTCGTCACCGACGAAGACGCGCATCAGACCGACCGAGGAGCCGTTCGAGGAGGAGGGCTCGCCGTAGTTCGTGAAGATCTCGGCGCCGGTCAGGCCCGAATAGGCCCGGGCGTATCCCGCCCAGGCATCGTGCCCCGGCGCTCCGGCCACGAGGTCCGGCAAGGTGTCCCAGTCGAGGTCCATCCCGCCAGCCAGGGAGTAGCCGAGCATGTCGCCGGGCTCGTCCCCCTGCAGCTCGTACATCAGCGAGAAGTCGATCCCGGAGAAGACCTGCACCAACCCGCCGTCCAGGCCGATCGCGCCCACCGCGAAGTCGTCGTGGAGATCGCCGTCCACGTCACCGAGCCCCGTCATGCTTGTCCCGAGCCGTTGCCATGGATTCCCGAAGACCTCGATCATGAGGCTCCAGTCGAGCCCCGAGTAGATCCGGAAGACTCCGTTGTTCGTGCCGACCGAGCTGTCGTCCCAGGTACCGACCCCGATGTCGTCGCGGCCGTCGGCGTTCACGTCGCCCACGTCGCTGACGCAATAGCTCGAGTTGAAGGCACCGGCGATGGTGGTCAGCTCGCTCCCGTCCGCGCCGGAGAAGACCCGCGCGTAGCCTCCGTGGGGCGCGCCGACGACGAAGTCGCGGCGGTTGTCGAAGTCGACGAAGCCCAGGCAACTGACGGAGTAGCCGAACCAGTCCCCCGCCGCGTCGCCGCCGAGGGTGTAGAGGGTGGAGCCGTCGGCGCCGGAGATCACGCGCACCTCGCCGCTCTCCGCACCGACTCCGTCGGCGAGGTAGGCGCCCACCAGGACGTCGGCGTGACCGTCTCCGTCGACGTCGTCGAGGCCGTCGACGCTCGTGCCCAGCCGCGCCCCGTCCTGGGGGCCGAAGGTCTCGTGGAGCAGGGACTGGGCGAGGGCGGGAGAAGCGACGAGCAGGATCGCGAGGCCTCCGAGGGCCACTCGCAGGGGCATGGGGAAGCGCATGGGTCTCTCCTGGCCGTGAACGGCCGCGGCTGTTCAGCCTACGGACTCCGGCGGCGGCCGAAGTAGCGGGCCGTGCGAGCGCTGTACGCCCGGTAGGCTTCCCCGTGGTGGGAAAGGAGGAAGCGCTCCTCCTCGCGCATACGGAGGTCGACTCCGATCCAGATGCAGGCCGACGTCACGGCGAAGAAGGGCGCGGGGTCGACCAGCAAGGCCCCCAGGGCGAAGAGGTCCATGGCGACGTAGATCGGGTGCCTGGACCAGGCGTAGAGGCCGTCGGTCACGAGCTCGTCCCCGCCGCGATCCTCGATTCCGATGTGCCAGCTCGAGCCCATCCCTCGCAGCGCGAGCCCGAAGAGCAGCAGGGCAGCCGCTTGGCAGCCGAGGCCCAATCCGTCGAGCCATGGGCCGTCGAGCCAAGCGCCCTCCGCGAGGAGCGGGCGACCCAGGGCGGGCCAGGCCCCCAGGGCATGGATGAGGACCACGCCGAACCAACCGAAGAAGGCCCCCACCGCCAGGACCTCCCTCCAGTCCCGCAGGATCAGCGGTCGCCTCCCCCGGCGCAGCTGAGCGCGGGCCTTGAGCAGGACGAAGGCCAGGAAGAGGCCGACGAAGCAGGCCTCGAGGACGCGGACGGGACTCATGGAGGGCCGCGCCCTCTCCGGGCTTGGGCGGCGGCCTCCTCTTCCTACACTGGCGCCGCCCGCTGCGCCAGCGCGGGACCCCGACATGTCGCGCGCGGCCGAATTCAACCCCGAGCTCTTCGAGTACGACCCGGGGACGAGCTACCCCTGGCTCGTCCATCCGAGCGTGACCATCGCGGTGGTCACCTGGAATCGGATCGAGCACACGCGCGCCCTGCTCGCGAGCCTCGACCGCTGCGTGCACCTGCCCTACCGCCTGCTCGTCGTCGACAACGCGAGCGAGGACGGGACGCGCGAGCTCCTGCGGGCCGTGCGGGACGAGCGACCGGACACCGAGCTCGTGCTGAACTCCGCCAACCTCGGCCTGCCCCGCGCCCACGTCCAGATCCAGGAGCGCGTGGAGGGCGACCTCGTCGTCGTCTGCGACAACGACGTCGAGCTCCTCTCGAGCTACTGGCTCGTGCACCTCCAGAAGGCCTTCCACGCCCTGCGCCTCGCCGGCCTCGGGGACGACGTCGCCCTCGGGCCGCGCCTGCTCAACTGCGAGGAGTACGGCCTGCTCTTCGGCGGGCGCCACGAGACCTTCCCCGTAGCGAGCGAGCAGAACGCGCCCCCGCGCAGCTCCTACGCCGCGGTCGGCAAGGACGACCCCGACGCCGCGCGCCACCTCGACGAGCAGGTGCACGTCGCCTGGACCGAGCACCTCGTCGGGCCGATCCAGGCCATCCCCGTGGCCCTCCTGAAGCGTCTCGAGTTGCGGGAGCAGTACCCCACCTTGATCGGCGGCACGGACTCCTTCCAGTCGGCCGAGATCCTGCGCTGCGGGGGGCGCCTGGGTTACGTCAAGAACGGCCCCGTGGCGCGCCACAACGACTGGCCCTACAGCGAGGACAAGCTGCGCCACTACGAGGGGCTCGTCGGCCGCCGCGCGCCCCTCGATCTGCACTACCTGCGCTGGAGGTGGCGTCACTTCTGGCGGGGAGGCCGGTCGCGCGACTCCAGCGAGTAGGGCATCCCCTTCGGGGCGCGGATCCGGGCCGCCCCCGAGGCGAGATGCTACAGTGCCCAGCACGCCGCAGGAGGTTCATCCATGGCTCTCGCCCTCGCCTTCGTCTTCGTCGCACTGCACGCTCCCGCCCTCCCTGCTCCGTCGATCGATCGAGCTCCCCCGCAGGAGGAAGAGCCGGCGCCGTCGGCGGTCCACGACGAGATCGAGCTTCCGACCCGCGCCGAGCCCGCCGCGGTCACCCGCATGATGGTGGCCTACGAGGGCGCGAAGAAGGGCGAGTCGGCCGAGCAGCTGGCGACGGTGCTGCGGGACATGGGCCCCCATGACAACCCGGAGTTCCTCTCCCTGGCTCTGGACGAGCTCGACTACCGCGAATCCAAGCGGGACGTGCGCGACGTCCAGCGGCAAGCCGACGAGCTCGGCCTGACGCGCAAGAAGGATCTCGACAATCTCCTCCTCGAGCGAGTGGACGCCGTGCAGGCCGCCGCGGCTCGCATCCTCGGCAACCACCCCGACGACCGCCGCGTGCCCCGCGCCCTGTCCGCCGCCCTGGCCGACCGCAGGCGTCGCAAGGAGCGGCCGGCCTCCACGGCCGCCGTCATCCTCTCCCTCGGGCGGCTGGAGCACGGCCGGGTCGAGCTCGACGTCTACCGCCTCTACAAGAGCCTTCCGGCTCCCGAGCTCGCCAGCGCCTGCGTGCGCTACTTCGGCCTCGTGCGCACGAAGAACGAGTCGATCGTGCGGACCCTCTGCGAGGAGCTCTCCGCTCCCGCGCCCGCCAACGTCAACAGCCCGACCAACCCGCCCGCGGCCTTCTGGGAGAAGCGCTGGAAGATCTGGAACGCGACCCGCCGCGACGTCTCCTGGGCCTTGCTGCGGATCACGGGACAGGTGTTCCAGCCCACCGAGGGCGAGCACCCGGGCGACACGCAGAAGGCGCTGGACTACGTGAAGGAGCACGCCAAGGAGCTCGGCCTCCGGTGAACCCCTGCGCCGCCCTCCTCGTCGGCGCGCTCTGCTGGATCCCGGCGCCGGTCGCCGACCATGCCCCACGCGCCGCCGACGAGCTCGGGGAGCTGGCGCGGAACCTCGCTCGCAAGCGCGACCGAGTCGACCCGGAGGTCTACGAGCGACTCGCCGAACTCGGCGGATCCCGCGCCCTCGCGGCCCTGACCGACGTCCTCCCGAAGCTGAAGAAGACGCCGAGCCTCGAGCGCGCCTACGGCGCGATCGCTTCCTTCGCGAGCGCTCCGAAGGAGCTGCGGGACGAGGCGCGCCGCTCCCTGACCCGCGAAGTCTTCCACGCGGACGAGCGCGATGCCCGGCCCATCGCCTTGCGGGCCGTGCTCGTCTTCGGGGACGAGGCCCTGCCCGGCGTGGACCGCGCCCTCCGCGAGCACGCCGACACGCGCTGCCGGCGCCTCGCCTGCGACGCCCTCGTGCCGCGCCTCGCCGCCGATGCCGACGCCGCGGCCCTGACGCTCCTGCTCGACTTCGCCACGGTCTCCTCCGAGGCCGCTGAGCCGTTGATGGCCGTGCCAGCGCCCGGGGCGGCCAGCTGGACGGGCCTCGACCGGCGCGCGGCGGTGCGGCGCGCCCTCGACGCCTTCAGTGGCCCCGAGTCCCAGGAGCTCATCGTGGCGAAGCTCCGGGCCCCGACCAGCACGCGCGCCTGGAAGCTGCTACTCGTCGACCTCCTCGCGGACCGCGGCGGCCCCGTGGAGCTCGACGCCCTCGGTCTGGCCCTGGCCGACCCCGATCCCGCCGTCGTGCTCGAGGTCCTCGAGCGCCTCGAGGCCATCGGCGCCGCGGAGGGCTACTTCGACGCCCTGCACGCTCTCCTGGACGCGGAGACGGCCGCCGTCCGCCGAGCCGCCGTGGTCGCCCTGGGGCGCCTCGAGCTGCGCGAACCGCGCGCGCGGGCGGAGATCCTGACCCTCGCGACGCACTCCGATTCGGCCCTGCGCATGGGCTCGGCGGTCGCCCTCGTCGAGCTGCGCACCCCCGAGGCCATCGACGCCCTGCACGGGCTGCTCGAGGACGCCGATTGGGCCGTGCGCGCGGAGGCCCTGGCCCAGGTTGCGCGCCTGCGCGACCGCGGCAGCCTCCCGCTCCTCGTCGAGCGCATCGAGCAGGAAGGCGGCCGCATGCGCGCCGACGTGCTCGGCGCCCTGCACGCCCTCAGCGGCCTCGACCTCGGCCGCTCTCCCGCCCGCTGGCGGCGCTGGTGGGAGGTGGAGGGCGCGAACTTCGAATTCCCCAGCGCCGCGGAGGTCGAGCGGCGAGAAGAGGAGCGCCGAGCCCGCGCCGCTCAGGGAGCGGGCGGCACCCAGGGCCCGACCTTCTACGGCGTCGAGGTGCGCAGCGAGCGCGTCTGTTTCGTGCTCGACGTCTCCGGGTCGATGCGCCTCAACGCCGGCCCGGGCGTCGACCCGAGCCAGCCCGCCGACCCCGACAAGCCGAGCCGCCTCGACGTCGCCAAGGAGCAGCTCTCCGACATCGTTCGCGGCTACCCCGACGGCCAGCTCTTCAACCTGATCTTCTTCGAGAGCGAGGTGCGCGCCCTCGAGGAGGGCCTGGCCAAGATGAAGAAGAGCGTGCGCCAGAAGGCCCTGCGCTTCGTCCGCGAGCAGAGCGCCCTGGGGGGCACGGCCCTTTATCCCGCCCTCGAGCTGGCCTTCAGCGATCCGCTGGTCGACACGATCTACCTCATCAGCGACGGCGCCCCCACCGAGGGCGAAGTGACCGACATCGAGGAGGTCCGGCGCGAGGTCCGTCGCTGGAACGCCGCCCGTCACGTGCGAATCCACGGCATCACGATCGGCCAGGACTCCGATCTCCTGCGCTGGCTGACGGCCGACACCGGCGGCACGTACACGCGGCGGGACTAGTGGCCTGGCTCGCTCAGCGATTCCGCAGGTCGTAGGCGAAGAGCCCCGCGTTCGTCGCGACGACCAGCCGAACACCGTCGGCGCCATCGATCCAGGCGGAGTCGTGGACCGTCGCGACCTTCGAGGGCTCACGGAACCACGCCAGCGCCAAGCGTTGCCCGTCTTGGGCTCGGAGGAGATGGAGTTCGTCGTGACCTGTCACCGCCACCAGCCCCTGCGGCCCGCACTCGATGTCCTTGGCGAACTTGAAGTCTCCGACCTCCAGCGTCCAGCGCGTCTCACCGTCGAGGGACAGGCCCGCGAGAACACCTCCCAGGTCCTCTGTGTATCCGGCCAGCAGTAGATCATCGGCTGCGGCGGCCATCTCGCAGGGGTAGAACGGAAGCCGGCACAGTTCGCTCCACTCTCCGCCTTCCGCGAGCATGTCCAGGATGTACTCGCCCTGTCCGAGCGGGCGGATGGAGAACGCCCTGTCCTGATCCCGATCGGAGCTTCGCTGGGTGCAGATGAACTTGCCCGACTGCGACGGGTAGTTCCCCAACCAGGTCCCCGAGGAGCTCAGGACGTCCGTCCCAGAAGATCCGTTGTAGTTGACGAGTACTTCCCAGGCCCCGTCCCCGTCCACGTCTCCGATCGCCGAATCGTCCACGGCGGCTGGGAGCTCGAATCTGCGATACCAGTACGGACGCCAGTCACCGGTCTCGTCTCGCCTCCAGGCTTGCAGGGCTCTGGCCCAGGTCGAGTGCCCCACAAGGACGTCCTGGTCATCCCCAAGGCCCAGGCTGAGCTCGAACCTCTCGGCATCCTTGCTCGCCAGGAAGTACCCCAGCTCCTCCCCCTCGGGATCGAGGACGGACACGAGCCCCCCGAATTCCGAGACGATCAGCTCTCGCCGATGCGGATTGAAGGTGACTCCGCGGTAGCTGCCCTCTCGCATCCAACGCGGCTTCAGCCACACCTCCTCCTGCGTGATCTCCTGATGCTCCGCGAAGCTGCCCGGGTACTCCGCCTCGCGCAAGACGTCCCTGTCGATCACCAGGAGCCGATTCCGCCCCGCGCGCCTCGCATGCAACTTCTCGCGCCGCAGGAGCGCCTCCTCCCCGAACACATCCGCCCAGGGCGTGCCCAGGACGACTGCGAACTCCGGATCACGGGCGAGCTCGAGCATCGCCGTGTCCGACAGATTCGTCCGCCGCAGGCAGTCCGCCGCCTCGTCGATGCGGGCAGCCCTCAAGTTGGCGCGCGCCAGCTTCGTCCACTCCCGATCGTAGAACTCCACGCGGCCCAGCGCGGTCTGTTCACAGGACGCCAGCAGGGCCTTCTGCGCGTCCAAGTGCTCCGAGATCGTGATCATCGGCTCCGAGTCCTGGAGTGGCCCCAGGGCTGCGCAGAGCACCACAGTGGTCAGCAGGAACATGCTTTCACCTCCGGCCCCCCTCTACGAGGGCCTCCCCAGAGAGTTGGTTCCGCGTGAGAAGGCGGCTCAGCGCCCGACCGTCTCCGTGATCCGCACCTCGCTCATCGCGATCTGCCCGTAGTGGTTCGTCTCCGCGTCGACGAGGTAGAGGCGCAGGCTCTTGCCCTCGAACTTCGAGAGGTCCCAGACGACGGCGGCGGGGTGCTCGGCCCAGCGCTTGCCGACGACGCGCTCGACCACGAGGCCGTAGTCCCCCGCCAGGAGGTCCTCGGAGAACTCCTGGATCGACTGGATCTTGCGCGGCGGGGCGCGGCGCTCCTCGACCACGGCGACGTAGCCGTGGCCGCCGAGGAGGGAGAAGCTCAGGCGGCAGTCAGGGCCCGCCTCGAAGGGCAGGTGGGCGACGGTCAGGCCCCCGTCGCCGGCCGCGGCGTAGGTCGAGGCGAAGGGCACGGTCTGCTCGTGCAGGAAGCTGCGCAGGGCCACGCCGGAGACGTGCCAGCCCGTGGAGCCGGGCAGGCTGCGCAGCTCGAGGACGTCGGCGCCGCGCGTGTCGCGGGGGTCCCGCGCCACGCGGCGCAGGCGCCGGGCGTCGACCTCCCGCTGCAGGGAGTCGAGGTCGACCCGCAGGTTCGCGAGCCGCGCCGCGAGCTCGTCGACCGAGTCCTGGCGCACCCACTCCAGCTCGCGCACGAGCGGCTCCTTGCCCGGCGGGGTCACCGTCCAGGCGATGCGCAGGCGGTCCGTGCCGAGGGGCACGACCTCGACCCCGTCGATGCCTCCCGGGGGCACGCCGGTCTCGCCGGCGCCGAAGCGCAGCTCCTCGTCCTCCCGCGAGGCCTTCGACACCAGGCGCACCGGGGCGCTGCGGGCGCTGACCTGGGTCAATGAGAGGTCGCGGCCCTCCAGGTGGTAGAGGGTGACCGTCTCCTCCGCCGAGCCGGCGAAGAGGGTCTCGATCACCGCCCGGTCACCGGCGGCGCGGGTGTAGCGCGCGCGCAGGTCCGTGGCCACGCCGTCCGGCCCGAGCAGGGCCCACTCGCCCTCGAGGGACGCCAGGCGGGCGAGCTTGGCCTTCGTGGCGGGCTCGGGCCCCGCGGTGAACATGAAGGTGAGGCAGATCAGCGAGAGGGCGGGCGACATGGCGAGGGTGAGGGGTCGAAGGGATTCGGTCAGCTCGAGGGCGTCTCGACGATCAGACTGCAGCAGGTCACGGCCCCCTCCGCCTTGGCGAGCTCCGAAGTGTCGAGGAGGTGCAGTCGCAGCCCGAAGGCGGCCAGGCGCTCGGCGGTGCGAGGGAAGACCAAGGGGTAGAGGGCGTCCCCACCGAGGCAGAGGACGTTGGCGGCGCCGGGCTCCTCGGGGTCGCTGAGGACGACTTCGACCTCGCCGAAGGCTCGCGGGTCGACCCAGGACTCCTGCACCAGCACCGCCTCGGGGCCGAGGGCGCAGGCCGCCGATTTGAGGTGCAGGCAGTCCGTGACAGGGACTCCCTCGACGGAGTAGCCGCGGGGCTCGACGATGCGGCGCAGGGCCTCGACGCCCGCGGCGTCGCTGCGCGTCGAGAGGCCGACGAAGAGTCGCCGGCCCAGACGAATCACGTCGCCGCCGTCGAGGGTGGCCGGGGCCTCGACCCGCGCGAGCTCCCTCCAGGGCGCGAGGGCCCGGGCGACGCTCTCGACCTCGCCGCGTCGACTCGCGGCGCCGGGGCGGCAGAGGACGGCCAGCTCGTCGAGCACGATCGCCGTGTCCTCGACGAAGACCGCGTCGGGGTGCTCCGGGAGGGCCGGCAGCTCCTCGAGCTCGCAGCCCAGCTCGCGCAGGTACGCGTGATATCGGCCGTGCTCCTCCCGGGCCCGCTCCAAGTCGATCGGGTCCCGCTCGAGGTGGGTCAGCTCGCAGTCCGCGATCGAGGGCGTCGGCTCGCGGGTGAAGGCGCGCAGGGGGCTCATGGCGGCAGCTCGCAGTCTACCCCCGTGACCCCCTCCGCGCAGGAGGGGCGAAGCCGGGTCCGTCCGCCCTCGCCCCGCGCTCGACCGGGAGCGGCCTCAGAGGATGTCGAGCAAGCCCTTGCCCTGCCCGGTCAGGGTCACCGTGTTCGCCCGGTAGTTGATGTCCTTGGCGAACTTGGCGGTGAAGGGCAGGGGCTCGCGGTCCGCGACGACCCCCAGGGCCACGGCGGCGAAGCCCCGCGCGGCGTCGGTCAGCTCCGTGTCCTCGAGCAGCGCGACGAGGGGCTCGACCGAGCTCTGATCGCCGATGAAGCCCAGGGCCGAGGCGATCGCCGCCTGGGTCGTCAGGGTCTTGGCCCCGTTCAACATGTCGATCAGGTCGCCGACCGTCGTCTTGTCCCCGAGGAGTCCCAGGGCAATGGCCGCCTGCTTGAGGAGCTCGCCGCGGTACTCGGAGTCGGCGACGACGCGCTGGATCGGCTCCCGCGCCTCCTGCGCTCCGATCAGACCCAGCCCGATAGCGATGTGCCCGCGCGCTTCGTCGTCGCTCATCGAGTCGAGCTTCTCGAGCAGCTCGGGCACGGCCTCGCGGTCCTGGGCGATGCCCAGGGCGATGGCGTAGGCCCCCACCGGGATCCTCGAGCGGCTCTCGCGCAATGCGGTGCGCAGGGCCTCCATGGTGCCCGGCGACTGGAGCTGACCTGCGTCGAGCTGCCCGCGCTCCATCACGCCGATCGCGAGCCCTGCCCAGGGCTTGACCGGCGTCTTGCCGCGCGTGATCTGTCGCTGCAGGTGAGCCCGCACGTCCTCGATCCCGATCATGGACTCCGCGCCGCTCCCGGGGCGCCCCCCGACCTGGCCGAGGGCGATCAGGCTGAAGCGCTTGACCTGCGGTTCGGTGTCGGCGCTGGCGTCGATCAGCCGCTCGCGGATCAGGGCGTCGGCCTCGTCCCCGTCGAGGTCCCCCAGCATCCCGTAGGCGAGGGAAGCGCTCATGCGCAGCTCGCGGACCCCCTTGCCGAACTTCTTGACGTAGGGCGCGAGGGCCTTGACGACGCGCAGCTTGAGCGCCGGGTCGTCGAGCTGCTCCATCAGGAGCACGATCGAGCGCGGCGCGTGGGCGCGCACCAGGTCCTTGCGGTCCGGGTCGCGCTCGTCGAGGAAGAAGTCGATCAGGTAGTCGACCTGTGCCTGGCGCGTCGTCGGCGGGCCCGCGGGAGGCTCCTCCTCCAGCGGCCAGGTGTCGGCCGGATCGAGGGGCACGAGCCCCAGGGAGAGGATCGCCGCGACCTTGACGTCGCGGGTGTTGCCCTTCGGAGACTCACAGACGTCCCAGAGGACGTCCACGATGCGCTGCCGGGTCTCCGCCTCGCTCATGTGGTGGCCGATCTGCCCGAGGCCGAAGGCGGCGAAGGCCCGCGTACGCGTGGCGACGCCCGCCTCGCTGCCGACGAGCGCTCTCCCCCGCGGCGTGTCTCGCAAGAGGTCCTCCAGGGTCGCGATCGAGCGCTCGTCCCCGAGGACGCCCAGGGCCACCGCCGCGGTCTCGGCGATCTCCTGGATGGGGTCGCCCAGGAAGCGCTCGAACTCCTTGACGAAGAGCGACTCGCCGCTCTCGGTGTCCACGTCCCCGATCTTCGCGAGGGCCAGCATGGCCCCGGTCACGATGTCGTTGTGTCGCTCCGTGCGCAGGGCCTTCAGGAGAGCCGGCACGATCGTGCCGCGGATCGTCGTCTCATCCGGCGCCAGGTTGACCGGGCCCTGGTCCTGCTGACCGTGACCGAGGAAGAAGTCGTCCGAGCCCGTCGTCACGCCCCCGCCGTGCACGTGGGCCTTGAGGTTCAGGTAGGCGTCCTGGTTGAAGCCCCACCAGAACTGCCAGAGGGTCAGGTCCTCCCCCGCGCTCAGGCCCCCGGTCGTGGGGCCGCTCCGGCCGGGTCCGCCAGGGGCTCCCGGGCCGGTGGGTCCGGGCGTCGTCCCCCCGGGTCCGCCCGGCTGGCTCGGTCCCGAGGGACTGGGGGTCCCGGGCCCGCCGCCGGTTCCGCCACCCCCGCCGCCGGGGGGCACCGTGTCGCCAGGGCCGCGGTAGGTGCCGCCGTGCCCGTGGCCGACGGTCTGCAATGCGAAGGCGCCCGCTGCGAGCAAGGCGCCGATCGTGAGCCAGTTCCTCATCACATACCTCGTGAGTCGCTCCTCGGAGCGTGATTCCCACGGGCAAGTGCGTTGAGCAGTCCCCTTCGCAAGGGCCGTGCCCGCAGTGCCTCCGCGCCTCACGGGGTCGAACAGCCGTGACCGAGCCCCGGCGGTGTTCCCCCGTCGAAACGTCACCTTCCCCCCGAGGCGGAGAGGCGGCGCCGCCGCGCGTCGACTTCAGCCCGAGAAGTGCGCGCTCAACCCGTGGGTCGAGTTCGAGCTGGAGGCGCAGGGGCTGGCGGCGAAGTCCCGATACCAGATCTGGAAGTGCCGCCGCTCGCCGGCGCTCCAGCCCCCGAGGGCGCCGAGGCCCGGACCGAAGGTCGCGACCCCCGCTCCGTCGGGGACCGCCGTCCCCAGGCGCACGACCGGGCCGCCGACGCAACGCAGGCCGTCCCCCAGAGGCGAGCCGCTGCCGTCGAGGGCGCTCGCGCCGACGAACAGCAGCGCCGGCTTGCCCGCGACGAGGGACGCGCCGCGCAACACGAGGTCGTCCAGGGCGACGCTGGTGCTGCCCTGGGCCGTCAACCGTCCACCCACGCCGTTCGCGTTGCGGCAGCCCGCCCGGGGTCCGGCCCCGTTGCCGCAGGGGCAGGGCTCGCTCGGGTCGTTGCCGAAGCAGAAAGGCGCAAAGGGACCCGGATCCCCGAGGCGCACGTCCAGCATGTAGTTCCCGCAGGCGACCCCCGGCACCCCGGCCACGCGCAGGACGACCTCCACGTCGGAGCCCGTGCCGTTCGTCCAGCGCAGGAGCTCGTGGTCGCTCGAGCTCGTGGCCTGCTGCAGGGTCGTCGAACAGTCCGCGCTCAAGAGCCAAGCGTCGAGGTCGGCGAGCGACTGGTAGAAGATCACGTCGACCTCGAGCGGCTCGCCCGCGGGGACCAGGATGCGCCAACGGTCCTCGCGACTCTCGGGGACGAGGTAGCGCCAGCTGTAGAAGCCCGGCTCGAGCGCCAAGGCCTCACCGCAACGGTCGTTGGGCTCGAAGGGGTCGTCCTCGTGGCACTTCTGCCCCAGGGCCGGGGCGGCGAGAGCCAGGAGAGCCGTGCACCAGAGGAAGAGCTTCACGATCGAGTCCAGGGTGGGAGTCTTCCCAGGCTAGGCGAGCTTCCCCCAGTCGGCAATCCACCCCGGCTCAGGAACCCGCCAGGGCCGCCAGGTCGAGCACCTCGGTCGCCACGGCCTCGACGAAGGCCCGGTCGTGCTCGACGAAGACCATCGTCGGCTCCTCGCGCAGCAGCACTTCCTCGATGTCCTCGCGGGAGGCGAGGTCGATGTCGTTCATCGGCTCGTCCCAGAGGAAGAGGTGCTGCGGCTCGAGGAAGGAGCGGCAAAGGTCGACCTTCTTGCGCTCCCCGAGGCTGAAGGTCTCGAGCGGCCGGTCGAAGACCGCGCCGCGGATCCCGAGCTGGCCCATCGTGGCCCGGAAGATCCCCTCGTCGATCGAGGCCGCGTGCAGGTGGTCGGCGAGGCGCCCCTCGGCCCAGAGGGGCAGCTGGTAGGCCCGGGCGACCCGCAGCCGCGGCGGCAGGTGGCGCCGCCCGGCGAGCAGCTCCCGCTCCCCCGCCAGGGCGGCGAGCAGGCTCGACTTGCCCGAGCCGTTCGGCCCCACGACGGCCAGGCGGTCGCCGCGCTCCACCCGCAGGCAGACGTCCCGCAGGAGCGGCGGGCCGCCCGCGGGGCGCCCGGGGTGGGCGACGTCGGCGTGGTCGAGCTCGACCACGAGCTCGGGACCGCCCCCCTCCTTGCGAAGCCGCAGCTCGCGCTCCTTCTCGACGTTGCGCAGGAGGGACCTTTTCTCTTCGACGCTCTGGTCGCGGCGTCGCTCGGCGCTCATCGCGCGCTTCATCGTGCGCGCGGCGAGCTTGCCGACTCGCCCCTTGTCGAAGGCGCCGCGCTTCTCCTTCTCCTTGCGCCCCGACCACACGCGCCGTCGGCGGGCGTCGGCCTCGAGGGAGGCCACCTCCCGCGCCAGCTCCTCGTTGCGGCGACGCTCCGCCTCCTCGCGCTGATCGCGCCGCTCGAGCCAGCTCGAGAAGCTCCCCCGCTCCAGCCGCACCTCGGCGCGTTCGAGGGCCAGCACGTGGTCGCAGCAGAGGTCGAGGAAGTGGCGGTCGTGGGAGGCGAGCAGGAAGCCGGGCTTCCCGCGCAGGTACTCCCCCAGGAGCTCGCGCCCCGCCATGTCGAGGTGGTTCGTCGGCTCGTCGATCAGGGGGAAGTGGCCGGGGCGCAGGAAGAGCACGGCGACGAGAGCGCGCGTGCGCTCGCCGGCGGAGAGGCTCGCGAGGGGCCGCGACGTCTGCTCGGGGTCGAAGCCCAGGCCCGCCAGCTCGCGCTCGACGCGCGCCTCGATCTCGTAGCCGCCAGCGGCCTCGTAGCGCTCCAGCAGCTCGGCGTACTCCGTCAGGCTCGCCTCGTCCCCGGCCTCGAGCAGGGTCTCCATGCGCGCCTCCCAGGCGCCGAAGGGCGCCACCCCCTCGCGCACCGCCTCCCTCAGCGGGCGCTCCGTGTCGCCCAAGTCGAAGGGGAAGCGCGTCGTCGGGCCCGGCCGCTGTAGCGACCCGCGCGTCGGCTCGAGCTCCCCGTGCAAGAGCCGCAACAGGGTCGTCTTGCCGCGCCCATTGCGCCCGACGAGGGCCGTGCGCCAGCCCGTCTCCAGGACGAGCTCCAGCTCCTCGAAGACGGCGCGCGGGGCGCCCTCCCCGTCCGGCGCGTCGTACTGGAAGTGCAGCTGCTCGAGGCGGAAGGCGCCCATGGAGGAAGGGTAGCAGCCCATGACCAAAAGCCACCGCGATGCCGCCGTCGCCCTGCGCTACAGTGCCTGCATGACCGACACCAGCCTGACGACCTCCGCCGACTGGCACCCCGCCCCCCCCGCCGACGAGCTCGAGCCGGGCTCGATGACCGTCTGGAAGCACGCGGGGCAACCCCTGGTGCTCGTCCGCACCGAGGACGGCGAAGTCCACGCCCTCGACAACCGCTGCCCCCACGAGGGCTACCCCCTCTCCTCGGGGGACCTCAAGGGCTGCGCCCTGACCTGCTGCTGGCACAACTGGAAGTTCGACGTGCGCGACGGGAGTTGCACCCTCGGAGAGGAGGGCGTGCGCTCCTTCCCGACGCGCGTGCGCGACGGACGAGTCGAGGTGGACCTGGCGGAGCCGGATCCGCGCGAGAGCTGGCCCGGCCTCCTCGAGAGCTTCGACGAGGGGATGCGCGAGCACCAGGTCGCCCGCTGCGCGCGCGACGGCGTTCGTCTCTTGCAGGCGGGCTACGACGCCCACGCGCTGCTCCTGCGGGTCGCCCTCTACGACGCGCGGCACGCGGAGTACGGCAGCACCCACGCCCTGGCCGCGGCGGCGGACTGCGGGCGCTTGCTCGAGCGCTACACGGGCATGGAGGCGATGTTCGCCATCGCCCCGGCTCTCGACATGTGCGGACGCGCCAACCACCGCCTGCCCGCGCGTCCTCGACCGGCCGCGATGCCCGGCGCCGACTCGGACGCGCTGCGCGCGGCGGTGGTGGCGGAGGAGCTCGAGCGCGCCGGCGGCCTCCTGCGGGGAGCCTTCGAGACGGGTACGCCCCGCGCGGAGATCGAGGGCTGGCTCTACGCGGCCCTCTCGGACCACTTCCTCGACTTCGGGCACGAGCTGATCTACCTCGTCAAGGCCCAGGAGCTCTTCGAGCGCGCCGGCGACGAGCACGCCGACGAGATCCTGGGGGGCCTGCTGCACGCGATCGTGCTCGGGACGCGCGAGGACACCCTGCCTTACATGCGCGGCTACGCGCGCCGCTTCGAGGAGCACCTCGCCGCCCGCGCCGGCGGCCTGGCGGAGCTCTGGGAGCGCTCCGGGAGCCTCGCCACTGCTCTCGACCCGGCCCCTCTTCGCGACGCGGTCCTCGACGGCAGCCTCGACGAGGCCTTCGACGCCCTGGTCGCCGCCCTCGAGGCGGGGGCCGCCGCCGTCGACGTGGCCCGCGCCCTCGTGGGCGCCGCCGCCCAGCGCCTCTACCGCTTCGACGTCGCCATCGACGCCGACCCCGCGGTGGCCGAGACCTGGCTCTGGGCCACGCACCGCCTGACCTTCGCCAGCGCCGTTCGCAACGCGGTCGAGCGCTTCGACTCCCCCGATGCCCTGCGCTTCCTGCTCCAGGCGGTGGCCTTCGTGCACTCCGGCGCCCCGATGGACGCGCCGCCCGAGCGGCGCCACCAGCCCGCGGCGCGCTCCATCGGCGTGGCCGAGGTCGTCGGCGCCATCGCCGGTCGCGACCTCGCCACGGCGGTCGACGGCACCCTCGGCCTGCTCGACGACGTCGAGGGCCTCGCCCTCCTGCGGCGCACCCTGGAGGACCTGGCCCTGAGCGACCCCCTCGTGCGCCCGATCGCCGTCGTGCACGTGATCAAGACCCTGCTCGCCGCCTTCGAGGAGTTCGACGGCATGGCGGAGCACCCCGACCGAGCCTGGCCCCTGCTCGCCGTCGTGCGCTTCCTCGCCTCGCCGGTCGTCGAGCGCCGGGTGAACGAGGCGGTCGCGCGCTCGATTCGCTGGGTGGCCGAGGGCGAGATGCCGCGCAAGCTCACCCAGTAAGTGCTCGCGATGGATCCTGCTCCCTCGCGGGGAGCTCACCCTCATCCGGGACAATGCTCGGGCGAGCGCGCCTTTCCCCATCTTGGGCATCATCGAGGGAGCCCGAATTGACGAGTCCAGGGCCTGGGCCTGTCCGATCCTCTCCCTCTCCCCGGCACCGCGCCGCCCTCGGCACCATGTCCAACGCCTTCCTCGGCCGCCAAGCGATCTACGACTACTCCCTCTCGGTCTACGGCTACGAGCTGATCCACCACTGCGTGTCGTCGGACGAGGCCGGCGACCCCCGGGAGGAGGACGCCGCGCTCAGCGCGCTGATCCGCCTCAGCGCCGAAGGTCTCTCCGGGGGCTCTCCCTGCTTCATCGACCTGAACGAGCGCTTCCTAGGCGGGGAGAGCGAGCTGCCCATGGTGCCCGAGCGCGTCATCCTCCAAGCAGGTGAGGGCGTGCGGCCGACGAAGGAAGTCCTCGACGGGATCCGGGAGCTGAAGGAGAAGGGCGCCGAGCTCGCGCTGGCCGGCGACCCGGGGCGCGCGGGGATCGAGCCCTTCCTGGAGCTGGCGGACTATCTGAAGATCGACACGGGCGGCATGGAGCCGACGGAGCTGGAGGCCGCGGCCGACGGGCTACGCTCCCACGGTGTGCCGCTCCTCGCCGAGAAGGTCGAGACGAAGGAAGAGCTCCGGGCCTGCCAATCCGCCGGCTTCGAGCTCTTCCAGGGTCAGTTCCTGACGCGGCCGGAGATCGCGCCGGGCTTCAAGGTCCCCGGCAACAAGGTCAGCCAGCTGAAGCTGATGAACAGCCTCCTGGACCCTGAGGTCGAGATGGACGAGCTCTCGGAGCTGATCAGCCACGACGCCAGCCTGACCTACAAGCTCCTGCGTTGCGCCAATTCGGCGACCTACGCTCCCGGCCAGCCGATCAGTTCGATCTCGCAGATGATCATGATGATCGGACTCCGCACGGTGCGGAAGATCGTCAGCGCGATCGTTCTCATGGAGCTGAACGACCAACCGGGCGACCTCCTGGCCCAGTCCCTCGTGCGCGCGAAGATGTGCGAGCAGCTCGCGGCGGCGACGGGCGAGGACGACCCCGCCTCCTTCTACACCGTCGGCTTGCTCTCGACCCTCGACGCGCTCACGGGCGCCTCGATGGAGGACGTGCTCGAGCACCTGCCCCTCTCGCCGGAGATCCGCTCGGCCCTGCTCGAGGGAGAGGGTGACCGAGGCTTCGCGCTGACCTGCGTCCGCGGCTTCGAGTCCGGCGACTGGGGCGGCGTGTGCTACGGGGAGCTCGGGGCGAGCGAGCTCTCGATGGCCTACATCGACGGCGTCCACTACAGCCGGGAGATCTGGGGCTCCGTGCCGACGGACGAGCGACCGGCGGCTTGAAGCTGGACCCTTAGTCGACCTCGAGCCAGTCGCAGGCGTCGCGGGTGATCTCCGCCCGCACCGCACCGGTGTGGGCGATGCCCGCGGGCTCGAACAGCAGGAGGCGCACCTTCCCGCGCGGCACGATGCGGTGCTCGCGTCCGCGCTCGACGATGCAGAACTCGCCGGGGCCGAGGACGACCTCCTGGCCCTCGTCGATCACCACGAGCTCGCCGGCCAGGACGAGGAAGAGCTCGTCCTCCTGCTCGTGCACGTGCAGGGGCACCTTGTCGCCCTCGAGGTGGACGAGCTTGACGTGCTGGCCGTTCAGCTCGCCGACGATCTTGGGGGTGAAAGTCTCCTGGAAGGCCTCGAAGCAGCGCTCGAGGTTGACGACGCGGGTCATGGGTTCCTCCTCCTTCGGGCGGGCCTCATCGGAAGCGCGTGCACCACTCGCAGTCGCAGTCGGAGTCGAGGCCGAGCTCCCCGGTGGCGGGCCCGTCCCCAGCGTAGCCGAGCTCGGCCAGCATGCCGACGCGCTCCGCGGAGCCCGTGACCTCCTCCCCCGCCGACGCCCAGCCCGTCGGCCGGGCGCGCGCGAGCCAGGCGAGGAGGGCGGCGCGCAGCTCCCGCGCCCGCTCCAGGTCGTCGAAGACGCGGTCCACGAGACAGTCGGGGTCCTCGGCGAGGTCGTAGAGCTCCACCTGCCCGTGGGCGCGCACGTCCTCCCCGCGGCCGTCGCCCTGGTCGACGAGGTGCAGGATGAGGTGGTCCGCGCCCTTCGTGATCGATGCGCAGGCTCCGTCGGCGCCGACCGCGAAGAGCGCCTCCCCGCTCCAGGCGGGCCCCGTCGCCTCCGGGGGCAGGTCGAGCAAGAGGTTCTCCCCGGGGAAGTCCACCGCCGCGAGCCCGGCCAGGTCGAGCAGGGTTCGTCCGATCCCCAGGTGCTGGGTGTTGCGCCCCACGCGCCGGCCGCGCAGCTCCTGCGGCAGTGCTGGGCCCGCGAGGACGAGCGGCACGTGCACGACGGGCTGGTAGAGGAGCCGGTGGTCGAACTCGCGCGTCGCCTCCCCGAGGTTCTCGCCGTGGTCCGCCGTGAAGGCGAGCTGCGCGCTACCCATGCGCGGAAGCTCCAGGAGCTGCGCGAGGAGTCGGTCCACGTGGCTGATCTCCCCGCGGTACTCGGCCCGCTTGTGCTCGTCCTCGAGTGCGTCTCCAGACAATGCCTCCCCGGACAGGGCGTCGAGGTAGGGCTGCGCCACGCCGCGCGGCGCCTCGTAGGGACCGTGGGGGTCGTAGAGGTGCAGCCAGACGAAGAGCGGTTGGTCCTCGAAGTCCGCCAGGTCCCGCAGGAGGGCGGCCAGAGTGCGCTGGCCGGGTCGCTGGGTCTGGAGCGGGGTGTCGAAGCGCTCGAAGCCCTGGGCCACGCCGCCCCAGTCGTAGAGGTGACGCGCGCTGACCGCCGCGACCGTGCTCCAGCCCTCCGCAGCGAAGGCCTCCGCCAGGGTCGGGGCGGCCTCGCTCAACCCCTGGGTGTTCGACACCACGCCCGTGTCCCGCGGGTGGTGACCCGTCAGCAAGGCGGCGTGGGAGGGCAGGGTGATGTTGCTCGTCGAGAATGCGCGCGTGAACGAGAGTCCCTCAGCGCGCAGGCCGTCGAGGGCCGGCGTGCGCAGGTCCCCGGCGCCCGGCTCCCCCGCCAGGTGATCGCCGCGGTGAGTGTCGGAGGTGAAGAGGACCACGGTCGGGGGGTCGTCGTGAGAGCGCAGGAGGCGCGGGACCTCCACCAGGGCGAGGGCCGGCGCGCCCCCACCCTCGTCGAGCTGCACGAGGAGCTCGCACTCGACATCGGCGTAGAGGCCGAGGTCGATCTCGACGGAGCTCCAACTCTCGCCCAGGGGCGTGACCTTCAAGATCCGGCCGCGGAAGTCCGCGTCGGCGGAGGCGCCGCTCAGGACGACCTGGAGCTGGGGCGCGGTCTCCCCGCCGCTCTCGCGGGCGAGGGGATCGACGCAGGCCGCCAGCCGCAGGCGCAGGCCTGGCTCGGGGACGAAGCGCGCCCGCAAGGCCATCCCCTCCGAGAGGCCCCACGCCCGACGGCTCGCCTCCCCGTTGCGCACGCGCGCCAGGCTCCCCGCCGGGAGGCTCGTCTCGACGGGAGGCGGGCGCGAAGGGTCGAAGTCGAGCAGCTCCAGCCGCCGGATCCCGATCGGTCCGATGCGCCCCTCGAACTCGAAGCGCAGGAGATCGAGACGCCCCGCCTCGCGCCAGGCGGCCGGCAGGTCGAAGACGAGCTCCTGCGCGTCGATCGAGGGGCCGAGCTCGAGCGCGAGCGGCTCCCCGACCCGCGCGTCGCCCTGGAGCGCCTCCAGGGTCAGTCGCCCCTCACCGCGGATCAACGCCAGGAGCACGCAGCGGTTGAAGACCGCGCCCTCGAAGGGGCCGCGCAGGTCGACGCGCTTGTCCAGACGATTGACGACGGCCAGGGTGCGCTCCGAAGACGAGATCTCCTCGCCGGGGAAGGCGCCGATCAACTGGCTCTCCCCCGCGACCTCCCAGGGCCCGCGGTCGGGGGGGACGGGGATGCGGCGATGGAGTCCCTTCGGGGGCGGCTGGTAGGGCTGTCCAGTAACCTCGAGGACGAGCGAAGCGGGCCCCACCGCCGTCCCCGCCGGCTCCTTCTCCTCACTGGCGGAGCCGCAGGCGACCGCCAGGAGGAGCGCCGGGAGCCACCCGGAGGACGCGGCGATCGAGGAACGCATCGCGGGAGAGGGTAGCCCGCCCCAGATGGGCCCACAACCAGCGTGGAGGGCCCCGGCTTGGGAATGGGGGCGCCGTGCCGTCAAGGCGCGGCGGGGGCCGGACGAAGCAGGAGGCGGAGCCGTCCGTCGACTCCCGCCCCCTCTCTCCAAGACGCAGGTCCCATGACCCAGCCCGCCACGCTTCCCGTCGCCGACCCCGTCACCGCGGAGGTGAGCCGCCTCTACGAGGCCTTTCCCTATCCGGCCCAGGGAGTCCCGACGTTGCGAACCGGCTTCGACGCCCGCGAGCTGCTCTCGCGCGGCGCCCTGCCCCGCCCCGAGGGAGCCCCGCTCGAGATCCTCGACGCGGGCTGCGGCCGCGGCGTCGGCCTCGTCGCGCAAGCGCTGACCCACCCCGAGGCGCGGGTCCTCGGCATCGACCTCTCCCAGGCGGCCCTCGGCGACGCGCGCGCCTCCATCGAGGCCCGCGGGCTCACCAACGCGCGCCTGCAGCGCGTGGACCTGATGACCCTCGAGGGCCTCGAGGTCCCCGGGAGCGGCTTCGACGTCGTTCACAGTTCGGGCGTCGTCCATCACCTGAGCGACCCCGTCACGGGGCTGCGCAAGCTGGGCGAGGCCCTCGCTCCCCACGGCGTCCTCTCCCTGATGGTCTACGGGGCGCTCGGGCGCACCGGCATCGCCTGCGTGGCCCGCACCCTCGCGCTCTGGCTCGACCCGGAGGAGCCCCTCGACGCGCGCCTCGCGGCTTCGCGGATGCTGGTCGACTCCCTCGCTCGACCCGAGGCGCCGGGCTGTCCCTTCGACGAGGCGAAGCGCGTTCCCGACGTCGAATTCGTCGATCGCTACCTGCACCCCCATGCCCTCGAGTACGACGTGCCCCGGCTCTTCGACCTGATCGAGGACGCCGGGCTGCGCTTCCTCTCCTGGTCGGAACCCGAGCGCTGGAGCGTGGAACGCTGGATCCCCGCCGGCCCCCTGCGGGAGTCCGTCGCCGCCCTCCCCGACCGCGAGCGCTTCGCCCTGATCGAGCAGCTCGCGCGACCCGCGGCCCTCGAGTGTTGCCTCGGCCGACCGGAGAACGACCCGCGCCGTCACCTGGCCGACGACGCCTGGGTGGGCGAGACCTTCGCGACCCACCCCGAGACTCGCTTCCTGGTCGAGACGCGCAACCTCTGGGGCGCGAGCCGCATCGAGTCGGTGGCCTACGCCCGCGGGCGCAACGAGCTCGTCGAGGTGGACGACCCCCGGCTAGGGAAGGCGGTCTGGATCCTCTCGACGCAGAACCGACCCTTCCGCGGCGTCGACTTGATCGAGGCCCTGGTGGCCGAAGGTCTGACTCCTCCCGAGTCCTTGGCCGTCCTGCAGGAGTGCTTGCGTCGCGGGCTCGTCTATCGCCCGCACGGGGCCGAGGTCGATTGAGTCGCCGCTGCGAGCTCGAGCAGCGAGTCCGCGAGGCGCTCGACCTCCGCCTCGCTGAGCTGGGCGTAGGCCGGCACGAAGAGCAGGCCTTCGAGCAAGGATTGCGCGCCGGCGTTCTCGCCACGCCCTTCCGCGATCGACACGACCGACAGGCTGTGTCCCGCGGAGCTGTCGAAGCCCTCCTCCCGTAAGCGGGCCCGCCAACTCTCCGGGTCGTCCACCCGCAACGGGAAGAGCCAGAAGACGTGCCGCTCGAGGTCGCTCGGGAGGACGGCCACACCCCCATCGACTCTCACGCCGAGCCGCTCGGCGAGCCGCAGACCGTGACGCCGTCGGCCGCGGATCGCGCGTGGCGGGTCCTCCGCCAAACGCCGCGCCAGGAGACGGAGGAGGGGCGCGCTCGGTCGCCGCCGCAGGCTCGCGAGCAGCTCCGGCCCGGCGAAGCCCCGAGCCGTCCGCAAGAGCAAGGCGTCCAGGTCCTGGCCCGCGGCGCGCGCCAGGGCCCCGACGACCGTGTAGCCGAGGCGTCGGGTCGCAAGCGCGAGGACGGCGTGGGAAGCGAGGCGCTTGGCGAAGCTCGCTCGGGACTGGAGGGGCCAGACGGCCTGGCGCGCGCGCATGGCGGTGAGGAGCTCCGGGTCGCGCGCGCACAACAGCGCGCCGCCGAGGGCGGTGGCGGTCTTGATCGCGCCAAAGCTGAAGAGCACGACGTCGGCCCGCGGGTCCCCGCTGTAGCCCCCCGGCCCGCCGTAGGCCTGGGCGCAGTCCTCCACCAGCAACACCTCATCCGGCAAGGCGGCGACGAGCTCGTCGAGGGGCATCACGTCGCCGAAGAGATGCGCCACGAGCAGCAGCCGCGTGCGCGGGCCGAGGCAGCGCGCCAGCGAGACGGGGTCCACGCGGCCGTCGCGCGGGTCGAGATCCACCGGCACCGGCACGAGGCCGTGGGCGCGCACGACCCGCGCGACGTCCGGGATGGTCAAGGCGCTCATCAGCACCTCGCTCCCCTCCGGCAGGGCGAGGACGCCGAGCAAGAGGTCGAGGCCCGATCGCACCGAGAGGCAGGCCAGGGCTCCGTGCGGTCCCGACCAGCGGGCCTCGCAGCGCGCGGCCGCGGCCTCCGCGTCCCGCGCGAAGGCGCAGGCCGCCGCCCCCGCCGCGACCTCCCGCGCCCCGAGGTCCAGCCGGATCCGAAACCACACGCTCGGCCCTCCGTGGCGCGAGGGTCAGCGGCGCGGCACGCAGGCCTCGCGGACGCCGCGGTTCAGGCGCGCGAGGGCCGCGAGGGAGCTGCCAGCCGGCACCTCCACGGGTTCGTGCATCTCCACCCGCAGCGCGCCGCGCCGCGGCAACGGCCGCCCCGGCGGCCAGACCTCGTAGGCGCCCTCGATCCGCAGCGGCACCACGGGCACCCCCGCGTCGCGGGCGAGCTTCAGGTAACCGATGTGGAAAGGACCCGGCTCGCCGCTGCGAGTCCGGGTGCCCTCGGGGAAGACGCAGATGTTCTCGCCGCCCTCGTGCAGAGCCTCCAGCGAGGCGCGCCACAGGTCGCGGTGCGCAGCGCCCTCGGCGACCTCGAGGCAACCCGCGGCCCGGCAATAGGCGCCGAGGATGCGGTGCTGGAACATGCGTGACTTGGCCCAGTAGCGCAGCTTGTGGTCGAGGCGGACGTAGAAGACCGCGCCGACCACGAAGAGGTCCATATAGCTCGCGTGGGGCGCTGCCACGATGTAGGGGCGGTCGGTCGGGGCGTTCTCGAGGCCCACGGCCTCCTTCAACCAGAAGCGGTTCACGAACTGCGCCGTGCGGTCGCGCAGGAACTGGCGTCGCGGATAAGGAGGACAGAGGCTCGCGCCGGCTCCGAACTCCCGAGATCCGCCCGGCGCTCGCGCGCCTTGGACCTGCGCGCTGCCGCGGGTCGCCGTCTGCGTGCTCATGGGTCCCAGGCTAGGAGGCGGGCACCGGCGGCGCCAGCTCCGGCTCGGGCTGCTGGGCGACCCGCGCGAGCGCCGCCTCCTCCGATCCTTCCCCCAGGAAGCTCCGCACCTCCTCGACCAGGCCCGTGGAGTGGGTCTCGCGGTTGTCCGCCAGCTCGATCAAGCGAGCGTCGGGCAAGAGGCGCACGCAGCGCCGCGCGTCCTCGGCGGCGTGCATGCCGTCGTCCTCGGCCCCGACGACGAGGCAGGGCGTCGCGACCCGCGGCAGCCGCTCCCAGCCCGCCTGGCGGGTCATCTCCCAGAGGAGGCGGCGGATCTTGGGGAGTGAAGCCTCCTGGGCCGCGCGGAAGTACTTCGCGAACTGCTCGGGGTGCCGCTCGCGGTCCACGCCGACGCTTCGCAGGTACAGGCGGTAGAGCGGCAGGGCCAGGGGCCGCAGGACCGTCGGCAGAAGGGAGGTCCCGAGGGCGGCCCAGGGAGTCAGGCGGTGCTCGATCGCGGGGCCGACGAGGACCGCCACGCGGGGCGCGAGCCAGCCCGCCTCGAGGGCCTCGACGAGGATCGTGCAGCCGGTGGAGGAGCCGAGGACGGCGTAGCCGCCGGGGACGAGCTCGAGCCCCGATTCGACGGCCGCGAGGTCGCGCGCCATGCGGGACAGGCTGACGGCGCGCTCGGTGGCTCGGTCGGGCATGCGGCTCGAGCCCTTCTCGCGCGACTCGAAGTAGAGCACGCGCCGCCCGGCCGCGAAGTCGCGCACGACCTCCTCCCAGCCCTGGAAGACGCTCGCGAAGCCGGGGACGACGACCAGGGGCTCGGCCTCGCGGCCGGCGCCGTCGAAGTCGAGCACGCGCAGGCGCGTGCCGTCGTCCGTCTCCAGCCACCGCTCCCGCGCCTCGCGCTCGAAGGCGCTGCGCAGCTCGTCGCGAGGTCCTCCCATGGGGTCAGTGTACGCATGGAAGCCATCGGCTCCAGCGCCGGAGGAAGCGCCGGACACCCGCGCAGTTCGCCTGTTAGTCCCCCGCGCCCGGCCGGGCCCGCAGGGGTTCGAGCTTGCCGTCCAGGACGAGGATCCAGGCGTCGTAGTCCGAGTCCGGGGCGCAACCCGGGGGCGTCGTCCCGCTTCCGGCGCTCGGGAGGAGCCACAGCTCGCGGAGCCCCCTTCTCCGGGCCCCGCGAATCCCGAAGGCCTCGCAGGGGTCCAGGGGCGTGTTGCGGAGGACGTAGCGCTCGTCCGGCTCGACGCGGCCCTCCCCCAGGTCCGCCTGGTAACCCCGCACGAACTCCCGGTACTTCGTCGCGCCCCCCACGCGGTTCGAGAGGTCCAGCTGGGCCACGCTGCTGAAGTCGTAGCCCAGCCCGCGCAGGAAGAGGGTGCGGACCCGGTCGCGGGTGGGCTCGTGGTCCCGCTGCAAGTAACCCGCTTCCGTCTCGTAGCCGGCGTCCTCCGGCGTCGAGCGCAGGCCGTGGAAGCTCCCCCCCTTGAAGACCACGAGCCCTTCCGCCAGCAGCTCGCCGTGGTGCTCGACCAGGTGCTGGATCAGGTAGTGCTGGCGCTGGCGGGTACGGTCCGTGAGGGTGACGGTCTCGCGCAGGTTCTCGAAGACCCGCTCGACGTAGTCGGGGGTGAGGAAGGGATGGGGCCCGACGTGCCCGCGCTCGCGGGCCTCGTCCAGGGCCTCCGCCAGCTCCACGTTGAGGCGTTCCCGGCCCCGGGCACTTCGCAGCCGCGCGGCCGACAGCCGCACGCGGGTCTCGAGGCCGTCGAAGAAGGGCACGAGCAGCCGCTCGATGACCGCCCCCTCGTACCACTCCATGTCGTGACAGGCGAGGGAGACCTGTCGCTCGGGATGCGCGAGGTTGTGCCGGCGCACGAGCTCGAGCAGGTCGAGCTCGGACTCCAGCGGAACCAGGTGCTCGAGGATCTCGGCCCTGAAGCGTAGAGCCTCCTCCGCGTCCTCGAGGTGCACGAAGTGGTCCAGCGGTTCGCTGAAGGAGTCGTTGTACTCGAGGAAGACGGCCCGAACTCCCCGCGGACTCTCCATGAGCTCGGTGAGGAGTGCCGCGAACACTCGATTGACCCCCTCGTTCCAGTGGTTCTCGCCGACGAAGAGCACGCGAGCGTCGGCGCAAAGCTCGGCGAGGCGGCGGCGCGTCCCCTCGGTCAGCGTCGCCCCGTCTTCGCGATAGACGGGCTCCAGCTTCCAGGGTGGAGGATCCGGTGAAGGCGGGGCCTCCCGTAGGGCGTCGGTGAGTCGGCGAGCGAAGCCGGCGCTGGCCAGGTTCAGCTGCCCGTCGGCCCACGACCCGTGCCAGCGCACCCGCCCGCCCACGAGCACCGTGCAGTCCTCGTGTCCCGTGCGCACGGTGAATACCGATCGGTAGCCCGCGTCGTCGAGCCCGGTGTAGGCCATCACGTCCCCCACGGCGTTGCGCAGGTAGATCCCCGTCCCCGGATCGGACAGGGCCGCCCCTCCGACCCGGACCTCGCCTCCCCCGCCCGTGGCCAGCTGGGGGAGCCATACCTCCAGCTCCTCGAAGGCCTCGAGGGGCCCGAGGAAGACGACCTTCCTCGCGGCCTGGCGCGCGAGCTCCGGTTCGTTCACCAGGAGTCCCTCCATGATCCCGTGACCCTGGTAGTACTCGAAGATGCCCCGCGCGTGCTCCTCGTAGGCGGACTGGCGCTCGGGGTCGTCGAGCTCCCCCAGCACCCAGCGCCAGTCCGAGACCTGCCCGCCGGCTCCCGATGGAAGCGCCACCGTCGCCAGGAGGACGAAGGCGAGGCGAGTCACTCTTCCGACTCCTCGCTCGAGGCGTCGATCCCTTTCAACGGGAAGTCCGCCGAAGGGACGTGCTCGCGCTCGAGCAGCTCAGCCAGACGCGCGACGACCTCGGGCTGCTCCGCCGCGACATCGGTCGCCTCCGCCGGGTCGTCCTCCAGCCGGTAGAGCTCGAGTGCACGGCTCCCCTGCCGCAGCCCCGAGCGCACCCCCTTCCAGCCCTCCCAGAGGATCGCCTGGCGACCCGCGTACTCCCAGTAGAGCAGCTCGTGCTGCCTCTGTTCCGCGCGCCCTAGTAGCGTCGGCACCAGGCTGATCCCGTCCAACCCCTCCGGCACATCGCCCCCCGCCAGCTCCAGCAGCGTCGGCAGGACGTCCTGGAAGCCGCTCACCAGGTCCGTGTTGCTCCCCGCCTCGACGCGCCCCGGCCAGCGCACGAGGAAGGGCACGCGCAGCCCGCCCTCGTAGACGCTGCACTTGAGGCCGCGCAGGCCCGCCGTGCTCTCGAAGAAGCTCGAGTCCGTTCCTCCGTTGAAGGTCGGGCCGTTGTCGCTCGAGAACATCACGACCGTGTCCTCGGCGACTCCGCGGGCCTCGAGGCGCTCGAGCAGGCGGCCGACGTTGCGGTCGAGGCGCGTCACCATCGCCGCGTAGGCCGCCCGCGGCGTCGGATGCGGCAGGTAGCCCTTGTGGCCGAGGTAGGCCGTCTCCTCGAAGGCGCCGTCGTAGTCCGCGAGGGAGTCGGCCGGCACCTGCAAGGCCGCGTGGGGCACGGGGCTCGCGTAGTAGAGGAAGAAGGGTTCTTTCGCGTGCTCGTCGATGAACGCCAGCGCCCCCTCGATCATCGGATCGGTGGCGTAGGTCTCCCCCGCGAAGCGCTCGGCGTACTCACTCGCTTCCTCGAGCGGCGCATCGATGCGCTGGTGGGAGGCGAACCACTCGTTCCCCTCGAGGGGCAGCCGCTCCTCGTCCTTCCAGAGGTGCGTCGGGTAGTAGTTGTGCGCCTGGCGCTGGCAGAGGGAGCCGAGGAAGGTCTCGAAGCCTTGGCGCAGGGGATGGCCGCTGGTGCCCGGGCCGCCGTTCCCCCACTTGCCGAAGGCGCCGGTGCGGTATCCGCGTTCGCGCAGCAGCTTCGCCATGGTGACGCAGTCCTCGGGCAGGGGGAACTGGCCTTCGGGCTCGTCCTTCCCCCAGCCGCCGTTCTCCCAGTTGTCGCGCACCACCGCGTGACCCGTGTGGAGCCCCGTCAGGAGCACGCAGCGCGACGGCGCGCAGACCGGGCTCCCCGAGTAGTGGCGAGTGAAGCGCATCCCCTCCCGCGCCAGGCGGTCGAGGTGCGGCGTGCGGATCTTCGTCTGGCCGTAGCAACCGAGCTCGCCGTAGCCCAGGTCGTCCGCGAGGACGTAGACGAAGTTCGGCGGGCGCTCCACCTCCTGCCGCGCGGTGCCGGGCGCGGCGAGGAGGAGCGTGAGGGCGAGGAGTCGGAGCTGCATGGTCTCGCGGTCGAGGGCTTGCGCGTTCGGGCGGCGCTCAGGCTAGCACGGGCGAGACCGAGGACGCCGAGCCTGGTCAGGGAGCCCCCGAGGCGCCAAAGTAGGCGCGAGCCCCCTCGCCGTCTCTCCCGCCCTCAGCCCGATGAACGCCCCCGCCCCGCGCCCCAGCCGCCGTCGCTTCCTGCGCGACTCCTCCCTGGCCCTCGCCGGCGGGAGCCTCCTGACCACCGGCCTCGGCGCGAGCCCCCTCCGTCGTCGCGAGGACGAGCTGCGCGTCGGCCTCGTCGGCTGCGGCGGTCGCGGGACGGGGGCCGCCGCCCAAGCCCTCGCGACCTCGCCGGACGTGCGACTCGTCGCCCTGGCGGACGCCTTCGAGGATCGCCTGGCGAACTGCCTCGCGACCCTGGAGCAGACGGCGCCCGAGCAGGTGGAGGTCCCCGGCGAGCGCCGCTTCGTCGGCTTCGGCGCATGCCAGGCCCTCGTCGAGGAGGACCTCGACGTCGTGATCCTCGCCACGCCGCCGGGCTTCCGCCCCCAGCACTTCGAGGCCGCGGTGGACAAGGGCAAGCACGTCTTCATGGAGAAGCCCGTCGCCGTCGACGGTCCAGGCGTTCGACGCGTGCTCGCCGCGGGCGAGCGCGCCGCCGCCCAGGGCCTCAAGGTCGGCGTCGGCCTCCAGCGCCACCACGACTCCGCCTACCTGGAGACGGTCAAGCGCTTGCAGGAAGGCGCCATCGGCGACATCAACCTGCTGCGCGTCTACTGGAACAGCGCCGGCGTCTGGGTGCGTCCGCGGGAGGCGGGTCAGAGCGAGATGGAGTACCAGATGCGCAACTGGTACTACTTCAACTGGCTCTGCGGCGACCACATCGTCGAGCAGCACATCCACAACCTCGACGTGGCCAACTGGGTCAAGGGCGCCACTCCCGTCCGCGCCCAGGGCCAGGGCGGCCGCCAAGTGCGCACGGGCCCCGACCACGGCGAGATCTACGACCACCACGTGATCGAGTACACCTACGCCGACGGCACGACCCTGCTCAGCCAGTGCCGCCATCAGCCCGGGACCTGGAGCCGCGTCGGCGAGTCGGCCAGCGGCAGCGAGGGCACGGCCGACATCGGCGGCGCCCGCATCGAGGCCGCCGGTGGCTGGAGCTGGCGCCACCGGGGCGAGGTCGCGAACGCCTACCAGGTCGAGCACGACCGCCTCTTCGCCGCCATCCGCGCGGGGACCGAGCACGACGAGACGCGCACCGGCGCCGAGGCGACGCTGACCGCCGTGCTGGGTCGCATGGCGACCTACTCGGGTCAGGTCGTCAGCTGGGAGGAGGCCCTGGAGTCCGAGATGGCCCTCGAGCCCAGCGCCTACGCCTGGGACGGCACGCCGCCGAGCCTGCCGGACGCCGAGGGCCGCTACGTGATCGCGATGCCCGGCGCGACCCGGGCCTTCTGAGGGGGTCCACCGTGCGCGCGCTCCTGCTCGTCCTCCTGCCCGCCCTCGCCCTGCTCCTCGCCTGCCGCGCCGGAGGTCCCGAGTCTCCCCCCGAGGACCCCGCAGCTCCGGACACCGTGCGCATCGGCGGCATCGACTGGTACGAGGACTACGACGCCGCCCTCGTTGTCGCGAGCCGCCTGGAGAAGCCGCTCTGGGTGCACTTCGGCGAGAACCCCGGCTGACGGGGCTGCCAGGACTTCGCGAGCGGTCCGCTCAGCGACGACGACGTGATCCGCGCCAGCCGGGCCTTCGTGCCCGTCTTCATCGACACCCTCGGCCCGGCCTGGCCCTACGAGCGCTTCGGCGAGCAGTACGGCAGCTACCCCGTGCTGCGCGTGCACGACCACGAGTCGCGTGACGTCGCGGGGCGGCTCGACGGCAACAAGGTGGCGGGGCAGATCCCGAAGGCGGAGGTCCTCGCTCAGATGGAGCGGGGGCTGGCGGCCTTCGGCGGCTGAAGCTCAGGCGTCAGCTGCGAAGCGCGCGGCCGACAGGAAGTCGACCGGCAGCTCCGTCCCGCCCTCGAGCGCGAGGTCGGCCAGGGCCTCTCCAAGGACCGGCGCCAGCTTGAAGCCGTGGCCCGAGAGGCCGCAGGCGTAGGCGAGGCCGGGGTGCTCGGGGTGGCGATCGAGCACGAAGTGACCGTCGGGCGTGCGGGTGTAGAGGCAGACCTCGTGGGCCGTGCACTCGTCGCTCAGCACCGGCAGGTGCTCGCGCGCGAAGGCCTCGACGGGCGCGCGGTCCGAGTCGCGCAGCTCGCGGTCGACGCGGAAGGGATCGACGCCCGCCTCGCCGCCGCTGTGCTCGGCGATCTTGACGCCGCGCTCGTCGACCTCGGGGAAGCCGTAGAAGACCTGCCCCGAGGGCGTCTCGACCGCCCACGGCACGAAGCCGGGGGCGCCGGGCTGCGCGGGTGGGAGGAAGTCCCGCGTCGTCGGCCGGTACCAGAGCTGGACCTTGCGTACGACCTCGAGAGGCAGTCCGAGCTCCTGAACGAGGCGGCCCGACCAGGCGCCTTGCGTCAAGATCAGCCGCCGCGCGTGCCAGCGCCGGCCGACCGCGCGCACGACGAAACCACCCTCCTCCGCCATCCAGCCGTCCACCGCGGTGTCGATCTCGAGCTCCGCCCCCGCGTCCAGGGCGCGCTTGACGAAGCGCCGCACGCCGGCCTCCGGAGCGAGCCAGCCGGCGCGTGCTTCGTAGAGGGCGGCCGATTCGGGGGGGAGCCGGAAGGCGGGGAAGCGTCGCGCGAGGGCCGCGGGGTCGAGCTCCTCGACGGCCAGGTCGTGCTCCTCCGCCGCGCGCCGCACTCCCGCGACGAGCTCGCCCTGCGCGGGGCCCGCCTCGAGGATGCCGGTGGCCCGATAGAGGGGTTCGCCCCCCTCGCGGTCGAGCTCTTCCCAGCGCGCGAGGGCACGCCGCAAGAGCGGCACGTAGTCGGGGTGCTCGAAGTAGGCCAGGCGGATCGCGCGGCTCAGGCCGTGGGAGCTGCCGCGGTCGTGGCCGGGGTCGAAGCGCTCGATGCCGAGCACGCGGGCGCCGCGCCGAGCCAGGACCTCGAGGGTGGCCGCGCCGACGGCTCCGACGCCGACGACGATGGCGTCAATCTCCTTCATCGGTGCCGACGATCAGGTAGGCGAGGAGGTCGAGCAGCTCGTCGCGATCCAAGGTGTCGACGAGCCCCGCCGGCATGCGGGAGAGCGGGTGCGGGCGACGCAGGCGGACCTCGGAGGGGTGCAGCTCGAAGCGCTCCTCCTCCGGCGGCAGGCTCAGGATCACGAGCCGCTCCTCCGTCTCCTCCTCGATGCGCCCGACGAAAAGCTCGTCGTCCACGGTGATGATCTCCGTGTCCTGGTATTGGTCGGAGACCTCGAGGTTCGGGTCGAGGATCGTCTCGAGCAGGTCCCGAGCGCTGAAGCGCGAGCCGGCGGCGGTCAGGTCGGGCCCGGTGTTACCCCCCGCCCCGTCGAAGCGGTGGCAGGTCGCGCAGGTCGCGCGCTCGTAGAGGGCCTTGCCGCGGGTCAGGTCGCGAGTCTTCCAGTCGTGGTCGAGGCGGCCCTCGAAGTCGGCCAGCGACCAGGCGCGCACGAAGGCGGCGGGGACGGGCACGGCGTCGAGCGCCTGCGCCTGCTCGGTGGCCGGTGAGGGCGCGAGGCGCTCGCGCTCGGCGGGATCGAGGCGCTCGAGGAAGTCGTCCCGCGCGCGCTCGAGGTACTGCCGCAGGCTCGCGCCGCCCGCGAAGGTCTCGATGGCGTCGCCGAGCTCTCGCAGGTAGCGTTCCCGGTCTCCGTCGGTCCAACCCCGCTCCACGAGGGAGAGATAGAGCAGATAGAAGCCGCGCTCCTCCTGGGTCGCGGAGGTCTCCAGGGTGAACCACAGGTCGCGCACCAGGGTCGGGCTCTCGAGGTACACGAGGAGCCGGAAGACTTCCCGCTGGGCGGCTCGGACGTCGTCGTCGTAAGAGGCGACCCAGAGAGGCTGGACGCGCATCAAGAGGGACTGGCGCTCTTCCTCGCTCAAGGGTCCTTGTCGCATGGCGATCAGGCCAGCGACGCGCAGGGCCTCGATCTGCTCGGCCGGGGAGAGCCCCTGGAGGTCGAGCTCGAGGAAGGGCTCGAGCAGCTCTTCGCGAACCGGACCCGGCGCGCACCGCGCGAGGGCCGTGAGGGCCTGGAGCTTGCGCGGAGCGAGGGAGGCTTCCAGGGCCGCGTGGCGCCAGTGCTCGACGGGCACGTGCTCCAGGGCGACCCGCGCGGCCCGGCGCAGGACAGGGTCGGGGTGCAGAAGAACGCCCCAGATCCGATTCAGGCGCTCGAGGTAGCGAGACCTGCCGCCCGCGGGATCCTCGAGGGGAGCGTGCAGGCTCTCGAGCATCCGCCGCTGGTGACGCAGCGCGACGGCGTCGTAGTCGACGGGGCCCTGGGCCTTGGCGGGGGGACCACCGACCCACCGTAGGCGGTAGAGCGCCGACTGCGTGCGGCGTCCGCCGGTCGTGAGGTAGAGGGCGCCGTCGACGCCGGGCGCGAGGTCGGTGATCTGCAGCGGCTTGCCGCTCGCGAGCTCGTGCACCTCGCCGCGATAGCTCGATCCCGACGGCACCAGCTCGACGCCGAAGAGCCGGCCGTGGGTCCAGTCCGCCACGAGCAGCCGCCCGGCCCATTCGCCGCCGAAGCTCTCGGGCGCGAACTCGACGCCGGTCGGCGAGCCGAGGCCCAGGTCCACCACTGCGGGCCAACTGTCGGGGTAGCTCGCCGGCCACTTGCCCGAGCCGTGGCGCCAGCCGAAGTCCGCGCCGCTCACGAGGTGCAGCACGCGCGTCGGCCTGTACCACGGCAGCCCCACGTCCCACTCCATGTCGGAGTCGTAGGTGAAGCACTCGCCCTCGGCGTCGAGGGCGAAGTCGTAGGCGTTGCGCATGCCGCAGGCGAGCAGCTCCCACTCGCGCCCGTTCCGGTCGACGCGGCACAGCCAGCCGCCCGGCGCCATGACCCCCACCGCGTGGCCGCGCGGGTCGGGCCAGCGCGGCAGGAGCTGGTCCTCCTCCCAGATCTCGGGCACGCGACTACCCGCGAGCGGCGGCAGCTCGGTGTGATTCCCCGAGATGACGTAGAGCGACTCGCCGTCCGGCGCGACGCGCAGAGCGTGGGGCCCGTGCTCGCCGCCGCCCTCGAGGGGCTGAAGGAGCTCGGTCGTGTCGAGGACGCCGTCGCCGTCCGTGTCCGTCGCGCGGTAGAGGCCGCTGCCTGCGCCGCCCGTGCCGCCGACGAAGTAGAGGGCGTCGAAGGCCCACAGGAGGCCTTGGGCCTGGCCGACCTCGAGGGGCAGTTCTTCCACCCGCGTGCCGTGCTCGCCCTCGCCCGAGGCCGAGGGGTGAACGGCGTAGATGCCGCCGTACTGATCGGAGGCGAAGAGGAGTCCGTCCGGGCCGGGCGCCAGGGTGACCCAGGAGCCCTGGGCCGATCGCGGCACGGTGTAGACGAGCTCGGCCTCGAAGCCCGGGGCGAGCTCGAGCTCCTGCGCGGCGAGGGCCCGCGGAGGCAGGCCGTCGACCGTGCCCGCGGGCGCGCCCCAGGGCTCGACGCCGAGCTCGCCAAAGCTCACGGGGACCGACCAGGCGCCTGGACCGTCCTCGGGCTCGAATTCCGCCGCGCGCCAGCCCTCGGGCTCCGCGGTCGTGACGCGCCAGGAGTCGTCGCTGACGAGGCGCTGCTCGCCGCCGCCCTCGAAGGCGAGCTCGAGCTCGAACCAGAAGCCCGCGGGGCCGCCGTCATTCGTGCCCAGGGCCACGACGCGGTTCGTCTCGCCGGGACGCAGGAAGGCAGCCACGTCGCGTCGGACCGCCAAGCTCCACTCCTCGTTCTGGGCGCAGCGCTCCCCGTTGACCCAGAGCTCGAGGCGATTGTCGCAGCTCGTCCAGAGCTCGGCCGCCTCCAAGCCCGCGGGGACGTCGAAGGAGCGCTGGAACCAGCAGCGCTCGCCGGCGGCGGGCTCGCTCGTGCCCCAGATCCACTGGGGTTCGAGCTCGTGCCCGGTGAAGAAGAGGAGGACGGGCAAGAGGAGGAGCTGGTGCATGCTCCCCCCATTCTATCAGTGTCCCGAAACCTCCCCTGCGTCCGGATCCGGAGCCGCTCCGTGCTCGTGCGCCGCCTCCTCCGCGCAGCACTCCGGCAGGGCACCCGCCGCCGCCGCGCTCGCCTGGGACCCGAAGAGACTCGCCCCGCGCAGACCCGTGTAGAGCCCGAAGAGGATCAGCAGCGGGCCCGCGGCGCGGGCCGCGAGGGTCCGGAAGCGCCCGGAGATCCCGCTCCAGCCCAGACCCACGAGCACCAGCACCGGTGCCGTGCCCAGGCCGAAGAGCAGCATCCCGGCGAAGGCCTCGAGGGGCGACCGCGTCGCCGCGAAGGCCAGGGCGCCCCAGCTCAAGCCGCAGGGCAAGAGGCCGGTGGCGAGGCCGGTCGCGAGGGCTCCAGCGTCCCCGGGGAGCTGGCGCGCGGCGCCGAAGAGCTCCCGTGCCCGGGCCAGCAGCCGCGCCGCCCGACCGCTCGGCCGCCAGCCCCGCGCGCGCGGCCAGAGGCTCGCGACCCCCATGGCGATCATCGCGCCTCCGGCCACCCAGGCCAGAGCGTCGCGCCAAGAGCCCCGGGCCGTGATCGCCTCCCCCGCGCGCGCCAGGACGAGACCCAGGACCGCGTAGCTCAGGGCCTTGCCCCCGGTGTAGACGAGTTGCCGTCGCAGGGCGCGCGCGCGGCCGGGACCCGCGCTCGCGCTGACCGCCACGGCGAAGCCGCCGCACATCCCCGCGCAGTGGGCCGCGCCGACCAGGCCCAGGCTCAAGAAGGAGCCGAGCGCCCAGACCGTGGACTCGTCGGCGACGGCCACTCAGGCCACCTGCTCGCCGCCCTCGTCCTCGGCCGCCGCCGGGCCCGCGACCGCGGTCTCCTGGGAGTCGCGCGCGCCCTCCGGCAACCATCCCATGCGCAGGGGCGTCGGCTTCCCGAAGCGGTCGGTCATCCCCTCGCAGGCGTTGACGCAGTCCCCGCAGCGCAGGCAGTTCGCGAAGTTGCTCATCCCCGAGCCGTAGAAGCCGATCCCGCCGCGGTGCGCGCCCCCCGACATCTCCCGCGGGTGGAGGTCGACCGGGCAGGCCTTGTCGCAGGCGCCGCAGTCGGTGCAGTTCTCTTCGTGGACGAATTCGATGCCGTTGAGGGTGTCGGGCCCGAGGACCGCGAAGTAGACCCCCGAGGGACACCAGCCGCGGCAGAAGCCCATCCCGAGGAAACGAACCAGGCCGTGCAGCCCGCCCACCATCCCGAGCAGGAAGACGGTCGAGAGGGCCTTGGCCAGGGTGCCCCCTTCGAGGAAGACGCGCCAGTCCACCCAGAAGCTGAAGACGACCGCCGACAGGAAGAGGCTGGTGAGGAACATCAGGGCCTCGGCCAGCACGCGGCGACCGGGCTCCTTGGAGTCGAAGCGCAGCCACTCGCGCAGGCGCGTCATCGCGCCGTAGGGACAGGCGAAGCCGCAGAGGTAGCGGCCGATCGTGCGCGAGGCGAGGATGATGACGATGTTGACCGCGAGGAAGGGCCAGGCGAAGGCCTTGGCCGCCTCGGGCAGGGAGACGACCTCCCCCAGCACGACGTGGCGACCGCCCCAGAAGTCGAAGCGCAGGACGTCGAAGACGGGCAGGGCCGCGACCGCCGCGGTCGAGAGGATCGCCACGGCCCAGCGGATCTTCGTGTAGCGGTGCGTCTTGCCGCGCTTCTTCCCGATCCCGTAGAGGACCTTCTCCCTGACTCTTCCGACGGGCATGGATGGCTGGGGGGCTGACTCTCCGCGGGCCTCGGGCCGGTTGGCGGAGGCCGGGATTCTCTCACTCCTCGGCCAGACCCGGGGCCGGGTCGAGGGAAATCCGCGGGAGGTCGCGCTCCTTCGGAGGATCCTCCCTCCCGGGGGCGCCCCTCTCATGGGCCAGGCGACCGGAGTTCAAAACCACCACGACGCTGGAAGCGACCATCGCCGCGGCGGCGGCGATCGGCGGGAGGTGCCCGGAGAGGGCGAGCAAGAGGGCCACGGCGTTGTAGCCGAAGGCCCAGAAGAGGTTCCAGCGTGCGACGCGCGTCGCACGGCGGGCGAGGCGCAGGAGCTCGGGGAGGCTCCCGAGGCCCGGGCGCAGGAGGTTGACCGCGGCCGCGTCCATCGAGCGCGGCGAGCCGCCCGCCACGCTCACGCCCACCCCCGCGGCCGCCAGGGCGGCGGCGTCGTTCAGCCCGTCCCCGACGAAGATCGTGCGCTCGGGCCCCCAGCTCCGCAGGCGCTCGACCTTGTCCGCTGGCGAGAGCTCCGGGAGCACCTCGACCCCGAGGCGCTCTCCCAGGCGCTCGGCCGCGGCGCGCCCGTCACCGGTCAGCACGACGGGCTCGAGTCCCGCCTCGCGCAGGGCCGCGACCACGGCCCGGGCCTCGGGGCGCGGCTCGGAGTGCAGGCGCAGCCAGGCCACGGGTGCGCCGTCGCGCGTGAGCTCGACCTCCCCCTCCTCTTCGCCGCGCCGCAGGCTCCAGCGGGCGCCGGCCAGCTCCCCCTCGACCCCGATCCCCGGCAGGGCGCGGAAGGCGCGCACGCTCGCGAGGCCCGGCTCCTTCGCCCCGCGTCGCTCGTGCCAGGCTCGGACCAGGGCCCGACCGATGGGGTGCTCGGAGCCGGCCTCGAGGGAGGCGGCCAGGCGCAGGGCCTCCGCCTCCTCGAGCTCCCCGGCCGTCCGCAGGCCGCGCAGCTCGAAGCTGCCGTCGGTCAGGGTCCCGGTCTTGTCGAGGCCCACGCGCCGCGCGCGGGCGAGGCGCTCGAGGACGTCGCCGCCACGCACGAGCACCCCCATGCGGAAGGCTCGTCCCAGGGCGACCCAGAAGGCCAGGGGGGTGGCGATCCCGAGCGAACAGGGGCAAGCGACCAGGATCACCGAGAGGGCCGTGAGCAGGGCCCCCTCGGGCCCCATCGCCGGCCAGTGCCAGGCCGCGGCGACGGCCGCGAGGACGAGCACGACGGGGATCAACACGCGCGCCACCCGGTCCGCCAGGACGACGCCGGCCGCCGGGCGCGCGAGGGCCTCCTCCAGCAGCCGCTCGACCTCGTCGCAGAACCGGTCGCCACCCACCGCGCGGGCCTCCAGCTCCAGCGTGCCGTCCACGAGGCGCGTCCCGGCCAGCAGGCGGTCCCCGGGCACGACGCTGCGCGGCTCCTCCTCGCCGGTCATGTCGGAGGTGTCGACGAAGGAGCGGCCGGCGAGGACGACGCCGTCGGCGGGCACGACCTCCCCGGGCCGCAACCGGAGGCGTTGGCCGACCTCGAGCTCCTCCACGGGCACCTCGCGCTCTCCGTCGCCCTCGATCACCGCCGCCGGACGCTCCCGCTCGGGGATCAGGTCGACGAGGCGCGCCCGCGCACGCTCCTTGGCCGAGAGGTCGAGCCAGCGCCCGAGGCCCACCAGCACGAGCACCATGGTGGCCGTGTCGAAGTAGACCTCGCCCCCGCCCCGGAAGCTGTTCCAACCCGAGACGAGCCAGGCCGATCCCGTGCCGAGCACGATCAGCGCGTCCGCCGAGAGCCAGCGGCGCATGCGCACGACGGCCTCGAAGAGCGGCAGGCCGAGCAAGTAGAGCACCGGCGCCGACAGGAACAGGGCCGCCAGGCGCTGCAGCCCCTCGAGGGCCTGGGCGGGCTCGCTCGCGAAGTCGCCCTCTTGGCCAAGCAGGGAGCCGTAGAGGGAGAGGGAGAGCATCATCACCCCCATCGACAGCACGGCGCCGAGCAGCACGCGCGCCAGGAGGCGGTCCGCGGAGCCGGTGACGCCCTCGGGCGCCAGGTGGTGCGCGAGGCAGCAACCGCTGCAGCAGAAGGCCTCGCCCCCCGGGGCCCGGGCCTCGTCGCCGACGGGTCGGGCGGGCAGGCCGCAGTGGGTGCAGGGGATCGACGGGCCGCGGCTCATGGCGGCAGCGCCCCCCCGCCGCGCCTACTGGATGCTGCGCACGTCCGGCTCACCGCCCTGCCCCGGACCCTGTTGCAGGAAGTCGGGGAGCTGGAACTCCAGCGTGTAGAAAGTGAAGAAGACCAGGAAGCCCAGATAGAGCAGGAGCAAGTACCACGGCACCCCGCCCACGTCGTAGGCGAAGAGCTTCTGCTTGCTGTCGGTCTCTTCGGGCGAGATGCCCAGGGGATCGCGGTCCAGCTTGTCGTCGGCGGAGCTCATGTCAGTGAGGTTGGTCGATCGGGTCGGCCGCGCCGGTGCCCGGGAGCGCACGGCGCGGGGGCAGCCCGGCCTCCTGGCGCTCCTGCTCCTCGAGGCGCTCGAACATGTCGTACTTCGGGCGCTCGATGTCGCGGAACTGACCGGTGAGGTAGGCCCAGCCGAGGAGGAAGACGAAGCCCGCGGCCACGAAGGCGTAGACCAGGATCGGGTCGAAGGCGAAGCCGGCCAGCTCCTCTCGCTTGATCGTCATCATGAACGAGAAGAGCTTGAAGACGAACATGATCCCCGCCGCGACGGAAACCACGATGAAGAAGGCGTGGAAGCCCCGCGTGAAGCGCCTCGAGCCGGGGCGCGGCCCTTGGTCGGGTGCGGCGACCATCAGCGTCCCTCCTCGAAGGTCGTCCCCAACCACTGCAGGTAGGTGACCAGGGCGAAGCCCTCCTCGTGGGGCGTGCCGTCCTCGTCGAAGTAGTAGGCGTAAGCCGGCATGATCGAGTAGGGCGCGACGTTCTTCGGGTTCATGAAGTGGGCGATGTGCCAGTCGTTCGTGCGGCGGCCTCCCAGACGCGCGAGGTCGGGACCCACGCGCCGGGTCCCCCAGAGGTGGGGCTGGTTCAGCTCGTTCATGTACTCGTAGGCCTCCGAGGGGGGCCCCCAGCGCTGCTCCTCGTTGGAGACCACGCGCACGTACTGGCTGTGGCAGTGCCAGCAAGCCTGCCCGATGTAGAGGTCCCGCCCCAGGCGCAGGGCCTCGGCGTAGTTCTCGGAGGTCGCCCCGCCCGGGTAGACCTCCTCGAAACGCTCGGGGTAGCTCGTCTGCAGCTCGCGGAACTCCTTGCTGGGCTCGGCCGCGAGCTGCTCGAGGGTCTGGTACTCCATCCCGTGGTAGCTGTCGATGCTCATCCAGGGGAAGACCAACGACAGCAGGAAGGCGATGCCGAAGCAGCCGATGCCGGCGACGAAGACGAAGGTGTAGAAGCGTTCCATTCGTGGTCCTCCGCTAGTTCGCGTCCAGGGCGACGTAGTGCTCTTCCTCGACGTACTCCTTCGGGCTGCGCGCCGTCATCCACATGTTGTAGAGACCGCACATCAGGCCGATGACGAAGAGGCCGCCGGAGAAGGTCCGCACCCACCAGAAGGGCACCGAAGCGTCGATCATGTCCGACCACGGGTTCAGCCACTTCTGCATGTAGCCGACGATCAGGCCCGACATCGTCAGGCCCAGGAACATGATCGTGATGCCCAGGGTGGACAGCCAGAAGTGCCAGCCCTTGAGGCGCTGCGAGTACCACTCGCGCTTGCAGACCCGCGGCCAGAGCCAGTCGATCGAGCCGTAGAGCCAGAAGCTGAAGGTCCCGAACATGATCATGTGGGCGTGCCCCACGACCCAGTCCGTGAAGTGGATGATCTTCTGGAAGGCCCAGGTCACGTGGAAGGCGCACTGGAAGCAGGTGATGAAGTAGAAGATCGCGCCCAGGTAGAACCAGCGAATCCCCATGTCCGTGCGCAGCGCGCTCCACTTGCCCCGCAGGGTCATGAAGAAGTTCACGACCACCGTGGTGACCACGACCTCGATCGCGATCGTCGTGCTGATCGCGCCGAACTCGACGTAGTCGGGGATCGGGCTGATCAGGAAGTGGTGCACCCCGCCCAGCGGGTAGAAGAAGGCCAGGGCCCAGAAGCCAATGACCGAGAGCGAGTGGCTCCAGATCGGCTTGCGCAGGATCAGCGGCACGAAGAAGTACATCAGGCCCCAGCCCATGGGCGTCACGTAGAGCCCGACCAGGTCGTGGATGAAGAGGCCCGTGACGGCCGCGCCGGCGGCGCCCGGCAGGATCCATTCGGGGATGATGTTGCCCATCAAGTAGGTGAGGGCGAGCCACACCAGACCCGAGGTGAAGTACCACAGGGAGACGTAGAACTTCTGAGCCCGCGCTTTGTAGAGCGGGGTCATGAGCTGGAGGATCAAGAGCACCGCCCCGACGACGACCAGGGTGTCGACGGGGACCCAGTTCAGCTCGAAGGAGCCGGGCCGGAAGCCCGTCGGCGTCTCACCCCACTCGATGGCCTGGGCGCGGTTGTGGGCGAAGCCCCCCAGGATCGCGAGCAGGATGAACTGCCAGACCCAGAAGATCAGCAGGCCCAGCTTGCGCGACAGGACGCGATAGCCGGTCAGACGCGGGATGACGTAGTAGCACATCCCGGTGAAGCCGTTCACGAGCCATCCGTAGGCCGCCATGTTCGTGTGGAACAGGCGCAGGTGGCCGGGCGAGAGGGCTTCGCTGTCGGGGAAGGGGTAGTACCCCAGGAACTGCAGCGAGTACAGGAAGCCCGCCGTCATGCTGATCAGGAGGCTCACGCCGGCGGCGATCAGGTGCCACTTGATCAGCGTGTACTCGACCAGCGGCTTGTCGTCGCTGGGGAGCGGTGTCGTGCTCTGGGCCATGCTTCAGTTCCCCCCCGCCGTCTTCTCGAGGGAGCGGACGAAGTGCACCACGCACCAGATGTCTTCCGAGCTCATGCTGTCCACGAAGGAGCCCATCGGCGTCCCGTTGATTCCCTTGGCGATCGTCACCCACAGGTCCACGTTGGTGGAGCCCGCCCGGTAGACGCCGTCCGTGAAGTCCCGGGGCTTGATCGGATAACCCCATCCGTCGAGGAAGGCCTCGGCGCTGGGCCCGTCGCCCACGCCCGTCTCCCCGTGGCAGCCGACGCAGCCGGCCCCGGCGGAGTCCATGTAGAGCACCCGACCGCGCTCGATGGTCTCGGCGGTCATCTCGGGCTCCGCCGTCGTCGGGAAGACCGCGTTGAGCTCTCCCTCGTCCCAGCGGTCCCAGACGAGCTCGGCGGTGTCAGCGGGGTCCGCCAGCTCCCCGTCCTCGACCGAGAAGGTCATGAGGAGCTCCTCGAACTCCCCGCGCATCGAGATGTAGCGCACGTACTCGACCACGTCGTGCCGGCGCTCCTCGGTCAAGAGCAAGAAGTCCGGCATCGACGCCCCGGCCAGCCCGTAGCTCACGACGCGGTAGATGTCCTCCCGCAGGGGCCGCTCGCCGGTCTGGGTGCTGGCGAACTTGAACATCCCTTTGCGGAAGTTCCGCGGCCGCGGGGAGAGGAAGCGCGCCGCGGGTCCGGCCCCGTCGCCCACGGCCTGACCGGCGAAGAACTCCGCGCCGTGGCAGCCCGCGCACTCGGCGTCGTAGGTCTTCTTCCCCGCCGCCATCCGCCTCAGCTCGACCACGCCTCGCTCTTGCAAGGCCTCCGAGGAGAGGCCGAACCAAGCCTCGCTGGCCTCCTCGATGTGCGCCTGGAGAGAGCCTCCCAGGGCGTCCCCCTGCTCGGCGTCCATCCGCTCGACCTCGGCCCAGAAAGGCAGGTCCAGCTCGCTCGGCGGCTGGTCAGCGGCGGGCCAGTTCTCCCGGCGTCGCGGATCCTGGCTGCCCTCCCAGTCCGGGGCGTCCGGCGAGCGCAGGAAAGGGACGACGAAGAGCAGGATGGCCAGGATCCAGAAGAGCAGGGCCGGAGCGGCGGCGCCGCGCCGCCGGGAGCACGGCGGCCGGGAGCCCGGGACCCTGCCCGCTCGACGGGCGCCGGGGAGAGCGCCGGGGATCGATTCGCGGGGCATGGTGGCGAGGATCGTTGGTGGAGGAGAACGCGCGCCGCGAGGCCCCATGGGACCCCGCGGTCGTTGCGCGGGCATGATAGGAGGGGCACCTACCCGAACCAGCAATCATCTGCGGATTCTCCCCTCCGCTTAAGGGCGTATTGACTCCGGAGCCCGGAGGCGTCGCTCCCAGACGGAGCGCACCACGAGCTCGACGGGGGCGCCCAGCTCCTCGGCCGCCGCGCCCTCGATCGCCCGCAGCAACGGCTCATCCGGAGGAGCCTCCCCCGCCAGCTCGAGGACCAAGCGCCCCTTCCCGGCGAGCTCGAGGAGCTGCAGCCGCCGCCCGTCCCCCACCAGGGCCTCGACTCGCTCCCGCAGGCGCGGCGGGGCCGCCCGGCTCGTCCGGCGCCGCGCAGGGGAGAGGCTCAGCGCCAGGGCCAGGCCCAGGGCCGCCACCCCGATCGCGATGCCGCTCACACGGGTGACCCGCGAGCCCGTCTGCCCTTCCCGCAAGCCCACGGCCCAGAAGCCCAGGGCCGAGGCCAGGACGATGGCGACGAAGTTGGCGACGAAGAGGGCGGTCGCCCCCAGGGCCAGGCTCCAGTTCCCGATCGACGAGGCCACGCCGGCGGTCGCGATGGGCGGCACGAGAGCCGCGGCGATCGCCACCCCGGGCAGGGCCGCGGTGAGATTCGGCCGCGAGGAGGAGTAGACCCCGGCGAGACCCGCGACGAAGGCCACGAAGAGGTCCAGTCCCCCGGGCAGGTGGCGCGCCGCCATCTCGGCCGTGGCCACCTCGAGCCCCGGCTGCAGGAGCCCCAGGACGACGCTGAGCAGATAGGACGTCAAGAACCCCAGCCCCACCGAGCGGAAGGCGAGGCGCAGGAGCGGCGGGTTGCCCTGCACGAGGGCCATGCCCACGCCCATGATCGGCGTCATCAGCGGGGCGACGAGCATCGCGCCGATGATGACCGCCGCCGAGTCCACGACCAGGCCCGCGGCGGCGATCAGGGTCGAGAGGCTCATCAAGACGACGAAGTCGAAGTCCCAGTGGGAGCTCGACTGCACGCGGTCGGCGAGGGCCAGGCGGCTCTCTCGTTCGAGCTGGGGCACGCGGCGCTGGAACCAGCGGGCGAGCCAGCGCTCGGTGCGGCCGGACAAGGGCACCGCCGCGCGCACGATGGCGATGGTCGCCTCGGGCGCGGAACGCATGACCTTGCGCGCAACAGTCCCCCGCAGGCGCCGCGCCAGCTCTCCGCGCTTGCTCGCGCCGAGCAGCACGAGCTCGGCGCGCATGGCTTCGCACTCCGCCGCGATCCCGACGTGGCGGTGCTCCTCGACGCGCACGACGGGCCGCGCGCGTCCGGAGTGCTCTTCGAGGTGCTGCCTCAGACGCTCTCGCAGTCGCCGCTGCCCCACGCCCTGTGAATCGGGGCCAATGTCTTGCTGGACGTGCAGCGCGTGAAGCGGGCCGTGCTCCGCGGCCTCGAGCTCCGAGGCCCAGCGTGCCGCCGCGCGGGCGTTGGGGCCGTCGGCGGTCGTCAAGAGGATCCCGCTCCTTGCCGGGGCCGCCTCGTCTTCGTCGTCGCTCGTACCGGTGCCGGCGCGCATGACGACCAATTCGCAGTCCACGCCGTCGTAGAGCTCTCGGCGCCACGCCGCCGCCTCCTCGTCGCCCGAGTCCCCGAGCTGCACCGCGACGAGGCACTCGGTCGAGCCCTTCTCCGGCGTGAGCCAGGCCGACGGTGGTGCGCCGCGCCCGACCTCGAGCAGCTCGATGCGCGAAGGTGAGTCCTCCGCCGGATCCTCCGTCGACTCGACCTCCTCTCCCTCGGGTTCGTCCTTCGGTTGCACGAGCTCCCACGCCTCGGCCCCGAGCTGCCGGTCCAGGACTGAGCGCAGGGCGGTCCCGAGCTCTGCATCGGGGTCAATCGGCAGCAACACGGACTCACCCGGTTCGTCGCCTTCCTCCTTGGAGCCCTTGTCCTCGTCGGCTCCCGCCCGGGCCACGACCAGCCTCAGCTCTCGCCCCTTGACGAGCGCCAGCCGCAGCCCCCAGGGGAGGCTCCGCTCGAGCTCGCGGTCGCTGTCGAGGTAGAGGGTGACGACCATCGGCGGGCCGCGGCGCGGAGGCGACGCGGTCGGTCATTATGATCGGGCCATGTTCGAGATCCAGCGCGCTGCCCTGCTCCCCCTGCTCCTCCTCGCCGCGACCGCTCCGACCGCGCCCCTCGCCGCTCAGGAGCCCCTGCGGGTCCACATCCGCGCGGGCGAGAAGACCCACGGACCGGGCCAGCACGACCACCCCCGCTTCCTGGTCGAGTGGAGCGAGCTCCTGAGCCAGCGCGGCGCGCGCGTCACGGGGGGGCTCGAGTTCCCGACGGCCCCCGAGCTCGAGGACTGCGACGTGCTCGTCACCTACGCCGCCGAGGGCGCCTCGATCCACGGCGAGGAGCGCGAACGCTTCGAGGCCTTCCTGGCCCGCGGCGGCGGGCTCGTCGTCGTGCACGACGCGGTCTGTGGCGACGACCCCGCCTGGTTCACGACGCGGGCCGGCGGCGCCTGGAAGCACGGCCGCTCGAAGTGGCTGGAGGGGAAGGTCGGGCTCTACTTCGAGGGCGAGCACCCGATCACCCGCGGCATCCCCCACTTCGACCTCGAGGACGAGATCTACCACGACCTGCACCTCGACGAGGGCGCGCAGGTGCTCGCCAGCTCCTTCCACGACGTCTTCACGATTGCGCCTCAGATGTGGACCTTCGAGGCGGGCGCGGGCCGCGTCTTCGTCACCCTGCAGGGGCACGAGTTCACGAGCTTCGCCCACCCGGCCTTCCGGACGATCCTCCTGCGCGCCATCGCCTGGGCCGGCGGCCGCGAAGCGGACAGCTTCACGCGGCCCCAGGAGCTCGAGCGCCTCGCCTACCCCCCCGGCGGACCGACGGCCCCCGAGAAGGCCTTGGCCTCCTTCGAGCTGCACCCGGACTTCGAGCTCGAGCTCATCGCCGCCGAGCCCCTCGTCGTCAACCCGATCTCGATCGACTGGGACGGCGAGGGACGGCCGTGGGTCGCCCTGACGCCGGGCTATCCCGACAAGGAGGCGTCGAGCGGCGTCGCGGCCCGCGACTCGATCGTGATCCTCGAGGACGAGGACGGGGACGGGCGCCTCGACCGCGCGAAGACCTTCGCAGACGGCCTCGACCTCGTGACGAGCTTCGTCTTCCACGGGGACGGCGTGATCGCCACCCAGGCCCCGGACATCCTCTGGCTCCGCGATCGGGACGGAGACGACGTCTGCGACGAGCGCGTCGTGCTCTTCACGGGCTTCGGTTACGGCGACACCCACGCGGTGACGAGCAACCTGCGCTGGGGGCCGGACGGCTGGATCTACGGCACCCAGGGCTACAGCGGCAACGCCTCGCGCAGCATCACCTCGCCCCACCATGACTTCGAGGCGACGAACTTCGGCGCGATCCCGAACGGCGTCTTCCGCTTCCGACCCGACGGTTCCGCCATCGAGGCCTACTCGGTCTTCGGCTCGAACACCTGGGGCCTCGACTTCGGGCCCGACGGCGAGCTCTTCTTCACGATGGCCAACGGCTCGCACCTGCGCCACGTGCTGCTCTCGGAGGCCGAGCTCGGGCCCGAACGCTACGAGGGCACCCGGACCTGGCGCGACGTGGTCGACCACCGCGAGGTGGCGCGCATCTCCGTCGCCGAGCGCGCGCCCTACGTCCAGATCGACTTCGTCGGCGGCTTCACCGCGGCCTCCGGTTGTACGATCTACTCCAGCGGGCGCTGGCCCGAGGAGTTCGAGGGGAACCACTTCGTCTGCGAGCCGACGGTCAACCTCGTCCACCGCGACCTCCTGCGGCGCGAGGGCGAGAGCTTCGTCGCCTCGAGGGCCCGCCCCGAGGAGTTCCTCGCCTCCACCGACCTCTGGTTCCGGCCCGTGCAGGCGCGGGTCGCGCCCGACGGGTCGCTGTGGGTGCTCGACTTCTACAATCAGGCCGCGGTGCACAACGACACCCGCGGGCCCGAGCACGGGCCGACGAACGCCGCCCGGCGGCCGGACCGCGATCACGGGCACGGGCGCATCTGGCGCGTGCAACACCGCGAAGCCCTCGACGCTCCCCGTGCCGGCCTTCCACTGGCCCAGGGCCTGGTCGAACTGAGGCGTGAGCTGGACGGGGGCGGCTCACCCGCCGAGCTGCCTGGCTTCGACTCCCCCCACGCGGGAGAGCGCATCCTCGCGCTCTGGGCCCTCTACCACCGCGGCGAGGCGAGCGACGGCTCTTTGCGCCTCGCCCTGGGCGACCCCGACCCCGGCGTGCGCCGCAACGCGGCTCGCATCGCAGGGCTCCTCGCCGGCGCGAACGACACGCAGAACCTCTGGTTCCCGCTGACGCTTCGCCTGCACGAGAAGGACGAGCGCGTGCGGCTCGCGGCCCTCTCCGCCCTGCGGAGCTTCGAGCTCGGCCCCGACCAGGTCGCGGACCTCGTGTCCCGGCTGCACGGGCTCCGGGGCGACATGGAGCGCTCGCTCCTGATCGAGCTCGCGCGGCGCGAGCCGAGGCTCTACCTGGAGAGCGCCCTGCAGCTGCGCATGGGCGCGAGCCCGAGCGACTGCGAGCCGATCGACGACTTCGTCCTGCACCTCTTGCCGATGGTCGGTCACGGGGTCGCCGGGGATTGGGCCCAAGCGCTCCAGACCCTCGCGGCCGGCGGCGAGGACATCGAGGACGCCCTGCCCGGCTACCTCGCGGCCCTGTGCGACGCACTCCCCGCCGATGCCGAGTTCGGCTGGGCACGACCCGTCGCCGTTGAAGCGCTGGCGGTCCTCCTCGAGCTGCACGCGAGTCGACCGGCCATCGTACGCGCCCTCCTGCCCCTCGCCGCCCTCCTCGGCCCCGAGCCGGAGCTCGCCCCCGCGATCGAGACGGCCAGCAGCGACCTTCGAGCACGCGTCACCGATCCCGAGGTGACCGTCGACGAGCGCGTGGAGCTGCTCGAGACCCTCCTCGCCCTGCCCAGCGAGCGCGAAGCCGCCCTCGAGACCGCCGCGATCTTCCTGCACCCCTACTTCGACCCGGCGACCCTCGCGCGCGTGATCGACGCCGTCGCCGACACCGGCGATCCTGCGGCGGGCCCCGTCCTGGCGGCGGGCTTCGTGGAGCTCCCGCAGGACTCACGCGAGCGCCTCTTTCAGCATCTCGTCACTCGAGCCGCCTGGGCGGGAGCGCTGCTCGACCGGCTCGAGGCGGGCGAGCTCTCGCCGGCCGACCTCGGCCCCGGGCGGCGCTTCCAGCTGCGCGAGCACCCCGACGCCGCCGTGGCAGCCCGGGCTCGAACGCTCCTCGACGCCTCGAAGGAGCCGGCCCCGGAGATGGATGCCTTGCTCGCCGAGCTCCTGCCGGTGGTCGTCTCCCCGGGCGACCGCGAGAACGGCCGCGAGCTGTTCATCCAGAACTGCGCCGTCTGCCACCGCGCCGACGGCTTGCCCGAAGGGGTCGGCCAGGACGTCGGTCCCTCCCTCGTCGGCATGGGGGCCCACGGCGCCGAGCAGCTCCTGCCCTTCGTCGTCGACCCGAACCGCTCGGTGGAGGCGGCCTACCTCGAGTACGTCTGCGAGACGACGGACGGGGAGCTGGTCGCCGGCGTCCTGACTTACGACGGCCCGGCCTCGATCACGCTCGCCGGCTCGGCCGGCGCCCGCACGGTGCGCCGCGACGAGATCGAGACCCTGCGCAGCACCGGCCGCTCCCCCATGCCCACCGGCTTCGAGGAGCTCGGCGCCGAAGGGCTGCGCGACCTCCTCGCCTTCCTGTGCGAGGGCTACGAGGGCTTCCGCGTCCTCGACCTGCGCCCCGTCGTCTGCGCGAGCACGAGCGCCGGCCTCTACGACCGCCGCCACGACGCGAAGCCCATGCGCTTCCGCCGCCGCGGGCTGGTCGAGGTCGAGGGGGTGCCGCTGCAGCTCATCGACCCCGGCCCGCAGGCCGGCGGCAACGACGCCCTGGTGCTGCGCGGCGGTGCGCGCGCGGAGTGGCAGTCGAAGACGGACATGCCCCTCGCGGTCGAGCTCCCGGTCGGCTTCGCCCTCCAGCGCGTGCACGTGCTCGGCGGCATCTCGGCCTGGGGGCACCCCTACTTCGGCGAGGGCGAGGCCGTGGTGCGATGGAGCTTCCGCTACGCCGACGGCGAGGTGGAAGAGCACCTCCTGCACGACGGCGTCGAGTTCGCCGACTGGATCTCGCGCCACGACGTACCCGGCTCGCGCTTCGTCGACGGGCTTCTCGAGGACGGGAGCTGGGGGCAGCTGCGCAGCTTCGCGGTCGAGTGCGGCCGGCCCGAGGCCGTGGTCGAGGCGATCCGCCTCGAGAGCTTCGACGGGCGCACGGCGCCGACCTTCCTCGCCCTGACGGCCGAGCTCCCGGGCGGCGCTCCGGCCGCGCCTCCGCGCGCCCTGATCCTCGGCGGCGGCGCGAGCCACGACTGGGCGCGTTGCTTCGACGACAGCTTGCGGGCCACGATCGGTGGCTCGCAGGCCCTCACGCCGGCGGAGGTCGCCTACACGTCGGACCCCTCGCGCTTCGCCGCGCAGCTGCCCGAGCTCGAGCTCGCCGTCCTCTGCAACAACCAGCCGCTCGAATCCCCCGGGCTGCGCGAGGCCCTCTTCGCGCACGTCGACTCGGGGCGCGGCCTGCTCCTGATGCACGCGGCCACCTGGTACAACTGGCCCGACTGGCCCGAGTTCAACCGTGAGCTCGTCGGCGGCGGCACTCGGGGCCACGAGGCCTACGGCGACTTCGACGTCGAGCTGACGCGGCCGGATCACGCGGCCCTCGCGGACGTCCCCGCGAGCTTCGCGATCACCGACGAGCTCTACCGCTTCGAGCGCGACCCCGAGGGCGCGCCGATCGAGGTCCTGGCCACGGGCACCTCGCGCACGAGCGGGGAGACCTACCCCGTGCTGTGGAGCGTCGAGCGCGAGGGCTGCCGCATCCTCTGCACGACCCTCGGCCACGACGGCGCGGCCCACGAGAGCCCGGCCTTCCAGGCGCTCGTGCGGGGCGCGTCGAGCTGGCTCCTCGAGCGCGACTGAATCACTCGAGGCCCTCTAGCACCTCCGCCAGCGCCCCCTCGACGTTGTCCGCGAGCCCGCGATGCCCCGCGGCGTTGGGGTGGATGCCGTCGGGGAGGTTCAGCTTGCGCACGCCCCCGACGCCGTCGAGGAATTGCTCGACGAAGGGGACACCGAGCTCCTCCGCCAGCTCCCCGTAGAGGGCGCGGAAGCCCTGGGCGTAGGCGTCGCCGTAGCTCGGCGGCATCTGCATGCCGAGCAGGAGCGGCACGGCGCCCGCGGCCCGCGCCCCCTCGACGATCCCCCGCAGGTTGTCCTCGATCAGCTCGAGCTCGATCCCACGCAGCCCGTCGTTGCCGCCGAGCTCGACGACGACCACCTGCGGGTTCTGGCGCAGGATCCAGTCCAGGCGCGCGCGGCCGCCCGAGGTCGTGTCCCCGCTCACCCCCGCATTGACGAGCTCGAAGGGCAATCCACGCTCCACCATCCGGCGCTGCAGCTCCGCGGGGAAGGCGAGGTCCGCCTCGAGGTGCAGGCCCGCGCTGATCGAATCTCCCAGGAAGACCACCCGCGGCGCCCCGGCAGGGATCTCCGGCGCGTCGAAGGCGCCCGCCTCCTCCCCGGCCCAGCCGTCCCCCGGTCCGGCGGGAGCCGCGCTCTCTCGCTCCGGACTGCATCCGACGAGCGAGAAGAGGAGAAGAAGAGACGAGAGACGATTGAGCCCCCTCACGCCCGAGATCATAGTCCTCCCCCGACGCCCCGTCGCCTGCCATGCCGCCTCCCCCTTCCACCGACCCGCAGCTCGAGTGCATCGGCCTCGGCCACCGGCTCCGCTCGGGGGATCACGACCTCGAGATCCTGAAGGACGTCGACCTCGCGATCGAGGCGGGCGAGCTGGTCGCGGTCGTCGGCCCCTCCGGCAGCGGCAAGTCGACGCTGCTCGGGCTGATGGCGGGGCTCGAGCGACCGACTTCGGGCTCGGTGCGCTTCGAGGGCTGGCCGCTGGAGACGGCGGGCGAGGACGAGCTCTCCCTCTGGCGCCGCAAGCGCGTCGGCTTCGTCTTCCAGAGCTTCCAGCTGCTCGGCAACCTGACCGCCCGCGAGAACGTGCTGCTGCCCCTCGAGCTGGCCGGCGTCGCCGACCCTGGCGCGCGGGCGACGCGGCTGCTCGCCGACGTCGGCCTGGCCGAGCGCGGCCACCACTACCCGAGCCAGCTCTCCGGCGGCGAGCAGCAGCGCGTGGCGCTCGCGCGCGCCTTCGGCCACGCGCCGGCGGTGCTCTTCGCCGACGAGCCGACGGGCAACCTCGACCGCGAGACCGGCGCCCAGGCCCTCGAGCTGCTCCTGCGACTGCGCGAGCAGCACGGCACGACCCTCGTGCTCGTCACCCACGACCTCGAGCTGGCCGACCGCGCCGGTCGGCGGCTGCACCTCGTCGGGGGCAGGCTCGTTCCGCAGCCCGAGCCGGCCGGGTCGTGAGGCTGCGCCTGACCTGGACCCTCTTCCTGCGCGAGTCGCGCGGGGCCCGGGGGCGGCTGCTCTACTTCGTGCTCTGCCTGGCCCTCGGCGTCGGGGCGGTGACGGCGGTCGCCGCCCTGGTCTCCGCCGTCCGCGGGCACATGGCGGCGGAATCCCGCGACCTGCTCGCCGCGGACGTCAGGCTCTCCTCCCGCGCCCCGCTGCCCCAGCTGGCGGCAGAGCTGCTCGAGGAGGTCGAGGGGAGCTGCGAGGTGCACGAGCTGGCGACCATGCTCGCGGCGCCCGAAGCGGACGGCGCGCCCGGCCCCTCGCGCCTCGTCGAGCTCAAGGCAACGGGACCGGGCTACCCCTTCTACGGCGAGCTCCTCACCGAGCCGCCCGGCCTGACACCCGGCGACCTCGGCCAGGACGGCGTGCTGGTCGCGGCGGAGCTCGTCGACTCTTTGTCCCTCGCGATCGGGGACGCCATCGAGCTCGGCGGCGAGCGCTTCGAGCTGCGCGGCGCGATCCTGACCGAGCCCGACCGCCTGGAGTTCGGCTTCACCCTCGGGCCCCGCGCGATGGTCTCGCAAGCCGGCCTCGCGCGCACCGAGCTCGTCGCCTTCGGCAGCCGCGTGCGCTACGCGCGCCTCCTGCGCCTCGCGCCGTCGGTCGAGGGCCGCGTCCTCGACCGCCTCGAGCGGCGCATGGAGGAGGACCTCGAGTCGCAGGGCGCCGCCCGCGCCCGGGTCCAGACCCACCGCGAAGCGCAGCCCAGCGTCCAGCGCTGGTTGCGGCAGGTCGAGCGCTACCTCGGACTCGTCGCGCTCCTCTCCCTGCTCCTCGGCGGCGTCGGCGTCGCGCAGGTCGTGCGCGTCTGGATCGCCGAACGAACGCCGGCGGTGGCGATCCAGCGCAGCCTGGGTCTGCGACCGCGGGAGATCCTGCAGCTCTACCTCAGCCACGTCCTGGCCCTCGCCGCCCTGGCCAGCGCCGTCGGCTGCGCCGGCGGCCTGGCGCTGCCCTTCCTGGCGCGCTTCGCCTTCCCCGAGCTCTTCGAGGGCGGCCCGCTGCTCGCCTCGCCGGCGGTCGCCCTGCGCGGGCTCGGGCTCGGCCTGGGGGTCGCGGCCCTCTTCGCCCTGGGGCCCTTGACCGCGATCTACCGCGTCTCCCCCGCCCGCGTCCTGCGCAGCGAGGCGGCCCCCCTGCCGATCCCGCGCTGGGTGCGGCTGGGGACCCTGCTCCTGCTCCTCGCGGGGCTCTTCGGAGCGACCTGGCTGCAGGCCCGCGACCTCGCGGTCGCCGCCGCCTTCAGCGGGGGCCTCTTGGCGCTCGTCGGTCTGCTCGTGCTCGGGGCGAAGGGCGTGCTCTGGCTCGCCGCGCGCCTCCCGCGCGAGCGCCTGGGCGTCGCCCTGCGCCACGGCCTCGCCAGCCTGGCCCGACCGGGCGCGGGCATCACCGCGACCGTCGTCGCCCTCGGCCTCGGCGTGCACGTCGTCGTCTCCATGATCCTCGTCGAGGGGCGGCTCTCGCGGGAGCTGCGCCAGGGGCTCCCCGAGGACGCCCCGAGCCTCTTCCTGGTGGACGTGCAGCCCGACCAGTGGCCGGGGGTCGAGGCGCTCCTCGCCGACCACGGAGCGCTGGGCGTGGACTCGACCCCCGTCGCCATGGCGCGCCTGGCCCACGTGGACGGAACGCCGGTCCGGGAGCTGGCGCGGGAGAGCGAGCGCTCCCGAGGCCGGGCGCGCTGGGTGCTGACCCGTGAGCAGCGCCTCACCTGGCGCGAGAACCTCCCGGACTCGAACCGCCTGCTGGACGGTGCCTGGTTCCAGGACGACGAAGTGCCGGAGGTCTCCCTCGAGCAACGCTACGCCGACGACCTGGGCGCCACGGTCGGCACGCGGCTCGGATTCGACCTGCAGGGGGTGCCAATCGAGCTCGTGGTGACGAGCCTGCGGGAGGTGGACTGGTCGAGCTTCTCGATAAACTTCTTCCTCTTGGTGGAGCCCGGCGCCATCGAGGGAGCGCCTCATTGGCGCCTGGCCTCGGCGCGCGTCGAGCCCGAGGCGGAGCAACCCCTGCAGGACGAGCTCGTGGCCGACTTCCGCAACGTCACCTTGCTGCGCCTGCGCCCCGTGCTCGAGAAGGTCGCCGCCCTCCTCGAGCGCATCGCCCTCGGCGTGCGCAGCCTGGGCTGGGTCGCGGTCGCGGCGGGCCTGGCGATCCTGGCCGGGGCCGTCGCCGCCGGCGGGCTGCGGCGCAAGCGCGAGGTCGCCCTGCAGAAGACCCTCGGCATGACGCGCCGCGACGTGCTGCTCTTCCTGGGCGTGGAGTACGCCCTGGTGGGCCTCGTCGCCGGGCTCTGCGGCGCGGGGGCCTCCTACGGGCTGGCCCACGCCTTTCTGCGGGAGCTACTCGAGCTGGAACCCGAGCTGCCCTGGGGCTGGTTGCCTCTCTTCGTCCTCGCCAGCGGCATGTTGTCCGCCCTCTGCGGCTTGGCCAGCAGCGCTCGCGTCATCCAGGCTCGGCCCGCGCTGAGCCTCCGTTAGCCGCACGACCCCATGCGCCACCGGATCCCCTCCTGGCTCTCACGGCTCCTCGCCGCTCTCTTCCTCGCCTCCTGCCAGTCTGCGGAGGAGAAGGCTGCGGCCAACTCCCTCATGATCACCTCGACCGCCAATCCGAGCTTGCGTGTCCCCGCGACCGGCACCTACTCCTGGATGGACGGCTCCGTGATCGTCGCCGACCCGAGGCTCTCCGATGAGGTCTACCCGATCCTCCTGAGCGAGATCGAGCGGGGCCTGGCCCGGCGCGGCTATCGCCGGCTCATCGCCGGACGACCCGATTTGCTCGTCGGGGTGGTCGCCGCCCTCGCGGGGACGCTGGATGACGAGGAGATCAGGCTCGCCTACGGCCTGGACTCCACCTGGCTGCCCGACGCCCTCTCGAAGGAGGAGTACGAGCAGGGCACGCTCGTCCTCGACGTCGTGGACGCGCGCACGGGGCACTCGCTCTGGCGCGGGGCCGTCCACGCGGCCGCCAAGTTCGAGCGCCCCGCGGACGAGCGACGCGAGCGGATCGAGCGGGCCCTGGAGGCCCTGCTCCAGCGCTTCGACGAGGCGCGCTGAGCGCGAGGCGAGGCTCGCTCCTCCGGCGGAGTCGCTCCCGCCCGGCGGAGATTGGCGAGCAGAGCCGCGGGGGCGACGACTCCGCTCGCCCTTCGCTTCACTCGACCACCGTCTGACGAACGGCGCTCGAGAAGTTCGCTCCGGTCTGGCCGGCTGCCCCGTCGCGGTACCAGAACTGGTAGGCGTGCTGGTGCGAGGGCTCGACGCCGAGGCCGTTCCAGTTGTTGCTGTTCCACTGGTCCGGGCCGCCGGTCAGGGCGACGCCCGAGGCGTTCGCCTGCACGATGCGCAGGCGCTTGAAGGGCCCGGTCAGGCAGAGGACGCCGTCGTAGTAGGGCAGGTCGTTCAGCTGGCTGGCCGAGTCGAAGTTGGAAGCCAGCAGGACCCCCACCACGCTCCCCGGCAGGCCTTGGACCGTAAAGCTCGGGCCACCGGCGGCCACGGAGTGGCGCCCGGTGGGGATCAGCTCCGCGGGCTGTCCGCTGGAGTTCGGCGTGCCCTCGCAAATCGTCTCTCCGGCCTCGCTGTAGTTCAGGAGCACCGCGCGTCCCGCGAGCACGTCGAGGTCGCCGTCGGCGTCGTAGTCGAGGACGCCGGAGACGTGCTCCGCGCCCAGGCCGTCGAACTGCACCGAGACGTCGAAGACCCCATTGCCGTCGTTCACGCACAGCTCGAAGGTGGCGGGACCGTCATTGTGCGTGAAGGAGCCACCCCCGCCGCCGCCGCAGCAGAGGCCGTCGAGGTCGCCGTCCCCGTCGAAGTCCAGCAGGTCCGTGGCGGGGCCGCCGACGCGCGACGGCTCGAGCTGGTAGCCGGAGGCGTCGCGGCGAGCGACCTGGTAGTGGCCGCCCATGCCGAAGAGCACGAGGTCCGTGTCCCCGTCGCCGTCCACGTCGCCGTCGGCGATCTTGACGGGATCCCAAGCGCTGCCCCCGGCTCCTGGCTCGAGGACGCGGGTGTGGATCAAGCTGCACTGCATGTTCTCCACCCCGAGGACTCGCAGCCGCTGGGTCGCCTGCTCCTGGAGCACGACGACCTCCAGGTCGGAGTCCCCGACGACGTCCGCCAGGACGACCGAAAGGTGGCCCCCGGTCGTCGAGAAGGTGTCGGTGAGCACGAAGCCCCCGGGCACGAACTCGAAGAGGTACACGTCCGGGCCGGCCGCGAGCACGACGTCGTCCTGTCCGTCTCCGTTCAGGTCACCGACCGCGCAGTCCCGGTCGAGGGCCGAGATGTTCGGGGAGTAGTCCTGGTCGACGAGGCGCACCGGCTCACCGTTCGGGCCGGGCTCGAACAGCTCGATGCCCCAGTGGTGCAGCATCGCCATCTCGTCCTTCCCGTCGGCGTCGAAGTCGCCGACGGCGGTCGCGGTCTCCCAGTAGTAGGAGTAGTCGCCGGAGCTGAAGGTGTCCTCCAGCACCGTCCAGGTTCCGGTGGCCTCGTCTTGGTCCCAGAAGAAGACCTGGACGGGGTCGTAGTCGCTCCAGTAGCTCCACCAGCCGACGAGCTCCATGTCGCCGTCCCCGTCGACGTCCGCGGGGTACTCCAGCCGGCTGTGCTCGGTCAGGAAGATGTAGGCGCTCTCCTCGAAGATCGAGGCAGCCCCCTGGGCAGCGGCGCTCGAGGCCAGGGCGAAGGTGGCCAGGGTCCAGGGCAGGACTCGAAAAAGGACGCCGTGCGGGGCGGCGTCGAGCGTGGCTCTTGCGTGCTTCATCTCTGAGGGGGGGTAAGGGTGCGTTTCAGGAAGAAGACGGAGACCACCTACCGTCGCGGAGTCAAAGAGCCGGCCGCGGGGACCGACGCTCCGATCTTCCGCCGCGCCCTCGGGCACCGCAAGCGCGGGGCCCCATTCCCGCCTCAGGGGCCCCCGGGAGGCCCCGGGAGCGGGATCAGCGGGTCCAGCTCGCGCGCCACGCGACGCCACTGGGCGGCGCGCTCCGTCTCCCTCGCCGCCGCGAAGTGCTTGGCGAGGGCGACCGCCACGGTCGCGTCGGGGAGCGCGCGAAAGGCCGCCTCGAGGTCACGCACGGCCCCCGGCCCGTCCCCCATTCCGTGGCGCAGCACGGCCCGGTTGCGCAGGGCACCCCAGGCGGCGGGGTGGCGCTCGACGACCCGGTCGAGCAGCTCGACCCCCGTGCGCTCCTCGCCCAGCCGGCCGAGCAAGAGCCCCAGGTTGATCGCGCTCTCGGCGAGCTCCGGGTCCAGCTCGAGGGCGCGCTCGTAGGCGCGACGCGCCTCCGCCTCGCGCCCCAGGGACTCGAGCAGGCTCGCGCGGACGTGGTGGTACATCGCGAGGCCCGCGGCGGCGGGGCCCGGCGGACGGTCGACGAGCTCCAGCGCGCGCTCGAAGTGCTCCTGGCCGGCGTAGGCCATCATCCACAGGCCCGGGTCGTCCACGTGCGCCGGCGGCTCCTCCCCCGGCCAGGTGAAGCGTCGCCAGTCTCCGGTCGGCGACTCCGCGAAGCGCAGCTCGTCGGGACGGCGCGGCCCCAGGGCGTCCGTCCCGTCGCGCCGGATGAAGTGGTCGTGGATCTGGAGCTCGGCCACGTCGAAGACCCCTCCGAGTGGCATGTGACAGCTGACGCAGTCCTCACCGATCCTCCGCTGGAGCTGCTCGGCGTGGGTCTCCACGCCGCCCGCCGTGTCCCGGCTGCAGGGCGAGGCGCTCGGGCGCGCGGAGGTCACGCGAAGGAGGCCTCCACTCCCATCCCCGGGGTGACAGCTCGTGCAGGCCGCCCGCGTCCGATTGCGCTCCTCGGCGTCGGAGAGGCTGCGATGCGGGTCGTGGCAAGTGGTGCAGGTCATCTCGCTCTCGCGGAAGCAGGACGAGAGCACGAGGCGCTCCACCTGGCTGACGAAGCCGACCTCCTCCGTCGGCGTCGCGGCGACGAAGAGGGCGCGTTGCTCGAGCAGGTCGCCCCCGGGCGGAGGCGGCCCGAGCTCCTGCTCGTTCAGGACCAGGCGCGCGTCCCCCTGCAGGTGGCAGGCGGCGCAGACGGAGAGCTCCTCGAATCGCCCGAGCTCCCGGAAGCTCAGGACCGGGTCGTCCCCCGAGCTGGCGCCCCCCTCGAGCTCCGCCTCCTGCCAGGCGACGTGCTCCTCCACGCGCCCGTGGCAGGCGGCGCAGGAGATGCCCCGGGGCTCCCAGGACTCCGAGGCCGGCCGCAGGTTCAGCGGAAAAGCTCGCGGCGGAGGCTCGTCGGTGTGGCAGCCGAGGCACTCGGGCGTGATCGGCGTCGCGAGGCGACTGCCGGGATGCATCGAAGCGTGGGGCGCCAGCACCGCGCGCCGCCCCGCCTCGCTCGCGATCACCTCCACCGGCGAGAACCACAGGCCCGCGCCGTGAGCCACGGCGTAGGAGCGGTCGAGCTCCCCCGAGCCGATGGCCAGCGCGACCTCCACGCCGAAGGCGTGGGTCGAGTCGTCGCCGCGCGTCTCGGCCAGGACCGGTGTCTCCCCGTCGGGCGCGACCGTGTAGCGGTAGCGATAGCCGCTCGCCCCGTCGTCCACGGGCCCCAGGTCTACCAACTCCTCGGCCGTGGCGACCTGCAGACTGCGCGCCATCCCCGTACGGCTCCAGTCCTCGACGAAGTCCCGGTGGCAGTCGACGCAGGCCTCCGCGCCCGCCCGCGACGGCGGTGCTTCAAAGGGTGGAGCGTGGACGAGTCTCGGCGACGCCTCCGGCTCCTCCGCCCCTCCGCAGGCGGAGGCAACGAGCACGAGGCCAACGGATAGGAGGAACAGTCGCTGCATTTCGTTGGGAGCCGAATCGATCACCCGAGGGCGAGAGATCGCTCTCGACAGAGGCTGACAGGCTCTTGAGGCCAGTTCAACGGCCCTCGCCCGGAGTGGTGCCAGGACAGCCGCCTGGCGACATCGACGACGCGCCCCTAGACTCGCCCAGGTCTTGACCGGCGGCGTCCGGATCCCCTCTGAAGGTCGTCGCCTCGTTCCTTTCCAGGAGATCCCCATGAGATTCGTGAATGCTGCCTCCTGCCTCGTGGCGGGGGCGACTCTGTTCGTCGGCTCGATCGCAGCGGGCCAGACCATGGAGGGCGTGCAGGCCGCACGCCAGAACTCCATCGCTCTCCTCGAGCAATTCTCCACCCTCGAGTACGACCCGACCTCGATTCTCGTGCGCTTCAAGGCGCAGGACGGGGAAGCCACCAAGGAGAGCCTCCGTCGCCAGGTCGGCTTCGGATCTCGCCAGGAGTTCCGCACGGTCCCGGGCCTCGAGCTGGTCGACTTGCGCATCCCGGTCGAGGAGGCCATCGCGCGCCTCAAGCCCCACGTCGAGTACGCCGAGCCCAACTGGGTCCAGCGCAAGGCGGGGACCCCCAACGACACCTACTTCTTCCTCCAGTGGGGCTGCCACAACACGGGGCAGACCATCCAGGGCCAGGTCGGGATCGCCGACGCGGACATCGACGCGACCGAAGCCTGGGACACGATCACGGACGCGTCCAACGTCGTGGTCGCGGTGATCGACACCGGCACCGACTGGGACCACCCCGACCTCGCGGCCAACATCTGGTCGAACCCCGGCGAGGTGGTGAACGGCCAGGACGACGACGGCAACGGCTACGTCGACGACGTCCGCGGCTGGGACTTCTACTCGGGGGACAACAACCCCGACGACTCCGACGGCCACGGCTCCCACACCGCCGGCACGGTCGGCGCGATCGGCAACAACGGCACGGGCGTGGCGGGTGTCGCCTGGTCCTGCCAGATCGTCCCCCTGCGCTTCCTCGGCCCCCAGGGTGGCTTCACCTCCGACGCCATCGCCGCGGTGGAGTACTGCACCACCATGGGCATCCGCGTCTCGAACAACAGCTGGGGCGGGGGCGGCTTCTCCTCGGCCCTCAACAACGCGATCAACGCCTCCAAGTCCGTCGGGCACGTCTTCGTGGCCGCGGCGGGCAACGACGGCTTCAACACCGACAGCATCCCGCACTATCCGTCGAGCTACAACCTCGACAACATCATCTCCGTGGCGGCCACGGACAACCGGGACGCCCTGGCGAACGAGCCGACCTGGGCGTCCAACTACGGCCCGAACTCGGTGGACATCGGCGCTCCCGGCGTGGACATCGCCTCGACCTGGTCGGCTGGCGGCTACGTCTGGAGCGGCGGCACCTCCATGGCGACCCCCCACGTCGCCGGTGTGGCGGTGCTCCTCCTGGCGCAGAACCCGGGCTGGTCCTACTCCCAGGTCATCGACCGCATCTACGACACGGCACGTCCGCTCGCCTCCCTCAACGGTTTGTGCACGACGGGCGCCATGCTCAACGCCAACGACGCCGTGGCCGGCGGAACGCCGCCGGACACGACGCCCCCGGCGAACCCCACGGGCCTCTCGGCCAGCGGTGGCGACGGCAGCGTGAGCCTGGACTGGAACGACAACGGCGAAGGTGACCTCGCCGGTTACCGCGTCTACCGCTCCACCTCGAGCGGCGGCGGCTACAGCGCCGTCTCGGGCCTGATCGGCTCGAGCGCCTACACCGACAACTCGGTCTCCAACGGCACGACCTACTACTACGTGGTGACCGCCGAAGACACCTCCGGAAACGAGTCGGGGAACTCGAACGAGGACAGCGCCACGCCGATGGCGACCCCCGACACGACGCCCCCCGCCGCTCCCACGGGCCTCTCGGCCAACGGGGGTGACGGCACGGTCAGCCTGGACTGGAACGACAACGGCGAGGGTGACCTCGCCGGTTACCGCGTCTACCGCTCGACCTCGAGCGGCGGCGGCTACAGCGCCATCACGGGCCTCCTTGGCTCGAGCGCCTACACCGACAACTCGGTCTCCAACGGCACGACCTACTACTACGTGGTGACCGCCGAAGACACCTCCGGCAACGAGTCCGGGAACTCCGGCGAGGCCAGCGCCACGCCCGAGGCCTCGAGCGGCGGCCAGGTCGAGACGATCTTCTTCGGCGGCTTCGAGAGCGGCAACTTCAGCGCCGAGGGCTGGGTCACCTCCGGAAACCCCGTCGTCCACACCGGCGCCGATCGCGGCGGCACCTACGGGGCACGCATCCGCAACACCTCGTGGATCGAGAAGTCGGTCAGCACGGCCGGCTACGACACCATCGAGCTCTCTTACGCCCGTCGCACGCGGCGCATGGACAGCGGTGAGTTCCTCCACGTGGAGTACTGGAACGGCTCGAGCTGGATCCTGCTCGAGGCCACGCAGGGGACGAGCTGGGGCTACCCGACCTGGTCCCTGGGCTCCGACGCGAACGACAACGCGAGCTTCAGGATCCGCTTCCGCACCAACGCCAACCGCAACAACGAGCGCGGGGACGTGGACGACGTGGAGCTGATCGGCACGACGCTCTAGCGTCCCCGGACCTCCACCGACGAAGGTCCCGATCGACAGGGGCGGCCCGACTCCCTCGCGGAGTCGGGCCGCCCCTTCTGACTCTCGGAGCGTCTCGCGGCCCGCCCTACTCCTCCTGGAGGGGGACGACCTTGCCCGAGCCGGCCTGGTCGAGGCTCACGGCGGGTTGGCCGCGGTAGCGCACCACGCCGCTGCCCGCGATGTCGACGTCGAGACTGTCCGAGGCGGCGACGTCGATCTTCGCCGAGCCGGCGATGTCGATCACGGCCTCGCGACACTCGAGGCTCGAGAGGTCGAGGTCGGAGGAGCCGGCCACGTCGACGTCGATCCCTCCGGCGCGGCCGCTGAGGGTCCCGGAGGCCGCCCCGGCAACGTCGACCTCGAAGTGCTCGGCCTCGATGCCCGTCACGGTCATCTTGCAGCTTCCCGCCACTTCGATGCCCTTCAGCTCGGGCACCCGGATCTCGGCCCGCAGCTCGTGCTGGGTGGAGACGGACTCGGTGAAGTCGATCTCCAGCGTCCCGTCCTCGATCCGCGTGCGGATGTATTCGTGCAGGTTCTCGTCGGCGTGGATGATCACGCTCTGGGGACCGCCGACCTCGACGTCGAGGCGCATGCCGCCGCTCAGCTCGATGGTGTCGAAGTCCGCGAGCTGGCGCTGGTCCGGGACAAAGGGCCCCTCGCCCTGCACGCGCGTGCTCCAAGACGAGGAGGAGCAGGAGGTGCCGAGCAGGAGGCCGAGGGCGAGGGCGGAGAAGGTGAGGCTCGTTTGGGCTCGCATGGGGATCCCCGGGTGGGGTTGGAGGGTCGGGTCACGGGAACTCGCCCCCATGACGCACGACGGGGGCGAGCATTTCCAATCCCGTCCCGGGCTCGCCCGCTAGAGCTCCAGCAGGAGCCCCTCGGAGGCCACGCGGCAGCCCGCTGCCCGCACCTGGACGGCTTCGGGGCCCCCGGGGTCGCAGGCAGGGTTCGAGTGGTTGAGGTGGGTGAAGATCAGCTTGGCGCGTTCGCTAGCCGGCAGGGGCGCGAAGCGCTCCAGGCTCTCCACGACGAAGGGGTGCGGGATCTCCTCCATCGAGCGGCCCGGGAGCTCGCCCGCGGAGAAGAAGCTTCCGTCCACGAGGGCCAGGTCCACCTCGGCCAGGAGGGCCTCGATCGGCGGCTCCAGCTTCGCCCACTTGTCGACGTCGGGCAGGTAGAGGCAGCTCCGCCGCGGCCCATCGATCACGAAGGCCAGGGTGTCGGAGTACTCGTCGCGATGGGGCACGGCGAGGGCGCGCACCCGGAGGTCCGGGGCCAGCTCGACGACCTCCCCCGGGGCCATGGGCTCGACCCGGAGGTGCCCGGCCTCGATCAGCAGCCCCCAGGGCCCGTTCTCCGCGAGGAATGCGGTCATGCGCGGCGAAGCGTGGACGAGCTGGGCTTCGCTGCCGTAGGCCTCGCGGCCCAGCTGCAGAAGCCCCGAGTAGTGACCGACGTGGGCGTGGGTCAGGAAGACGCCGTCGAAGAGCGCGGGCCGGCCGACCGCGGGCGCCCTCGGCGCCACGGCCTCCGAGCGCTCGAGCTGCTCGGGGAGGTCCGGCGTCGCGTCGAAGAGCCAGCGCTGGCCGCTGCGGGGATCGACCAGGAGCAGCGAGGTGACGAGTCGCCGGAAGCCCGGCTCCTCCCGCGCGCGGCGGCAGTTCTCCCCTCGACAGGCGAGCTGGGGCAGGCCCCCGTCCTGGGCCGTGCCGAGGACGACGACGAAGGGCGCGGCAGGCAGCATGACCGCCTCGCGCGGACCGACGCAGGCGGAGAGCGAGAGGCCCGCCGCGAGGACCAAGGTTCGCATCAGCACGACCTCTCCGCGGGGTCCTCGGGCTCCGGCGCCTCTCTGGCCTCCGCGAAGCCCGAGCAGCCCCGCATCGGCTGCGGCGGGTACTTGCTGAAGCGCGCGTCGCGTTTCGCCATGCGGCACAGGAGGTAGCGCCCTCCGCGCGGGGAGGTCACGAGCTGCACGTGCGCGCAGGACTCGCACTGACTCCTGATGGTCACTCATCCTCTCCCGTATAGCCCAGGGCGCGAAGCTCCCTGAGGCGCGCCGGGTCGGGCGGTGGCAGGTCGTCGTCCGCGTCCGAGAGGCGCCTCGAGCGCTTTTGTACGCGGATGATCCTCGAGAGCTCCTTCTCCATGTGTGCGGTCCGCTCAGGATGGTCAGCGGCGACGTCCTGGAGCTCGAAGGGATCGCTCGCGAGGTCGAAGAGCGCCGGTGCCTGATCGGGGCGGCTGATCAGCCTCCAGTCTCCCTGCGTCAAGCTGTGGGCCCGGTCGTTCGACGCCCCCATCCCGAAGACCGGGCGCTGTTCGGCGAATCCCCCCAGGGCGTCGACACCCCGACATCGATCCAGGAAGCCCCCCCGGGGCAGCTCCGGAGCGAGCGCAAGGGCCGTCGGCAGGACGTCGATGACCGCCACCAGCAGGGGAACTCGACCGACCTCGCCACCGGGCACTCGCACGAAGAGGGGGACGTGGAGCTGCTCGAACCAGACGTCCCCGTGCCCCCCCACGCCGTGCTGGCCCAGGCCTTGACCATGATCGGCGAGGAACACGAGCAAGGACCGGTCGAGCAGGTCGCTGTCGCGCAGCGCATCGACGAGCTCGCCGACCGCGTCGTCCAGCTGGCGGATCGCCCCGTCGTAGAGGTTGATCACCTCCGCCGGCACCTCCTGCTCCGCCTGGTGGCCCGAGTAGGACTCCGGGAAGTCCCGTTCTCGAAGCCTGAGCTCGAGCTCCGCGTCGGTCCGGAAGAGCTCGTCGTAGGGTGCCGACGGGTGATCGCCGATCAGGTAAGGGCCGTGGGCGTCCATGTAGTGCACCCAGAGGAAGAACCCGTCGGGCGCCTCCTGGAGCCAGGCCAGGACCTCGCGGTTGGTCTCCGCCCCCGAGCGTCGCGGCCCCTCCGGTTCGCTCCAGGTCTCGAAGCCGCTCGCCAACCCGGTCTCTCGCTTGACGGGGGTCGCGCTCACGAAGCCCGCCGTGTGAAGCTCAGCGTTGACGGCCTCCGCGAAGGTCTGCACTCCTCCTCCCGAGCGAAAGGCCTTGTAGCGCTTGACCCAATCGGGCAAGGCGCCGAAGTTGCTCGGGACGCCGTGCTCGTATGGATGCAGGCCGGTCATCAGGGAGAGATGACTGGGCGTCGTGCGTGGCACCGAAGCGAGGCAACGCTCGAACACCAGGGACTCCCGAGCGAGCGCGTCGAGGTGGGGAGCCGTGTCGCGGTGGTAGCCATAGGTCCGCAGGTGATCCGCCCGCAGCGTGTCCGCCGTGATCACGATCAGGTTGCGAATCTCCGGAGGCGCCTCCGCCGCGCAGGACGCGAGCAAGGGGAAGAGCGCGAGAGGCAGCTCGATGCGCATCAATGGCCCTTCTGCGGCGCGGACTCCGGTTCTTCCGGCGCGGGCACGAGGCGCGTCAGGCGCCCGCTCGCGTTCCAGTCCATGACGTAGATCTCCCCCTTCGGGCCGATGCGCGCGCAGTGCGGCGCGCAGAAGGCGCCCGCGACCCAGGCCTCGCGCGGGACGTCGTAGCGCGCGCGCTGGGCGGGGTCGGGGTGGTCGCCGAGGTGGGCGACGAGCCGGAGCTCCCGGTCGAGGAGCGTCACCCGCCCGGCGAGGTCCGCGACGACGGCGAGCTCGCCAGTGAACTGCAGATGGCAGGGGCGACGCAGCAGCCCCGACTCCGGGTCGGTCCCCCCGAGGTAGCCGCCCTCCAGGTCGAAGCGCGCGATGCGGTGGTTCTCACGGTCGGCGACGAGCAGGGTCGGCCGTTCCCCCGAGGTGTCCAGCCACAGCCCGTGGGGCGTGTTCAGGTGCTCGGGCCCCTCTCCACGGCCGCCGAAGCTGTCGAGGTACTCCCCCTGCGCGTCGTAGCGGTGGACGTAGGAGCGTCCGTAGCCGTCCGCCACGAACAGCCGCCCATCCGGCGCCACCGCCACGCTCGTGGGCTTGTACTGCCCGGGCTCCTCGTAGAGGCCGGCCTCGGTCGGCGGTGGCGCGTAGCGCTGCAGCACCTCCCCGCTCAGGGTCGTCTTGAGCACCTCGCGTCGGGCCGTGTGAGCCAGGTAGAGGACCTCGCGCGCGACGGGGCGCGTCTCGCCGTCGAGCCCCTCGACCTCGTGCATCTCGGTCGCGATCGCCATGCCGTGCAAGCCCGCCCCCCAGTCCTCGCCGAAGGAGAGCAGCGGCGCGCCCTCGCGGGTGTAGACCTGAACGGCCGGCCCGCTCTCTGCGCTGAGATAGACGCGCCCGCTGTTGTCCACCACGAGGCAGCCGTGGGTCGGCCCGAGGCCCGCGCGACCTTCGGGCAGCTCGAGCCAGTCCGTCTCCCAGCGGTAGCGGTGGGCCCCCCGGCCGACGTGGACCGGGCCGGTCGGCGCCGCGGCCCGCGGGCTGACCTCCTGCCGCGTCGAGCCCGGGTGCTCAGGGTCGTGCCCGTGGTCGTGGCCGTGGGAGGGGTCATGACCCGTGGGGAGCGCGAGGAGGATCAGGAGGGCGTGCAGCATGGCGCGTGCGGGGTGGACGTCACTCGAGCTCGTCGAGGTAGCGCTCGGGCTCCTCCCAGAAGCTCTTCGGGCAGTTCGGACAGCAGAAACCGATGGCCCGGCCTTCGTGCAGGATCACGTAGCGCGGGTCCACCTCGCCGCCGCTCACCGGGCACTTGCCGTTGACCGGGGCCGGGGTGGAGCCCTGCGACACCGGCTCCTGGGGCGCACGCGTGAACTGCACCTCCGGCTCGAGCTCGAGGGGCTCGTCCGGCGCGGCGCTCGCGCCGACGACCTCCAGCTCCGCGCGGGCCGCGCGCAAGGCCGCGAGCTCGTCCTCGCCATCGAGGCCGGTCCCCCACAGGAAGACGCGCTCGAGCTCGGGGAGCTCGGCCACGACCTCGAGGGAATTCGGGGCGAGGGGCGTCCCGGCGAGGTTGAGGACGCGCAGGGCGGGCGCGTCGCGCAAGGGCTCCAGGTCCAGGAGTCCGCCCTCGAGGTGGGCGACCTCCAGCCGCCGCAGGTCGAGTCTCCGCAGGCCCGGCAAGTCGCCGAGGAAGGCGAGGTCCGCGGCGTCGAGCGCCTGGCCCGCGAGCCCGAGGTCGCGCAGGTCGTCCCGCAGGGGATCCAGCCATGCGGCGAGCTGGCCGCGCGCGCCCTCGACCTCCCCGAGCTCGACCCAGAGCTCCCGCGAGTCGCGCTCCACGGGCTGCACGTGGGCGAGGCGTTCGCGCAGCGCCGCGATCGCGTCGCGGCGACGGCCGTCTTCGACGGCTCCGGTCGAATCCTCTCCGGTCGCGGGTGGCGCGGGCTCGGTCGAGGGTGCGTCCTCTCCCTGCTCCTCGAGATCCAGGGCCGCCTGTGGCGGCGGCGCGCCCGCGATCCAGGCCTCGAGCCAGGCCAGGGCGTTGGAAGGGGGCTGGGGCTTGTTCTCGGGCGGCATGTGGTCCTCGTCCTCGAGGGGCAGCCGCATGCGCTGGATCAGGAGGCTCGCTCCAGGGTCGCCGAGGACGATCGAGGGTCCGCCGTCGCCACCGGCGAGCGCCGCCTCCAGCGTGTGCAGGGCGAGGTCGCCGCGTTGCTTCTTCTCACCGTGACAGCGGAAGCAATACTCCTCGAGCAGCGGCTGCACGTCCTCGAAGCCCACGGGAGCCGGCGGCCCGGCCTCCTCCTCCGCGGGCTCGGCGGCTTCGCTCGGCGCCGGGGGCACGAAGGCCCGCTCCTCTTCGGCCTCGAGCCAGGGCTCGAGCAGGAAGTCCTCCCCGTGGGTCAGGGCCCCGCCGAAGTGCGAGGTTGGCAGGAGCACGAGCACGCCGATCCAGAGCCAGGCGCCGTACCAGCGCGAGCGCCGCCAGTGGGCGAAGCCCAGGAGCAGCGAGAGGACGACGAGCGCGATGCCCCCCCACTCGTGCCACTCGACGATCTCCGGGTAGCTCGCCCCCTCGTGCAGGAGCCAGCCGCTCGCGCCCGCCGGCGCGCTGCTGAGCACGAGCAAGCAGACGAGGGCCGTGCGGCCTCCCGGGCGACCGCTCTCGCGCCCCTCCCGGGACCCGAAGAGCTGCAGCCAGGCGAGGGCCAGCCAGAGGCCGATCGGCAGGTGCAGGAGAACCGGGTGCAGGCGCGCGAATGCCTCGGCCCAGTCGATCGCTTCCCAGGGACGCACGGCGTCAGGCGAGGAGCTCGGGGATCACGCGGCCCGAGACGTCGGTCAGGCGGAAGTCGCGGCCCTGCAAGCGGTAGATCAGCCGCTCGTGGTCGAAGCCGAGCTGGTGCAGCATCGTCGCCTGCAGGTCGTGGACCGAGACCGGGTCGCGCACGATGTTGTAGCCGAAGTCGTCGGTCTCTCCGTAGACGCTGCCCGCGCGCAGGCCGCCGCCCGCCAGCCAGACCGAGAAGGCCCGCGGGTGGTGGTCCCGACCGTAGTTGGTCTCGGTCAGCGTCCCCTGGCTGTAGACCGTGCGCCCGAACTCGCCGGCCCAGAGCACGAGGGTGTCCTCGAGCAGGCCGCGCTGGGCGAGGTCGCGCAGGAGCGCCGCCTGGGGCCGGTCGACGGCGGCGGACTGCTTGCGGATCTCCTCCGGGAGGTTGTTGTGCGCGTCCCAGCCCCGCATGTAGAGCTGGATGAAGCGCACGCCGCGCTCGGCGAGCCGCCGCGCGAGCAGGCAGTTGGCGGCGAAAGTCCCCGGCTCCCGCACCTCCGGCCCGTACATCTCGAGGGTCGCCTCGCTCTCGTCCGAGAAGTCGACCAGCTCCGGCACCGACATCTGCATGCGGTAGGCCATCTCGTACTGGGCGATGCGGGTCGCGACCTCCGGATCGAAGCTGCGCTCGGACTCCGCCTCGTTGAGCTCGCCGACGAGGTCGAGCATGCGGCGCCGGTCGGAGCGCGAGACCCCCGGGGCGTCCTCCAGGTAGAGCACGGGGTTCGCGCCGCTGCGGATCTTGCAGCCCGCGTGGCGCCCATCGAGAAACCCCGAACCCCAGAAGCGCTCCGCCAGCGCCTGCATGTTGCCGAAGCCCTGGGTGATCAGCACGACGAAGGTCGGCAGGTTCTCGTTGGCGCTGCCCAGGCCGTAGCTGCACCAGGAGCCGAAGCTCGGGCGACCCGGCACCTGGCTCCCCGTCTGGAAGAAGGTGATCGCCGGCTCGTGGTTGATCGCGTCCGTGTGCATCGAGCGGACGAGGCACAGCTCGCGCGCCATCCCGCCGGTGTGGGGCATCAGCTCGCTGATCCAGGCCCCGTCCTCGTTGTTGGGGTAGCGGGCGAAGCGGAAGAGCGACGGCGCCACGGGGAAGCGCGCCTGGCCGCTGGTCATGCCGGTCAGGCGCTGCCCGCGCCGCACCGAGTCCGGCAGGTCCAGGTCGTAGCGCTCGCGCAGCCCCGGCTTGTAGTCCCAGAGGTCGAGGTGGCTGGGGCCGCCCTCCATGTGGAGGTAGATCACGCGCTTGGCGCGGGCGGGGAAGTGGGTCGCGAGGGCGCCCGCCCCCGGCCCCGACGTCGGCGCGCCGCGCGCCCGGCCCCCGACGAGCAGCGACCCCAGGGAGAGCTGCGCCGCCGTCGCGCCCAGGGCACTCGCGCCGAGGCCGAAGAGGCGTCGTCGGGTGAGCAGCAGATCGCGCTCGCGCAGGGGATCGGGGCGGTCGTCGTCCATGCGTTGTGCCTCAGCCCTGGGTGATCGTGGCGTGCAGGTTGAGGAGCGCGTTCGCGACGAGGGTCCAGGCGGCGAGCTCCGCAACTTGGACGCCATCCTCGGCGGCGGCCTCCGCGACGGCGCCCTCCATCGGCTCGCCGTCGCGCCCCCGCTCCCCGACCCCGACGAGGGCCGCGGCGTCCTCGGGGGCGGAGCGGTAGCGCTCGCGGTGGTCCGCCAGGGCCGCCGCCAGGAGGTCCAGCTCCTGCTCGCTCGGCCAGCGGCTCGTGCAGCGCCGGAACATCCCGGCCAACCGCTCGCGATCGCCCCGCTCCTCGCCCAGCGTGCGTTCGGCGAGCAAGCGGGCGGCCTCGACGTATTGCTCGTCGTTCCAGAGGACGAGGGCCTGCAGCGGCGTATTCGTGCGCGCCCTGCGCAGCACGCAGGCCTCGCGGGTCGGCGCGTCGAAGGTCAACAGGCTCGGTGGCGGGCAGGCGCGCTTCCAGTAAGTGTAGAGGCTCCGGCGCCAGAGCTCGTCGCCTTCACCTCGCTCGTAGGTGCGCGTGTTCGACTGGAGCATCGCCACCTCGCGCCACAGGCCCGGCGGGTGGTAGGGCTTGACCGAGGGCCCGCCGAAGCGCTCGACGAGCAGGCCCGCCACGTAGAGCGCCTGATCGCGCAGGGCCTCGGCCTCGAGCCGCCGGCGCGGGTAGCGCGCGAGCCAGCGGTTCTCCGGGTCGAGCTCCCGATGCTCGGGGCGCACGGCGGAGTCCTGGCGGTAGGTGTCGCTGGCCAAGAGGGTCGTCAGGAGCGCTTGCAGGTCCCAGCCGTTCTCCACCAGCTCCACCGCCAGCCAGTCCAGGAGCTCCGGATGGCTCGGCCAGGCTCCCTGGTAGCCGAAGTCGCCGGAGGTCGCCACGAGACCCGTCCCGAACAGGAGCTGCCACAGCCGATTCGCCGCGACGCGCGCGACGAGGGGGTTCCCAGGGTCGGTCATCCAGCGCGCGAGGTCGAGGCGCGTCGCCCGCTGCCCCTCCTCGACGTCGAGGGTGCCGAGGATGCCGGGGATGCTCGGCGCCGCCGGCCGCGACTCGTCGGGGTGGTCGTAGAGGCCGCGCTCCAGCACGTAGGTCTCCCGCGGCTCCTCGCGCTCGCGCATGACCATCGTGCGGGGGATCGCGGCCTCGAGCTCCGCGCGCTCCTCCTCCAGACCGCCGATCCGTTCCAGCCCAGCGGCGTAGTCGGGGGAGTGCTCGAGTCGCCAAGCGTGCAGGATTCGGTCGTCGAAGGCGATTCCGTGGTCCGCCCGTGCGTCGGTCTCGACCAGGGCGCAGAGGAGATCGTCGCTCAGGCGCTCGGCGCCCTCCAGGGCCTCGTAGTAGAAGCCCGCAGCCCCGCCGGTGTTCGTGACCTTGAGCACGAGGGAGTTGCGTCCGGGCTCGAGCCGCACGACGGCTCGGTCCTGGTCCGCCGCCACTCCGCGAGCGACGTCGTTGCGTGCCACCTCGCGCCCGTTGACGAAGAGCGCGAAGCCGTCGTCGGAGCCGAGCGAGAGCTCGACCGAGCGCTCCTCGGGGGCGTAGACCTCCTTGGCGAGGTAGTGCACGTTCGTGCCCCCCTCGAGGGCCGTCACAGCGCCGTCGACGAAGGCCTGCCGATAGGCCCAGCCGAGGACGCCGCCGCGGGGGTTCACGAAGGTCGCGGCGAGGTCGAGCTCGATAGCCTCCTCGGGTCCGAAGCGCCGCTCGTAGGCGTCCGTCGAGCCGTCGAGGTCGAAGGGGCCGGCCTGGTACCAGTGCCCCTGCACGAGGGGCAGGGCCGCCAGCCCCGAATCGCCGAGGGACGCGAGACCGACGCGCACGCGGCCGAAGACGTGGTCGGCGTAGATCGACTCGTACTCGAGACGCAGCACGATCTCCGTGCCGCCCTCGAAGCCGAAGGGCTCCTCGGTCAAGAGCAGGGCCACGCGCTCGGAGCCGTCCGTGTGCCCGGCGATGGCCCAGCCCGTGTTCGGGCGCTCGTCGAGGGCGCGCAGGAGGCTCCAGTCCTCGTTGTCCTGGTCCGCGTCGGCCCACAACCAGCGCAGAGCGAGCTCCTGGCGGCGCTCGGGCTCCGCCACGGAGATCGCCTCGAGCCCGATGCCGGTCAGGACGGCGTTGCCGTTCCCCGCGCGCCCCGGCGCCCCGTTGGTGAAGCCCTCGTGGCCGAGGACGTCGAGCTGGACCAGGCGCAGGTCCCGCGCCTGCGTGCGCAGCCGCAGGCTGTGCACGTCGGTGTCGGGGCTCTCCCCGCTGGCGAGCACGACTCCGGCGTCATCCACGCTCAGCGTGGCGCCGCCGCTCGAGCTGGCCTCGACCAGCTCTGACTCCGCCCATGCGAGGCCGAGGCGCCCGGGCAGCTCGTTCCGGAACTCCACGAGGGCCTCGCGTTCGGCCTCCGAGGGCTCGAGGATCGCCTCTCGCGCCTCCTCCAGCTCCGCGTCGAGCTCCTCGCGCCGCGCGACCTGCTCCCCGCTCGGCACCTCGAGGAATGGCTCGAAGGCGCGGTTGGGGTCCGGGATCTGCGAGTAGAGCCCGGGCTCGTCGTTCGAGAAGAAGAAGGCGAAGAGGCCGTAGTAGTCCTCCTGCGTCAGCGGGTCGAACTTGTGGTCGTGGCAGCGCGCGCACTGCATCGTGACCCCGAGGAAGACCGAGGCCGTGGTCTCGACGCGGTCGGCGGCGTACTCGACGAGGTACTCCGCGTCGATCGCCCCGCCTTCGTCCGTCGTGACGTGGTTGCGGTTGAATCCGCTCGCCACCTGCTGGTCGAGGGTCGCGTCCGGGAGCAGGTCCCCCGCCAGCTGCTCGGTCAGGAAGCGATCGAAGGGCATGTTGTCCCGGAAGGCCCGCAGCACCCAGTCGCGCCAGGGCCAGATCTGCCGCCCCGCGTCCATGTGGATGCCCGAGGTGTCGGCGTAGCGCGCCTGGTCGAGCCAGGGCGAGGCCATGCGTTCGGCGTAGCGCGAGCGGTAGGGCTCCTCGACGAAGAGCTTCGCGATCCAGCGGCTCCAGATCGCGTCGAAGTCTTCTCCCTCTAGCTCGGCCAGGAAGGCGTCGAGCTCCTCGGGGGTCGGCGGGAGGCCCGTCAGGTCGAGAAAGAGCCGCCTGAGGAGGAGCTCGGGCCGAGCGGGGGGCGAGGCCTCGAGGCCCTGCTCGTCGAGGCGCGCGCGCACGAAGGCGTCCACCGCGTTCCCGATCTCGGCCTCCGGCCGGCGCGGGAGCGCGGGTCGCTGCGGCGCCTGAAAGGCCCAGTGCTCCTCGTAGGGAGCGCCGGCCGCGATCCAGCGGGCGAGCAGCTCCCGCTCGGCCTCGTCGAGGGGCGGGCGATGATTCTCCGGCGGCGGCATGCGCTCGTCGGGATCCGAGCTCCCGATCCGGCGCAGGAGCTCGCTCTCCCGGGGCTCGCCCGGGACGATCGCGCCATGGGCCGCCGCCTCCTGGAGGAGGTCGAGGCGCAGCCCCGCCTGGCGGTTGCCCGGGTCCGGCCCGTGGCAGGGGAAGCAGCGGTCCGACAGCAGCGGGCGCACGTCGCGCCCGAAGGAGATCTCGTCCGCCCCTCCGCTGCCTCCCGTGCCAGTCGCGGGCCCCCCAGCCCAAAGGAGGGAGACGAGCCCCAACGCGAGCGGACGGAGCGCTCGGGTACGCCACGGACTTCGCGAGGCGGGCTTCGACATGCGCCCAGGATACGCTAGAAGGTCGCTCCCGCAGGGCGCCGCGGTCGAATTCGGGCCCCCTCCCCATGCAGCCCCGCCTGGCCCTCGACTGCCGCATCGATAGCGGCAAGCCCTCTTCCTACACGCGCGTGCTCGAGCTCCTGCGCGACGGCGCGCGGGCGGCGAAGCTCCCGTGGGTCGAGTGGTCCGGCGGTCCCTGTCCCGCGCCCGTCCTGTGGAGCCCGACGCCCGAGCTCCCACCGGCTCCGCCCGGCCCGCTGCTCGTGCCGACCCTGCACGACGTCACGCCCCTCGTCCAGCGCGAGCGCGCGGGCCTCGGCGCCTGGCGCCGGCGACGCTCCTTCCGCAAGCGGGTCGCCCTCCTCGCCGCCGGCGCCGCGCGGGTCGTCACGGTCTCCGAGACGGCGCGGGAGTCGATCGCGGTGGCCCTCCCCGAGCTCGAGGCGCGCTTGCGCGTCGTTCCGAACTTCCCCGCCCCCGCCTTCGTACCCGGGCCGCGCGACGATCCCCCGCTGGACCTCCCCGCGGGCGGCGTGCTGTTCGTCGCGGCCCTGCGCCGACACAAGAACTGGGAGACCCTGCTGCGCGCCTGGGCGGCGCTGCCCGCCGACCTGCGCCGCGCGCATCCCTTGGTCCTCGCGGGAGACGCGCGACGCGCGCGCGGTCGACCCGAGCGCCTGGCCGCGCGCCTCGGCGTCGCGGGCGAGCTGCATCTCCCCGGGCGCGTCGCGGACGCGGAGCTCCCGGCCCTCTACCGGAGCGCCGCGCTCTTCGTCTTCCCCTCCCTGGCGGAGGGCTTCGGCCTGCCCCCCCTCGAGGCCATGGCCTGCGGCACCCCAGTGCTCTCCTCGAACGCGACGAGCCTGCCGGAGGTGCTGGGCGAGGCGGCGGCCTACTTCGAGCCGCGCGACGTGGGCGCGCTGAGCGCGCTCCTGCGGACGACGCTCGAGTCCCCCTCGACGCGTGACGAGCTCGCCGCGCGCGGCCTCGCGCAGGCCGCGCGCTGGTCCGCGGGGCGCACGGGGGCGGCGATGGTCGCCGTGCTGGACGAGCTCTGCAGCGCGGACCTAGCTCCAGACGCAGGCTAGGGTGCAGTCGTCGTCCAGGGGACGACCCGCGCAGAAGCGCTCCAGCTCGGACTCGACCTCCCGCAGAAGCCGCGCCCCCCGGGCCTCCGCGCCGCCGATCAGCTCCCGCAGGCGCTCCTCGCCGAAGAGCCCTTCCGTGCCCTTGGCCTCGACCAAGCCGTCCGTGTAGGCGAAGAGCGAGTCCCCCGCCGCGAAACGGACACTCTCCTCCACGCGTTCCACGTCGACCATCACGGGGGAGAGGATGGGCCCCGTCAGGGTCAGCTCCCGGATCTGCCCGTCGGGCGCGCGCAGCAGGGGCGCGGGGTGGCCGGCGTTGACGTACTCCAGGCGCCCCTCGTCGGCCCGGGCCAGTCCGCAGAAGAGCGAGACGAACTTGTCCACGGGGAAGGGCGCCATGGCCGCCGCCGCGTGGCGCACGACGCTCGCGGGGGCGAATCCGTCGGCCTCGGCGGCGTGGAAGGCGCTCTTGACGATGCTGGTCAGCATGGCGGCCGCGGCGCCGTGACCGCTGACGTCGGCGAGCACGAAGGCGAGGCGCCCGTTCCCCAGGCCGACCCAGTCGTAGAGGTCTCCCCCGAGCTCCGCGCAGGGCCGGTAGGAGCCGGCGAAGTGCAAGGGACCGCTCGCGCCCTCGGCGGGCGGCAAGAGGCTGCGCTGGAAGTGGACGGCGGCCTCGAGCTCGGCCTCGAGCTCGGCGACGTAGCGCTTGTTCTCCTCCGCAAGCCGCCGCAGCTCGAGGCAGCGCTCGACGATGGTCAGGAGCACTTCGCGGTCGAAGGGCTTCTGGATGAAGTAGAAGGCCTTCTCCCGGATCGCCCGGATCAGCTGGCTGTCGATCTCGTGCACCGCCCCGGTCATGAAGATCACGTCGAGGTCGGGGCGCTCCAGTCGCAGCTCGCCCATCAGGCTGAATCCGTCGGCCTCGGGCATGCGGATGTCGAGGATGGCGAGCTGGGGTTCGTGCTCGCGCAGAGCGCCCAGCGCCTCGGCGCGGGTCGCGGCGATGCTGACCTCGTAGCGCGACTTCAGCACGCGCTCAACGCTGCGCAGCATGTTGACTTCGTCGTCGACGACGAGGATGCGCGGGGAGCTCACGACGCCTCCTCCGATCCGGCCTCGGCGGCGACGGGGAGGCTCAGCTCGACGACCGTGCCTTCCCCGGGCGTGCTCTCGAGGTCGATCTCGCCCCGCATGCGCCACAGGATCGCCCGACAGATCGACAGCCCGAGGCCGTTCCCCCCCGGCTTGGTGGTGAAGAAGGGCTCCTTGACCCGCGGCAGGTGCTCCGCGGGGATGCCGCAACCCGTGTCGCGCAGGCGCAGGCGCAGCTCCTCCTCCCGCGGCTCGACCTGGATCACCAGCTGGCCCCCGCCGGGCATGGCGTCGCGGGCGTTGGAGGCGAGGTTCAGCACGAGCTGGTCGAGGTCGTTCTGGCTGCAGCGCAGGTCCGGGAGGTCGGCGGGGAGCTCGACGCAGAGCTCGATGTCGCGGCGCTGGAGGCTCTCCGAGAGCACGGCCCGCATGCCCTCCACTGCGCGTCCCAGGTCCCCGACGCCATAGCGGCTCGAGGCGTTGCGCGCGTAGGAGAGCAACCCCCCGAAGATCCGCCGGCAGACCTCGATCGAGGAGCGGATGTCCGCCACGTCGGCGAGCAGCACCTCGCGCTCGACCTCTCCTTCGCGCAGGTCCTCCTCCATCTGCTGCACCCGCGGGAGGATCGCGCCGATCGCGTTGTTCACGTCGTGGGAGACACCTCGTGCCAGGGTCGCCAGCGCCCCGCGGCTCTCGGCGGCGAGCACCCCCGCCTCGAGGGTCGTCGCGCGCTCCAGGTTGCCGATCGCCACGACGGCGACGGGCAGGAAGCGCTGGACGAGCTCCGCCTCGTAGCGACCGAGGGCGCCGGGGGCGCAGCTGGCGACGACCAGGCACCCGCTGTGCTCGTGGCGCGTCGCGAAGGGCGCGACGAGCAGGCTCATGGGTCGCGCCTCCTGCTCGGGCTCGTCGACGAGGGTCGCCAGGCTCGGGGCCCCGTCGCGGTCGCCCCACTCCCGCCAGCCGCCACGGCTGCGGTCCAGGCCCAGGACCTCCGCGCGTTGCAGGAGCCGAGTGGCGGCCTCGTCGACCACGAGCCGCTCGCCAATGCGCGCGCTCGGTCCCTTGCGCCAGGAGATCTGCTCGGCCACGACCTCGAAGGTGCCGCCGTCCTCGGCCTGGATCAGCACGGCGCCGGAGTGGTCGTAGTGCGTCAGGCTGCGCAGGCCGTGGAGCACCTGGTAGAAGAGATCCAGGGGCCGCAGCTGCTCCATCATCTTGCGGTCGATGCGCGCCCGCACCTCCGCCAGCCGCGCGCGGTCGATGCGCTGCACGGCGCGCGAGATCGCGGTTCCGACCCGCGCCACGTCGCGCAGGTCGGAGCGCTCGAAGCGCCCCTCGCGCTTGCGCAGGGCGAGCACGCCCCAGGTGCGGCCGCGGCGCTCGACGGCGGCGAAGAGGCGCGTCGCCCCCAGGCGCGGCCGGCGCCCGGCGAGGAAGTCCGCGAAGGGCTCGCGGCTCCAGTCCACGCCCGTCGGTTGCGAGGCGTAGATCGGCGGCCGCCGCTCGCCGTAACGCGGCACCGCCAGGCAGACCTCGTCCGCCTCGAAGGCCTCCCGGGCGATGCGCAGGGCACCGCGCAGGGCCTTGTCCGCGTCGCGCGCTCCGTCGAGGTGCACGGAGGCCTCGAGCAGGAAGCGCAGGTAGGGGGACTCGGGGCGGTCCATGGCCCCCACCTTAGTCGATCGACCGGTCCGGATCAGCGCCCCCGCCCCTCCCGTGGGCGGGCGCGACGGCTCAGCCCTCCGCGAGCGCGCAGCGGAAGAGGGTGTGGGAGACGCCGACCTCGTCCAGCTCCTCCACCACCCGCAGCCCGGCCGCCTCCACGCAGGCCCGCATGCGGCCCGAGTGGTACATCTTGCTGTTGCCGTTGGCGACGGCGGTGAAGTAGAGGGAGGTGTTGATCACGCTGAAGCGCGCGGCCTCGTAGCGCTGCCGGTCCCAGTAGGTCTCGAGGATGTAGAGGCGCGTGTCCGGCCCCATGACGGCGGCGGCGCGGGAGAGGATGCTGACGATCTCCTCCTCGCCGAAGCAGTCGAGGAACTGGCTCATCCAGAGGACGTCGTGGCCGCCGGGAAGCGGCGCCTTGGGATCGAGGAAGTCGATCGGCCGTCCCTCGACGCGCTCCCCGAAGCCCGCCTCGCGCGCGTTGGCCAGGGCCACCTCGAGCTGGCCGGGCAGGTCGAGGATCGTGACGCGGACTTCCGGGTCGTGGCGACAGCAGGCCAGGGCGAACTTGCCGGTGTTGCCCCCCACGTCGAGCACGCGCGTCGGCGAGTCCGCGAGCACGATGGGCAAGAGGTGCTCGAAGACGCCGTCGGAGTAGTAGTGATCGAATGCGAACCAGCTGCGGCGGATCTCCTCGGGGAGCTCCGCGAGCCCCTCGTAGACCGTCGGCCAGGGCCCGAGCTCCGCCAGGCCCGCGGGGCGCCCCTCGCGCAGGGAGGCCTCGAGGTGGAAGAGGGCGCGATAGCAGACGTCGTGGACGAAGTCCATGTTGACCCGCGTCATGGGGTCGCGCAGGACGAGGTAGCCGACCTTGGTCAGGGTGAAGCGCTGCTCCTCCTCGCGCAGCATCTCGGCCGCCAGTCCCGCCTCGAGCAAGACGCGCGCCGCGTAGAGGGAGAGGGCCTCCACGCGCTCGCACAGCTCCTCCGCCGTGAGGCCCGCGCGGCCGGCACCCTTGAGGGCCTCGAGGGCCCCGCTCGTGCGCAGCACCCGCGCGGCCTGGAACATCAAGGGGCCGAAGGCCAGGCGCTGGGCGGCGTACTTGGCGTCCAGGTTCGAGAGGTCGTCCGCGTCGAAGCGGCCGGCGCGGCGCGGGGAGGTGTGGTCTGTGTCGAGGTGGGTCATGAAGTAGTCCACCAGTGTAGCCGTTCACCCCTCCCTTCCCCATCCGCCACAAACCAATCGCACACCCCCCCACGGCGAGCCTCAAGCCTCCCAGCTGCCTCGCCCCACCCAGACAGCGCACAGAACAGGCGTAAACCCCTACCTTTCTATGACTTCTGCCGGCCGCCCAGAGAAGCCTCCGCAGACACCGCTAGACTACCACGAGACTTCTTCCTTGAATCCCGTCGAGTGGGCGGCTAAACCGCAGCCTTCCGGCAAGCTCTACCCACGACCACTATGGCGATCAAAGGCAAACCGAAGACCAAAAAGGCCGCTGACAGCGCAGAGCCTCAGAATGTGCGTCGAACTCGACTCAGCCAGACTGAAGTCCCTGGCGTTTCTCTGGCTCAAGCTGTCAGAGTACCGAAGGCCATCGCGGAGCAGTACGCTTCTGAGCCTACCCCGCCCCTCCGTGTAGCCTCGGCGATGGGCATGCAACCAAACTCAGGCCCCTTCCGCACCCTTTGCGGGGCGGCAATCGCATATGGCCTGACCAGCGGTGGACCAAACGCTGACCAGATCGAAGTAACACCCCTGGGTTCCCGGGTTGTGCGCCCTCTTGAGGAAGGAGATGACGCAAACGCTCTGCGAGAGGCGCTCCTTCGCCCCCGGGTGGTTGGCGAGTTTCTTCGCAAGTACGACGGCCACCCGTTGCCAAGAACGGAAATCGCTCTGAACGTGCTCGAGGACATGGGCGTCCCTAGCAAGCGCGCGGCTGACGTCTTGACACTGATCTCGGATGGCGCCGCCTCCGTCGGCTACATTCACGAGATCAAGGGGCGGCCCTACGTGGATCTCAAAGGAAGTGACCCCGTGCCCCTCGATGCAGAGGCTGACAATTCCATCGAGAGCAGCGAGGCGAGTGAGCACACACAAACTGAGCCCGAGGAGTCTTCTGCATCACACTTGACCGCGGAAGGCCAGGATCACAAGTCAGGAGAACCAAAGGGCGATCCTGGCCAGAATCCACGTACTCGGCGAGTCTTTGTTTCCCACGGAAAGAACAAGGCACTCATTGCCCCAATCAAGAAGCTCTTAGCATTTGGCGAGTTGGAGCCAGTGATCTCCACGGAAAAGCAGTCCGTCTCACAGCCCGTTCCGGACAAGGTCATGGACGACATGCGCAGCTGCGGCGCAGCCATCATCCATGTCGATGCAGAGCAGCTCCTCTTGGACTCTGATGCTAAGGAGCACCTGGTGCTGAATCCCAACGTCTTGATCGAGATTGGGGCCGCAATGGCGCTCTATGGACGACGCGTTGTCCTTCTGGTCCGGGACAGCGCGAGACTCCCGTCAAACCTCCAAGGGCTCTTCGAGGTTCGACACAGTGGCGAAGGGCTCTCTGGCGACGCGACGATTCGACTTCTTGAGGCAATCAACGACATCAAGAATCACAAGATCCCCTCCTGAGTGGAGCTTTATTACTACCGGAAGGAACCCTACATGCGGTAGCGCCCGCCCGGCCCCTAGGGTGAGCCTCTAACCCAGGCACACACAAGAACGAAGTTCTTGAACGCTACATGCGCTCGAGGGTCCGGATTCCGAGCAGGCTCAGGGCGTGCTGGATCACGCGCCCGGTGGCGTCGATCAGCGCCAAGCGGGTGGCCCGCAGGGCGTCGCTCTCGGCGTGCAGGACGGAGCACTCCTTGTACATGCGGCTGAAGCGCTTGGCGAGGTCGTAGGCGTAGGCGCAGAGGATCTGCGGCAGGAGGCCCTCGGCGGCCCGCTCGACGTAGCGCGGGTAGTCCGCCAGGAGCCCCAGCACGTCGGTCTCGGTCTCGTGGGTGAGCAGCGACCAGTCCACGAGCGCCCCGTCCACCTCGCCCACCTCGCGCAGGATCGAGCGCGTGCGGGCGTAGGCGTAGAGCAGGTAGGGCCCCGTGTTCCCCGTGCGCGCGCTCCACTCGTCCAGGTCGAAGACGATCTTCGAGTTGTGGACCTGGTTCAGCATGCCGTAGCGCATGGTCGCCATGGCGATCCAGTGCGCCGCCTCGTCGATCTCCGACTGTTCCCACTCCCCCGCGTACTTGTCGAGGAAGTCGGCGTGGATCTTGGTGAGCAGGCGCTCCTCGAGCTGGGAGAAGAGGATCACGTTGCCCTTGCGGCTGCTCATCTTCCCGTCCGGGAGGACGACCTGGCCGTAGGGCAGGTGCTCGCAGCGCGCGGCCTGCGCGTAGCCCATGCGCTCGAGGCACTTGAAGACCTGCTGGAAGTGCAGGGACTGGGCCGAGTCCACGACGTAGAGGGAGCGGTCGATGCCGAACTCCTCGAACTTGCGCTTGGCGAGGGCCAGGTCGCGGGTCGCGTAGAGGGCCGTGCCGTCGCGCTTGATCAGGACGCAGAAGCCGAGGTCGTCGTCGGAGAGGTCGGCCCCCACCGCGCCCTCGGATTCGACGAAGACGCCCTTCGCCTGGAACTCGCGAACGATCGCCTTGGAGGGTTCGCCGAGCTCGGACTCGAAGAAGACGTGGTCGAAGCGGCAGCCGAGCCAGGCGTAGATGCGCTCGAACTCATCCATCGACCAGTCCTTGGTCGTCTGCCACAGCTCGTAGACCTCGCCCGCGCCGCTCTCGATCGCCTGCAGCACGGCGCTGACCTCGGCGCTGCGCCGCTCGAACTCCCCCAGCACGGGCGTCGACGGATCGAGGGCGCCCTCGACGCGATAGAGCTCGGCCACCTCGTCGCCGACCGCGGCCCCCTCGGGCATGACGGCGATGCGGTCGTTGCGCTCGCCGACCCCCAGCTCCTTCTCGGAGAGGAGCATCCCGGTGCTCTCCACGCCCTGGCGCTGGACGACGCCGACCTCCTTGCCGGCCACCCGCATGCCGGGGGCGGACCATGCGCAGAGGTCGCCGGCGGAGAAGCCTCCGGCGCCGACGACGACCGTGTGGGTCTCCGGGCCGACGTCCACGCTCGCGACGAGCCAGTCCTCCTTCTCGGGGTGCGGCTCGACGCCCTGGACGCGCGCGGCCCGCACACCGGGCCAGGGCGCCCGGGTGAGCGTCGAGAGGTCGAGCATCTCCGTCGCCAGGCTGTACTGCTCGCCGAGGAACTCGCCGCGGTGCGCCTCGGGGTAGGCGCCGTCGAAGTGCTCGCGCAGGTGCCAGAGGCACTTCGCCACGTGGGTGCCCTCGTCGCCGATGTAGTTGACCGGCACCACCTCGTGGCCGCGCCACTCGAGGATGCGCGCCACCGAGTCCCCCAGCGAGGCGTTGCGGATGTGCCCCACGTGGAAGGCCTTGTGGGTGTTCGGCTGGGAGTACTCGACCATGACCTTCTCGGCCCGGTCGGAGCGCCGCGCCAGGAAGTCGCCCGCAAGGATCGCCGGCACCGTCTCCGCGGCCAGCTGGCTGCGGTCGATGCGGAAGTTCAGGTAGGGCCCGGCGGCGGCCAGCTCGCCGATGCAGGGGGCCTCCGAGCGTCGCGCCAGGACGGCCTCGGCCAGCTCGGCCGCGATCGCCGGCGGCGCCTTGCGCAGCTCCTTCGCCAGGCGGAAGCAGGGGAAGGCGAAGTCCCCGAGCTTCGTGTCCTTGGGCCGCTCGAGCCAGCCCTCGACCTCCTCCGCCGAGAGCCCCAGGCCGAAGGGCTCCGCGGCCAGGACCTCCGCCAAGAGGGCGGCGATCTGTGCTTGGTACTGCATGGGCGGTATGGTTCCAGAGTCTCCCGGGGATCCCACCGAAAAGCGCGGAAAGGCTGGGCTGGGGCGGCCTCTCGCGCGACCCTCACGGGATGCTGCCGCACCCGCCCCGAGCCCTCCTCGCCTTCGTCCTGCTGCTCGCCCCCGGCCTCGGCTGCGGCGCGCTCGAGCCGGCCTCCGACAGCGAGGCGCCGGCCACGCAGGCGCCGCGGCGCCCCAACGTGGTGCTCTTCCTCGTCGACGACCTCGGCTGGCAAGACGTCTCGCTGCCCCTGCACCAGGAGCCCACGGAATTCAACCGGCGCTACCGCACGCCGAACGTCGAGCGCCTGGCGCGGGAGGGCGTCGCCTTCACGAACGCCTACGCCTCGGCACCGGTCTGCACGCCGACGCGCACGAGCATCATGACGGGCAACGACCCGGCGCGGACGCACATCACCTACTGGACGCTGCACGAGGACCGAGACACCTCGAAGGCGCGCGAGGACCTGGCGGCGCCGGCCTGGCGCATGAACGGACTGGGTCCCCGAGACGAGACCTTGCCGATGTACCTCAAGGCCGCCGGCTACCGCACCATCCACGCCGGCAAGGCTCACTTCGGCGCCCACGGGACCTTCGCCGCCGACCCCACCGACATCGGCTTCCAGGTCAACATCGCGGGCCACGCCTCGGGCGGCCCCGCGAGCTACTACGGCACCCACGACTTCAGCGTCGCCGGCCGCGAGGGCAAGCACGGCTCGAAGGCCACCGTCTGGGACATCCCCGGCCTCGAGGCCTACCACGGCCAGGACGTCTACCTGACCGAGGCCTTGACCGCCGAAGTCCTGCCCGAGCTGCGCGCGGCCCACGCGGCGCGCGAGCCCTTCTTCCTGAACTTCTGCCCCTACGCGGTGCACGCGCCGATCATGGCCAACGAGAAGCTCCTCGGGAGCTACGAGGGCCTCCACCCGCGCGAGGCGGCCTACGCCACGATGATCGAGAGCGTCGATCGGGCCCTCGGCGCGGTCCTCGACGAGCTCGACGCCCTCGGCATCGCGGAGGAAACGCTGGTCATCTTCTCCTCGGACAACGGCGGCCTCTCGGCCCACGCGCGGGGCGGGGAGCCGAACACCCACAACGCCCCGCTGCGCAGCGGCAAAGGGTCGGCCTACGAAGGCGGGACGCGGGTGCCAACGGTCATTCGTTGGCCAGGGGTTGCGCGTCCCGGGTCACGAGTGGCGACGCCGGTCGTCTCCCAGGACTTCTTCGCCACCGTGATCGAGGCGCTCTTCGACTTTCCCTACCAGTCCTGCGTCGGGACTCTCGATGGTCCCGACATGGACGGCCGTGACCTTGCGCCCCTCCTGCGGGGTGAAGTGGTCGAGTGGGAGGACCGCACCCTCGGCTGGAACCAGCCCCACCAGTGGGGCGCCGCCGGCCCGGGCATCGAGCCCTTCACCGCGATCCGCCACCGCGACTGGAAGCTGATCTACTTCCACGCCGGCCCGCGCTTCGAGCTCTTCGACCTCTCCCAGGACGTCGGCGAGGCGGACGACCTGGCACCGACCCATCCCGAGCTGGTCGCGCGCCTGGCCCAGCGAATGCAGCACTGGATCGACGACCGCGGCGCGCAGCTCTCGATCGACAAGCGCAGCGGCGAGGAGATCCCAGGCCCCGTCGCCGCCCTGGCCGCGGCCCGCTGAGTCCTCAGCCCTCGTCGCGCTGGCTGCGTTCGCGCCGGGCGACGTACTCCGCGATGACCCGCAGCTCGTCCTCGGCCCGCTCGCAGAACTCATGCGGGAAGGAGACGGCCAGCACGGCGTAACGCCCCACGCGCTCGAAGCGCTTGGCCAGACCTTCGAGGAGCACCGTCGGCAGATCGTCGGCGAGCTTGACCTCCAGCTGGAAGGAAGCGTCGAGGCCCTCGTCGAGGTGGAAGTGGCTCGCGGTTTCCTCGTCGAAGATCAGCCCCGCCCCGGAGGTCGAGATGTCGAGCAAGCAGCCCGTGCACTGCCCGTGCGGACCGCGGGTCACGACGTCGACCGTCTCGTCCGCGGCGCAGCCCGCGCGGAAGGACTCCCGTCGGTTGAAGTGCTGCCAGAGCTCGGGGTGCAGCTCGCCGAGGTCCTCCTCGATCGGGTCGAACTCGACACCCGCCTTGTAGATCTTGCCCGTCTCGTCCAGCTCCGCCCAGGCGACGGTCCCGTGCATGTGGAATCGAATGCCGTCCGCGGTGAAGCCCAGCTCCAAGCGTCCCCCCGTGCGGACGTCGAAGCCGCAATCGATGGGAACGATCAGCATCACGCCCGAGAGAGAGAGGTCCGCCCAGCAGACCGGCAAGGAGTCGCGCCCAGGTCGCAGCAGGTCGACGGTGATCGCCGACTCGGGAACCCAGTCGACGCGCTTGGCCGTGCGGCGAGTCGAGGACGAGGAAAGCGGTTGGCTCGGTGTCGGGACCATGGATACGGGGAGATTCGGAGGGCGGAGCGGTGCGGTCGCGAGGGGGTGTTTCGACTCCTGGAGGGGGTCACTTGAGGATCGACCCCATGTGGAGGGGGGAAAGCTTTTCCACCCGCGGCGCGCGGCGCGGCCCTGCGCCTGGGAAGGCCAGTGCGACGGGACGCCAGCTCCGGAGCTCCCTGGCCGACAGGAGCCGGCGAGACGCCATGCCCAGCCCCGCCCTCCGCGCCGCCCTCGGCTACCGAAAGCTCCTCCCGGAGCGCCCCCCCCGGGCTCTCGTCCTGCGCGCCGACTACTACGTCTTCGGCGACCTCATCGAGGGCGCGCGGGAGCTCGGCTGGTCCATCGACGTCCTCGAGACTCCCCGCGAGGGTCGCGGGCAGGGGAGCTTCCTGCGCGAGCTCCTCGGCCGCGCGGTGGAGGGTCGCCCCGACTTCCTGCTCTCGGTCAACCACCTCGGCTTCGACGAGGAGGGCGCGTTGGCCGGCCTGCTCGACGATCTGGGCCTGCCCCTCGCTTCCTGGTTCGTCGACCATCCCCTGCCGATCCTCGGCGGGGCCCCGGAGAGCGCGCGCGCGAACACCCAGCTCTTCTGCTTCGAACGCAGCGCGCTGCCCTGGCTGCGCGACGCCGGCTTCGAGGAGCCCGCCTACCTGCCGACCGCAGCGAGCACGCGCCGTTTCCATCCCGACGCCGTCGACGCCGAGCTCGCAAGCGAGCTCGGCGCCCCCCTCGTCTTCGTGGGCGGCTCCTGGTGGCGCCGGGCGCGGGAGGACTTCGACGCCGGTCGGCGCGCGCGCTCCATCGGTCTCGAGGAGCGCGGCCCCGTCGATCGCCAGCTCCTCCGGCGCGCCCCCTGCCCCGAGCTCGCCGGGCTCAGCCGCCGCGACCACGACGCCCTGCAGGTCGCCCTCGCCGAGCGCTCGATGCGGCGCCGCCGCGCGCTGCTGGAGACCCTCGCGCCCCTCGCCCCGCGCGTGCACGGAGACGAAGCCTGGCGCCGCCTCCTGCCGGAGCTCGACCTGCACCCCAGCCTCGATCCCGAGCGCGCGCTCCCCGCCTGCTTCGCCGGCAGCGCGGTCAATCTGAACGTCACCGCCGAGCAGATGCCCACCGCCGTCAACCAGCGTGTGTGGGAGGTCCCCGCCGCCGGCGGCTTCCTCCTCACCGACGACCAGGAGGACGTCGGGCTGCACTTCGAGCTCGGGCGCGAGGCGGTGACCTACGGCTCCCCGGAGGAAGCGCTCGAGCTCGCGCAGCACTTCCTCGAGCACCGGAGCGAGCGCGAGGCGATCGCGACCCGCGCCTTCGAGCGCGTGGAGCGCGAGCATCGCACGCGGCATCGCCTGCTCGAGGTCGAGCGGGTCATGCGGGCGCGTTTCGGGTCGAGGATGAGCTCCGTCGCCTGAAGGAGGCGCTGCGCCCTGCGGTTTCCCAGACAAGAGCAGGAAACCAGGAAGGGCAGGAAACCAGGAAGCTTGAATAGGGCCGGAGCGCAATGGCCGCCGAAGCGATTCGCTGTCCGCCCAGAGGAGACCAGAACAACCAGCCGGAGCCCCTTCGGGACTCCGGTTGGTCTTCTATCTCCTATCCCCTGGAAGAACAAGCGGATCGTCTCAGTGGCCGAGTCGTAGCGGAGCCCCGAAGGGGCTCCGTTCCGTCCTGGACGGACAGCGAAGCGTCATGGCGGCCGTTGCGCTCCGGCCCTATTCAAGCTTCCTGGTTTCCTGCCCTTCCTGGTTTCCTGCTCTTGATTGGGAACACACCGGATCCTTCAGCGCGCGACCACCGTCACCCGCAACTCCAGCTCGCGCCCGTCGCGCCGCACGACCGCCAGCACCTTTTGCCCCGGCTCCAGGATCTTGAGCACGTTGGCGAAGCCGCGGGTGTTCTCGATCGCGTGCTCGTCGATGCGGATCAGGACGTCCCCCGCCCGGAGGCCGGCGCGCTCGGCGGGTGAGCCCTCGCTCACGCCGGCGAGGAGCATGCCGCCCTGGTCGTAGCCGTACTCGGGGATGCTGCCGAAGGAGACGCCGCGGCGGGCGGAGCTCGTCGCGGCCGCGGCGGGGCGAGCGGCGCCCTCGATGGTGACCTGGAAGGGCTCCTCGCGGTCGAGCATGTAGACCACGGCTTCCTTCAGGAAGGTGGCGACTCGCACGAGGCCCGCGGCGTCGACCTGCTCGGCGGTGTCGCCGGGGCGGTGGTAGTGGTCGCCCGCGCCGCAGAAGATCTGCACGGCGGGAATGCCGGCCTCGATGAAGCTCCACTGGTCGGAGCCCTCGGCGCCGGCGCGCACGTTCTTGCTCGCGATGCCCGTGACGAAGCCGCAGCCGCGGAAGACGTGGGGCCACTCGTAGGCCGTGCCCGTGCCGAAGATCGTGATCGGGGCGTCGCCGAGCAGCCCGACGGCGTCGAGGTTGATGACGCCCAGGGTCTCCTCGAGGGGACGCACGGGGTGCTGGACGTAGTAGCGCGAGCCCGCGAGGCCGGCCTCCTCGGCGGAGAAGGCGACGACGACGAGGTCGCGCTTGCCGGTGCCCTGGGCCGCGAGGTTGCGCACGAGTTCGAGCATCACCGCCACGCCGCTCGCGTTGTCGTTCGCGCCGGGGTGGACGAGGCCCTCGTCCCCGGAGTGCACGTCGGGCCAGCCGCGGCCGAGATGGTCGAGGTGGGCCGAGAGCAAGACGCTCCCGCCGACCGCGCCGCTGCCGCGCAGGACGCCGACGACGTTGCGGGCCTCCACCGGCTCCCCGTCGGGCCCCTCCGCCACGGTGAAGGGCTGGAACCAGGAGCCCTCGGCGTCCGCGGGCTCGAGGCCCATGGCCTCGAAGGCGGCGGCGACGTAGTCGGCGCTCGCGCGCAGCCCGTCGGAGCCCAGGCCGCGCCCCTCGCGGGCGGGGTCGGCCAGCCACTCGACGTGGGCCATCAGCTCGCGCTGGGAGAAGGCGGCGGGGAGCTCGGCGAGGGCCGCGGGGGGCTCCATCGCGAAGGAGGCGGGCGGGCCGTCACCCAAGGAAGCGACGAGCGGCGAGCCCACGGCCTCCCACTGACCCTTGACGACGTTCGTCGGCTCCGTGCCCTCGAAGGCGAGGTAGGAGTACTTGCCGTAGTGCGGGAGCTTGCGCACGAGGCCGTCGCGAGCGTCGACCGGGTCGAGCAGGATCCAGCCGACGGCGAGCTCGAGGTTCGCGGGGTGCCGGTCGATCACGACGATCGAGTGGTCGGCACGGGAGACCGTCTCGCCGGCGAGCTCGATCGTCGTCGCCTCCGCCTTCACCTCCCCGCGGCGCGCGACAAGGGCGGCGGCGAAGCGGTTTTCGGCGCCCAGGATCCAGGCGCACCGGTCGGCGGGCAGGGCCTCGACCTCGCTGTCGAGAAGGACCTCGATCGCGTGCTCATCGCTGCGCCAGGCCTCGACGAGCTCGCGGTAGAGCTCGCGCGTGGCTTCATCCGCCTCCGCGGGCAGCACGGCGAGGATCTCGGGCTGGCCGAAGATCTGACCGATCGAGGGCGGGGTCTCGCGCGGGTCGAGGAGGCGGAAGGTGTCGAAGTCCGGATCGACGGCGACTCCCAAGGGGCGACTCTCCACGGAGAGCACAAACAGGGATTCCGCGTCTCCCTCGGCGATCGAGAACTCCGATCGCACCGGTCCCGACTCCGTCGAAACGACGATCGGGACCTGCATGGGAAAGGGTTCGCCCCCTTGAACTTGGGAGACCTTGCACTGGACCCAGTAGCCCCCGTCCTCGGACTCCTGGACGAGCCAACTAGTCAACCGAAGCGCCGGCGCGCCCGTCCGCTCGAGCCAGCCGGTGAAGAACTCCCCGAGCTCCTCGCGCCCCTCGGCCTCGAAGGCCGCCCGCAAATCGTCGAAGCTCGCCCGCTCCCCGCGGTGCTCCTCGTAGAAGCGCCGCAGAGAGCGCACGAAGAGCTCGTCCCCGAATCGCCGCCGCAGCATGTGGAAGCCCATCAAGGCCTTTCCGTAGCCCACCGCCTCGGTCGCCGCGCTGTGGCGCGAGCGGAACTCCCGCAAGGGGAAGTCGCGCCCCTCCTTCACGTAGTCGCGGTACTTCTGCAGGGTCGAGCGCCGGTAGAGGGCGCCCTGGCCGCGCTGCTCCTGCACGAGGTGGTCGGCGAGGTAGGCGGTCAGCCCCTCGCACCAATTGCCGCTCTCGTAGTCGACGAAGACCCCGTTCCCCCAGTAGTTGTGGAGGATCTCGTGGGGATAGGAGGAGTGCAGGATGAAGGGGAAGCGGATCACCTGCTCGCCGAGCAGGGTGAACGACGGCATCCCGTAGCCCGTCTCCCAGAAGTTCTCGACCAGGGCGAACTTGTCGTAGGGATAGGGTCCGAAGAGGCCGCGGTACATCTCGAGGTAGCGCGCCGTCGTGTCGAGGTACTTGAGGGCCAGGGCCTCGTCGGGCTCGTGGAGGTAGACGAGGGTCTCGATCGAGCCCGCGCTGTCCGCGAAGCGCAGGAGCGGTCCTCCGACGAGGTAGACCTCCTCCATCGGCTCGGGGGAGCTCCAGCGGGCGCGGCCGTCACCGTCGCCGGAGCTGCCGCTGCCCTGGCTGATGACGTGCCAACCCTCGGGGGCGCGCACCTCGAGCTCGAAACTCAGCATGCGCCCGTCGAAGGTCGGCACCCAGCGCGTGCTGCCGGCGAGGTAGACGCCCTCGGGGCCGACGCGGCCGAGGGTCTCCCGGAAGCCGCGGGTGTACTCCTCCTTCTGGTCCGACAGATCGTGGTCGAGGCGGCCGGCGTACTCCAGGCGCAGCCAGCCCGAGGGCGCCGCTCCGAGCAGCTCGTAGCTGCGCACGCCGCCATCGGCCTCGCCGACGGGCCGCACCTCCGGCTCGCTCTCGCGGAGCTCGAGGGCGTCCGCGAGCTCGAAGGTCGTCCCCGCCGCCCGCAGGTCCGAGGGAAGGCGCAAGGCAGCGCGCACCTCCAGGGCGTGCGCGGCGGGCTCGAGGCGCACCTCGAGGAGGTGCTCGACCGGTTCCTGGGCGAGGACGGCGGCCGGCGCCAGGAAGAAGGGAAGGAGGAGGCTCAGGCGGCGTGCGGGGGATTCCATGGCGCCGCCAAGGTAGCGCAGGCGCCGGGGGAGGTCTCCCCCGGCGCCTGCGCCCTCGCCCGAGAGCCCGGGATCACGGCGTCCAGACCACCTTGTAGCCGTTGGAGAGGTTGTAGCCCGAACCGCAGATGCTGCCGGGGTCCCGGTACCAGAACTGGAAACAGCTCGAGTCCCCCGCCACGGCGCCGGTCTCGAAGGCGAGGGGGTCGGTGCTACAGCCGGCGCCGGTGGCGTCCGCGATGATCAGCTCGATGCGGCGGACCTGACCGCCGCAGCAACGAATGCCGTCGCCGAAGGGAAAGGAGATGCGGTTGATGCCGACGAAGAGCAGGCCCGCGACATTCGGCGGGGCCCCGTCGAAGCACAAGGTGAGGTCGTCGATCGAGACGCTGTCCGTGTTGAAGCCGGTCAGGTTGCAGCCGCCGCTGTTGGAGCCGTTGGCGCAGCCCGCCTCGTTGCCGCGCACGCCGCTCGAGTCGTTGTCGTTGCCGCAGGGGCAGATGTTGTCGACCCCGTCGCCGAAGCACTGTTTCGTGCCCTGGGCCTGGGAGGTGGCCGCGAAGAGGAAGGAGAGGAGGAAGGCCAGGCAGAGCTTGTGCATGAGCTTGTTCATCGGATCGTATCGTCTCGTGTAGGGTTGGGGAGCCGGCCCACCGCGGAGCCGCGCGCCCCCTCAACTGACACCCACCGAGCGCCCTGGACATCTTGTCGAGTTTGATTCCGCCCCGCCGCCGATTCTCGGGCAGCCCCCGGGGACGCCCCCTCCTGCGCGCCCTCGCGGCGATCCTCGCCTGCGCCCAAGCCCTGGCGGCCCCCGCCGATGGCGTCGAGGCCGTCCTCGAGCGGGCGCGCGCCGCCCTGCGCCCCTTCGAGGCGGGGCCCCTCGTGCAGCTCTCCGGCACGACGGAGGAGCACGGCCTGCCGGCGAGCTTCCGCTGGATCTTCGACCGCCGCGGCTTCTTCCGTCGCGACCTGCGCGGCACCTTTCGCGGCTCGGTCGGCTACGGCGGGAAGGGCCTGCGCGCCGTCGAGGGCCACGGGCCGCCCTTCTCCCCGGAATTGTTCGAAGAGGAGCGATGGAAGACCGTGGCCTGGGTGCTTGCGGGAGCGTGGGCGTTGGAAGAGGGCCCCTTCGAGATCGCGCTCGACCCGCGCGAGACGGACGACGCGATCCGGCTGCACTTGCGGCTGTCGGAGGGTCTGTTGCGTGCGACGCTCAGCCTCGACCCCGAGAGCGCCTTTCCGACAGAGCTGCGCTTCGACGAGGCTTTCGGGGGTGAGTCCCTGATCCTAGAGGACTGGCGCGAGGAGAACGGAGCGTGGCTCCCTTGGGCGGTCGTGTGGCGAGACGGCCTCGGACGAGAAGTGGTCGAGGAGGCCCAGGCCGCCGGGCCTTGGACGCGGGCCGAGCCCCCCTGGGAACCGGTCGCCGACCCCCGTCGAGACTGGGCGTTCCGTCCCGACGCTTCCGCCGAGGTCGAGGCGAAGCGGACGGAGAGCGGGCACCTCTTCATTCGCCCGAAGATCGACGGCCGCGAGGTCGGCTGGTTCCTTCTCGACAGCGGACTGAGCACCTCGATCCTGCGCGCCTCGGTGGCGGACGAACTGGAGCTGGGTTCCTTTGGCGAGACGCTGCTGATGGGCTTCGGCGCCGGCGGCCCCCGGCCGACCGTTTTCCGCCAGAGCCACGCGGTAGAAGTGGGCCCGCTCTTCGTCGACGGCCTCGTCCTGACCGAAGCGGCGGACATGGGCCTTGCGGATCAGCTCCTCGGCGAACCCTGCGCCGGAGCCCTCGGTTGGGACGTCTTCCTGCGCGCGCTCGTCGAGCTCGACCCGCGCGAAGGCGGTGTACGCCTCCTCGATCCGGAGCAGAAGGCCCCGGACGGGGTCGCCTGGTCCCCCCTCGCCCTGCACTGGCGGGTGCCCTACCTCCGCGGTCGCTTCGCCGGCGAGCGCGAGGGCTGGTTCGGCCTCGACACGGGCGCCGGGGAGCTGACGGCCCTCTTCCACCATGGAGCGGCGCGAAGTCTCGGGCTCCTCGACGAGGCCGGGGGCCAAGCCAGCGAAGCCCGAGGCGCGAGCGGGAGCTTCCAGACGAAGCCGCTCGAGCTCGCGTGGTTCGAGCTCGCGGGCCAGCGCCACGCGCCGGCCTCCGTGCTGCTCAGCTCGGCCGAGGACGGCGAGGCCGACCCCTACGCCCTGGGCTTCGTCGGCGCCGGCCTCTTGCCGGAGCGCCGCTGGATCTTCGACTACTCGCGCAGCCGGGTGGGCTTCGCCAAGGGCGAGTAGCCCGCGCTCAACCCGCCTCCGACGCCCCGAAGCTGCGTCGCAGGTCGCGCGAGCGGTCCGCCGGGATGTCATAGCGCTCGAGGATGCGCGGCCCCGCGGCGCGCGCCTGGGCCGCGTCGAGCACGATCAGGGAGTCGCGCGAGCTCTTGATCTCGATCCGCTCGGGGGCCCGCTCGACGAGCTCGACGAAGTGCCGCATGTCGCGCGGCACGACGCCCCCGACGCTCTGCACCGATTCCGTGTGGAAGTCCTCGTAGCCGACGTTGATCTCGTCCGCGAGCACCTGGCTGAGGACGACGATCTCCTGGCGCTCGGCGCTGGTGTGCCCCGCGTAGTAGAGGTGCAGGAACTCCTTGGGCCCCGAGTCCCACCAGTCGTCCCAGCAGCGCAGGAAGTCCAGGGTCAGGACCTGGAAGACGAGTCCGGCGTAGACGTACCAGGTCGGCGGGCGGTCGTAGACGCTGCGCGGGACGAGGTCCCGAGCCTCACGCAGGACGACCTCCAGCTCCAGCACTGCCCCGTCGCGCCAGACCTCGAAGCGCAGGCGGTCGCCGATGGAGAGCTCGCCGAGGCGCACCCAGAAGGAGGTGCGGTAGCGCCCCTGGTAGCGGACCGTCCCGTTGTTGGCGATCGGCGTGCGATCGATCGAGAGCAACACGTCGCCGGGCTCGAGCGCGCCCCAGGCGGAGGACTGATACTCGACGGCGCGCACGAGGACACCGCCCAGCTCTCCCAGACCCAGCGAACGGCGCAGGGCCGGGTTCTCGAGGTTCTGCCACTTCACGCCGAGCCCGGGGATGCGCACCTCGCGCCCGCCGCCATCCTGGCCGAGGAAGTGACGAATGATCGGGGTCGGGACCATCTCGCCGGCGTTCTCTGCCTCCTCGTAGGACTGGAAGGCGATGCCGACGACGCGGCCGTCCTGGATCACTGGGCCGCCGCTGTTGCCCTCGTTGATGGCCGCGTCCACCGTGACCGCGAGCAGGTGCCGCTGGGAGTGGGCGTAGCGCTGGACCTCGACCCGGCTGACGACCCCCTCGGTGACCGAGATCTCCTCGCCGCCGACCGGGTAGCCGACGACCGACACCCGGTCGCGCAGGTTGGGCAGCTCCCCGAGCTCCGCCACCCGCACGTCGTTCATGAAGCCCGCGTCGTCGACCCGCAGGAGCGCCAGGTCCGCGTCATGGCAGATGCGCTCGACCCAGGCGACGTACTTGTTGGGGTCCGCGAGCTTCTGGACCTGCACGAAGGTCGCGTTGGCGACCACGTGGGCCCCGGTCAAGACCAGCCCCTCGTCGACGACGACCCCCGAGCCCGTGCCCGTCTCGGGGGTCAGGGACTGCCAGGGGGCCTCGTGGTCGGGGTCCTGCGTGGTGGTGTAGATTCGAACGACGGCGGAACGGTCCATCCGCGCAGTCTAGCCTCGACCGAGGAGCGCTCGGCAGCGCTGAGCCGCCTCCTTCAGAAAGGCCCGCACCGCTCCCCCACGATCAGCCTCCCCTAGGAGATCGCACCCGAGGAGCTGCCAGCCCCGGAAGCCCTCCGTCGTCCAAGAGCCGGCGGGGGCGTCCAGGGCAGCCGGCTCCAGCTCCTCGGGGGTCGGGTAGGCGTAGACGTAGAAGTAGGGCTGAGCATGGACCGCGTCCCCCGGCGAGAAGCCCGCGCCGATGCCGCGCTCGGCGTCGAGCTCGTGCAAGAGGCCCGTGTCGAAGTGGTGCGGCCAGGTCCGGGGCTCGGCGCCGTCTAGCTCCCCGGCGGAGAGCGCCGCGAGGGCCTGCTGGGCGACGGCGAACCAGCGCGCCAGCTCGGTGTGCTCGGCCGCCGGCGCGGAGAAGGCCGCGCCCTCGGCGATCGGCCCCCCGTCCTCGGGCAAGGCGCGCGGCGTGAAGGCCGCGCCGCGCTCCTCGACGAAGCCCGCGCCCCAGGCACGCAGCTCGTCCAGGCTGCGGCCCGCGAGGGGCCAGCGCTCGCGGGTCGCCCCTCCTTTCCGGAGGTGCAGGCTTGCCTCGGTCGCCTCGAGCTCGAGCGCGAGCCCGCTCTCGAGGTCGAGTGCGCGCGTGGCGAAGGCGCCGCTCTCGGCGCCGAAGCCGAGGTTCGCGTGGCTCCAGTCGGCCGCTGCCGGGAGCAACGATTCCGCCACCGAGCCGAGCAGCCAAGCCGCGTGGTGGAGCTCGCGCCTCACGGCGGTCAGGCTCCGCGGGTCGACGCCCCCCAGCTCGGTCCAGGGGCCCCTCATGCTGCGCGCCGCCTCGGCGACCGGACGAGCTCCGTCAAAGTGTCCTCCTCCTTCGGATGAAACGCGCGAACGATCCGGGCCAAGCGCCCCGGATGGGCACCGAGGATACGGCAAGCCGCTCCTGGCCACCCCCGGGAAGCCCGGCCTTCCCCCGTCAGTCGCAGAAGCCGACCTCGAGGCCGTCGCTGAGATTGAAGCCGCTGCCGCCCGGACCTCCCGGGTCGCGGAACCAGAACTGGAAGTTCTGCGTGACCCCCGGCGCGATCCCGGATGCCGACGCGAGGTCCAGCCCGAGGGCCGCCGCTCCCGCCACGTCGGTCTGCACGACCTGGGTGCGGACGATGGAGCCGCCGACACAGCGGAAGCCGTCGCCGAAGGGGAGCTGGATCTGGTTGGGACCGTAGAAGAACACGCCGTTCTTCTCGCCGGGGGCGCCGTCGCAGGTGAGGACGAAGTCGCCCGCCGCGATCGAGGTCGAGCCCGAGTTGCCCATGGAGGCGGCGGCGCCGCTCGAGTTGGGAGTGCTGGCGCAGAAGCTCAGCGGCTCAGCGCACCCGAGCAGGCGCTCGACCTCGGCGGCTCGCCAGGCGCCGAGCGCGTCCCAGGGGCCGTTGAGGACCATGTCGTCGAAGTCGATGCCCATCCCCTCGAAGTGCTCCCGCTCGCCGGGGTACTCGCAGCCCACCAGCCAGTCCGCGGGCTTGCGCAGGGCCGAGGGGACGCCGTCGGGATCGTCGTGGCAATACATCTCGTCGGCCATGCCCCCGGGCCGGGGCTTGTCGGGCGCGTTGACGTAGGCCGCGATGTCGAGGGCGTCCTGGTCGCCGAGGGTCTCGGGCTCGTCGAAGGGCATGTGCTTCTGGACGTAGGCCGCGAGCACCGGGGTCCTGTAGAAGGCCGCGCCCCGGGAGTAGCCGTCCACGATCCCCCACAGGGCGGGGATGCGCGGCCGCTCCTCGCCGACGCGGAACTCCCCGGCGCCCGGGGCGTCCTCGTCGTGGCAATCGGCGCAGCGGTTGGCGTAGAGCACGGCCCCTCGGGCGGGGTCCGCGCGCATGGACGCGACGCCGGCGATCGCCGGCAACCGGGGGCCGGCCTCGGGGGGCAGCAGGTTCCAGTCCTCCCGCATCGCCGGGTCGCGGACGCCGTCGGCCACCCAGTGGATGTACTCCACCAGGGCGACCATGACGGGGTCGTCCTTCGCGGGCGCCCGCTCCGCGTTCATGCAGTTGCGGAAGCAGTCGATGACCGAGTCCTCGAGGTCCCGGTGGTAGCCCAGGGGACGGAAGTAGGGGCCGAGGCCCGTCACGGGATCGGGGCGGTACTTGCTCGGGGACTGGTAGACCGGCGAGCCGAAGGGCACCTGGCCCCCGGTGAAGTGGCAGCTCGAGCAGGCCGTGTCCGTCGTCACGTAGGGCTCCCCGGTGTCGGGGTAGCGCGTGTTGCCGTTCGGCCCCAGCGTCTCGCTCGTGTGGTGCATGTAGAGGTAGCCGAGGAACACGCCGGGGGGGGCCGTGTCGATGTCGCGACACTCGAACCAGGCGCTCATGGCGTCGCAGTCGGGCTCGACGAGGTCGTGGCCCTCGAAGCCGAGGTCGTCGGCCACCGCCGCGCACACGACGGTGGCGACGCTGCCCAGGAGGGCGAGGTGCATGCGGGTCTTCATGTCTGGACTCCTTTGGAGAGGGAGGGGCGGGATGGCGCCGCCGCTCCCCAGCGGTTGCCACGGGCGCGGCGACGCGGGAGTCGATCAAGGCCCGTGCCAGCCCATCTCCCGGCCCTGGCGGGGGCTCCCCGCCCGGGCGCGGTCCAGAAATCGGAGCGAATCCAGGATCCGGACCCCCCGGCGCCAGCCCCCCCCTTGGCGCGGGCTCCCGCGGCAGCCGCTAGTGCTCCGGCTCCGGCCCGTCCGCCGTGCCGGCGGCGCGCATCGGCTTGCCCATGACCGCCTTGTCGCCGTACTTCAGGCGGTCGGCGATCTGCAGGTCGTAGCGCGGGTGGCGCGGCTCGGGGCGGAAGCCGCGGTGCTCGGTCTCGCAGAGGTAGCAGTAGACGGTCTCGGGCAGGAGGAACCACAGGCCCGCGTCGATCGCGGCAGCCACGAAGAGGGAGACGTAGTTCGTCCAGGGCGCGAGGATCGCCGCGACGACGACCAGCCCCACCCCGAGGGCGCGCGGGAAGTCCTTCGAGGTGTAGAGCTCCGGATGACCGCAGGCCTGGCAGGCCCACAGGCCGCCGGACTCGTCCAGCTTGCCGGGGTCGAGGGCGCGCTCGCGGCCGCAGTGCTTGCAGGTCGCGCTCTCGGGCGTCCCGCGGGCGGGGTCGACCTCGAGCGCGACGTAGCGGTCGCACTCGCAGGGGACGTCGATCCAGGGCAGGGCCTTCGCCATCGAGTCAGAGCGGCAGGCCGTAGTTGTCCTGCAGGTTGATCGAGAGGGCCGTGCCGATCAGGACGAGGACGGTGGAGGCGTAGAGGATGCCCGTCGCGGAGCGCGTGTTGCCGTACTTCAGGGACTCGCGCGCCATCCAGGCGAAGAGCAACGGCAGCAGCAGGCCGACGACGACCCGCGTGCCGAGGCCGAAGAGGCCGCGCGGGCCGAAGAGGGGCGTGGCGGCGAGCTCGAGCTCCTCGCGGAAGATCCAACAGGTCAGGGCCACGCTGACGAGGCTGGCGACCATCGCCCCCACCGTGACCGCGTTGAGGCGGCCGAGGTGGCTGACCTTCAACTTGGGCACGGTCAGGTACCAGTGCCCGAGCACCATGGCGAGGCCGACGCTGCCGGCCACGGCGCCGGTGGCGAGGCTCGTCGCACTCGAGAGCGCGAGGCCGAGGGCGCCCAGCTCGGTCGCGCGGGCGAGGGTCAGGACCACGGCCGCGGCACTCGCGAGGAGGCCCCAGCCGAGGGCCGCGGCCCAGGCCGCGCCGCGAGTCTTGCCGGCGTAGAAGGGCACGGCGAGGACGCCCGCCCAGGTCGCGACGAGCGCAGGCTCGCTCCACTGGAGGCCGCCGTAGGCCAAGGGCAGGATGCCGGCCACGAGGAGCGGCACGAGGGCCGCGCCCCCCATCAGGCGGTAGAAGAAGACCCCCACCGGCGCGCGCGGGACGAAGGCCAAGGCCAGCAGGGTCCCGAAGGCGAGCTGCAGGCAGAACTGGGCGCCGAGGTCGCTCCAGGCCATGGCCTCAGACGTAGACGACGCAATCGTCGCCGTCGACCTCGAGGCGGTAGACGGTCGCCTTCTTGCACACCGAGCCGATGGGCTTCCCGGTGGCCGGATCGAAGCGGTAGTTGTGGGCCGGGCACCACACGTAGCGTCCGTGGATCAGCTTGCCCTCGTTGAAATGACCGTCGGCGGCATGCGGGCAGAGGCTGTCGAGGGCGTGCAGCTGCCCGTCCACCCGCGCGATCACGATCTGCGCCCCGCCGTTGAAGGGGTCGCCCACGATCATCCCGCGCGCCTCTCCTTCCGGGAGGTCGGCGATGCCCTCGACCCGGTGGGGACGGCCGCGAAAGAGCTGGAGGAGGCGCTTGAACAAGGTCAGCGATCGAGGAGCTCCATGGCTCCCCCGGGCAGGAGGTAGACGATCAGCATCATGCCGCCGGCCACGGTCGGCACGTGGGTCGAGCCCGGCGGGAAGACGACCCAGCCCGGCGGGAGGCCGTCGAAGGTCGGCGCGCCCTCGGTGCCGATGCAGAAGTTGACCTCGCCGTTGGGGTGCCGATGGCGCGGGCCGGCGCCGTTCATCTGCACCACGTCGATCGAGAAGTCGCGGCTCTCGGGCAAGGCCTTCGAGACGCGGCCCCAACGCATGGGCAGCTCGCCGCGCTCGCAGAGACGCCCGGCTTCGAGGTGCTCGCTCAGCTCGGCGCGCAGGGCACGGGCCGCCTCGCCTTCGAAGGGGAAGCGCGCCTCGAGGGCGTCGCGGGCGGCGGCGGGGTCCGTGAGGTCGAGGCCCTCGGCCGCCTCCAGGAGGGGCGTGAAGGTGGACAGCAAGCTCTCGGTGGGGTTGGCCATGGCGCGGAGTCTACCGCCTGTCAGGCGCCGGGGCGCTCGGTGGGCCCGGCCCAGGTCCCGTAGCCCGCCTCGAGGTTGTAGACGGCGTCGAAGCCCTCGCGCCCCAGGAGCTCGCAGGCGGCGGCCGAACGCACTCCCATGGCGCAGTAGACGAGGGTCGGCACGGACTTCCGGCCGAGCTCGCCGAGGCGGCCCGGGAGCTCGTCGACCGGGATGCGCAGGGCCCCGGGGATGACCCCCGCCAGGGTCTCCTGGGGGGTGCGCACGTCGAGCACGCGGGCTCCACCCTCGACCAGCTCGGCGGCCCGGGCGGGATCCACGTCGGACCAGCAGCGGCCTTCGCGGACCTGCTCGGGGTCGAGGCGCTCGCCCGCGGCGAGACGCGCCAAGAAGCCCTGCTGGACCCGCAGGGCCTCCGCCAGCTCGGCGGGGTCGTCGCCGCCGCGGGCGTGGGCCTCCAGGCGCTCGAGCCGCTCCCGCAGGAGCGCGAGCTCGCCCCGGGAACGGAGCGCGATCAGGAAGGCCAGGACGGCGAGGACGAGGGCGGTGACGGTCATGGCGCGGAGCCTACTCCCCCATCGAGATCTTGAACAGCAGCTCGAGGGTCGCGCGCCGGCCCAGGGAGCTGGTGTCGATCGTGTGGCGGGCGCGGGAGTAGAGCGGGGTGCGCCGGTCGAGCAGGCGCTCGAGCTCCTGGCGCGCGTCCGGCCGATCGGCCATCGGGCGGTGGTCGCCCTGGGCCATGACGCGCTCCCAGTGGTCCTCCCCGTCCGCCTTGAGCCAGACGGTGCGCGCGTGGCGCTGCAGGAGCTCGAAGCTCTCGGAGTCGGTCACGACGCTGCCGGTGGTCGCGAGCACCATGGCCGAGTCCCCCTCGGCGAAGAGCCGGTCGAGGGTGCGGCGCGCGAGCTCGGCGTAGTAGGCCTCGCCGTGCACCGAGAAGATGTCGCCGCGCCCCATCCCGGCGGCCTCCTCGATCAGCTCGTCGTGCTCGACGAAGGGCACGCCCAGGCGCAGGGCGAGCTCGCGCCCGAGCGAGCTCTTGCCTGCGCCGCGCAACCCGAGCAGAGCGACGACGCCGCAGTCCGCTCCCGAGGGCGGGAGGTCGGCGACGAGGCGCTCGAGGGGCAGGTCGAGGGCGCGCGCCAGGGTCGCGAGCCGCGTCAAGGCGATGTTGCCGCGGCCGGCCTCGACCTGGGCCAGGAAGCGCATCGAGAGTCCGGTCAAGTCGGCCAGGTCGCGCTGGGTCAGGTCGCGCTCGAGGCGGCGCTGGCGCAGGCGGCTACCCACCGCTTGCAACAGGGGGTCGGGATGGGAGGCGATCATCGCGTCGGGTTCGGGCTGGGAGCCGGGTCGGCGGTTCGAGCAATATAGTGCAGAAGCCGCCCGCTGCGGCGCACTATTCTTCTTTCAACAACGCCTCAACTCGGCTAGAACTTCCCTCCATGGACCCCACAGAGAACCTCTCCCTGACGCGCTTCCAGACCCGCCCGGAGGACTACCGGCATTGGAAGCTCGCCTTCGACGGACCCGTGGCGCGCCTCTCCCTCGAGGTCCAGGACGCCGAGGAGGGCCCGGACTACCTGCTCAAGCAGAACTCCTACGACCTCTCGGTCGACGTCGAGCTGGCGGACGCCCTCGACCGGATCCGCTTCGAGCACCCCGAGGTCAAGGCGCTCGTCTTCGACAGCGCCATCGCCCGGGTGTTCTGCGCCGGTGCGAACATCTACATGCTCGGGCAGTCCACGCATCCCTTCAAAGTGAACTTCTGCAAGTTCACGAACGAGACTCGCCTCGGCATCGAGGACCTCTCCGCCACCAGCGGCGTGGGCACGGTCGCGGCCCTCAACGGCACGGCGGCCGGCGGCGGCTACGAGCTGGCGCTCGCCTGCGACGAGATCTACCTGATCGACGACGGCTCGAGCGCGGTCTCCTTCCCGGAGGTGCCGCTGCTCGCCGTGCTCCCCGGCACCGGCGGCCTGACGCGCCTCGTCGACAAGCGCAAGGTGCGCCGCGACGTGGCCGACGTCTTCTGCACGGTGGCCGAGGGCTTCAAGGGCAAGCGCGCCAAGCGCTGGGGCCTGATCGACGACTACTTCCCGCGCAGCCAGTGGGACGAGCGCGTCGACGGGGCCGTCACGGCCGTGGCCGAGCGCAGCACGCGTCGCACGGACTGGACGCCGGTCCCCCTCCCGCCCATCGAGCCGCGGATCACCGAGGCCGGACTCGAGCTCGAGCACGTGAGCCTCGACCTCGACCCCGCGGCGCGCACGGCGACCCTGACCCTACGCGGGCCGGGCGCCGACGCCCCCACGACCCCCGAGGCCATGCAAGCCGCCGGCGCGTCCTTCTGGCCCCTGCAGGCTTTCCGCGAGCTCGACCGCCTGCTCTGCCACCTGCGGCTCGACCTGCCCGGCATCAACGTCGTACGCCTCGTGACCCAGGGCGCGGTCGAGAACGTGCTGCGCCTCGACGCCGCACTCTTCGAGCACCGCGAGCACGGCTTCGTCAACGAGGTGCTGGGGCTCATGGCCCGCACCCTGCGGCGCCTCGACCTGACGGCCAAGAGCTTCTACGCCCTGATCGAGCCCGGCACCTGCTTCGCCGGCTCCCTCTTCGAGACGGCCCTCGCCGCCGACCGCAGCTACATGGAGATCCCCGAGGAGGGCGAGAACCGGATCGCCCTCTCCGCCCTCAACGGCGGGGTGTTCCCCATGTCCCACGGCAAGAGTCGCCTCGAGACGCGCTTCTTCGCCGACGAAGGGCGCGTCCCGACCCTCCTCGAGCGCGCGGGCGAGACCCTCGACGCCGAGGAGGCGGAGGAGGCCGGCCTGGTCACCATGGCCCTCGACGACCTCGACTACGAGGACGAGGTGCGCCTCGCCCTCGAGGAGCGCGCCAGCTTCTCCCCCGATGCCCTGACCGGCATGGAGGCATCGCTGCGCTTCCCCGGCGCCGAGACCTGCGACAGCAAGATCTTCGGGCGCCTCTCCGCCTGGCAGAACTGGATCTTCCAGCGCCCCAACGCCGTCGGCCCCAAGGGAGCGCTGACGAGCTACGGACAACCCACCCGCCCCGAATTCGACTTCCAGCGCACCTGAGATGAGCATCGACCTCCACGACAAGATCCCGAACAACGTCGACCTCAACCACGACCGGCGCCTCAAGAAGGCCCTCGAGAGCTGGCAGCCCAAGTTCGTCGAGTGGTGGAACGAGATGGGGCCCGCCGGCTTCCAGGAGAAGGACGTCTACCTGCGCACCGCGGTCAACGTCGGCAAGGACGGTTGGGCCGACTACGGCTACGTCAAGATGCCCGACTACCGCTGGGGCATCTTCCTCACCCCCGAGGAGGGCGGGCGCAAGGTCGGCTTCGGCGACATGATCGACGTCGACACCTTCGACGAGGTGCCCGGCGAGTTCCGCAACGCCCTGCGGCGCCTGATCGTGACCCAGGGGGACACCGAGCCCGGCTCGGTCGAGCAGCAACGCGAGCTCGGCAAGACCGCCCCCAGCCTCTACGACATGCGGAACCTCTTCCAGGTCAACGTCGAGGAGGGGCGCCACCTTTGGGCGATGGTCTACCTCCTGCACCGCTTCTTCGGGAAGGACGGGCGCGAGGAGGCCGACGACATGCTCGAGCGCCGCAGCGGCAACGCCGACAAGCCGCGCATCCTCGAGGCCTTCAACCAGCCCTGCGACGACTGGCTGTCCTTCTTCTGCTTCACGATGTTCGTGGACCGCGACGGCAAGTTCCAGCTCGCCACCCTGGCCGAGTCGGGCTTCTCCCCCCTGCGGCAGTCCACCCGCTTCATGCTGACCGAGGAGGCCCACCACCTCTTCGTCGGCGACACCGGCATCTCGCGCATCGTCAAGCGCAGCGCCGAGCTGACGCGTGAGTCGGGCGGCGACCCCTACTCCCTGGGCGGCATCCCCCTCGAGATCGTCCAGAAGTACATCAACTACTGGGTCACCTACGCCATGGACCTCTTCGGCGGGGAGATCTCCAGCAACGCGGCCGACTTCTTCGCCGCCGGCCTCAAGGGCCGCTATCAGGAGCAGCGCAAGTACGAGGACCACACGGGCAACGTCGGCGAGGTGGAGATCCCCGTCGTCCAGAACGGGCAACTCGCCCCCCGCACCGTCCCCCTGCGCAACGCGATGAACGAGGTCCTGCGCGACGAGTACATCGCCGACTCGCGCAGCGCCATCAAGCGCTGGAACAAGATCATCGCCGAGGAGGGCGTCGACTTCGAGCTGACGCTGCCCCACAAGCGCTTCCACCGCCACCAGGGTGAGTACGCCGGTCACTTCTTCGACAACGAGGGGAAGCTCGTCTCCCAGGAGGAGTACGAACGCGTCGCCGCCGCCCTCCTGCCGACGCAAGAGGACCGCGAGCTCGTCAAGAGCCTGATGGTGCAGGTCACCGAGCCGGGCAAGGTCGCCAACTGGATCGCGCCCCCCAACAAGGGCATCAACGGCCAGCCCCTCGACTTCGAGTACGTCAAGCTCTAGCCCGGACCCGCGCGACATGACCGAGCTCTCGAGCTACCTGGAAGACCAGTGGCGCCGCGGTGAAGGCCGCGGCGCCGCGCTCTACGACCCCGCCACCGGCGCGGAGCTAGCCACGGCCTCGACCGCGGGCCTCGACCTCGCGGCGGCCCTCGACCACGCGCGCCGGGTCGGGGGTCCGGCGCTGCGGGCGATGAGCTTCGCCGAGCGCGGCGCGCTGCTCACGGGCCTCTCCAAGGCCCTGCACGCGAAGCGCGACGAGCTGCTCGAGATCTCGACCCGCAACACGGGCACGACCCTCAAGGACAGCAAGTTCGACATCGACGGGGCCACCGCGACCCTCGCCGCCTACGGAGACCTCGGAGCCGAGCTCGGCGAAGGGACCTTCCTGCTCGACGGCGAGGGCCTCCAGCTCGGGCGCTCCCCGCGCTTCCACGGACAGCACGTCCAGGTGCCGCTTCGAGGCGTCGCGGTCCACATCAACGCCTTCAACTTCCCCGCCTGGGGCCTGGCCGAGAAGCTGGCCTGCGCCTTCCTCGCGGGGATGCCCGTGCTCTCCAAGCCCGCGACCGGCACGGCCCTGCCCGCCCACCGCGCGGCCGAGCTCCTGGTCGAGAGCGGGCTCCTGCCCCCGGGCAGCTTCTCGTTCCTTTGCGGGAGCGTCGGAGACCTCCTCGATCACCTCACGCCCCAGGACGTCGTCGCCTTCACCGGCAGCGCCGCCACCGCGCGCAAGATCCGCGCCCACCCGCGCGTCGTCGAGCGCTCCGTGCGCGTCAACGCCGAGGCCGACAGCCTCAATGCCATGGTTGTCGGTCCCGACGTCGAGCCGGGCTCGGACACCTGGGATCTCTTCCTGCGCGAGCTCTGCCGGGAGATCGCTCAGAAGTCCGGGCAGAAGTGCACCGCAACGCGGCGCGTCTTCCTGCCGGAGGCCCTGATCGAGCCGGCCCTCGAAGGCCTGCGCGAAGGCCTGGCGGATTACCCCGCCGGTCCGCCGACGGAAGAGGGTGTGCGCATGGGCACCCTGGCGACGCCCTCGCAGTTCCCGGACGTGCAGGCCGGCATGCAGCAGCTGGCCGGCGTCTGCGAGGTCGCGATCGGCGCCATCCCCGATGGGGACGGCTCCGGCGGCGCCCTCGTCGAGCCCGTCGTCTTCGTCTGCCGTGACCCGCGTGGCACGCCCCTCGTGCACGAGCTCGAGGTCTTCGGCCCCGCGACGACCCTGATGCCCTACTCGGGAGACGCGCTCGAGGCCGGCGAGCTCGTGGCCCTGGGCGAGGGGTGCCTTGTCGCCACCGCCTACTCCGACGACCTCGCCTTCAGTCGCGAGCTGCTCTTCGAGCTCGCCCCCTGGAACGGTCGCGTGCTGCTCGGCGGCAAGCGCATCGCCGAGCACTCCACCGGCCCGGGCGTCGTCCTGCCCCAGCTCGTCCACGGTGGCCCGGGGCGCGCCGGCGGCGGTCTCGAGCTCGGCGGCGAGCGCGGCCTCGCGCTCTACATGCAGACCTGCGCCGTGCAGGGAGCGCGGCCGGTGCTCGAGAAGCTCCTGGGCTCCTCGAAAAAGGACTAGCTCCATGAACGCCGAAGGCATCGAGCGCGCGGCCGTGATCGGCGCCGGCACCATGGGCCGCGGCATCGCCCAGGTGCTCGCCATGAGCGGGATCGAGACCGCCCTCGTCGACCTGGACGAGGGGGCGCTCGAGTCCGCCTACCAGGGGATCCTGGCCGCCCTCGACAAGGGCGTGGACAAGGGCAAGCTCGACGAGCAGCAGCGCGGGGAGGCCGTGGCGCGTCTCACGACCACGACCGACCTGCCCGCAGCGACGACCGAGGTCGACGTGGTGGTCGAGGCCGTGCCCGAGAAGCTCGAGCTCAAGCGCAAGATCTTCACCGACCTCTCCGCGCGTCTCGGGCCCGATGTCTTGCTCGCGACCAACACCTCTTCCCTGCCGATCACCGAGATCGCCGCCGCCGCGCGCCACCCCGAGCGCGTCACCGGCATGCATTTCTTCAACCCCGTCCACATCATGAAGCTGGTCGAGGTGGTGCGCGCCGAAGAGAGCTCCGAGGAGGCCGTCGCCACCTCCGTCGCCCTCGCCGAGCGAATGGGCAAGCAGCCGATCACCGTGAAGGACAGCCCCGGCTTCGCCTCCTCGCGCCTGGGCCTCGTGATCGGCCTCGAGGCCATTCGCATGCTCGAGGGCGGCGTCGCCTCGGCCTCGGACATCGACAAGGCCATGACCCTCGGCTACGGCTTCCCCATGGGGCCGCTGCGCCTGACCGACCTCGTCGGCCTCGACGTGCGCCTCGGCATCGCCGAGCACCTCGCCCGCGAGATCGGCCCCCACTTCGAGCCCCCCGCACTCCTGCGCGAGAAGGTCGAGCGCGGCGAGCTCGGCAAGAAGAGCGGGCGCGGCTTCTACGACTGGTAGAGGCCACGCCCGCCGGACTCCCGCGCCTACGGCGCGGAGGCTGGGATCAATAGAACTCGACCCGCACCGCGTTGGTCGTGTTCGCGCCGCTGCCGCAGGGCCCCTGGGGGTCGCGGTAGTAGCACTGGAAGTTCCAGGTGCTGCCGGGCTTGATCTCCGCGATCGCGACCGGGTGGTCGATGCTCGCCTGCACGACGCCCGGCCCGAAGGTGTTGACGCCGTCGCCGTTCGAGAGGCTCGGGGGAAAGCGGATGATCTTCAGCTCTCCCGGGTGCACGCAGAGCAGGCCGTCCGCCAGGGGGTAGCGATTCGTCCTGGGCGCCATGAACCAGATCACCGGCTTGTTCGGCGGCAGCTGGATCGCGGTCAGCACCAGGTCGTCGTCGGCGATGCTGCCGGTCCCGCTGCCGCTGGCGATGGCCCCCACCCCGGTGGAGTTGGGGCAGCCACCCTGCGCATAGGAACCGCCGCACGGGCAGTCGCCCTCGCCGCCGTAGCAGTAAGTGCAGATCTGGCCCTTGGGCTGCCAACTGTTGCTGAGAGGGCAACCGAGCTCGTTGGCGTCCTCGAAGATCCCGTGCACCGAGCCGACGGACTCGGGCCCCGGCACGGCGCCGACGGCGTCCTGGTAGAGGGCGATGACCTGCGCCACCTCGAAGGGGTAGAAGATCGAAGTGTCGGCGCTGGCCAGGGCCGCCGCCGTGTGGCGGTTGAGCGCGTTGATTCCGCCGCCACCGATGCCGGCCGCGTCCAGCAGCGTCACCTCGTCCCCCAGGCTCGACTGGGCCGGGGAGACGCCGAGCACGGCGTTGAAGGACAGGAAGTGCTGGAGCGTGTGCGTGAAGTCGTCTCCCCCAGCGCCGTCCCAGCGCTCGGGGTGGTTCTTCCAGTACCCCGGGGTGCAGCCTTCGGCGCACTCTCCGGGCGCGGCGGCGGAGACGAGCGGCCCGCTGACCAGCAGGCTCAATACAGCAAGAAGGGCTCTCTTCATGGCGGTGGTAAGGAAGTCTCAATCAAGAGCAAGCGGATGATCTCGAAGCCTACCCCATCACCCCGATCTGAGAAGGGGGCTTTCCTCCCCTCTCTCCCCGGGCGCCCTTCTGACCCCCCAACGGGGCCCGCCAGGTCCACGGAATCGGAAAGCGATTCCGCTACTCTCTCCCGCCATGCAACCCATCGAGACCGTCGCGGCCGACCTCGGCCTCGCCGATGAGCACTTCCATCCCTTCGGCCGCTTCGCGGGCAAGGTCGACCCCGACGTCCTCGGGGCCCCGCGCCGGGAGGGCGCGCCGCAGCGCCTGATCCTCGTCTCGGCCATCACCCCCACGCCCGCGGGCGAGGGCAAGACGACGACCACCATCGGCCTGGGCGACGCCCTGAAGGACCTGGGCCAGTCGGTCTGCCTCGCCTTGCGCGAGCCCTCCCTCGGGCCCTGCTTCGGCATGAAGGGCGGCGGGACCGGCGGCGGCCAGGCGCAGCTCACGCCCGCCGATCGCATCAACCTGCACTTCACCGGGGACTTCCACGCGATCACCTCCGCCCACAACCTGCTGGCGGCCGCGATCGACAACCACCTGCACTTCGACAACGAGTTGCGGCTCGAGGCGCGTCAGGTTCTCTGGCCGCGGGTCGTCGACATGAACGACCGCGCGCTGCGCCACGTCACGATCGGCCTGGGCGGCAAGACCCACGGCGTCCCGCGCGAGACGGGCTTCGACATCACGGCGGCCTCCGAGCTGATGGCGATCCTCTGCCTCGCGGAGGACGGGGAGGACCTGCGGCGTCGCATCGAGCGCATCGTGATCGGCTTCGACCGCGACGGCAAGCCCGTCGAGGCCGGTCGCCTGGGGGTCGTCGGCGCCATGCTGGCCCTCTTGCGCGACGCCCGCATGCCGAACCTCGTGCAGACCCTCGAGGGCACCCCGGCTTTGGTGCACGGCGGTCCCTTCGCCAACATCGCCCACGGCTGCAACAGCGTGCTGGCCACGCGCTGCGCCATGCACCTCGCCGACTGGACGATCACCGAGGCGGGCTTCGGCTTCGACCTCGGCGCCGAGAAGTTCTTCGACATCAAGTGCCGCAGCGCGAACCTCGCCACCTCCGCCGTCGTGCTCGTCGCCTCGGCACGGGCCCTCAAGATGCACGGCGGCGTGCCGAAGGACGAGCTGGAGGCCGAGGACCCCGCGGCCGTCGAGCGCGGACTCGAGAACCTCGAGAAGCACGTCGAGAGCATCGGCCACTTCGGCCAGCGGCCGATCGTCGCCCTCAACCGCTTCGAGAGCGACGGCGACGCCGAGCTGGCGGTCGTGAAGGGCTGGTGCGAGGGCCGGGACCTGCCCTGCGCCGAGGCCACCCACTTCGCCAGCGGCGGAGAGGGCGCGCGCGAGCTCGCCGAGCTCGTCGTGCAGCACGCCTCCGACGGGGAGCGCGAGGTGCGCTTCCTCTACCCCTTGACCGACAGCGTGCCGGACAAGATCGAGGCGGTCGCCCGGGAGATGTACGGCGCGCGAGACGTCGCCTACACCAAGGCCGCCGAGCGCGACCTGCGGGAGATCGAGCGCCTGGGCTTCTCCGACCTCCCGGTCTGCATCGCCAAGACCCAGAGCTCCCTCTCGGACGACCCGCGCCTGCACGGGAGGCCGCGGGACTTCGAGGTCACCGTGCGCGCCCTGCGCGTCAACGCGGGGGCGGGCTTCCTGGTCGTCCTGACCGGAGAGGTGCTGCGCATGCCCGGGCTGCCACGCAAGCCCCAGGCCCTCGCGATCGACCTCGCGGGCGACGAGATCACCGGCCTGCGCTGAGCGCCTCCGCCGCCGTGGACACCCCCGACCCGCGCCTCGTCGACCTCGAGTCCAAGCTCGCCTTCCTCGAGCGGACGCTGGAGCTGCTCGACGAGGTCGTGCGCGAGCAGGACCAGCGCCTCGAGGCCTTCGAGCGCCGACTCGCCGAGCTGGGCGAGCGCTTCTCGAAGGCGGAGGGCGAAGCGGAGGAGCGCGACCCCGCGGACGAGCGGCCTCCGCACTACTGAGGCGCTCGGCGCGCCTCGCCGCGGGGGCTCAATTCCCCCCGGCCTCGATCTCCTTCTCGAGCTCGTCGAGCACGTCGAGCACGTTGCCGTCGCCGATCGCGCGCTCGGCCTCGAGGGCGGCCTCGTCGGCTCCCATCACGTCGACCTCGTCGAGGACCGAGCCGACCACCGGCGCGGGCGCGACCGGGAGCTCCTCTCCCGCGGACGCGGGGCGCCTCGGGCGTTGGCCTTCGGCCTGCGCCGTGTCCGTCACCGCGGCGTCCGACGACTCGACCCGGGCCCCCGCGGCAGGCGCGGTGGGCGTGAGGGCCTGCTCGTCACCGGACTCGGGCTGGCTCGGACACGCGAGGAGCAACCCCGCCGCGAGGAGGCCGGCGCAGCTCGACGCGAATCGCTGGCGGTTCATCGCTGCCGCTCCCGGCTGCGCGAGGCCCCGCCTGCGGGATTGCCAGGCCCCGCCCCCGCGCCTTTCTGGCGGGCCTTGGCGGCGCGCTCGGCGGTGGACGCCCGCGGCCGGGTCCCGGCCACGCCCGCGGACTCGACGGCGGAGAGCTGGCTCGCGTTCAGCGCCTCGCGCGCCGCGGCCTTGAAGCCTTCGAAGGCCGCCTTCTCCTTCGTGCGCAGGGCGGCGACCCGAGCCAGGTTGGACTCGTCCCGACGCTCGCTCAGGAGGGCCTCGATGCGGTCCAGCTTCGCCAGGCGCAGGAGGTGCTTCTCCTGCTCGAGCATGAAGCGCTTGGCGACCTGGGCTTGGCGGGCATCGAGGTCGGCCAGGCTCTTGCGGGCGTTGGCGATGCGCTGGGCGCGCTCGGCCTCGGTCAGCGCTTTCTGGTCGCGCGCGTTCTGGGCCCGCAGGGCCGTCGCCTCCTTCTGCGCCGTGTCCTGCTGGCGGGCGGCCTCGATGCGCGCTTGGCGCTGGCGCTCCTCCCTCTCCAAGCGTTTGCCGCTGGGGGCGTCCGCCCCGCCCGGCTGGAGCGCGGGCTTGTCGCCGCGACGCTTGCGTCCCGCGTTGACCTTCGGGACTCCGCCGTCCTGCTTGCCCGAGCGCTGGCCGCGGGCCTTCTTCGAGGCCTTGCTGCCGTCCAGCGTCTTCTTGGGCTTGGTGCGCCCCCCGCCCTGCTGGCGACCGCCCTCCTGCGGAGCTCGCAGCGCGCTGGCCTCCGCCCCGGAGAGCGACGCCGCCTCGGCGGGAGTCGGCGCGACGGCCAGGGAGAGGAGGAGCAGGCCGGCGGGGGCCAGGAGAGTCGGGTGCAGCTTCATGGTCGGGGGCGGGTTGGGACGCGAGCGGAGGGCGCGGGAGCGCCGCCGGATGCAGATCTAGCACGGAGAACGGGCCAGCGCTCGCTTTGTTCCGGGAGATTCCGGCTTCCCCCAGCGGGGCCCCCATCCTTCCCTCAGGGGGCGACCGCCTCTCCCGTCTGCACGCTCCAAAGAGCCGCGTAGGGTCCGCCGGCGGCCACGAGCTCATCGTGGGTCCCTTCTTCCCGCACGCGTCCGGCCTCGAAGAGGTAGATCCGGTCGGCGTGCCGCACGGTCGACAGGCGGTGGGCGACGACGATCGTCGTGCGCCCCCGCGCCAAGAGGGCCAAGGAGCGCTGGATGGCCGCCTCGGTCTCGTTGTCGACCGAGCTCGTGGCCTCGTCCAGGATCAGCACCGGAGGATCCTTCAGCACGGCGCGCGCGATCGAGATCCGCTGGCGTTGACCTCCCGAGAGCTTCTGGCCACGTTCCCCGACGATCGTGTCCTCCCCCTCGGGCAAGGCCGCGATGAAGTCCTCCGCTTCGGCGATGCGCGCCGCCTCCCGGATCTCCTCCGAGCTCGCTCCGGGTCGGCCGTAGGCGATGTTGTCGCGAACGCTGCCATGGAAGAGGAAGACGTCCTGGCTGACGAGGCCGATCGCCCGCCGCAGGTCCGCCGCATCGAGCTCGCGCAGGTCGACGCCGTCGAAGGTGACCGCCCCCCCGTCGACGTCGTAGAAGCGCAGGAGGAGCTTCAGCAGCGTGGACTTGCCCGACCCCGTCGCCCCCACGACGGCCGTCGTGCGGCCGGCCTCGAAGCGCACGTCGAGGTCCTGGAAGAGCGCCTCGCGCCCGGCGTAGGCGAAGCCCACGCCCTCGAGGCGCAGCTCGCCGCGGACCGCCTCGAGCGGCAGGCGCCGGCTCCCGTTGCGGAGCGCGGGCTCGGTGTCCAGCAAGCCGAAGAGCCGCCGCGTCGAGGCCATCGCCCGCTGGAAGAGGTCGAAGGTGTCGCCCAGCCGCGTCAGGGGCCACAGCAGCCGCTGGGTCATGAAGATCATGATCGTGTAGGCGCCAGTCGCGAGCTGCCCCTCGAAGACGCGCAGGCCCCCCGCCACCATCATCGCCGTGAAGCCGCACACGATCACCATGCGGATCAGCGGGGAGAAGGCCGAGGAGAGCGCGATCGCGTGGCGGTTGGCCTCGCGGTAGGCGTTGCTCGAGGCGCCCAGCCGCGCGACCTCCCGCTCCTCCGCGGTGAAACTCTTGATCGTCGCGATCCCGCCGAGGTTGCCCGCGAGGTCCGCGTTCAGGTCCCCCACGGCGCCTCGGACTCCGGCGTAGCGCGGGGCGAGGCGACGCTGGAACTGCACCGAGCCCCAGAGCACGAAGGGCATGGGCAGCATCCCCATCCAGGCGATCGAGGGCTCGAGCCAGAAGAAGCCCGCACCGATGGCGACCACCGTGGTCGAGACCTGCAGCAGGTCGTTGGCCCCCACGTCGAGGAAGCGCTCGAGCTGGTTGACGTCGTCGTTCAGGACCGCCATCAGCTGCCCCGTGCTCGAGTCCTCGAAGTAGGCCAGCTCGAGCCCCTGGACGTGCGCGTAGGTCGCCATGCGCAGGTCGTGCTCGACGGTCTGCGCCAGGTTGCGCCAGTAGACCTTGTAGGCGTACTCGAAGGCCGACTCGAGCACCCAGATCGTCACGGTCAGTCCGGCCAGGACCCACAGCTGGTCCACGGGATCCGGCACCCCCCAGGAGGCGATCCAGGAGTCCTCGCGCTCGGTGACGACGTCCACCGCCATCCCGATCAGCACGGGCGGGGCGAGGTCGAAGAGCTTGTTCAGGACCGAGCAGGCCATCGCCAGCCGCACCCGGCCGCGATGCGCGTCCGCGAAGCCGGCGAGGCGCCGCAAGGGCGCGAGCAGGGACGTGGACGTCATGGCGGGAGTCTAGTTGGTCCCCCGTCGGGCCCCGCAGTAGAATCCCCCCCCGCTTTCGTCCCTCACCCCCCAGCCGGGAGCCCTACGTGGAGATCGGAGACAACAAAGTCGTCGGCATCGAATACACCCTCACGGATTCGGAGGGTCAGGTGCTCGACACCTCCGACGGCCGCGGCCCCCTGGCCTACGTACACGGCAAGGGCGGCATCATCCCCGGGCTCGAGGAGGAGCTCACGGGCAAGGCCATCGGCGACGAGCTCAAGGTCGTCGTGCCCCCGGAGAAGGCCTATGGCCCGCGCAACGACCAGCTCCTGCGCCGCGTCCCCAAGGAGGCCTTCGGGGGCCAGCTCGAGTTCGAGCTCGGCCTGCAGTTCCCGGTCCAGGACCAGGACGGCCGGCAGCGACTCGTCACGATCGTCCACATCGAGGAGGAGTCCGTGATCCTCGACGCCAACCACCCCCTCGCCGGCGAGGAGCTGACCTTCGACGTCAAGATCGTCGAGGTGCGCAACGCCACCGAGGAGGAACTCGAGCACGGCCACTCGCACGGCGCGGGCGGCCAGCAGCACTGATCCCAGCAGGACTCCCCCCCGACGACTCGCCGTGGACTTCGAGGTCGACACGCTGATCGAGAGCCCGGTCCAGGACGCCTACCGCGCCTGCGGCCTCGCGAAGTACCAGATCCGCTGGATGGCGTCCCTGGTCGAGGTCGAGCTCGACCCGGAGGTCGAGTGGGGCATCGGCTCGCGCTTCCGCCAGATCCACGAGGAGGCGGGCATCCGGCAGGTCTTCGAGGGGGTCTTGCTCGACCTCCAGGAGGACAGCCGGATCTCGATGAAGCTCGAGCACGCCGACTTCACGATCTTCACGGAGATCGACTTCGAGGACCTCGGGCAGCGCTGCCGGCTCGTTCAGCGCACGCGCCTCGAGCTCAAGAGCGCCCCCCTCAAGCTGATGGCCGACACCATCGGCGGCGTGGTCCACAAGCGCCTCGAGGAGGACTTCGCCCGCCTCAAGGCCCTCTGCGAGTCGGGCTGAGACCTCCCCGGCGCCGGGACGCCGACGAAAAAAATGTGAGCCGGCGGACTTGCGGCTCTCCCGTCGACCGATAGCTTTGAAGCCTTCGGCCCGGGTCCGTCCCGCGCAGACCGCGCCCCCGTGGGGCGTGGATCCCCAGGAGCGACCGCCAATCCTCCCGGGAGCGCGCGAGGGATCGACCCCGCCACGCCAAGACCCCGAACAGACAGCCGTCACGAAGAACACCATGCGCACGCTCGATTACCCCATGAATGCCTGGGAGGTCTTCTACCTCCCCTGAGCGGACTCGTGCGCCAGCGGCTTTGACCGCAAACGGCTAGGAATGAGAGCCCGCTCGACCCCACGAGCGGGCTTCTTTCGTTTCGTCCTCGCCGAGAAGACCCGCTCGCCCGCCCCGGGGCCCCCGCCCCACCGCGAGGACGAGCTCGAACACCCCTTCTCCGGCGTGACCACGCATCGACGACACACCCTCTGGGACCTGGGCCGCGGCCACCGGCTGCGCTACGCGAGCGCCATCGCCGTCATGGCGGTGGGGATCGCCCTGTCCTTCGGCATCCCCCTCGTCACCAAGGCCGCCATCGACGGCCCCCTGGTCGAGGTGCTGCCGGAGGCGTCGTGGACCCTCGGGCCCGAGGCCACGCCCGTCACGGAATCGGTCGCCCTCGACCTGGGGCCGCCGCGCACCTGGCTGCAGGAGCTGGGCGTCCGCTTCGCGCTCGACAGCGGGCCCCAGCTGTGGCTCGCGGGCGGCCTCGTGCTCCTGCTCGCCATGCTCTCTGGGCTCTGCCTGTACCTGCGCACGCGCTGGTCGGCCTTCGCCTCCGAGGGCATCGTGCGGACCCTGCGGGACGACCTCTACGGGCACCTCGCGAACCTCCCCTGCAGCTACTACGACCGGACCGACACCGGAGACCTCGTCCAACGCTGCACCTCGGACGTCGACACCCTGCGCATGTTCCTCTCGACCCAGGTGGTCGAGATCGCGCGGGCGACGCTGCTCGTGCTCCTGGCGGTGCCGATCCTCTTCGCCCTGAGCCCGACCCTCGCAGGCCTCTCCCTGGCCCTGATCCCGATCATCGTGCTCTTCGCCGTTGTGTTCTTCCGGCGCATTCAGGAGCTCTTCCAGCGCATGGACGCCTCCGAGGGCCGCATGACGACGGTGCTGCAGGAGAACCTGACCGCCATCCGGGTCGTGCGGGCCTTCGCCCGCCAGGACCACGAGGTGGAGAAGTTCGGTGAGCGCAACCGGGACTTCCGCGACCACCACGCGCGCTTCATCCAGCTCCTGGGCTACTACTGGTCCTCCTCCGACCTCTTGTGCCTGGCGCAGATCGGGATCGTCCTGCTCGGGGGCGCGGCCCTCGTCTCGCGGGAGGCGATCTCGGTCGGGACCCTGACCGCCTTCGTCGAGTACCAGTTCCTCATGATCTGGCCCGTGCGCCAGCTCGGGCGCGTGCTCGCGGAGTCGGGCAAGGCCGTCGTCGCCATGGGGCGCCTGCGGGAAGTGCTGGACCAGCCCGAGGAGGAGCGCCTCGTGCCCGAAGCCGCGGAAGAGCTCCCGCCCATCACGGGCCGGGTCGAGGTGAGGGATCTCTCCTTCGCCTTCGGCAGCGAGTCCGAGACCCTGCGCGGGATCTCCTTCAGCCTCGAGCCCGGTCAGACCCTGGCCTTGATCGGTCCCCCGGGGGCCGGCAAGACCACGCTGATCCAGCTCCTCCTGCGCCTCTACGACTACCGCGAGGGCTCGATCCGCCTCGACGGACGGGAGCTGCGCGACCTGCCCCGGCGGCACGTGCGCTCGGCCTTCGGCGTCGTGCTGCAGGAGCCCTTCCTGTACTCGAAGAGCGTGCGCCAGAACCTCCAGCTCGGCTCGAGCAGCGCGAGCGACGAGGAGATGTTCGAGTCCACCACCGCCGCGGCCGTGCACGACGCCATCCTCGACTTCAAGGAGGGCTACGACACGGTCGTCGGCGAGCGCGGCGTGACCCTCTCGGGGGGCCAGCGCCAGCGCATCGCCCTGGCGCGCGCGCTCCTGCGCGACCCCGCCGTGCTCGTGCTCGACGACGCGTTGTCGGCCGTCGACACGGAGACCGAGTCGCGCATCCTCGCCGCCCTGGAGGAGCGGCGCGGTCGGCGCACCAGCATCATCATCGCGCACCGGCTCTCGTCGGTGCTGCACGCGGACCTGACCCTCGTGCTCGACAAGGGGGCGATCGTCCAAGCGGGCCGCCACGCCGACCTGATCGGGGTGGACGGTCCCTACCGGCGCCTGTGGGAGATCCAAGGCGCCCTCGAGGACGAGATCCGCGCGGATCTCGAGACGGCCGACAGCCTGGAGAGCCGAGCATGAGCGAAGCGAAGACCATCCCCGGACTGGAGCACGAGAGCGCCCGCACCGGCGTCGACCTCTCCCTGTGGCGCAAGCTGGCCCGCTTCGCGCGGGCCTACCCCGCTTGCGTCGCCCTGGTCGTACTCTGCGCCCTCACGACGGCCTTCTTCGACGCGGCCCTGCCGTGGGTGACCAAGTCCGTCGTCGACATCCTGATCGACCCCGAGCGAGAGCTCGACCTGACCTACTGGGCCTGGGTCTACGGTCTCTTGAGCGCGGGCCTGGCCCTCTCGGTCCTGGGTTTCATCAGCGCCGGGGGGCGCCTGCGCACCGGCGTCGGGCACGACATCCGCCGCGCGGGCTTCGAGAACCTCCAGCGCCTGTCCTTCTCCTTCTACGACCATCGCCCCGTCGGCTGGTTGATGGCGCGCATGACGTCGGACTGCGAACGCCTGACCAACATCCTCGCCTGGGGCCTGCTCGACGTGGTCTGGGGCACCGCCACCATGACCGGGGTCGCGATCGCCATGCTCGTCGTCGACTGGCAGCTGGGCCTCGTGATCCTGACCGTCGTGCCGCTCCTCGCATGGATCTCGAACTTCTTCCAGAAGCGGATCCTCGTCAGCTCGCGGGTCGTGCGCAAGACGAACTCGCGCATCACCGCCTCCTACAACGAGGGCATCATGGGGGTGCGGACCACCAAGGCCTTCGTGCGCGAGGGCCGCAACCTCGACGAGTTCAGCGAGCTCACCGGGAGCATGAACGCGGCCTCGGTGCGCAACGCCTTGCTGTCGGCGGTCTACCTGCCGCTGGTGCTCGTGCTCTCGAGCCTGGCGCTGGCCCTGGTCCTGGGAGTCGGGGGCGCGCGGGTGATGGCGCAGGTGATCCCCCTCGGGACCCTGGTGCTCTTCATCTCCTATTCGCGGCTCTTCTTCGACCCGGTCCAGGAGCTCGCGCGCCTCTTCGCCGAGATGCAGATGGCCCAGGCCTCGGCCGAGCGCGTCCTCTCGCTGATCGAGGCCAAGCCCGAGATCGAGGACTCCGAGGCGGTGCGGGCGAGGATCCGCGACCACGCCGGTGGCGCCGGGGAGGTCGCGCGCGGGGTCGAGCTGGCCGAGGACGGGCTCCCGGCCAGCATCGGCCAGATCGAGTTCGTCGGGGTCGGCTTCGAGTACGAAGACGACCAGCCGATCCTGGAGGGCTTCGACCTGCGCGTCGAGGCCGGTCAGACCGTGGCCCTCGTGGGGCAGACCGGGGGCGGGAAGTCGACGATCCTCGGCCTCCTGTGCCGATTCTACGAGCCGACCTCGGGTGAGATCCGGATCGACGGAGTCGACTACCGCGAGCGTTCTCTGCGCTGGCTGCAGTCGAACCTCGGCATCGTGCTCCAGGAGCCGCAGCTCTTCAGCGGGACGATCGCAGACAACATCCGCTACGGAGACCTCCGCGCTAGCGCGGAGGAAGTGCGTCGCGCAGCCCAACTCGTCGGGGCGCACGAGTTCATCCTCGACCTCGAGGAGGGCTACGACTCCGAGGTCGGCGAGGGCGGCGGCCGCCTCTCCACGGGGCAGAAGCAGCTCGTCTCCTTCGCCCGGGCGGTGCTCAAGTCGCCGCAGATCCTCGTCATGGACGAGGCCACCTCCTCCATCGACACCGAGACCGAGCAGCGCATCCAGCGCGCTCTCGGCAAAGTGCTCGAGGGACGGACCAGCTTCGTGATCGCTCACCGCCTCTCGACCATCCGCAAGGCCGACCGGATCCTCGTGATCGAGCACGGCCGGATCGTCGAGAGCGGGGCCCACGCCGAGCTGCTCGCCCTCGGGGGGCGTTACAACAGCCTCTACACCCAGCAGAGCCTGCGCTCGAGCCGGGCCGGCGAGGATCCGGGTTCGGAGCCGGGAGCCTGGGGCACCGGCGACCCCGCGCCTGCCCTGTGATCGCCTACTCGACGCTCGCCTCGAACTCCAGGCGACCCTCGAAGCGCTGGACCTCCGCGATCTCGAGCTCGCGGGGGCCGGCGCTGTAGGCCGAGAAGCTCGCGGTCTCGAGGCGCAGGGGCCCGGAGAGGCGCAGAGAGCGTGCCAGCCCGCGCCCGAGGTCCCAGCGCAGCTCGCCCTCGAGCACGAAGTCGAAGTCGTGCTCGCGGCGCTCCACGCCGCTGGTCTCCTCTCCTTCGAGCTCCCCCGCCTCCTCGACGCGGGTCCGGAGCTCCACCCCGAGGGAAATCACGGCCACGTGGACGTCCCCTTCCTCGACGACCTCCACCAGGCGGGCCGAGAGCTCTCCGTCGAGGTTCTCGTCGAACTGGCGGGCGAAGTCCGTGTCGTGCTCCTCCGCGGGAACGCCCTCGGGCAGCACGCGCAAGTCTCCGGACAGGTTGGTCATGCGCACGAAGGCCCGCGGCGATGGCGCCCAGGCCTGGCCGACCTCCACCGGCTCCGCGGGCAGGAAGTCCGAGAGGTCGGCCCGCGCCTCGAGGCCCTCGAGCAGCTCGGGATCCTCCGGCGCCTCGCCCAGGAGCTCCACTGCGAAGGCCCCGCTCGCCTCCTCCCGCGTGAACAACACGGTGCGCCCCTCGAGCTCGCTCGCGCCGGCGGTCTCGTTCTCCTGCGCGTCCGCCTGCGCGGGGTCGAGGCGCGCCTCGTAGAGGTTGCCGATCTCCTCGAAGTGCCGGCGCAGGCCGACGAGGGCGCCGCCCCGCACGCGGAACTCGTCGTGGTAGCGCAGGGTCTCGGTCTCCGTCAGGACGAGCCGGGGCCGCGGCTCCTCCTCAGTGTCCACGACTTCGCCGTTCAGCGTGAAGCGACGCTCGGCGCCGACGAGCTCGAGCCGCAAGACCCGCTCGAAGTCCACCCGCGCCGCTTCCCCGTCCCGCGGCGCGAAGCGCGGCGAGACGGGATCGCCCGGGGCGCCGCCCAGGAGGACGAACAGGAGGCCGGCGGCGAGCCTGGACACGTCGCTCCTCAGGCCGGCGCCAGGGCCTTCTCCTGGGCCTGCACCGCGGTCAGGGCGCTCAGGCGGATGATGTCCTCGACCCCGGTGCTGTGGGGCTGGAGAACCGAGACCGCGCGGTCGAGGCCGAGCATCATCGGGCCCATCGTCTCGGTGTCCCCGACCAGTCGCAGCAAATTGAAGCCGATGTTCGCCGACTCGAGGTTCGGGAAGACGAGCACGTTGGCGCGGCGACCCCCGAGGCGGCAGTCGGGGTAGAGCTCCTGGACCAGTGGATCGAGGGCCGCGTCGACGCGCATCTCCCCGTCCACGACGAGGTCGGGGTCCTCGGCCCGCGCCAGCTCGACCGCGCGCCGCACCATGTCACTGCGCGGGTGCGGGCTGCCGCCGAAGCTCGAGAAGGAGACCATGGCCACGACGGGCTCGATCCCGAAGAGGCGCACGGCCTCCGCCGCGAGGAGGGCGATGTCCGAGAGGTCCTCCGCGGTCGGCTCGATGTTGACCGCTGTGTCGGCCATGAAGATCGGCCCCTTGTTGGTCGCCGCGATGCTGAGCCCCGCCGCCAAGCGGAAGCCCGGGCGCAGGGGGATGACCTTCAGGATCGGATGGATCGACTTGCGCACGTAGCGCGTGACGCCGCACACCAGACCGTCGGCTTCCCCCTCGCGCAGGAGCATCGAGGAGAACCAGGTCGCGTCCGTCAGCCGCTCGCGCGCCTCGTCGAGGGTCAGCTTCGAGCGGTGCGAGCGGATGCGACACAGCTCCTGGGCCAGGCGGTCGAGGCGCTCGTCGGCGGCGGGGTCGACGATCTCGATGCCGTCGAGGGAGACGCCGCGCTCCTCCGCGGCCGCCCGCACTTCGTCGGCCGCGCCCACGAGGACCGGCCGGGCGATCTGCTCCCGCGCCACGGCCTGGGCCGCGCGCAGGGTGCGGTCGTGGGCGGCCTCGGGGTACAGGAGCCGGACCGGCTTGCGCCGCGCCCGCGCGACCACGCGGCTCATCAGGTCCCGGCCCGGCCCCAGGCGCTCCATGACCTCGCGCTCGTAGGCGTCGAGGTCGATCTCGAGGCGCGCCACACCGGTGTCGATGGCCGCCTTCGCCACGGCACAGCAGACCCGCGCCAAGACGCGCTGGTCGAGGGGCTTGGGGATCAAGTAGTCGGGACCGAACTCGAGCTTGTCCACGCCGTAGGCCCGCAGGACGTTGCTGGGGACCGGCTCCTTGGCGAGCTCGGCCAGGGCGCGCGTGGCGGCGTGCATCATCTCGGTGTTGATGCAACGCGCGCGCACGTCGAGGGCCCCGCGGAAGAGGAAGGGGAAGCCCAGGACGTTGTTGACCTGGTTGGGGTGGTCCGAGCGCCCCGTGGCCATGATCACGTCGGAGCGCGCGGCGATCGCCGTCGCGTAGGGGATCTCCGGGTCGGGGTTGGACATCGCCAAGACGATCGGCCTCTCCGCCATCGAGCGCAGCATGTCCACGCTCACCACGTCCCCCACCGAGACGCCGATGAAGACGTCGGCGTCGACCATGGCCTCGGCCAGCGTGCGCGCTTCGGTCTCGACGGCGAAGGGCTCCTTGTAGGGGTTCATGCGCTTGCTGCGCCCGGCGTAGATCACGCCGACCGAGTCGCACATCACGATCTTCTTGCGATCGACGCCCAAGCTGATCGCGTAGTTCGCGCAGGCCACGGCCGCCGCCCCCGCGCCGTTGACGACGATCTTGACCTCAGCGGGGTCCTTGCCCGCGATCTCGAGAGCGTTCACGAGAGCGGCCCCCGTGATCAGCGCCGTGCCGTGCTGGTCGTCGTGGAAGACGGGGATGTCGAGGGCCTCCGTCAGGCGTCGCTCGATCTCGAAGCAGCGGGGGCTGGAGATGTCCTCGAGGTTGATCCCCGAGACCGTGGGCGCGATCGCGACGACCGCCGCGACGATCTCGTCCACGTCCTGCGTGCCGAGCTCGATGTCGAAGACGTCGATGTCGGCGAAGCGCTTGAAGAGCACCCCCTTGCCCTCCATCACCGGCTTGCCCGCCTCGGGGCCGATGTTGCCCAGGCCGAGCACGGCCGAGCCGTCCGTCACGACCGCCACGAGGTTGCCCTTGGCGGTGTACTCGTAGACCTTCGAGCGATCCTTGGCGATCTCCCGGCAGGGCTCGGCCACACCGGGGGTGTAGGCCAGGGAGAGGTCGATCTGCGTCAGGCAAGGCTTGGTCGCGTTGACCTCGATCTTGCCGGGCCTGCCCTCGGAGTGGTACTCGAGGGCCTCCTTCGATGTCGTCAGTGCACCCATGGGGCGGCATTGTGCACCTGATGCGCCCCCATTCCCAGGGGCCCATCCTCTTCGGCTCGGCCCCTCCTCAGGGCAGGAAGGGCGCCAGGCGTGCCGAGAGGCGTCGGGCCAACCAGGCCGGCAGCCGCGTCCAGGTGCGACGCAGGAGGGCCGTGCGCGGGTTCGAGGGGGTGAAGCTCGGCAAGCCCTTCGAGCGCACCAGCCCGTAGGCGTAGTGCAGGGGCTCCGGCGCGAAGCCCTGGTTGGTCTTGAACTTCACCGCCCCCGCGTCACGCCGCGAACGGCCCAGGTCGAAGCGCCGGAGCCCGCGCTCGATCGCCCAGCGCTGCAGCTCGGCGATCATGAAGCTGGTGGCGGCGAAGGCCCGGTTGGCCTCCGGCGTCGTCCCGATGTAGTACATGCGCAAGTCCTCGCCGTCGACGAAGCACTGGCTCGCGGCGAGCACCTGGGACCCGCGGCGCACGATGTGCACCGGCGCGGCCTCCCCCAGCTCCTCGGCCAGGGCGCGGAACCAGGCCGGCGGGAGCCCGGGCGAGCCGAGCCGCTGCTTGCTGGCCTGGAAGAGGCGGGCCAGATCCTCGAGGTACCAGCTGCCCTCGTCGAGCTCGAGGCCGTGGGTGTCCGCGGCGCGGCGCACGAGACGACGCTCGTCCTTCTTCATCCCGCGCAGCACGCCGTCGTAGTCCTCCGGCAAGTCCTTGACGAAGGTCACGTAGAGGTCGGAGGCCGTCAGCCCCGGGTGGGCCAGCGGCTCGCGGGCGCGCAACTCGAGGCGTCCCACGCCGAGGCGCCGCGCCTCCTGGAGGGCACGCTCGACGAGGGCCGACTCGATCTCGGCGCCATCCTCCGTCTCGACCACCGGTCCGCCGTAGACCCCGTAGGGCGTCGAGATGAGGTGCGAGCCGGACGTGAGTCGCCGGCAGCGCATCAACGGCAAGTAACCGACGACGGCCTCCCCCCGCGTGCAGAGGAGCTCGCGCGGCTCGTGTCCGAAGACGCGCTCCACCGCGCGCAACCACGCGGGGCGCTGGAAGACGGTGGCGCCGCGCTCGGAGAGCCAGGCCTCGAGGGGGACGACGTCCTCCGGGCGGCGCTCACGCACCTCCAGGGGCAGCGCCCCTGGCTCGCTCGGTGCGGGGCTCGCCCCGTCGACGGCGCTCGGCAGGGGATCGCTCGCGGGGATCGCGGGGGGCATGCGGGGAAGGCCGGCTCCCGCGGGCCCTCAGCAGCAGCTGCGCAAGAGGTCGGCCTGCGTGAGGATGCCCGCGAGGCGGCCACCCTTCAGGACCGGCAGGGCGCTGAAGCCGTGCTCGAGCATGCGGTCCGCTGCCGTGGTCAGGAGGTCGTCCTGGCCGATGGTGATGACCTCGACCGTCATCAGGGCGGAGACGGGGGTCTGCGAGACCTCCAGGCGTCCCTCGTCCTGCGCCACCTGGTCGGACACGATCTCCTGGCCCAGCCCGAAGCGCAGGTCGCGGTCGGAGATCATCCCGACCAGCTGTCCGTCCTCGACGACGGGCAGGTGACGCACGCCCTTCTCGTGGCAGATGTCGAGGGCGTCGAAGATCGCCGTGTCGGGAGAGACGGTGTGCACGTCCGCGGTCATCCACTTCTCCACCGGGTCCTTCGGACGGATCTTCCAGTCGAAACCGGGGTCGTCCTCGCGGCAGGCCTGCAGCAGGTCCGTGGTCGTGATCAGGCCGACGATGCGACCCTCGTCGATGACCGGCAGGGCGCCGATGCGTTCGTCGAGGAAGAGCTTGGCGGCGCTCGCCACCTCGTCCTCCTCACCGAGGCTCTTCACCTCGCGGCGCATGATCTCCGACACCGCCCTGGGGCCGGAGCCCTCCGCGTGGCTGCGGTGGCTGGCGAGCACCCAGCCGGTGGAGAGGGAGATGTCCCGATCGGAGACCATGCCCACGAGCTGACCCGAGTCGACCACCGGCAGGTGTCGGAAGGGATGGGCCTCGAACATCCGGATGGCTTCGTCCAAGGGGCAGTCCGGTGCCGCGCAAACCAGGTCGCGGCTCATGATCTCGGTGACTTTCATGTCGATCCTCTGCGGGGGATCGGGGTCGAGTGGAGGGAGGCTGGAGGCGGGACATTGTAGACCTCCGAGACCATGAATGAAGTGCGGGCCGCCCGGCTCCGGCGACCCGCCCTTCTCGTGCGACCTCTCCCGTTCGCCCAAGTGCGTAGAGCTCGCTCCTCGGAGCGCACTCACCGCGGGCGGGGCCCATGTCCACCGGGGCCCCGCGCGAGGGGACCCCGGCGAGGAAGATCAGTACTTGGTCAGGTAGCGGTCGACCTCCCAGGGATGCACGCTCGAGATGTAGTCCGACCACTCGGACTTCTTGGCCGCCACGAACTGCTCGTAGATGTGGTCGCCCAGGGAGTTCTTGACCACCTCGTCCTTCTCGAGCAAGGCGATGGCCTCGCCCAAGTTGGCGGGCAGGCTCTTGATCTTGAGCCGCGACCGCTCACGGGCGCTCATCTTGTAGACGTTTGCAGTCACGGGCTCCGGCGGCTCGATCCGGTTCTTCACGCCGTCCAGGCCCGAGGCCAGCATGGCGGCGAAGGCCAGATAGGGGTTGCAGGAAGGATCGGGCATGCGCACCTCGACCCGGGTCCCCAGGCCACGGCGGGCCGGGATGCGGATCAGCGGCGAACGGTTGCGCATCGACCAGGCGAGGTCCGTGGGTGCCTCGAAACCAGGCACGAGGCGCTTGTAGGAGTTCACCAGGGGGTTCGTGATCACGCAGAAGTTTCGCGCGTGCTTGAGCAGGCCCCCCACGTACCAGCGCATGACGTCGCTGACGCCGTCGTAGGGGCCCTTCTCGTCGTAGAAGACGTTCTCGTCCCCCGAGAAGAGCGACTGGTGCACGTGCATCCCCGAGCCGTTCAAGCCGTAGAGGGGCTTGGGCATGAAGGTCGCGTGCAGGCCCATCGTGCGCGCGATGCGCCGCACGACGAAGCGGAAGGTGGTCAGCTGGTCGGCGCAGTTCACCGCCGGGCCGTACTTGAAGTCGATCTCGTGCTGACCGGGGGCCACCTCGTGGTGGGCCGCCTCGATCTCGAAGCCCAGGGCCTCGAGGGCCATCACGATCTCGCGCCGGCAGGACTCGCCGAGGTCGGTGGGCGCCAGGTCGAAGTAGCCCGCCGCGTCGTGAGTGACCGTCGTCGCCTCGCCGTCTTCCGAGCGCGCGAAGAGGAAGAACTCCGCCTCGGGGCCGGTGTTCATCGAGTAGCCGAGCTCCGAGGCCTGGGCGCAGACGCGCTTGAGGACCTGCCGCGGGCAACCCTCGAAGGGCGTCTCGTCGGGCTTGTAGACGTCGCAGATCATGCGCGCCACGCGCCCATGGGCGCGGCCGCCCGCACCGGTCGAGACCCAGGGGTCGATGCGGTAGCTCGACAGGTCCGGCTTGAGGAGCATGTCCGACTCCTCGATGCGCGTGAAGCCCTCGATCGAGGAGCCGTCGAACATGATCTCGCCGTCGAGAGCCTTCTCGAACTGGCTCGAGGGCACCTCGACGTTCTTGTTCACGCCGGTGACGTCGGTGAACTGGAGGCGCAGGAAGCGCACGTCCTGGTCGCGCATGTGCTCCAGGATCTGCTTGCGGTCCAGGGTGCCGTCCGCGCTGCGGCAGACGTCGAGGTCCTCGTCCTCCAGGGAGGAGGTCATCAGCTCGTTCATCGGGTGGCCTCGGGCCGGGGGCCCGTACGGGGTTCGGAGGGAATCGCCTCTATAAACAGATCTGGCGCTCTGCATTCGCTTTCTCGCGGTATCCGCGAGAGCCGCCGAGCACCTTAGCCAAGAATCGGATGCCTGAGACGAATCGCAAAGCGAATTCTGCAATTCCTGCAGAATTCGCGGAGCGGCCCGGCGCCGATCAATCCGGCGGAGCGGCCAGGCCGGCGATCCCCGGCAGCACGGGCTCCAGTCGCGCCGCTCCGTCCGCGAAGGCCACGAGGGCGTCCGCGGCTTTCGCGCTCCGGAGCTCTCCGAGCCAGGCCTCGACCTCGCCCAGGACGGCCCCGGGATGGAAGAGGCGGTCGAGCTCCAGGGAGCTCCCCCCCATCGCCGCCAGGAGCGCCCGGGCCCCGGCCTCGGGCAGGTCCGAGGCGACCAGCGCGCGCGCCTCTTCCGACGCCGCCCCGACCTCCCCGCTCACCAGGGCCGCCACGGCGAGCCAGGCGCGGGCGGCTGCGCGCGAAGCGGGGGCCTCGCGCGCGCCCTGAAAGAAGCCGACGGCCGTCTCCACCTCGCCCTGGGCCCAGGCCATCTCGCCCGCCAGGAGCAGCACCTCCGGGTGACCCGGCGCCTCCCCCAGGAGCTCGTCGAGCCCGGCCCAGGCCGCCTCGCCGCGACCGGCGACCGAGTCGAGGCGCACGGCGAGGGCTCGACCCTCCAGGTGTCGCGGCGCGAGCTCGCGCCCCGTCGCCAGGCAGGAATCCGCGAGCTCCAGGTCCCCCGCCAGGGCCGCGACCTTCGCCAGGGCGAAGAGGGGGAGCTCGGCGCGGGTTCCCGGCTCGCCGTGGTAGAGGTCGGTCCAGGCCTCGCAACCGCGCGCCCGCACGAGGAGCTCGCCGGCCGCCTCGAGGTGCCCCGCGCGTCGCTGCACCTCTCCGGCCCGGAAGAGGATCTCGCTCACTGTCGGGAAGTCCTCGAGCCCCTGGAGCGCGATCGTCCAGGCCGCGCTCAGCTGACCGGAGGCCGTCTCCAGGCGCACGGCCTCCGCGCAGGCCAGGGGGAGGAACGGAAGGCGCGCGCGCTCGGCCGCGGCCAGGGCGCGGCCCCGGCTCCAGCATTGCCCGTACAGCTCCCGCGCCCGCTCCGGCTCCTCCATGGCGACGCAGGTCGCGGCCAGCTTGTAGGTGCTGAAGAGGTCGTCGGGGCGCTCCTCCAGCCGGCTCGCGAGGATCCGCCGGTTGCGCTCGTGCTTGCCGCCGGCGCGGATCGCCTCGGGCAGGTAGCCGTGGTGGACCAGGCGCAGGTGCGAGTGCTCGAGGTCGCCGCAACCCAGGGCCAGAAGGCTCCCCGTGACGGACTCGTGCACCGGCCGCTCCCAGCGAATCTCCGGCCGCCGGCGGAAGAGGCGCGGGAGGCCCACCGAGTGCAGGCTCGGGCGCCCGTCCGGTCCGGTCCCGCCGTCGAGGTTGTCGATCCAGACGAGGTAGGCCTGCCGCTCCTCGTCGCCGAGGAGCTCGCGCAGCCCCCCCGCGCTCTCGGGGTCGAGCAGCTCGTCGGCGTCCACGGACAGGATCCACTCCGCGGTGGCGAGCTCGAGGCTTGCGTTGCGCGCCGCGGCGAAGTCGTCGCACCACGCGAAGCGGCCGACGCGCGCGCCGTGGCCCTCGGCGATGGCGACGGACCCGTCGGTCGAGCCCGTGTCGAGGACGCAGATCTCGTCCACGAAGGGGCCCAGGGCCTCGAGGCAGGCGTCCAGGTGCGCCTCCTCGTCGCGCACGATCAAGCAGGCGGCGAGGCTCGTCATGGGCCCACTGTGGAGGGAGCGGGTGCCCGGAGCAAGGCGCCAGCGGCCTTCTCGGTTGCCCCCGGGGGCCATCCCCCGCAAGATCTCCGTCCCCGATCCGGGAGCCGCGCCACTCACGAACCGAGTGGGCTCGATGGCGCCGCGCCTCCCCCGACCCCGACGGAGCCCCCGCTCGATGCAAGACCCCGGCGCGCCGCACAAGACCTACCGCGAGATCACCGTGCTCGCGATCGTCGTCGGCATCCTGATCGGGGTGGTGATGAACGCGGCGATCACCTACTCGGGCCTGCGCATCGGCTTCACCCTGGGCGGCAGCGCGATCGCCGCCGTGCTCGGCTGGGGCATCCTGCGCGGGATCTTCCGCCGCGGCACGATCGTCGAGAACAACATCGCCCAGACGGTCGCCTCCTCGGTCAACACCTCGAACAGCGGGATCATCTTCACGGTTCCGGTGCTCTACCTGCTCGGGCTGCAGGCGGAGTACGACCCCTGGTGGCTGATCGCCGCCACGATGGCTGGCGCGATCATGGGCGTCGCCTTCATCATCCCGACGCGCAAGCAGATGATCGACTTCGATCGCCTGCGCTTCCCGACCGGGACGGCGGTGGCCTCGGTCCTGCGCTCCCCCGGCGAGGGCGTGCGCAAGGCGATCGTGCTGCTCGTCGGCATCGCCGTGGCGATGATCGTCACCTGGTTCACCCTCGCGCCGGACACCCTCAACGTGCCGGAGCTGGGGATGAGCGGCTACTTCGGCTGGGCCGAGATCGCCCACGCCTGGGGCGCGCCGCAGGGCATCGTGGGCGACGACGCCGTCGACGTCGGAGCGTGGATCCAGACCAAGGACGCCCTCGCGGGCCTCTGGAACCCCTCCTTCCAGTTCACCTGGGCCATCGCGCCCTTCGCCCTGGGGGCGGGCTTCATCACGGGCCGCCCGGGGCTCGTCGTCCTGGCCGGGGGCCTCTTGGCCTACTTCGTGATCACGCCCGTGGCGCTCGCCTCGGGATGGATGCCGAGCGAGGTGGACGCCGCCGGCGCCAGCGGCTGGGCCCTCGTCAACATGAACCGGCCCCTGGGCATCGGGCTCTTGATGGGCGGTGCGCTGATCGGGCTCTTCTTCGCCTTCCCCGCCATCGGCGCGGCGCTGCGCTCGATGGGCTCGGCCCGCGGCGCCGGCGGCGAGCGGGACGAGATGCCGATCTGGCTCCTGGGCGTGGCCCTCCTGCTCGCTTTCGGCCTGCTCTACTTCGCGGCGCGCTCGACCATCTCGGGCGGGGACGAGCGCCAGGCGGTGATCGTGGCCGCCGTCGGCACGGGCTGGATGTGGTTCGCGGGCATCGTCATCGCCCAGTGCACGGGGATGACCGACTGGTCCCCCATCTCCGGCATGGCGCTCCTGACCGTCATGATCTGCCTGTTCCTGACGGACAACCAGGTCATCCCCGCCGTGCTCATCGGCGCCGCCGTCTGCGTCTCGATCACCGAGTGCGCGGACATGATGCAGGACCTCAAGACCGGCTCCATGGTCGGCGGTATCCCGCGCAAGCAGCAGCTCCTCGAGCTCGGCGTGTCTTGGATCGGCCCGGCCATCTGCCTGGGCGTCGTTGCGCTGCTCGCCTCCCAGAACTACGACAAGTTCGGCGTCCACTTCGGCCCCGGCACGGACATGCCCGCGCCCCAGGCCGCGGCCCTCGAGGGCGTGATCAACACGATCCGCGGCGGCGACGCGCCGGTGGAGGCCTTCGGCATGGGCGGCGTGATCGGTGCCCTCTTGAGCCTCTCGGGCATGGCGGGCCTGGGCGTCCTGGTGGGCCTCTCGATGTACCTGCCGCTCGCCTACCTCCTGCCCTACGGGCTGGGCTGCCTGATCCAGATGTTCGTCTCCCGGGTCAAGGGAGCGAGTTGGGCCGAGAATTGGGGCGTCCCCCTCGCGGCGGGGCTGATCGTGGGCGAGGGCCTGCTCGGCGTCGTCTTCAACCTCTTCAGCGCGGTCACGCCGATGCTGATCGAAAAGCTCGGCTAGCAGCCCGAGGCAGAAGTCATTCCGATGCAGACCGCCGTCCTCCACTTCGGATCGACACCTTCCTGCCCGATTCGAATCAGACAGGTCGACGAATCCACCGATTCGCCTGCGTTCTCAGTTGCCGATCCAAAGCGGATGCCGACGGTCTGCATCGAAAGCACTTCTACCACGGACTGCTAGGGGCGCGGTATGAAGAAGAGCCTCGGCAACCTCGCCCTCCTCGCGGGGGTCATCGTCTCCTCCCTGGCCGCGGCGGAGGGCCAGCGCGTCTCGCGCACGGCTCCCGTCGATCGCGAGCTCATTGGCCAGGTCCTGCACACGACCATCGCCTCCACGAAGCCGGAGGACGAGAACTTCGTGCGCCTCGACCGGACCCTCGAGGCCGGCAGCGTCCTGGACGAGGAGATGCTGCGATGGCTCGAGAGCGAGGGCCTCGAGGAGGTGCTCGTCCTGCGCCACCCGGTCTCCACCGAGACCCTGTCGGTGGACGAGGAGCTCGTCGGCCGCGTCCTCGCCGCGCCGGTCGTGCTGGGCGCGGAGCTCGAGGAGATCCGGGCCGGGCGTCAGATCTCCCCGGCCTTCGTCGACCGCCTGGAGGCCGCCGGGCTCGAGAGCGTGCGGGTCCAGTTGAAGGAGGTCGACCCCGAGTCGGGCTCGGTCCAGCGCCGCGAGGTGGACTGGGACCTGGGCGAAGGTCGCAATGCCGAGCTCCTCGGGCAGGTGCTGCGCGAGTCGGTGGAGCTGCCGGTGCAGCTCAAGGCCTCGAGCTACGTGGACGACGCCCTCCTCGAGCGCCTGCGCGCCTCCGACCTCGAGGAGATCGAGGTCAAGATCCCCCGCTCCTGGAGCTGGCGCGGCTGGGAGTGGCGCTGGATCTTCGTGATCGGCATCGGCTTGACCCTCGGCGGCGTCTTCCTCAAGCGCACGCGCCTCGACGCCGGCGCCCTGGCCCAGGAGCAATCCGAGGTGGCCCGCCTGGCCGAGGCCCTGCAGGAGCTCGAGGCGCGCGTCGAGGAGCTCGCGACCCGCGCCGACGAACTCGACGCCGAGGCCATCCACGAGGCCGTCGACGCCCTGCTCCTCGGCCCGGTCTACACCCTGGCCGAGGGCCGCAACTCGATCCGCAACGCCCACGGCGGCCGCGTCTTTGCCACGGTGATGGACGACTTCGCGCGCGCCGAACGGCGCCTGAACCGGGCCTGGTCGGCCGCGGTCGACGGCTACGTCGACGAAGCCCGCAACTCCCTGCGGATCGCCCTGCCCTCCCTGCGCGAGGCGCGCGAGTCCCTGCCCGGCACCCGGCCGCCCCGGCCGTCGGGCTTCGCCTCCGAGACCGAGCAACCCCTCCCCCCCGACGTCCCCCTGCCGGGGGGAGGAAACCTGCCTGGGCGCGAGGACGACTGGATCGACCAGTGACCCCTCCGCCATCCCCGGACCGCGACGCGGTCCCGAACCCCACCCCCTTCCTGACCCCATGATCCGCCCCCTCATCGCGGCCGCGGCCCTCGTCACGGGCGCCGCCGCCCTGCCCGTCCTGATCGACGACTTCGAGTCGCTGCCTCCCGACGCCGCGGAGCTGCACTTCGCCCTCAACGCCAGCGGGCTCGACCTGGCCGCCGCGGTGAAGGCGGCGCAGGAGGACACCGGCGGCCTCGCCAGCGAGGCCAGCGTGGACGCCGCGAGCGGCACCGCGACCGTCGACGTCTTCTCCCCCGCGGGTCACTGGCTCGTGACCGTCGACGCGGCCGGGAAGGTGACCTCGAAGACCGAGGTCCCGCGCTTCCCCGGCGACCCCGTCAGCGGCGACTGGACCGAGACCCCCTCGGGCCTGAAGTACTACGACATCCGCGTCGGCGACGGCGCGACTCCCCCGGGCCCCACCTCGCGGGTCAAGGTGCACTACTCCGGCTGGCTCACCACGGGCAAGAAGTTCGACAGCTCCGTCGACCGCGGCACCCCCGCCGAGTTCGGCCTCAACCAGGTCATCGCCGGCTGGACCGAAGGCGTGGGCTCCATGAAGGTCGGCGGCAAGCGCAAGCTGATCATCCCCTTCGCCCAGGCCTACGGCGCGGGCGGCCGCCCGCCGACGATCCCGGCCAAGGCCACGCTGATCTTCGACGTCGAGCTGCTCGAGATCACGCGCTGAGCCGACGCTCGCGCGCTGAGTCGAGAGAGGGCCGTCCCCTGGGGGACGGCCCTCTCTTCTTCGGCGGCGACTCGCGGCGCCGGCCGCCGGCTCAGTCCGCCAGGTCGATCTGCGGCTCGGAGTCCTCGCCCATCGGCGGCGAGTAGAGGTAGGCGTCCCCCCAGGGGTCGATCAGGTGCTTCGCGTCGACGTAGGCGGCCCCGTTCGCGTCGCGCACGGCCAGCTCGTCGAGGGTGTCGGGGTAGCGGCCCCCGTTGTTGGCCGCGTAGCGCTCGAGGGCTTCGTAGAGGGCGACGAAGTCCGCCTCCACTCGCGCCTCGACGTTCGCCGCCTCTTGGGCCTCGGCCTGGGCGCGGTAGGCCTCGGCCTGCTCGATGGCGATCTCGGCCTGGTGCTGCGCCTTCATGACCTCGGGAACGACCAGGCCCGCGCCGATCCCGGCCCCGACGAGCAGGGTGAAGGGCGAGTTGCAGAGGTAGCCCACCGTCCCCGTGGCGTTGACGAGCTGGGAGCGGTCCATGCGCGTCTCCGAGCGGTAGTCGTCCCCGACCCGACGCGAGACGGTCAGCATGCCCTTGGCCCCGCGCCGCAGCTCGGCGAAGGTCGGCATCAGGCGCCCGGGCTCTCGCCCCGGGTCCGCCGGGGAGCGCACGCCGTTGGCCAGCGCGGAGCACATCAGGCTGGTGAGGCCGTAGCCGTCCTGCAGGAGGCGCGGGGTGTTGACCCAGCTCAGCGCCTGGATGCCCTCGACCTCGCCCAGCTGGGCCTGGAAGTGGGGGTTGTCGATCAGGCCGGCGCCCTCGCTCCGGATCTGCAAGACCGCGGCGCTGACGGCGCCGGGGGTCAGACCGAAGACCGCGTAGTCCTCGGTGGTCGTGAAACACAGCTCGAATGGAATCGGCAGCCCCGGGAAGCTCAGGACGCCGAAGTCGAGCCCGCGGTCCTCGAAGTGCGAGACGCGCAGGTAGCCCTCGAGCTCCTGCTGCCCGAGCTCGGCGAGGTGGCGCTCGAGGGTCCCGAAGGTGCGCGCGAAAGCCTCGCGGTCCGCCAGCTCGACGACGGTCACCGTCGAGAAGAGGCCCCCGCCCCCGGTCGAGTCCGCGGCGTAGAAGACCGCCGCTCCGCCCCAGGGGGCGACGAGGTCCGCCTCGAGGTCGAGGCCGGTGTGCTCGCGGATCAGTTCGTCGAGGTCGACCCCCGCCATGTCGCGCGCGATGCCGCGGTAGAGCTCCGCCGCACCGGCGAGGTCGAAAGTCATCGCGCTGGCCCAGGTGGCGTCGGCGGGGATCAGGGCCACGGTCTCGGGCTGAAGCTCCCCCGGCGGCACGAGGCCCGCGGCTTCGGCGGCAGCGGCCCAGCCGGGCATCTCGATCACGAAGTGCGTGCGCTCGTCGTCGGTCCCGCAGGCCCAGGCGATGGAGAAGTCGTCCATGCCGAAGCCTGCGAGCATCTCCATCATCTCGTCGAAGTCGGGGTCCCCCGCCGCCACGCTGGAGACGAGCTCCATGGCCGTGCCGTAATCGAGCATCCCGCTGAAGGCGACCTGCGCGCCCTCCGGCAGGAGGTCCCGTTGAGAGGCCGGCTCGACCCCACCCTCCGCGCCGAGGCGCAAGAAGACGTGGCGCCCCTCGTCCCCCATCCAGAGCGGCAGGGGCGCCGGCATCACCCAGGCGCCGGACTCGGGGCGCTCGCCGAGCTCCAGGCCCATGTCGCCCAGGAAGGCCACCAATTCTCCCGAGAGGTCGCGCGCGTCGGCCGCGTCCGGCCGCACGAGCCGCAGCTCGCCGACGAGCGGCAGGGGCATCCCGGCCACGGCGCGGGAGCTCTCTCCGATCGTCAGCGAGCCCGGACCGTCGAGCAGGCGCAGGACGAGGGGCAGGAGCCCCGGAGGCGCGTCGAAGTCCGGGATCTCCTCGGGCAGCTCGAGTAGCCGCGCGCCGAGGAGCCCCAGGGCTTCACGAAGGGGCTGGTCCTTGGGGTCGACGAGGAGGGCCTCGCAGCCCTGGCCCGTGAGGGAGAGCAGCGGCGTGACCCGCGCCTCCTGCTGGGGAGCGGGCTGCAGGGCGGCGGTGCTGGCGAGGAGGGAGAGGATCGGGATCGTGCAGGACATGGCTCGAGTCGAGGGACGGCCCGCGGGCGGCGGGGGCGGTGGAACGGGAAGTGGAGAGGCCCGCATACGCAGGCCCTGGCCGAGGATGCGCGAGACTCGCGCCCTACTTCACCACGAAGTTGACCAGTCGCCCGGGGACGACGATCTCCTTGACGACTTCCCGGCCTTCCAGCTGGGCCGCGACCGTGTCGCGGGCCAGGGCCAAGAGCTCGTCCTTGGAGGCGCTCTTCTGGGCCTCGACCTTGCCGCGCACCTTGCCCAGGACCTGGACGACGAGCTCGAAGGCGTCGGTCTGGAGGTAGCGCTCCTCGGCCCGGGGCCAGCCGCTCGCGGCCACACCGTCGGCGTGACCCAGGCGCTCCCAGAGCTCCTCCCCCAGGTGCGGGGCGAAGGGCGAGAGGACCTGGACGAAGCGCTCGGCCTGGGAGCGCGTCAGGCTCCCCGCGCGCTTCTGGGCCTCGTTGACGAAGCTCATCATGCCCGCGATGGCCGTGTTGAAGTTGAAGTGGCGGAAGGAGTCCTCGACGCGCTTCAGCATGCGCGCCAGCTCCCGCTCCAGCTCGAGGGCTTCGCCCTCGGGCTCGCCCGCGCCCTCCACGAGCAGGTGCGGCCGGACGCGATCCGCGCCTTCTTCGTCCACGAAGAGGCGCCAGACGCGCTCCAGGAAGCGGCGGCAGCCCGGCACGTCGCGCGGGTTCCAGGGCTTCGACTCCGCAAGGGGGCCCATGAACATCTCGTACAGCCGGAAGGTGTCACAGCCGTAGTCCGCGATCACGCTGTCGGGATTGACGACGTTCTTGAGGGACTTCGACATCTTGGCGATGACCTGCTCGAGCTCCTCGCCGGTGGCCTTCGAGACGACCGCCTCGCCCCGCTCCTCGGTCTCGTCCGCCGGCACCAGGCGCCCGGTCGAGTCCTTGTAGGCGAAGGCGGTCAGCATCCCCTGGTTGAACAGGCGCTGGAAGGGCTCGGGGTGGCTCACCAGCTCCAGGTCGTAGAGCACCTTGTGCCAGAAACGCGCGTAGAGCAGGTGCAGCACGGCGTGCTCCATGCCGCCGACGTAGAGGTCGACCTGGCCCCAGTACCTCTCGGCCTCCGGGCTGCAGGGCGCCTCGTCGTTGCTCGGGTCCATGAAGCGCAGGTAGTACCAGCAGGAGCCGGCCCAGCCGGGCATGGTGTCGGTGTCGCGCTTCCAGCTGCGTCCGTCGGGGCCCTCGCACTCGACCCAGTCCGTCGCCCGCGCCAGGGGGGCGGAGCCGTCCTCGCTGGGCGCGAAGTCGTCCATCTCGGGCAGGGTCACGGGCAGGTCGGCGTCGGCGACCCGCGCCAGCTCGCCGTCGGGGCCGTGCAGCACCGGGAAGGGCTCGCCCCAGTAGCGCTGGCGGCTGAACAGCCAGTCCCGCAAACGGTAGTTCGTGCGCGCCTCCCCCAGGCCCTCGCGCTCGAGGTGGGCGATCATCGCGGCCTTGGCCTCGGCCACGCCCATCCCGTCGAGGAAGTCGGAGTTCACCGCCGGCCCCTCGCCCAGGTAGGCCTTGCCCTCGAAGTCCGCCGGCGGATCGACCGTGCGCACGATGCGCAGGTCGTAGGTCTCGGCGAACTCCCAGTCGCGCTCGTCCTGACCGGGGACGGCCATGATCGCGCCGGTGCCGTAGCTCGCCAGCACGTAGTCGGCGATCCAGACCGGGATGAGGGCGCCGTCGGCGTCCGCTTCGAAGAGCGGGTTGCGCGCGTAGGCCCCGGTGAAGACGCCCGTCTTCTCCTTCGCCAGCTCGGTGCGCTCCAGGTCGCTCTTGGCGGCGGCCTGCTTGACGTAGGCCTCGACCGTCGCGCGCTGGTCGCCCGTCGTGATCTCGGTCACCAGCGGGTGCTCGGGCGCCAGCACCATGAAGGTCGCGCCGAAGACCGTGTCGGGACGCGTGGTGAAGACTTCGACACGCTCGTCGTGGTCCACGACGGGGAAGTGGATGGAGGCCCCCTCCGAGCGCCCGATCCACTCGCGCTGCATCGTCTTGACCGACTCGGGCCAGTCCAGGCCCTCCAGGTCGTCCAGCAGGCGGTCGGCGTAGGCCGTGATCTTCAGCATCCACTGCTTCAGGGGCCGCCGCTCGCAGGGGTGGTCGCCGCGCTCGGAGCGGCCGTTGATGACCTCCTCGTTGGCCAGCACGGTCTTGAGCTCCTCGCACCACCAAACGGGCACCTCGGCCTGATAGGCCAGGCCCAGGTCGAACAGCCGGGCGAAGATCCACTGCGTCCAGCGGTAGTAGGCCGGGTCGCAGGTCGCCAGCTCGCGGTCCCAGTCGTAGGAGAGACCCAGCGCCTGCAGCTGACGCCTGAAGGTCGCGACGTTCGCCTCGGTCGTCGCCCTTGGGTGCTGCCCGGTCTGGATGGCGTACTGCTCGGCCGGCAGCCCGAAGGCGTCGTAGCCCATCGGGTGCAGCACGTTGAAGCCCTCCATGCGCTTGCGGCGGGCGATGACGTCCGTGCCGATGTAGCCCATGGGGTGTCCCACGTGCAGCCCCGCCCCCGAGGGGTAGGGGAACATGTCGAGCACGTAGAACTTCGGCTTCGCCGGGTCGAAGCCGGGCTCCCCGGGTCCGGGGGTGTGGAAGCTGCGCTCGGCCTCCCAGCGGGCCTGCCAGCGCGTCTCGATCTCTCGGGCGTCGTAGATGTTGCTCACGGTTCCGGTCTCCGGGCCGGCGGGCGCGGGGCGGGGAGGAGCGGGGAGCCGGAGGGGGTCCGCCGGCCGAAGCCCGTTCTTGCCCCGGAAGCGGGGGATTGTAGGCGGGCCCGCGCCGCGCGCCAGACCGGGACCGGCCGCGGGAGCGCGCGGTGAAATGGATCCGGGGGGGAGTTGACTCGCGGGCGGGGCCCCGGCATCCTCCCTCGCCCGAACAGCGTGCGGGACCCCCGCCCGGGGGGGCCCAGCGAGGCCCCGTCCGCGGCAGGCCCCGCACCGCGGGGGATTAGCTCAGTTGGTAGAGCGCTTGAATGGCATTCAAGAGGTCAGGGGTTCGACTCCCCTATCCTCCACCACACGCGGAGCCCGGCCCCAGGCCGGGCTCCGGCCCTGTCCGCCCGCCCGCTGGGTGGGCCCGCCGCGCTAGCCTTCCGCGGCGCGTCCCTCCGGCCGACCCGCGACCGAGGCCCGAATGACCGATCTCGCCCACCCCGACCGCCTGGCCAAGATCGAGCGCATGCGCGCCGAGGGGGCCGACCCCTACCCCGCCCGGGGCGTCCCCGCCGCGGAGTCGATCGAGTCCGTCGGCCAGGGCGCCGGCGACGCCGAGGCCCCCGGCCCCCGCATCGGCGAGCGGGTCACGGTCGCGGGCCGCCTGCTCGGCCTGCGAGACTTCGGCAAGCTGATCTTCGCCCCCGTCCTCGACCGCACGGGCCGCATCCAGGTCGGCCTCCAGAAGGGCCGCCTGAGCGAGTGGTGGCCGCGCCGCAAGTGGCTCGACGGAGGCGACCTCGTCGCGATCTCGGGCGAGCTCGGCTTCACCCAGAAGGGCGAGCTGACCATCTGGGGTGACGAGGTCCAACTCCTCGCCAAGGCCGTCGCCCCTCCGCCGGAGAAGTGGCACGGTCTGGCCGACAAGGAGATCCGCTACCGCCGGCGCTACGCCGACCTGTGGACGACCGAGGGCGTGCGCGAGGTCTTCCAGAAGCGCAGCCGGGCCCTCTCGGTCATCCGCCAGTATCTCGAGGAGCAGGGCTACCTCGAGGTCGAGACCCCGATCCTGCACCCCATCCTCGGCGGCGCGACCGCGCGCCCCTTCACGACGCATCACAACGCGCTGGGGATGGACTTCTACCTGCGCATCGCGCCGGAGCTCTACCTCAAGCGCCTGATCGTGGGCGGCCTCGAGCGGGTCTTCGAGATCGCCCGCAACTTCCGCAACGAGGGATTGAGCGTGCGCCACAACCCCGAGTTCACGATGCTGGAACTCTACGAGGCCCAGGCGGACTACCAGCGCATGATGGAGATCTGCGAGGGGCTCTTCGAGACCCTCGCGAAGGAGCTCGGCGGGAGCACGCGCTGCAGCTTCCGCGGCGAGACCTACGACCTCTCGGCGCCCTTCCAGCGCGCGGGCTACATCGACCTCTTCCGCGAGCACGCCGGCTGCGAGTTCGACGACGAGCCCGCGGTGCGCGCCAAGGCCGTGGAGCTCGGGATCCTGAAGGAAGGCCAGGCCGTCGACGACTACTGGAAGCTGATGAACGACGTCTTCGAGGAGACCGTCGAGCCGCACCTCTCCGGACCCGTCTTCGTCTACGACTACCCCGTCCAGATCTGCCCCTTGGCCAAGCGCAAGCCCGAGGACCCGCGCCTCGCCGAGCGCTTCGAGGTCTACGTGGCCTCGATGGAGCTCGGAAACGCCTTCACCGAGCTCAACGACCCCGCCGAGCAGTACGCCCGCTTCGAGGAGCAGGTGGCCCTCAAGGACCCCGAGACGCCCGGTGAGGTCGACGTGGACTACGTCCAGGCCCTCGAGTACGGGATGCCCCCCGCGGGCGGCCTCGGCATCGGCATCGACCGCCTGGTGATGGTGCTCACCGGCCAGGACTCGATCCGCGACGTGCTGCTCTTCCCCGCCATGAAGCCCCTGCGCGAGGGCGAGGTGCCCGAAGGTGAAGGGTCCGCGGGTGAAGGTACCGAGGGCGAACCTCCCCCGGAGGCCTGAGACATGTACCGCCGCTTCCTGAGCTGGCGCTACCTCGTCCGGCGCCGCATCAACCTGATCGGCGTGATGGGCATCACCGTCGGCGTCGGCGCGCTGATCATGATCCTCTCGATCATGACCGGCTTCCTCGAGGAGTCGCGCAAGACCGTCCGCGGCAGCCTCTCGGACGTCATCGTCCAGCCCCACAACCTGCCGCGAGCCGACGGCAGCTTCGTGCCGAGGAGCGCCGAGCCCCTGCTCGCGAAGTTGCGCGAGGACCCGCGCGTCGAAGCGGCCTGCCCGCACCTCTCCTGGGCCGGGATCCTGCTCCAGACGGGCATGGACGCCACCGAGTCGGAGTACCGGCTCAAGGACCCCCAGGGCGGCGAGCTGGCCTTCGCCCACTTCGTCGGCGTGGACCTCGAAGCGGAGTTCGAGACCACCGAGCTGCGGCAGAACCTCCTGCGCGAGGGCTCGGGCGGGGAGGGCGGCTTCCGCATCCCGGTGGACGACCCCGACGACCCCTTCGCGGTCCCGCAGAGCCACGAGGAGGACGAGTTCTTCGCCTGGGTCGTCGTCGGCGAGCAGCTGGCGCGGGTGCACGACCTCTACAAGGGCGCCCTGATCAACCTCGTGACGGTGGTGCCGGACCCCTTCCGTGACGAGCTGCAGCCCTCGAGCCGCAAGTTCCGGGTGGCGGGCACCTTCCGCAGCGGGGAGAACGAGATCGACCTCTCGCGGATCTACATGGACCGCTGGGAGCTCTCCGACTTCCTCTCGGACACCCACGAGTACACCCAGGTTCTCGTCAAGCTGCACGACTACGAAGCCGAGCGCGAGACGATCGAGGCCGATCTCTCGCGCGAGCTCTCGGCGGCCGGGCTGATCCACCACGATCGCTCCCTCGAAGTGCGCACCTGGGAATCCTTCCGCGGGAGCCTGCTCGGAGCGATCGAAAACGAACGCGCCCTGATGGGCATCATGCTGGCCCTGATCGTGCTCGTGGCGGCCTTCACGGTCTTCGCCATCCTGATGATGATGGTCACCGAGAAGCGCCGCGACATCGGCATCCTGACGGCCCTGGGCGCCACGCCGCGTTCGGTGATGTCGATCTTCTTGATGATCGGCATGTGGAACGCCCTGCTGGGCTGCACCCTGGGCACGATCCTGGGCGTGGCCGGCGCCCTGCGCATCGACGCCATCGAGATGTGGCTGTCCGAGACCCTGCAGGTGCAGATCTTCGACCGCGAGGTCTACCTCTTCGACCACATCCCCGCCGTCGTGACGCCGGTGGCCGTGATCGCGATCGTGGCCGGGGCCCTGGTCGCCACGGCCCTCTTCTCCCTGATCCCGGCCTGGACCGCCTCGCGCCTGCACCCGATCGACGCCCTGCGGGCGGAGTGAGCACCATGACGACGCGCACGAGCTTCGACCCCGCCAGCGAGCCCGTCCTGCGGGCCGACGAGGTGCGCAAGTCCTTCCAGGTCGGCGACCGCGAGATCGAGGTGCTGCACGGCGCGCGCCTGGAGCTGCGGGCGCGCGAGCACCTGTGCCTGATGGGCGCCTCGGGCGCGGGCAAGTCGACCTTCCTGCACGTGCTCGGGCTGCTCGAGGCCCCCACCGAGGGCGAGGTCCACCTGCTCGGCAAGCGCGCCTGGAGCCTGCCCATGGCCGAGCGCGCGGCCCTGCGCAACCGCCACATCGGCTTCGTCTTCCAGGCCTACCACCTCTTGCCGGACCTCTCGGCCCTCGAGAACGTCACCCTTCCGGCGCGCATCGCCCACTCCTACGGCACGGTCCCCTTCGACAAGGCCGCCCACACGGCCGAGGCCGTCGACATGCTCGAGCGCTTCGGCCTCGGCGAGCGCATCCACCACCGCCCCAACCAGCTCTCCGGCGGCGAGCGCCAGCGAGTGGCCATCGCGCGCGCGCTCATCCTGCGTCCGGAGATCCTGATCGCCGACGAGCCCACCGGCAACCTCGACACCGGCACCGGCGAGCGCGTGCTCGAGATCCTCTTCGACGAGACCCAGCGCCGCGAGGCATCGCTCCTGCTGGTGACCCATGACGAGCGCCTGGCGCAGCGGTGCGACCGGGTGCTGGTGATGGTCGACGGTCAGATCGAGGCGGATTCGGAGGTGATGATTCCTCAGTGAGAGTCGGGGGTTCGGGTGGGGTTGTTGCCAGACAAGAGACAGGAAACCAGGAAGGTAGGAAACCAGGAAGCTTGAATAGGGCCGAGTCGCAACGGCCGCCATGACGCTTCGCTGTCCGTCCAGGACAGAACGGAGCCCCTTCGGGGCTCCGCTACGGTTCGGCCGCAGACACGCCTCTTCGGATTCTCCGGAGGATAAGAAGAAAAAATACAACCGGAGCCCCGAAGGGGCTCCGGTTGGTCGTTCTGGTCTCTTCTGGACTGACAGCGAACCGCAATCGCGGCCGTTGCCGAACGGCCCTATTCAAGCTTCCTGGTTTCCTACCTTCCTGGTTTCCTGTCTCTTGTCTGGCAACAACCCCACCCGCATCCAGACAGGACGCCCGTCACAAGACTTCGCCCTCTCCGACCTCCGACGCGTCCGTCTGTCCGCGGTGCAGCTCGATGCCGGTCTCGGGCTCGAAGGTGCCGCGCCAGCCGAGGCGCTCGCGGATGCGTTCGTAGGGGTCGGAGTTTGGGCGCGCCAGGAGCGGGTAGAGCTCGGGGTGCTGGCCGATCGCGAGGCGGTCGCCCGCCTGCATCGGGTAGAAGCCGTGTCCGTCGACCGCGAGGGTCACGAGGCCGTGGGACTCCTGGACGCGGATCTCGAGCTGGCTCTCGGGGTGCACCACCATGGGACGGTGCGAGAGGGACTGGGGCGAGATCGGCGTGACGACGAGGCCGCGCATCGAGGGCGCCAGGATCGGGCCGCCGGCGGCCAGGGAGTGGGCGGTCGAGCCGCTCGGGGAAGCGACGATCAGTCCGTCGGCGCGGTAGTCGCTCACCCAGCGCCCGCCGTCGTGCAGCGAGAGGGTCATCATGCCTTGCGCCGCCCCGCGTTGGACGACGAGGTCATTGAGGGCCACCGCCCGGCCCTCCTCACCGTTGTGCTTGGGCAAGGTGGCCGCCAGTCGCATGCGCGGCTCGATCACGGCCTCGCCCCCCAGGACCTCCTCGATCGCGAGCTTCCAGTCGTCGACCACGACCGACGCCAGGAAGCCCACGCGGCCGAAGTTGATGCCCAGGGTCGGAACGGGGTGCTCGGCGAAGGCCCGCACCACCGTCAGCATCGAACCGTCGCCTCCTAGAACGACAACGAGGTCGGGGTGCTCGAGCTCCGGCAGGGGCCGGGCGACCAGCCGCTTGCACTGCCGCCGCAGGTCGCGGTGCACGACGACCTCCTCGCAGCGCCGCTCGAGCAGGGGCGCGAGCTCTCCGACGAGCTCGCGCACGCCGCTCTTGGACTCGTCGGCAAAGACCGCGACGCTGCGCACCGCGACCTCGAAGCGCTCCCGCAGTCGGCGCGGCGGCGAGGGATTCCCGAGGGTCACGCGTCGCTCACCGCGCGTCAGAGGCGGGTGGAGGCCAGGAAGCCGCGCACGACGCGCAGCACGCCCTCCGCGTCGAGGCCCAGCTCGGCCAGCTGCTCCTCGCGGGTGGACTTGTGGTCGACGAAGCGGTCGGGGATCCCCACCAGGCGCAGCCGCGCGCCCGAGCCCGGCAGCCGGTTGGCGGCCTCGAGCACCGCCGAGCCGAAGCCTCCGGCCCGCTGGTGGTCCTCGAGGGTCAGGATCAGCTTGTACTCCTGGGAGTGCCGGGCGAGCAGCTCCTCGTCCACGGGCTTCGCGAAGCGCGCGTCGACGACGCCGATCTGCGCGCCTTGTTGGCGCAGGCGCTCCGCCACCTCGAGGGCCGTGGGCACCATCGCGCCGTAAGCCCAGATCACGAGGCGCTCGCCCTCGCACAGGACCTCGGCCTTGCCCGGCTCGACTGGCCGGCGCTCGTCGGGGTGGATGCACTCGGCCCCGGGGGAGGCCCCCCGCGGATAGCGCAGGCCCACCGGCCCGTCGTGGGCCAGGGCGAACTTGAGCATGCGTGCGAGGTCCGTGCCGTCGCGCGGGGCGCAGAGCACGAAGTTCGGCAGGGTCCGCAGGTAGGCGATGTCGAAGACGCCGTTGTGGGTCGGCCCGTCCTGACCGACGAGCCCCGCGCGGTCCATGCAGATCAGCACCGGCAGGTCCTGCAGAGCGATCTCCTGGAAGACCTGGTCGTAGCCCCGCTGCAGGAAGGTCGAGTAGATCGCCGCCACGGGCCGCGCCCCGGCCTTGGCGAGGCCGGCGCACATCGCCAGGGCGTGCTGCTCGGTGATGCCCGTGTCGTGGAAGCGCGCCGGGAAGCGCTCGGAGAAGGCGTCGAGCCCCGTCCCCGAGGGCATGGCGGCGGTCACGGCGTGGATGCGCAGGTCGCGCTCGGCGAGCTCGATCAGGGACTTGGAGAAGCAGGCGGTGAAGCTCGGGCCGCTCTTCACCTTCTCCTCCCGCGTCGCGGGCGGGAGCTTGCCCTCCTCGCGCCCGCTGCCCTTGGGCGCGGCCGCCGGCCGGCTGCCCTTGACCCCGTGCACCCGCTCGGGGTGCTCGAGGGCGTCGGGGTGGCCCTTGCCCTTCTGGGTGATCAGGTGCAGGAGCACGACGCCGTCGAGCTCCTTGACCCGCCGCAGGTTGTCGACGAGCTGCTTCACGTCGTGGCCGTCGATGGGGCCGACGTAGGTCACGCCGAGCTCCTCGAAGACGTGGCCCGGAACGAGGGCGTGGCGCACGACCTCTCCGATCTGGTCCAGGGTGCGGTCGACCCGCGGCCCGATGACCGGGATGGCGTTGATCAGGCTCTGGATCTCCTGCTGCGCCCGCTGCACGAGGCGCGCCGAGCGGATGCGGGAGAAGTAGCGGGCCATGGCCCCCACCGACTGGGAGATCGACCACTCGTTGTCGTTGAGCACGACGAGCAGCTTCTGCCCCAGGCCACCGGCGTGGTTGATCGCCTCGAAGGCCACCCCGGCGCCGATCGAGGCGTCGCCGATGACCGCCACCGCGTGCGGGGGGTCCGGCTCGTGGGCGGTGCCGAGGGCGAGCCCCAGGGCCAAGCTGATGCTCGTCCCCGCGTGGCCGGTGTGGAAGAGGTCGTAGGGCGACTCCTGGGGGTTCGTGAAGCCGCAGATCCCGCCGCTACGTCGCAGGTCGGCGAAGCCCGCGCGGCGGCCCGTGAGGAGCTTGTGGGTGTAGGCCTGGTGCGACACGTCCCAAACGACCCGATCGCGCCGAAAGTCGTAGACCCGGTGCAGGGCGCAGGTCAGCTCGACCGTCCCGAGATTCGAGCCGAGGTGCCCGCCGGTGCGCTGGACCGAGTCGAGCAGGAAGCGCCGGATCTCGGCGCAGAGCTGTGGCAGCTCCTCGGTCGGGAGGTCCCGCAGGTCCTCGGGGGAGTCGATGGCCTCCAGGAGGGAGGGGCGGTCCGGCGAGGCGTCGATGCCCTCGAGGGCCGCGGGCTGGGAACGGGTGGGGTCGGGGCTCACGCTCGGTGTCGTCGTTGCGGGGGCGCCCGGAGACGGCCCCGCCCTCCAGTCTGACCGGGAGGGGCGGGCCTTCCAACCCCCGGGAGCGCCGGAGTTCCACGGACCTCAACGATCCTCGATCCCCTTCCCCTGGAGCACGCGGCCGCCCATGACGCCCCGACGAATGACCCTCAGGCGCTCCTCCCGGAGGGCTGCGGGCACGATGGTCTCCAGCTCCAGGTAGCGCGCCTCGGCCTCGCGCTGGCGCCCCATGTACACGAGGCAGATCGCGCTGCGCCCCAGCCAGGGCTCTCGGCTGCTCCAGGTCCCGCCGATGTCCTTCCAGCACTGATCCGCCTCCTCGAGGAGCACGAGGGCGGTCTCGAAGTCGGCGCGCTTGAAGTGCGCGACCCCGAGCCGCCCCGTCGCGTTGCAGCGCACGTCCGGAGGGAGCATCGGACGGGCGAGGAGATCCTCGAGGAGCTCCTCCCCCCGGCCGTCCTCGCCGTGGTCCAGCAAGGCCCCGGCGTAACGGTCCTGGGTCTTCAGGGCCAGCTCGCTGTCCTCCCCGAGAATCTCCCGGCGCTTGCTCCACGTGAGCTCGTACAGGGCAACCGCCTCCTCGAGTCGCCTCTGGTTCCAGCAGAGGCTCGCGAGGTTGTTCGTCGCGTAGTAGGGGTGGTCGTGCTCGGGACCGAGGAGCTCGAGCATGCCCTCGTAGGCCTCGCGAAAGAGCGCCTCGGCGAGCCCCTGTCGATCCGACTCGACGAGGGCGCTGCCCAGGTCGTCCATGGCGTAGTACAGCTCGATGGTCGGCTCGCCCGCCCCGATCCGGCGCGCCTCCAGCACCTCCTCCGCCAGCTCGATGGCCTCCTCGGTTCGCTCCTGGAAGTCGTAGACCTCCAGGAGCTTCGCCGCCATCGAGAGGGTCGTCTCGTCTCGCGGAGGCAGGTGCTGCTTGCAAGCACGATAGGCCTCCTCGACCAGGGCGCCGCCTTCGTCGTGAAATCCCGCACTGTGGAGCTTCGCCCCGAGCTCCCCTTTCGCCCCCAGGTAGCTCGCGGTCTCGGGCCCGGGAAGCTCTTCCATGTCCTGGACCAGCGCACGCATGATCGCGATCGCCTCCTCGGTCCGTCCGGACTCCTCCAGCGCGCCAGCCAGGCTCCACTTGGCGCTGTGGACTGGTCGCGCATACCGCCCTAGCTCCCGCTCGAGTTCATGGACGGCCTGTCGGAGTTGCTCGATCGCCGGGGGCAGGATCGAGAGGCTCGTGAGAGTACTCCCGATGAAGCGCCGTACCTCGGCAACGACGTAGGGGTCGGCGTCCTCGACCCCGTCCAGCCGTTCGACCGCCTGGTCGAGCACTTCGCGCGCGGTGATGTCCCGACCTTGCGCCACCCTCGGTCGCGAAGCACTCAAGAGCTCCTCGACCAGCTTCAGGGTCGAGCTCCGGATCGCGAGCTCCCGGCGCGCCCGCTCGCCCTCCTCCTGCGCCTGGGCCAGAGCCTCGCTCTTCGCCTCCAGCGCCGTGCTCTCCGCCGCCAACGCCTGTTGCACGTTGCGCTTCTCCTCCTGCACCTGCCCCACGAGCTTCGCCTCCGCCTCGGCGCGGGCCGCTTGGACCGCGGCCACGCCGCCGGCGCCGGCGACCAGCGCCAGCAAGGCCCCCCCCAGGGCCCCCGCCGCCAGCCGGTTGCGCTGCACCCACTTCCCGAGCTCCGCCATGGCCCCCGTGCGGTGGGCGGAAACGACTCGCTGCTCGAGGTGGGCCCGGAGGTCCGCCGCCAGCGCGCTCATGTCGGCGTAGCGCTCCTCGCGCTCCCGGGCCATGGCCCGGCGGCAGATCGCCACCAGCTCCTCCGGCGCCCTCGCGTCATCGAGGGGCGCCGGCTCCTGGGTCTGCACCCGGGCCAGCACCGCGTAGGGCGCGTTGCTACCCTCGTCACGCTCGAAGGGCGGCCTGCCCGCGAGCAACTCGTAGAGCATCGCCCCCAGCGCGTACACGTCGCTGCGCTCGTCCACCGCGCTGCTCTCGCCCCGCGCCTGCTCGGGGGACATGAAGTAGGGCGTGCCGATCACCGCCCCGTCGAGGGTCCGCACGGGGGAGGCCTCGGGGGCCCCCGACGAATCCGCCTGCGGCCGCGGGTCCCGCGCGTCCCGCTGCCCGCGCACGGCCGCGATTCCCCAGTCCACCACCTGCACCTCCCCGAAGCGCCCCACCATCACGTTCGAGGGCTTGAGGTCGCGGTGCACGACCCCCGAGGCGTGGGCGTGCGCCATCGCCTCGCAGACGCGCTCGAGCACGCCGACCGCCCGCGCCAGACTCCAGCCGTCTTCGGAGGCGCGGGCCTTCGTGAAGACCTCGCGCAGCTCGCCCCCCGCCAACACCGGCATCGTGAAGAAGGGCCGGCCCTCCTCGTCCACGCCCAGCTCGTGGATCGAGACGATGCCCGGGTGGTCGAGGCGGCCGAGGACCCGGGCCTCGTTCAGGAAGCGCGCCAGGCGCACGTCGGTCGCCTCCCCCCGCAGGGTCTTCATCGCCAGCTTGCGCCGCAGGGGCCGGTCCTCGACTCGCCGCACGAGCCCCATCGCCCCGCGGCCGAGCTCCTCGCCCTGGACGTAGCGGCCGCCGCCTCCCGCCGCGATCGCCGCCAGCTCGGCGCGCAAGGCCTCGCCGTCGACCTCCGCCGAGGAGGGCGGCGGTGAGCCGAAGTCGGGGGATTCGCCGGGGTCGCTCGGCAAGTCGCCCCCCGCCTCGTCCGCGGCCAGCAGCTCGCGCAACGAGCGTCCCAGCTCGGGCTCGGAGGCCTCGAGCTCGGCGAGGCGGCGGCCGCGGACCTCCCCCGTCAGGCCGCAGACCTCGTGGAAGAGTCGGACCAGCTCGTCCTCTGCGCGGCTCTCGTCGTCCATGGCTCGTCGAGGATACGGGGCTGACCCTGGGGACGCCATTCGGGCCGTCCGCGGTGCTAGGCTGGGTCCATGCAGGCCGATCCGCACACGACCCGCTCGATCGACAGCGCCCTCTCAGGGGACTCGGGAGCGCGCCGCCAGCTCCTCGACCAGGTCTACGACGACCTGCGACGGATCGCCTCCTCGCTGATGAAGGGCGAGCGCGCCGGCCACACCCTCCAGCCCACCGCCCTCGCTCACGAGGTCTACCTGCGCATCCTCGATCCCTTCCCGGAGTCGATCGAGAGCGAGGCCGAGCTGCTCTCGACCGCGGCGCGGGTCATGCGCCACCTCTTGATCGACCACGCGCGATCGAAGGGCGCCGCCAAGCGCGGCGGCTCCTGGCACCGCGTGCCGATGGACGCCGAGATGGCGCAGGCCTGGGAGGATCCCGAGCGGGTCCTGGCCCTCGACGAGGCCCTGGAGCGCCTCGCGCGCACGCAAGCGCGTCAGGCCGAGGTCGTCGAACTCCTTTTCTTCGGCGGATTGACCCAGGAGCGCGCGGCGGAGGTCCTGAGGGTGAGCCGCGACACGGTCAAGCTCGACTGGCGCTTCGCCCGGGCTTGGCTGCACCGCGAGTTGGGCGCCGCGGGCGGCGCGTCCGACTGAGCCCCCCGCTCAGCGCTCGCGCTCGAGCAGTCGGTCGACGAAGGCGAAGGGCAGGTCGCCTTCGTCGAAGCCGAGGCGCCGCGCGGCCTCGCGGGCGTCCTGGGCGTGGCGCCGGGCCTCGCGGCGGGCCCCCTCCAGGCCGAAGGCGGCAACGCTCGTGGCGCGGTCGAGGGCCTCGTCCTTGCCCGGGGTCTTGCCCAGGGTGCCCGCGTCCCCCACGACGTCCAGCACGTCGTCGATGGCCTGGAAGCCGAGCCCGAGCCCCACGCCGAAGGCCCGCGCGCCGCCCCGGCGCGCTGCGTCTCCGCCACCGGCCAGGGCCCCCATCTCGCAGGCCGCGGCGATCAGGGCCGCGGTCTTGGCACGGTGCACGGCGCGCACCTCCTCGGCGCTGGCGCGACTTCCGGCCAGAGTCAGGTCGAGCACCTGCCCGCCCACCATGCCGCAGGCGCCCGCGGCACGGGCCAGGACCTCCACGAGCTCGGCCCCGACGCCCGGACTCTCCCCCTGGACCCGGAAGGCTCCCAGGACCCCGAAGGCCTCGGTCAGGAGGGTGTCGCCCACGAGCACCGCCATCGCCTCGCCGTAGACCTTGTGGCAGGTCGGTCGACCGCGGCGAAGGTCGTCGTCGTCCATGCACGGCAGGTCGTCGTGCACGAGGCTGTAGGTGTGGACCATCTCGATCGCGAGCGCCGGAGGCAGGGCCCGGGCGAGGTCGCCCCCTTCCGCCTCGCAGAAGAGGCGCACGAGGGCCGGGCGCAGGCGCTTGCCGCCCCCCAGGAGGGCGTAGGCGGTCGCCTCGCGCAGGGTCGCCGGCCAACCGGTGCGGCCGTCGATCCAGGCCGAGAGCTCCGCCTCGATCCAGCTCCCCGCCTCGCCGAGCCAGCGCTCGAGATGCTCCTGGCCGCTTCCCCCGCCGTCCATCGCCAGTCCCGACCGCGCTCTCAGCCGTCGTGGCCGGCGTCGGGGTCGTCGTCGTAGGGCTCGAGGGCCGCCTCGGCGCCGCGGGTGAGCTCCTCGACCTGGCGCCGGAAGCCGTCGAGGACCTCGCGGCAGCCGGCGAGCAGCCGCACGCCTTCCTCGTAGCGTCCGATCGCTTCCTCGAGGCCCAGCCCGCCGTCCTCCATCTCGCGCACGAGCTCCTCCAGGCGGGCGAGCCGGGCGTCGAAGTCGACCTGGGCCTCGGCCTTCGTCCCGGCGGCCTTGGCCTTGGCGGCCCCGGGGGTCTTCGCGGACTCGGACTTCTTCGGGACCATCGCGCCAGTCTAAGGCATGGGCGCCCGGGCGGGCGCCGCCCCCCCCGGGAGTTCGGCGGCGAATCAGGCGCCGGGCACGGTCGGGAAGCGCCCCTCGATCTCGCCGGCGCGGCGGAACTTGCGCCAGCGCTCCTCGAGCAGCTCCTCGGTCGGGACGGCCTCGAGGTCGGCCAGGCTCGCGAGGATCGTGCGCCGCACCTCCGCCATGGCCGCCTCGCGGTCGCGATGCGCCCCGCCCACCGGCTCGGGGATCACCCCGTCCACCAGGCCCAGGCGCGTGAGGTCGCCGGAGGTCAGGCGCAGGGCCTCGGCCGCGTCGGGGGTGCGCGCCCCGTCCTTCCACAGGATCGCCGCGCAGCCCTCGGGGGAGATGACCGAGTAGTAGGAGTACTCCATCATCAGCACGCGGTCGCCGACGCCGATCCCCAGGGCGCCTCCGGAGCCGCCCTCGCCGATCACGATCACGAGGATCGGGACGCGGATGCCGAACATCTCGAGGATGTTCTCGGCGATGGCCTCGGCCTGGCCGCGCTCCTCGGCGCCGATGCCCGGGTAGGCCCCTGGGGTGTTGATCATGGTCACGATCGGCAGCCGCAGCTTCTCCGCCAACCGCATCTTGCGCAGGGCCTTGCGGTAGCCCTCGGGGTGCGCGCTGCCGAAGTTGCAGGCGATGCGCTCCTTGGTCGAGCGCCCCTTGCGGTGGCCGATCAGGAGGAAGCGCGTGTCCTCGATGCGCGCGAGGCCGGCGAGGATGGCCCGGTCGTCGCCGAAGACCTTGTCGCCGTGCAGCTCGACGAACTCGTCCAGGATCCCGGTCACGTAGTCCCCGGCCACGGGGCGCTCGGGGTGGCGCGCCACCTTGACCCGGTCCCAGGCGGAGAGGTCGGCGTAGGTCGCCTCGATCGCCTCGCGCAGGCGCTGGCTGAGGGACTCGATCTCACCCGAGAGGTCGAACTGCGTGCGCTCGGAGATCTCCCGCAGGTCGGCGAGCTGCGACTCGAGCTCCTCGATCTCCGACTCGAAGCCCATGCCCGCGGCGGAGCCCTTGCCGGCGGTCTTGGCCGGGCCCTTCGACTCTCCCGCGGCGCGGGCCGCGCCCTCCTTCGGCTTCTCCTCGCTCATGGTGACCGTCGGCGCAGGTGCGCCGCCTCGGTTGGGGGGAGATGTTCGGAGAGGGGGGCGCGAGGCGCAAGGGCCCAGGGCTGATTCGGCCCGCGCCCCTCGATATGATCGGCCTTCCGCCGGCTCCTGGCCCCCTGCCGAATTGGACGACGCTCCCGTGGACACCGCACCCGTGACGACCTCTCCCACCGCGACCCACCCCCTCCCGGACGCCTGGCGCGTCGAGGTCTTCCGGCGCCGGCGCGAGGACGACCCCGACGCCGCGGGCCTGCTCCAGGCGGCCCGCGAGCTGGGCGTCGAGGGCCTCGAGGCCGCGCGCCTGGGGCGCGGCTTCCTGCTCTCCCCCGGGCTCGAGCGCGGGCGCGTGGAGGCGATCGCGCGTGAGCTGCTCGCGGATCCCGTGCTCGACGACGTGCGGATCGTCGCGCCGGGCGACGCGCCCTCCGCCGCCGCGGCCCGCACCCAGCGCGTCCTCGTCGCCCGCCGGCCCGGCGTGATGGACCCGGTCGCCCTGACCGTCGGCCGCGCCCTGGTGCGCACGGTCTTGGCGCCGGAGACGCCGCCGGTCCGCGTGCAGACCTTCCGGGCCTGGGAGCTGGAGGGAGAGCTCGCCCCCGCCGAGCTCGAGACCCTGGCCGCGCGCGTCCTCGCCAACGACACCATCGAGGAGACCGCGATCGGCGCCGAGGGCCTGGCCTTCGGGCCCCCGCCCCCGGCGCCGCGCCACGGGCGGGTGGAGGTCCCCCTCCGGGAGCTCGAGGACGAGGCCCTGCTGGCCCTCAGTCAGGAGGGCGGCCTCTCCTTGAACCTCATCGAGATGCGCGCGATCCAGGCCCACTTCCGCGCCCTGGAGCGCGAGCCGACCGCCTGCGAGCTCGAGACCCTGGCGCAGACTTGGAGCGAGCACTGCAAGCACAAGACCTTCGCCGGCGCCGTGGAGCTCGAGCCCTGCGCCGCCTGGCCCGCGGGCGGGCGCTACGAGAACCTGCTCAAGGAGACGATCAAGCACGCCACCGTGGCCCTCGACAAGCCCTGGTGCATCAGCGTCTTCCACGACAACGCGGGCATCGTCGCCTTCGACGGGGACTGGGACGTCTGCTTCAAGGTGGAGACGCACAACCACCCCAGCGCGATCGATCCCTACGGCGGCGCGGGGACCGGCATCGGCGGCGTGATCCGCGACGTGCTGGGCGTGGGGCTCGGCGCGGAGCCGATCGCGAACACCGACGCCTTCTTCGTCGGGCCGCCGGACCTCCCCGCCGAGCGGCTGCCCAAGGGCTGCCTGCACCCGCGACGCATCCTGCGCGGCGTCGTGGCCGGCGTGCGGGACTACGGCAACCGCATGGGCATCCCGACGCTCAGCGGCGGCCTGTGGTACGACGAGGGCTACACCGCCAACCCCCTCGTCTACGCCGGCACCGTCGGGCTCATCCCGCGCAGCTGCGCCCACAAGGAGGTTCAGCCCGAGGACGCCATCGTGGTCGTCGGCGGGCGCACGGGGCGCGACGGGATCCACGGCGCGACCTTCTCGAGCGTCGAGCTGCACGAGGAGTCCGAGATGGTCTCCTCCGCCGCGGTGCAGATCGGCGACCCGATCGCGGAGAAGCGCGTGCTCGACGCCTTGCTCGTCGCCCGCGACCGCGGCCTCTACCGCGCGATCACCGACTGCGGCGCCGGCGGGCTCTCCTCCGCCGTGGGCGAGATGGGCGAGGACTGCGGCGCCCTCGTGCACCTGCACACCGTGCCCCTCAAATACCCCGGCCTGACCCCCGAGGAGGTCTGGATCAGCGAGGCCCAGGAGCGCATGGTGCTCGCCGTCCCCGCCGAGCACATCGAGGAGTGCCTCGAGGTCTTCGAGGCCGAGGACGTCGAGGCGGCGGTGATCGGGAGCTTCACGGACACCGGGCGGCTCGTGCTGAAGTACCACGGCGAGTACGTCGGCGAGCTCGACATGGAGTTCTTGCACCAGGGCACGCCGCGGCCCACGCGCCGCGCGCGCTGGGAGCCGCCGACGCAGGACGACCCCGGGGTGCCGGCCGCGAGCGACCTCGCGGCCACCGTGCTGGCCCTGGTGGGCGCCCCCAACAGCGCCAGCCGCGAGTGGATCGTGCGCCAGTACGACCACGAGGTTCAGGGACGCAACGTGCTCAAGCCCCAGGTCGGCGTGCGCGCGGACGCCCCGGGGGACGGCGCGGTGCTGCGACCGCTCGAGGAGTCCCTCGCCGGCGTCGCCATCGCCTGCGGCGCGAACCCGCGCTACGGGCGCCTCGACCCGCGGCGCATGGCCCTGGCCGCGATCGACGAGGCCCTGCGCAACGTCGTGGCCGTGGGCGGGGACCCGGCCCGCACCGCGATCCTCGACAACTTCTCCTGGGGCAACTGCGACAAGCCCGATCAGCTCGGCGCCCTGGTGCTGGCCGCCGAGGGCTGCCGCGACGCGGCCATCGCCTACGGCACGCCCTTCATCTCGGGCAAGGACAGCCTCAACAACGAGTACCGGGTCGGCGAGGAGTCGATCGCGATCCCTCCCACCCTCCTGATCTCCGCCCTGGCGCGCGTGCCGGACGTGCGGCTCTGCGTCAGCTCGGACCTCAAGGCGGCCGGGAACCTGCTCTACCTCGTCGGCCTGACGCGGGCGGAGCTCGGGGGGTCGGAGTACTTCCGTCTCCGCCAGCTGGACGGCGGCCGCGTCCCCGCCCCTGACCTGCAGACGGCCCCCGCCCTGCTCGCCGCGCTGCACGCCGCCATCGCCGATGGCAGCGTGCGCGCCTGCCACGACCTCTCCGAGGGCGGCCTGGCCGTCGCGGCGGCCGAGATGGCCTTCGGCGGCGAGCTGGGCCTCGACCTCGACCTCGCGCGGGTCCCGAGCGAGGTGCTGCCCGAGGGCGCCGATCCCGACGCCACGGCGCTCTTCTCCGAGTCCTGCACGCGCTTCCTGCTCGAGGTCGAGCCCGCTCGGCAAGGCGCCCTCGAGGCGCGCCTCGACGGCCTGCCCTTCGCCTGCGTCGGCCGCGTGCGCCCCGACCCCGTGGTCGAGCTGCGCCCCGTCGCCGGGGAGCCCGTGCGCCTCGACGTCGAGGAGCTGCGTCGCGCCCACCAGAGCCACTTCCGAGGTTAAGCCACCCGCCCAGCCATCATGACCCTCCCCCAGGCCCTCGTCCTGCGCACCGCCGGCACGAACTGCGACGCCGAGACCGCCCGCGCCCTGCGCATGGCCGGCGCCGAGGCCGAAGTGCTCCACCTCGCCCGCCTGCTCGAAGCGCCCGCGCGCCTCGACGAGCTCGAGATCGTCGTCCTGGCCGGCGGCTTCAGCTACGGCGACGACGTGGCGGCCGGTCGCGTCTGGGGTCTGGAGCTGCGCCATGGACTGCAGCAGGCCCTGCGCGCCTTCGTGGACCGCGGCGGCCTCCTGCTCGGCGTCTGCAACGGCTTCCAGGTCCTCGTCGAGTCGGGCTTCTTCGACCCCGAGCGGTCGGCCGGCGAGCGCGACTTCGCCCTGACCCACAACGAGTCGAACCACTACGAGTGCCGCTGGGTGACCCTCGAGGGCCAGGACTGCGCCTGCCCCTGGATCGTGCCCGGCGAGCGCATGCCGACGCCCGTGGCCCACGCGGAGGGCCGCTTCACCGTGCGCGACGCCGCGGTCCTCGAGCGCCTGCGCGAGCGGCGCCAGATCGCTCTGCGCTACGTCCCATCCGACGGGGAGGGGGCGGCGGACTACCCCGCGAACCCCAACGGCTCGGTGGACGGCATCGCCGGCATCTGCGACCCCACCGGCCGCGTGCTGGGGCTCATGCCCCACCCCGAGCGCAACCTCGACCCCTGGCAGCACCCGCAGTGGACGCGCCTGGCGGGCGAGCGCGAGGTGGGCGAAGGCCTGGCCTTCTACGAGCGCCTCGTGGCGCACGCCGCCGGGGCCCTGCAGCCCTAGCCGCTCCGGCTCGCCGCGCCCTCGCGCGCCGCCGGAATCGCCCGTGGCGGCGCTGAATTCGTCGGCCACGGCCCTGGAACGGCGCCCGGGATTCGCTAGCTTCGAGTCCGAGGGCGCCAGCACGCGCCCTCCCCCTTCCACGGCCCCACCCGCGACCCGCCATGCGCCGACTCCCGCTCCCCCTGCTGCTCCTCCTGCCCCTGGTCGGCACTGGCTGCGCCGCCGTGCTCGGCGTGGGCGCCGGCGTGGTGATCAGCCAGGACATGCTCGACAGCAACACCTTCGTCGCCCAGCTCGACGAGGACGTCGACGTCGCCTGGGCCATGGCCAAGGCCTCCCTCGGCAAGCAGTCCGAGATCCCGATCCGGGTCGACGACGACGTGCGCGGCGCGATCGCCACCATCGACGGCGCGGAGGTCACGGTCTCCGTCGAGGCCTACGACCTGAACCGCTGCCGGCTGATCGTCTCCGCGCGCAAGTACGGCATCTCCAACGGGGAGATCGCCGACCTGGTCTTCAAGCGGATCCTGGCGAACTTCGAGGAGTAGGCGCGCCGAGCTCTCCTGAGGGTGCCGGCCTGCGGCGCGTCAGGCCCGCCCCTCGGCTCCTTCCTCGACCTTCTCCCGCGCCGCCTTCTTGGCGCAGGCCTTGCACAGGCCCTCGAGCCGCAGGGTGTGGTCGGTCAGGGTGAAGCCGTGCCCGGCGGCGACCTCCTCCTGCAGGCGCTCGATCTCCTCGTTGCGAAACTCCACGATCTTGCGGCAGCCGGTGCAGATCAGGTGGTCGTGGTGCTCGTGCCCGAGGACGTGCTCGTACATGAGCTCTCCGCGGCCGCTGTCCAGCGTCCCGATGAAGCCGCCCTCCTCGAGCAGGCTGAGGGTGCGATAGACGGTCGCCCGCGAGACCCGCTTCGCGGCGTCGGGGTCCTCGTCCAGCATCCAGCGGTGGAGCATCTCCGCCGTGAAGTGCTCGTGGGTCGCGAAGGCCTGCTCGAAGATGCGCTCCCGCTGCTGGGTGAGCTTGAGGTTGCGCGAGCGCAGGAACTCGTCGAAGCGCTTGCGGATCGCGGCGTGCTTCAACCGACCCCGCCGGCTAGAGCCGGCCCTCCCGGCTCCACTGGTTCGCCCCGCTCATCATCTTGCGGATGCGCTCCTTGCGGCCCTCGACGCGGGTCCCGATGTCCCGGCGGCAGAACTTCCCGGCCCACTCGATGGCGTCGTAGCCCGCGTAGGCGCCCTGGCGGGCGTCGTCGATGGTCTCGCCCATCCCGGTCACGCACAGGACGCGCCCGCCGGCGGTGACGAGCTTGTCGTCGCTCGTGGCCGTGCCGGCCTGGAAAACGACCACCTCCTCCAGGGCTTCGGCCTCCTCGATGCCGCGGATGCGGTCGCCCTTGCGGTAGCTCGCGGGGTAGCCCTCGCTGGCGCCCACGACGCCCACGCAGAAGCGCGGATCCCAGTCGGGCGCCTCGATCGAGGCGAGCTCCCCCCGCGCCGTCGCGGCGAGGATCGGGAGCAAGTCGCTCTTCATGCGCCGCGCCACCGCCTGCATCTCGGGGTCGCCGAAGCGCACGTTGTACTCGAGCACCCGCGGCCCCTGGTCGGTGACCATCAGGCCGATGAAGAGCACGCCGCGAAAGTCGATGCCCTCCCTCCGCAGGCCGTGGATCGAGGGGATGACGATGCGCTGCTCGATCTGGCGCAGGAGGCGCTTGCTCATGCTCGGGGCCGGGGAGTAGATCCCCATGCCGCCGGTATTCGGGCCGCTGTCCCCCTCGCCGACCTGCTTGTGGTCCACGATCGGCTCGAGGATCAGGATCGCCTCGCCGTCGGTGACGGCCAGGACGCTCGCCTCCTCGCCCTCGAGGAACTCCTCGACCAGGATGCGCTCCCCGGCCGCGCCGAGGCTGCGCTCCTCCATCAGGCTGTCGACCGCGCGGCAGGCCGCGGCCGCGTCCTCGCAGATCACGACGCCCTTGCCGGCGGCCAGGCCATCGGCCTTGATCACCTGGGGCCAGACGTTGCAGCCCTCGAGGTAGGCCTTGGCGGGACCCGAGCGGTCGAAGCGCCGGGAGGTCGCGGTGGGGATGCGGTGGCGCTCGAGGAGGTCCTTGGCGGCCCCCTTCGAGCCCTCGAGCTCCGCGCCTCGCCGGCCCGGGCCGAAGACCGCGATGCCGGCTTCCCGCAGCTCGTCGGCCAGGCCCGCGACGAGGGGCGCCTCGGGCCCGACGACGACGAGGTCCACGGCCTCGGCCTTGGCCAGGCGCAGGAGGCCCGCCACGTCGTCCGCCGAGACGTCCACGTTGCGCGCCACGGCGGAGGTGCCGCCGTTGCCGGGCGCGCACAGGAGCTCCGTGAGCTCCGGCGACTGGGCGATCTTCCAGCACAGGGCGTGCTCGCGCCCTCCGCTACCGACGACGAGAACCTTCATGGGCGGGGGACGGCGTACGGTCGCGGGCGAAGCGAGGGCCGCATGGGCTGATCGAGAACGACACGGAGGGAGACTGCACGCGCGAGCCGGGCCCGTGCGCGTGTTTCGCAAGGTAGCCCCGGCGGGCCTCGAGCACCACCCAAAACCCCGTTCCGGGCCCTCGCGGCGGCATCGGCCCTCCGCTACGCTGCCCGACTGCCGACGTCCGGGCGCCGTCGTCCGGCCGCGCGGCCGGCGGGGAGTACCTCAGTTGGTAGAGGCGCAGCTTTGGGTGCTGCGAGTCGTGGGTTCGAGTCCCATCTCCCCGACCATCGGCGGCCCTCCGAACAGGGCCCGGCGTCGCGCGGAAGGTCCACGGCGGGGGCTCCGCCCTGGAGCACCACCTGCGCTCGAGCTCCCCGACGCGAAGGCGCGCATCCGATCGCTCGCGTGTGCACGATCGCGATCGACGCGCACTCTTTTCGCGAGAAGTTTCTTCGTCGCGCGACGCTTGAACCGGGCCCTTCGATTTAGGTGAATACCCTATCGGTGCGCCCGGATCGTCCCAACAAGATCGAGCCTCATGAAGAACGCGACACGAATCCACGAACCGGAGATCGTCGACTTCCTGCTGAATGAGGGCTGCAGCTCGATCCGGTTCGAGAAGGGGAGCTTGGTGGCGCTTCGACCCGCGCGGGACGGCCGGCTGCGCCCCTTGAGCATCGACGTCTACGAGGACGACGACCCCGCCACGCCGCCCGGCCTGCGCTTCCGCGCGCGCGTCGCCCGGCGCTACGGCCTGCCGGTCAGCTCGCACCACGGAGACTCGGTGTGCGGCGCCCTGGCCGCCGTCCAGTGGGAGACCCTCGCGCGCCCGAGCGTCGCCTCCCAGCCGCCGCCGCTGGCGGGCGTGCTCTAAGCGCTCCCGCGGCCCATCGGGCCTTCCCCGGGACGGCCTTCGGACCCGGCTCCGCTGCCGGTTCGCCTCCGGGGCGGTTAGGCTCTGGGACCGTTCCCCGCCACGCGGGGGACCCGACGCGCCCGTAGCTCAGCTGGATAGAGCATCAGATTTCTAATCTGAGGGTCACAGGTTCGAGTCCTGTCGGGCGTGCCAGCCCGGCTGATGGTCACTCGGGCAGCGGATCGGGAGGCGACGAGCCTCCAGCTGGCGGGGAGCCGGTCTCGACCATCGAGACAAGCTCCCTCCCGCCAGGCTCCGCCCTCCTCGTCACCCCGGCGCTGCTCGGCCCGCACCTCTCGGAGGTGCTCGCTGAGCTAGGCCGCGGGCGAAGCGTCCTGCTCGTCGGCAGTTCCCTCGACTCGCGCACCACGCGCGAAGGAACTAGCCATGACGAAAGCGACCGAGAGAGCCAGCGGTAGCTCGCTCTCGACCGAGGGACTCATCCACGCCCTCACGCCCATCTGTGCCCCGAGGGACACAGGGGAGGCGCGACCGATCCTCATCGCGTTCACCGCCCAGGAGTTCAACCTCCTGAACGAGCTGTGGGGCGAGTTGCACAACGCGCTCGTGGACGAGGCCATCCGTTTCGAGAAGCGCGACCCCGCGCCCTTCTAGGAGGTCGAAGCGATGGATGCAAAGACACTCGAAGCTCTGGGGCTCTCTTCCGCCGACCTGGAGCAGAAGCTGTTGGACCGACTCGTCGAGGCCGCCATGAACGGCGCGATCTTCGACGAAGAGGGCGAGCCGATCGGGCGCTTGGGGCGCCGGCTCGACGAGGAGATCAAGAAGCGACTCGACGAAGGTATCCAGGCCATCGGCGAGAAGCACGTTCTCCCCAAGGTGGCCGAGATCCTCGAAGGCGTCTGCCTTCAGGCCACGAACGAGTGGGGTGAGGCGAAGGGCAAGCCCATGACCTTCATCCAGTACCTCGTGCAGCGTGCCGAGCGCTACATGCACGAGAAGGTCAACTTCAGTGGCGAGTCCAAAGCTGAGTGCCGCGACTCCTACTCCTGGAGGGGGGAGCAGACCCGAGTTACCCACCTGATCCACGCGCACCTCAAGTACTCGATCGAGACCGCGCTCAAGACCGCCCTCAAGGACTTCGACAAGCACGTCGCCGCGGGCCTCGCCGAGACCGTCAAGGCCAAGCTCGAAGAGACGCTCTCGACGCTGAAGAAGCTGGGGGTGAAGGCATGAAGCTCACCTGCAACGGCCACTCCCCCGAGGAGCTGGCGAAGCGCCTCGCCGCCTTCTTCCCCGACGGCGATATCGAGTGGAAGCCCGACCGCTTCATCCCGCTCCAGGAGAACCGGGGTCGGCACCCAAAGCAGGACGACCCCTGCCGTGCGGTCATGCTGGCCTACGTCACCAACCGCGCCATCCAGGAGCGCCTCGACCAGGTCGCCGGCCCCGGCAACTGGCAGATTCGATATCGCCGCTGGGGCGACAAGGGCGTCATGGCGCGCCTCGGCCTGCGCTTCGAGCGCGAGGACGGGAGCGACTACTGGGCCTGGCGCGAGGACGGGGCCGACGAGACGGCCATCGAGTCCACCAAGGGCGGGATCAGCTCCGCCTCGAAGCGCGTCGGCTCCGCCTGGGGCATCGGGCGCTACCTCTACCGGATGCCCGACGCCTTCTGTGAGGCAGTCGCCACCAAGGTCGAGAACTGGCGGATCAAGAGCGGGAGGCTCAAGCGCTGGGGCGACAAGCCCGCCGTGCCCGTCGCCTTCCTCCCCGAGTTCCAAGGGAAGGACCCCCAGCCCGAGCGACGGCCCGAGCCTCGACGGCAAGAGCCGCAGTCGCAGCAGACCCAAGCTCCGCAGCAGGCGCAGACCCAGGCGCAGCACGCCGCACCGAACAACGTCGATGACGTCCTGCCGTGGCCGCTGGGCGAAGAGCCCAAGTGGCTCGACTGGCGCCTGAAGTTCGGCAAGTACGAAGGCGCGACCCATCGCTGGCTCGCGTCCGGGTCCGTCGGCGGCGCGCGGCAGAGCTACATGGAGTACCTGACCAAGGACGGCCCGCGCCCTCACGAGAACCCCAAGTACGCCGAGAACAACCGGCTCCAGCACGAGCGCTTCCTGACCTGCATCAAGGCCATCGAAGCGCGCGGCGCCGAGGCCGCGAACGACCAGCGCGACGAGCAGGTCGAGATGTACGGCACGCCAGCCGACGAGCCCGACTACGACCCCATCGACTCTACGCCCTTCTGAGGAGGACCCCATGCAAGAGCAAGCCACCACGCAAGAGGTCTCCCCCGAAGGCGAGGCCCGCGAAATCGACGCCGAGATCATCCGCGCCGTCCAGTCCTACAGCGTCCAGGACGCCGCGATCGCTGAGCTGCGAGCCGAGTACTCCCTGCTCAAAATCGCCGGACCCGACGACCGCAAGGGATACCTGGCCGTCTCGGAGGCCCGCAAGCACATGAAGCGCCTGCGCGTCTCCGTGGACAAGACCCGCAAGGCCCTCAACGCCGACGCCCTCAAGTGCCAACGCGCGGTCAACGACGAGGCGAAGCGCATCGCATCCCTGATCGAGCCCGTGGAATCCGACCTCCAGGCCAAGGAGGACGAATACCAGGCGGCGAAGATGCGCCAGCGCGAGGAGGAGGAGCGGGCCAAGGCCGCTCGCCTCAAGAAGCGCATGGACCAGCTCGACGCCGTCCGTGCCCACGTCCCCAGCTTCGAGGTCGAGAAGCTCGACGACGACGCCTTCGCGGCGCTCCTCGACGAGAAGACTGCCATCTTCGAGGCGGAGCGCGCGCAGGAGGAAGAAGAGCGACGGGCCGCCCTCGCCGAGGAGAAGCGCCGCGAGGCTGAGCGCCAGGAGCGTGAGGCCCAGGAGGCTGCCGAGCGTGCCCGGGTCGCGGAGGAGCAGCGCCAGGAGCGCGAGCGCCTCGCGGCCGAGCGGGCTGAGCTGGAGCGCCGGTTCGCCGAGATCGAGGCCGAGCGCGAGAGGCGCGCCACGGCGGAGCGCGAGAAGGCCGAGGCCGAGCGCCAAGAGCGGGAGGTCGAGGAGGCGAAGCGCCGCAAGGAAGCGGAGGAGCGCCGGCTCGCTGAGCTGGCCCCCCAGCGCGAGAAGGTCGCCGCCTACCTGGAGGCCGTCCTGCGCGTCGAGGTGCCCGTCTGCGACTACCGCCCCGACGTGATCCTCGCCCGCGCCCGCTTCGTGGAAGAGGTCGAGCGGCTCGCCGAGGCCGACCCCGAAGCGCAGGAGGTGGGCCGTGGATGACCTCGACCTAACACGCCTTGAGCAGACGATCGGCTGCGCGATCCGCGACGCGCTGCCCAGCCTCACCAAGCGCGAGCTGTTCGCTGCGATGGCGATGCAGGGGATGCTGGCGAACTCCTCGCTGAAGCCCAGCCTCCCCTACGCCCGCACGGCACTGACCGCTGCCGACTGCCTGCTCGCCGCCCTGGCGGAGGAGGGCTCCGATGCCGAAGCCTGACCCCCGCGCCATCGAGCGCGCTGCCGTCTCCGCAGACGCCGCCCAGCTCGAGGCCCTCGCCGACATCCTCCGCAGCGTCGGCAAGGGCAACTCCGCCGAGCTGCTGGAGCGCATCACCCGCCGGATCCGCAAGCGCGCCGGGCTCCCCGTGCGGGAGGAGGTGCGTCATGCGGGCTGAGGACAGGGAGAAGGTGCGGGAGGCGCTGGAGTGGTGCCTGCACGTCATGGCGGGCGTCGGAAAGTCCGGTGAAGCGCCGTCCATCGAGGAGGGGCTCGCCGCGCAGAGGGCGGGCCGCGCCGCGCTCGCGCTACTTGGGCCCGGATACGCTGCATTGGCCGGACACAGCGCCACGGGCTCGGGACCGACTGGCTCCATGGCCTTGCTCTCCGAGGAGGGGGGCGGGCCCGAGCTGCTCGACTTCGAGACCGCCCTTCGTGAGTGGGCTCGCTCTGCTGGCGACAGGGAAGAAGGGGCGCGCCGCTGGGCCATCCTCGGAGAGGCCCGCCATGTCGCGCAGAAGCACGCGGGCTTCTCTCCCGCCCCGGAGGGCCCCGAGCCCGAGGGGGACGAAGACGGTCCGATCTGCAAGAAGCACGGCGAACGACTGGGCTGTGCTCGGTGCTCCGAGGAGCGGTTGCGGGATGCCCTGCGCGCCTCCCCAAGTCTCATGCGAACGAGGATCGGTCCCGGCGAGCCGCCCCCTTCCCCTGAGGGGTGCCCGACGTGCGGGGGGAGCGGGAAGCGCCGGTTCATGGCGGAGTCCTGCGACACCAACATCACCAAGGCATACGAGGTGCCCTGCCCCGACTGCTCTGCCCCCGCCGTGGGCGATGACCCCGAGTGCGAGGCGGAGGATGGCGGCTTCTTCTGCACGCTCAAGGCCGGCCATGCAGGGGAGCACAAAGCGCACGGCACCGGACCGGGTGTGTACCACCGCTGGACCGACGCCCCCGCCCCCAAGGAAAGCGCGCGTGAATGGGCAGAGCGCCACGGCCACAGGCTCCCGTCCAAGGAGGAGCAACGCATCGCCCTCGATTCGGAGATCGGTCAAGGTGCCGGCCTCCCCGCCCCCCAGGACCCGTGGGATCTGAAACCGTGCCCGCTCTGCGGAGGCAAGGCCGTCGTCATGGGCGACGACCCCGGCGAACGGCAAACGGTCGTGTGCCTCGGATGCGGGATCGGCTTCGACCGCCTCGGAGCGGCGTGCCCTATCGAGAAGCAGGTCGAGCATTGGAACCGCCCCCGCCCCGTGGAGGGGCCCGACTACGCGCAGCCCGAAGCGGTCCAGGACGCGCTGGAGTGGATCGACGCCCTGAACACGGTCAAGGCGGAACGCGACGCCGCCCGGTGCGGAGAGAGATCCGCAGACGCCGAAGTCGAGCGGCTCCGCGACAAGCTCCAGCAAGCCGAGGCCGAGCGAGACGCGGCCCGCGCCGAACTCAAAGCCCTCAAGGCCCGCGAGCGGGAGTGCATCGAAGCCTTCGAGCCGTGGGTCCAGGGCCCCGGCGTCGTCGGCGGGATTCTCCACCTCCAGGAGCAACTCGCCGCCCTGCGCTCCGCTCCTCCCTCTGAGGAGCAAGAGGCGCTGGCCCGGGAGATCGAGGAAGACTGGGACGGTACGCGCATCGGTGAATGGTCGAACGCCTTTCACCGACGCCAACCGGTCACGAATCAGATGTCCGAGCTTGCCGCCCGTGTCCGCGCCCTCCGCCTTGGGGTGACGGAGGAGGAACGGCTCGCGCAGGCGGCAGACCGGAAGCAACTGCGCGCTATCGCTGGCTCCTGTTCAGCGATGGGTCTTCAGGCTTCGGCTGACTGGCTCCGCTCCCTGGCCCAGCGCCTCAGCGGAGAGGAGGCCCCCCGTGGCTAGCCTCGACTGGGCAGCCATCCAGGACCCGGCGAAGGCTGGGCCGCCCGACCGGCCGGAGGCCACGCACTTCTGCCGCGTCTGCGTCCAGGAGGTCCGCCAGGACCAGGACGACGACGAGTGCGGGAGCTGCGGGCACCGGCTCACGGAAGGGGGCTACGAGCCCGGCGCGTGCCACATGTGCGGGGCGCTGCGGCTGACCGCGGACCCCGAATGGTGCGTCGAGCACGGCCCCGACGACATGGCCTGCCCGAGCTGCGTGCGGGAGAACCTCTGATGGCCGTCCTCACCTGGAGCGAGTGGCTCTTGCTCATGGTCGCCTGCTGGCTCCTCTCCGGGCCCGTGCAGGTGATCGTCCTGGAGCCGATCATGGAGTGGCTGGGGAGGCACAAGCGATGAGCACCAAGCCCCCGCCGGCCTTCCAGTTCTACCCCGCCGACTGGCTCTCCGACGCCAGGGTGCGCGAGATGACCTTCGAGGAGAAGGGCGTCTACATCGACCTGCTCTCCCACGCCTGGAAGGAGCGCGGGATCCCCGCCGACCAGAAGCGCCTGGCGAAGCTCCTCGGCCTCTCCCCGGCCAAGCTCGCGCGCCTGTGGGCGACCGTCGGGCGCTGCTGGGAGGAGCGCGGCGACGTGCTCGTGCAGCCCCGCATGGAGCGCCAGCGCGACGAGCTCGAGCGCCACCGCGAGCAGGCCCGCGAGGCCGGCAAGCGGTCAGCGGAGAAGCGACGGAGCGGCAACGGAGGGGCAACGGCCCTCGCCCTCCTCGTTGCCCTGTCCGTTGGGGGGTCCGTTGACCTCCCGTTGGAACGGAACGGCAACTCTTCTTCTTCGTCTTCATCTTCTTCTTTAACCCCCCCAGCCAGACCAACCAGCAGTCGTAACGCAACAGTGGCCCCCCCGCTGCGGGCGGCTGAGCTGGCCTGGTCTGGGGGGAGCGTGGGAGGAGGGATCGGATGAGCGGTCTCTCGAAGCAGGGGGCCTACGACTGGCTCCGGGCCCGCATCCGTCCGCTTGGCCTCGACCACACGGGGCGAGAGTCCGCGTGCCAGGCCGCCCTGAAGCGCTGGAGCCCGGAGGTCTCGCCGGACGGCTGGCGCCGCTGGGTTGACTCGTGTCTCCAGCGAGCGAAGCACGAGAGCGCCGAGAAGCCGTCGAGCGTGCTCATCGCGGCGCTGCGCGAGGACCCCGGCGATGCGCTGGAGCCTCCCCCGCCGCCCGCCCATCGCCCAGGGCAACCGCGGGCCGAGGACGACGCACGGCGCGCGCAGGAGCGCGAAGCCGAGCGCGACCTCCAGCGCCAGCCCAAGCCCCCGCTCTCGCTCGTGCTCCCGCTCTGCCGGGAACGCGGGATCTCGGGGCGGGAAGCCTGGGACCTGATCGACGCCGAGTGGAGGCGCCAGGGCTGCCCCTGGTCCGAGGACTTCGACCCCCAGCCCCTCGAGGTGAGCGCATGAGCGGCCCCAGCCTCTTCACCCCGCCCACCTGCTCGACCTGCGGCTCCCCCTCCGCGCTCCAGGCCGCGGAGTACGTCCAGGGCCAGCGCAATGGGTTCCTCTGGGTCTGCACCCGCTGGCCGAGCTGCTGCTCCTGGGTCGGCTGCCACCCCGGATCCATGCGGCCCCTCGGCACGCCGGCGGACACCGAGACCCGGCGCCTGCGCTACCGCGTGCACCGCGCCATCGACCCGCTCTGGCGAGGGGGTCGGCGGCTCAAGAATCTCCGCAAGGCGAGGGACTCGCGACACCGGATCTACCGGCAGCTCGCGCAGCACCTGGGCGTCGAGGATTTCCATGTCGGCCAGGCCGACGCCGACACCTGCAAGCGGGCGATCGAGTGGGCACGGGAGAGGAGAGCGTGAGCCGGGCCAAGCGACCGGCCTGCGCGCTCTGCGAGCTGTGCGGCGTGCTCTTCGAGGAGCCCCTCGTCCAGACCGTGCGGCTCAGCCTCGGCCCCGTCGGTGAGTTCCAGCGCCGCGCCTGCGCCGAGTGCACCCGCGAGCTGTTGGGGGCCATCCGTCCCGTGTTCTCGCTGCCCGCCATTCGGAAGGCGGAGGACGTATCCGAGTGAAGCGCGGTTCCCGTCTCAAGCGCACCTCCGGCCCCAAGCGCTCCGCCCCCCTCAAGGCCCTGGGCAAGCGCAAGCGCGAAGAGCTGCCCGAGCTGGAAGCCTTCCGCTCCGCAGTCCTCAAGGCGCACCCGCTCTGCGAGCGCCACCGCAGGCGGGGAGAGCTGCGTCCTTCGACCGACGCCCACCACCTCGTCAACCGCAACGAAGGCGCCGGCCACCCGGACCTCCACAACCCGGAGAAGAACGGAGCCGGCCTCTGCCGTCGCTGCCACATCGAGGAGCTGCACGGCGGGGCGCCACGCGACCGCGACTTCTGGATCAAGCGCCGCGCCTGGCTGGACGCCGGCGGGCGCACCACTGACCCTGATTTCACTGACCCCGAACCCAAGCCATGATCGAGAAGTTCTCTCTCAAGTCCCTAGCGGACATCGACGCCGGAAGAGTGCGCGAAGCCTTCGAGCAGGCCATCGCACGCTGCGAAGCCGACTGCAAGGACCGGCCGGCCGTCGAGGCGGCGCGCAAGGTCACGCTCACCGTCTCCATGTCGCCGGTCATCGAGGCCGACGGCGAGATGGGCAGCTGCAACCTCCAGTTCCAGATCACCGACTCTGTCCCGATGCGGAAGTCCAAGGTCTACAACATGAAGTCGGCTCGCGGCGGACTGCTCTGGAACGAGCTATCCCCCGACGAGATCAACCAGACGACCATCGACGAGCCGAAGCCCCGGGAGGTGAGCCATGCTGGCTGAGCTGCTCACCAAGCTGCAGGAGATGGCGCGCGGAGAGGCCGCGGTCTCTTTCCACGAGCACCCGCTCATCCCGGGCAAGGGTTGGCTCTCGAAGGGGCAGGACCTGCGCGAGATCGAGATCCCGCCTCAGGAGCGGCTCCACGGGATCTACACCCTGTCGTCGCTCGTCGAGCTCGTCGCCAGCTCGGAGATCGCGGAGGCCCCGGAGGTCTTCTGCAGCGAGCACGGCGCCCACGCGATCCTCGGGAGGTCCAGGCGCGAGGGCGCACTCCTGCCCTTCACGCCGAGCGAGCGCTGGCAGGCCCTCGAGGGGCTGGCCCGCGATGGTGGAGCGATGTCGGTGCCGTCCGCGGTCAAGCTCCTACGCTTCGGCCTGCACGGCACTGGAACCGAGGCCGTCGTCCAGGCCCTGCGCCGCGTGGACTTCAAGCGGTCCAGCGACGGGGCATCCGTCACGGAGCACGGCCGGGAGAGCCTCGGCCGCTCCGTCGAGGCCGCGGTCCAACAGGCGGACTCGATCCCCGAGGAGTTCTCCGTCGAGGTCCCGGTCTTCTCGACGCCCGGGACCCTGGCGGCCTCGACCCTCGCGGTTCGCTGCGGGATCTACCTCGACGTCCTGAACGAGACGGTCCAGATCCGGCCGCTGGCCGACGAGCTCGCGCGCGCCAAGCACGCCGCCGTCCAGCAGATCGCGGACACGCTGGAAACGCAACTCGGGGACCGTGGCCGCTCTCAGGTCCCCGTCTTCATCGGCACCGCTCGGCTTCGCCCCGGCGACGACCACTGATTCGAACGCCCGCCGGCCCAGCGTCGGCGGGCGCCTAGCTGAAACCGAGGAGGACTGAACCGATGGGAACGTTACAGGAGAACTCTGGGCAGTTGGTTGTCATGCGTTGCTGGTGCGGCATCCAGCACGCTGTCCCCGCCTCTCTGAGGACGGAACAACTTCGGCAACACAACGACGGCAAGAACGTCATGGGTGTCTATTGCCCACTCGGGCATACGCACGTCCCGGCCGGCGAGCGGGAGGTGGATCGTTTGCAGCAACGCCTCCAGGCCGAGAAGCGAATCTTGGAAGCGGAGCGGGAGGAGCACGCTCAGACGCGCGCCGAGCTGGATCACACCGAGCACCGCCGGCGTGCCGAGAAGGCCGCGAAGACCCGGCTCAAGAAGCGCGCCGCCGCTGGCGTCTGCCCCTGCTGCAACCGGACCTTCGAAAACCTGGCGCGGCACATGCAATCCAAGCACCCCGACTTTGCGGAGGCCAAGCGTGCCTGACTCCCCCCAGACACCGGAGCAGGGGCGCGAGGACGTGCTGGAGCGCATCGCCGTCGAACTGGACGGGATCAAGGCGCTGCGGGCCGGGCACCGGAAGGAGTGGCCGCCCGGCTGCGAGGTCCACGACTCCGACCTGCACAAGTGGGCTGTCGGCATCCGGGCCGAGCGCGACCGCCCCGCCGTGGAGCTGGCCGAGGCCCGCGCTGAGCTGGGCGTTGCTACCGACCTGTTGAAGCGCGTCGTAATCCAGGGCGTGGGACAGCCGTGGACCGGGCGCGAGATGCACGATTGGGCGTGCGACTACAAGGACTTCAGCAACGGGCATGGTCGGGCGTTCTACGCAAAGCCGCACGACAACTGCGGCCATCGCAGCCGCGAGACAAGCAACGACGAGCCTGTCCCGTGCTACGACCCGCGCTGCATCGCCCTCCGCTCCCAGATGGCCGCCCTCCAGGAGGAGAACGCGCGGCTGCGTGGCCTGCTGGCCGAGATGCTCGCCCTGAACCCTTCGGTCACCGGAGACATGGAGAAGGTGGGCGTCTGGGCGGCGACACTTGCTGCGGCGCGCGCCGCCCTCTCCCCCTCCGGGGAGGAGGAAGGCTGATGGACTGGACCCACTTCGCCTGGGCCTGCGGGCTCACCTTCGGGGGCCTAGGGACTGGCTTCCTGCTCGGATCGCTTGGGCGGCGGCCGCGCATCGAAGCGAGCAAGGTGACGAGTGCCCAGGAGTGCCTGCGCTGGTTCCTGGTTCACAGGTTTCAGATCGGGGTCTATGCCGGCCGCTACTCGACGGCTGAGTGCCTCGCAGCGATGCAACTCCTTGCTCACGCCGACCTCGCGGCCCCCGCCTCCAGCGGGGAGGAGGAAGCCGGTGGGTAGGACGCACATCTGGAGACGCTACAACGGCGACCGCACGGCCCAATCGTGGTGCCCGGCCAGGATCCAAGAGACGGCGGGCGCCGACACCCCCACGGTCTTCGACCGCCCCGAGAGATCCGATTGCCTCTTCTGCCTCGTCGCGCTCCGCGACGAATCGCTGCGAGTGGCTGCCTGCGCCGCCCGCAACGCCGAGGCGCTGACGGAGCGGATCGAGTCCCTGCGGCGAAAGAGGCGCCGCGCCGCGCCCCCCCAGGGGGAGGAGCGGGGAGAATGAAACTCTGCTACATCGAGGGCCCTTGGGCCTACTTCACGACGGCAAAGCGCCAGTGGGGCGACGACTGGAACGACGCCCCCTACGAGCACAACGCGGGGAGACCCTACGACTGGCGAGAGTCGAGCACGGAGGAGCCCTACACGATCCGCAGCGTGGCCTTTGACGGGCCCTTCCAGACACCAGCCGCTCTCGGCCTCTCCGTCTCAGTCCAGGACATCAACGAAGGGCGCTTCGCCTGGCTGACGCTCGACCGGTTCGAGCGAGTGCCCGAAGGCTACTCGGGAGCGACCGCGCTCATGGGTGGGGCGTCCCTAGAGGAGTTCTGCCGCTTTGTCGAGGCCCTCGGCGGGACGGTGTACGAGCCGCGCGCTGCGGCCTCTACCGAGGAGGGGCGCGAGTGACGCTGCGGTTCTTCCTCCCCCTCAAGCCTCCGGGCCTCAACGGCCCCAAGGGGCTCATGCGGATGCACTACCGCGAGCGCGTGCGGCTGACCGAGGTCTTCGACCTGGCCGTGCTCGCCGCGCTCCCATCGCGCAACCTCATCCCGGGCCCCGTGCGCGTCACCTACACCGTCCACTACGCGAGGCAGCCCCGCGACCCGGACAACCTCGCCGCCTCGCTCAAGTTCCCGCTGGACGCCGTCGTGAAGGCAGGCGTCCTAGAGGACGACGGGCCGCATGTCGTGGCCGAGCTCGTCACCCGCCAGATCAAGGTCCCCCGCGTCAAGGACGAGGGGTGTACCTTGGAGATCGAACAACTCTCACCCGAGGAAACCTCATGAACACCCTGATCCTGGCGCTCGCCCCCTTCGTGGGCAGCGATCTCTGCCCCACCACCCCGAGCTCCGCCGGCACCGGCGCGCGGCTCTTCGAGAACCCACCGGAAGGCCAAGGGGTCACCACGCTCGTCGTCAACGACGGCGTGCCCGGTCGCTGGGGCATTCGCATCAGCTCCTCTCGCCCGCTCGCGCCGAGCCCTTGGCCCGGTGCAGTCGGCACTCTCTGCATCGACCCGAGGGACTCCTTCTTCGAGCGCGACATCCCGCGCAAGCCCAACACCTCGGGGATCGTCGTCATGCCGCGCCCCTGGCGCCCCTGGCCGCAATACGTCCAGTGGTGGTACCGGGATCGCGACGAGCAGGGGAAGCCGATCAGCAACTTCTCCAACTCCATACGACTCGAAGTCTCAACATGAACCCAACCCGCGCACGGAACAAGCTCGACAACGCACTCGGCCTGCTCGCCCAAGCTCGCGAAGCCCTCGAGGAGACCAAGACACCGGGCCGCCGGCGGCCAGCCCCCGAGCCGCAACCGAAGCCCGAACCCGATCCCCCGCCGCGCCGCAGGCCCAAGCCGAGCTCGGGCTACCCGGACGTCACGGTCGAATGGGACGACGGGCAGCGCTGGCAGCTTTCTCGCGACCACGACGCAGTCGAGGCGCTTCCTGGCATCTGGATCCTCCCCGCACACTCGAAGTGCCTCGCCCCGGTGATCGTGGCCGAGTCGCACGGGGTCAGCTGCGCGCTAATCGGCAATCTCTTCTCGGGCGGACCGGGGGTCAAAGTCGGCGGCTTCGAAGTCCAGTGGCCCGACGACGCACGCGACCGGAACCCCAAGGTCTTTGGTCTCTGGCCGGGTCACTCCAGGGCCATCGTCCACTTCTCCCCGGGTTGGGGAGACGGCATGACCTTCGATCCTCCGGCGCGGAAGGAGGCTCTGCCGAACATCACCGACTGGATGAGCCGGCGGCATGGCTTCAGCGGCCGCGAGGGTTGGCAGCAGTACGGGGGCGCGAACCCCAACATCGGCGGCGGGCAGCACGTTTACCCGAACAACGAGTGGTGGATGAATTCCAAGGAGGGGATCGGCATGGCCTGCGGCGTCATGCTGGGCTATCTCCACCGCGCCGGCTGGATGCGATTCGACCGCAGCGCATGGGCCGATGGCAGGCTGGAGCCCGCGACGGTGCCCGCCGGCTTCTCGGGTCTCTCGCACACCCGCGGCGGCGACGAGGCGCAGCTCCCCGGCTACACGGGCGGCGGCAATCCGCCCTACGGCTCGCTTGACTGGCAGCACATGAGCCGGATCCTGCACATCACGCGCGCGCTCGCGGAGCAGGGCTTCTCGATCGCTAAGCTGATCCTCCGCATGATCGCGGAGGACGCGCGCCTGTGCTTCGTGGAGCCCTCGGGGCGCACCGGCGGGAACTACGTCCTGTGGTCCTGCGAGGAGATCCTCGCCCACTACCCGGGCGGGCGTGGCTCAGCCTGGGCGGGGCGCGAGTTCGCGTGGGCAATGCACGCCCTCGCCGACGCCGAGATCATCCTCGGTGGCTTCCGCGAGCCGCTCGAGAAGATGGTCGAGGCCGCCTTGCACCTCTTCGACCATGACCGGAGCTGCCTGCACCTGATCCCTCGCTGGGACCCGATCCACAAGCACAACGGGAAGCCCGTCGAGATCGCTGCCTGGGGCAACAAGTTCGACAGGAAGACCCACGCGAATGGCGACCAGCTCCAGCGCCCGCACGGCGACGAGTCGGTCCAGGTCACCTTCGAGGAGTACTTCAACATCCTGGCCATCGGTCGTGCCGCTGACGCTCTCCGGCACGGCGGAGGCCCCACCGACCTGGACGGCATGCTCGGGAAGATGATCCGCGAGCTGGGCGCCTTCCCCCCCGAGATCAAGGTGCCCGACGCGCCGGAATACAACTCGACGCGCACGGCCATCTGGCAGCACCAGGGCTGGCCGTTCCTCAAGCCCGGCTTCATCGACCTCGTCAAGGAGGCAGGGAAGGCCGGCCCCTGGGATTCCTCGAACCCCTGCTCCGCCGCCCACCCCGACCTCTGGCCCTCCTCCTGACGCCATGACCCCGCGACCCAACATGAAGACCCCGGCCGAGCACCTCCTGGTCGAAGCCGGCATCGACGAGCAAGGCATCACCGACATCCGCAAGGGGATCTCTGCCTCCGAGCGGCTCTACCGCGCCCTCGCCCGCGCCAAGCTGACGAAGCTCGCCGACCGCGCGCGCCTCGGAAAGCTCACCGAGAAGCAGCTCATCGCCGCGCTCGAGAAGAAGGGCGGGCACGAGTCGCTCATCAAGCGCGCTCAGGCCGGGGAGTGGCGGTAGGTGGAGGAGCGCATTCCGCTCTCGATCACCGCTGACCAGCTGGGGCTCGAGCGCGAGATGGCGACCCGCGGGGTCGAGCGCTATCACTCCACCGTCTCGAAGGCGATGGAGAAGGGGCGGCTCTCACTCACCGCCCCCGGACGTCAGCTCGTCTCCGAAGCGAACGCCGACCTCGCCCAGGCGATCGAAGCCTGGCGCGAGGATGCGGAGGGCAAGAGCGGCGCGCGCGTCGGGGCGCTCGCCAACATGGAGGGGATGGCGGGGCACGACCTCGCGGCGATCACCCTCCAAGCGATGCTCGACGCCTCGACCATCGGGGAGAAGCGGAACACCTGCATCTGCCGCATCGCGGGACTCGTGCGCGACGAGCGTCTCCTGCAGGCACTCCGCCGCGAGCACGGCCCGCTCTTCGAGCGCCTTCACTCCGCCCAGGTCCCGCGCCACATGCGGACCACGGCGGCGCACCGCTGGCTCGAGCAAGGCATCTGGTCCTACGAGGAGCCTCTACGGACGCACCAGATTCAGGTCGGCCTCGTGCTCTTCGAGCTCGCCCTCGACGCGGCCCCGCTCTTCCTCGTCGACGGCTACAAGCGCGACGGGAAGGACGTCGTCCTCGTCAAGCTCCGGGGCGGAGTGCAGGACTGGATCGAGCGCTCCCACGAGGCGCACGAAGCCCTGCGGCCCGTCTACCTGCCCATGGTGCAGGAGCCGGGGAAGTGGGGGCCCGACAGCCTCGGGGGCTACCGCTCCCACATGGCGCGCCGCAAGCCGCTCTGCCGCGTACAGCGCCGGCGCCACCTCGAGGAGGTCCGGCAGGCCGAGATGCCCCAGGTCTACCGCGCGGTCAACCTCGCCCAGGAGACCCAATGGCGAGTGAACGCGACGGTCTACGAGGTGGCGCGCGAGCTCTGGAATTCGAATGCGAAGGTCGCGGGTCTCCCCGACCGCGAGGAGCCCGAGCTCCCCGAGCGCCCCGACTCCGAGGACGAGGAGGAGCTGAAGGCGTGGAAGAGCCTGAAGTGCGACCTGCTCGAGCGCTTCCGCCTCGAGGGGTCATCGCGCCTCCGCCACCTCCGCACCCTCGAGCTCGCCCGCAAGTTCGCCGGCAAGACCATCTGGCTCCCCCACTTCCTCGACTTCCGGGGGCGCATGTACCCCGTCCCCCCCTGGCTCAACCACCAGGGCCCGGACTTCGCCCGCGGGCTCCTCGAGTTCTCGCGCTCCTCGAGGGTCGAGCACGGCTCGCCGGAGGCGGAGCTCTTCGAGGAGCACGGGCGCGAGCTCTGGAAGGGGGACATCCCCGAGGGGCTCGTCGAGGCCGTGCACCAGGACCCGCTGGACTGCCTGGCCTGGACCGGCGCCAAGAAGCCCTGGCAGTTCCTGGCCTGGGCGCTCGACGCCGCGGAGTGGCGCGCCGACGAGGGACACCCGATCCGGGTCCCGGTCTCCGCCGACGGCTCGAACAACGGGCTCCAGATCTACTCCCTGCTCATGCGGGACCCCGAGCTCGCCCGCGCGACGAACGTCTCCCCGGGCCCCAAAGCCGACCTCTACCAGGCCGTAGCGGACCGCGTCTGGGAGCGAGTGCAGCGGGACCCGGGGGACCTCGCCCGCCAGTGGCGCGCCTTCCTGCCCGATGGCCTCCCACGGGACGCCACCAAGCGCCCGGTCATGACGGCGCCGTACGGGATCCGCAAGCACTCGCTCGTCGGCTACCTGCGCCAGTGGCTCCTCGAGCTGCAGCGCGAGCGGGGGGAGCGGCCCTGGGGGCACTCGACCTTCAAGCCCTGCTACTGGCTCGGGGGGATCATCTGGGCGGAGATGTGGAGCCTGATCGAGCCGGCGGAGCGCTGCATGAAGTGGCTCCGGTCGGTCGCCAACGCCTGCGACAGCGTCCGCTGGACGAACCCCGTGGGCTTCCCCACCCGCCAGGACTACCCCAAGCGCCCCAAGGTCACGATCAAGGTCGTGATCTCCGATGTCCCGCGCCGCGTCGGCGCGCGCCGCACCCTCGAGGCCACCGACCCCGCCAAGCAGCGCGACGGGCTGCCGCCGAACTACGTGCACAGCCTGGACTCCGCGGCGCTCGTCGCCACCATGAACCGCGCGGCTGACGCAGGAATCCAGGACTTCGCCATGGTGCACGACTCCTACGGCTGCCCCGCGGGGGACGCCGTCCGCATGGGCGAGCTCCTGCGGGAGTCCTTCGCCGAGATCTTCGCCGAGCCGCTCCTCGAGCAGTTCGCCGCCGAGGTGGCGCACTACGCCCCCGAGGCCACCATCCCCTCTCCCCCCGAGCTGGGCGACCTCGACCCCGCGGTCGTCCTCGACTCTCGGCACTTCTTCGCATGACCGTCTACGGGATCCAGGTAACCCAGCTCCCGCGCGTGCCCACGAGCACCCCGCGCCGGCTCTACCCCACGCTCAGGGGCATGAGAATCGCCCTCTCGCGCCTCCAGGGGCAGGACGGGGTCGGCAAGCCCTACCGAGTCCGCATGGTCGACCCCGAGGAGGCCGAGGTGGGGATGATGCTCGTCGACGACGAGGGCGCCCCGGTCCGGCGGAGCGGGGACCATGTCACGATCTACCAGGACCTGCACCGCGCACGGCACGCGGCGAGCCGACTCGGCGGCTCGATCCGCGGGATCCGGCGCGACCCCCTCACGAAGGCCGAGCTCGAGGGCTGTCCCGGATTCGGGACATAAGCAAGATAGCTCCCATCTGAACCCCAGTTGACAGGAAGTATACTGCTGACGATGACGTCCCCCAACGACCAGGCCCCGGAGCGGAGCCCCTTCGACGACCTGCCCCTCGGGCTGCGGAACCGGATCGAGGCGGAGGGCGGGGGCCGGTCGGCGGAGGAGCAGGAGCTCCCCCCGGTCCACCGCCAGCTCTGCGACTGGCTCGAGCGGCTCTGGCCGCCGTCCCTGCCCGGGGTCGACGTCAGCCTCGCCGCGATCCAGCGGGAGGCCGGGCGGCAGGAGGTGATCCACATGCTGCGCTCGATCAGCAACGCCCAGGAGTGACCAGGAGGGGCCAGGAGCCCCCAGGAGGAGACGATGTGCCAGAGCGGCCCCACGATCCCCGTCACCCCTCCGCCGCCGGCCGCTCCCTCCCGTCGCGAGGAGACCGCCCTCGAGCTCCGGCGCCCCGCCCAGCAGCGTGAGCGCCAGACCCTCGCCGCCCGCCTGGGCGTCCAGCAGCTTCGCGCCGGGCTCCTGAACACGCCTCGATGACCGACGTCGAACTGCCCCTCGACCCGGGGCAGCCCGTCACCGACGACAAGCGGCCCGCCGCCTCCGCCTGGGCCGAGCTCGAGGGGGACCGGTCCGACTTCCTCGAGCGCGCGCGGGAGGTCTCCAGTCTCACGATCCCCTCGCTCATCCCCCCCTCCGGGGCGACCGGCTCGACGCGGCTCCCCACCCCCTATCAGAGCACGGGGGCCGAGGGCGTGAACAACCTCGCGTCGAAGCTCGTCCTCACCCTCTTCCCGCCGGCGGCCCCCTTCTTCCGCCTGGCCGTCGATCCCGCGGCCCTGCGCGAGATGGTCGATGACGAGGGCAGCGACGAGGAGCTCCACGCCAAGGCCGCGGCCAAGATCTCGGCCATCGAGCAGGAGATCGCCCGCGAGATCGAGGTGCGCGCGATCCGCCCCGCGATGTTCACGACCTTCCGGCACCTGGAGGTCGCCGGGAACTACCTCTTGCGCTGGAAGGACTCGAAGCTGCGAGGCTTCTCGCTGCCCGAGTACGTCATCAAGCGCGATGGCGAGGGGGTGATCCTCTGGATCATCACCTGCGAGCGGCTCTCGCGCACGAACCTCCCCAAGGGCGTCACGGCCCCGCCGGACGCGAAGGAGGTGAAGCTCTACACCGCCGCGCATCGCCAGGCCGACGGGAAGTACCGGGTCTGGCAGGAGATCGAGGACAGGCTCTTCGGCGTCGACACGGTCGAGGAGGAAGACCTCCCCTACATCGCTCCGACGATGTTCGACCTCGACGGGGAGAGCTACGGGCGCGGGCTCGGGGAGCACTACCTGGGGGACCTCGTCTCCCTCGAGGCCTTGGCCCGCTCGATCGTGCTCGCCTCGGCCGCCGCCGCGCACCTCGTCTGGATGGTGAACCCCAACGGCTTCACCAAGATCGCGGACCTCCAGAAGGCGCGCACGGGCGACTACATCGTGGGGCTCCCCAGCGACGTTCAGGCGCTGAAGCTCGACAAGAACGCCGACCTCACCATCGCCGCGAGCACGGCGGAGCAGATCGAGCGCCGGCTCTCGCGCGCCTTCCTCCTGAACTCCTCGATCCAGCGAGACGCCGAGCGCGTCACCGCCGAGGAGGTCCGCTTCCTCGCCCAGCAGATCGAGGCGGCGCACGGCGGGACGTACTCGCTGATGAACGATCAGCTCCAGCTCCCCATCGCGCGGCGCGTGAAGAAGGATATGGAGCGGCAGGGGAAGCTCCCGAAGCTCCCCGAGGAGCTGGCCGAGCTCAAGGTCATCACCGGCCTCGAGGGGCTGGGTCGCTCCGCCGAGCTCGACCGACTGCGCGCCCTCCTCGGGATCGCCGCCGACCACCTAGGCGTCGAGGAGATCGCGCGCCGCACGAACGGCTCGAACCTCCTGAACCGCATCGCCGCCGCCACCGGCGTCGATGACACGGGCCTCTGGAAGAGCGAGGAGACGCTCGCCGCCGAGGCCCAGGCCGCCCAGCAACAGGCGCTCGCCCAGGCCGCGATCGGTCCGGGAGTCGGCGCCGCCGCCGGGCCCTTGGCCGAAGCACTCGTCCAGCAAGCCCAGAACGGGCAGGAAGCCTAGATGACCTCCAACACCGAGACGGTCGCCGCCATCCCCGGCGAGATCGTCGACACCCCCTCGGACAACCCGAACACCTCCACCGAACACGCGGACTCCCTGGCCGCCACCGCCGCCGAGGGCGAAGCCGCGCTCCAGCCCGAAGGCGGCGAAGCCCAGCTCGAGATCCCGGACAAGTTCCGCAAGGAGGACGGCTCGCTCGACGAGGCCGCGCTCCTCAAGAGTTACCAGGAGCTCGAGCGCAGCCGCCAGGAGCCCGAGCCGAAGCCGGAGGAGACCGAGCCCGAAAGCGGGGACAAGACGCCCGGCGCGGACCTCGAGGCCGACCTCGCTGGCCTGGCCGAGGAGATCGGCAAGGACGGCAAGCTCTCCGACGCGAGCCGCCAGCGCATCGCCGACAAGTACAACGTCACCCCCGAGTACGTCGACCGGATCGTCGCGGGGGAGCGCGCGATCGCGCAGCTCAACGCGATGGAGCTCTATGAGCTCGCGGGCGGCCGGGACGACTTCAACAAGATGGTGGCCTGGGCCGCCAAGCACCTCGGCAACGACGCGGCTGAGACCTTCGTCTCCGAGGTGTCGGAGGCGCAGCAGGCCGGGAACAAGGCGAAGCTCACCGTCGCCATGAACGGGATGCTCGCGCAGTACAAGACCGCCATCGGCAAGGCGTGGGCGCCGGAGCTGACCGGCACCGACCCCGCCGGCGAGACGATCAAGCCCTTCGCCAACGAAGCAGAGTTCCAGAAGGCCATCGCCTCCGAGGAGTACCAGCAGGGCGACGAGGCGTACCACCGCACCGTGAACCTGCGCCTCAAGAAGTCGATGGCGATGGGGATCTTCTGATGGGAAAGCACAGCCAGAAGAAGCCCCGCGAACGCAAGTTCAAGAAGAAGAAGAAGCCCAAGAAGAGCAAGTAGCGCGAGCGCTGCTCTCCGCCTGGAGGCGCCCGAGATCAATTCGATCCGGGCGCCTCCTTTCATTCACCCGCGCTTGAGCCACCCAAGTAGCCCGCGGCCCTCTACGGAGGAGAACCGGTCGGTCGGCACAGGGCATCGGCAGCGACGGGATGACCGTCACTGAATGCAAAGGGAGGTGGCCAATTGGCCTCCATCACCGACATCACCTCACCGGGTCTAAACACCGACTCGGGTTCAGACGAACGCGAGCTCTTCCTCAAGAAGTACGGGGGAGAGGTCGCGGAGTCCTACAAGGAATCGCTCGTGGTCATGCCGCGAGTTCGGAACCGCGTCCTTCGCGGCGGCAAGTCCGCCACCTTCGGCGCTGTCGGCAACGCGACCGCGGGGTACCACCTGCGCGGCACGCGCTTCGACGAAGACGCCCAGCTCCAGACGATCGAGTTCGGCGAGCGGGTCATCTCGCTCGACCGGCCGATGTTCCACTCGACCTTCATCGACGAGTGGGAGGAGCTGGTCAACCACTTCGACGTTCGGGGACCGATCACCCGCTCCCAGGGCCACGCGCTCGGCAAGCTCACCGAGGGGAACCTCATGCGCTTGCTCGCCAAGGGCGGCGACGCGACCTCCGGGGCCGTCGCCGACCAGCCCGGCGGGAACGACATGGTCTACCTGAACGCCGACACCAACGGCGCGGACTACGTCCAGGCCCTCGAGGACCAGGTCCAGTACTGGGACGAGAACGACGTCCCGCAGGAGGGCCGCTTCTGCTGCGTCCCGCCCGCTCAGTACCGCCTGCTCGTCGACCAGACGGACTTCCACTCCATCGACCTCGGCAACAGCGGCAACGGCTCGCTGAAGCAGGGCTCGATCGGGATGATCCGCGGCGTGACGATCCTGAAGTCGAACCTCGTCCCGCAGGACGACACCTCGGGCGACGCGGCCCCCGACTACGCCACGAACGGCAAGGTCAACGACTACCGCGTCGACTGCGCCGACTGCATCGGCGTCTTCGGGACCCCGCGGGCCCTCGGCGTCGTGTCGCTGATGGGCGTCAAGATCGAGACCCAGAAGGACATCCTCCTGGGCGGCACGATCTTCAAGGCGTCCAAGGCCATCGGCGCGGGGATCCTCCGCGAGTCCGACTGCGGCGTGCTCCGCACGGTCGCCATCTGATCTCACGGGCCTCCTGTCCTTCGCGGGCAGGGGGCCCCTCCCCTCTCCCTCCGATCACGCCATGGCCGCCGACGCTACCAAGCTCGAGTCCGTCAATCAGATGCTGACGACGGCCGGCAGCGTGCGGACCAGCTCGCTCAGCTCGGCGCGCGTGGACGTCATCACCGCCGAGCAGATCCTCGACGAGGTCGACCGCTCGGTGCAGCTCGAGGGCTGGCACTTCAATCGCCAGCACAATCAGACCTTCTCGCCCAACGCCTCGAACGAGATCGAGCTGACCGACGACATCTTCGAGGTGCATCAGTCCTCCGGCGAGGACTCGCCCACGCGGCGTATCCCGACGCACCCCACCGACTACGCCAAGCGCGGGGGGAAGCTCTACAACGCCGAGACCGACAGCTTCACCTTCGAGGCGGACGTCAAGCTCAACGTGATCCGCCGGGTCGCCTTCGAGGATCTCCCCCAGTACGCCCGCGACTTCATCACCGCGCGCGCCGCCTCGCGCTTCTACAAGGTGCAGCGGGGCAAGCGCTCGGACGACGCCCGCGAGGAAGAGCTGCGCGCACGCGCCACACTCATGCAGGCCGAGGCGCGCAGCGCCCAGCACAACATGTTCCAGGGACCGAGCACCTCCTGGCCGCACTACTACCGGCGATGACCGAGGTCCCCAAGATCGTCCCGACGCTCACCGGGGGGGTCTCCCAGCAGCCGCCGGCGCTGCGCTTCCCGGGCCAGGTCGAGGACGCCGAGAACACGCTCCTCTCGCTCGTCGACGGCGCGGCCAAGCGCCCGCCCACGAACCACGTTGCAGAGCTCGTCGCGGACCTCGAGGACAACAGCGCCTATCACCTGATCGAGCGCGACGGGACAGACTACGTCCTGGTCCTCTCGGACCTCGGTCCCTCGATCACCAAGCCCGGGATCCGGGTCTTCGATCTCCTGGGCGCCGAGCAGACGGTCCTCCGCCAGGACCTCTCCCCCGCCTACGAGATCCCGACCCACTACACCGGGAGCTCGCCGGGGAACTACCTGGGCGACTGGCAGCAGCCCGGGATCGCCTCCGGCTGGACGACTTCGGTCGGGGCCGACGAGGCAGGCGCCGCAGTCACGGCCGAGGCAGCACCCCTCGCCGGATACCTGCCCGCAGTCGAGCTCTGGGACATCAACGATGGCGGGGTGGGCCTCTGGGCGCATGAAGTCGACACGGCCTTCGGAGCGCGGTCAACGGTCGTCTCCATCTACGCGAAGAAGAACGAGGGGGCGGCGCAGTTCGCCCTCGAGATCCGCAACGGGACAACCCAGACGACGTACAGCGCCGTCTTCGCCTGGTCGGGCTCTGCCCTCGTCACCAGCGGCACCCCGAACACCGGCACGGCCTACGTCGAGTCGATCGGATCGGGGTGGTATCGCGCGATCTACGTCGTCGACGCCTCGATCGACGTGCCGGACGTGGGCGACCGGGTCTTCTTCGTGCAGCTCGCCATCGACGACGGGTCGAGCGAGAACCGCGACTACTACTGGGGCATGGCCCTGAACCACGTCGACGACGCGACGGCGACGGTCGCCCCGCCCATCGTGGACGGCTTCGGACCCTTCCGGTTCCTGACGATCGCGGACGCGACCTTCGTCCTCAACACCAGCTGGCAGACGCGCCTCGCGGCCCCGGCGAATCAGACGCGGCAGGAGTGGCTCGACGGGCTGTTGGACGTGGCAGACGAGGTGCTGAAGGTCGGCGTGGTCTGGCGGACGAGCTCGACCTACGCCTGGTCGATCACGAACTCCGCGGGGACGCACTCGGGCACCACGGCCTCAGGCTACCCCCCCTCCCTCGGGGTCCCCGGCAGCGACCCGCAGAACATCGTCGCGCTACTCGAGCAGCTCGTCGACGACATCATTGCCGAAAGCGGCACGCTGGCCGGCACGACCTACTCCGTCGCGGGCAAGCGCCTCGAGATCCGGTCGACCACGCCGATCACGGCCTTCTCGTTCACGCCGGTCCTCATGAACCCGGACCTCGAGACCATCGAGGACACCCTGCTCCTGTCGGTGCAGGACGCGCTCGGGTCGACGGACTACGACTGGGAGGTGGTGAACCAGGCCGGGACCTTCTCCGGCACGGTCAACATCGGCGGGAGCCCCACGGCGACGGCCATCGCGACGGCCATCGCCGCGGACATCGCCGGCGCCGACGCGAGCCTCGTGAACACGACCTCGGACGGCTCGCTCGTCGAGATCAAGAGCTCCACGGAGATCACCTCCTCGACCTTCACGGCGGACATCCTGCTCTCCTACGAGCCGATCCTGGCCGATGTCTGCTACCTCTTCGTGCAGCAGGGGTCGGAGACGAAGACCTACTCCTGGGAGATCACGAACGGCTCGGGGACCTTCTCCGACGACTTCCTGGCGACGGACTCGGACACCACCTCGATCGCCGGCTCGATCGCGACCCAGATCGCCCAGGCTGACCTCTCGCTCCGCGACACGATCGCGGTGGGCTCGATCATCGAGGTCCGGTCGATCAGCGAGATCACCGACTTCGAGACCACCGACGACGGGGCCGACACACTGCTCGTCGCGTGGAAGGACGAGGTCGACACGCTCGCGGACCTCCCGGTGAACTTCCGGGACGGCTACCGGATCCGGGTCTCGGTGGATCCGACGACCGAGCTCGAGGACTACTTCGCGGTCTTCCGCCGCACGAGCGACGACGGGCTCGGCTTCGGGCCGGGGGTCTGGGCGGAGTCCTCGGACTGGGGCTCGGTGACGGGCTTCGACCAGGGCTCCATGCCCCACCAGCTCCAGCTGCACACCGACGACGAGAGCGGCACGGCGACGGGCACGGCCTTCGCCACCTACTTCACTTGGGGCCCCGTGGACTGGGTCGACCGGGAGGTCGGCGACGACACGCTCAACCGCGCTCCCAGCTTCGTCGGGGAGACGATCGGGGAGATCTTCTTCCACGCGAACCGCCTGGGCTTCCTCTCCGGCCAGAACGCGATCCTCAGCGAGGCGGGGATCTACTTCAACTTCTGGCGGACCACGGTCATCTCCCTCCCCGAGTCCGACCGGATCGACGTGGCGGCGAACGAGCCGAAGCTCGCGGTCTTCAAGGCCGCCGGCGCGCTCGCCGAGCAGCTCATCATCTCCTCGTCGCAGGCGCAGTTCGTCCTCGAGGGGCAGCCGCTCACGCCGCAGACGGCGATCATCAACAAGATCAGCTCGTTCCGCGTCTCGAACCTGCGGCCCCCGCTGCTCGGGCGCTCGCTGCTCTTCCCCACCCCCGGGGCCGAGTACGCCGGCGCGCAGGAGTTCTACCGCTCCGACGAGGGCGCCTTCAAGGCGGACGAGGTCACCCAGCCCGTGCCCAAGTACATCGAAGGCAACGTCGTCCTGGCGGAGTCCCACCCGCTCGAGACGATCGTCTTCCTGAAGGCCGGGAGCGCGCGGACGCTCTACGTCTACAAGCACGCGCGGGACGGGGACCGGCGAGTGCAAGCGGCGTGGAGCCGGTGGACCTTCGGGCCGAGCTCGGAGGTCGCGCATCTCGACTTCCTCGAGGGCCAGGGCGTGCTCCTGATCAAGCGCGGGGACGCGCTGAACCTCGAGACGATCGAGGTGGGCGACGGGCTCGTGGACGAGGGGCAGGCGCTGCGCGTCATGCTCGACCGCCGAGTGCGGGACACGGACTGCACGCTCGTCTACTCGGCCCTCAACGACAAGACCACGATCACCCTCCCCTACGACCTCGACCCGCTCATCGTGGCGGCGGGAGTGGGCGTTGCGACGCTGGCGGGGGTGGAGCTGATCGTGGACTCGATCGGCACGGACTCGATCGTTGTCGTGGGCGACCACACGGCGACCGAGTTCTGGGCCGGGGAGCGCTACACCCAGACGCTGACGCTCACCGAGCCCGTGCCCCAGCGGCAGGGCCCCGACGGGCCGATCCCGCGCTCTGGCCACTACCAGGTGCAGAACGTCGAGATCCAGGTCGCGGGGACGGGTGCCTTCGAAGCGCGCGTCACGCCGAAGGACTACGACGAGACCTTCGTGCACGAGTTCACGCCGCAGATTGTGGGCGCCGCGGACTCCGACGCCGGCGAGCTCGCCCTCTTCACCGGCATCCGCCAGGTGGCGATCATGGCGCCCGCGCCGGGGCTGCGGGTGCAGCTGACGAACAGCTCCGCCTCCCCCTCGCGCTTCACGGGGCTCGTCTGGAACGGGGACCTCTCCGCCTTCCGGCCGGGGGCATGATCGAGGTCCGGCCGTCGACGCCGGACGACCCCCCGCTCCTGGCCCCCCTCCTGCGCGCCGCGGACGTGGCCGAGATCGAGGCCACCGGCAGGACGCCGCTCTCGGCTCTCGAGGAGGGGGTCGATCACTCGCGGCCCTGCCTGACGGCCTGGATCGGTGAGGAGCCGGTCGGGATGTTCGGGGTGCGGCCCTGCCCGGACATCGAGGCGGTCTGCGGGACGCGCTACGGGCTCATCTGGTACCTCGGCAGCGACGCGGCGACGCGGGACGCGCGGGGCTTCATGCGGGCCTCGCGGGCCTGGCTGGCGCGGCTCTGGGAGGGCTACGACGTGCTCGGGAACGCCGTCGATGAGCGGAACCAGGTGCACGTCCGCTGGATCGGCGCGATGGGGTTCCACTTCATCAAGCGCCACGACGCCGTCGGGCCCGATCGCCGCCCCTTCCTCGAGTTCTACCAGCCCCGTCCTGGAGGTGCCTGATGTGCAACCCTGCCGCCGCCATCCAGGGCGCCGTCGCGGTGATCAGCATCATCCAGCAGGACGAGGCCGCCGACCGGACGAACGCCTGGAACGACTGGCAGGCCGGGCAGGCTCGGGAGGCCGCGAACCGCGCCGCCCAGGCCCGCTACCGGGCGCTCGCCGCGCGCCGCAAGGAGCAGCGCGAGAACGCCGTGCGCGAGGTCGAGGCCATCTCCCGGGACGCCCTGCGGGCCGGTGGGATCACGCGCCTGGCAGGCGCTGGGGAGTCCGTGGGCGCCGTCCTCACGAACATCGCCGCGCAGGCGGTCTCGGGAGGCGGGACTCTGCGGCGCCGCGAGGAGTTCCGGGACATCGGGGAGGCGATCGAGACCGAGGCGACCTTCGAGCAGAACCGCGGGCGGATCCTGGCCTCCCAGCGCGCCCCGGCCTACTCCCCCGGCCTCTTCTCCCTCAACTCGCTCCTGCGGGTGGGGGTCGCGAGCTACACCGGCTACCTCCAGGGTGAGACCCTGAGCCGGCCGAGCGACGTGGTCTCCGGCCAGGGCGCGACGACCCCGCGGGTCCAAGGCGTCCAGCCGACGCGGGGCGGGCTCGCGGTCCAGCCGGGCTACGGCTCGGGCCCCTTCCTCTCCGACGGCTCCTTCTACAGCTCTAGCGTCTGATGGGCCTCTCTCCCCGCCGGTTCCGGCTCCAGGACCTCGACATCCCCCGCTCGACGGGGAGCCAGGTGCGCGCCGTCGACGGCTTCGTGGGCTTCACCCAGCCGCCGCCGAACTACCGGGCCGACTTCATCGACTTCCAGCCGCTGGCGAACGCGGCGATCCAGAAGCTGACGCTCGACCAGCGCCGTGAGGAGGCCGACGCCGCCCTCGAGGGGGAGCGCCTGGCTGAGGACAACGCCGAGGTGCTCGAGGCGATCTCGCGCGCCGTCGACGGAGCGACCCAGGGGCTGACCGACCCCGGGGAGATCGCGGACGCCCAGCGCGGGGCGCTGCGGAAGCTGGCTGAGGAGGGGGTCGTCCCGCCCCAGGCCAACCCCGCCTTCCTGGTCGGGGTGGCGCGCGCGGAGGCGCAGCGAGCCCTCCGGAACCTCGGACAGACCCTCCAGGCCAACGCGGAGCGCTTCACGGTGCTCGCGGACGAGAACGGCGACCTGGCCGAACCCTCGACGCCCGACGCAGAGGAGTTCGTGGCGGGCGAATTCGCTCGGGTCTTCGACTCCCCCCTGATCCGGCACTCGCGGCTGGCCCGGGAGATGGTGACTCAGGCCCGGGACCAGATGACCGACGCCTTCCTGGGCGACGTGGCGAACCGGCGCCTGCGGGAGCAGGAGACGCGCGCGAGCGCCCTCCGGGTCGAGCAGCTCACCGAGGGCTGGACCTCCGCCGGCGGCACGGACTTCATGGGGATCCGGGCCCTCGAGGACCCCGAGGTCGACGTCGAGCTCGTGCTGCAGTCCATCGCCGCGGGCAAGGACTTCATGCGCGACCAGGAGGGGGTCCCGGCGGTCCACCGCGAGGTGATGACGGCCATCGCCTCCTACGTGGACCAGAACGTGGACGAGAGCCCTGCGCGCGTGCGGCGCGTGCTGTCGCGCCTGGGCGACCTCGAGCTGATCCCGGGGCTCGCGATCGACCGGGACACGCGCCCCGAGGTGGCCGTGATCCACCGGCTCCGGGCGCAGGCCGAGGAGACCGAGGACCGCGACCTCGAGCGCGCGAGCCGCCGCCGGCGCAGCCTCGACGGCGACCTCGAGCGGTCCTACACGGGCCAGTTCGTGTTCCACATGAAACAGGCCCCCCACGCCCCGCCTAACCAGCTGCACGAGATGGCGATGGCGAGCCTCGAGGGGTCGCAGGAGTTCCAGGAGCTCCTCGTCCAGGCCGAGGTCGACGAGCTCTCTCAGGCGCAGCAGGGCAACCTCCGCGCCGCCGGCGACCTCGCCTTCGCCCGCGCACAGGAGCGCTCCGGGGCCCAGGACGGCTTCGTGCGCGCGCAGCTGAAGCGCATGAGCCGGGAGGAGGAGGACGCGGCCCTCGTCGACGCCTACGCGCTCGAGCACTTGTCGCCGCAGGGCTACGACGAGTGGCAGGAGTCCGGCGAGGGCGGGGTCTGGAACCGGATCCAGCAGCTCCCGGGCTTCGACTCGCGCGTGGGCTCCCTGGTCGACCGCTCCGCCTTGCCCCAAGGGCTCGCCACGGCGACCACCCGCCGGCTGCGGGAGGCCCAGGCGGACTTCGAGGACGGGGTCGCGGCGCTGGCGGTGCGAGCGGACCGCGCCGGCGAGCTCGACGAGCTCCTCGCGAGCCCCGAGGTCGCGCGCCTGCGCCAGACCTACCTCGAGCAGCTCGACGGCGCCGTGCAGCCCGCGGAGGCGGCGCGCACCGAGCTCCAGTCCGCCGTCGGCCGCCGGGACCTGGCCGCCGCGGACGCCGCGCTAGAGAAGCTCCAGGGACTCGTGGCCCCGGAGGAGCTGCGGGAGTCCATCAGGGCCCGCGATGAGGTCGCGGACCTCAACGACCGGATCCTGGTGAACGACCCCATCTTCCAGCTCCACTTCAGGGAGATCAGCGAGCAGATGGCGGGGCTGCTCGAGCAAGAGGGCGTGGACGCGGAAGAAGCGAAGGTCCTCGGAGGCGAGATCCAGCGCGAGCTCTTCTTCCGAATGCGAGAGGAGCAGGCCCGCATCTCACCCCTCTCCAGGCGAGAGCAGATTGGCGCAAGGGCTGAAGCCACGGCCCGGGTCCGCGAGGAGATCGAGAACCAGCGGCTACCTGAAGCCATGCGCGAGGGGCTCGCTGTCGCACGCCGTGAGCCGGACGACTTCAAGCGGCTGAAGGATGGCCTCACCGAGTTCGAGTACTTCACCACGCCGGTCTCCCAAGGCGGGCTGACGCTTCGGGCAACTCTGGCCGCAGGGGAGCGCTTCGGCGGCCCCGTCAACGTGCCGGCGGTGCTCGACCGGCCACGATCCGTGGAGGGCCCCTTCGAGCGCCTGAACACGGACAAGCTCTTCGATCGCACCCTGGGCACGGCAGGCCGCACCAAGGCTCGCGAGCTCGCGGACGCGCTCCCTGGCGATCGAAAGGCGCGGTACGACGAGTGGGCCTACGTCCAATCTCTCGGCGGCGCGTTCTCCCCCGAGGACGTGCTAGCGGGCAAGGGCACGATCCTCGTCACGGGCAAGCCGGGCGACCTCTCCGGCGTCCGTGAGACGTTGGAGGCCGAGGGCTTCTCCTTCGAGCGCGGGCCCGCCGCGCCCCGACTGGGAGGTCTCACGACGAGCCCTGCGCCGATCCTGCGCTACAGCAAAGAGGTCGAGCTCCCCGAGCTGCACCCGACCCTCTCGCTCTTCTTCAAGACGGGCCAGGGGCTCAAGGATTGGCTCGACTCGACGCCGGAAGAGCAGCGCAGGGCCTTCTATGAAGAGCTGGGCCTGGACACCACCGACCTCCCGGTGGCCGACCAGCGCTTCAAGAACCGCCAGGAACGGCTGCTCCTGCGCTACCTGCCGCGGTAGGTCAGTCGATCCGGGACTGAATCAGGGCCTCGATCGCGGCGACCGCCTCTGGGTCGGCGGGTCGATGCCCGCTGCGGGAGGTCCAGACTCCCTCCCTCTTCAACCAGCCGTGGTCTCCGACCCGAACCGAGACGGTCACGCCGTCCTTGTCCTTGACGTTGATGTGCTCGCCGGCGGGGTCGCTGCAAGAGGCCGCGAGCGCGAGCAGCGCGGCGAGTGCGAGGGTGCGCTTCATGATCTCTCCTTCGTCTCGTTCTCGTCCATGATCCGCATCAGGTGATTCGCCCCGAATGCCAGCGCCTCTCCAAGCGCCGTCAGTGAGTTGAAGTCGAGGCCGGCCCTTCTCATCAGGCCGCGGCAGTAGTCGCTCTCGTAGATCTCCTCGACCGCGCGGAGGTGGGCCTGGGCAGGGGCCAGGCCCTGACTTCGGAGGTGCTCCTCGCCGGACATGTAGAGCATGACCATGAGGTCCATCGGCCTGGGCGTGCTGTAACTCCCCATTCTACCCCTCCCCCGGGATTCGGGGGCGGCGACCCCCATCTCCGGGACGCCCGGGCCCTCCGGGGCAGGATTCTCCGCTCTCTCAGACCCCCTCTCTGCCCATGGCCGACTTCTCCGTCGAGAGCTTCTTCGACGACCGGGAACGCCAGCGAGAGGCCGAGCGGGACGCCTTGGGGCGCCAGGAGCCGCAGGGGCGGGTCTTCGACTTCGACGTCACCGAGGACTCGGACATCTTCAGCGGCGAGGACCTCTTGCTCGCGATCCCCCGGGGTGTCGAGGGTTTCGGGCGCTCGGTCGCGTCGCTGATCCCTGGCGTCGACCTGGACGACGAGCGGCTGTTCGGACGCTCCGACACCCTGGTCGGCGCCGCTCTCGAGTCGATCGTGCAGTTCGGCCTCGGCTTCATCCCGGGGCTGGGCGTCGCGGGGCTCGCCGGGAAGACCGCGGTCGCCGCGCGCGCCACCGCCGCGCTGTCGGCCTCGCGCGCCGGGCGCTTCACGCTGGGCGCGCTCCAGGGCTCGGTCGCCGGCGGCGTGGCGGACTTCCTCGCCTTCGACGGGCACGAGCGCAACTTCAGCTCGCTCGTCGAGACCATCCCCGCGCTCCGCAACCCCCTCACCGAGTTCCTCGCGACGGACGAGGAGGACCCGGAGGTCGTCGGGCGGATCAAGAACGTGCTCGAGGGCTTCGGGCTGGGCGCGACGGTGGGCCTCGTCGTGGAGTCGGTACGGGGCCTGAAGGCGGTGCGCCGGGCTCGGACCCTCGAGTCCTCCCCCAAGGCGCTGCGCGACGCCCAGGTCGGCGCCGTGGACCCGGGGCGGGCGATGGAGGGCGCGCGGGAGGCGCTGTCGCTGAAGGGCCGCCGGAGCCCGGAGACGCGACCGGAGCGCCTGCTGGGCGAGGGGGAGCCGCCGGCGGAGAGCCCCTTCACCTCCTCCCTGGACGACCCCGCGGCGCGCGCGGAGACGCTGAAGCGCATCGCGCCGGAGGGCGAGGAGATCCCGCTCGAGGCCCTGGCCTTCCGCCGCTCCCAGCAGGACCGGCCGAACCCCGGCGCGCACCCCCGCCCGAAGACCGAGGAGGGGCGCGCGGAGCAGCTCACCAACGGGCTCGACGAGAACAACGAGAACCTCGCCAGCTTCGCCGTCACCGAGGGGGGCGCCCACGCCCTGCGCGCGGTCGAGGACCTCAACCACTTCGGGCTGAAGAACAAGCCGCTGCCGAACGAGGCCAGCATCCAGCAGGCCCACGCCCAGGCCGCGGCCGTGCTCGGAGTCTCCGACGAGGAGTACATGCTGGCCCTGACCAGCCGCGTGCGCGACGCCGCCGACCAGACGCGCGCCTCGATCTCGACCTCCGTCGCGGCCCGCCAGATCCTCTCCAGCCTGGCCGACAACGAGGTGCCGCTCCTGGAGCTCGCCATGCGCGGGGACGAGGAGGCCACGGCGCGCCTGCTGCGGCTCATGCCCCTGCAGGGCGAGCTCCAGGAGGAGATCCTGAACCTCGGCACGGCGCGCGGCCAGGCCCTCCAGGCCCAGCAGATCAAGCGCCAGGAGGAGGGGCCGCTGGCCCAGCTCGCCGACGAGCTCGCCGCGTCCTTCCTGCAGGGCGGGGAGACGGGCTTCCAGGAGACCCTCGGGATGCTCCGGGCCATGATCGAGCGCGGGGCGACCAAGGAGCAGGCGGCCCGTTTCTTCGACCTGCAGAGCCTCACCCTGGGCCGCCAGGTCTACCGCGCGACCCACGAGGCGTTCATCAACTCGTGGCTCTCCTCCCCCCGCACGGTCACGGTCCAGCCGCTCTCCGCCGGGCTCGCGAGCATCTACAAGCCCTTCGAGAACATGGTCGGGGGCGCCCTCTCGGGGAACACCCGGGTCATCCGGCGCTCGATGCACGAGCTCGTGTCGCTGGCCGGCTCGGTCCAGGACGCAGCGAAGGCCGCCTGGTACACCTTCAAGACCAACCGCTCCCGCATCGACCCCGGCCGCGGGCTGCGAGACGACAACCTGGCCGAGCAGACCGTGATCCGCGCCGGGCTCTTCGGGACCCAGCCCGGGACCTGGGCGGGGGCGGCGATGGACTTCGCCGGGAAGGTCGTGGGCCTCCCCTCGCGGGCAATCCGCTCCGCCGACGAGTTCTCCAAGCACCTGGAGGCGCGCGCTGTGGTGCACGCCGACGCGACCCTCCGGGCCCTGGACGAGGGGCTCGACCACGCGGGGGCGCGCCGGGCCGCGGACGAGAAGGTGAAGGAGCTCATCGTCGACGGGCAGCTCCAGACCGAGGCGATCGCGCGGGAGAAGGCGCTCGCCGAGGCCAAGGCCACCGGGATCAAGGACGAGGCCGCCGTCGAGCGCTTCGTCGAGGAGCGCTACCTCGAGCACTTCGACCCCGCCTCCGCCGGCTCGGTCGAGCGCGCGGCGAAGGCGATGCTCGAAGTGACCCAGCAGACCCCCCTCCCCGAGGGCGGGCCGGCGGCTGCGATCCAGACCGCGCGCCGCGGGGTGCCGGTGATGGACTTCGTCCTGCCCTTCTTCCGCACGCCGGTCAACATCGCGAAGTTCGTCGGCCAGCGCCTCGACATCCCCTCCGCGGCGCGCCACATCGCCGCCAAGCGCTTCGGCGCCGGCCTCCCGGGCCTCGAAGGCACGCGCTCCCGCTTCCTCCAGGAGATGATGAGCGGGGACGAGAACCTGAAGGCGGAGGCCGTGGGGCGGGTCGCGACCGGGCTCGGGCTCGTCTCCATGGCGGGGATGCTCGCGAGCTCGGGGATGATCACCGGCCGCGGGCCGAAGAACCGCGACGAGCGGGAGGCCCTCATGGACGCGGGGTGGCTCCCCTACTCGTTCCGCACGCCGAACGGCTACGTCCAGTTCCTGCGGATGGACCCCTTCGCCACCTTCTTCGGGCTGGCGGCGGACGGCTTCGACGCGATGCGAATGAACGGGGACGACGACTCGGACGTCTCCCAGCAGCTCGCCGACGCCTTCCTGATCTCGGTCGCCAACAACTTCACCTCGCGCAGCTTCCTCCAGGGCCTCGGGAACATCATCGAGGCTCTCGAGGACCCCGAGCGCAACATGGGCTGGGTCGTGGAGAGCTACGCCTCCTCGGTCGTGCCCAACGGCCTGAACCAGGCGGTCGCGCTCTTCGGGGACGACGCGCTGAAGGAGACGCACGGGATCATGGAGCGGCTCGTGTCGCGCACCCCAGGGCTCTCCGAGGACGCCGCGCCGCGCCGCAACCTCCTCGGGGAAGTCATCGACCGCTCACCGGCGGTCTTCGAGGACCAGCTCGGGGCCTTCTACGGGATGTTCGTCCCGATCGCATACCGCGAGGTCTCCTCCGATCACATCCGGCGCGAGCTCGCCGAGCTCCAGCACGGCTTCCGCCCCCCGCGGACGCAGCTGGGCGGGATCGACCTGCGGGAGATCCGGAGCGAGCGCGGACAGTCGGCGCACGACCGCTGGGCCGAGCTCCACGGGAAGGTGAAGGTGCAGGGCAAGACGCTCCGCCAGGAGCTCTCCAGCCTGATCCGCAGCGCCGCCTACCGCCGGACCTCGGGGCAGACCAGCGTCTCGGGCCCCTCGCCGCGCGTGCGCCTCGTGCAGTCGGTGATCACGCGCTTCCGGGACGCAGCCTTCGACCAGACCCTCCGGGAGTTCCCCGAGCTCGCCCGGGAGCTCTCCCTGCGAGAGCAATCCAGAGGCCAGCGCCGCCAGGGTCTGCGCGCGCTCCGACTCCGCTAGAGCCCCATGACAGGCAGCTACGAGGCCCGCGACGAGTACACGGCGACGGGCGGTCAGACCGAGTTCGCCATCACCTTCCCCTTCCTGGACTCCTCGCACGTCCAGGTGCTCCAGAACGAGGTCGAGATCAGCACCTTCACGGTGACGAGCTCGATCCTGGTCACGCTCGACTCGGGCGCGACTGCTGGCGACTCCATCGTCGTTCGCCGCCGGACTCCTCACACCTCCCTCGTGGCCTTCACGGGCGGGGTGCCGGTGACGCAGGAGAACATGGAGACCCAGCGTAAGCAGTTCACCTACATCGCCGAGGAGCAGGCCGACGACTTCGCGGTCCCCCAGGTGGCGGCGCGGGTGTCGCCGGTGATCCGGCTCCTGATGACGCAGACCGCACTGCCGCTGGACGCCTCGACGCTGCTCACGAACGGATCGAACACGGTCCAGATCGACGCGACCAAGGAGGCGCACGGGAACACCCCCTCGCAGTTCACCTTCCCCGGCTCGGGGGTCCAGCGTCCCGCCTCGGGTCTCTGGGAGGTCATCGTCGAGGGCGAGCTCGTCCGCACGGACACGACCGCGGGCGCCGTCGACGTCGAGTTCGACATGGTCAACACGACCGACGGGAACGTGCCGCTCGAGATGCAGGAGGACCCGATCGTCATGGGCGTCCCGCTCTCCACGGCGCCTGACGACGCGATCACGGTGCCCCTGCGAGGGCGCGCGTTCCTCGATCTCTCCGAAGCGAAGAGCCACCGGCTCCAGGTGGCGCGCACCGCCGGGGCCGCCGCCGTCACCCTCCAAAACTGCTTCGTCTCCTGGGTCCGCCTGGGCGACTGACCCCAACCCCACCACTCAGCGATGGTCACGACAGGCCGCACCAGCCTCCTCTTCAAGGGCGAGACCGCCGCCAGCGGCGACATCGTCAACGTCCAGCTCGCCGGCGACCGGCCGGGGACGGTCCAATGCGACTTCGACGAGTACGCCACCAAGGGCTTCAAGATGGAGATCCAGGGGCGGATCAACTCGGGCATGAACTGGACGATCCTGCTCGTGATCGACGAGACCGACATCGACGAGAACGGGTCGATGGCCGCGAGCGTCCGGCTCATGCCGCAGATGCGCGCCGAGGTGGTCTCGGTCACGAACTCCCCCTCGACCGACGGCATCGAAGCCTGGCTCGTCGAGTGACCGACCGCGTCCAGGAGCTGGAGGCCCGGGTCGAGGAGCTCGAGGCCGCCGTCGAGGAACGCGACCGGCAGCTCGCGAACTACCGCGGGCGCGGGCAGAAGATGCTTGACGGGCTGGCGACACAGCTCCTGGAGGCGATGCAGGAGAACCCGAGCGCGGCGACGCTGAACGTCGTGCGGCAGTTCCTCAAGGACCAGAACATCATCGACCTGCGCGGCGGACCGACGCCGACGGGCGACCTCGGAAAGATGTACCCCTTCCCCTCTCCCCAGAACGAATCCGACGACTTCGGAGTGAAAGACCATGGCTAACCAACCCACCACGAGCGGGCGCAAGCACACCTCCGAGCGTCATCGGCTCGACCTCCTCGAGGAGATCGTGACCGGGATCGTCTCCTACGACCTCGCCACGGGCTCGATCTCCGTGGACACCTCGGATGCCGATTGGTTCGAGGACGGCGCGCACAACAAGGAGGTCTCGAACCTCCGCAAGAACGACCCCGACATCTCCTGGGCGCGGCTCACCGACGACGGGTCGATCGACACGATCGACCTGGACGCGGGGCGCTACAAGATCACGTTCCAGCTCGTCGTCGCCAGCACGACCGGGGACACCCAGGCGATGAACCTGCGCTACGCGCTGACGAACGACGAGTCGACCCAGGAGTGGCTCGCCGGCGTGGCCGAGAACGGGCTCAGTGAGCCGGCGACGCCCGCGGGTCTCGACAACCTCCAGATGTGGGTGAACCACACCGACTTCTTCGAGGTCACCGACGCGACGAACCTGCTCTACCTCCAGCTCGCCCTCGCCGTCGCCTCGCAGACGGGCGTCGCGATCCTGAGCGGGCTGTCGAAGGTGATCATCGAGCGCCTGGGGTAGGTGTCGGCGGTTCCGCCCCTGACGCCTGCGCTCAGGGACTTCCGCAATGCGCTCTGGGAGGTCATGGGCTGCCTTGGCCTCCCAGAGCCGACCGACCTCCAGTACGACCTCGCCGACTTCCTCCAGACCCCGGCGCCTCAGAAGCTGATCGAGGGGTATCGGGGGATCGGCAAGAGCCTCCTGGCGACGGCCTACGCCGTCCACGACCACCGGCTCCAGCTGGACGACCACGGGGAGACGGACCTCCACACGCTCTTCGTCTCCGCGGGCAAGGACTACGCCGACGAGATCTCGACCTTCGCCAAGCGGCTGATCACCGAGGTCCCGTTCTACCGGTGCCTGCGGCCGGGCAGCGACGGCTTCAGCTCCAACGTGCGCTTCGACGTGGCGCACAAGAAGCTCTCGAAGGACCCCAGCTTCAAGTCGGCGGGGATCTTCGGGCAGACGACCGGCTCGCGCACCAACCGCGCCTTCCTGGACGACATCGAGATCCCGAAGACCGCCGGCACGGTGGGGATGCGGGACAAGCTCAAGAGCGAGTTCATGTCGATCTCGGACCTCCTCCCCCCGGAGGGTGGCGAGATCGTGGTGCTAGGCACCCCCCACTTCGAGGACACGATCTATCAGTGGCTCCTGACGAAAGGGGAGTGGCTCGTGCGGTTCTACCCCGCGCGCTACCCCGACCCCGAGCGCGCGGAGCAGCTGGGCGACCACCTGGCGCCGATCATCCGGGAGCGCCTGGAGGCGGACCCGGACCTCGTCGGCAAGCCCACCGACCCCCGCCGCTGGGACGAGGAGCGGCTGCAGAAGCGCGAGGCGCGCTCGACGCCGGCGCACTTCGCCCGGCAGTACCTGCTCGACACGACGATCGGGGACCGGGAGGTGCACCCGCTCAAGCTCTCGGACCTGATCGTGACGGACCTGCACCCCGAGGTGGGGCCCGAGCGGATCATCTGGGGGACCGACGAGCCGATCGAGGACATCCCCATCTGGGGGCTCACCGGCGACCGCCTGCACCGGCCCGTGCGCGTGGCGAACAAGCTCGAGGTGAAGGAGTACGGGGGCGCGGTCATGGCGATCGACCCCTCGGGGCGCGGCAAGGACGAGACGGCCTGGGCCGTGTGCAAGATCCTGAACGCCACGCTCTTCGTCCCCGACTTCGGGGGCTACCTGGCTGGCTTCGAGGACGCGACGCTGCGCGCGCTGGCTGAGAGCGCGAAGCAGTGGAAGGTCAACGCGATCCGCGTCGAGTCGAACTTCGGCGACGGGATGTTCGAGCAGCTGCTCAAGCCTCACCTGCGGAAGGTCGGGCACCCCTGCTCGATCGTCTCCGAGCGCTCGCACGGCCAGAAGGAGGCGCGCATCTGCGACGTGCTCGAGCCCCTGCTCGGCCAGCACCGCATCGCCATCGACGCGAACGCGCTGCGGCGTGACGCGGCGCCGCGGGATGGGATGGGCGAGGAGGCGGCGATGAGCTACCGGCTGGCCTACCAGCTCTCCCGCCTGACGCGCCAGCGGGGGTGCCTGCACCACGACGACCGGATCGACGTGCTCGCGCAGGCGTGCGGCTACTGGGTCGAGCAGCTCGCCCTCTCCGCCGACGAGGCGCGCGACAAGGAAGAGGACGACTACATGGACGACGTCGTTCGCAACTGGCCGGGGCAGCAGCGCACCGGTAACTGGACCTCAGGATTCATTCCCAGCTACATGCGATCATGAACAAGGACGCACGGAAGGGCCATCAGTACATGTTCGTCGACGCCAACGCGACGGACGACACCTACTTCCCGAACCCGAAAGTCGGCGCGACCACAGACCCCACCAACGCCGACGGATTCGGGTTCTCGGACGACGGGACTGAGGGGGTCTTCTTCCCGGGCACGACGGGGAAGCACGCGATCATCTACTCGATCGTCGTGACCGGCGCGGGGTCGGCGGCAACGGCCGAGCTGCGGCAATTCGGCGGCGTCGCGACCTCCATCATGAACCTCCAGGCTGGCGCCTCGGGCATCGCCAACTTCTACAACTTTGGGCCCGAGGGAATCCGTATCCCGACCGGGTTCTCGTTGCTCACGAACAACAGCACCGCGGTCCAGGTTGCGATCACCTACGACCTCGTTTGAAGCGACACCAGCTCTTCTCGATCTTCGACGCCCCTCAAGACGTCTACTATCCCAAGGTCGAGAACATCATCACGAACGTCGGGTGGGGTGCGACGACGACCGCAGGGGATTCGGAGTTCGACACAGCTGGGCGACACGCGATCTTCCGCTCGATCCTCGTCGCCCCCACCGCCGGTAGCGGTGGCTCATACCCCACGATCCTGATCCGCGACGGGAACGGGGACAAGGTCGCGCAGTACATCACGGGGGCGGACTTCGGTGAGGACCTGCTCTTCGGTCCTGACGGAGTGAAGATCCCGGAGGGCTTCTCCGTGGAGGTGCTCGACTTCGACGGGGGGTACATCTCGATCGTCTACGACGTGTCGTGACTCAGCACCGCCACCAGGCGATGAACGTGCTCGGGATCGAGTACTTCCCGCCCAACACCTTCTACTCGATTGGGGGGGCGGACAACTACTTCCCCTGGCCGGGCCGTCAAAACCAGGTGGTCTGGGGGGGAGTCACGGACGCCTGTCCGGACTGGATGTTCGCGCGCTCGATCGGGACCTGCAACATCTCCACGGGGAACCCCTCGCGCGTCGTGCACCGCAAGAAGCGCTGCATCCTGCGCGCCTTCCGTGCCTTCAACGCTGAGGCGACGTCGATCGTCTACATCCGGGAGTGGCACAACAACTCGTCGAAGCGCCACGCGCGCTTCGAGCTTCTCGTGCAGCCCGGGGTGCCCAGCAGCTTGCAGCTCGGCCTCTACGGGGTGGACATCGGGCAGATGCCCTTTGTGCAGACGACGGGGAAGGTGTCCTTCGAGATGGTCTACGACGTTGCCTGAATCATGGACGAACTGCTGCGCCAGCTGATGATCGAGATCCTGATGCGCGAGATGCAGCGCCAGGAGTTCCGTCCCCCTCCCCCCCAGTTCCTGCCGGCACCTCAGCCGATCCAGAACATGTTGGGTCCGCTGGAGAGCCACCAGGGGACGGGGGGTCTCCTGCATGGGCTTCTGCGCGAGCCGCTGGCGGAGGTGCTGTGAGCGCCCCGATTAGCGCCGCCGGGCTGTGCGGCCTGGTGGACGAGCTGGGGAGCCACTGGCCGGGCTCGGAAGTGAAGGAGGGGATCGAGGAGCTGGCGTCGGAGCGGGATGCGGGGCTGCGGGTGATCCGCGCCTTCCACCAGCTCGTGAATCCCTCCGGCTGCCCGTGCGAACACTGTGCCGCCTTCGCGGCACTGGGCCTCTCTCTCGACCCCTGACCACGCCATGAAGAGCAAGAAGACCCTCCTCGGCCTGCTGCTGACCGGATGCCTGGCCGTCCTCCCCGGCTGCCCGCTCCTGCCCATCGACTCCGGTCAGGGGGTGAGCTTCGACCCCGCGGCCGCGGCCGCGCAATTCGACATCGTCGCCGGCACGACGCTCGACGCCTCCTTCTTCGTCGAGGACGAGGAGCTCGCCGAGGACCTGGCGAAGGTCGCGGCGGCGCTGGCCGCGGTCGCGGACATGCTCGAGGGGGGGGGGATGGACGGCGGGGCCATCGCCGCGGCGCTGAGCGTTTCCGACGAGCTGCTCGCCAGTGACGACCTCGGCGACGAGGTGAAGCTGGCCGTCGTCGGGGCGCGGTTCATGCTGCGCCAGGCGGCGGCCGCCGCGAAGACCCAGGCCGGCCTGTAGATGCTCCTCGTTGACGGCATGGAGAACTGGAAGGAGCTCGGTGCACTGGGGGCCTTGATCGTCGTCGTGATCTGGGGGATCACCAAGGGGATCCCCAGCATTGTCGCGCGCTTCGACAAGCAGCTCTCGGCGCAGCTGGAGGCGTTCCGGGTGGAGCTTCGGCACGCGCGGGAGTCTTCGCGCGACGAGATCCAGCACGCCCGTCAGATCTTCCGGGAAGAGCTCCAGGAAGAGCGGGCGCAGTCACGGGCCTTGGTGGAGTCCGGGCACCAGGCGGTGAACAACTTGGCCGCGAGCTTCCGCGACCTCTCGGACGAGCTCCGCCGCGACCTCGCGCAGCGCGACCGCGAGAGCGCCTGACCCTGATCCACGGTGGCGCCGCCTGGCCCACCGGCCCCTGAATCCCCAACCCTGAACGCTCCATGCAGATTCTCACCGGCGGCGTAGCCGCTCCCCCCACGATTCCCGCGGGCAAGCTCGACACGAACCTCCCGGACGCGGTGCTGATCAAGCGCATCGCTCCGCCCGAGGGCTACCTTCACGCGGACGTCTGCAAGTTCTACGACGAGGGGGAGCGCCTCTTCGTGGTCTGGGACGACGGGGGCGTGCAGGGGAACAACCTGGCTTGCAGCTACAAGACCTCCGACGGTTCGAAGGAGTGGGAACAGCTGCTGACGGGTTCGATCTCGAACAACGACATCGCCTGGGACGCGAAGAGCTCGGACAAGCTGCTGTACCTCCGCACGCGCAACGGGGAGCCGGAGCTGTCGAAGTGGGACAAGGACGGTCGTCTGTGGGAGACGACGGACTTCGACACGACGCCGCACTTTTCCTGGTGCGGGGGGATCTCGGGTGCGGGGACGCGGTCGATGATCGCTGGCTTCTACACCCCCACGCCGGCGGGTTGGGACACGCACCTGCTCGACGCGGCGGACGAGTCGATCAGCGCGACGATCAACCCGGGGTCGAGCTTCGATGCGGTGGCGGCGCTCTCGCGTGACGGGGACGTGATCCTGACCAAGCACCACGGTCCGGGCTTCACGGTCTACCGGCACTCGACCTCGCTGACGACCCACACGAACGTCTCGGCGCTGCTCCAGAGCTTCGACATGGTCAACGACCCGACGCCTCCGGGGCCGGTGGCGCTCTCGGCGGACGGCGCGGAGGGGATCGTCTTGGACGACGTCTCGAACATCGTCTATTGCCTCACGGGCGGTCCGGCGAGCTACACGCAGACGAAGATCACGCTGCCCAACAAGCCGCGCGCGTGCGCGCTCTCCTCGGACGGGGAGACGGCCGTGGTGGTGAGCCGGTCGGCGGACATCGCGAACGGTGGGCTGCTGGTGACGATCATCGACATGACGGGGACGCCGTCGATCGCCCTCGATGGTGGTCTCCCGATCCAGTATTCGGTCCTGAACCCGAACGGGACGGCGCACGGCCTCCTGCGATTCCTGGGGATCACGGACGATGGGTCGGAGATCGGTCTCGGCACCTTCCAGAACCACGACCCGGTCACCGGACAGCAGCACTCGGTTGCGCTGCGCGCGTCGACCTCGAAGCGCAGCTACCAGCGCCTCTTCGTGCCGGAGCAGAACGCGCGCGTCTGGTGCGGTGACTACGAGACGAGCGACGGGTCGCTGATGGCGATCGCGCCGCACCAGCCCTTCACCGGCCCGCAGCCGCACAAGGGCTACGTCGAGCTCCTGTCGCTACCGGCGGCTTCCTGACCGCTGGAGCTTCCCCCTGGCCGGGGCGTGTCGTGCGGGCGCGCTCCGGCCCCTTTTTGCCCTCACCGAACCCTGAACCCGAACCTCTCATGAAGACCTACCTCCTCGCCGCGCTGGCCGCGGCGGCCTGGGCCCTCGCCTTCCTGACGACCACGAGCTCTGCTTCGATCGAGACCCCCGCCCCGCTCTCGCCGCATCCGGTGGTGAGCTACGAGGGGGAGCTGGCGGACGCGAAGCCGCGCGACCTGGCCTTCGTCGTGCCGGACTACCCGGGTGAGGGGGAGCCTGAGGCGTGGGCGGCGGTGTTCACGGTGGAGCTCGAGCGCGAGATCATCGTGGGCGGGCAGAACCGCTCGAGCGAGACGCACGCGGGGATCCCGCTGGACCGCTTCAACGGGGTCCTGGTGCACCTCTACTGGCTCGAGGCCGGGCTGCAGAGCGAGGAGCCGTGGATGGACTCGGTCCTGCCGAGCTCGTGGTACAGCGAGCGCATCCAGGCGTGGGGCCCGACCGAGCCGGCGCCGAACTGGGAGGACTGGGTCATGGCCCCGAACTGGGAGCGCGCCTTCCTGGCCGGGGACCCGTCGATCTACTGGGGCGTCGGCCTCCCCCCGACTCCGCAGGGGCCGCCGGAGCCGACGCGCACCCGCGAGCGGCATCTGCTGACGGGGACCGCGGTGGAGCCCGGGGAGACGATCTCGGGGCTCTTCCGCTGGGAGTGGGACGTCCCGGACTGGCCCCCCGGCCACCACTGGCCGCGCCGCTTCACCACCCGCGTCGACCTCGAGGTCTACTTCGAGTGGGTCCCCGCGGACGAGCTCTGACCCCAATAGAGCCGCCCCCCTCGATCCTGGGCTGAGAACCGGAGCGAGAGAGGCGGCGAAGGGGCGCAGGCGAAGAGGTGAGGCACCGCCTGTGGCCGCTCTGGAACCTACGTCCTGAGGTCCGAGGCGCCAGGTAGGCGCCAAGGGCCAGGTGAGCCCAGCCTACGACGCGCCAGGGGCGGATTCCAGGGGCTCAGCCGCGCGCACCGGCCCGGAGGGGCACGGTGGGACGCGAGGCGCGCAGCCGGCCCATCAGCGAGCGCTGAGAGGGCCACAGCAGCCCCTCCATGCCCGCGACCTGGCAGAACACCTCGACGGGCCGCTCGACAGCCTCGTCATCGACACGCGCGAAGCCACGGGCCTCCAGCGCCTCCTCCGCTACCTGGAGCTCCCCCCGGAACCCGAGCCCCCAGAACCCCAGCGCAGCCAGGGAGCCAAGAAGCGACCCCCTCGTGAGCCTCACAGCTCGGCCCTCCACTCGCAGGAAGGGCAGCGGATCTCGACGGAGTAGACGCCGGCGCTCTCGCAGCAGGCGATCACGAGCGTCTCGGGCTGCTCGGGTGGCCGCTCCCACCAAGCGAGCTTGAACGCCTCCCCGCACTTCGGGCAGGTGAGCAGCGGCACCTCGTCCTCGACCCGCTCCGCCATGCTCCCAAGCTACCCATCTGCCTGCCGACGACCAAGCCGCGACACACCTCCCCGCAAGAGCCCGCCCCAGCGCCGCGAGCCACACCTCGAGCTCGGAGCCAGCCACCCCACGGATGTTGAGTGACGTACCTCCGGGGGCTTCTCGAGGAGCGCGGGGCGCGTGTGTCCCCCGTGGGGTCTCCAGGGGGGCCGGGGGGTCAGCGAGGGGCGGAGGCGGCGCGTGCAGCGTCTCGTGAGGCTCATGCTGCCTGGTGACGCCCAGCTTTCCGGGAGGGCTGGAGCTGGCAGGCGTGGTGAGCGAGGGGAGCTGAGAGCCGTCAGCCTCTGAGGGAGAGCCTGAGAGGGGACGCCTTTTCGCGTCGTGGTGCTCGTCCTCTGCTTGCTGCACTGTCGCTGAGGAGCCCGAGGCTTGCTGCTGATGCGCTAGCGATCAACCGGCCGTGCTGCGCGAGTGCGCTTCGCTACGGGCCGCCTGAGCTGGTGAGGCTCGGAGAGTGGGGAGAGCCGGCCGCCGTCCCAACGGTGCGGAGAGTTGGCGTGATAATCAAGAGTGGACGTTGTTGGGAGTGCCGGGAATGGGAAAGGGGGGTTGACGGTTCGCGCTGTCTTGGGTTGGGGTTGGGGTGATATGGCTGAGATCCTGAGGGAATTGGCCGTGACCTGGGGTTGCTCTTCGGAGTCCGTCATCTGTAGGCCCTGCTCGCCTTGGGGCCTGAGACATCGAGAGGAGCAACATGGGGGAGCGTGAATTGGTGCGGGTGGTCCGGCCGGTGGCTGGGGACCTGCGGCTATCGAGGGTGGCGCAGCTGTACGTGGAGGAGCTGCGGGGGCGGGTGAGCGTGCGGCACGTCCAGGTGGTTCGTGGGGTGCTCGATGCTTGGATCGGTGCTGTTGGGGACCTGGCATCGAGCGAGGTGGACGAGGCGCTGGGGATCGCCTACCGGGCAGACGCGGTGCGGCGTGGGCTCGCGGTGAGGACGGCGAACAACCACGTCCAGACGCTGGAGAGGGCGCTTCGGTGGGCGAGGCGGGCGGGGCACATCGAGCGGAATGGGCTGGCGGAGGTCGAGAAGCTCCCAGAGAGGGAGAGGGACAAGAAGAAGAAGCGGCGGGCGCTGACGGACGAAGAGCTCGTTCGCTTCGTGGAGACGGCGAGGGAGGACGATCGGAAGGCGATGGAGGCCGGGCGGCGGAAGGTGCCACAGACGGCGCTGTGGCTCGTGCTGCTCGGGACAGGGGGGCGCCGGAAGGAGACGCTGGGAGTCAGGTGGCGGCACTTCAACTTCGAGCCCGATGGGCTGCCCGAGGAGCTGGAAGGGGCTGCGACCGTGCGCTTCGTCGACACCAAGAACGGCAAGGAGAGGGTCGTGCCAGTGGCTCCCGACGTGGCTGCAGAGGTGCGCGCGCTGCGCGAAGTGCACCGGGAACTCCTGGGGCGTGAGCCGCGCGCCGGAGACCACGTCTTCCTCTCCCCTCAAGGTCGCCCATTCGTGGGCGAGTCACAGGGGAACACGCTGCGGCTCTTCTACCGGGTGCTCGAGCGCGCGGGCATAGAGAGAAAGGTGGACGGGCGCTCGATCGACCTTCACGCCTGCCGGATGACCTCCAACGCGCGCTACCAAAGAGCCAACGTCGAGACCGGCACGCGACAGAAATTCCTCGGGCATTCCGACCCGAAGCTCACCGAGAATATGTACGGTGATGTTGGCGAGGCCGAGAGCTTCGCTGCTCTTCAACAACTCGTAGAACGGGAACTCCGACGACTCGGCGCGACTGACGACGAGATCGAGGAGGCTCTGAGGGCCATCAGTTCTGGCAGCGACTCCTCCGCCGTCGCTCGCTTGATGGACTGGCTGATGGTCACTGGCGGAGAGCATCCCGGTTCGAGTGACGATCAGATTTCTAATCTGAGGGTCACAGGTTCGAGTCCTGTCGGGCGTGCCAGCCCGGCTGATGGTCACTCGGGCAGCGGATCGGGAGGCGACGAGCCTCCAGCTGGCGGGGAGCCGGTCTCGACCAT